>Ga0075105_1000044_pt1 | contig 90543 bp, 94 predicted proteins | sample AntDeeMetag02WF5_FD_69800 | JGI IMG/M metagenome (GOLD analysis project Ga0075105, IMG submission 69800) | Saline lake microbial communities from Deep Lake, Antarctica - Antarctic Deep Lake Metagenome 02WF5 | ecosystem: Environmental > Aquatic > Non-marine Saline and Alkaline > Saline | place... | reverse complement strand
CCTCGGCTTCGACCTCATCGTCGGCTACTTCCTCTACCGGAAGCTCTCGCGCTACACGAGCTACTACCACCGCGCCGAAGACGAATCGGACGCCGTGGGTGCGACTGCCGAGGACGGCTGATCTGTTCGGTCGTCTCTTCGCGATCTGATGTGCTTTGTCAGTTCGCCTCTCGATTGTGGGATGCTGGTCGAAATTGGCGAAGCGAGCGTACCGACCGGTCATCCGTCGGCGTCGGCGTCCCTCCCGTCAGAATCTGCGTCACCGTCTGTTCCGTCCGAATCAGTATCTCTACCGTTACTATCGGAATCGCTGTCCCCGTCATCGCCGTCCCCGTGACCGCTGCCCCTGTCATTGCCGTCCACGTCGGTAACTGAACTCGTTCTCGAATCGGCATGGACGGGAGCCCCCTCCACCGAGTTCGACGTTTTCCCGGCCTCAGCGCCGATACTATAGAGAATAAGCGGGGGAAGGATGTACGCGGCAATCGCCAGGGCCACGAAGAGTCGGTCGATGAAGATGAGGAGGCCAAATGCGGTCAGCGCCGCCGCTGAAGCGGTATGAATCGCGGTATGGGTGTATTCACGGTAATACTCCCACAACCCGTGCAGCCATCGTGCTGTTGCTGATGCTGATTCCTCTCCGGCCGCTGTCAGAACCATAGATAACTGTTAGTGATGCACAAGTAAAACCCCCAGATAGATCCGGTTTCAGATGCCTACGCTGTATTGCCCGGTTGTACGACACTAATTTCGAAGGTGAGCTCCTGAACCGGCTGGACCTTCCACGTGTGAGTTGCGTGAGTTGTTCTCGGTTGAGTTGGTGAAACGAACAGCGACAACAAGAACCAGAAAGCCCTCGGCGCGCTCGACCTCCGAAAGACTCGCTTCGCTCACGAGAATCGCGCGGACCGCGCTGCGCGTGGTTCGAAAGGCGCGAAGCGCCTTTCGTCATCACGAGAGAGCTTCGCTCTCTCGAACGACTTCACTTCGTTCCAGTGCTTGCGGGTCCGTGCTTCGCAGACCACGCCTCGCCCTTTCGTCGTGTTGCCGTAAACGATCTCGCCCCATATTCGAACTCACCGAATCGTTCAGTACACACACTAAATCCATCACTGAACGAATCACCATCCGAACCAGATTCATCACACACTTGCCCGCAGGATCATCCACACGGGATTCGATACGCTTTTTCGGCGGCCCGGCCCACCCTTGCGCATGACAGAACGCGGCGCGCTCGACGCCGTCTCGCCCCTCGACGGGCGGTACGCCCGGTACACCGAACCGCTCGTCCCCTACGCCAGCGAGCGCGCGCTAATGTGTGCGCGCGTGCAGGTGGAAGTGGAGTACCTGATCGCACTCGCGGACCTCGACGCCACGCCGCTGGCCATCGACGCCGACCAGCGCGAGCACCTCCGCGGGCTCTACGAGTCCTTCGACACGGACGACGCGAGCGTGGTCAAGCAACTGGAGACGGAAGGCTATGGCGAGTACACGGCCACCAACCACGACGTCAAGGCCGTCGAGTACTTCGTCCGTCTCAACCTGCCCGAGGACCTGGACGCGGGCAACTGGATCCACTTCGGGCTGACGAGCGAGGACGTGAACAACCTCGCCCACCGGCTGCTCGTCGAGCCGGCCGTCGAGGACGTGCTGGTACCCGAACTGCGCGACGTCCGGGACGCGCTCGCCGAGATGGCTCGACAGTACCGCGACGTCCCGATGCTGGCGCGCACCCACGGCCAGCCCGCGACGCCGACGACGTTCGGCAAGGAGATGGCCGTCTACGCCTCCCGGCTGGGTCGCGCCCTCGCGCGCATCGAACGCGCCGCGGGGGAGCTCTCCGGAAAGCTCGCTGGCGCCTCGGGCACCTACGCCGCCCACCACGCCGCCTATCCAGACGTCGACTGGCCGGCGTTCTCCCGGGAGTTCGTCGAGGACCTGGGACTAAACCACGAACCACTCACGACCCAGGTCAACCCCTGCGACGACCTCGCCGCACTCTTCGACGCGCTCCGCGGGGCGAACAACGTCCTGCTGGACCTGGATCTGGACGTCTGGCTCTACGTCTCCGACCGCTACCTCGGCCAGGAGACCGTCGAGGGCGAGACCGGGTCGTCGACGATGCCCCACAAGGTCAATCCGATAGACTTCGAGAACAGCGAGGGGAACCTCTCGAAGGCGAACTCCGACCTGACCTTCCTCGGCGACTACGTCACGAAGTCCCGCCTTCAGCGAGACCTGTCGGATTCGACCGTCAAGCGCAACATCGGCGCCGCCTTCTCGCACTGTCTCATCGGGTATCAGAAGTGCCAGAACGGCCTGGCGAAGGTCGTTCCCAACGAGCAGGTGATGGCCGACGACCTCGAATCGACGCCGGAGATAATCGGCGAGGCCGTCCAGACCGTCCTCCGCCGGGAGGGCCACGAGGACGCCTACGAACAGGTGAAGAAGGCCACGCGCGGCCAGCACGTGACGATGGAGGACTTCACCGCGATGATAGACGACCTCGACGTGAGCGAGGACGTCCGCGAGGAGTTACACGCCCTGACGCCGGCGGGCTACACCGGCATCGCGGACGAGATGGTGGACGGGTTGGAGTAAGGTCGTCCGTTTCTCGGCGCAGTTGCGCGACTTCCTCCTCAAACGCTCCTGATCGGTTCGTCCTGTAGCACGTCGCGTTCGAGTCGCTCGGCCTGTTCGAGCCGGATTCGCCGGGCCGCCTCCGGCGAGACGGTCCGCCCGTCGTCGATTTCCCGAGACACCGGCTCGTAGGCGTCGAGGTCGAACCCCATCCGGTCGAGGTACGCCTGGAGTTTGGGGTCCGCCAGCCCGTCCCTGATTGCGGCGTTCACGTACTCGATGACCGCGTCGAACTCGGGGAGGACGAGAGCGTCCTCGCCTACGCGTCCACTGTCGCCCTCGATGCGGACCTCGGCGTCGCCCATTCGCTCGACGACGCCGGCCAGGTCGTCGGCCAGTCGGACGACCTGGCTCGGGAGGGCGGCGTCCGGCGAGCGCCACTCGACGGTGCCGAACTCCTCGCGGAGCTGGACCGGCGTCCAGACGGCACTCTCGGGGTCGAAACTCGACGCGATGGCCCGCCGGTCAACGCCGGCGTCGGTTGCGGCGGTCAGGAACTCCTCGTACCGTCGTTCGAGCCGCCGGGTCCACTCGTCGGCGTCGTCCGCGTAGGCCCACAGCCGGCCCTGGTGAGGGACGTCGTCGTAGGCCATCCAGCGGTAGAGCTTCGAGCGCGCGCCGGCCGCCAGGTGCCGTCCCTGGAAGTACGGCGAGGAGTTGACGAGCGCCAGCGCGGGGTCCAGCGCGATGAAGGCGTTCAACTGGTCGATTGCGCGACCGGGCTGTTGTTCGACGTGGATATGGGTGCCCGCGCAGTGGCGTACGTACTCGAAGTCCTCGCCGACGACGGCGTTCTGGATGCGCGTGCGCTCGCTCTCGCGCTCGCAGATCTCGTCTGTGTTCACGGGCGTCGCCAGGGGGACGAGCCCACGGTCGAGTTCGTCGGCGCGTCGGAGGACCGCTCCGACGCGTTCGTACAGTTCCTCGCGCAACGCCGCCGTCGACTCGCAGGGCGTCGTCTTGATCTCGATCAGGGGTTCGACGAACTCCTCCTCGGCGCCAGGGGACGCCTCGAAGAGCGCTCCCGGTTCGACGAGTCGTCCCTCGTCGTCGATGACCCAGTACTCGACCTCGATGCTCCGCCGTATCGGTTCAGATTGGTGTGATGGCACGGTGACCCTCGCAACGAATGCTGTTCGTTCCCACTCAGCGAACTCGACGTTCGAACGCTGTCTGCTGATATGCCATATGGTACCATGGAACACGAAACTACAAGAATTTTTCCCGAACGGAAACATTTCCCGCTCCCGTCGCTCGCCGCCGTTCGACCTAACTACCGTCGAGCCGAATACTCGACCATGTTCCGAGATCGCACTGACGCCGGCGAACGCCTGGCCGACGCGCTCGCCCAGCGCGGCGTCGAGGCCGACGTCGTCCTCGCCATCCCGCGCGGTGGACTCCCCCTCGGTCGCATCGTCGCCGACCGACTGGACGTCCCGCTCGACGTCGTCGTGGCCAAGAAGATCGGTGCCCCGCACAACCCAGAACTCGCCATCGGCGCCGTCGCCGAGAACGGTGCACTGTGGCTGAATCAGTCGCTGATCGACAACGTGGGCGTTCACGAGCAGTACGTCGAGGACGAACGGGCCGCGGTCAGCGAGGCCGCGAGCGAGAAAGCGCGACGGTATCGGCAGGGACCGTCACCCGACCTGTCGGGCAAACGCGTCGTCGTGGTCGACGACGGCGTCGCGACGGGGGCGACGATGCGGGCCTGCCTCCAGCACGTTCGCGACGAAAGACCGGCGAGCGTGGTGGTCGCGGTGCCAGTCGGCCCCCGGGACAGCATCGAGGAACTCCGCGAGTTCGCGGACGAGGTCGTGGCCCTCGAAACGCCGGGGGCCTTCAGCGCGGTCGGGGCCTACTTCGAGAATTTCGACCAGGTGAGCGACGCCGAGGCGAAGGCGTACCTACACTAACTCGTCAAGTGCCGTCTGGACCGCCGCTGCGGTCGCCTCGACATCGGAGAGGTGGACGTACTCCCGCTCGCTGTGAGCGACGGCGCCGTCGTCGTCTGCCAGGTTACCGGGACCGAACACGACGGTGGGCGCGTGCTCGGCGAAGAAGGAGGCCTCCGTCGCGGCGCCGAAGGGACGGACGTCGCCGCCGCTGGCTGCCGCCAGTCGCTGGACCAATGGATCCTCGCGGTCGGTCGCGAACGCGCCGAGGAACGGCGAGTCCCGGGGCGTGAGTTCGACGCGGAGGTCCATCCCGGTCGGCATCCACTGATAGAGGTGTTCTTCGAGGTCTGCTCGGAACTCGTCGGCGGTTTCGGGGGGCACCGGCCGGCGGTCGAAGGTAATCTCGCAAATTTCTGGCACCTGATTCGACGTCTCACCGCCGTCGATGACCGTCGGCGTGAGGGTGGGCCGACCGAGCGACTCGTGGTCGCCCGGCCCGCGCTCTTCGTCGAAGGTTTCCATGGCCTGCAGGACCGGCGCCACCGCGCGAATCGCGTTCGCACCGCTTTCCGGCGTCGCCGCGTGGGCGGCCGCGCCAGTGATCGTGATCGTCCCTTCGTACTGCCCGCGCGCGGCGGTGCAGACGTCGAGCCCGGTCGGTTCGCCGACGAGGAAACCGTCGACCGACAGGTCGCCCGCCGCCATCCGGCTTGCGAGGTGTGCCGCCCCCGACTGGACCGTCTCCTCGTCGGGAGTGATGGCGAGCGTCAGCGTTCCGTCGGTGGGTTCGACGGCGAGGAAAGCCGACAGCAGCGCAGCGAGCGGCCCCTTCGCGTCACAGGCCCCACGCCCCCGGACGACATCGCCGTCGCGCTCGTAGGGGACGTGCGGGGGAACGGTGTCGATGTGCGTGTTGAGGACGAGGTGGGGGGCGGCGGCGTCGCCACTGTCACCGCCCGCGGCGCCGGGGCCGCGAGTCGCGAGGACGTTGCCCGCCTCGTCGACGGTCGGGTCTTGTCCGGCGTCTTCGAGCGTCTCGACCAGTAGGCTCCGCATCTCGTCGACGTCCTCGTGGGACGGCGTTCTGACCGCCCGCTCGTGGAAGGTCGCCAGGTCGAACGTCATTGGTCTCTGAGGGGAAGCGACGTCGATACAAATCGATGACGGTCGACCGCACGCCCTTTTACCTGTGACGGCGAAGCACGCACGATGACAGAGGTCACGTTCGACCCGGCGCCGACCGACTTCGCGACCGGCCTCCGGCGCCTCCTCGCTATCGCGGACGACGAGTTCGTCCCGCCGCTGACCGGGGCCGCCCGCGACGCCGTGACCAGGTCGGGGTCCGAAACCGGCGGCGGGACGCTTGCGGCGTACGTCGAGCGCTGCGTCGACAGGCCACTCGTGGCCGCGACGGACGGCGACCGACTGGTCGGGATGCTCTCCGTTCGACAGATGGACGACGCCGACGCCCTCGACGGGTTCACGCCGACGAACCACGTCTCCATCGTCATCGTGGACCCCGAATACCGCGGTCGGGGTATCGCGCGTGACCTCTACACCTTCCTCATCGGGGATCTACCGGACCAGTACCGCCGGCCGAACGTCTCGACCAAGACCTGGTCGACCAACGACGTCCACATCCCCCTTCTGGGATCGCTCGACTTCGACTGCGTCACGCGAATCCCGGACGACCGGGGCGACGGCGTCGACACGGTGTACTACGCGCGTTCCGTGGACGCGTAGTCGGAGCGTCACCGGCAACGCTGGCGTTCGGGCCACAGCACCATCCACACGGCGAGCGCGCTGAGCAGCGTGAGCGTGACGACCATCTGCACCCGTCCGAACTCCGGAAGGAGGATACTGAGAACCCTCGGCCCGCCGATGAAGACGCCCAGGAGACCGAACATCGACGGGACGATGCTGTTTCCGGCGACGTAGCTCGTGTCCCGGCGGACGGTGACCACGTCGTCGGCGACCGCGCCGACCGCGTCCCGCTCCGTCGCCGGCAACAGGAGATTCCGGTCGTGGACGTCGGCACCGTCGATGTCCGCGTCCTGCTCGATGAGGTACGAGTCGCTCGCGACCGGAAGGCAACGGACGGACGTCGTCTGCGACCCGGAGACGACCTCTATCTTGTCGCCCTCGTTCACGCCGAGGAGCCGCATCGTCTCCTCGTTCATCCTGACGACGCGGCGGTTCTCGTCGGCGTTCAGGCCGATGAACACCCGGAGGTTTACCTCGTGGTATCCCACTGCACGCCGCATGATCCAGTGACTGACCCGTTCTCGGATGGAGCGGGAACCGCTCTTCTCCCGGACGTGTTCGCGGAGTCTGATGGACGTCACGGAGCCGCCGTCGGCGTTCCTCGGGATCCGTACCCGGAGTAGCTGGCGCGCGCGTGTACCCAGCGAGGCGTCGCCTGGATCGAGTTCCGGCGCTGCCCTGGCCGTGACCACCATCCGCCCGCCGCGCTCGGGGTTGAACGCCTCGACCGAGTCGCCGTCGTCGACACCGAGCGACTCTAGAACGTCCGGATTGGCGTAGCACGTGGCCACTTCGGTGCTCTCCTGGTGGGTCGACCGCCGCTTCAGGGCCAGCTCTCCGGTTTCAGCGGCATCGACGGCAGTGAGTTCGAGCAGCGGGGGGTCACCGCTCACGTCACAGCCGATCCGTTCCTGGAGGTTCAGGCGAACGTACGCCTCCGGCGTTCCCTGGTACGTCGTCGGTTCGTGAGACGGATCGAAGGAGATAGCGTACAACTGCACGGGGTCCACCCCACCCGCGAGTTTCGCCGAGATGTACCCCGTGTTGCTGTGACCGTTCGGGTAGAGGTCGTCGAGGACGTCGCGCGAGAGTACGACGACGTTCTTGAACTCGTCGTGGCGCCCGGCGAACGCGTCCGCTCCGAATCGGTCGGCGGTCCGGGCAACGACCGTCGTGGTGTCGGGAGCCATCGCAAATCAGTCCCGCAGGCCCCCGGCTTCGTCTTCCACTCGGGTCACGTCTGCCATCGTCTCGCGCCGGCGGACGACGCGTCCCTCGTCTCCCTCGATGGCGACCTCGGCGGGCCGGGGCTGTGAGTGGAACTGGTTGGCGAGTTCGTAGCCGTAGGCGCCGCAGTTGCCGATGGCGAGGACGTCCTCGCGCTCGGGGCGGGCGACCGGTCGGTCCGTCGCGAACACGTCGGCGCTGGTACAGCAGGGCCCGCCGATTGCGACGGGATGGTCCTCGCGTTCGGGCGCGCTGACGTTCCGGATTGGGTGGTAGGAGTCGAACATCGCCGGCCGGATCATCGTCGCGAGCGAGGCGTCGACGCCGACGACTGTCGCGGCGGGCGTCTCCTTGACGGTGTTCACCGTCGTCAGGATCAGTTCGGCGTCGGCGACGACGTACCGACCGGGTTCCAGTTTGATCTGGGCGTCCAGGTCCCCGACGGCGTCGCGGACTTTCTCGCCGACGACTTCCATGTCCAGCGGTTCCTCGTCCTCACGATAGGGGACGCCGAAGCCGCCACCGAAGTCGACGAACTCCAGGCCGTCGCCCGCCGCACTGACCTCACGGCCCATCTCCGCCACTTTCGCGATGGCACGGCAGTGGTCGTCCAGGTCGTCGTGGAGGACGCCGCTGCCGGCGTGGGCGTGGATGCCCACCAGGTCGAAGCGCTCGCGGACGTCGGCCGCCACGTCGGGAACCTCCTCGTACGGAATCCCGAACTTCGCGTCCTTCCCCGTCGCAACCTTCTCGTGGTGGCCCGTGCCGATGCCTGGGTTGATCCGGATGGCGACGCGGCCGTCGTAGCCCCGCGCTTCGAGGCGGTCGAAGGTGTCCCGCGCGCCCGCAGTGATGGTAAGTCCGGGGTGCTCGGCGGCCAGGTCGACGGCGTAGTCCAGGTCCCGGTCCGGCGGGTTGACGGCGGTGTACTGGAGCGTGTCGGGGTCAGCGCCGGCCTGGATGGCTCGCTGGAGCTCGCCCGCAGCAGCGCACTCGATGTCCGCGTCCGCTTCGAGGAGGGCGGAGAGGACCGCCTGGCCGGTGTGGGCCTTCGCGGCGTACATGACGTGAGCGTCCGGGAACGCCGCCGAGAATCGGCGATAGTTCTCCTGGACGCGCGACGGGTCGAGCACGTACAGCGGCGTGTCGAACTCCGCAGCGAGGCCCAGCAACTGGTCGTGGTCCCAGTCCGCGAGTCGACGGATCGGCGGCGACGCGTCGTTCATTGGCGAACACACTGCCGCGCCCGCTAACAAGGGTTCCGTTTCTATGAACGTGATCTGGAGTCTGGAGCCTCATTGCGATTGCAACGAGCATTACCGTGAACATCTCGAAAGCCCCGAGGCGTTCGGCTCGCGAGGCTCGCTGTCGTTCGAGAGAGCGAAGCTCTCTCGTGATGACGAAAGAGCGCTTCGCGCTCTTTCGAACCACGCTCCTCGGCCTAGCGGCCTGCGGTGCTTGCGTCGCCTGCCTGACGCCGAAAGACTCGCTTCGCTCGTCTTTCGAGCCTTCGTTCGCTGCGCTCACGAAGACGCCGAACGCCTCGCCCCTTTCATTCCCACCCGTTTCTCCCGACCAACCAGCCGACTTGGGTGGGACTTTCGAGTCGTTCGCGGTATCGTTGCTACGTATCGTTCAGGAAATCTCGCCGGTTTCGCTTTGGACGAACTCCAGAAACACTCCCGAATCCACGTCACACCGAATTGCGGGCTTGAAGCCGCCGAGGTGGCAGCCGTCGGTGCCGCTCCGGCGCGGTTTCAGCACCGATTCGACGCCGTCGGCCATGTAGTAGTTCGGGCCGCGGCGGCTGTCACTGAGCCGGACAGCCCGGTCGAGCAGGCCGCCAGGCACCCTCCCGGGCACGATAACGACGGGGTCGAGTCGGTCGGTGAAGTCGGGGTCGTGGTAGTAGCAGTCGCCGTGGGCGGCGAATCGCTTGGCGTGGGCGTTCTCGGGGTGGGCTTCGAAGACGGCGCGCTTGTCGTCGACGTCGTCGTCCGGTTCGAGGACCACCGGTGGCTCCGCGACGGTGAAGAAGCCGAACAGGGAGCGGTGCTTGTACTCCGAGTCGGGTCCGGGGAAGCCGGCGTAGAACGCGACGACGTCGTCCGGTTCCAGGTCGCGGAGCGCAGCGACGTAGGCTGGTCGGTGTTCGCCGTAGGTCAGGGCCTCCAGATTGGGGTCGCGGTGGACCGGTTGTGATTCGATGGCGTCCGCGTCGGTCACCCAGTCGCCCTCGCTCCCGGGTCGGATACCGTCGAGCGTCTCGGCGAGTGATCCATCACCGTGTCGACTCTCCAGAGAACCGTAGGTCGCCTCCTCGGTTGTGGGGCCCTTCTCGGGGATGGGGACGTAGTCGAAACGCCCGTCACCGTCGACTCGCGGGACCGGTCGGACGTTGCCGGTGTCGGCGCCGACGCCGCAGAGAACGACGGTCAATTGAGTAAGACTACTCCCGGAGCGCGTCCTCGCGCTCGGTGGCCTCCAGCGTCTGTTCCTCGACGTCCGTCGCGACCACTGCGGGCTTGTACGCGCCACCGTCGAACATCTCGTGGTCGGAGACGCTGGACTCGACGAAGCGGGTGAACGCGCGCCGCTCCGGCGGCAGTTCGCCGTATATCACTTCCTCTTCGACGAGGTCGTAGATGGGGATGCGTGGCGTCAGCAGCGTGTTCTCGCCGACGACGGAGTTCTCACCGACGACGAACCCGGAGGTGACCCGGCAGCCGGCGCCGAGCGAGACGCCGTCCTCGACGATGACGGGGGCGTCCTCGACTGGTTCGAGAACGCCGCCGATGAGGGTGTTGGCGCCGAGCTTGACGTTATCGCCGATCTGGGCGCAGGAACCCACTGTATCGCAGGAATCGACGAGCGTGCCGTCGCCCACGTGGGCGCCGATGTTGACGAAGGCAGGGGACATCAGGATGGCGTCGGAGCCGACGTAGGCACCGCGGCGGATGACGGTGCCGTCGGGCGTGTTTCGCGTCCCGCGCTCGTTCAGGTCCGCCGTCTCGCGGAGCGGGAGCACGTCGTGATATGTGACGTCGCCGTAGGTCCGTGCCTCGGTCTCGCGCAGGCCGAAGTTGAGCAGGATGCCCTGCTTGACCCACTCGTTGGCCTCCCATCCATCAGTACCCTTCTCGGCGGCGCGGACCTCGCCCGATTCGAGGGCAGCGAGGAACTCGTCGAGCGTCCCGAGGTGGTCGTCGGTGGCGTCCGCCGCGGTCAGGCCGTCCTGTTTTCGCTGCCAGAGGTCGCTGACGTCTGCTTCGAGGCTCATGTGTCGTCGATGACTTCCCCGAATGAATACCATTCCGGATCCCGGCCGGCGAGCCACGCCGCGGCGTCCAGCGCACCGGCGGCGAACACCCCGCGGTCCTCCGCGCGGTGGGACAGGGAGACCACCTCGTCGTTGCCGGCGAGGACGAGTTCGTGCTCGCCGCGAACATCGCCGGCACGGCGGGCGAACACGCCGATCTCGTCCTCCTGGCGGGGGGCGTGTCCCTCGCGGCCGTAGACGGGTTCGACGTCGCGTTCTTCCTGGATGGTCTCCAGGATGGTGTTAGCGGTCCCCGACGGCGCGTCGATCTTGTTGTTGTGATGCGTCTCCATCAGTTCCAGGTCGTAGTCGGGCAAGGCGGAGACGGCCTCGCCGATAGTTCGGAGGAGCACCTGGATTCCGCGGGAGAAGTTGGTCGCCTTCAACACGGGCACGTCCTGGCTCGCCGACCGGAGCGAGGCCATCCCGCCGGAGTCGAAGCCGGTCGTCCCGACGACCATGCCGACGCCAGCGTCGACGCAGGCGTCTGCGAGGGCCAGGGTCGACTCGGGGACAGTGAAGTCGATCACGACCTGTGGTTCGTGCTCGGCGAACCCGTCGGCGACGTCGTCGGCGTGGTAGATGGGGACCCCCTGAATGTCGTCGACGTCGTCCACGTGGAAACCGACGACGACGTCGAGGTCGTCGCGCTCGCCGGCCGCTTCGATGACGGCCCGGCCCATGCGACCGGCGGCGCCATTGACCGCGACGCGCGTCATCGCTCGACCTCCGCGAAGGCATCCTCCCCGTCCGGGTTCTCCAGTTCGGCGAGGATCGAATCGAGGTCGTCGACGTACTCGTCGGCGAGGCGCGAGAGGGGCTGGCGGACGCGGGCGGGGCCGTACCCGCGGATCCGCATCGCCTCCTTCACCGGGATGGGGTTGGTCTCGACGAAGAGGCCGCGGAACAGCGGCCCGAGTTCGTGGTGGAGTCCGCGGGCGCGCTCGTAGTCGCCGGCGACCGCGGCGCCGACCATCGCGCAGGTCCGCTCGGGTTCGACGTTGGCGGCGACGCTGATACAGCCGTGGGCGCCCACCGAGAGCATCGGGAGGGTCATCCCGTCGTCGCCGGAGAGTACCGAGAACTCCTCGTCGCGCGTGCGCTCGATTATCTCCGATATCTGGTTCATGTCGCCGCTGGCGGCCTTGTAACCCAGAATGTTCGGGTGGGAAGCCAGTTCGACGGCCGTGTCGGGTTCGATGTTCTGGCCCGTGCGCGGGGGGACGTTGTAGACGATCTGTGGACAGTCGACCTCGTCGGCGATGGTCTCGAAGTGGTCAACGAGGCCGCGCTGTTCGGGCTTGTTGTAGTACGGCGAGATGAGGAGCAGGGCGTCGGCGCCGGCGTCCGCGGCGCGCTGGGAGAGGGAGAGCGCCTCGCGCGTGTTGTTCGAACCGGTCCCGGCGATGACGGGCACGTCGTCGACCGAATCGACGACTGCCTCGACGACCTCGACGTGTTCGTCGTGGGTGAGCGTCGCCGACTCGCCGGTGGAGCCGACGGGGACGAGGCCGTCGACGCCCGCTGCCTCGAGACGCTGGGCGTCTTCCCGGAGCGTTTCGAAGTCGATACTGCGGTCCGCGTCGTCGTGGAACGGCGTGCACATCGCGGGGAACACGCCGGTGAGGTCGATCTCTGTCATAGGTGGGTGGTGTGTCTGGATCGGTCGGTTGTTGTGAGTGAGTCTGCGCGCGATGCAAAAATGGCTGCCGTTCGGTCGCCGAGAGGAGAGACTCCGCCCCGGAGAACGGCAGGAATTCGGGCCCGGGACGGGGTCGCTACGCCCGCCGCGAGCCGCTCAGACTGGGTGTTTCGGCTTGGCCTTCGTGGCCGCTACGGACGCACCGCTCGGCGAATCGGGCCGACGGATCGGTGCGGTCCGTGACATTGTACGAAATGGACACGTGGAGCGTCTTAGCGCTTGCGTTCCGTCGTCGAGGACGCTCGCTCCAGTCCGCCGTCTCGTATCCCCGCTTTCTCACGGCCGCTCTGACACCTCCGTGCTGACAGTTTCACGCGCGCTGGGCCGCGCTGGACCCCGAAAAATTAACCGGGCAGGGGTCACACGAACGTGCATGCCTGTTACGCACCCGACCCAACGGGTGGGCGTCCTCGCGGACGCGCAGAACCTCTATCACACGGCTCAGAGTCTCTACTCTCGCAATATCGACTACAGTTCGCTCCTCGAGGGTGCCCTCGAGGGCAGGGAACTCACTCGCGCCATCGCCTACGTCATCCGGGCGAACTCCCCCGAGGAGGAGAGCTTCTTCGAGGCGCTCGTCGACATCGGCTTCGAGACGCGCGTCAAGGACATCAAGACGTTCGAGGACGGCTCGAAGAAGGCCGACTGGGACGTCGGAATGAGCCTCGACGCCGTCTCGCTGGCGCCCCACGTCGACACTATCATCCTCTGTACGGGCGACGGCGACTTCGCTCGCCTCTGTCGCTACCTCCGCCACGAGGGCTGTCGCGTCGAGGCGATGAGCTTCGCCGAATCCACCTCCGAGGAACTCGTCGCGGCGGCCGACAGCTTCGAGAACCTGAGCGAGAACCAGGAGACGTACCTGCTGTAGGCACCGGCGAAGCGGCGTGTGGAAAGAAGTGACCGTTTAGACTGGACGGGCGTCTTCGGACGTGCCGACGAGCAGCGCGCCGGCGGCGAGTCCGAGCGCGGCGACCGATCCGAGGATCGGCGGGAGCCCACTCCCGAGCTGTCCGGTGCCGATGATGAGAGCCGAACTCGTCAGGAGCAGGAGGACGCCGATCGCGACCTTTCGTGTATCCGTTGCCATAACAGGTGAACCTAGTCGGTCATCCGGTATAAATTTCTCCAAAACCGTCGAAATGATGTAATCTGTCGTGAATTTTGACTGTTCAATGATATCCCACCACACGCTTCGTTTGGTGTGACTTTTGGTCCCGGACCGTCTGGATTCGGCAATGATCGACCACGAGGGTGGGCTGTTACGCCGCGCGGCGGACTACCAGTTCGGCCCCAGCGGCGGCGCGGCGCTGTTTCAAGACGTCGAATCGCTCACCGTGACGCGCACGAGTTCCGGTCGACCGCGACAGGTGACGGCCGAGGATGGTCGCCTGGTCAGCTACGGCAACGACGGCCGCTTCACGCTCGGTATCGCCGGCGGACGGCGACTCCACGAGGCATTCGAGGCGCCCCGCAACCGCGTGGTCGTCGGCGACGAGAGCGAGCCGTTCGTCCGAGACGGGCGCAACGTGTTCGCGAAGTTCGTCGACGAGGCCGACGACGAGATACGGCCTGGCGACGAGGTCCTGGTCGTCCACGAGGACGGCCGTCTGCTCGCGGTCGGACGAACGGAACTTTCGGGTGACGGAATGCGTGCGTTCGAGACCGGGATGGCCGTGAAAGTCCGGGACACCATCGGCGAGGACGACGAGTAACTGAGGCGGAAACTGGCCGTTGCGGTGGACGGCGAAGGGGAGAGCTTTTTGGGACGGAAGGCGCAGGTCGGCCTATGTTTGGAGGAGGCGGCGGCGGACTCAACCCGCGCAAGATGAAGCAGATGATGGAGCAGATGGGCATCGATATGGAGGATATCGACGCCGAGGAAGTGATCATCCGGACCCCCGACGAGGAGCTGTACTTCACCGACGCGGAGGTCCAGCTCATGGAGGCCCAGGGCCAGAAGACCTACCAGGTCGTCGGCGACCCGGAGAGCCGCGAACGCGGCGCCGAGTCCGGTGGCGAAGCGGCGTCCGGGGACTCGGGAAGTGCCGACGCCGGTGGCGATGGTGGCGACGACGGCGGGATTCCGGACGACGACGTCGAACTCGTCGCGATGCGGGCCGACGTGGGCGAGGATGCGGCGCGCGAGGCGCTCGAAAACGCCGACGGTGACCTCGCAGCGGCCGTCGAGCGTCTAGAGTGAGCTATCTGTTCGTCCGCGAGGACCGCGAGTACCTGCTCGCCCCGGGCGACACGCTGGAGTCGGACCTGGGCATCCTGGAGGTGCCCGAGGATGTCGAACCCGGCGACACGGTCGAGACCCATCTCGACACCGAGTTCCGGGTGCGGAAGCTCCGCGGCCCGGACCTCTTCAACCACCTGGAGCGGACGGGCGCTCCGATGATGCCCCGCGACATCGGCCTCGTCGTCGGTCAGACCGGCCTCCAGGCGGGCGACCGCGTCCTGGACGCGGGGACTGGGACCGGTGTCCTCTCCGCGTATCTCGGGCGCATCGGTGCGCGCGTGACGACGTACGAAGCCGACGCGGACTTCGCTGACGTCGCCCGCGAGAACATGGCGCTGGCCGGCGTCGAGGAGGCCGTCGAGGTCCGCGACGGCGACGTGACCGACGAACTCCCAACGTTGACGAGCGGCGAGCGCTTCGACGTGCTGACCCTGGACACCGCCGACGCGGCGGCCATGGTCGAACGCGCGCCCGACCTGCTGGTCTCGGGCGGCTACGTCGCCGTTTACTCGCCGTTCGTCGAGCAGGCCCGCGAGGCCGTCGAGGCGGCGCGGGCGGCCGGCCTCGAAGACGCGGAGACGCTGGAGACCATCCAGCGCGAGATGGACGTCGGCGACCGCGGGACGCGACCGTCGACCCGCGGCGTCGGCCACACCGGCTATCTCACGTTCGCCCGGCGGGAGTGAGGCGTCGCTCCCCGGTGATTCTCCGTTCGCAAAACGGACAGCTGCTGGTCGGTCCCTGCGCCGTCAGTGGTCGTCTTCGCGCCACTTGTGCTCGCACTCGGTGCAGGTGAGAAACCGCGTCTCGGACTCGTCGGCCGAGCGGATCTGTTTCATCTCCCAGAACGCCTGGTCGTTGTCGCACTGGGGGCACTGCGCCGTCGTCGTCGGTCCCATGTCCTCGGCCTCGACCTCGGAGGTGTCGACGATTTCGCTCTCTTCCTGTCCCTGGGTCGTGACCATCGCACTCTCGGACCCGGAGTCGCGGGCCTTCTCGTAGCCACAGCTCCCGCAGACCCACGTACCGTCTTCCGTCTTCATCATCGAGCCGCACTCGTCGCAAAATTCCATGTTGTCACCTGTATACGCCGCCGGTGTGATTTAAAGACAGGGATTCACCGCGACTGTTCGCGCCAGGACGAGCAGGCGTCCATGTCGTCGAGTTCCTCGCCGTGATACGCGCAGTACGGTTCCGGCTCGCCATCCATGGTGACGTACTCGAAGTGCCGACAGTTGCCACAGTACGAATCGGGCTGGGTCTTCGGCGCCGTGGAGTCGCTCATCCGGTCAGCGGACCCACCAGCCGTCGTCGACTTGACCTTCTGTGATGTGTTCGTCTCGACTTCAGCGAGGCCGTCGGACGCTGCGGACCCGCCATCACTCACTGCGGGTGACGCGCCTGGACTGGCGGTCGAACTCCGGGAAGCGGTGTTCGTCTGCGTCTCGACCGACCCGTCGGGCTCAGTCCCGAACAGGCCGATACCGCCGAGCCCGCCCGTCGTCTGGGCCTCCTCGACGAGGCGGATGGTTCCTTCCTGCGTGACCTCCATCCGGGCCGTGCCGCCCGGGTCGTTGCGCGTCTTGAACGTCGCGAGCCCGACGAACAGACACCAGAACGTTGTGACGACACCGAAGAAGTAGACTGTGGTCGTCGCGAGCGCGAACAGCGGCGCCGACTCGACCCACTGGTACGGATAGACGTGCCGGAACAGCGCGACGCCGAGCAGCGCGACGCCGGTGCCGATGACCGCCGCGCCGCGAACCCGACGAGAGGCCGGGAGCAGCGCGAACACGCCGAGCAACACCGTCTGGAGTCCGATACCGGCAAGGATGCCGCCGACCTCCCTGGCCGCGTACTCGCTCAACGCCGCGGTCCCGATGCCCGTCGTGGCGACGCCGATGGCACCGACCAGCATCGCCGCGCCGGCGAGAAACAGCCCCGAGCCAAAGAGCTGCTGACGCCGGCTGGCGACCCGGCCGACGCGTCCCTCGTAGACGTCGGTGAGGCTCGTCATGGGCGCGAGTTTCGGTTCGACACCCAAAACAATGCGTCAGACGGCCGTCGGACGGGATTGGCCGAGTGGCGATGACGACTGGATAAGCAGTTGCGGACGGCTGGGCCCCACCCACTGAATCGGCTGATTGATCGTTCGACGTGGGCGGGACTGAAAGGGGCGGCCCGTTCGGCGTCTTCGTGAGCGAAGCGAACGAAGGCTCGAAAGACGAGCGGAGCGTGTCTTTCGGTGAACCCGGACGAAGTAAGCACGCGAACGGAGTGAGCGCGCGCAACGAGTCCCGGGAGGCGAACGGGCCGGGGCTTTCGAGGTGTTGTCGTTTCTCCACCCGTTCGGAGCGAATTCCCCGTCACATCGTACCGAAAGCACTAATCACGGCCGCTCGCAACCGGTTGGTATGAGCGAGGACGAGAGCGAGGACGAGGGACCGGCCGTCGAACTCGGCGACGGCGAACCGGTCGAGGGCGCGCCGCTGGCTCGCGTGAGCTCCCGGCTCACCTGGGGAATCAAGCACAGCACGGTCGTCGAGCGCGAGGGCGATACCCTGGTCCGAACGCCCGACGGTGCGCAGGAGCTGGCGACGCTGCTGGACGACGTCGACGTCCCCTACTTCCAGCACCGCCGCGAGTTCGAGAGTGCGGTGCGTGAGGTCATCGGCGACGGTCCGGTTCCGACCGCGAACGAGTAAGTCACCGACTGGCGACTGTTTCATCGACCGCCGAACGTCTCACCGACCAGCTTTTTCTCCCGCGGCGACCTACCGTCAGTCATGACACTCCCGTTCGACCCGGAAGCCGTGCAGTCGGAGGACATCGGCGAGGAACGAGCGACGCTGGAGATGGACCACGAGGCCGCCGTCGAGCACGTCCGTGCGGTGTTCTCGGACGCGGGCTTCGGCGTCCCCGTGGAGTTCTCGCCGTCCGAGTTACTCAACGAGAAGGTCGACGCGGACCGGGACCTGTACTACGTCCTCGGCGCCTGCAACCCGAGCATGGCCGACCGCGCACTCGATGCCAGCGAGAGACAGATCGGCGCGCTGTTCCCGTGCAACGTCATCGTCTGGGAGGAAGAGCCCGGGGTCCAGACCGTCTACCACGTCAGTATCATGCGAATCGCTCGCCTCGTGGGGATGGCACCGGACGACGAGGCGTGGGCCGACATCGTCGCCGAGACCGGCGAGATGGTCGACGAGGCCTTCGCCGCCCTGTAGAACGAGTCGCTCTGTAACGGACCCCGCGCTAGGCCAGTGCGTCCTCGATCGCGTCGAGGAGACGCGTCGCGACGTACACCGGGAGCGCGACGAGGCCGAACAGCACGATGACGAGTAACTCCATGGTAAACGGGAAGATGATAGCGGCCATACTCACCTGATCCCGATACCCAGTGGTAAAGATTACTCCAGTTCGTCGTCAGGTTCTCCCGGCGCCGTCCCGCGTTCTTCGCGGAGTTGTTCGACTTCGCGTTCGAGTTCCGCGATGCGTTCGTCCGTCTCCGAGTCGTTCCCGGTCAGGAACTTGACGAGCGCTGCGACCAGCAGGACCGGAATCGCCAGGAAGAACAGACCGATGAACAGGACGATCACGAGTTCCTGCGTCCCGGGGAGTCCGATCTGGAGGGCAACTGACTGCATACGCTCCAGTTCCGACACGGCCCCAATAAAAGTGGATCCTCTGGGCGGACCCGGACCGGGCCAGCGTCAGAAGTCGGTGATCTGTGACTGCAGTCCGGCGACCATGTCGGACTTCCGGCGGAGCGTGTTCAGCGAGACCGGAAGCTGCTGGGCGACGGCGGTGACCGCGTCGCGGAACGTCTCCGCCTCAGCAGGCTGGTCGGCGAGGCGCGGGTTGCTCGCGTCGCCGGCGCCGCGCTCGAAGGCGTTACGGACGCCCTCCCGGACCTGCCAGACGCCAACGGGCGCCCAGTACTCGTCGGTCACCTCACGGAGGACCAGGCACTTCGCCTGCCGGTCACGCTCCTGGAGGTGCTCGAGGACGCCGAGGCGGGAGGCGTAGTAGGCGCCGGCGGTCTCCTCGACGTAGCCCGTGCGGCCCTCGTACCCCTCGCTGGCGCTGGAGAGATAGTAGGACTCGGCGACGGGATTCCAGACGCTCTCGGGCGCCTTCATTTCGACGAGTTCGAACTCCCAGCGGCCCGGGGTCAGGACGACCCAGTACCGGTTCCCCATGTACTCGTTGTACCAGACTTCTGTCTGGTCGATGGTGTCGCGGTTCAGGAGCCCGCCGCGGACGTATTTGCCGACGGTGTCGTCGACGGCGGTGATGGACCACCGCGTCGGGACGAGTTTGCGCTCGTGGTTCTGGCCCATCGCGCCGGCCGAGAGGATGGTGTTGACCTCGTACACGTCGAACCCGCGGTTGTAGAGGTACGTCATCGCCCCCTCGGCGCGCCAGTCGTCGTCCTCCAGGGTCTTCTCGACGGAGCGGGGGACGTGGGGGTTCTCCGCCAGTTCGGCGCTGTTGGCCCGCGCTCGCGGACCGGTCGGTGTCGAGATGTCGTCGAGCCCGATGTCCAGGTTCGAGGCGTCGTCCAGACCGACTTCGACGTCGACGGGCCGGTCGGCGATGGCAACCTCGCGCTGGGTGCCGACGAAGCCGTCCCAGACGTCGTCGACGTTGACCTTGGCCGACCGCGTGGAGTTGAGCAGGCCAGTGCGGCGCTGGAGCACGTCGTCGATGCCCAGGCCGCGCTGGTACCACTCCCCGCTGGTGGCGAAGTCGGCGGCGTCGGCGTCCGGCGCCATCGGCGAGAGCACGCCGGTGGAGATGTTCGGGTAGCCCGACCGCCCGACGAATATCTCGGGTGCGGTCGAACCGAACAACGAATCCCCCTGAACCGTCTCCTTGAACTGCTGTTCGACGTCGTCCAGGTAGTTCGTTATCTCGTAGGACTTCTCCTCGGCGAGACGCCGTCGCTCGGCCGCTTCGTCCCGCTCGAACCCCGAAACGAACTCGTCGAGACGCATCTATCACCCCTTGGACGCAGGGGGGTAAGAATCTGTCCCGGCGGACTCGGAGTTTCACGCCCCAGCGGTGATGGCGACTCGCCGGAGCCCCGATCAGCACGCGCCGATCCCTTCACTGAGGCTAACAGTTAGGGGCGTCCAGTCCGTACGTTCACACCAGGCATGTCCCGCGTTCTCAAACTGGCGACGGTGGTCGCCACGGTCGCCGCGCTCGCCACCATCTTCGCCCCGGCCCTCTGGCGCGTGAGCCACGGACAGGCACTGACCAACGTCCTGGTGGGCGAGTTCGCGACTCTCGCGATGGGGTACACCGCTTACCGGATCGCCTACGGCAAGGACGCGTCCCGTTCGGTCGCGCTCGCCGCGGCCGTCTTCGGGGCGGTCCTCGCCATTTCCCCCCTCGTCTTCGGCCTCGTTCCCGTGTTCACCTCGGTCACCATGATCGGCGGGGGCCTCGTCGCCATCGTGAGTCTCGTGGCGTTCGTGACGACGTTCACCGGCGACGACCGGTCCGTCCGCGGCGTCTCGAGGGGCCAGGACGCGAGCGAGGACCAGCCAGAGGCGGTGTGACCATCGATACTGTCGCACCGGTCAGTGCAGGTGATACTGTGACCAACTCAGAGAGCCTGCAAATCGGGATGTTGCATCGATTATAGCCAGTCCGCTGGCAGTTCGTCTTCGTGCGTAGCCAGGAGTTCCAGCAGGGGTCGGATTTCGTCGAAGTTCGGCCCCTTGGAGACTTCGTGGTTTGCTTCGTCCCACTCGATAAAACCGTAGTTAGCAAGTTTCGGTAAGTGGACGTGGTTCATCGATACGAGGTGGTCGAGCGTGTCAATTTCAGACCCCCCCACGGCCGCAGGTGAATCATCTTGCGGGTTATGATCCAACAGTGCCACCATCAGCTTTCGTCGCTGAATATCCGCGAGCGCATCAACCATTTCATCAAAAGTTACCGACCTGACTTCGCTCATCATATAGATCATTTATTCTATATACGTAAAACGTCCTTCATATTTTACAATTGCTTTGGTGTGACTAATTGGGTGAACTGAAACTGGCTGGTGGGAATACGCATATCTACCCAACGGCCAGCTACCGACAGACTGTTCGAAACTATCACTCCGTGAATCGCCCATCGACGTCCGCTAGCCGTGAATCCCCATCGCTTCGATCTGTTCCTGGTACCGATTCCGAATCGTCACTTCGGTCACCTGGGCGACGTCGGCGACTTCGCGCTGGGTCTTCTTCTCGTTACAGAGCAACGAGGCGGCGTAGATGGCCGCGGCCGCGTACCCGGTCGGCGACTTTCCGGAGAGCAGCCCTTGCTCGGCCGTCGCCTGGATGATCTCCTTGGCCTTCGACTTGACCTCCTCGGTGAGGTCCAGTTCCGAACAGAACCGGGGGACGTACTGCTTGGGGTCCACCGGTTCCATCTCCAGAGAGAGTTCGTGCGAGACGTACCGATACGTCCGGCCGATCTCTTTGCGGTCGACGCGGGAGACGTCGGCAATCTCTTCGAGGCTCCTGGGGATCCCCTCCTGGCGGCAGGCAGCGTACAGACACGAGGTGGCGACGCCCTCGATGGACCGTCCGCGGATGAGGTCCTCCTTGAGCGCGCGCCGGTAGATGACGGAGGCGACTTCTCGCACGGACCGCGGGACGCCGAGGGCACTCGCCATCCGGTCGACTTCGGAGAGGGCGAACTGCAGATTGCGCTCGCCAGCGTCCTTGGTCCGGATACGTTCTTGCCACTTGCGCAACCGATGCATCTGGCTGCGCTTCTTCGAGGAGATGGACCGGCCGTAGGCGTCCCTGTCCTTCCAGTCGATGGTCGTCGTCAGCCCCTTGTCGTGCATCGTCTGTGTCGTCGGCGCTCCCACCCGCGACTTCTCCTGGCGTTCGGAGTGGTTGAACGCGCGCCACTCCGGGCCCAGATCGATGTTACCCTCTTCCACGACGAGCCCACACCCCTCGCAGATCAGTTCACCCCTGTCGGCGTCTGTGACCACTTCAGCGGACTCACACTCCGGACACTGCTGGGCCTGTTCGGACTCGTCTCGTTCGTTCTCCTCCTGTAGCTGCCGCTCACGGTGACGGGTGGACCGTTTCATCGCAGTTACACGATAAGAGAAGTAGGATATTTAACACCTTGGGAAGATATAACGTCTTCGCCGTCGCGGTCGGCTGGGCAGTGCCGGACGGCAGTGACGGTGGCGGTGACGAGAATCGGGATTCCGGGGGACGCCGTCCCGCCGAAGAGGAACGCCTTTACTCTCAGGTCGGCCATCTTCAGGCGATGCCGACCATCGAGTGCGACGAGACCACCGCGCGCGAACGGCTCGAAGCGGCGGGGGTCGACGTCGAACCGGGAAACACCGACTACGAACGCTGGCGAGCGACCCACGCCGGCGCGACTGCCGTCGCGTACGACGGGAAAGTCGTCGTCCAGGGCGGGTCCACTGCGCAACTCGAAGCGGTGCTCCGCGACGGCGGCGGACGGGTCGAGGGCTACTTCGACGGGGCCTCACGCGGCAACCCCGGCCCGGCGGCGGTCGGGTGGGTGCTCGTCACGAACGACGGCATCGTCGCCGAGGGCGGCGAGACCGTCGGCCGGATGACGAACAACCGCGCCGAGTTCGAGGCGCTGATCACTGTTCTGGAAGTCGCACAGGGGCACGGCTTCGACGAAATAGTCCTGCGCGGCGACTCGGACCTCGTCGTCAAACAGGTCCGCGGGGAGTGGAACGCCGACGACCCCGAACTGCGAGAGCGCCGCGTCACTGCCCACGAACACCTCCGCTCGTTCGACGACTGGTCCATCGAGCACGTCCCGCGCGAGGTCAACGATCGCGCGGACGAACTGGCCAACGAGGCACTCGACGATGAGTGACCTTCCGGACGACGTCGTGGCGGAGGCCGAACGGCTGACGCGACTGGCACGACAGGCGGTCGAACCGGCCGAAAGCGAGGCTTACCGGACGGAACGGGACGAGCTGATCCGCGACTACGACTACACCGTCCGGATACGCGAGGACGATGGGGTCGACGTTCTCGTCTGCTATCCTTCGGAGTGGATGGACGACGGGACCGTCCGAACGGACCGCATCGAGGACGTGGACCGAGGCGTCGAACGTCGACTCTCCGGCGCCGGTGACCCCGACGACTGGGAGACGGTCGCGGAGACGAACGACGAACTGGTCGATGACGTGGCCGCGGACCACGAGGACGTCCACGCCGCTACCGCTCGGGCGCTGGCCGACTTCGCGAGTAACCACTACGCGAAGCCCATCGAGGAGCTGACGCGGTCGGAACTGCGCGAATTCGTCGAAGAGTACCTGCCGCGGAACGCCTGGCCGACGGACCGGCAGCTGGCGTGCGTGGAGGACTCTGTGACGGTAGCGTTCGAAAAAACCGACGTCAGTTGTCCGCTGGAATAGCGTCTACTGCTGCTCGGCGTCGACGAGGTCGTGGAGCGCGTCGGCACGCTCGTCGTCGGCGGCGAACTTCCCGAACACCCACGCAAGCTGGTCGAGGACTGCCTCCTCGCCCTCTTCGGTGAGCGCGTACTGGTTCGTCCGCTTGTCGAGTTCGCTCTTCTCGACGAGGTCGAGTTCGACGAGGTCGTCGAGGTTCGGGTAGAGGCGCCCGTGGTTCACTTCGCTGTCGTAGTAGGTCTCGAGTTCTCGCTTGATAGCCAGACCGTACCGTGGCTCCTCGGAGAGGATGACCAGGATGTTCTGCTGGAAGGCCGTGAGTTCTCGCGCGATTCCCGGAGTGCCGTCGATGGCTTGTGCCTCTGACATGGTTAGCGAAATGTCAGCAAACTATTTAACGCTTGTTAACTCCAGTGCGCTGTCCCGAAAATCCCCTTGACGGCGGGCCTATGGCCTCTATTCCCCAATCTAAGTTCAATTCAGAATAACAGGTGTTGTAATTGATTAGGAAACCAATAGCTGGCGGTACGAACGGATTACCCCGCGTCTCACGTGGTGATGAGAATGGATTACGAAAGTACTTTTTGGCCACCTCACGGACTGAGTCGTGATGACGAACCTGTGGCAAGACCTCGAAACCGGTCCGAACCCGCCCGAATCGATCTACGCCGTCGTCGAGTGCCTGAAGGGAGAGCGTAACAAGTACGAGTACGACAAGGACGTCCCCGGCGTCGTCCTCGATCGCGTGCTCCACTCGAACGTCCACTATCCCTCGGACTACGGGTTCATCCCGCAGTCGTACTACGACGACGAGGACCCCTTCGACGTGCTCGTCCTCGTCGAGGACCAGACGTTCCCCGGCTGCGTCATCGAGGCCCGGCCCATCGCGCTCATGAAGATGGACGACGACGGCGAGCAGGACGACAAGGTCATCGCCGTCCCCGAGGAGGACCCGCGCTACGACCACCTCCAGGACCTCGAGGACATCCCGCAACAGGAACTCGACGAGATAGACGAGTTCTTCGCGACCTACAAGAACCTCGAGGAAGGCAAGGAAGTCGAGACGCAGGGCTGGGAAGACAAAGCCGCCGCGAAAGACGCCATCGAACACGCGATGGACCTGTACGAGCAGAACTTCGCGTAAGCGTTCGTCCCATTCTGGCGAAGCCATCCGTTCCACACGACATCTCGGCCGGTGTCGCCGATGGCGACCGGACCGATACCCGACGGTAATACCGGCCAGTGCCACCGATAAATTATGAGCATGGGTAATTACTTCCGTGCGTACGGGGAACTAGGAGACGAGATGGCAACCAGACAACCAGCGGTCGCCGTGGACCACCTGACGGTCGTTCCGGAGAACTACCACGCCGACGACGGCGACGACGACGAGTCCGGTAACCGCGACGTGTCCGGTGACGACGCCGAGTTCCGCCTGGAGTAGGGATTGCCGACACCGGTGACGTGCGTGAATCCGGGCCGCGAAAAGAAGTTTCTTGTTCCCGTCCGCTGAAAGACGCGTATGGGCCTGTTCGACCGTCTCCGCGGCGACGAGGGACCCCGTGTTGCCTTCTTCGGCATCGATGGCGTCCCGTATAGCCTCGTCTCGGACCATCCAGACCAGTTCGAGAATCTCACTGCAATGGCCGAGGAAGGCAGTGCGGGGCCGATCGACAGCATCGTTCCTCCGGAATCCAGCGCCTGCTGGCCGTCGCTCACCACCGGCGTCAACCCCGGCGAGACCGGCGTCTACGGCTTTCAGGACCGGGAGGTCGGATCCTACGACACCTACGTCCCGATGGGCCGGGACGTCCAGGCCACGCGCGTCTGGGACCGGGTCGCCGACGACGGACGCGACGCCACCGTGCTGAACGTCCCTGTCACCTTCCCGCCCCAGCGCAACGTCCAGCGCATGGTATCTGGCTTCCTCTCGCCCGGCGTCGGCGACGCCTCTTTCCCCGACGAACTCGGCGACTACCTCGACGATATCGACTACCGCATCGACGTCAACGCGAAACTCGGTCACGACGAGGACAAAACCGAGTTCATCGAGGACGCCCACGAGACCCTCGACAAGCGCTTCGAGGCGTTCAAACACTACGTCGAGCAGGACGACTGGGACCTCTTTTTCGGCGTCTTTATGACGACCGACCGGGTCAACCACTTCCTGTTCAAACACTACGAGGAGGACGGCGAGTACCAGGAGGAGTTCTTCGAGTTCTACCGCAAGGTCGACGACTACCTGGGCCAGCTGCGCGAGATGCTCCCCGACGACGTCACCATGATGGTGGCCTCGGATCACGGCTTCACCAGCCTCGACCACGAAGTCCACTTCAACGAGTGGCTCCAACAGGAGGGGTGGCTCTCCTACGAGGACGACGACCACGACAGCCTCGGCGATATCGCCGACGACACGCGCGCGTACTCGCTCATCCCCGGGCGGTTCTACATCAACCTCGAGGACCGCGAACCACGTGGCTCCGTCCCCCAGGACGACTACGAAACCGTCCGCGACGAACTCCAGGCCGAACTCGAAGCCCTCGAAGGCCCGGACGGCGAGACGGTCGCCGACCGCGTCGTCACCAAAGAGGAGGCCTTCCGCGGCGACCACGACGACATCGCCCCGGACCTCGTCGTCATCCCGAACCACGGCTACGACCTCAAAGCCGGATTCAAGGGCAGCGACGAGGTGTTCGGCCTCGGACCACGCAACGGCATGCACAGCTTCGACAACGCCTCGCTGTTCGTCGACGACCCCGACGTCCGCGTCTCCGACGTCGACCTGTTCGACATCGCGCCGACGATGCTCGAACTGATGGACGTGGACTTCGAACGCGGCGAGTTCGACGGCAGCAGTCTGGTATAGAACCGCGAGCGAAGCGAGCGGCTTTTTCGGTCCAGATTTTTGCGCGAGGGTGACCGCAGCGAAGCGAGGACACCCGACGTGGAAAAAGGTGGTCGCGCTACGAACGTGGCGATTCCGACGGCAGCAGTCTCGTCTGAAAGCGGTTCTCTACATCCGAGAGGCGTTCTTCGCGTCTTCGGCGTGTTCGAGCGCGAACTCCAGTTGACGCCGGTGGACCTCCTCCAGTTCGTCGGTATCGGCGTCCGCGAGCCGCGTCGTCACCGTCACGCCCGGAATCGATGTCTTCAGTTCGTTGTCCGCGCCGTCGAGGAACTCGCTGGGGTCGATGTCTGGCTCAGACATACCTCTCGAGAAGGGTCCAAGCCCGAAAACGTCTGGCCCGGGTGCTGTGCGGCGGAGCGGTGCGGTTTCGCGGTACGTTTCCAGCATACCGCTCGCCTCCGGCAAGCGGTTTCCCCCGCAAACGCGCCGAAGGCGCGACTTGCGGTCTTTTTTCATCGACGTTTTTTGTGGGGGGTTGAGCGCTCGCCGGAGGCGAGCGCGATTCCCCCCACGAAAAAAGGTCGTTTTACATCAGATCGTTCAGGTCCTCGCTCTCCATCCCTTCCATCGGGTCTCGCTTCTCCGCCATGCCCTCGCTGGCCTCACGGGCCCGATCCATGAACTTCTGGATGCGGTTCGAGCGTTCGACGCCGCCCAGCAATACGAGCGAGGCGATCTTCTCGCTGTCGATGGGGAAGTCCCCGCCCCGCACTTCCAGGCTCCCGGTCTCGTCTTCCATCCACTTGCGCGCGCGTTCGACGCCCTTGCGCGAGATGCGTTCGGGGTGGCCGGCGACCACGAGGAGGCCGGCGTCGGCCGTCGTCGCATCGGGGAGGCTCATGCTCGTCATCAGGGCGTTGCGGGTGACGCTAGTGATGACCGAGACGTTCTCGCCGGCGTCCTCGCTGGCGGGCGCGGCGGCGTAGCCGACGGAGGCGATGCCGCCGTTTTTGAGCGTGTTGATGATCTCCGAGGAGTCCACGACGCTCTCGCCGACGCCCTCGACGGCCTCGCCGGCGGCAAAGAGCAGGCCGACCCGCTGGGCGATGGCGTCGTTGATCCGGTCGAAGCCAGCTTCCATGCTGTCTTCGGCGGCCTTCCAGGCGTCGTTGTCGATGAGGATCAGCGAGTCGGACTCGCGGACGCAGGTCTTCAGCGAGCGACCGGCGTTGGCCTGGTAGATACCCCCCTCGTCGCGCCCAGGGAGGACGCCGAGCACGTAGACGGGGACGTCGTAGATGCGCTGGAGTTCGCGGGTAAGCATCGGCGCGCCGCCGGAGCCGGTGCCGCCGCCGAGGCCGGCGACGACCACGACGGCCTCGGCCTGGGAGGTGATGCGGCCGTCGAGGTCGCCCATCACTTCCGTGGCGTTCTCCTGCATGATTTCGGCGCCGAGCTCGTTGTCGCCGCCGACGCCGTGGCCCTTGACCCGGTCCTGGCCGATGAGGGCCGTGTCGATGTCGAGCTCGCGGAGGTCTGCTTCGGCGGTGTTGACCGCGAGTGCACCCTTCACCGCCTCGAATCCCATCTCGTAATCGAACTCCGCGAGGGCCTGGGTTACTTTCCCCCCGGCCTGTCCGACCCCTATCAGGACGACTTTCATACCACATGGCTCTACAGGGCGACTAATCAACGTTGCCCCGCTCCGGAGATTCAAGTACCGGGACGGGACCAGACGGTCCATGTCCGACGACGAAGCGCTGCAGCGTCGATTGCGCGCGGTCGAGCGATCACTGACCGACGGCGACCACGACGTCGATTCCCTCCGTACCGCCGGCGACCAGGCGGACCGTATCGACGAACTGGCGGCCCGACTCGACGAAGCGGAAGACCGTATCGCCGAACTCGAGGCGTCGACGCAGGCCCTTCGCGGCTACGTCGGCAACGTCCGCTCGGTCAACGAGGACGTCGAACAGCGTGCCGACGCTGCGCTGGCCGGCGTCGAGCGTCTCGAAGCGCGGTTCGACGACGCGGGGCGATCAGACGCTGGTTCCGTCGAAGCCCCCGATGCCCCTCGTTCGTCAGTTCCCGGTCGAGACACCCGACAGCCCCGGGTCAGTGCCCCGGGCCGACAGTGGGCCGACGAAAGGATGGAGGCAAACAGCGATACCGGTCGCAACAGCGACGCCGACAAAGACGGCACTGACTGCGACGATGGCAACGACGGTGGCGACGGTCTGATGACGCGGCTCCGTCGCACGCTCAGATGATACGGGTGGTACTGGCCGTCGTGCTCACGACCGCTCTGCTGGGCGCGAGTCTCCCGGCTATCGACGAGGCACGCCGAGACCACACCGAAACGACAGTCGGGACGGAGCTACGGGCAATCGAACGGGTCGCGACGGACCTGCTGAACACCGATGATCCCACCGAGGACGGCGCCCGGCGCGTCATCGAAATTCGGTTGCCTGCACGAAGCTGGAGCGACGCGGGCGTCGACGCTGTCACGATCGGTCAGTCCCGGGCCGGAAACGGTGGACGACTCACCTGGACAACAACGGGCGGCAGACAGCGAGTACGTCGGCTTCCGGACGTCCCGCTACGGACGGGTGACGGAACGCCGCTGACGCTCGAGGCGGCCGGGCGCCATCGGCTCGTCCTCTCACTGGATGGCAACCGGACCGCGCCCGTCGTCACCGTCCGGACCTTTACAAACGATGACGGGGCCAGCGAGGCGCATGCGACGGTGGTTACCGACCGGCGACGGCGAAGCGGTCGGCGAGTGCACGTGTGAACCGACCGTGAAACGAGACCGGCTCGTCGTCGACGCCGGGAACTGCCCAGGAGGAGGGCGGCTGGTGTCTGAACCGGACTGTCGACGAACCGTCGTCGACGCGCTGAGAGACGTCGACGTGGACGCCGTCGTCACTCACTACGACGGGCTCGAACGGGCGTACCTCGACGACGCTGCCGCCCTGCTCGTCGCCGCAGGCCGGTTCGTCGACCGCGTCGCGTTCCACGACGACCGGCTGGCCGACCTGGCCACGTCGGACCCGCTGGGGGCGGCACGCGAGGCAACGGGACGGGCACCCCCAGTCGCCGACATCGCGGCCGAGTCCGGGCTGGCACTGGGTGCCGAGCGCGCCGACGGGTACGACGACGCCCTCAGGCCGTACCTCGGCCTGAGCATCGGCCACGCACGCCTTCGGAGCACGCCACCGGCCGACGCTAACTTCGAAGGCGTCAGGACCCTCTCGACGGACGCGACGGTTCGACTGTACGAACGGCCCGGGAACGAACTCGACGTCTATCACCTCGAACCAGTGGAAATGGATCTCGAGGAGACGGCCATCGCGACGCTCGCCCGGGCACGGGAGTTCCTCGCGAGCGGCGCGGTCGGCGGCGAGCGAGCGCCGCATCGGGCCGTCCGGCGCGTCGCGCGCGAGGACGACCCGGTCGAACGACTCGGCGCAGTTCTCGAAAAGCACACGAGCGATCTCGGGGTACTCGCCGACCTGTTCGCCGATGGACGCGTCTCCGACGTCTTCGCAAACGCGCCCGTCACGGAGACGCCGCTCACCGTTCGCGTCGACGGCGAACTTCGCCGGACGAACGTCCGGGTGACCCGGCGGGGTGCCGACGCGCTGGCCTCCCAGTTTCGCCTCCGGAGCGGCCGCGCGTTCTCGCGTGCGAACCCGACGCTCGACGCCACGGCGACGGTCGGGGACCGCCGCGTTCGCGTCGCCGCGACGACGGAGCCGGCCAGCGACGGGCTAGCCTTCGCCTTTCGGGCCCACGACCGGGCCACCTGGACGCTCCAGCGCCTCGTCGCCAACGACACGCTCCCGCCGGATGCCGCCGCGTTCCTCTCACTGGCTGTCGAACGGGCCGCCGCCACGCTCCTCGCCGGCACCCGCGGTGCCGGCAAGACGACGATGCTCGGTGCGCTCCTGTGGGAACTCTCGCCGACCGTCCGGGTGGTCCTCGTCGAGGATACTCCGGAACTCCCGGTCGACGCCCTCCAGGCGGCTGGGCGGGACGTCCAGTCGTTGCGAACGAACGGCGGCGATGGGCCGGGAATTTCGCCAGCGGAGGCGTTGCGAACGGGCCTCCGCCTCGGCGAGGGCGCGCTCGTCGTCGGCGAGGTTCGGGGTGAAGAGGCCGCGGTGCTCTACGAAGCCATGCGCGTCGGCGCGAACGGGAGCGCCGTCCTCGGCACCATCCACGGCGACGGCGGTGAGCGCGTCAGAGAGCGTGTCGTCTCCGACCTCGGGGTTCCAGAATCGTCGTTCGCGACCACCGACCTCGTGGTGACGCTCGAACCGTACGACGACGGTGGCGACCGACGCCGTCGCGTCGCCAGCATCGAGGCGGTCGTCGACGGCGACGCAGGCGTCCGGTTCGCGCCGCTATTCGCACTGGAGAACGGCGAACTCCGACAGACCGGACGCATCGAGAGGGGGAACAGTCGTCTCGTTCCGTCCCTGACCGAGTCGGGAGAGACGTACGCACAGTTCCTGAATACGCTGGCCGAACGCGAGCGTTCGATCCGGGCGGAATCAGGCGTCCCCGGCGAACCGACGTGGGCCGAACCGATGGACGCCGGCCCGTGTTGAGCCGCGTCCTCGAATCGACGGCGCGCCGCTGGCCCGGTCCGGTGAGCGTGGACGACGACCTCGACAGGGCGCTGGCGTTCGTCGGCGCCGACGTCGACGGTGAGACGGTTCATCGCGCGTCGTACGCCGCAGCCGTCGGGCTCGCGGTGGTGGGATTCGTCGTCACGACTGCCACCCGGGGTGCACCGGTCGTCGCCGCGCCGTTCCTGGCGCTCGCAACGGGCGTCGCAGTCGGCGGGCCGGTCGTACCGCTCGCTCTCGCGCGGGCCAAACGGACGCGTGCCCTGGGGTCTGCCCCTTCGCTCGTCACCCGGGCGGCGCTGTCGATGGAACTGGCGCCGTCGCCCGAACGAGCGGCGAAGTTCGCTGCCGAGACTAGTGAGGGGACGCTGGCCAGCAGTCTCGAAGCCCACGTTCGGCGGTCGGCAGCCGGCCCGGCGACCGGGTTCTCGGGCTTCGTCGCGGAGTGGAAACCGTGGTTTCCGGAACTGGAGCGGGCGTGTTCACTCGTCGAGAGCGCCGGGACCGTCCCCGCCGACCAGCGGTCCGCGACGCTGGAACGCGCCCGGAGCACCGTCCTTAACGCGACGCGGGATCGGATGGCCGACTTCGCCGGGTCGATCCGGGGCCCGGCGACGGCCGTCTACGCGTTCGGCGTCCTGCTCCCGTTGGCGCTCGTCTCCTTGCTTCCGGCGCTCCGCGCTGCTGGCCTTCCCGCACCGCTTCGGGTCGTCGCCGTCGTCTACGATGTCTTGCTACCGCTCTGCCTGCTGGGGGCGAGCGCATGGCTACTCGCTCGCCGACCGGTCGCGTTTCCACCGACGACGGTCGAACGGTCCCATCCCGACGTCCCCGCCCGGCGGTGGCCGGGTCCCGTCGTCGGTTTCCTCGCGGCCGCACTCTCCTGGTGGTGCGTGCCGCTGGTGTTTCCGCCGTGGGCGACACCGGTCGCCGTGGCCGGTGCTGGGGCCGGAACCGCACTCGTCGTTCACTACCGGCCGGTCGTCCAGGTACGCCGATCAGTGGGTGCCGTCGAAGACGGACTGAGCGACGCACTCGCGCTGCTCGGTCGTCGCGTCGAACGTGGCGAGTCCGTCGAATCGGCGGTGGCCGGGGTCGCAGACGACGTTCCGGGGCCGACGAGCGAGCTTCTCGACGCGGCCGCTCGGCGCCAGCGACTGCTCGGCGTCGGCGTGGAGACGGCCTTTCTCGGCCCGAACGGCGCTCTCGAAGCGATTCCAAGCGACCGAGTGCGCAGTAGCGCGACCCTGATCGCCCTGGCGGCAGCGGAGGGGCCGCCGGCCGGCGAGGCCGTCACCGCGATGGGCGAGCACCTCCGGGAACTCGACGCCGTTGAGGCCGAGGCGCGCCGTTCGGTCGAACAGGTGACGCGAACCCTCGCGAACACGGCCGCCGTCTTCGGTCCGCTCGTCGGCGGTGCGACGGTCGCACTCGCCGGGGCGATGGGGTCGGCCGGACCGCTGGCCAGTGGCGGGACGGTTGATGGCCTCGGCCTCGTCGTCGGGGCGTATGTGCTCGTCCTCGCCGCGATCCTGACGGCGCTCTCGACCGGTCTCTCGCGGGGCTTCGACCGCGCGCTCGTCGGCTACCGCGTGGGACTCGCGCTCCTGGCCGCCACGGCGACGTACCTGGCCGCGTTCGTCGGCACCGGCCTCACCGTCTGATAGTGGTGGTTGTAACTTTTTACCGGCGTTGGCCGGCACTGGCCACGTCGAACGCCGATAGACTCACTCCGTTCGTCTATCGAGCCCGGCCTCACGCAGTTCGGCCGGACGCCGGTACGGGCTTACAACCACCACTATGAAGGTTTAAAACGGATGACGGGGCCAGGAGGCCCGTGTTCGACGTTCCAGTGGATTCGACGTACGTCTGGTTCGGCGTCGGTGCGGTCAGTCTCGCGGTGTTCGGCGTCGCGGCCGGACTGCCGAGCGCTGCTCCGCCCGACGCGGCCGCCGCAGCGGCCACAGTCGACGCCGTCGCCGTCGGACCGCCGGGCGCAGTGGATCATCACGAACTGCGCGCAGACCGGATCCGGCTCGGTTCGTTTCAGGTCGGACTCGACGGTCCCGGTGGTCGTGCGCACGCCATCTTCGCGTATCCGGTCGCCCCCGCTGTCGAGGACAGTCGGCTCGAACGGATACTCGCCGGTGAGCGAGCGCCGTCGGTGTTCGGCTCCGCGGAGGAGTTCACCGACGCCGTCGCGACTGTACAGGGCGGCGACCCGGACTGGCGACCGGCACCGGACCGGCTCACCGCACGTCGGGTCGCCTGGAGGGGTGTGAATGTTACGCTCGTCGGGTAGGGGCCAGACAGAGCCTCTCGCGGCGCTCGTGGCGGTCGTCGCCGTCGGTCTGGGATTGAGCCTCTACGTCGGCGTGCTCGACGCCGAATTGGCCCCGTCGTCGGAGCGAAACGTCGCGGCGTCCGCCATCGAACGCGTCGAGGACGCGGTGGCCCCGTCTGCCGTCGCCCACCCGGACCGGATCGACGACGCCCAGGCGGCCGGTCCCGTGGGCTACCGGACGAACGTGACGCTGACTACGGCCGACCAGCGATGGCGTTCGGGCCCCTCAGTGCCCGAGAACGCGGACAGTGCGCGCAAACGACTCGGCGTTCGGATCGGTCCATCGCGGATCCGAGCGGGAACGCTCCGTGTGAGGGTGTGGACGTGAGAGCGATCAGTACGGTCGTCGACGCGACCGTCTTCCTCTTGCTCGTCGGCGGCGCTATCGCGACGCTGGTCGCCGGTACCGGAACGATGCAGACGGGGAGCCACGATCACACTGGGTCGGGGAACCCGGCCGCCGAAGACGCCAGGCTGCTCGCGACGACCACGGCGACGGTGAACTACTCGCTGGCTCCAGCGACGGTCGCCGAAGGCGACGAGGTGACGTTTCATCGAACGGAGGGGACCGGCTTCGAACGGACTGCCCACGGCACGCTCGCGTCGTTGCTTGCAGAGGCCACCGTCGGGAACGTCGCCCTCGACGGCGAGCAACTCTCCCACGCCGGCGACCAGTTCGAGCGACGGCTCGCTTCGACAGTCCGGGACCGACTCGGTCGGCCGGGGATACGGACCAGCGTCGAAGCCACCTGGGAACCGTACGACGACGCGACCCTCGCCGGATCGACCCGCGTCGGGGACGAACCGCCGCGAGACGTCGACGTCCACGCCGCCACGCTGACGGTCGACAGCGGATTCCCGGCGAGTCGAGACCGGGCGGGGCGGGCGGCCGAGGAGGATGGCTTCCGCGGCGTCGCGACGGTCGTCGCCGACGCCGTCGTCAGCGGTCTGTTCCCGCCGCGGGAGACCCAACTGGCACTTCGAGGGACGTATCCGGGCGACGCGCTCACGGCACAGCGATATCGCCGGGCCGCAATGCTGTTCGGCGCCGAACCACCCGCGATCGAGGAGACGAACGTCTCGGCCTCGAATGACGGGCTTCGCACGGTCCTGGCGGATCGATTCGTCGCCGACCTGGAATCGCGATTCGACTCACCTCGTGCGGCCGCGCGTGCGGTCGAGACCAAGACCGTCGACGTCACTGTCAGGACGTGGTCACCGTGAGCCAGGGCGACCGCGGTCGGGTCCCGTTCGCGCTCGTGGGCGTCCTGTTGCTGGTCAGCAGCGCCACCATCGCCGCGACGAGCCAGCCTCGCGCATCACCGACCGAACCGGCGGTATCGAAAGCGCTCGACGGCGCGACCGCCGACACCCAGACCGCCCTCCGGGACGCGGTGAGGGAAGCGAGCGAGGACGCGGCCCGGGCACCGGTCGTCGAGCGGGCGAACACCACTGCCGGTCGGGCGCTGAACGAATCCGCGCCGTTCCGCGACTCGCTCCGGATCCGCGTCTTTCTCGCCGCTCGCGAGCGATTGCAGGACGTCAAGCGCCGGCGCGGCGACGTTCGCGTCCAGGCGTCGCTGCCCGCCGTCGAGAACGCGACCGACCTCCAGGCTACGAAACGTCGCGTCCACGTCGAACGCGCGGACGAGAACGGGACGACGGTGCGCGTCCGGGTCGAGAACGTCACCCTGACCGCGACCCGGAACGGGCGCGTCCTGACCGAGGAGCACGTCTCGCCGACGCTCGTCGTCGGGACGCCGGTCCTGGGCATGCACGACAGGGTGAGCGCCTACCAGCGACAGCTCGACGCCGGCGTGACGAAACCCGGGCTCGACCAGCGCCTGACCGCACAGCTGTACGCGCTCACCTGGGCCCGTGGCTACGCCCAGTACGGCGGTGGGCCGATAGACAACGTCGTGAGCAACCGATACGTCGCCCTGGCGACGAACGCGGGGTTGCTCGACGTCCAGCGCGAGACCATCGGCGCGAGCGACGCCGCGGGACGGCGGACGCTGGCCGTGGAGACGGGCAAGCTGGCGGGAAGTGAACTGCTCGGTGCGAGTGGGGCAGACGCACGGCCTGTCCAGGACACCCTCGATTCCCCCACGAGGCCGCCGCCGAACGACATTCAGGGGCTGGAACCGCCCGAGGGAACCCGACGTGACGACGAGATGCCCGTCGGCGTGAACGAGACGGCCGACGACGTGTTCCTCGACGTGGTCGACGACGGCGACGTGAACGATTCGCTCGCCACGGTCTACAGCGCCGACGCGCGCCTCGTCACTGACGTCGACCACGTCGGTGGCGACCGACCGGCAGCGCCGGAGTCGCCTGGTGAGAACTGGACCCTGGTCGGCGAAGACCTGGCCGTCACCACCGACGTCGAGGTCGCTGACGTCACCCCGCCTGTGACGCCGGTGGGCTGGCATCGACTCGAACGCTACGGACGGGCGGTCGACGTCGACCGGACACGCGTCCGGACGTGGCGACGCGGGAATGTGACACGGACGACGGCGACGGATGCCACCGAGACCCGGCGCGTTGCCGTCGCCGTCGTCGGTCGGCACACGACCAGTGAACGAGCGCCCGATAACGGCGTCCCGACCGTTCACGAGCGCGGCGAGGGACCGCTCGACGGACCCAACATGGCCGACGTCCGGGACGAAGCCGTCGACAGACTGGTGACGAGCCGCGGCGGCGCGGACGCCGTCGTGGCCCGGGCAGCGACCGGGACGCTCGACACCGAGCCGGTTCGCGTCGAGGGGGATCAGCCGGGAGGCCTCTACCGGTGGGTGTACCGAGACCTGATGGATATTCGCGAGCAGGTTCGGGGCGTCGAGGTTCGCGTCGAACGCGGCGCGGTGGGATCCTTCGAGGTGAACCCGCCCGCGATGCTCGCGGATCGGATCCGCGACCAGCGAGCGGACCTCGTCGACGCGCCGGCCACCTACGACGGCGTCGCGACGAAGGCGCGAGTCGCCGCCCGGGTCGCCTACCTCGACCGCGTGCTGGAACGCCTCGACGAGCAGGCGGTCGAGCGGGGGGAACGCGGGAGCCGACTCGACGAGTCGCTGGCAGAGCGCGGAAGCGGGTCCCTCTCGGAACTTCAGGCGGGGATGAACGTCCCGCGCGCGTCGTCTCCTGACCGTCGGCCAGCGTTCGACGGGCCGGCGGGACCGGTCCGGATGCGGGTCGATAGCGCACCCTCGTACCTGACCCGGGCCGAGATAGACCGCGAGCGGGTCCCCGCACTCGACGGGTCGGGTCATCCGCTGGTGGCGCGGAACTTCAACGTCATCACCGCGCCGTACGGCGACGTTTCCGACACGGTGGTCGACGAGCTAATCGGGTCTGGTGGGACCGTTCGTCTCGCGACGGCGGCCCGGACGCTCCGGGCGGCCAACGCGACGCTCGAACGACGGGACGTGAGCGCCGTCCGGGAGAGACGCGACGAACTCCGCTCGGAGGTGTGGGACGGCAATCGGTACGTCCGACAGGGGATGCGCCTGACACTTGCCGAACAGGGCGTCGGTGACGGCGATGCAGAACGACGCGAAATCGTCGCCCAGGGGCTCGCCCGCTGGGACACGACGGCCGCGCGCGCACTGGCCCTGTCGAACGGATCCGCCAGCCCCGCGGTCGCCGCAGCGGCCGCCGACCGGGAGTCACTGAACGAGACCCGGGAGGACCGTCTCAGGCTTGAACTGGCACGCCGGACCGAGACCGCACTCGAGCAGGCGAAGGCGAAGCCAGAGAGCGAGGCCGTCGACCGGAGCCGGAACGTGACCCGCGACGTCGCGAACGAACTGACCAGAGAAATCGCCAAGAACGCCACCGAACGCGGCGTCGAGCGTGTCGCTAACGAGTCTTTCGACAAAATTCCGTCGGGGCTGCCGCTCGCACCGCCGATTACGGCCTGGTACGCGACGACTAACGTCTGGCACGTGACGGTCAGGGGCGAGTACGCCCGCTTCGGGATCCGGGCCGACCGCGGCAGACCCAGCGAACCCGGGAGTGACCTCACGTACGCCCGTGACGGGAGCACAGTCCGGCTGGACGTCGACGACGACGGTGAACCGGAGCGGCTGGGGCGGGCAACGCGCGTCGAGTTCGACGTCTCGACGACGATAGTGGTGGTCGTCCCGCCCGGAAAGAGCGGCGTCGGCGACCGGGACGGGAACGCCGACGAGCGGTCTGACGGCTGGCCCCAGCCCGGACCGGACTGAAATTCGGGTGGTCGGCCCGTTTGCGGCGGAACAAACTGATTTGTACCCCGGACAACTAGCGCCGTGCATGATACGAGGGGAGTTCCCGGACGCTGGCGAGCGCACGCCCGAAGAGCTACGACGCGGGTACGAGGTCCTGCTCGCCGAGACGATAGACAAGGTGGGTGTCGATGCGGTCGTCGACGGGACGGATATCGACCGGGCGACCGTCGAGGCGCTCGAGGCGGGCGACTCGCCCGAAGTCACGCTCGAGGAGGCGGCGGCCCTGATCGCACTCGACGAGGACCAGCCGCCGGCCGACGCCATCGCCGCAGAGGCCCGCGACATCCTTCTTCTCGCAATGACGACGGCGGTCCTGGACGTGGAGACACTCGCCTCCGGGGTCGACGGCGCTCTCGAACCCAAGGAGATTCAGCAGAAGGTCGAGGGCCGATTCCCGATGACGCTGGCCGAGTACGCCCTGCTCCATCAGTACATCGAGCAGCGGAAGGGGTGACGATGCGCGTCGCGATACTGGGCTGTGGCTACGTCGGGCTCGAACTGTGTCGCCAGCTCACGGACCGCGGTCACGACGCCGTCGGCGTCCGGCGGTCGACGGCCGGGGTCAGCGCGGTCGAAGACGCGGGCGGCGTGGGTATTCAGGCCGACGTCACGGACCCGGATTCGCTGGGCGAGGTGCCGAACGCCGACGCGCTCGTCTTCGCCGCGAGTTCGGGCGGTCGGGGTGCCGAGGCGGCCCGCGAGATATACGTCGAGGGGCTGCGAACCGTCATCGACCACTTTGGTGCGCGGGAGAACCCCCCGGACCGGCTGGTCTACACGTCGAGTACGGGCGTCTACGGCGACCACGACGGCGGCTGGGTCGACGAGGCGACGCCGCTCGACCCGACCACCGAGAAGACCCGCGTCCTCGCGGAGGCCGAACGCGTCGCGCTCGAAGGAGCGGCCGATCGCGGGATTGACGGGACCGTGGCACGCTACGCGGGCCTGTACGGGCCGGACCGGTACCGTCTCGACAGGTATCTGGACGGGCCGGTCACGGAGGGGTTCCTCAATATGATCCACCGCGACGACGCCGCCGGAGCGGTGCGATACCTGCTAACTGCGGACCTGGCTCGCGACGACGTCGTCCTCGTGGTCGACGACGAACCGGTCGCAAAGTGGGCCTTCGCCGACTGCCTGGCCGACGAATGCGGCGTGGACCGACCGCCGAAGCAAACGAAGGCCGAACGGCTCGCGGACGGCGACCTCTCGGAAGCGGCGCGCCGACGCATCGAGACGAGCAAGCGCTGCTCGAACGATCTCCTCCGGGATCTGGGGTACGAGTACCGCTTTCCGACGTTCCGGGAGGGGTACCGGGCAGCCATCGACGCCTCCGTCCAGGACCGCCGAACGGACGACGACGGCTGACCGGCGCGCCGCGTGTCGATCCCGCCCGCGCTCTGGTCTCGTACCCCGTCGTCCAGGCGTCGAAACCGCAAGACGGCTAGTCGGTCGAGGCGAGCGCTCTTCGTCCGGCTGAGTGGGGAACATTCATGGTCGTCGGGGCCAACTCCTATCGCGTATGTCGCCTAGGGCTGTGGGGTCCCTCCAGGACGTGATCGACGCACTCGCGCCGGTCACCCCCGAGTCACCGCTGCAAGTCGCCGCCATCTTCGTCGCGCTGGTACTCGTGCTGGCGGGGCTCCGCTGGCTCGTGGGCTATCTGCGTTCGACGCCGGCAGAGACCCTTCGCGATACGCTCGCCGACCACGACCAGGTCTCTGTGTTGATGCACCCGAATCCGGACCCGGACGCGATGTCGTCGGCGCTGGCCGTCGGCGAACTCGCGGAAACCGTCGACACGGCAGCGACGCTCAACTACCCCGGCCAGATACGCCACCAGGAGAACCGGGCGTTCGAGACGGTCCTCGACGTCGACTTCGAACAGATCGACAGCGCCGGGGAACTCGACGGCGATGGCGTCGTCCTGGTCGACCACAACGAGGCACGGGGGTTCCCCGGCGCCGAAGGCGTCGACCCCGTCGCGGTCATCGACCACCACCCTGGTGACGGCGAGGGTGCTTCGTTCACCGACGTCAGGGCCGACCACGGGGCCTGCGCCACCATCTTCGCCGAGTACTTCGAGACCCTCGGCTGGGAGCCCGAGGAACCCGGCGCCGACGAGAACGGTGACGACTCGGGCGAAGACGGTGAAGACGGGCTCCCCGTCCAGCTGGCGACCGGCCTCCTCTACGGCATCCAGTCCGACACCAAACAGCTCACCAAGGGGTGTTCGCCCGCCGAATTCCACGCAGCGGAGTACCTGTACGCGGGGATCGACGAGGACCGCCTCGACCGCATCGCCAACCCGCAAGTCGACGCGGAGGTACTCGACGTGAAAGCCCGCGCCATCACCAGCCGGACGGTGCGCAACGCCTTCGCGGTCAGCGACGTCGGCGAAGTCTCGAACGTCGACGCCATCCCGCAGGCCGCCGACGAACTGATGAAACTCGAGGGCGTCACCGCCGTGGTCGTCCTCGGCGAGAAAGAGGGGACGCTCCACCTCTCCGGGCGCTCCCGGGACGACCGCGTCCACATGGGGAAGGTCCTCGACAACGTCGTCGACGACATCCCGATGGGGACCGCCGGCGGCCACGCCCGCATGGGTGGCGGCCAGCTATCCATCGAACACATGGAGGGCATCGGCCCCAGCGAGGGCGTCCTCCGCCAGGACTTCACCGAGCGGCTCTTCGACGCCATGTCGGGCGACATCTAACCGCCCACTCGGCGCGAGGTCGGTTCGAGTACCAGCAGTTTTCAGGCCCAGCGCCCCACGCTCCGGTATGGCCACGCAGACGGCGACCTGGGCGTACCGCGACGACCACGAGGCGTTCGCCCGCACGTTCTTCCGCCGGTACGCCGATTGCGTCGTCTCCAGTATCGGCGTCGGTACCTACCTCGGCGATCCGACCGACGAGCGGGACGAGCAGTACCACGAGGCTATCGTGGAGGCACTGGCGTCCGGCGTCAACGTCGTCGACACCGCGATAAACTACCGGAACCAGCGCTCCGAACGCGTCGTCGGCGATGCCATTCGCGACGCGGAAATCGACCGGGAAGCGGCGCTCGTCGCGACCAAGGGCGGGTTCGTCCCATTCGACGAGGAGCGGCCGGCTGACCCCGCTCAGTACGTCTTCGAGGAGTACGTCGAGCCGGGAATCGTCGACCGCGAAGATCTGGCGCGGGGTCAACACGCCATCGCGCCGGGATTCGTCGACGATCAGCTCGACCGGTCGCTGTCGAACCTCGACCTGGACAGTATCGACCTGTACTACGTCCACAATCCCGAGACGCAACTCGCCGAGCGGTCGGCCGAGGCGGTGTACGACCAGCTCGAAGCGACCTTTACTCGACTGGAGGAGCGCGTCGCCGACGGTGACATCCGCCACTACGGCGTCGCGACGTGGGAGGCGTTCCGGGTGCCCGCGGACCACGACAGCTACCTCTCCTTGCCGGAGGTCGTCCGGCGCGCCCGGTCGGCGGCCGATGCGGCCGGCGCGGACACGACCCATTTCCGGGCGATTCAGCTCCCGTTCAACGTGCAGATGGCAGACGCGTTCACAGTAGAGGCCCACGAGGGCCCCGAGGGGCCGCAGTCGGCCCTGGAGTTCGCCCACGAGGCCGGCATCGACGTGTTCACCAGCGCGTCGATGATGCAGGGGCAACTCGCCGACAGGCTCCCGCAGGACGTCGCGGCGAAGCTCTCCGGCGAGACGCCCGCCCAGCGAGCGATCAACTTCGCCCGGAGCGCGCCGGGGGTCACCTCGTCGCTCGTCGGGATGGGGTCGCCGGCCCACGTCGCGGAGAACGTCGCGGCGGGGACGTACGAGCCGCTGGGCGCCGGCGCGTTCGACTCGGTATTCGAGTGAGTGGAGAGCGGGAGAGCAAAAGTCAGTGCGAGCTCGTTCGACAGTTCGGTCGCCGTCGGTCGATCGGTATCGTGGAGGGCGTCGCCGGGCCGATCAGCCGACTTCCTTCCACTCCGTCCCGCACTCGGGACAGACACGGACCTTCCCGACCTGGTCCGGGTCGTTCTCCGTGGCCAGCGCCTCCTCGCACTCCGCACAGGCCAGCCGCTCGTAAGTGTCCTTCTCGATATCCCCGGCCCGGAGCCCCTTTCGGACTGATTTCATAGCCAAGCTTGCGAGACCATCGCATAAAAAGCTCGCGGCGGATCTAGATGGTCTGGAAGCAGGTCGTCTGACTGCCGGCAGCCGGGCCGCGATGCCCATCAACGCGCGGCGGATGGAACGGGAGGTTTTTGCCCACGCTCGCGCTACCCGCGGCCGATGGAGTACGTCCAGGAGCGGATCGCGACGCTCCACGACTTCGACGGGACGGTGCCGGCCGCGCCCACCGACCGGGCCGCCGTCGTCGTGCCGCTCACGGAGCGGGACCACGCCAGCCTCGCCGCCGAGCGCGTCTTCTCGCGGCTCGAACGGGTCGACCCGGCGCGCGTCTTCGTCGCGCTGCGGGCCGCACCGGACCAGGTCGGCGACGTCGTCCGCTGGGTCGACAGCTTCGACCTCGACGGGGAGGTGCTGTGGTGCAACGCGCCGGCGGTCGAGTCGCGCCTCGACGAGCGCGGGCTGGACGGGAACGGGGGGAAGGGACGGGACGTCTGGCTGGCGCTGGGCGTCGCCGCGCGCCACGACTACGTCGTCGTCCACGACGCGGACGCGACGACTTACTCGGTGGCCCACGTCCCGAAACTCCTCTTCCCGCTGGCCAACGGCTTCCAGTTCTCCAAGGGGTACTACGCCCGCGTCGAGAACGGTCGGCTCTACGGCCGCCTCTTCCGGCTGTTCGTCCGGCCGCTGCTCCAGGCGCTCGACGAGGAGACCGACCACCCGCTCGTCGACTACCTGCTGGCGTTCCGCTACGCCCTGGCCGGTGAGTTCGCCGCGACGAGCGAGGTGGTTCGAACGCTGCGCGTCCAGCCGGGCTGGGGGCTCGAAGTCGGGACGCTGGGCGACGCCTTCGACGCAGCGGGCTTCGAAGGTTCTGCTCAGGTCGACCTCGGGACCCACGAGCACGACCACCGCGCCGTCGGCGGGCCGGAGGGGCTCGGCGACATGTGCGCCGAGGTCGGTGCGGCGCTGTTTCGCGCGCTCGCAGATCGGGGCGTCGACCTGGACTACGACGCGCTGTCGGCCGCCTACCGCGACGTGGCTGAGGCGACTATCGAACGGTACGCCGCCGACGCCGCGTTCAACGGGCTAGAGTACGACCCGTCTGGCGAGCGCGACCAGGTCGACCAGTACGCCGCTGCGATCCGGGCGCCGGGCGATGACCACCGCTTGCCCGCCTGGAACGACTGCGAACTGGATCCGGAGACCGTCCGGGAGCTATCGATTCGGGCCATCGACGAGGCGACGGCCGAGTAGCCGGTCGAGGACGACTGGCATTATTCACTGTTGCTAACACGTTCGCGAGCCGAACGGCCGGGAGGAGCGCTATGGGAGGATTTCGCGAGAGGAATTGCCGCACGCGAACGGGTTTCACGGGACGCCGACTCACGCAACCTTCATAATCTCCCCCCGCCGATATACTGGCAATGAAACAGAATCACTACACCTGTGCGAACTGTGGCCAGCAGCTGAGCTATCAGACCACCAAGCACAACGGCTGTGCGAACTGCGGCTTCCTGCCCCTCCACGGCGCCGACTGACGCGCCCGATTCCCGCGGTTCCGTACAGCGCGTAACTCGTTCGGTCCCCGCACCGGACCCCGTTTTTTGGAGATTCCAGGTACCTCGACCAGTCCGTCGTCCCGCGCGCCAGACAGAATCCTCAAGTCCTTCGCCACGAGCGCACTATCCATGGAGGTCACGGCGGACGAACTCGCGGGGGTCGTGGACGTCTTCGGTGCGATGAGCCGGTCGGAGCTTGCGGATGCGCTGGCCGAACTTGCATTCAAGCGCGCCGCGGACTTGGAGCGCCCGGACGACGCCATCGACGACGCCGTCGCCTCGTACCATCTCGTCGGGTTCCAGCCCGGCGAAAGCGGTGACGGCGACGACGCCGAGCGACTGCTCGTCCCCGGCCCGACGGCGTTCCCAGAGATCCCCGAGGGCGGCGCGGACCTGCCCCACATCATGGACGTCCCGGAACGCGACGTCGATCACGAGGCGCTGACAGCCGCGGTCGCCGACCGGTTCCGGGAGGAGAGCGTCGTCGCCGTCCGCAGCGGCAACGCGGCGTTCGTCGACCGACTGCTCGACGTCAGCTACGAACTGGAGGTGTGGGGCGACGTGGACGTCTCGGGTGCGCGTGACCGGCTCGTCGAGGCCCAGGAGGAGTCGTCGTGACGCTCTCCTAATCACGGTTTCGGGAGTCATACACCGGTTCACCTTCCCGGTCGATCGGTACTCTTGCACCAGTCAGTACTGAGTCCGGATGCAGCACACCCCGTAGTGGGGACGAGGCCGACCGAGTTCGATTTGGCCTGTATACAGATAGTGGAATATACTGAACGCAGTCAATCCTTATAATTCGATAACACGTTCATAACCAAGAGGCCCACTGTCACAATATTTAGACATGGCCAGGAGTTCTGTAGTGGTTCCGTCGGCCACTGCGGCAAGTTCCGTTGCATTCCACCGGTCCCTCGGTCGGCGCGGTATACGCACGATAGCCGCCTCGGAGAACGAGTACGTGCCGGCGTTTCAGTCTCGATACTGTGATGAGTCCGTGCTAGTACCTGCACCGACCGAGGACATAACTGACTACAAAGACGCGCTGTTGGCTCTGGCGAGGCGTCCAGACGTCGAGACGATCGTCCCCCTGCGCGAGGAGGACATTTACGTTCTCTCAAAGTACCGATCCACGTTCGGCGAGTACATCGCAACTCCCTGGCCGTCGTTCGATACGCTTCGCACGGTTCACGACCGAGACCGCCTGTTCGCTGCTGCACGAGAGGCCGGCGTCCCCGTTCCCGAGACGCACTCGATCGACGAAGTCGACGACTGGAGCCAGGAGTTCGTCGTGAAATCTAGATTTGCACTACTGGCGGACGATTACGTGCCAGAGAGCTTGGAAGAAGAGATCGTCCATGGCGGTAGCGCGACGTTTCTCAAACCGAACGAAAAGCCCGATACAGAAGGTCTCAAATCTGAGTTCAAACACGAACCACACGTTCAAAAATATCTCCGAGGCACCGAGTACTCGCTCGGAGTCTTGTACGAGGATGGTGAACCAGTGGTCGAGACGCAAAAGCGGATCATCCGGGGACAAAAATACTACTGCGGCCCGAGCGTCTCCCACGAGCCCGTTGATATTCCAGAGCTCGAAGCGGTCGGGCGAGACCTACTCACACAGATCGAATGGCATGGACCTGCTGACGTCGATATCATCCAGGACGACGAGACTGGTGAGTACAACCTGCTCGAAATAAACCCTCGATTCTGGGCGACTGTCCAGCTGGAGATTCACGCCGGTTTCGATTTTCCCTACTACTACTGGAACCTGGCACAGAACGAACCTGTTCACCCGAGCCCGGTGGCCGAAGCAGGTATCACGTCACACTTTCTCCCCGGCGAGCTCTCGTACCTCAAGAGCGTCCTGACCGAGGATCATCCACTCTGTAGTCGCCCCTCATTACCCTCCGCGGCGTGGGAGATCGGTAAATCGGTGGTGAAAAATCGGCGGTACGATCTCCTGGCTACCGACGATCCACGTCCGTTCGTTACCTGCCTCGCAAACGAGGTGCGCGGGAGAACGTAAACCAGTCGCAGGTGATCAAGAAAACGTATTCAGATAAGAGACGAAACGGCCATCGTGAAACTCTCGATCGGTGATTGGTTCAGGTGAGGGGCGTATCGATTGGTGGGTATGTTCGAGGAGACGAGACTGACGTGACCGCAAACACTACGAAAGCCCTCGGCGCGCTTCGCGGCTTCGCCGCGAAGTTAGAGAAGGTCGGCGGAGCCGACCTTTCGCTCGTCGCGGGCTGTGCGGGATATCCTCGCTCCTCCGTCGCTCGGATAGGGCCACCGATAGACTCGCGTTGCTCGTCTATCGAGCCATTCGCTCGCTACGCTCGCGAAGACCGCTCAGCCCACGCGACCGCGTCTCGCCCTTTCAGTCCACTGGAACACTCACTCCGTTCGTCTTCCAAGCCCGCGTTCACTTCGTTCACGCGGACATCAGGAGAGCAAGCTCTCCTGAGCTGCTGGACAATCGGAGATTTTCCGCATGACGAGAGGCGCTTCGCGTCTCTCGAACCACCTCGTTCGCTTCGCTCACGAGGACTCCAGGGACCGCGTTGCTCGCGCGATGAAACGCGCACGCGATTGTAATCACCACTCCTCCCCGGATTCGCACCGTCCGGCGCGAATCACGCTTCCTTCCGTAACCGCCCGGGAGGCCGTCTCGTCGGCCGACCAGGGGAAGGGCAGGGCTGCGGTGCTGTGCTGACCATGGAGGACTGAAAGGGCGAGGCGCGGTCCGGGAACCCGGGCGCAGTAAGCACCGACCGCAGGGAGGCGCACAGCAAGCCCCGGGACCGGAGCGCGCCGAGGGCTTTCTGGGTGTTGCTGTCTCTCTTTCTTTTAGAGACTCCTGGAAAGAACCACCCGTTCTATAGGCATACCTACTTACGAACCAGTTCATCGAAGGACAGAGCGAAACCATCTCCCCGGAAATCGTTCTCTGACACATCCATCACGGGCAGGTACCGGCTCTCGCCCCACGCTTCCGTCGCGAATCCGTCCCCGAGCGAATTAAGGCCGTGCCCACCCACGCTTCCGGCATGGAGTTCGACCGGGTCGCGGACCACGACGCGGAGGCGGTCACCGGCGAGGACCGCGAGGCGGCGGTCGTGGTGCCCGTTATCGAACGCGGACCCGGTGAGTACCACGTGCTGTTCACCAAGCGGGCCGACCACCTGTCGGACCACCCCGGCCAGATGAGCTTCCCCGGCGGCGGCCGCGAACCCGAGGACGACGACCTGCTCCGGACCGCGCTCCGGGAGGCCGAGGAGGAGGTCGGACTCGACCCCCAGGCCGTCCACGTCGTCGGCCGATTGGACGACATCCGGACGATTTCGAGTTACTCCGTCCGCCCGTTCGTGGTGCGCATTCCAGACCGGGAGTACGTGCCGACGGACACGGACGAGGTCGCCGAGGTAGTCGTCCTGCCCGTCCACGAACTGGTCGACCGCGGGAACTACGAGTCCGAGCGCCGGGACCACCCCTACTACGGCGACATCCGCCTGCACTTCTTCTACGTCGACGGCTACACCGTCTGGGGCGCGACGGCCCGGATGCTCGTCCAGTTTCTCGAGCTGGCGACCGACTGGGAGATGCCCTCCGAGCCCGACCGGGTCGCCGGCCCGGACGACGACCTGCCCGAGAGCGTCCGTGATCAGGTTCGCTAGACGATTTTGTCGTCTCTCGCAGTCAGACGTCTGGCGAGAGGACCAACAACAGATGGAAACCCTCAGTCCGCTCGCTAGCAGTCGGCACTGCTACCGTGAACAACTCGAAAGCCCTCGACCCACTCGGCTCGGGGGACTCGTTGCGCGCGCTCGCTCCGCTCGTGTGCTTACGTCGTCCGCCGTCGCCGACCGGACCTCGCCCTTTCAGTCCACCAGGGCCACGAAGCTCGCGCGGCCGTCGCGTTCGCTCCGGCCCGTGCTCACGGGTCGCTACGCTCCCCGTTCGCTCGTTCGGAGGCCCCTCCCTTCGGTCGGCGCCTCCCTGCGCTCGCGAATTTCTCCACCGTCAGAGCGGAGCTCTGACGAGCCCTGGCTCGCTCCGCTCGCCAGGACACCACCCCTCCTCGAATTCGCGCCTTGCTCACGGCTGGCGCCGTTCGCAGTGAGGTGGCGCTAACGCGCCACCCTTCCGCCGCGAATCACACTTCCTCCCGCCCGCATAGCAGGGTTCGCATCACTCCGACAGGACTTTGGGCGGCGGAGCGGTACGAGAGCGCAACCAATTGGGCGGATTCGCCCAAACCAACCATGCTCACAGGGACGACGCTCACGGCGGCGGGTATCGACGCGGTCGCGCTGAAACCCAGCGAGGTCGACGTCTCGCGAGCGTCGGCGCTGGACGTCGACGTCGTGACGGTCGACTACGAGGGCGTCGAGCACCTGCCAGCTCCAGAAACGCTAGACGCGCTCGCCGACGAGCGCGACGTTCGGCTCACGACGCCGGTGCGGGCCGACGGCTTCGACCCGCTGGGTGACGACTCGCGGCTCGCGGCAATGCCCGAGTGCGTCGGGTTCGTCCTCGTCGCGGGCCATCCGGCGTACCTCTCCGAGGCCGAGACGTCGCGGGCCGTCGCCCCGCGGCTCCGGGAGGCAGCGGCGCGGGCCGCAGACCCCTGGGTCGGCACCGAGGGCGTCGAGCGCCTCGCGATGGCCGTCGGGGGTACCCAGTACGAACTGCTCGGCCCGTCGGCCGAGCGCGACGTCGAGGCGCTCAGAGAGGCGGGCTTCGGGGGCCAAATCGCCGTCTACGCGCCGACGGTGCTCACCGACGACGAGGACGCCATCCTCGACGCCGTCGGGGAGTACGCCGCCCGCCGGAAGCCCGTTCGCGACGCGCTCCCGGCCGATGCGCCGACTGGCGCGGACGCCAGCGGACGGGCCCGCGAGGTTCTCAGCCAGGCCGTCCGCGACTACGCCCTCGTCGGCGACGTCGAGACGGTCACGGCGCGCGTCTCGCGACTCGAAGCCGCGGGGGCCGACACCGTCGTCGCCTACCCGGCCCGCGGGCTCGACCCGGTGCTCTCCTGATGGCGGTGGTCGAGTGATGCGTGTCGCCGTCGTCGGCGGCGGCGCGGTCGGACTCGCCGCTGCCCGCCACCTCGCTGACTCCGGTGCCGAGGTCGTCCTCTACGAGCGCGAGGGAATCGCCAGCGGGAGCACCGGCCGCGCGGCAGGTATCTGCTACGACGCCTTCGCCGAGGACCTCGACGCGGAAATCGGCGCGCAGTCCCTCCACCACTTCCGCGAACTGGGCGTCCTCACGGAGTGCCCCTACGTCTGGCTCGCTCGCGAGGGCGACGACGCGAACGCCGACGCTATCCGTGAACAGGTGCCCCGGATGCAGGCCCACGCCCGGAACGTCGACCTCGTCGACCCGGCGGCCCTGGCCGACCGCTATCCGCAACTTCGGACCGACGACGTCGCCGTCGCCGCTATTGCCCACGAAGCGGGCCACGTGGACCCCGGGGAATACGCCGCACTCGTGGCCGACGAACTCGATTCCGACGCCGCCGTCGACGTCCGAACTGACGCGCCAGTCTCCCTCGGCGGGCCGACGACCGTCGACTCGCCCACCGGGACCGAGTCGTTCGACGCCGTCCTCGTCGCGGCGGGACCGGCGACGAAAACAATTGTCGCCGACGTCGGCGTCTCGCTGGCGCTGAAGGCCTACCGTGTCCAGGCGCTCGTCACCGACCCGCTCCACGCGACGCTCCCGATGGCCTACGACGCGACCCAGCACGTCTACTGGCGCCCGCGGGACGGCGGGCTGTTCGTCGGCGACGGCGCCCATCCAGTCGACCCAAACGACTGGAACCGGGAGGCCGACGATTCGTTCCTGGAGAGCGCGCTGGAGCGCCTTCACACGGCGACGGCGCTTGCCCCCGAGATCGACCGGTCGTGGGCCGGGCTCTGTACGGCGACACCGGACCGGGACCCGTTACTGGGCGAAGTCGCGGACGACCTTTACGTCGCCACGGGGTGGCACGGCCACGGATTCATGCGCTCACCGGCGATGGGTGAACGGGTCGCCGCGCAGATGCTCGGCGATGGCGACGATTCGGTGGCCCACTACGACCCGGGCCGGTTCGACGGCGACGAAGAGTTCGACGTGATAGAAGGGATGACGCTCGAGGAGGAGTGAGACGGGGCGACGGCGGCCGACCGGCGCTCACTCCGCCACGTCGGTCTCGTCCTGGCGCGGTTCGTCCCGGGCCTCGGACTCGTCGGTCAGGTCGTCGTCCGTCCCATCTTCGCTCTCTTCGTCACCAACATCGGTGCCGGCTTCCTCGCGCTCGTCGGCCTCCTCGACGGTGTCGGCTATCTCCTCGCCCAGGTCCTCGTCGGTGCTGCCGGGTTCGCCCCAGCCCTTGGGAATGCGAACCTGGAGCGTCCCGTCGTCGCGGAGGGTCGCGGTGGCCGACTCGGTATCCACCGTCGCGCCCTCGGGGAGCGTGGCGCTGCCGGCGAGCGAGAGTCCACGGCCGGGATACACCATCTCGAAGCCGTCGTGGAAGTCGCGGAAGCGGTCGATGCGGACCTCGAGGCGGTCCTCGACGTAGCGGACCTGGACGTCCGTCGCGGTGACGCCGGGAGCGTCGAAGACGACGAGGTAGGCGTCGTCACTCTCCAGCACGTCGGCGGAGAGGGGACGGTTCTCCTGGAAGCGCCCCGCCGCTCGTCCGATGTTCTCGAAGATGGTATCGCCGATGGACCGGGTGAGTTGCCGCATCACAGTTCGACCTCCCGGAGTTCCTCGGTCGTGTCGCAGTAGGGGCACTCGAAGTCCGACACGCCGACGTCGTCGGGCATGTCGTAGGTGTAGTGGAGTTCGAACATGTCGAGCGTACAGTCCTCGTTCTCGCAGACGACCTCAAGCGTGGCTGGCATACCGACACGTAGGCCCGGGCGGGACAAACAGCTTTCGGGAGCGGGGGTCGCGAGGACGGACCAGACACGGTTTTACGCCTCCGGCGACTACCCGCGTCCATGACTGCCGACCCCGCCGACCTCTCGGTCACCGTCGTCGACGGCTACGTCGACGAGCCCGCCCATTTCGGGGTCCCGCCGTACGTCTCGACGTATCCGCGCTACACCGCTGGCGCCCTGGTCGACGCCGGCGTGCCCGAATCGCAGATAACGTACCACACCATCGACGGCCTGCGCGACGACGGGTCGCGCTGGCAAGACGTCGAAGAAGCGGACCTCATGATCTACGTGGGCGGGATGACCGTCCCCGGCAAGTACGTCGGCGGGACACCCGCCGAACCGGACGAAGTCCGCCGGATGGCCTGGACCGCCGACGGCGTCTCGATGATGGGTGGGCCCGTCCGCTTTGGCGTTGGCGAGGCCAACGAGGGCGCTAGCGAGACGGCCCGCGACGACCTGGACTTCGAGTTCCTGGCGATGGCCGACGTCGAGGCGGCGGCCTACGACCTCGTCTCGAACGGCCTCGAAGGGTTCGAGGACCGCTACCGCGGCGTCCCCGAGGAGACTCGCTGGGCGCGCAAGGGGGCCTTCGTCGTCGAACAGCATCCCAACCATCCCGACTACCTCATCGCCGAACTGGAGACTTCCAGGGGCTGTGCCTACCGCTGTTCCTTTTGCACCGAGCCGATGTACGGCGACCCGGACTTCCGGCCGCCCGCAAGCGTCGTCGACGAGGTGGATGCGCTGTCGGACCGCGGTGTCAGGAACTTCCGCATCGGCCGCCAGGCGGACATCCTCGCCTACGGCGGGGACGGCGAGGCGCCAAATCCCGAGGCCCTGCGGGCACTCTACAGTGGCATCCGCGACGTAGCCCCCGACCTGGAGACGCTGCACCTCGACAACATGAACCCCATCACGGTCGTCAAGTGGCCCGAGAAGGCCCGCGAGGGGATCCGGATCATCGCCGAGCACAACACGCCCGGTGACACCGCCGCCTTCGGCCTGGAGTCGGCTGACCCGCTCGTCCAGGAGGAGAACAACCTCAACGTGACGGCCGACCAGTGTTTCGAAGCCGTGAGGATAGTCAACGAGGAGGCCGGCTGGCGTCCGGGAGATGAACCCGGAAGCGGCCCCTCCTTTGGCGACGACGCCCCGCGCCGACTCCCCAAACTCCTGCCGGGAATCAACCTCCTCCACGGGCTCAAGGGCGAGCGCCGGGAGACCTTCGAGCACAACAAGCGGTTCCTCCAGCGCGTCCTCGACGAGGGGTACATGCTGCGCCGGATCAACATCCGACAGGTGATGGCCTTCGAGGGCACCGACATGGCCGAGACGGGCGCCGACATCGCCAACGACCACAAGCAACTGTTCAAGCAGTACAAGACGGAGGTCCGCGAGACCATCGACAACCCGATGCTCAAGCGGGTCGCGCCGCCCGGAACCGTGCTCCCCGACGTCCACCTGGAGTACCACCAGGATGGCAAGACGTTCGGGCGCCAGCTGGGAACCTACCCCCTGCTCGTCGCCATCCCTGGCGAGCGCGCACTCGGGCAGGTGCTCGACGTGGCCATCACGGACCACGGCTACCGATCCGTGGGCGGCGTGCCACACCCGCTCGACCTGAACTCGGCCTCGATGGACGAACTCGAAGCCATTCCGGGCATCGGCAAGAGTACCGCCGGCGACGTCGTCGTGAACCGGCCCTACGAGTCCGTCAGCGAGTTCGACGCTGACCTCGACCAGTTCGTCACCGTCCAGACGCCGGAAGGTGCGGACTGACGTGAACGCGTCAGCGAACAGAAGGTACTTTTCGACCCCGGTCCACGTACGCGTATGAGCAACGTCGAGGTGAGCGTCGTCCTCCCTGCCTACAACGAGGAGGCTACCATCGAAGGGACCGTCGAGGTGACCCTCTCGACGCTCGCCTCGTTCCTGCCGGCGGGAACCTTCGAGGTCATCGTGGCCGAGGACGGCTGCGACGACCGGACGCCGGAAATCGCGACGCGATTGGCGGGAGAGGACGAGCGGGTGCGCCACATCCACGCCGACGAGCGACTCGGTCGCGGCGGGGCACTGGAGTACGCCTTCCACCGTGCAGAGGGGGAGACCCTGGCGTACTTCGACACGGACCTGGCGACGGACATGAGCCACCTCGAAGAGTTGATCGAGTCGATTCGCTCGGGCGAGTACGACGTGGCCACGGGCTCTCGCTGGATGCCCGAGAAGACGGCCGACCGACCGGCCAAGCGTGGCGTGCCGAGCCTCGGGTTCAACACGCTCGTCCGCTTTTTCCTCCGGTCGGACCTGCGCGACCACCAGTGCGGGTTCAAGGCCTTCTCCCGCGAGGCCTTCGAGGCCCTCGACGACGACGTCCAGGACGAACACTGGTTCTGGGACACCGAGATGCTCGTGCGCGCCCAGCGGGCCGGCTTCCGCGTCAACGAGTTCCCCGTCGACTGGGAGCCCAAGGGCGACACCAAGGTCGACCTCGTCCGGGACGTGTTCGGCATGGGAAGCCAGATCGTCCGGACCTGGTGGCAACTCTCCGTCAGCCCGCGCATTTCGCGGAAAGTGAGTATGACGGCGGGGTCGCTGCTGGTGATCGCCGCGCTGGTGCTGGCGGTCACGGTCGTCTTCGACCCCTCGGCTGTGCTGGACGCCATCGGCGGTGCGGACGTCGGTATCGTCGCCGCTTCCGGGGTCGTCTACCTCCTCTCGTGGCCGCTGCGCGGGCTCCGGTATCGCGACATCCTCGACCGGCTGGGTCACGACGGCGACACCTGGTTCCTCACCGGTGCGATCTTCATCAGCCAGACGGGGAACCTCGTGTTCCCGGCCCGACTCGGGGACGGCGTCCGCGCGTACGTCGTGAAGGCCCGTCGCTCGATCCCCTACCCGACCGGTTTCGCGTCGCTGGCCATCGAGCGCGTCTTCGACCTGCTCGCCATCACGGTGCTTGCGGGGAGCGTGCTGGTCGGCCTCGTCCTGACGGGCGGGACCGAACAGATCGCCGAGGCCATCGCCGCCGACGTCCCGCCGGTCCAGGTCGGCGACGACACGCTCGACCCCGCCGCGGCAGCACGGACGGCGCTCCAGGTCGCCGCCGCGGTCGGCGCCGCGGCCATCGCAGGCGTCGCCGTCATCGTCGCGAGCGCGCGCCGCGACAGTAATCTCGTCCACCGGACCGTCACCGCCATCAGCAACGATTCCTACGCGGCCTACGTCTCGGGCATCATCGAGCAGTTCGTCGGGGACGTCGAGACCGTGGTCGGGGACCGCGGGGCCTTCCTCAGAGTCGGTCTCGGCAGTCTCGTCATCTGGGTCGTCGACGTGCTGACGGCGCTGGTCGTCTTCGCGGCGTTTCCCGGCCCCGGCACCGAAATCACCGCGTCGCTCGTGGCGGCGGCGTTCTTCGCGGTCAGCGTCGGCAACCTCGCGAAGATTCTGCCGCTCTCCCCCGGCGGCATCGGGCTCTACGAGGGCGCGTTCACGCTCATCGTCGTCGGCCTGACGACGATATCGGCACCGACCGCGCTGGCCATCTCCATCGTCGACCACGCCGTCAAGAACGCCGTCACCATCCTCGGCGGTCTGGTGTCGATGACCTGGCTCAACGTCTCGCTGACGACGGCCGTCGAGGAGAGCCGGAACGCTGGCGACGTCGAGGCCGAACCAACGCCGCAGGACTGATACAGCCAGCCAGCCGGTCGGCGGTCCACCCCCGTGACCGGGAACGTACCAGATGCTACTTGAATGGGTACGGTAACGACTCACAAACCCGCTCTTCGGCCCGTGTGCGTGGCCTTCGCACTACCGTACCAAAATATTTAAATGCCTTTCGAACTCATTATGTTGGTACCAACCGGGCGCCCGGGTATATCGGCCGTCGGACGTCGATATATTTTCAGGAACCTTCCTGCCCGGAGCGTCTGCCCCGTACAATGAGCGACGAGAACACCAGAACGCGAACGAGAGAACGCACGGACGAGACGGAGGAACAGCACACGTCGGCGGCCTGCCCGGAGTGTTCGGGCCACCTGATCGCCGACGAGGAACACGGCGAGACGGTCTGTGACGACTGCGGCCTCGTCGTCGACGAGGGCGAGATCGACCGCGGCCCGGAGTGGCGCGCCTTCGACTCCAGCGAGAAGGACAGCAAGTCGCGCGTCGGCGCCCCGACGACGAACATGATGCACGACAAGGGCCTGTCCACCAACATCGACTGGCGCGACAAGGACGCCTACGGCAACTCGCTGGGCGCCAAGCAGCGTCAGAAGATGCAGCGCCTGCGCAAGTGGAACGAGCGGTTCCGCACCCGCGACTCCAAGGAGCGCAACCTCAAGCAAGCGCTGGGCGAGATCGACCGCATGGCCAGCGCCCTCGGCCTGCCCGAGAACGTCCGCGAGACCGCGTCGGTCATCTATCGCCGTGCCCTCGACGAAAATCTCCTGCCCGGCCGGTCCATCGAGGGCGTCTCGACGGCCTCCGTCTACGCCGCCGCGCGCCAGGCCGGCGTCCCGCGTTCGCTCGACGAGATCACGGACGTCTCCCGGGTCGAGAAGTCCGAGATCGCACGGACCTACCGCTACGTCGTCCGCGAACTCGGCCTGGAGGTCGCCCCGGCGGATCCAGAGAGCTACGTCCCGCGCTTTGCCTCCTCGCTCGGCATGTCCGACGAGGCCGAACACCGCGCCCGGCAGCTGCTCCAGAACGCCAAGGAGCAGGGCGTCCACTCCGGTAAATCGCCCGTCGGCCTCGCCGCTGCGGCCGTCTACGCCGCCGCGCTACTCACCAACGAGAAGACCACCCAGGCCGCCGTCAGCGAGGTGGCCGACATCTCCGAAGTGACTATTCGCAACCGGTACCACGAACTCCTCGAAGCCGAACAGGGCCTTCCCGCGGCCTGATTCGACCGCGCCGACCGGTCCACGGCGCTGTCGTTCGACCACAAAAAGAATCACATCTGATAACTGCGCAGTCACGCTTAATCCGGTCCGCGTCGCTTTCTGGAGCATGGATCCAGACCCCAGCCCCGACGGGGGTGTCGAGATGGCGTCGCCGTCGATGGACACGCTCGACGACGGCGAGCTCGGCGCCGCTATCGACGAACTGCTGGAGGCGTCCGAGAACGTCTCCCAGAGCTCCCAGTCTATCAGCGACCTGGCCAACGACCAGTCGGAAAACATGCGCGAGGTCGCCGGTGAGGTGTCGAACCTCTCGGCGACGGTCGAAGAGGTCGCCTCCAGCGCGAGCCAGGTCAAGTCCGTCAGCGACCAGGCGCGCGACCTCGCGGACGACGGCCGCGAGGCCGCCGACGACGCCATCGACGCGATGGAGGCCGTCGACGACGCCAACACAGACGTCTCCCAGGACGTCCGCAAACTGCGGGACCGCATCGACGAGATCGACGAGATCGTCGAGGTGATCAACGACATCGCGGACCAGACGAACATGCTGGCGCTGAACGCCTCCATCGAGGCCGCACGCGCCGGTGAGGCCGGCCAGGGGTTCGCCGTCGTCGCGGACGAGGTGAAGTCGCTGGCCGAGGAGTCCCAGCAGAACGCCGCCGAAATCGAGCAACTGGTCTCGAACATCAAGTCCGACACGGACGACACCGTCGACAGCATCGAGCACGCAAACGACCAGGTCGAGGAGGGCATCGACCAGGTCAACGATGCGGTCGGCATTCTCAAGGAGATCGACGAGGCGGTCCGCGAGGCCGCCCAGGGCGCCGAAGAGGTCGCCTCCGCGACAGACGAGCAGGCGGCCTCCACTGAGGAGGTCGCGAGCATGATCGACATGACCGCGGAGAGCGCGGAGGAGGTGGCCGAAGAGATAGAGCAGATCGCTGCCGCCAACGAGCAACAGGCCGCCAAGGTCAACGAACTCCAGCAGATCATCAGCGAGCGGTAACGACGCGCGTTTCCTTCCGCGATATTCTGATCCCGTCCGACCGGTCTGGAAACCTCGATCCGTGGCAACTGGGGACCACGGTCTACGACCCGACCAGGCGTGGGAAACGCCAATGGCTTTGTGACGGTCGGGCGAATCCCCAGTATGGACTTCGATTCGTTCGTCCTCTCCGCGGCAACGGGGGACATCTACGACGAGCCGGCCGCCCGCGCCCACGCCGATATTCTGGAATACCGGATGGACCTGGCGGCGGATCCGATCGACAAGCTCGACGAGTACGACGGCGAGCTTCCGTTGCTGGTAACCAACAGGGTCGAATGGGAAGGCGGCGACGCCCCCGACACCGCGGCCCGGCTGGATGCCCTGGAAACCGCCGTGGAGTACAACGCCGTCGAAGCCGTCGACGTCGAACTCGGGGCGCTCGTGGGTGAAGGAAAGTACAACGCCGACCGCGTCGTCGAAGCGGCGAGGGGGCTCGACACCGCAGTCATCGTCTCCGCCCACGACTTCCAGCAGACGCCCAAGCGCGAGAAGATCGAAGAGTGGCTCACCCGGGCCTGCAAACACGGCGACGTCGGCAAGGTCGCCACCACCGCGGCCGGACCGGCCGACGTCCTGGCCCTGCTCAACGCCACGCACGAAAAGACCAGGCGCGGCCGCACCGTCGCGACGATGGCGATGGGCGAGGCCGGTCGCCACTCCCGCGCCGTCGCGCCGCTGTACGGGTCGAAAATCGGCTACGCGCCCGTCCGCCCCGAAAACGCGACGGCTCCCGGCCAGTACGACCTGGAGACGCTCCGGGAACTGATCGACCAGCTGAAAAGCCGGCAGTAGTTACGAGGCCGAGCGGTTGCGGAGTTGTTGCGGTCGGGTCGAGCATACGGCGCGCCTGGCGCGCCGTTTCTTCCGAACTCGCCGCAGGCGAGTTCGGCCTTTTTCATCGACGTTTTTGCGCAAGCGGTGCGCGAAGCGCACCCGCAGCGGAAAAAGGTCGGTGCGGAAGATTAACGTACGTCGGCACGCGATTGAGCCACTACGGTGGCTGAAACCAAGCGAAGGCGGCCCTGGCTGGCCGCTGCACTGGCGTTGCTCTCTCCCGGTCTCGGACATATCTATCTCCGCGAGTGGCTCCGGGCCGTCGTCTGGTTCGGATTGATGTTCGCCGCGACGACGATGCTGGTTCCCGTCTCACCGGAGCCGGCGGAGTTGACCGTCAGTTCGATCCTCTCATCGTCGATGGCTGCGGCCGAGAAAGTGCCGCTCCGGAGCCAGCTCGCGCTGTTTGCGATCACATCACTCTCGATGATCGACGCCTACTGGATCGCCACGCGGGGGAATCAGGAGGCGGCGACCGACGAGGGCGTCTCCTGTCCACACTGCGGCCGCGAGGTCGACGAGGACCTGGCGTTCTGTCACTGGTGTACGACGCGCCTCGAACCCCAGGAATGAGGGCGTGAATCGCGCTGTGTGATTCTGTATCGATCGTATCCGCTACAGTGCCAGAGAGCGGTGTCTCCCATCGCTGTCGTGGAACGCATCGAACAGACACACCGACGAAGGCGACGAGAACCGCTACTTCTCGATGATCGACTCTTCGACGGCCTCGCCAAAGTGCCGGGCGGCGTCCTCGAGGTAGACGAGGATCTCGTCGCCGGATTCGAGGTCGGTGACGGCCTTGCGCCCGTCGCGGGTCCGGATCTTGATGGTCTCGGCGTTCTGGAGGAGCGTCTCGATACGGTCCCCCTCGTCGGTCTCCGCCTGGACGCGGAACATCGGGCGCTTCTCTATCTTAGCGCGGCCGACGATGGCCTCGCGGGTGTTGCCGTTCGCGTCGACGACCTGGACCTCGTCGCCGCTCTGGAGCTCGGAGAGGTACTTCGTGCCGCCGTCGGGCGTGCGGACGTAGGCGTGGACCGCGCCGGCGTTGACGCGGAAGGGACGGGAGGCGACGTAGGGGGACTCGGCGGTCTCGGCGTGGACGAAGAAGAGCCCCCGGGCCATCGAACCGACGAGCATCCCCTCGTCGTGTTCCATGAGGTTGCCGGTGTCGATGCAGACGCGGTCGGCCGAGCCGGTCTGCTCGACGTCGGTGACCTCGGCCCACTGCATGTCGAGGGTCTCGCGGCCCATCTCGTCGCGGACTTCGACGGTACGGCGGATCTCGTCGGGATCGTCCGAGTCGAGCAGGACGCCGTCGGCGCCGAGTTCGAGCGTCTCGTAGGCGGTGCGTGCGTCCTCGGCGGTCTGGACGCCCGTGATGAGCTCCGTGTCGTCGCCGACGCGCGCGATGAGGTTCTCGAGGGGAATGATCTGCCAGTCGTCGCCGATGACGATGGTGAACTCCGATTCGTCGGCCACGGCCTCGGCGAACTCCTCGTACGCTTTGGCGCGGATCCGGACGTACCCACCCTGCGGGGTGGCGCTGTCCTGGCGGAGTGCCGAGAGGTCGGCCGAGCCCGAGAAGTCGTTGGGGAGGTCGACGGTGGCGTCACCCTCGCCGTCCTTGCCGACGATGGTGGCATCGGCATCGACGTCGGCGGCCTCGGCGTCCATCACGTGGACGTCGCCGCTGGAGAAGGCGGCCACGTTCACTTCACCGAGGTCCCGGACGCGGTCGACGTCGACCTCGTCGACGAGGACCCAGTCGACGCCGGCCTCCAGGCCGGCGGTGATGCGTCGCTTCCTGGCCTCCCAGTCGCCGACGGAGCTGTCGGCCTTGAGCCACACGGATCGTGTCATAGCACCACGTCTGCAGCGGCGGGGCTTGAACGTGGCGGATCCCTCGATTCACCGCCCGCAATTCAACAGACGTGCCAGCCGCCATCGACGTGGAGGAGCTCACCGGTGGTGTAGCCGGCGGCGTCGCTCGCGAGGTAGCAGATGGCCGGCGCGACGTCCGCCGGCGTCCCCGCCCGCTCCATCGGAATGTCCTTCAGGAACCCGTCGGAGTCGACGGACTCCTGAGCCTCTTCGGTCCACCCGTCGAGAAATTCGGTCGCGATCTGCCCGGGTGCGACGGCGTTGACCCGGATGCCCGTCTCGGCCAGGTCGAGGGCAGCGCCGCGGGTGAGCATCCTGACCGCGCCCTTCGTCGCGTCGTAGCCCACCTGGCCGAACTGGGCGTACGTCGAGCTGATGGAGGCGGTGTTGACGATACAGCCCGGCTCGTCCCGGTCGAGCATGTCGTTGGCGGCGACCTGGGTTCCGAGCATCACGCCGCGGGCGTTCACGCGTAGCATCGCGTCGAAGTCGTCGACGTCGAGTTCTCTGATGCCGCCGCCGGCGAACAGCGCGGCGTTGTTGACCATCACGTCGACGCCGCCGAGTTCGCGGGCCGCCGCGACCACGCTCTCGACGTCGTCAGGGTCGGAGACGTCCGTCTCCACGTACTCTGCAGTCCCACCGCGCTCGCGGATCAGTTCGTGGGTCGCCACCTCGGCGTCGAGGTCCTTCGGCTCTTCGCGGACGTCGGCGACGACGACGGTAGCGCCCGCATCGCCGAAAGCGACGGCCGTCGCCCGCCCGATGCCGGAACTCCCGCCGGTCACGATCGCCGTCTCGCCGTCGAAGTCGAAGGTCGCGTCGCCCATGGCCGAGAACACGGCGGTCGATACCAAAACGATGGTGCCCGATACGGATGCCGGGACTGGCCCTCGAACTCGACGCCGAAACGGCGTCTGCTGGTTTTCAATATCGTGCGTAATAATTACGGTGCTGCCCGCACTGGTTAGCAATAGATGCCAGAGAGCACGGTGTTTGCCGTGGCAAGTGCCAAGGGGGGTGTCGGGAAGACGACGACCAGTATCAATCTTGGGACTGCCCTCGCCGCCCAGGGCCGCGACGTCGTCGTCGTGGAACTTGACCTGGCGATGGCGAACGTCGTGGACTTCCTCTCGCTCGACTTCGACGACGGGGCCGACCCGTCGATGCACGACGTGCTCGCCGGTGACGTGCCCGTGACGGCGGCCCTCTACGACGCCCCCGGCGGCGCGACGGTCGCCCCGAGCGGCACCGCACTGAACGCGCTCGGCGCCATCGATATGAACAACCTCCCGGACGCCATCGAGACGCTCCGGGACCGCTTCGACGTCGTCGTCCTCGACACCGGCGCCGGCGTCAACAGCGCGACGACGACGGCGGTGTCCGCGGCCGACGAGACAGTCCTCGTCTCCACGCCACGCGTCGCCTCCGTTCGTGACACGGAGAAGACGCGCACCATCGTCGAGCAGCGCGGCGGCGACGTCGCCGGCCTCGTGCTCACGCAGGACGGGACCGGGTCCTCTCCCGGGTCCGACCGCCTCGCCGGGTTCCTGGAGGTCCCCCTGCTCTGTACGGTGCACCAGGACGCGTCGATCCACGAGTCGCAGGACGCCGGCGTGCCCGTCGTCGAACGGCTCCCCGACAGTGAGGCGGCCCGGGCCTACGTCGACGGTGCGGCGGCCCTCGCCGAATCGCGGCTCGAAGCCGACGCCTCCGAGGAGCCGGCGCCCGTCGAATCCGAGACGACGGCCGACGACTCTTCGTCTACAGACGAATCCGATTCCGACTCCGGACTCGAACCGACCAGAGACGAAAGGGAAGCGGAGCCGACGCCACCCTCCAAAGAGACGCTGGAGGCAGACGGGTGGACGTTTCCCGGGGCTGGCGACACCGAGACCGCGGACGAACCCGACCGGCCGGACGTCGACGTCGTGACTCGCGAACGCCGGAACCGCGCGGTCCGCCCGCTCACCTCAGACGGCGGCAACGCGTCGCTCCTCGACGTGGACTCCCGGACCGACGAAGACGTCGAACCGGCGCCTGCCGAATCGGCGACTGGAAACGAACCCACGACGGACGACGATTCGCCCGACTCGCTCGTCGGCCGCGTCACTTCACTGCTTCGCCGGTCCAGATAGGTAACGTCGAATCGCGAAGCGATTGCGCGCAATCGGTCTCTACGCAGCTTCGAACGGAGAACAGCGTCAGGCTTCGACCGTGAGGCCGACCTCGCGAAGCGCGTCGGCGGCGTCGGCGTCGTCGTGGACGACCTTGCTCACGGCGCTGGTGATGTCGCGCGGTTCCTCGTGCTGGAAGATGGACCGGCCCATCGAGACGCCGTCGGCGCCGGCGTCCATCGCTCCGCGGACCATGTCGAGCGTCTCCTGGTCCGTGCCGCGCGAGCCGCCGGCGATGACGACCGGGAGCGACGTCGACTCGACGACGCGCTCGAAGGTCTCCGGCGTCCCGCTGTAGGCGGTCTTGACCACGTCGGCGCCGAGTTCCTCGCCGAGGCGGACCGCGTGGCCCAGGTCCTCGGCGAACAGTTCGGGGTCGTCGTCGCGGACGTCGTGGCCGCGGGCATAGGTCATCGCGAGGACGGGCAGGCCGTAGCGCTCGGCAGCGCTGGTGACCTCCGAGAGGCCAGTTATCTGGTCGGGTTCGTGGTCGGAGCCGACGTTGATGTGGAAGGAGACGGCGTCGGCGCCGGCGCGGATGGCGTCCTCGACGGTGCCGGTCGGGCGCTTGTCCGCCTCGTCCGGACCGATGGTCGTCGAGCCGTTGAGGTGGACGATGTAGCCCGCGTCGCCGAGGTTCGGGTGGACGCGGCCCGCGACGCCGCGCTGGGTGAGGACGGCGTCGGCGCCGCCGTCGGTGATGTCCGAAACTGTCGATTCGAGGTCCACGAGCCCGTCCACGGCCCCCATCGTGACGCCGTGGTCCATCGGGACGACGAGGTACTTCCCGCCTGTCCCGATCCGGTCGAGTCGCGCAGCTTTGCCAGCAGTCATGTTGTGATAGAGTGTGGCAAGTACGACTATTTGCCTTCCGGTTGCGGTCGATTCTGTGCCCCGCGGAGTGCACCGTCTTTCAGTTCCCGCGCCTTCGCTTCGAGGCGGTCGGCGACGTCCGCGACGGCGTCGCCGTTCTCGTGGCCCTCGGCGATGATGTCCACCAGCGCGCTCCCGACGATGATGCCGTCGGCGCCCGCCGAGACGATTCGCTCGGCGTGCTCGCCGGTCTTGATGCCGAAGCCGACGGCCTTCGGGACGTCCCACTGGGCGAGGCGTGCCAGCGACTGCTCCGTGTGGTCCGAGACGTCGTCGCGCGCGCCCGTCACGCCCAGGCGGGCCTGGACGTAGACGTAGCCGGAGACGTGTTCCATCATCCGCTCGAGGCGCTCGCCTTCGGTCGTCGGCGCGACGATGAACACCAGGTCGAGGCCGAACTCGTCACAGGCCTCCCGCAGTGGCCCCGCTTCCTCGGCGGGCAGGTCCGGCACGACGAATCCCTGGATGCCCACCTCGGCCGCGCGTTCGACGAAGGGCCGGGGACCATCGCCAGATCCGTACTGGTAGATCAGATTGTAGTAGGTCATGCAGACCAGCGGGACGTCCACGTCGAGGGCTTCGACGAACTCGAAGAACCGCTCGGGCGTCATCCCCGCTTCAAGCGACCGGACGACGGCCTCCTGGATGGTCGGCCCCTCGGCGATGGGCTCCGAGAACGGGAGGCCGAGCTCGATGACGTCCGCGCCGCCGCGGGCCAGGGCCTCCACGTACTCGATGGACGAGTCGTAGTCCGGGTCCCCGGCGGCGAGGTACGGGACGAAGGCGGGTTCGTCGGCGAAGACCGCTTCCAAGTTCATAGCCCACCCCCGACTTCGCGGAAGACCGAGAGGTCCGGCGCTGAATCCAGGTCACGCTTCGACGTCTCCTCGATGACCGTCTCCAGATCCTTGTCGCCGCGGCCGGAGACGTTCACGACCACCGACTCACCGAGTTCGTCGTGGTGCTCGTGGAGGAAACCGAGCGCGTGACTCGACTCCAGCGCGGGGATGATCCCCTCCTCCTGCGAGAGGCGGTGGAAGGCGTCCAGCGCCGCGTCGTCGTCGACGTTGACGGCCTGCACTCGCTCCTCGTCGACGAGGTGAGCCAGTTCCGGCCCGACGCCGGCGTAGTCAAGGCCCGCCGAAACGCTGTGGGACTCCATGATCTGGCCGTGGGAATCCTGGAGCAACTTCGTGCGCGCGCCGTGGAGGACGCCCTCGTCGCCGGTCGAGAGCGACGCGGAGTTGGGCGCGACGCCCTTCTCTTCGTCCACCGAGAGCGAGGAGCCGCCAGCCTCGACGGCGTACAGCGCGACGTCCGAATCGTCGACGAAGTTCGCGAACGTGCCCATCGTGTTCGACCCGCCACCGGCGCAGGCGAGAACTGAATCCGGGAGGTCACCGATCTTCTCCTGGGCCTGCTCGCGGGCCTCCTCGCTGATGACGGCCTGGAAGTCCCGAACCATCGCGGGGAACGGCGCGGGGCCGACGACGCTCCCGATGACGTAGTGGGTTGTCTCGACAGTCGTCGCCCAGTCGCGCATCGTTTCCGAGATGGCCTCCTTGAGCGTGCCGCGGCCGGTCGTCACGGGGTTCACCTCGGCGCCGTTGATCCGCATTCGGAAGACGTTGGGTCGCTGTCGGGCGATGTCGGTCTCGCCCATGTAAATTTCGCAGGGCATCCCGAGGTGGGCACAGGCCATCGCCGTCGCGGTGCCGTGCTGGCCGGCGCCCGTCTCGGCGATGATGCGCTCTTTGCCCATGTACTTCGCCAGCAGTACCTGCCCGAGGGCGTTGTTGAGCTTGTGCGCGCCGCCGTGGACGAGATCTTCGCGCTTCAGGTAGACGTCGGTGTCGTAGCGCTCGGAGAGTTGCTCGGCGTACTGCAGCGGCGTCGGCCGGCCGCCGAAGTCCGCCAGGCGCTCGCGGAACTCGTCCATGAAGCCGTCCTCGTTGTCGAGCACGTACCGCTCGTACGCGTCGGTCAGTTCCTCGATGGCGGGCATCAGTGCCTCGGGCACGTACTGGCCGCCGTAGTCGCCGAAGGTGGATTCGCTACTCATGTTGTCTCCGTCGTCGTCAGTTCGCGCGTGTTCTCGGTCACGTCTCCCTCCATAATCGCCGAGCCGACGAGCAGGGCGTCGGCGCCGGCCGCGCGCATCCGCGCGACGTCGTCGGGCGTGGCTATGCCGCTCTCCGCTATCAGGGTGACGTTCTCCGGAACCGAAGGAGCGACGGCCTCGAACGTCGCCAGGTCGACCTCGAGTTCGGTGAGGTCCCGGTTGTTCACGCCGATTATATCCGCGCCGGCGTCGATGGCCTCCTCGACTTCCGCGGCGGTGTGGGTCTCGACGAGCACCTGGAAGCCCCGCTCACGCGCGGCGTCGAGCAGATCCGACAGGTCGTCGGTGTTCTCCTCGTGGAGGAACCGGACGATCAGGAGGATCACGTCGGCCTCGACGACGTCCAGTTGTGCCTCGTGGAGAACGAAGTCCTTCCGGAGCACCGGCACGTCGACGGCCTCGCGTACGCGTTCGAGCGTCTCCGACGACCCGCCGAAATGTGCCGGCTCGGTCAGCACCGACAGCGCGGCCGCGCCGCCCTCGACCATCTGCTCGGCGAGTTCGACCGGGTCGTCGGTCCGCTCGCCATCGGTCGTCGGACTCGTCGGCTTCACCTCGGCGATGATCGGAACTCGTCCGTCTTCCTCGGCGACCTCGAACGCCCCCGGGAGCGACTGCGCTTCGACGGAGAGACGACCCTCGACACCGCCCCGTTCGCGCGCCGCATCGAGTATCGACCGGACCGCCGGTGCGATCTCATCCTCACTGGAGTTCATTACCGAACACTAACGTACAGATATGTACATAAGGGTTGCGACACCGGTTCGAACTGACCACCGTCGGGCGGGAATGAAAAGGGCGAGGCTGTGGACGAAGCACAGAGAGTCGCGCGAGTCCACAGCCTCGGGGCGTTCGAAAAGGTGGTAGCGCTATCCATCTTTATTCCACTCAGTAGGACTCCTCTCACACGCAAATCTTGAAGGGCCACGCCCCCGACCCGTTACTATGGAAGACGCGGGAATCTACACGCGCGAGTCGCCGTATCTCGACCTGTTCGTCCAGATCGGTGCGGCGGGCGAGAAGGTCATCAGCTGTTCGTTTCCCGTCACGCCCGACGAGGATGCCGCGGACGACCACCCGGTGCTCGACCGGATCGAAGCCTACCTTCAGGGCGGCGAGGACAGCTTCGCCGACGCCGAAATCGGACTCACGGTGCGGACGGACTACCGCAACGTGCTCGAAGCGGTACGCGAGATTCCCTACGGCGAACAGGGGAGCGTCCAGCAGGTCGCACAGATGGCCGCCGGCCTCGACGCGAACGAGGACGACGACCTGACGACGGTCCGCGAGGCGCTGGCGGCGAACCCGATTCCGCTGCTCATCCCCGACCACCGGGTCCGGGACGGCCCGAGCGGTGCACCCCCGGAAGTCGAACAGAAGCTGCGGGCCCTCGAAGAACTCTGATAATGTCGGTTGGAACTATTTGCAGGAGGCAGACGCTAACGGCGGTGAATCGGAGCTGAAACGGTCGGTGACGAAGAGACACCGGTAACAAATTACAACCGAGAGTATGAGTCGCGCACGGACCGCCGCTTTCTGTCAGGGCCGTGATTGACTTCGCTGGTAGAGATAGAGCACGAACGCGGCGAGCAACGCGACCGTCCCCAACAGCGAAATGACACTGTTGACGGGGACGACGCCGAGCGTCGCGAGGCCCTCGTAACCGATGGTGAGGCCTGCGACGAGGAAGGCAGCGCCGGTCACGACGGCGAGCTGGTCCGTCTCTCGTTGCTCCCTCGCCCGCTGGATCACGTAGACGGAGGCTGGAACCACCAGCGCGGCGAGCAGGAGGTCTGCGGCCGCGGTTGCGAGGTCACTCCCCGTGACGAACTGGACGAGGAATAGTGCCAGGTAGGCGACGAGAGCGGCCAGGACGATTCGTCGCTGTGTCGACGTTTCGATGTCGAATGGGTCGGCCATTGCCGATTGGTCGTGACGGCCCGTGTTAAACGTGTTCAGAGCCGCGGGCGACACCGAGGCCCTCGTGGACGACCAGTTCCAGCGCGTTGACGAGGTAGTGGGCGACCACGACAACCAGCAGGCTCTCGGTGATGACGAACCCCGCCGCGAGCGCGAACCCGAGCGTGCCCGTCACGACGACGCCGACGCGGCCCTGTGCGCCGTGAGCGATGCCGAAGGCGAGCGAGGAGACGACGGCGGGCAGCCACGGCGAGATGCCGAAGCCGGCCGCGACGGCGCCGATGGCGGCCGCCCGGAAGATGAACTCCTCGACGAACGCGATGGTCGGGAGCACGACTCCGAGCAGCAGGACCCATCCGCCCAGGGAATCGGGCGCGAGCATCTCCCTGAGGGATTCGTCGTAGCCCGCGCCCGCCACTTCGGCCATGCGCCCAGCCGCCTCGTTTCCTAGCCAGAGGGTGACCCCGAAGCCGATTCCGACAGCGACACCGAGGCCGCCGGCGGCGAGCGGTGTCGCACCGATCCCGAGATCCGCGAGTGGGACCTCGAAGTAGACGGCGCCGCCGGCGAGCAGGGCACCGAAGAGTCCCTGCGTGAGGACGACGTTCGCGAGCAGCGCCCCGGTCGAGAAGTCGTGGGGGTCGACGGCCGTCGGTCCGTTGTTCGCGCCTGCCGGCCTCGAGCGCGAATCCGGTCGGTCGAACCGCGGAATGACCGGATCCGTCCGTGCGTCCCGTGCCTGCGCGTCGCCGAAGGGGCGGGAGCTGGTGCCCTGGGAGACGGCGGTGCGGTCGCTGACGACGGTCTGTGAGAGGCGCGCGAGAATAAGTAACAGCGTCACGACGACACCGGTGAGGCCGACGAAGGCGGCCCACCTGGTCACGATTCTACTGCGGGCTGGGACTGCCGCTACCGACTTCCCGCTGTTCGAGTGCCTTGCCCGTGATGGACTTGAGCCGGTCGACCAGCGAGTCCTTCTCGGGCTCGCCGGCCAGCGCCACGTCCAGGACCTCGCTGATGTGTGAGACCGGGATGATCTCGATCTGGTCCTCGTATTCCTCTTCGATCATCACGTCCTGTTCGTTCGCTTTGGGGATGATGACCGTATCGAGGCCGGACTTGGCCGCGGCCTCGATCTTGTGGGTGACGCCGCCGACCGGGAGCACGTCGCCCCGGACCGACAGCGAGCCGGTCATGGCGAGGTGCTGTTCGATCGGGATGTCCTCCAGGGCGCTGATGACGGCGGTCGCCACCGTGATGGAAGCGGAGTCGCCGTCGACGCCGCCTTCACCGGCCTGGACGAACTGGATGTGGATGTCCTTCTCCGAGATGTCCTCGTCGGAGAACTTCTTGATGATCGCCGAGACGTTCTGGACGGCCTCTTCGGCCATCTCCTTGAGCTGCCCGGTGGCGATGACCTGGCCTGGCCCCTGCGACGGGGCGACTTCGGCCATAACGGGGAGGACGATACCGCTGTCCTCGCCCATGACGGCGAGCCCGTTGACGCGCCCGATGACGTCGCCCTGGTTGACGGTGAGCTCGTAGTCCTTGCGGCGCTCGATGTAGTCGTCCGCGAGCTGTTGCTCGATGGAGCGACTGCGGCTCTTGGCCTGCAGGACGTCGTCGCGAGTGGTCATCTCCTGGTCCTCGGCGCGGGCGATGTCGCCGGCGACGCGGACGAGGCCGCCGAGTTCGCGCAGCTTGAGGGTCAGGTGCCCCTTCCGGCCGGCGCGGCGGCGGGCCTCGAGGATGACCTCCTCGATGGCGTCCCGGGTGAAGTGTGGAAGGCGCCCGTCTTTCTCGACCTCCTGGGCGATGAAGCGGGCGAGCTTGCGGCGCATCTCGGGGGTGTCCTCGATGGTGTCATCCATGTACACCTCGTACCCATACCCCTTGATACGGGAGCGCAGCGCGGGGTGCATGTTCTCCATGGCGTCGAGGTTCCCCGCGGCGACCATCGTGAAGTCACAGGGGACGGGTTCCGTCTGGACCATCGCGCCCGAGGAGCGCTCGGACTGGCCCGTGATGGAGAACTCGCCTTCCTGGATGGCCGTCATCAGCTTCTGCTGGCTGCGGACGTCGAGCGTGTTGATCTCGTCGACGAACAGCACGCCCTTGTTGGCCTCGTGGATGTTTCCCGACTCCACGCGGTCGTGGCTGGGCGTCTCCATGCCGCCGGACTGGAACGGGTCGTGGCGGACGTCGCCCAGCAGCGCACCGGCGTGGGCGCCCGTGGCGTCCTTGAACGGCGCCGTCTGCTGGTTCGCGGTGTTGATCAGCAGGTTCGGGATCATCGCGTCGTTGCCGCGCGACCCGTAGCGGAACGCGAGGTAGATGACACCGGCGGCGAGGATGCCCAGCAGGATCTGCTGGACGATGATCAGCGCGTAACCGATGACGATGGCGATGATGATCCACATGAGGAAGGTCCGCATCTGGTTGCGCTTGCGGGCCTCCTCCTTGTGGGCGTCGACGATCTGTTCGCCCTTGCCCGCGGGGACGGTACGGACCTTCGGCTCGTTGCCGTCGTCGGGATTGTGGTAGACGAGAACGTCCTGCAGTTCTTCTTTCGGCAGCAACTGGCTCATCGCTTTGGCCAGCATCGACTTGCCCGTCCCGGGCGAGCCGATCATCATGACGTGCCGGCGTTGCTTGGCGGCCTTTTTGATGACGTCACGGGCGTGGTCCTGCCCGATGACCTGGTCGACGAGACGGTCGGGGACCTCGATGTCTTCGGTGGACTCGACCTCGAGTCCACCGAGGACGCCGGCCTCCTCGGCCTCGTCGAACGTGGCTTCGCCCTCGAGTTGGACTTCGCTCCCCAGGTCGGGCTGGTCGCCCGCCTCGGGGGCGTCGTCGCCCTCGTCGGCGAAGCCGTCGTCCGCCGTCGCCCGGTCCTCCTCGGCCGGGACGACGACGTCGCTACCGGACTCCTCGTCCGGTGTGGGCTCGGTCACCTCCCGCTCGGAGTCGGGAGTGTCGTCAGTGTCTCTATTGTCGCTCATAGAACGGTTGCTAACATCGGATCGGAAGGACTGTCCACTGATATACTTTCTCCCCTCGGCCCGCCCCGAATGGGGTGCATAACCGCCGTACTACGGCCCAACGGCCGTCTCGGTGGGCGACCGTGGAAACACTCGTCGCCTTTTTTAGACACGGCGCCGGAGGAGGAGTATGCGCGGCTTCTACATCGGACGCTTCCAGCCGTACCACAACGGCCACCACACGATGGTCGAGACCATCGCCGACGAGGTGGACGAACTCGTCCTCGGCATCGGGAGCGCCGGCGACTCTCACTCCGCCCACGATCCGTTCACCGCGGGCGAGCGCATCATGATGATCACCAAGGCCGTCCGCGAGTACGAGCGCGAACACGACCTGGTGACCTACATCGTCCCTATCGAGGACCTGAACCGCAACTCCGTCTGGGTAAGTCACGTCCAGAGCATGAGTCCGAGCTTCGACGTTGCCTACTCGAACAATCCTCTCGTCATCCAGCTGTTCGAGGAGGCCGGTATCGAGGTGCGCCAGTCCAGCATGTTCGAGCGCGACCGCCTGGAGGGCAGTGACATTCGCCAGCGGATGATCGACGACGAGCCCTGGCGTGACCGCGTCCCCGACGCCGTCGTCGAGACCATCGAGGAGATACACGGCCTCCAGCGCCTCCGAACGGTCGCGGAAGACGACGTCGTGGAGCGGTGGGAGGCCAAGAACGGCACCGGCGGCGAGAGCGCGCGCCGCGAAGACTGAGCGATGATCACGCTCAGCTCCGACTTCGGGTCGCCGTATCCCGCGGCGATGAAGGGCGTTATTCTCAGCCAGTCAGCGGCCCGCCTCGTCGACGTCGCCCACGACTTTCCCCGACAGGACGTCCGCGCGGCCGCGTTCTGGCTCCGGGAGGTCCTCCCACACTTCCCGCCGGCGGTCCACCTCGTCGTCGTCGACCCGGGCGTCGGCACCGACAGAGCCGCCATCGTCGTCCGCGCCGGCGACCACGCCCTCGTCGGCCCGGACAACGGCGTCCTCCTCCCGGTTGCGCGCGCGCTCGCGGACGATCTCGAAATCTACCGCATAGCCGTCGACGACCCCCAGAGCAGCACGTTCCACGGTCGGGACGTGTTCGCCCCGGCCGCGGCCACCGTTCACGAGGCGGGCGTCGACCGCTTCCACGAGGACGCCGGGTTCGTCCCCGCGGACTCCATCGAGGACCTGCAGTTCCCAGCGGCGACCGTGAGCGAGACTGGCGCCAGCGGTGAGGCGCTGGTCGTCGACGGCTTCGGCAACGTCGTCACCAACGTCCCGGGCGACGCCGTCACCGACAGGTTCGGCGAGCAGGTCCGGATCAACGGCGAACCCGCGCCGGTCCGCAGGACGTACGCTCACGTCGACCCGGGCGACCGGCTCGTCACCGTCGGGAGTCACGGCAACGTCGAACTCGCAGTCAATCGAGACCGGGGCGACGAAGGCTTCCACGTCGACACCGGCTCGCGCGTAGAGCTGGAGTACTGAGGAGGAGTCTACTGCAGGTCCACGGCGTCGAGGCTGTACGTCGCGACCTCCTCGGGTTGTTCCGTGAGCAGTTCCGCGGCGCGCGCGGCCGTCCGGAACGTCTCGCTCCCGGCATAGGGCATCGCGTACGCAGCGTCGACGTCGGTTCCGTCGTCGTCGATACCGACCAGCGAGAGGCCGTCGTCGAGGAACCGGTCGCGCCGAAGGCCGTAGCACAGCACGACCGAGTCGGTTCCGACCATCGTGGCGCTCGCTGCCGCCGGCGATTTCGGCGTCCCCGTCCCGTCCTCGATATCCGGAAGCGTTGCCTGTTCGGACAGTCCCGCCCCGTGGACCCACAGGTCGAAGCGCTCCCGTCCGTCGAACGCATCTCGTCGCTCGACCGTCTGCAGGTCCCGAATCGCGTCGAGCGAGTTGGGGTGCCGGAGGCCGTGGAGCGACGGGGGATCCGACCGGCGGACGGAAACTGCCAGCCGTCGCGACTGGCCGGGGACGAGCGACACCTGGGCGTCACTTGCACCGAGCGCGAACCGCTCGACCGGCGCGTCGCCTGCCAGTAGCGACGCCGCCTCGTGTTCGGCGACGTAGGCGTCGGGGTCACACGGCATCGCGAGCGCGTCGCGGAGGGTCGTCTCGTCGGCGGCCTCGGCCGACTCGATCCGGAGGTCGAGCGCGCCGCCGTCGAGCCACCGGTCTCGCCTGAGGCCGCGGACGACGGCGACGTTCCCGTCCGGACCGCCGCCGTAGGGGTAGTCCCCGTCGGCGTAGCCGTCGACGTCGCGGAGAAACGCCCAGCCGTCGCCGCTCCTCGCGCTCACGCGCCGGTCGTAAAACGAGAACGCGTCGCCGCGGAGCCAGAGGTCGAACCGGTCGGCGGGGTCGAAGTCGGACCGCGTCGCGAGCGTCGAGAGCCAGGCGTAGAGGAAGCGGTCGCGGGCGACGGTGTCCGTCGTGACTGGACCCTCGAACGTGGCGTCGGGCGCGTTCGGCACGAACGGGTCGAACCCCTGTTCTGTCGGGACGTACCGCCCCCGAACGTACCAGCCCAGGCCGGCGGCGTCCGCCTCGAGCGAGGCCCGGAGGTTCGACCGGATGGACTGCTTGCTCGGCGTGTGCTTCGGGTTGACCGTGTGGGTCTGGCCGAGGTAGAACACCGGTTTCCCGCCGAGGGCCGCGCCGGCGTTCTCGACGAGGCTCCTGACCGCGTCGTCGGCGGGGCCAGGGCCGACGTCCTTCTCGTACCAGCCCCGGTAGAAGTCGGTGAAGGCGAAGTCCGGGCTGGCGCCACGGCCGGCGATGCGGTCGGTCAGTGTATCGAACACTTCGGGCTTCTTCGAGTCGACGATATAGGGAAAGTGGCAGAAGATGCCCACCTCGCGATCGGTGGTCGCCTCGACGACGGTTCGCTTTTGCTCGGCGTACACCCGCGGGCCGTATTCGAGGAGGTTCTCGACCGACGCGTCGTTCCACTCGCCGCCTGCGACCCACTGGCCGAAGACGGGCGCCTCCTCCCAGAGGATCACCCGCCCGTCCTCGGTCAGGTCGTCGTAGATCCGACAGACCTCGCGGAGGCGGTCCAGGTGTTTCTCGCGAGCGTCGCCGTCTTCCACGAACGCCTTCGCGGTAACGTCCGTCAGCAATCCGACGCGTATCCAGACGTCGAGTCCCGCGGCCGTGGCCTCTTCGAGCGCTCGTCTGAACAACCCGCCTCTCGAATCGAGGTTCGCCGACCGGATCAGGATCACGACGGCCAGGTCGTGCCGCCGAGCGAACGCGAAGCGGTTGGTTCGGCGGCGCTCGTCGGCCAGTACGTCACCGTACACCCACAGGAAGTCCTCGCGCCGGGCCGACTCGGCCGGGTCCGGGACCTGTCGCACCTCGCCCCGTTCGAGCGCGTCGTCGACGACGGCGCTCCCCGTCAGCGAGACGGCTCCGAGTGCGCCGGCGGCCTGGAGGTAGGTTCGCCGCGTGCTCTCGGTCGGTGCGTCGCGCCGGTCCGTCGTCGGTGATGAATCGGGCATGGAAATAGCTGGAACGTGGGGCGACATCCCGGGACAACGGCCTCATCGGCGTTCGGCGCCGATAGTGTTGACTCGACAATACGTTCGGCCACGACGGGCTTGAGTCTTGGGCCCGGAAGGTGGAAATCACCGATGGATTTTAGTGCTTTAGGCCCACCTAAACTGATGTGTGCCGCGGAAGCCGGTACACGCCGGGCGACGCTTGCGAGACAGCGCACCGTTTCCGAACACTCGCGCGGCGGCCACCGCTACCGTGGGCATCCCGCCGCGCGCGTCTGTCCCCTTTCCTGTGCGTACTCGTCGCTAGCGCTCGCTGAGTGGTGTGAAAGATGAAAACGCTCGACCGATCAGCTCGCGGTCGGATCTCCGCGAGCCGCAGTCTCGCGAAAAGACGTTCGACCGATCAGCTCGCGGAGATGACGTCGTCGATGCGGGCGATCATCGTCGCGGCCTCGGTGGCGCTCTCGACGGCTTCGCGCTTGACCGCGGCGGGGTCGAGGACGCCGTAGTCGATGGGGTCGTCGATGACGCCAGTCTGGCCCTCGCTGATGATGCCGGCGCGGCCCTCCTGCTCGTGGAGGCTGCGCAGGTCGACGAGTGCGTCGATGGGGTCCATGCCGGTATTCTCGGCCAGTGTCCGTGGGAGCACGTCGAGGGCGTCGGCGAAGGCCTCGACGGCGAGTTGCTTGCGGCCCTCGATGCTGGCGGTCTCGCTGCGGAGGTGATCGGCGATCGCGATCTCCGTGGCGCCGGCGCCGGGGACGACGCCGCCCTTGTCGAGGGCGGCCGTCACGACGTCGAGCGCGTCGTTGAGCGCGCGCTCGAGCTCGTCGGTGACGTGTTCGGTGCCGCCGCGGGCGAAGACGGTGACGGACTCGGCGGTCGCGCCGCCGGTGACGAACGTCAGGTCGTCGTCGCCGTACTTCTCGACGCTGACGTCGTCTGCCGCGCCGATGTCCTCGTCTTCGAGGGTGTCGACGCTGCCGACGCGGTTGGCGTCGGTGGCGTTGACGATCGCCTGCACGTCGTCGTCGCCCACGCTGTCGAAGGCGACGATGCCGGCCTTGGCGAGGTGGGCGGCGACGCGGTCGTCGACGTCACCGGTGACGAAGACGACGTCGACGCCGGTGTCGACGAGCGCCTCGGCGTAGCCCTGGAGCTCGGACTCCTCGGCCTCGATGGCCGCGTTGAGCTGGTCGACGCTGGAGACGTTGTACTCGGCGTCGATGTTGCTCTCGCGTACCTCCAGGTCGGCGTCGACGACGCCGATTGCTGCATCCTGGACCGAGCGGGGCATGTTCTCGTGGACGGCCTCTTCCTCGATGACGACGCCCTCGATGAGGTCCGTCGCGGAGGAGGAGGAACCGGTCTGGGTCCGGACGACGATGTTGTCGCGGACGATTCCGTCGTCGCTGTCGGCGTGTCTGACGGCGTCGACGACCGTCTCCGCGAGCGCCCCCGCGGCGACGTCGCCGGTGCCCTTGCCGGTCATGGAGGACTCGGCGACCTTCCGGAGCACCTCGTCGTCGACGTCGTCGTCGAGGACCTCCTGATCGATGGCTTCCTGGGCGAGTTCGGCGGCCTGGGAGTAGCCCTCGACGATGGTGGTCGCGTGGACGTCGTCCTCGAGCAGGTCCTCGGCCTTCGCGAGGAGCTGTCCGGTGAGCACGGACGCCGTCGTCGTGCCGTCGCCGACCTCGTCCTCCTGGGTCTGGGCAACTTCGACGATCATCTGGGCGGCGGGGTGCTCAATGTCCATCTCCTCGAGGATAGTCGCGCCGTCGTTCGTGATGACGACGTCGCCCGAATCGGAGACGAGCATCTTGTCCATGCCACGGGGGCCCAGTGTCGTCCGGACGGACTCACTGACGGCCTTTCCGGCGGCGATGTTCGAACTCTGTGCGTCCTTCCCGTGCGTCCGCTGGGTGTCCTCGTCGAGAATGAAGAGGGGCTGGCCACCCATGCGTCGCTGACCGGACTGTGACATAGCTGTATACCTCACTCAAAACATCGTTAGCGGTTCTATATAAAGCTTTCCGATCGGGCGGGCGAGACGGCCCACGAGACCCGGACGAGGGCCGGCACTCGCCGGTGGTGTTGCCGATGGTTTAATACAGCGATACCGCATCACTCGGACCATGCTGGAGCTGGAGCACGGATTTCGCGTGGTCGACGTCCACGCGCGCCTGGAACCCGACGAGTCTCGCCGTCCCCGCGACGGCATCGGCGACCCGGAGCGCCTCGAGCGGGAGATGCACCAGGCCGGCGTCGTCCGCGCTGTCGTCTACCCGGGCGACCGGGAGGGGAGCTATCTCAAGGCCAACAACGGCGTCGCACGGATGAGCGTCGGTCGGCCCATGGTCGCGTTCGCCCGTATCAACGGATCGCGTGAGGCCGGCACTGACGCCGGGTCGCGCCTGAAGAACCTCGCGGCCAGGCGCGGCGAAGCACACACCTCGCCCGAGGACGTCGAGAAGTACGCCTACGACGACCGCTTCGCCGGCTTCGAACTCCACCCCTCGCGCGACGGGCTCCCCGACGAGGCGGTCATGGCGGAACTGGAGTCCGTCGGCAAACCGCTGCTCGTCCACGGCGGCCTGGAATTCCCTCCGGCGGCCGTCGAACGGCACATCCTGCGGTACGACCTGCCCGTCATCCTCGGACACTTCGGCGCGCATCCGCTCCAGCGCGACCTGATGCAGGAGTCTATCGACCTGCTCGACGCCTACGAACAGTGCTACCTGGACACGAGCGTCGTCCGGTACCGGGACGCGCTCGAACGCGCCATCATCGAACACCCCGACAGAGTGCTGTTCGGCAGCGGCGCACCGAGCGCCCACCCGAACGTCGCCGTCATGGAGATTCTGACCCTCGACGTCCCGGAGGACGCGATGAAGAAGGTGTTCTCGAAGAATCCCGTCCGCGTCGTCGAGGAACTCGCCCCGTAACGGCGGTGCCGACCTCGCGTTCGTCTCCGCTACTCGTACACTTCGACCGCGCGGTCGACGCGCATCGAGCGTCCGTTGGGATTCTGGCGCGGCGGGTGGTCCCGGAACCGGGCGACGACGCCGTCCTTCGTGCCCGACGTCGCGCCCCGGGCCACCTCGCGTCCAGTGCCCAGCCAGTTCGAGGCACCGGCGTCGCCCTGGAGGACGTCCCTGAGACCGTCGTAGGCGTCACGAGCGGCGTGGGCGCCGACCCGGCGGGCGACTGTCGGCCTGAGCCCGTAGTTCTTCACGAGGCGGTAGGTCAGCGACTGGTACTTGGCCGTCCAGTCCGTCCGGCGCATCCCGCCGTCGGCCTCGAACTCGCGGCGGACGCACATCGAGGACTGCCAGGCGACGTCGTAGTCGGCCCCGGCGATCCGATGGGCCAGGTCGCGCGATCCGCCGATTTCGAGGTACTCGTCGAAGCCGTCGAATTCGTCGAGGATCTCGGTCGTGAACGTGACGTTCCCCGGGTTGAAGTACGTCACTTCGCGTCCGGCGATGGTCGTCGTCTCCTCGGACTCGGTCGTCATCCCGGCGGTGAGTTCCTGGTGGGTGGGTCCCGTGACGACTGGCGCCTCCGCCAGTCCCTCGACGACGGCGTCGAACCAGCCGTCCTCGACGGAGAAGGTCCGGTCGAGCAGGGCGACGGCGTCTCCGGTCGCGCGATTGATGCCCGCGTTACGGGCGGCGTTGATGGTGCGGTCTGCGATCTCGACGAGCACGTCGACGTCCGGTCGATCCCGGACCATGCCCGTCGTGCCATCGGCAGAGGGGCCGTTGACCACGACGACCTCGGCGTCCGGGACGCGCTCGGCGAGCGCGTCGAGACAGCCCCGCAACTCCTCCCGGCCGTTGAGCGTCGGGACGACAACCGAGAGTTGCATAGATACAAATAGCTCTGCCGAGCCGTATAAAGTTCGCGCACTCTCACCCACCGTGCGGGTCCATGCCGGTGGCTGTCCGGGGTTCGCGAGGGTACGACCGGCGGGTTTCCGTTAGACCCGCGCGTCCCAGTACGACACGGAGGCCAGCGAGTCGCCGACCGGTGACTTCCCGACGGCGGTGTCGAGCGAGCGGAACGCGGCGGCGAGACTGTTCGGGATCTTCCGGTAGAAACCGTAGGGGAGGACGAAGTCGTGTTCGTCGTTGGCCAGCTCCAGGTTCGCGCCGTCGAGGAGGCGGTCGATCTCCCAGCGGGAGTACAGCCGCGACCCCATGGGGAGTGCCCAGTTGTACAGCGACCGCGTCGAGAATCGGTTGAACGTGTCGAACACCACCTGCTCCTTCGAGACGCGCCGGAGTTCCGCCAGGAACGAAGCGGGGGTGTCCGCGAGGTGGAAAAAGCGCATCGCCATGACGACGTCGAAGTGGTCGTCGGGGAACGGCAGGCGCGCGGCGTCGCCACGCATGAACTCCACGTGGTCGTCGACGCCGGCCGCCTGGGCCTTCGTTCGGCCCTGCTGGAGCATCGGTCCGGAGATGTCGAGGCCGACGATGTCGGCGCCGCGTTCGGCGAGCATCACGGTGAACCTGCCGGTCCCGCAGGCGACTTCGAGGACGGACTTCCCCTCGACGGGGCTGATCGCGTCCAGCACCGCTTCCTTTTCGCGACTGTCGTTGAGGCGCCCGCCGCGCGAGAAGCGCTTCGAATCGTACTCCTCGGCGACGTCGTCAGCCTGATACCACTCCTGGCCCTTCACGTTAGCAGTTTTCGCCACCCGGGGAATAAAACGATACTGCTTCGACGCAACGACGACTCGGTTTTCCCGGTCGATGCCGGGCTACGAAGTCGCCACGTGGTCGGGCCGAACCTCGACGATGACGCGGGCGCCCTCCTCGTTCCCCTTGTTGGGGTACTCCTCGACGTCCAGGTACCGACGCGCCAGTTCGTCGATGTGGTCGACGGCGCCCTCCTCGTCCATCGCGTCGACCTCGCCCCTGACCGAGAGGAACCGATAGGGGTCGTCGGGGTCCGTCATGCTCACGCCGACCTTCGGGTTCCGCTGGAGGTTCCGCGCTTTCAACCGCCCGCGGGCGGTGTTGAACAGCAGGCGGTCCCGGTCGGCGTCGTAATCGATCCACACCGGCGTCACCTGCGGCGTGTCGTCGCTCATCAGCGTCGCGACGTGTGCGAACGTCTGCTTCTCGAACAGGTCGTGGAACGTCTCGGGAATCCGTGTCATGGGTCCGAGGAGTCGCGCCAGCCCTTTCAGCGTTCGCCGGATCCGCCCGAACGATCACCACGATCCGAGAATATAAGGGGTCATTATATGCACTGTATACTTTCCATTGTATTGACCTCCATATAGCGAAGTTTTACCAGTGACGTCGATGCAGGCTTTCGTATGAGCACGACCACCGAGGAGCCAACGACTGATCCGTTCACCGAGCAAGCGTTCCGTGAAACCCTGCGTGAACTGCCGCCGAGCGCCAAACTCGTGGCAAAAGTCCTCCAGTCCGCCGAACCCCTCTCACAGGGCCAGCTCGTCGAGGAATCGCTCCTCCCCGACCGGACCGTCCGCTACGCCCTGAACCGCCTCGAGGAGTGTGACCTGGTCGACTCCCGCTACAGCTTCTCCGACGCCCGGAAACAGGTTTACTTCCTCACGGAGTGAACCGCCTGCCTAGCGGATGGAACTCACGCGAATCCCCGTCGACGTCGAAACGCGTGCGCCCGGCGGCCAGACGAACGCGTACGTGGTCGGTCGTTCCGACGCACTCCTCGTCGACCCGGCGTGGCGAACGCCCGCGCTGGACGCGGCTGTCGCGGACAGATCGGTCGCACACGTCGCCGTCACCCACCACCACCCGGACCACGTCGGTGCCGTCGCGTCGTACGCCAGCGAGTTCGACGCGACCGTCTGGGCACGGGCGGGCCGGGAAGACGAGTTCGAATCGGCCACCGGCATAGCGCCGGACCGGACCTTTCGCGACGGGACGACCATTCCCGTGAGCGGAGGCGGCGTCGACGTCGTCGAAACGCCGGGCCACGCGCCCGAGCACGTCGCCTTCGCCGTCGAAGGTGACCTCCTCGTCGGCGACCTCGCGGTGGCCGAGGGCAGCGTCGTCGTCGGCGCGCCCGGGGGCGACGTCCGCGCGTATCTGAGTTCCCTCCGGCGAGTTCACGCTCGCGTGCCCGCCCCCGCGCGACTCCTCCCCGGCCACGGCGCAGTCGTGACCGACCCGCGACCCACGTGCGCGCGACTGATCGAGCACCGCCTGGACCGCGAGCGACGGGTGCTCGCCGCGGTCGAATCCGGCGCGATAGATGTCGATGCCGTCATCGACGCCGCATACGGGAAGGACCTCACTGGCGTGCGCGATCTCGCCGACGCGACGGTGCGAGCGCACCTGGAAAAGCTCGCCGTGGAGGGCCGTGTCGAGTGGGACGGCCATCGAGCGCGACCGGCGTAGTCTCCTGGTGCGTCGCGGAGTAGTCCAGTCCGTCGTTCCGGACCCCTTTTCACCGCAGACACGTACCTTCTCACGTGGAACCCCTCGAAACCGAACTCGAGCGCGCACGAGCGCTCGACGTGGCCGCCCTGGCCGACGCCATCGAGCGCATCGGCTTCGAGTGCACGCGCTGTGGTGCCTGCTGCAAGGCGAGCGAGGTCGACGGGGACGAGGCGGACGGCGAGGACGCCGAGACCGAGCCCCACACGGCGACCGTCCAGCCAGAAGAGGTCCGCCGACTGCAGGCGGCCGGCGAAGAGGAGTACGACTGGCGCGACGTCGCCCGACCGATGCCCTTCGGCGTCAGCGAGGGTGAGAACGGCCCCGAGGGCGAGACGTTCGAGTGGGCGCTCCAGACCGACGACTGCGGTGACTGTACGTTTTATCAGGAGGACGACGACGGCGTCGGCGCCTGTTCCGTCCACGGCGACCGCCCGCTCATCTGTCAGACCTACCCCTTCAGCGTCGCCCTCGGCGGGACCAGCCAGCCGATGGGGGAGGCCGTCGACGAGGCCGGGATGGTCCGCGCCCACGAGTGTGAGGGCCTCGGCCGGGACATCTCCCGAACGGACGCCGAGGAACTGGCGGCCGCGCTCAGGGAGCGAGCGGTGCGGGAACTGGAGTCGGCCATCGACGTCAGGGAGAACTACGAACCGGCGAATCCCGACCAGGGGGTCGTCGTCCACGACTCGGAAGGTGCGAAACGGCCGGACGGAACGCCGGTCGAGTAGCGCCGACCCGGAGAAACGAGCGCCTAGAAGTCTTCGTCGATGATCTCGCCGACGGCGAAGTTCGACTTGACCTCGCTTATCTCGACTTTGACGCGCTCGCCGATCTCCGCGCCGGGGACGATGATGACGTAGCCCCGCTCGACGCGAGCGATGCCGTCCCCCTGCTTGCCGATGTCCTCGATCTCGACGTAGCGTATCTCGCCGCCTTCGACCGGCGGCTGGGGTTCGGTCGGCGCCGTCGACGTTCCGCCGTCCTCGGTCGCCTCCTCGGACTCGTCGGCGGCGATGAGCGCAACTCGGTAGGTTTCGCCGGGCTGAATAGAGCCGGTGTCGACCTCGCGACGCGGTACCTCGACGACGTAGCTGTCCCCGTCGTCCGAGACCTCAGCACTGAACAGACACAAGAGTTTCTCTGAGATTTCCACAGCTTTAGACCTCTACTCCCCGCATTGAAGGCCACTGATAAAGATGTTACGTCGGTCTGCCTGGGTCCCGCGGCCCTAGAGAGACGTACCGATTTCTCCGGTAACCCGTCGCATCTGCGACACCACAGGTGGAGTGCGCGCGCCGTCAGCGGGCTTTCCGCGGAGTAGGAGCCGGTTACCCGACCGTACCAGTGACAGCAGCGGGCCGGTCGAATACCGGCGGGAGGGCCCCGATAACCGCAAGAAGGCGGGCCGTTAACCGACTGTACCAAACCCACTAAGACCGTTTCCCCCAACTGTATTGATATGAGCGCCACAGCGTCGACGACGGACACTCGCCTCTCGGACAAACAACGCCGCATCCTGGAGTTCCTCCGGGACAACGCGGACACCCAGACCTACTTCAAGTCGCGCCTCATCGGCGACGAACTCGACCTCTCGGCCAAGGAAGTCGGGACGAACATGACCGCCATCGAGGGCGGCGAGTTCGACGTCGACGTGGAGAAGTGGGGCTACTCCTCCTCGACGACTTGGAAGGTCACCGCCTAGGGAGAGCGGGACGCGCGGCGACGGTCTCGTTTTCGACGTTGCGACGGGTTCGAGCGACTGCTCTGGATGGTTGTCGTTCCCCCTCCGGGCGGTAGTTCGCTCGCTGCAAACCGTGCCCAGCCCAGACCAGTTGCGTCGATAGACGATCTGGTCAGGGGTCGTACGCGAGGAGATCCGCCGCCTCCGACGCGAGGGCGGCGGCGTCGGTGTCGAACGAATCCGCGTAGCGAACGACCAGCGTCAACACCGTCTCTGGCGCGTCCACCGCGTACCCGTCCTCCCGGGAGAGCAGGCCGGCGCTCTCCAGTTCCGCGGCGTACTTGCTGACCGTCGGACGGGAAACGCCGAGGTGGTCGGCCAGGTCACCCGCCGTCGTCGTCGGGGCACGGAGCAACGCGACGAGCATCCCACGGGTGGTGTCCCGCCGGAGGTACCCGAGCGTCACCTTCTCGTACTCGCTGAACTGGTCAGCGTGGAAGAACCGGCGGTAGTCGCCGTCCTTCTCGCTCTCGATGACGCCGTTCTCGACCAGTTCTCTGAGATGGTGCTGGGTCTCGCCGGTGCCCAGCTGGAGGTCGTCGCGAATCTTCGAGAAGTGCGCGCCCGGCGTCGTCGAGAGGTAGCCGGCGATGGCGTCGCGGGCGTCGCTCCCGCTCCCCCCGTCGTTCTCGGAGAGACGGACGAGCGGACTCGCCGCGCCGAGTGCGGCGAACCGCCGGAGCGTAGCCCGCTTGGACTCGTCGACGTCACCATCCCGACCCATTGCTACGTTGGTATGTCGAGGAACTGTAAAACGGCTTCGACTAAGATCAGTTCTCGTCCGAGGCGGGCGACCCGCCGTCGGCGTTGAACTCCTGGTCCATCTCCTCGATGACCTCGTCGGCGTCGGAGATCTCGTTGGGATCCTCGCCGTGTTTGACGGCCTGGGCCGCCTGCTCCATCTCCTCGACGTCGACGTCCGCCTCGGCGTCGATCTGACCGAGGATCTCTTCGATGTCGTCGAGGCCGAGCATCTCGCGGGACTCCTCGTCGAACTCCAGCCCTTCGAGCACGTGGCCGTTCTCCTTGGTGTCGGAGCCGGTCAGGTGCTTGCCGTAGCGGCCGACGAGCGAGGTGACTTCCTGGGGGAGGACGAACGTCGTCGACTCGCTCTGGCCGATACCTTCCAGCGTCTCCATCCCCTTGTCGATGATGGCGCGCTCGCCCATCGCCTCGGCGGACTTCGCGCGGAGGACGGTCGAAATGGCGTCACCCTGCGCTTCCAGGATCTGGCTCTGTTTCTCACCCTGGGCGCGGATGATGTTGGACTGCTTGTCACCTTCCGCCGTCTCGACGGCGCTGCGGCGTTCACCCTGTGCTTCCAGGATCATGGCGCGGCGCTTTCGCTCGGCGGAAGTCTGTTGCTCCATGGCCTGCTGGACGTCCTTCGAGGGGTTGACCTCGCGGACCTCGACGCTCTCGACGCGGATCCCCCACTCGTCGGTGGGTTCGTCGAGTTCCTGGCGGATGCGGGAGTTGATCTCGCCGCGCTTGTTGAGCGTGTCGTCGAGTTCCATGTCGCCCAGCACGGCGCGAAGCGTCGTCTGTGCGAGATTGGAGGTAGCGCGCTCGTAGTTCTCGACTTCGAGGAACGCCTTCTTCGGGTCCATCACCTTGATGTAGACGACGGCGTCGGCGGTCACCGGCGAGTTGTCGCGGGTGATCGCTTCCTGGCGCGGAACGTCCAGCGTCTGCGTACGCATGTCGAAGCGGGTCACGTCGGAGACGAACGGCCAGACGAAGTGGATACCCTGTTCGAGCAGGCCGTTGTACGAACCGAGGACCGTGTACGCGCCCTGCTGGTACGGCCGGATGATGACGATGCTGGAGTACACCAGCGCTATCACGAGCAGCAGGAGGATGACGCCGACAAACATGATGCCAGCGCCGCCACCCTGGAGGACCACTGTTGGTAGCATAACGTTCGAGTTTCAGGTTCCCTAAAATAAAAGTGTTCGGTGTGCTTCCACGCCTCAGGAGGCCCGGTCCGACTCGACGTCCGTCTCACGGGTCCCGTCGTCGTCGTCGTCGCGCTCCCGGTTCTCGGTGTCCGCCGCGGCCTCCGAGGCGGCTCGCTCCCGTGCGAGCGCGCGGTCGATGTCGTCGCCTTCAGCCACCGGTTCGACGGTCACCACGTTGCCACCGCCGGGGTCGACGACCATCACCTCGCTCCCCACCTCGATCTCGCCCTCGACGCTCCGGGCGCGGTAGTAGGGATTGAAGCCACCGTCTTCGAGTTTGACCTCGCCCTCGGTGGTGCTCACGCGCTCGGTGACCGTCCCGAACTGGCCCCTGAGAGTGCCGGAGTGGCTCGTCTCGGCCGCGCCCTCGCCTCCGTAGATGTCGAGCTTCCGGTAGCCCCACAGCGTCAGTCCGGTCAGGGTCAGCACGACGACGGCGAGGATTATCGGCGCGAAGATGCCCAGCCCGCCGGGGAGTACCAGCCCGACCAGCCCGGCCGATAGCAGCGCCACCCCGAGGACGAACAGGTGAGCGCCCGGCGCGAACGCCTCGGCGACGAGCAGGATGGCGCCGGCCAGGAACAGGAAGAAGGATATCGATTCGCTGAACAGTTCCGGCATATCCGAGCCTAGGGTCCCGGCGAAATTAAGTGTCGGGGTCAGGAGTCGGGGGTCAACACGCCGAAAAAGCCGAAGAGGACGAGGCCGACCAGGAACGTCCCGCCCGTGAGCACGAACAGGTCCTGTGCGTTGAATCCCTGGACGTCGACGAACAGCCGCGTCAGCCCGAGAACGGCGACGTAGGCCCCGAAGACGACGAACAGCGAGTTCTCCAGCGACGGCGTTCCCGGTTCGATGGTCTCCGAGGGACGGAACTCGCCGGCGACGTTGCCGCCGGTGTCGTCGTCCTCGTCGTTGTCCCCGTCCACGACTCCCGACTCGTATCGCTGGTTGTAGTACTCCCGTTCCGGTTCCTCGTCGGATCCCTCGCCGTTCACGTTCTCGTCGCCGGCAGGACCGCCCCAGGTCCCGTCCCGGGACTCTTCGCCGTCGTCGGCCCCGCGACCCGCGTCGTCTCGCATACCCGGTGGTTGTGTGCCGGGCTACTAAAGCGCCTCGCGTCGCGTCGTCGCCGGTAAAGATCGCTCCGCGCGTCCGGCTGGGCCGCCAACTCAGTGAACGCGCGTTCCGAGCGGGGAGTCCTCGTGGGTCGTCAGCAGGTCGGCCTCGTCGCCCGCCGCCAGCACCATCCCGTTCGATTCCGTGCCGAACAGTTCGGCCTTCTCCATGTTGGCCAGCAGGACGACGCGCGTGCCGGGAAGCGAATCGACGTCGTGGAGCTGTTTGATCCCGGCGACGACCTGGCGGACCTCGTGGCCGATGTCGACCTGGAGTTTGACCAGCTTGTCCGAGTCCTCGATAGGCTCGGCCGACTCGATTTCACCGACTCGCAGGTCGATCCCCTGGAAGTCGTCGAAGCTGATGCGCTCGTCTTCGAGCGGTTCGAGGTCGATGGATTGGGCGGCAGCTTCGCCGTCCTCGGCGGCCTCGTCACCGTCACCATCGTCGTCGCTCTCGCTCGCTTCCTCGACGCGCTCGCGGAGGTCCTCGTTGAGCGCCTCGATCTCGTCGTCCTCGACCTTGGCGAACAGCTCTTCTGGCTCGTCGAACTCGGCCGGCGGCGATTCGAGGGCCGCGTCGAGCTTGGCGTCCTCCACGGTGCCGCTCTCTCCCAGTTGTTCCCAGGCGTCCTGGGCCTTCTCGGGGAGCACCGGCTGCATGAGGACGGCGACGGCCTTCGATAGCTGGACGCAGTCGCGGATGACCTGCGCCGCTTCGTCGGGGGACTCGTCGACCAGGTTCCAGGGCTCGTTGCGCTGGATGTACTCGTTGCCGTAGTCGGCCAGTTCGACCGCGGCGTCGGCGACGGTGCGCAGGTCGTAGTCGGCGACGGCCTCCTCGAACTCCGCGACGGCCTCGTCGATTCGCTCGGCGACGTCGTCGCTCGTCTCGACGTCGGGCGTGCCGCCGTAGTTGCGCTGGGCGAACAGCAGCGACCGGTAGAGGAAGTTCCCGACGTTACCGACGAGCTGGCCGTTGACCCGCTCTGCGAAGCGGTCCCAGGAGAAGTCGACGTCGGATTCGAGGCCCGCGCCCGAAATCGTGTAGTAGCGGAACAGGTCCGGGTGGAAGCCCGTGTCGAGGTACTCCTCGGCCCAGACGGCGCGGTTGCGCGACGTCGAGAGGGACTTGCCGTCGATGCCGACGAACCCCGCCGCGAGGATGGCCCGTGGTTCCGCGAATCCGGCGCCGCGGAGCATGGCCGGCCAGAAGACGGCGTGGTGCTGGATGATGTCGCGGCCGATAACGTGGATAATCTCGCCCGCGTCGTCGGTCCACTCGTCGTCCCACTCGGTGCCGTGGCGCTCCTCGCCGTCGACCTTCCAGACCTGTTCCCAGTCGTACTCCTCGGCGCCGACGCGCTCGGTGTACTGCTTCGTCGAGGCGACGTACTCGATGGGCGCGTCGACCCAGACGTAGAGGACGAGGTCGTCTTTCTCGGCGGCTTCGCCGCCCTCAACGGACGAATCGTCCTCACCGGGGTAGTCGATGCCCCAGTCCAGATCCCTGGTGATGCACAGATCTTCCAGTTCGCCCTCGATCCACTCGCGGGGCTGGTTGCGAGCGTTGTCCGTCCCTTCGAGGCGGTCGATGAATCCCTGCAGGTACTCCTGGAAGTCTGCCAGGCGGAGGAATCGGTGGTCGCGCGAGCGGTACTCGGCGGGGTTACCCGTCAGCGTCGAGACAGGATCCTCTATCTCACCGGGTTCGAGGTGGCGCTGGCACCCCTCGTCGCATTCGTCGCCACGGGCGTGCTCGCCGCAGTGGGGACAGGTCCCCTCGACGAAGCGGTCGGGGAGCCACTGGTCGGCCTCGGGGTCGTAGCCCACCTGAATCTCCTGCTCGTAGACGTGGTCGCCGTCGATCCACGACTCGACGAACGACTGGGTGAGTTCGGTGTTGGTCTCGTCGTGGGTGTGGCCGTAGTTGTCGAAGGCGACGTTGAACTTCGGAAAGGTCTCCTCGTACGTTTCGTGATAGTCGAGGGCGTACTCCTCGGGGTCGACGCCCTCCTTCGCGGCGTTGACGACGATGGGCGTCCCGTGCATGTCCGACCCGCAGACGAAGGCGGTCTGCTGGCCGACGCGTTCGAGCGCGCGCGAGTAGGCGTCACCGACGACGTACGTCCGGAGGTGGCCGACGTGCAGGTCGCCGTTGGCGTAGGGCAACCCGCACGTGACGACCGCCGGACTGTCGGTCGGTAGCGTGTCGTGGCTCATACTCTACGTTGGTGCCGTCCGACGCCTAAAAGCCGCGGATTTCGTTTCTGGGGCCCCACAGCAGCCACCGATCAGGTCCGGTCAGTCGTAGGCGTGCCACTCGCGCGGAACGCTCTCCAGGCCCTTCATGCGAACCTCGCGGTCCCCGTCGTCTCCCTCACGCATCTCGAGCACGCAGTCGAACTCGCTCGTCAGCGTGTTGATGCTCTGCTGGTCGTGGGTGGAGTTGTCGAGCGTGAAGACGCCGAGTCCGTCCGTGTCCGCGATCCGCGAGGTGTAGATGTGGAGGAACTTGAACACCGTCCCGATGTCGAGGTACTGGATCAGCGTCGACACGGAGACGAGGCCGTGACGGACCCCGGAAACGTCCTGCTTGGCAAACGACTGCAGTAGCTTCGCGGTCCCGATGCTGATCCCCGTCAGATCGCCCGGGGACGAGACCCGCTCCATCGCGATGTCCTCGATAGTTCGCTGTGAATCGCTGCCCGAGCAGTCGACGATACCGACGCGGCCGCGGTCCAGCGTCGGGATCTCCGCTTCGAACTCAGAGAGGAGTTTCTCGGCGTTGTTACTCGTCGTGACACAGAGGATCCCGTCGCCTTCCCGGTGGCCGGCGGCCAGGAGTCGGATGGCCAGGCGGCGCTTGCCGATCATCGAGGGTCCCTCGATCAGGAGGCTGGTGCCAGGGCGAAGTTCCGAGAGCATCCCGGCGGGCAGAACCTCGTCGACGTCGTAGCCCGAACTCATCGTCGCTCACCCTCCACCGAGGACGGATCACCCGGGGAGACGTCCGTCGGAACCTCGTCGTCGTCCATAATCTCCCGGACTGCCCCGACGAAGTCCGTGTCGTCGGCCATGTCTCCGAGGTCCTCGTCGACGGTCACTTCCGCGGCCTCGATCCGATCGACCAGATCGGTGTACTCCTCGCTCTCGGCCAGTTCCGCCTCGGTCTTTGCGGTCTGGAGGGCGCTGCGGCGGGCGACTAACGAGTAGTACTCCTGCATGTCGTCTTCGAGGGCCGCTCGTTCGGACAGCCGTTCGACCGTCGCTTCGAGTTCGTCTCGGTCCGGGGGCTTCCCGAGGTACTCGTCGAATCCCATCTCGATGACGTCGAAGTCCGCGTCGACGGCGGTCACCATCGCAACCCGGCAGTCGAGTCCGCGCTCGCGGATCGCGGCGAGAACCTCCTGACCCGACATACCGGGCATCATCCGGTCGAGCAACACCACGTCGACCGTCTCGTCGATCACGTCGAGGGCCGCCGGGCCGTCCGCCGCCAGTCGGACGGCGTAGGCCCCCTCGAGCCAGCGCCGATAGGTCTCGGCGACGTCGGGCTCGTCCTCGACGATGAGTACGACCGGTGAATCGTCGTCGTTCATTCTCTCGTAGTACCCTGTGCTCTAGCGTATAGAGCCTTCCCCCGGCGAATCAGGAACGTGTCGTGGCAGACGGTCGGTGACCGGTCACAGACGCGGTCACTCGGCAGTCGGCAGGCGGAGGACGAAAGTGGCTCCGTCATCGTCGTTGTCCTCCACGTCGACTGCGCCGCCGTACTCGGTCATCATCGCGTCCACGAAGAACAGGCCAAAGCCGGAGCCGACCGACTTCGCGTGGCCGGTTTCGTCGCGACGGAAGATCGCCTCTTTGTGCTCGTCGTCGACACCTCGCCCGTTGTCGGCGATACGAACGACGCGGTGGTCGTCCTCGTCCGTTACCGTGACCCGGATCCGGAGGCCGGCCGTCTCGTTGTGCTCGATAGCGTTCGTGAGGACGTTGCCGAGCACGTCGCCGAGTAGTTCGTTCGCGATAACCGGTGGCCCGTCCGGAACCGAGACGTCGAAGGAGACCTCGGGGTAGGTCGGTTCGAGCCGGTCTATCTCCACCCCGAGTTCCGGACCGAGCGCCATCGCCTCGAGGTGTGGGTCGCCCTCGCCCGTCAGCGTCTCCAGGACGGTGCGCACGCGCGGGACGATCTCCTTGACGTCCTCGCTCCAGCGGACGATCGTCGCCGCGTCCTCGCGTTGCTCGCCTTCGAGGTCTGCCTCGAGAAACTCCCCGCGAGATTTGATCACGGTCATCGCGTTGAGCACGTCGTGTCGCAGGATGGAGTTGAAAAACTCCATTCGGTCGGTCTGGCGCTGGAGTTGCACCTCGCGTTCGTCGCGTTCGAGTGCAGCCTGGGCGTTCGCTCCGAGCAGTTTCGCCAGCGCCACGTCGTTGTCCGAGAAGGCATCCGGTTCCCGTGACCCGATGTTCAACACGCCGTGTTTGCCCAGCGGGATGACCATTTCGCTGCGGAGGGGCGTCTGGGGATTGTACAGACCTCCCGCGTCCCGGAGGTCCGCGATAACGAGCGATTCCCCGGTCTCGAACGCTTTCCAGGAGAGGCTATCCCCGGCTGTGTAGACGGGTGGGTCGCCGAAGAGGTCCTCGGCCGCCGCTGTCCAGGCCGCCGGTTCCAGGCGCTCACCCGCTTCGTCGCGCAACCAGATGCCGGCGAGTGAGTGCGAGAGCGTCGTCTCTATCGTCTTCACCCCGATGTCCGCGACGGACTGTGCCTCCGTCGCCTCGACCATCCGGCGCGTGGCGTCGTGGAGGTCGGCGATCTGGCGTTCGTGCTCCTCGCGTTCGGTCACGTCACGGCTGTTGACGACGAATCCCTCGACGTGTGGGTTCTCGAGCTGGTTGAACCCCTTCGACTCGAGCCATCGCCACGAGCCGTCGGCGTTTCGAAAGCGAAACTCTACGACGAGCGCCTCTCCGGGATTCTCGATGGCGGCCTCGAACCGCCCCATCACCTCCTCCTGATCGTCCGGGTGGATGTACTCGAAGGCGTTCTCGCCGATCAGCGCTTCGCGCTCGTAGCCGAGGATCCGCTCTGCGGACGGGCTCTGGTACTTGTAGTTCCCCCCGCCGTCGAGGACGCTGATAATGTCGTTCGACTGCTCGACGAACGCCTGGAACCGCTCTTTCTGTCGTTTACGCTCGAGTATGTCCTGGACAGTCCCGAAGTGATAGCGGACCCCGTCGACGACCATGCAGGTAGTCACCGTCTCGACGGTGGCCTCCCGGTCGTCGAGTGTGAACGTCGTCTCCGCCGTCCGGGTTTCCCCTTCCTCGAAGGACGCCCAGTACTGCGGGAATCGTTCGGACTCCAGTTCCGAATTGACGTCACAGATCGACAGCTCCAGCAGTCGCTCGCTGTTCGTATCGAGGATGTCCGCGAACCGCTGGTTGACGTACTCGAACCGGCCGCTCTCCCGGTAGGCAGCGACGCCCACGCCGAGGGTATCGACCATCTCCTCGACGAACTCCAGGTCCCGCTTTCGCTCCTTTCGCTCCGTGATATCGCTGACGAACGCGATCGTCCGTGGCTCCCCACCGATGGTCGTGCGCTTCAGGCTCACCTCGGCCCAGACGGTGGTGCCGTCGCGGTGCTCGAACAGCCAGTCGAAGGTCTGCGGTTCGCCTTCGATGACTCGTTGCATGCGCTCCATGGCCGCCGCCTGGTCGAAGGCCGGATCGTCGGCGCTGATCTCCTCGATCTGTTTCTCGCGGAGTTCCTCGGGCTCGTACCCGAGCATGTCGGCGTAGTGCTTGTTGACTTCACCGAACGTTCCCGTCTCCAGGTCGTTGATCGCGATACCGACGTTCGCGTTCTCGAAGACTTCTCGATAGTCGACCCCCTCGTCCGTCACCGGGGTCGACCGCGTGTCGTCTCGGTCAGTCACGTATCGAACAGTCGTGCCAACGCTCTTCAATGCGCGGATCAGCGGTGTATCGCCCGCTCCCGGTCCGAACGACGTCGAGTCTTTCGAGGAAAGGAATCTGGAGCGACGCGGGCCGCTCTCAGTACCAGTCGAGGTCGGCGACGAACGAGCGAAGCATCGACCGGGTGACGTGGGGCATGCAGACGACGCGCATCTCCCCCGCGCCGGTCTTGGAGACGCGCCAGCCGCGCTCGCGGAGTTCGGCGGTCATCGGGACGGACAGATCCGCGGCGACGAGCGGGAGTTCCGGACCGACGACGTCGTGGCCGCGAGCGTCCAGCTGGTCGGCGAGCCACTCGGCGTTGGTCATCGAGCGCTCGTATTGCTCGCGGTAGCCCTCGGGCCAGAGGGCGTCCATCGCGGCGACGGCGCTGGCCACGCCCGCGCCCGAGCGCGTGCCCGTCAGCGTCACCTGGCTCGTGGACTCGAGGTACGGGGTGTCGATGGCGAGTTCGTCCAGCAGGTCGGTCGAGCGGGCGATCAGGCCGCCCGCCGGGACCGCCGCCTGGCCGACCTTGTGCGGGTCGATGGTGAGCGTGTCGACGGCGGCGTGGTCGAAGCCCCACTCGTGGTCGGTGAAGGGGAGGTAGAACCCGCCCCAGGCCGCGTCGACGTGGCAGAGCACGCCGGCATCCGCGGCCAGGTCGGCGATGGCGGGTATCGGGTCGACGAAGCCGTACTCCGTCGATCCGGCGACACCGACGAGGGCGACCGTGTCGTCGTCGACGAGTTCCGCCATCGCGTCGACGTCGGCCCGGTGGCCCGTGGCCGGTGCCGTTCGCAACTCGACGCCGAGCATCTCCGCGGCCTTCCGAAACGAGAAGTGGACGTGCTCGGGCGCGACGACGTTCGGGTCGTCAGTCGCGTCGCTGGCGCGGTTGCGCGCGATGCGGACTGCCTGGATGTTGGCCTCCGTCCCGCCGCTGGTGACGTAGCCCGCCGGGTCGGCGAGGCCGGTGATCTCGCCGAGTCGCTCGGCGGCCTCGCGTTCCAGGTCCGCAATCGTCTCGTAGGT
>Ga0075105_1000042_pt1 | contig 92043 bp, 95 predicted proteins | sample AntDeeMetag02WF5_FD_69800 | JGI IMG/M metagenome (GOLD analysis project Ga0075105, IMG submission 69800) | Saline lake microbial communities from Deep Lake, Antarctica - Antarctic Deep Lake Metagenome 02WF5 | ecosystem: Environmental > Aquatic > Non-marine Saline and Alkaline > Saline | place... | reverse complement strand
ACGGCGTGATGGCAGTGAACACGCCGAGCGGCCGCCGGACAGCCGTCTCGTCGATGTTCGGTGCCGCGTTCGGGAGCGAACCGGCCTGCATCATCGACGGGATGCCACAGGCCACCTCGACGTTCTCGATACCCCGGCGGAGTTCACCCCGCGCCTCGTGGACGTTCTTGCCGTGCTCCTGGACGAGGACCTCCGCGAGTTCGTCCTGATTGTCCTCGAGCAGTTGCTTGAACGCGAACAGCGGCTGGATGCGCTCCTCGACGGGCCGCTTGCTCCAGCTCTCGAACGCCTCCTGGCCGCGCTGTACGGCGTCGTCGACGTCGCTCTCGGAGCTGTAACCGACGTAGCCGAGTTCCTCGTTGGTCGCCGGGTTCACGACCGGCTGACCGTCCTCTCCTGTCGGTGACTGCCACCCACCACCGACGTAGTTCTGCACCTGTTCCTCCTCCGTCAGGGGCTCCAGATCGCTCATCGGGGGTATGTTATCCCGAACCAAGAAAAGGGTTCGCGTGTGAACGGTGTTTAGTGTGACACGAACCGGGCTTCATTACCTTCGATTGGCCCGCCTGGACTGGGTTACCCCGACGATACCTTTTTCATACAGTGTTGGCATTATTCTACGAGACTTGTGGGAGAGTCACAATGGCAAGACACGACATAACACTCACTGTAAACGGGGAAGAGCAGACGCTTTCGGTAGACTCGGAGACGCTGCTCGTCCACGCGCTTCGCGAGGAACTCGACTACACGGGGCCGAAGGTGGGCTGCCAGAGCACGATGTGTGGCGCCTGCACGGTGCAACTCAACGGCGACCCGGTCAAGTCGTGCACCCTCTTCGCCGTCCAAGCCGACGGGCGCGAGGTGACCACCGTCGAGGGACTCGGTGATCAGGACGACCTCCATCCACTCCAGGAGAGCTTCCGGGAAGAACACGGCCTCCAGTGTGGCTACTGCACGCCGGGGATGTTGATGACTGCCGATGGCCTCCTCGAGGAGAACCCAGACCCCGACCGTGAGGAGATCCGGGAGGCCCTCGAAGGGAACATCTGCCGCTGCACCGGCTACGAGAACATCGTCAACGCCGTCGAGTCGGCGGCCGCGAAAGGGGAGGGCGGGAGCGATGACTGAGTTCACCGAGGGCGAGTCCATCGGCGACTCCATGGAGCGCCGCGAGGACCTGGAACTCATCACCGGCCACGGCGACTACCTCGACGACCTGAAGCGGCCGGGGATGCTGTACGTGTCCTTCGTGCGCAGCGAGTACGCCCACGCCCGCATCGAGGACATCGACACGGAGGCCGCCGAGGCCCACGACGACGTGGTCGCCGTGTTCACGCACGAGGACGTCGAGGCCGCGGGCGTCCCGGGCGACATCCCCCAGATCTACCGCGTGCCGAATCTCACCGAGACCGAACACCTCCTGTTCGCCCGCGACAAGGTCCGCTACCAGGGGAAGCCGGTCGCTGCCGTCGTCGCGACGGACCGCTACGCGGCGCACAACGCCCTCGACCTCGTGGACGTGAACTACGAGCGACTGGAGACCGTCACCGACCCCGTCGAGGCGGCCAACGAGGACGCGCCGACGCTCCACGAGGAGCGACCCGACAACGTCGCGTTCACGTGGGGGACCGGCGACGAGGAGGCCGTCGAGGAGGCGTTCGAGGCGGCCGACCGGACGGTCAGCTTCGAGTACGAGAACCAGCGCATCGTCCCGAACGCACTCGAACCGCGGGGCGCGCTCGCCGAGTACGACCCGTACGACGAGCAGTTGACGGTCCACACGCCGAGCCAGCAGCCGTTCCTCCACAAGACGATGCTCGCGGACGTCCTCGACCACCCCGAGCGAAAGGTCAGGGTGCAGGCGCCGAACATCGGCGGCGGGTTCGGGAGCAAGTCGATGGTCTACCCCGACGAGGTGGCGACCGCGTTCTGCGCGATGCAGCTGGACCAGCCCGTGAAGTGGGTCGAGACGCGCGGTGAAGCGTTCCAGGCCGACGAACACGGCCGCGGTCAGTACGTCGAGGCCGAGGCCGCCGTCGACGAGGACGGCCGGATGACCGGTCTGCGCGTCGAATCCACCGCCGACATGGGCGGCGAACTCGGGTCGAAGGGCTGTCTCGCACCGTCGACGACGTTCGGCCTGCTGCTGTCGGGCCAGTACGAGATTCCCGCCATCCGCTTCGACAGCACCGCGGTGTACACGAACCGGACGCCGACGGGCGTCTACCGCGGCGTCGGGCGGGCGGAGGCCATCTGCACGCTCGAACGACTGGTCGACAAAATCGCCCGCGAACTCGACGTCGACCCGGCGGAGTACCGCCGCGACCACCTAATCGAACCCGACCAGTTCCCCTACGAAACCGGCCTGGGAAGCACCTACGACAGCGGCGACTACGAGAAGGCCCTCGACAAGGCCCTCGACATGGCCGACTACGAGGAACTCCGCGAGCGGCAGGCGGAGCTCCGCGAGGAGGACCGGTATCTCGGCATCGGCATCTCCTGTTTCATCGAGTCCGGCGGCCTCGCGCCGTCGAGTCTCTCCGAGATGTTCGGAATGGGGCTCCCGGACGCCGCCGTGAAATCGAGCTACTGGGAGTCCAGCACCATCCGGGTCCACGGCTCCGGCGAGGTTACCGCCTACGTCGGGACGGCGAGCCCGGGCACCGGCGTCGAGACGACCCACAGCCAGATCGTCGCGGACAAACTCGGCATCGAGGTCGACGACGTCTCCCTCTACGAGGGGAAGGACACAGACAGGGTTCCCGACGGCACGGGGAGCGTCGGCTCCCGGAGCGCCCCGGTTGGCGGTGGCGCCATCAAGCACAGCATCGACAAGGTCGTCCAGAAGGCGACCGAGATAGCGGCCCACCACCTCGAGGCGAGTCCGGAGGACGTCGAGTTCGAGGACGGCGAGTTCTACGTCTCCGGGGCGCCCGGCCGGTCGATGTCGCTGCAGGCCATCGCTACGGAGTCCCAGGTCGCGACGGAACTCCCGGAGGACATGGAACCGGGTCTCGAAGCGACGTCGTACTACGACCCCGAGAACTTCACCTGGGCGTTCGGCACGCACGTCGTCGTCGTCGAAGTCGACGGCGAGACGGGCGAGGTGGAACTGCTCGACTACATCGGCGTCGACGACTGCGGCGTCCAGATCAACCCCCAGGTCGTCGAGGGCCAGATCCAGGGCGGCATCGCGCAGGGCATCGGCCAGGCGCTTTACGAGGGCGCGGTGTACGACGACAACGGGAACCTGCTCACGGGGGCGTTCCAGGACTACACGGTTCCGAAGACGACACTCATGCCAGACCTCACACTCGACAGCACCGAGACACCGAGTCCACACAACCCGCTCGGCGTGAAGGGCGTCGCCGAGTCCGGGACCATCGGCGCGACGCCGGCGGTGGCGAACGCCGTCGTGGACGCGCTCGAACCGTTCGGCGTCGAGAACGTCGAGATGCCGATGACCGACAGGCGCGTCTGGCACGCGATTCAGGACGCGGAGGAGGGGTCGTAATGTACCCCGACTCCTTCGACTACTACCGGCCCGACTCCGTCGACGAGGCGCTTGCGCTGATGGACGAACACGCCATGGACAGTCCGGCAATCCTCTCGGGCGGTCACAGCCTCGTGCCGACCATCAAGTCGGGGCTGGCGTCCCCGGACGTCATCGTCGACATCGGCGAGATAGACGAGATTACGGGCATCGAGGAACGCGAAGACCACGTCCACATCGGCGCGTGCACCCGGTACTCGGACGTCGTCGGCCACGACACCGTCGAGGAGCACGTCCCCGTTCTCGAGGAGGCCACGAGCGAGATCGGCGACACGCAGGTCCGCAACCGCGGCACGGTCGGGGGGAACATCGCCCACGCCGACCCCGCCTCGGACCTGCCGGCCGTCGTGGTAGCGACGGACGCGACGATTCACGCCCAGGGCCCCGAGGGCACCCGGGAACTCGCTGCGGACGACTTCTTCCTCAGCGTCTACATGACGTCGCTCGGCCCGGACGAGATTCTCACCGGCATCGACTTCCCGAAACTGGAGAACGGCGTGGCGGCCTACGAGAAGAAGCCAAGTCCGTCCTCGGGTTACGCGATGGTCGGCGTCGCGGCGCGCCTCGAGTTCGACGGCGAGACGGTCTCCGAGGCGGGCATCGCCGCCAACGGCGCCCTCGACCGGGCAGTCCGACTCGACGCGGTCGAAGCGGAACTCGAGGGGAGCGAACCGACGACGGACGCCATCTCGACGGCCGCCGAGGCGGCGACGGACGAGTACGGTGCCGACGAGATGATGGACGACATCCAGGCCGATGGCGCGTACCGCGCGCAACTCCTGGAGTCGTACACCCGGCGGGCGCTCGAGACCGCGGTCGACCGGCGATAGACCGTCCGGTCTCCCGGCGAACACTCCTCGATTCTCGCTCCGCGCTCGACGCAGCAGTCCTATTGTGACCACCGGAGGGACTGCCGGTCGGCGGTGGATTTATCGTTGTATGCCAACGTCCCACAGTACATGGAGACTGTTCTATGACCGACCGGGTGTACGACTACGCCGGGCCGCCACGGGTCTGCCACGAGGGCCACGTCTACTACGAGACGGACGTGATGCGGGAGCGGTACGACCTCCCGGACGTCGACCAGCGAGAGCAGACGGTGGCGGACGTCGAGGACCGACTGGACGTCGTCGTGTCGGGCGGGTCGATGGGCGGCCTGTTCGCGGCGACGGCGCTCCGGCAGGCGGGCCACGACGTGACCGTCTTCGAGGTGACCGAGCGGGGGAAGATGCAGGAGCGCGGCGCGGGCATCATCGCCCACCCGGAGATGCTCACGTACCTCGAGGAGCAGGGCATCGCCGACTGGGACGAGCTGGCGACCCACACCAACCGGACCCACCACCTCGACGGGGCCGGGAAGCCGGTGGACGTCGAGGGGCACGCGACGTACACGACGTCCTGGGACACCGTCTACCGGAAACTCCGGGACGACCTGCCCGACGGCACCTACCGGATGGGCAAGGAGACGACGGGCGTCGAGCAGCACGACGACGGCGTCACCGTCTCGTTCGCGGACGGCGACCAGGTTGAGGCCGACCTCCTCGTCGTCGGGGAGGGCTACCGGTCGTCGACCCGCGAGCAGTTCGCCCCCGACCGCACGCCGGAGTACTCGGGCTACGTCGCCTACCGCGGGACGCTTCCCGAGTCCGCGGTCCTCCCGGAGTACCCGTCGCTGTTCAGCGACGTATACAACCTCTACCACGCGCCGCGCTCGCAGTTCCTCACCTACCCCGTGCCGGGCCCGAACGGCGAGATGGAGCGCGGGGAGCGCCGCATCAACTGGGTCTGGTACTACCCCTTCGAGGAGGGCGAGGCTCTCGACGACCTGCTCTACGACAACCGCGGCGTCCAGCGCTCGCACTCACTGCCGCCGGGGCTGATGCGCGAGGCGGTCCGCGACCAGCAGATAGAGATCGCCGGGGAGATCCTCCCGCCGCAGATGGAGTGGCTCGTCCGGCAGACCGACGAACCGTTCGTCCAGTGCATCTACGACCTCGCCATCCCGAAGATGGTGTACGATGACGTCTGCATCCTCGGGGACGCCGCGTTCTTCATCCGGCCGCACATGGCCGCGGGCACCGCCCACGCCGCGGCGGACGCGCTCGAACTGGCCGAATCAATCTACACTACCGACGACCTCGACACTGCGCTCGCGGAGTGGGAGCGCGACCAGGTGGAGATGGGGTACCGACTCGTCGAGGAAGCGAGTCGGCGGGGCGACCGCTACACGGGACAGTTCTAGGGCCGGGTCGCTACTCGTTCTCGCGGCCCACCGGCGAGAGGTTGAGCGTCGCGTTCGCGGCGGCACCCGTCTGCGGGATGAGGTCGTCGCGGTTCACCACCTCCTCGACGATGGACTTGTCGACGGCGTCGAAGTCCGGGTAGTCCACCTCGACGAGGTTCCCCTCTGGGTCGTTGACGTACATCTGGGCGCCGCCGTCGGGGAGTTCGTAGACGCTCGCGTTCGAACTCTCGCCCCAGTTCGCGAACAGGCCGTCGGACTTGGCCCGCTGGTAGACACCCTCGAAGTCGTCGACGGTGACCCCGAAGTGGTAGTACGGGACCGGCTCCATGTCGCGTTCGAAGAGGTGAATCTGGCCGGACTCGGCCTGCAGCCACTGCACCGGCACCTCGAACTTCGGCGCCGGAACTCGCTCCAGGCCGAGCACGTCGCAGTAGAACTCCGCGGAGGCCTCCAGGTCCCTGGCAAGCACACTCACGTGGTTGAGACTAGCACGCACCATGGAGAATAGGACGTAAACTGAGGGGATAAGTGTTAATGTGGCTCCAGCCGGGTCTCGGCGCTCCGACCGAAGTGAGGGGGTCTCCGAGGTTCTCGGTCTGCGACACGCAGGCGTCGGGCCGTGGAATCGGTCAGTCGCCGAACCGTGTTGTTCTCGTAACCAGTAGGAATTTAGCGGCTCTCCACGGACTCTCCCCCATGTCATCGTACGGGCCGGACGACGTCGTCTCCCCCCGGAACATCGTCATCCTGAAGTCGCGCGTGGCGAACCCCACCGCGTCCACGCGGGAGCTGAGCGAGATACTGGAGGCCGACTACGGCATCGAACTCTCGCACAACCGCATCAGCGAGATCCTCCGAGAGATGGCCGAGGACGGCCTCTACCGGGAGACGGTTATCCCCGACCAGAGCATCTTCAACCACTACCTCTTCCGGCTCTCCTTTCACTACCCCAACTTCGCTGACCAGTGGGAGGACTGCTACTGGGCGCTCCGGGACGACCCCCACGTGTTGATGTTCTTCAACGCGGACTCGGAGTACCACTGGCAGTTCATCACCCAGTTCCGCACTAACGACCGGATGCAGCGCTGGATTCACGAGTTCTTCAAGGAGTTCGGCGAGTTCATCTCCGGGTTCCACAACACCGTCCTCCACCAGGTCCACAAGTTCCAGACGGACGCCGCGGTGTTCGACGAGATGCTCCGGGAGACGCCGGAGGGACGCGCCTACCTCGCCGAGAACGACTCCGAGTAAGAAGACTCCTCCTCAGTCGTCGAGTGCGGCCGCGAGCATCTCCACGGGCGTCGGGGGGCTCTCGCGGTCCTCCGGGACGATTCCGCTGGCGTCCCGGGCGTCCTCGTCGAGCATGTCCTCGAGTTGCGTCCGGCAGGACGCGCCGGGCGCGACGGCGAGTTCGCCGGGGCTGTCGTCGAGCTGGTCGACGAGGATGTCGCCGATGGCCGTGCTCATAGCATGGTGTTCGGCCTCGTAGCCGAACGAGCCGGCCATCCCGCAGCACGTCGAGTCGACGGGGTCGACGGGGTAGCCCGCGCGGCGCAGCACGCCCACCGCGTGGTGGTCCTTCTTCGAGGCCTTCTGGTGGCAGTGGCCGTGGTAGGACACCCCGACTTCGTGGGCGTCCCACGCAACCTCGCTGTCCAGACCGGACGCGTCGAGGTACTCGCAGACCCCGTACGTGTTCGCGGCGACGGTCTCGGTGGCGTCGCCCGAGAGGAGGTCGAGGTAGTCGACCTGGAACATCACGGCGTCGGAGGGTTCGACGAGCACCACGTCCCAACCGTCCCGCACCTGCGGAGCGAGGTCGGCAACGTTCGCCGCGGCGGTGTCCCGCGCCCTGTCGAGGAACCCCTTCGAGTGGGCGGGGCGACCGCTGTCCGTGCGGTCGGCGAGCGCGACGTGGACGCCAGCGGCCTCGAGGACCCGGACGGCCGCCTTCCCGATCTCGGGGTGGCTGTAGTTCGTGTACGTGTCCGGGAAGAAGACGACCCGGTGTTCGGCGTCCGCGGCGTCGACGCGAGCGCCGCCGCGCGCGTCGAACCAGTCCTGGAGCGTCTCGCTCTCGAACGTCGGCAGCGTCCGTTCGCGGGCGATACCGACCGTCTTCTCCATGAGTGCTCGCGCGCCCGGCAGGTCGGGGAGGCGGTTCGCGACGGGCGCCGTCGCGCTCCCGAACTTCGCGAGCGTGTCCACGTTCGCGAACAGTTTGTCACGGAGGCTGGCGCCCTCGCGCTGGTGGCGCTCGTGGACGACTTCGGCCTTCAGTTTCGCCATGTCGACCTCGCTCGGGCAGTCACGCGCACAGCCCTTGCAGCCGATACAGAGGTCGAGCACCTCGTCGACGAACTCGTCGTCCGTGGGGTCGTCGGGCAGGTCGCCGCTCATCGACTGGCGAAGCATGTTCGCGCGACCCCGCGTGGACGTAATCTCCTCCTCGGAGGCCCGGTACGTCGGGCACATCACGCCGCCGCCCGTGTCCTGGCTGGTGCGACAGCCGCCACAGCCGTGGCAGAGTTCGACCATCCCCTCGAAGCCGTTCTCGTTGGGCCAGTTGAGTTCGGGGTCGAGGCCCGCGTCGAACTCGTACTCGGGGTCGAAGCGGAGGTTCTCCGTCATCGAGACGTCGCCACAGACCTGGCCGGGGTTGAGCAGCCAGTCCGGGTCGAAGGCCGTCTTCAGGTCGCGGAACGCGCCCCAGAGGTCGTCGCCGTACAGTTTCCGGTTCCACTGGGTGCGCGCGCGTCCGTCGCCGTGTTCGCCGGAGACGCTCCCACCGAACTCGACGACCATGTCGGTGACGCGGTCGGCGATGTCCTCCATCGCCGCGAGGCCTGGTTCGGTCTTCATGTTCACCAGCGGGCGTACGTGGAGGACGCCGGGGCCGGCGTGGGCGTAGAACGACGCGAACGTGTCGTTGTCGTCGAGGATCTCGTGGAACCGCGTGACGAACTCGGGGAGGTGTTCGGGCGGGATGGCGCAGTCTTCGATGAACGAGAAGTGCTTGGCGTCGCTCGTCCGGCCGAGCAGGATGGGGAGCCCGGACTTCCGGAGTTTCCAGTAGGTCGCGCGCTCCTCGTCGTCGTGGGCCTCCAGCGCGTCGAAGGCGAAGCGGTCTTCGTCCCCGCTTCCGTCGCGAACGCGGTCGGCGACGAGGTTGGCGGTCTTCTCGCGGCCGTCCGCGTCGTCCTCGGCGTAGAACTCCACGAGCAGCGCGGCCCGCGTCTCCTCGGGCAGCAGGTCGACCACGTCGGAGAACTCCGCCGTCTCGCTGGCGAGGTCGATGAGCGTGTCGTCGATGAGTTCGACCGCGGCGGGGTCGTGTTCGAGGACGTGCTGGACGTCCGTGACTGCGTCCACGACGCTCTCGTAGGTCAGCAGCGTCACCGACTTCGTCTCCGGGATGGGTTCCAGGGAGACAGTGGCCTCCGTGACGACGGCGAGGGTCCCCTCGCTGCCCGCGAGCAGACGCGCGAGGTTGACGGTGCCGTCCCGGGACTCGTCGACGAGTCGGTCGAGGTTGTAGCCGGAGACGTTCCGCTTCAGGTCCGGGAACCGGGCGTCGACCTCGTCGGCGTGCTGGTCGAGGATGTCGAGGACGCCCGCGTAGATGCGCGGGAGGAGGGCCTCGGCGTCAGCGTCGGCCTCCTCGCGCAGGGTCTCGATCTCCATCTCGCCGAAGGTCGTGACGGTCCCGTCCGCGAGCACCACCTCGCACTCCTCGACGTAGGCGTCCGTCTTCCCGTACTTCAGGGAGTGCGCGCCCGTGGAGTTGTTCCCGATTGCGCCGCCGACGGCGCTCCGGTTGCCGGCCGCCGGGTCCGGCGCGAACTTCAGGTCGTGCGGTTCGAGCAACTGGTTGAGTTCCGCGAGCACGGCGCCGGCCTGCGTGGTCGCCTCGCACTCGTCTGGGCGGACGTCGACGACGTCGTTCATGTACCGCATGAAGTCGAGGACGACCGCCTCGTTGACCGCCTGGCCGGCGAGACTCGTGCCGCCGCCGCGGGGCAGGACGGGTATCTCCCGCTCCGCGCAGTAGGAGACGACGGACGCGACGTCCGCTGTCCCCGTCGGGAAGACGACGCCAATGGGCGTCACCTCGTACGCCGACGCGTCCGTCGCGTACATCTGACGGGTGTACGTGTCGAAGCGGACGTCGCCGTCCACACGTTCGTCCAGCGCTTCGACCAGCTCCGGTCGCTCGACGTCCTCGCCCACGTAGTCGTAATCCGACCGGTCGTCCGCCGCCGGGAGGTCCGCGTCCCGGGGCCCACCGTGCTCGTTAGAAGCCATCTATTGCCACGGGGTAGGTGGGTCAGCCTCCTTGGCCTTTCGGATGCGGGGAAAGTTCGACGGTAGCTAGCTCCCGCGTCGCTGACCGACAAAAAGCGCCAGACCGGGCTACTCGCGCTGCTCCCAGTCGGTGGCGTCCTCGAACGCCGCGGCGAGCGTGAACAGCGTCGACTCGTCGCCGTGCGCGCCGACCAGCATCATGCCGACGGGCAAACCGTCGGGTTTCGCACACGGCACCGAGATGGCGGGGTGGCCGGTGAGGTTGAACATGCAGGTGTTCGCGATGGTCGCCACCTCGCGTCGGAGCGACTCGACGCGCCCCATCTCGGGGGCTTTCTCGAACGCGCGGACGACGGTGGTGGGCAACAGGAGCGCGTCGTAGTCCGCGAGGACGTCGTCGTAGTCGCGCTCGGCCGCCATCGCGACGCTCCGCGCCTTGGCGTACGGTTCGACGCCGTGCTCGGACTCCAGGAACGCGGCCGCGAACAGCGACCGCTTGACAGTCGGCGGCAGGTCGCGGGCCCGGGCGCGCCGGAAGGAGTCCATCGATCGCGCGAGTTGCGGCCACGACCACCCGTCGTGGTTCGTGCCGACGCTCCCTTCCCGGAGGAGTCGCGCGCCGCCCTGGGTGGCGATGGCGCCCCACGCGGCCATCGACTGGCGGTGTCGCGGCACGCTCACGCTGTCCACGGTGACGCCGGCATCCTCGAACACGTCGGTCGCACTTCGCACCGCCTCGTCGACGGCGGCCTCGGAGAACTCCCAGCCGAACCCCTCGTCCAACACTCCGACCGAGAGCCCGCCCGCGCTCTCCGCGGTCGCTCCGACGTAGTCGTCGGCTCCCACGCCAGTCGGCTGCCGCTCGTCCAGTCGGACGCCCTGGGCGGTGTCCTCACCGGCGATGACTTCCAGCGTCTTCGCGACGATGTCCACGGACGTCCCCATCGGCCCGACGTGGTCGATGCTCCGCTCGAGCGGGACGACGCCGGTGTACGGGACGAGGCCGTGGGTCGGTTTGATGCCGACCAGCCCGCACCACGAACTCGGAATCCTGACCGACCCCGCCTGGTCGGTGCCGAGGGCGACGTCACAGTCGCCGTTTGCGGGCGCCGCGCCTGACCCACTCGACGACCCGCCCGCGAGGTGGTCCGCGGAGTGCGGGTTCGTCACCGGCCCGTAGTCGCTCGTGTCGCCGGTCCCCGACCACGCGAAGCTCTCCATGTTTAGCTTCCCGGCGACGTCCGCGCCGGCGTCGCGGAGCCGGTGAACCACCGTCGCGTCGATGGTCGGGACGAACCCCTCCATCACCGAAGACCCGAGTGTCAGTTCCACGCCCGCGAGCGCGATGGAGTCCTTCAGGCCGACGGAAACACCGGCGAGCGGCCCGTCATCGGCCCCCGAAACGTCCGTGAACCGGAGCCACGCGTTCAGCGGGTCCTCGTCCTCGTCCGGCCGGCGCCCGCCGCTCCTGCCCGCGAAGTCGTCGGGTTCCAGCCCTGGGTCGAACGGCGAGGCGTGTCGAATCGGGTCCGAGCCGCTGACGGCGTCGCCGACGAGCGCCTCGTAATCTTCGGCTTCGGCGTCGCTCAACGGGATGCCAAGGTCGGTAGCGTACGACGCTATCTCGTCCCGGGTCGGCGCCCCGAACGCCGACTCGTCGCTCCGCGGCACTACCGCTCACCCCACGGCTGGAGCGGGTACTGGAGCTCCATCGACGCGGGGTGGTCGGTCTGCGGGGAGACGAGTCGCTGCTGGCCCTCCCACCACTGGCCCGTCGGTACCGTGATCTCGCCCTCCCGGGGACGGCCCACGTCGTCGAAGCCGAACGACCCGGTGACCGTCTCGAACGTCTCCTCCTGGAGGACCCCCTGGACGTCGGCCGGGTCAGTGGAATCCGCGCCCAGCAATGCCTGTTCGGCGACCTGCGTGAGGTTGTACGACGCGCCGACCATCACCGGCGGGTACTCGTCGCCGGTGTCGTACTCGGTCCGGAAGTTCTCGTAGAGCGCCTCGTTGCCGTTCCCCGTCATTCCCGGCACCCAGCCGGGACACATGCAAACGCCGCGGCCGCGCTCGCCGAGCGCCGACCACCACGCGAACGGGTCGGCGGCGCGCACGAACTGGATGAACTTCGGTGTGTAGCCCGACGAGGCCATCTGCTGGATGGCCGTGATGCCGCCCGGGGGCGTCGGGTTCGACAGCAGGATGTCGGCCTCGCTGTCCGCCGTCTGCGAGATGAGTGAGGAGAAGTCGTCGGTTCCGATGCTGTACGTCTCCCTGAAGACGATGTCGTACCCCGCACTGGAGAGGGTGTTCTCCCACGTGTTCGCCATCTCCGCACCCCACCCGGAGTTGGGCTCCCAAATGGCGACCCGCGAGGAGTCGTCGGGCACCTGCTCGAGCGCGTTACGCGTCCCGCGGACGACGTCGCGGCTGTGCGGGAACGGGATGAACGTCCAGTCGGCGTTCGTCTCGACGCGGTTCTTCTCGTAGGACGCCGCGATGGCGAGGAACGGTAGCTCCTGGCTCTCGGCGAACGCCGACCCCGCCGGCACGAGGAGGCTGGAGAAGCTCCCCCAGAGCATGTCGACGTCGTTGTTGCTCGTGATCTGCTGGAGCTGCTGGCGGACGACCTCCGGGTCGCTCTCGTCGTTCTCGACGACCAGATTGACCTCCCGGCCGTCGATGCCGCCGCCCTCGTTCATCCGCTGGACGCCGAGTTCGTAGCCCCGCTTGAGGTCCTCGCCGAGCGACGAGAACGAGTTCAACACCGTCATCGGCGACTTCGGCTTCGACGAGCACGGAATGCCCGAGCAGGGGCAGCTCTCCGCCGCGAGCGCGCAGTGGTGGGAGGGCGAGCAGCGACTCGTCTACCCGCAGACGGAGAACGCCGCCGAACTCAAGTTCCCGCTCGAGTAACGAGTAGACGCGAACCGTTGGCGTAGCCACCAGGACCTGTTCCGTTCGATTCGGTCACCGCGCCACCCCAGCGGAAACGACGACGGACCGCTCCGACAGCCACCGTCGATTTTAATCAGTAGTTAAGCAAACGAGGGTGTTTTGCAAACAGAGTAACCGACAGTTTAAGTATCGCGGTTAACTATATTCTACACGATGGTAGAACGTGACATAGAGACCGTGACCTTGCTCGGTGCGGGGAGCATGGGCCACGGCATCGCCGAAATCGCCGCTATCGCTGGCTACGAGGTGGTGCTTCGGGACCTCGAGATGGAGCTCGTCGAGGACGGACTCGAACAGGTCGAGTGGAGCCTCGGCAAACTCGAGGAGAAGGGGAAGATAGACGAATCGGCCGACGACGTACGCGCCCGGATGCACGGCGAGACGGACCTCGCGACGGCCGTCGCGGACGCGGACCTCGTCGTCGAGGCGATTCCGGAGAACCTCGACCTGAAGAAACAGACGTTCGCCGAGGTCGACGAACACGCGCCCGACCACGCGATTCTGGCGTCGAATACGTCCGGACTCAGCATCACCGCCATCGGCGCGGCCACGAACCGCCCAGAGCAGGTGGTGGGGACGCACTTCTTCAATCCGCCAGTGAAGATGGACCTCGTGGAGGTCGTCCACGGCGAGCAAACCAGCGACGCGACCCTCGAGACCGTCCACGAGTTCGTCGACGACCTGGGAAAGCGCGCCATCGACGTCAAACGCGACGTCCACGGCTTCATCGTGAACAACGTGATGCTGCCGTTCATGGAGGAGGCCGCGTGGATGCTCGCCGACGGCGACGCCACGGTCCAGCAGGCCGACGCCGCGATGGTGTACAAGCGCGGCTACCCGATGGGGCCGTTCGAACTCGCCGACTACACGGGCATCGACATCGCCTACCACTTCCGCGAGGACACCGACCTCGACTCGCCGCCGACCATCGCCGAGAAGGTCGAGAACGAGAACCTCGGGAAGAAGACGGGACAGGGCTTCTACGACTGGGAGGCCGATGGGCCAAACTATGAACCCGGTGACGGCGACGGCTTCGACACGCTTCGCGTCGAGGCCCGCATGGTCAACGAGGCCGCGCGACTCGTCGGCGGCGACGTGGCGACGCCCGACGACATTGACCTCGGGAGCCGCCTCGGCGCTCGGTTCCCGGAGGGCGTCTGCCGCCTCGGCGACCAGATCGGTCTCGATTCGGTCCTCGAGAAGCTCAGTTCGCTCCACGAGGAGACAGGCGCGGCCCGGTTCGAACCGGCCGACTATCTCGTCGAAATGGTCGAGGACGGGCGGACGGGCGTCGACGCGGGCGAGGGCTTCCACGACTACCACGGCGACGGGCCCTACCAGTACATCAACAAGACCCTCGATGACCGCGGCGTCCTCGAGATAGAGTTCGACCGGCCGGAGCGCCTGAACGCCTTCTCCGAGACGATGTTCGGGGAGGTCGAGGCCGCCCTCGAGAACGCCGACACCGACGAGGTGTCGTGTGTCGTCTTCTCGGGCGCCGGCGACGACGCGTTCAGTTCCGGCGCGGACATCACGGGCTTCATGACCGCGTCGCCGACCGAGCTGATGGACGTCGACGAGACCATCGTCGCCATCGACGAGTTCGAGCGGCCGACGGTCGCGGCCATCGACGGCTTCTGCCTGGGCGCGGGCTTCGAAATCGCGCTCGCCTGCGACCTCCGGGTTGCGACCGAGGACTCGACGTTCGGCTCCCCGGAGATAAACCTGGGACTCATCCCGGGCGGCGGCGGCACCCAGCGCCTCACCCGCATCGTCGGGGAGGGCCGCGCGAAGGAACTCGTCTTCCGCGGGGAGCAGATTCCCGCCGAGCGAGCCCAGGACTGGGGGCTCGTCAACCGCGCTGTTCCGGACGAAGAGTTCGACGACACGGTCGCGGAGTTCGTCGACGACCTCGCGAACGGCCCGTCGACGGCGCTGAAGGTCGCCAAGCGCGTCATCGACGACGGCCAGGACACGAGTCTGAAGGCCGGCCTCGACGCGGAGAGCCAGGGCTTCGGCCTGCTCACGACGACCGACGACATGGTCGAGGGCGTGACGGCGTTCAGAGACGACCGCGAACCGGAGTTCGAGTGATGCCCCGGAACGCAGCAATCGTCGGCGGCGGACACGCGGACTGGGGCAAGCGGGCGGCCACGTGGAAAGACCTCGCCCAGGAGGCGGGGAAGGCAACCTTCGACGACGTCGACGGCCTCGGCCCCGACGACGTCGAGGGGCTGTTCCTCGGCGCGGTCCAGCCCGAGCGCTTCGCGTTCCAGAGCCACGTCGCGCCGCTCGCGGCGGAACTGCTCGGCGTCGACGTGACGAAGATGATAGCGCGGACGGAGCTCGCGTGCGCGAGCGGGCAGGCCGCGCTGCGGTACGCGTGGCTCGCCATCGCCGCGGGCCAGCTAGACGTCGCGCTCGTGCTCGGCGTCGAGAAGATGAACCTCGGCGACGACTACGTCGCGGAGACGCAAGCGAGCATGACGAACGTGCTCGACCGAGAGTTCGACGGCGTGAACGGCCTCAACGCGCCGTCGTTCTTCTCGATGTTCGCCCAGCGGCACATGCACGAGTACGGAACGACCCGCGAGCAGCTCGCGAAGGTCAGCGTGAAGAACAAGAACCACGCCGCGAACAACCCGTACGCGCAGTTCCAGCAGGAGGTCGACGTCGACGACGTCCTCGACTCCTACCCAATCGCGCCGCCGCTGTGCCTGCTCGACTGCAGCGGCATCACGGACGGCGCCGCCGGCCTCCTGCTCGTCAGTGAGGAGAAGGCCCGCGAACTCACGGACACCGCGGCCTACGTCACGGGCAGCGGCCAGTCCTGCATGGCGGCCAACTCCATCAACAACCTCCCGTCGTTCTCGGCGTGGCCCCAGGCCACCCAGGCCGCCGAGGAGGCCTACGACCAGGCCGGCATCGAGGACCCCGTGAAGGAACTCGACGTCGCGGAGATACACGACTGCTTCTCCATCAGCGAGATCATCGAGTACGAGGACCTCGGCTGGGTGGAGAAGGGCGAGGGCGGCCAGTTCATCGAGGACGGCCGCAGCGAACTCGACGGCGACATCGCCGTCAACCCGCGGGGCGGCCTGCTGGGCTGTGGCCACCCGCTCGGCGCGACCGGCGTCTCCCAGGCGCTCGAAGTGTACAAGCAGTTCACGGGCGAAGTCGAGTCCGCACGACAGGTGCCGGACAGCCCGGAGACGGGGCTCATCCACAACCTCAGCGGGAGCGGCTCCGTCCACAGCGTCATGACGCTCGCGAGGGACCCACAATGACCGACACGCACGACCAGGCGGACGCGCGACCGGACGGCGGTGAGCCATCTGAGGACGCCGACGAATCCGCGCGTCGCACCATCTCGATTCCCGACAGCATCGAACTGCCGCGCCTGCTGGACTTCTACGACCTGCAGGACGCCGACCACACACGCATCCACGAGTTCTACGACCGCCTCCGAGAGGGGTCGCTTTCTACCACCCAGTGTGAGGACTGCGGCGAACTCCACTTCCCGCCGCGGGTCGTCTGCCCGGAGTGCACGAGCGACGACCTCGACTACGTCTCGCTCCCGCACGAGGGGACGCTGTTCGCGTTCTCGACGGTGCGCGGGAGCGGGCCGCTCGGGATGACCGACGACGTGCCGTTCGTGACGGGCGTCGTGGAACTCGACGGCGTCGACCTCCGACTGTCGGCCCGCATCGACGGCGCTGAGTACGACGACCTCGCCATCGGCGACCCGGTGGAACTCGAAGTCGTGGACATCGACGGTCCCACCGACCAGCACCGGGTGTTTTACCGGTTCCGCCCCCGGGGTGAGACAGCATGACGATGGACTACGACCTGACGATCACGAAGTTCCTGGAGCGCGCGAACGACCTCTTCGACCACAAGGAGATCGTCACCGCGCTCCCCGACGGCAGCACGCACCGGTACACGTACGGCGACGCCTACGAGCGAATCAGCCAGCTCGCCCACGCACTCGACGACTACGGGATGGATCCCGGCGATCGCTCGGGCGTGATGGCGGTCAACCACTTCCGCCACTACGAGCTCTACTTCGGGCCGTCGTGCAGCGCGCGCAGCATCCACATGGTGAACCACCGGCTCCCCGAACACCACCTCGTCGAGATTATCAACGAGGCCGAAGACCGGTTGATGTTCGTCGACCCGCAGTTCGTCGACACCCTCGAACCCATCGCGGACGAACTCGAGACGGTCGAGCAGTACGTCGTGCTCGGCGACGAGGACGACGTCCCGGACACCTCCCTCGAACCGGTGACGGACTACGAGTCGTTCATCGCGGGCTACGACACCGACTACGACTGGCCCGAGATGGACGAGGAACGCGAGAGCGCGCTCTGCTACACCTCCGGAACGACGGGGTTACCGAAGGGCGTCCAGTACACCCACCGCGGCCAGTTCCTCCACACGATGATGCACAGCCACGTCGACGTCTTCGCGGTCAGCGAGTCCGACGTGGTGATGCCCGTGGTGCCGATGTTCCACGTCAACGGCTGGGGGTTCCCCTACACGACGACGTTCACGGGCGCGAAGATCGTGCTGCCCGGCCAGCACACCGACCCCGATGACCTCATTCCCATCATCCAGGACGAGGACGTGACCATCGCGGCCGCCGTCCCCACTGTGTGGATGGAGGTCGACCGCATCATCGAGGAATCCGACGACATGGGCCCGGAGGTCCTCGAGAGCCTCCAGGATGTCCTCATCGGCGGGAGCTCCCCACCCGAATCGCTCATCCGGAAGTACGACGAGGTGTACGAGGCGCCCATCGGGCAGGGCTACGGGATGACCGAGGCGTCCCCCCACCTCGCGAACACGCTGATGACGACCGAGGTGAAACAGCTCTCGGAGTCCGAACAGGACCGCCTCCGCATGAAGGCAGGCGTTCCGGCGCCGGGCGTGAAGATTCGGCTCCGTGACGAGGACGACGAAGACGTGCCCCACGACGGGGAGAGCCCGGGCGAGGTCCAGGCGCGAGCGCCGTGGCTCGCCGGCGAGTACTACGAGCGCCCCGACGCCACCGAGGCCTCCTTCAGCGACGACGGCTGGTTCTGCAGCGGCGACGTCGCGACGCTCGACGAGTACGGCTACCTCGACGTCGTCGACCGACTCGACGACGTGATCAAGAGCGGCGGCGAGTGGATCTCCTCCATCGAACTGGAGAACGCCCTCATCGGGCACGACGGCGTCGAGGAGGCGACCGTCATCGGCGTCCCCCACGAGAAGTGGCAGGAACGCCCCGTTGCGTACGTCGTCACGGCCGACGGCGTGACCGTCGACGACCTGCGCGAGTACCTCCTCGAGCAGTTCCCGAAGTGGTGGCTGCCGGACCGCTTCGAGTTCGTCGACAAAGTGCCGAAGACGACCACCGGGAAGTTCGACAAGAAGGTGCTCGTCGAGCAGTTCGAGTCCGAGCACGGGTCGCTGCCCGTCGAGGACTGACGGCGACCGCCGTCCGCTAGAACTTCCGGTTGTTCTCCGGGTCGAGGTTGTCGAACAGCTCGGGACTCGCGCCGAACTCCAGGACGTTCGTCATCACGGAGGTACGGACGTTCAGCACCGTCTTCCCGTGGTTCTTGTAGAACTCGTGGAGCCACCGCTCGCCGTGTTCCCGCGTCGGGAACAGCATGATGGTCTTCCACTGGTACTCGCCGTCAGAGAGGAAGTAGAGGAGGGTATGCTCGTCGTCGCGGATGTGCTCCATCGTCCCCCGCCACTCCTCGGCGAAGTACTCGGGGTTGAACTTGAACTCGAACAGCTCGAAGACGAAGTACTCCTCGTTCGGGACGATGGCCTCCCGGAAGACGCCCGCCTCGCGCATGTTCCGGATGGACTCGTTGACGGTGACGTAGGAGACGTCGATGTCGTAGTCGGCCGCCAGAATCTCCGAGAGGTCCCGTGAGGAGACGCTGGGGTCCTTCGCGAGTTCGCGGAGAATGTAGATGTCCCGCTCCTTGAACTCGTGGGCCGGTCTGTCGTTCGCCATGACGCTTCGTTGCCGAGTAGGCGTGTTAAGCGTCGTGATTCCTTGGCGATCCCCAGCAGTATCGTCCCGGGGTACGTTCCGCAGAAGAGTGCTCCGTCAGGGATTTGAACCCTAGTCCTTGCCGTGAGAGGGCAAGATGATTGGCCGGACTACACCAACGGAGCGCGACACTCCTCCGTAGCCTGGGTGTACAAATAACGGTTTCGTCTCGCCGCCCGTGTGCCACGGTCTGACGGGTCGGAGCGGCGGGGGGGACGGGCTTGCGACGGGGGACCCAACTCAGGGGTCGACGGACTTCGACACCCACCCGGAGGCCCCGCTCGGGTACGGCGACTCCTCCTCGCGTGGCTGGAGCGTGCCGGTGCCGTCGGTGGCGCGGACGACGACCTCGTGGGAGCGCTCCGGTGGGTCGTACTCGTAGGCCCACTGGCGCCAGACGTCCTCGCCGGGCAGCGGTCCCGAGAGGCGCGCGTCCGCCCACGAGTCGCCGCCATCGGTCGACACCTCGACGCGCTCGATACCGCGCGTCCCGGCGTAGGCGTGGCCGGCCACCTGCTTGCGGCCGTCCTCGAGGTCGTTCTCGACGTGGAGTTTGGCGACAGTGTTCACCGGCCCGGTCCCGTGCCAGCCGCGCTCCTCCCAGTAGCCGTCCTCCTCGGTCTCCAGGATCTCGATCTCCGTGAGCCACTTGACGTTGATCTCGCCCCAGTGCCCGGGAATCAGGGCGCGCGCCGGGTAGCCGTGCCCGCGGGGGAGCGCCTCGCCGTTCATGCCGAATGCGAGGAAGCCGTCCTCAAGGGCGGACAGCGGGAACTCCTCGTAGAACCCGTCCGCCGCGCGCAGCATCACGCAACAGCCCTCGGTGGGTACCGCGGGTTCGACGAGGTCCATAATCGGCACGCCCTGCCAGAGCGCGTTGTCGAGTTTCCGGCCGTTGAGCCCCTCGCCGACGCAGCGCAGGGAGACGAACTGGTTCTCGGCGTCCATCGACGTCACGTCGTCGTACGTGTACGTCCGCTCCTCCTCGACAGCGCCGGTGACCGACAGCTCCCAGGAGTCGGCGCTCCGGTCCGGGTTCACCGAGTTGATGTCGACCTCGTAGAAGCTGTCGCTGACCAGGGGCTCCAGCCCCGCCACGTCGAGGGACTGTGTCTCGGCCGTACCGAGCAGGCTCTCGGTCTCGGATTCGAGGCTGCGGTCCACCTCGAGCGGTGCCACGGTGGTGTCGGAGTCGCGGCCCGACCCGAGGAGGAAGCCGGCCAGCGTGACCGTGACCGCACTCGCCACGCCGCCGAGGATGCGGCGCCTGTCCGCGGCGACGTCCGGCGTCCGGCCGTCCGCCGAGAGCGTCGTCGCAGCGATCACCACGCTGACGGCTGCGCCGGTCGCAAAGGCGGGGAGGAGGGCGCCAGTGAGGACGACGGACAGCAGCCCAGTCGAAGCGGCGCCGACCACCGGGGCGACGACCCGCGACCGGGCGCGCCGGCCGGCGGCCAGTCCGACGGAGGCGGCGAGCGTCAGCAGGAACCAAGCGAGGGCGAGCGCCGCCACCAGGTTGAGCGTCTCGCCGAGATCGCCGAGGACGAGAATCGCGAACCTGACGACCGCCGCGGGCATCTCGCGACTCAGCAGGCTGGCGATGGGTCCGGCGACGAACGAGGGGGTGAACCCCGCGACGGCGTACGAGGCGGCGAGCCCAGCGAGCCCCGCGAACAGGGAGACGATCACCGTGGCTGCGCCCGGGAGGCGGCGGGCCGCGGCGCGACGGACGCTGAGAGGCTGTTCGGTCACAGGCTCAGGCCTCCATCGAGTCGACCGTAACGGTGACCTCGAGGACGTCACCGGTCGCGGGGTAGTCGAACCCGTCGTCGACGGACATGACGTTGCGGACGGTGGCGTCCTCGCTCGGTCCGGAGTCGGCCTCCATCTGCCGCGGGGCCTGGTCGCCCCCGGTTCCCGGCTCCTGGTTCTGCTCGGTGCCCGCGTCCCAGAGCGTGAACTGGTCGGTCACGTCGCCCGTGACCGGTTCACCGTCCTCGTACAGCGGGACGCCGTCCGTCCCGGGGGCGTAGAACAGGTCGTTCGACTGGACGAACATCGTCGCCAGCGAGAGGCGCTTACCCGCGGCCGCTTCGACGGTGAACTCGTAGGACTCGCCTGGACCGATGGGCGCGGGTTCGTCGGCGTCTTTCGGCACGGCCACCGAGTCGACCGTCGCGTCACTCGTCTCCATCGAGACTTCCTCGACGAGTGCGGTCGGCGACCCGTCCTCGGCGAGCCGTTCCAGTCCCGTGCTGGCGGCCGCTCCGGGCGCGAACAGCGGGTTGTCGCCCTCGTGGACGGCGTAGGCCGCGGGAGAGAGCGGGACGGCTTTGCCGCCGTCCATCGTCTGGAGGGTCGACCTGTCGGAGACGTTCCGGACGCAGACGGTGAGCATCGTGGACATCATCTCGTCCTCCGTGGTGTCGTCCATGTCGTCACCGTCGTTCATCCCCTCTTCGGTCGTAGTCATGCCATCCTCCGTCGTCGTCATCATTTCCCCGGTCGTCGTGTCGTCGCTGCCACCGCGGTCCACGATATCCGTGCACCCGGCCAGGGCCGCGACGCCGAGGGTCGTTGCGCCAGTGACGAACCGCCGTCGGGTCGTGTCGTCTGACATCTCGTTCGTACCGTGGACGTATCACTGAATAGTGATTTCTCAAACTCCGGACGAACTCCCACTCGGCTCTCTGCAGACTCTCTCTAGAGTTCGACCGAGTTCGCCCGGGCTGTTCCGAGAATTGGTGGCTGGGCGTCTCGCTGTCAGGGCGCGAGCCGGTTCTTGCGGTGTTTCATCTCCGACTCGTAGTAGTCGAACGTGTGCGGACACCACTCCGCGGCGATGTCGAGTAGCTCCTCGGTGAGCTCCCGGATCTCCCACTGGGCGTCGGCGGCCGCGCGCATGTCCGCGACGTGCATCAGCGAGCGCGGGTTGAGCGTGACGACGACGTTCACCTCCGTGCCGATGGGGAGGACGAACCGGGCGTCCTCGGGGGGCATGCCCAGGTCGAGCAGTTCCTGGTACTCCTCGACCGACCGCCTGACCGAGGAGCGGAAGACCGCTTCGCGCTTCTCGATGGTGTCGTCGTCGACGTCGCTGTTCTTCTGGTTGCGGCCGACCCAGTCGGGGTCGATGGCCGACGGCGGCGTGACGACCATCTCGCCGTCCTCGACGTCCGCCGGGTCGACGTCGTCGAACGCGACGTAGCGCATCGACTGGACGTCGAAGCTGGCGTGGCGGTGGCGGGTGAGCTGTGCCATGCAGGACCGGCTCATCCCCTCGATGGCGAACGTCGCGCTCGGGTGTTCGAACGGGCCGTAGTGGCCGCGCTTGAGGAGCTTCGCGAGGAAGTTTGCCGTCTGTTCGTCGATGGTGTCGCCCTCGACGCCGGCCATCGCCTCGTCGAAGGACTCGTCACCGACCCAGTCGCTCTTGTAGTCGTTTCGTGCCCCCCGGCAGATGAGTTCCTCCGGGTTGTCGGTTGCTTCGAGGAGGCGCACTCGCATACTGCCGATGAGTGTCCGCCGCGTCACCAAAAACGCTCCGACCCTGCCGCCAACCCGAAGTGGGACTGGCAGGTACTAGCACACATGCCGTACCAGAAGCAGAACCTCGCGGACGCCGAATCGTTGCTCCCAGACGACGCGCGAGCGGAGATGTTCCAACTGAAGGACGCCCTGGGTACCGACGAGGTGGCGTTCACCGTCTACGCCATGGAGCCCGGTTCGGAGGGGATGGCCCACGACCACTCGGCCGACGACCAGGAGGAGGTGTACTACGTCGTCACCGGCGGCGTGGACATCGACTTCGGCACGGAGACGGTGCCACTGGAGGAGCGCGAGGCCATCCGCATCGACCCGGACGAGGAGCGCCAGATCCGGAACCGGGACCACTACTCGGAGCTCGTGCTCGTTGGGGCGCCGCGATAGGTCGCGGCCGTCCCCGCCGAAATCGGCCAGAAACGTCTAAGTCGCGGCCGTCGTAGCGAGGGCATGGTCACGAATCTCTCCGCGGGCGTCGACGCGTTCACGAGCAACGCGTTCCTCGTTCCCGGCGAGCGGCCCGTCCTCGTCGACACCGGCGCGAACTACGACGTCGTCTCCCGCATCCGGAGACACGTGAGTGACCTCGACGCCGTCGTCGTCACGCACCCCCACCCGGACCACGTCGGCAACGTGGAGGTCGTGAAGAACACCTTCGACGTGGACGCGTGGGGCTTCGACGCGGACGACGACTGCGTCGACCACGAACTCGCGGACGGCGACAGAGTGACCTTCGGCGACCACGAGTACGAGGTGCTCCACACCCCCGGCCACGAGCCACACCACCTCTGTTTCTACTCGGCGGACGCGGGCGTGCTGTTCTCCGCTGACCTCGTCTTCCAGAACGGGAGTTTCGGGCGCACGGACCTCCCCGGCGGCGACCGGCGGACGCTCTGGGAGAGTATCGACCGCGTCCGCGACACGGTCGACCAGAACCTCCGGGAGATGCATCCGGGCCACGGGCCGAGCGTCACCGAGGACGCCTACGCCGAACTCGAACTCGCCGCGCGGGCGGCCCAGTTCTAGGTGTCGACGCCGTAGAAGCCCGGTTCGTCGTCGTCGCGTGGTTCGGCGACGACCAGGTCCTCACTGTGGAACATCACCCACGGGATCGCCCAGTCGAGCAGCACGTTCTCGACGTCCTGGCCGATGTCCTCGTCGGCGTCGAGGTCCTGCAGGAGACGCGCAATCTCGTACACCGTGTACAGTTTGTCCTCGTCAAGCAGTTCCGCGGGCGTGTAGAAGTCACAGGGGTACAGCGAGTCGAACTCGTCCTTCGGGACTGGCATACGGCTACTGCGAGCGGTGTGAGCAAAAAGTCCCCGATGGTGGGCGAACGTTTTTACGAGCGTCAACCAATTCACGAGCAAGGGGATTGCATGACAGGCAACGACACACAACCCTCGTCGGACCGCAACGAGGCCAAGTCGGCGCTCGTCTCCACGCTCCAGGCCGAACTCGGCGAGAATCTCAGGGACGTCTGGGTGCTCGACGAACGTACACAGGAGTCGCTGTACCTCAGGGCCGACGTAGCCGAACGCGTCTCCGACATCGACGTCGAGAAGTTCCTCGACAACGAGCGGTACGGTTTCGTCACCCGCCAGACGTACAACCTCCTCCACTACTCCGACTTCCGGTACACCCACCGGGGATTCGACACGTGGGAGCTGTTCCGCACGTTCGTCGGCGACGAGACGCAGGTCGGCGTCGTCGTCGGCGTGGACTCTGACGGCACGAACTACGACTTCGGCGCGCTGACCGACGCTATCTGGGAACTCGGCGAGACGTACGGCGCTGACGCGCTCGCACCTGTGGCTACGGAGTGACGCGAAAGAAAACGGGAGGTCGGCGCGGCTACTCGTGGTTCGAGACCGTCTTCTGGTAGTTCTCGGCGACGTCGTCCCAGTCGACGACCTCGAAGAAGGCGTCGATGAAGTCGCCGCGCTTCGGGCCGTAGTCGTAGTAGTAGGAGTGCTCCCAGACGTCCAGCGCCAGAATCGGGTGCGAACCCCAGAGCGCGCCCTGGTCGTGCTTGTCTACGGCCAGGTTGCGCAGCTGCTTGGACACCGGGTCGTAGACGAGGAGCGCCCAGCCACCAGCGGCCGAGGCCGCGGCCTTGAACTCGCCCTTCCAGCCCTCGTAAGAGCCGAAGTCCTCCTCGATACGGTCGGCGAGTTCACCGGACGGCTCGCCGCCGCCGTTCTCGCTCATGTTCTCCCAGAACATCGTGTGGAGGTAGTGGCCACTGCCGTTGTGGGTGACGCTGCCCAGCGCGCCGGCCGTGGAGCCGTACTCTCCGGACTCGCGGTTCTCCGCGAGCGTCCCCTCGGCGGCGTTCAGGCCGTTGACGTACCCCTGGTGGTGGGTGTCGTGATGCCACGTGAGCACCTGTTCGCTGATGTGAGGTTCGAGCGCGTCGTAGTCGTATGGAAGCGGCGGAAGTTCGTGCTGACTCATTGTGCTATCACCAGGGTGTACAACACGACGTATCGTGTTAAATCTTGGTGGGGTTCACGACAACGACTACCACGAGAGAACCGGCAAGAGCCGCCGTCTGCGTGTGGTTTGGAAGGGTAGCAATTGACATACGAAGAGATGACTCGTGCATGAAATCGTGGCGTAGTGTCGGGCTCGTGACCGGCTGGCAGCTCACCGCGAGCCTCGCGTTCTACGCCATCTTCGCGGCGACGGCGTTCGTCCGCGACACGTTCGGCGTCTCTCGGGCGATGACGGGCGTCGCCATCACCGCCATCATGTTCGGGTACACCGCGTTGTTGTTCGGTGCGGGCGCGGCCGTCGACGGCTACGGCGAACACCCGGTGATGGTCGTCGGCCTGCTCGGGATGGCCGTCGGCGCGGTGGGCGTCGCGTACGCCACGACGTTCCCGCTCCTGCTCGTCGCGCTCGTCGTACTCGGACTCGCCTACGCCAGCGCGATGCCGGCGACGAACCGCGCTATCGTCGTCGCCGCGCCGAAGGGGCGCCGCAACCTCGCGATGAACGTCAAGCAGGTCGGCGTCACCGCGGGTTCGGGACTCGGCGCGGTGCTCATCACGGGCATCGCGGCGACCCAGTTCGGCTGGCGCGGCGGCTTCCTCGTCGTCGCGGCCATCGCCGTCGCTGTCGCCGGCGCGTTCGCGCTCGGCTACGAGGGGACGACGGGGTCGGAGACGCTCTCGCTGCCGGACGTCCGGGGGCTGCTCGACGACCGCGCGTACCGCGGCCTCGTCACCGCCGGGTTCTTCCTCGGCGCAGCAGTGTTCACGACCACTGGGTACGTCGTCCTCCACCTCACTGAATCCGTCCGCGTCGCCGCCGGGTTCGCGGGCGCGGTGCTCGCGGGCGTGCAGGTCACCGGGAGCGCGGGTCGGCTGGTCGGCGGTGAACTCGCCGACCGCATCCGCGGGCCGCCGGTCCGCGGCCCTGCGCTCGTGTTGACCGCACAGGCCGCGCTCTCGGCCGTCTGCTTCCTCGGCATCGTCGTCGCGGACGCGCCGCTGGCGGCCGCCGCTGCCTTCCCGCTGCTCGGACTCTTCATCCTCGGGTTCCCGGGCGTCTACTACGCGACCATGACCGCCATCGTCGACGACGACGAGGTCGGTGCGGCGACCGCCGGCGGCCAGACCGCGCTCAACCTCGGTGGGCTGGCCGCACCGCCGCTGTTCGGACTCGTTGTCGACCTCCAGGGCTACGACGCGGCGTGGACGCTCGTCGCCGGCGTGACCGTCGTCGCGGCCGTCGTCCTGTGGACGCAGGTGACGCGGACCTGAGGAGTTAATCGCGGCGCTGGAGGACGTCGCTGCCCGCCGGTACCCGGTACCTGGTCAGAAGCTCGCGAGAGGCGTCCCCCGCGGGCACGGACTTGGGCACAGCGTAGGCCGTGTAGGTCGCTTCCTCGGGGGTGAACTCGACGGTCGCGTACCCCCAGTGGTGGCTGTCGAAGAACGACACGTGGGGGTTCTCCTGGCGGGCGGCCCGCCCGAGCAACGCCGCCGCCAGGTCGCTGGTGGGTAGGTCAAGCGTCTCCTGGAGGTTCGCGCTCGACACCGCTGGCACCACGAACTCCACGCCGACCGGCTCCGAGGCGTCGTCGTAGGTCGGGTGGAGGTGGCCCACGGCGCAAGAGTGCAGGTCGCCGGTGAGCGCGACCGCGTTCTCCGTAGCCGCGAGGTCGCGGGCGACAGACGCACGCTCCTCCTCGTAGCCCGCCCACGAGTCCGCGCTGTACGCCGCCGCGCCGCGCACGTCGACGTCGAGGTCCATGTGGACGATTTCGTTCGCCCACGCGGTCCAGGTCGCCTCCGAGCTGCCGACCTCGTCGGCGAACCACGACCGCTGGCGCTCGCCGAGAACGGTTGGCGTGCCCCCCGGCCCACTCGGCTGGTCGGCGAGCGAAGTCGCGAGCGGCGTCGGCAGTTCGCTCTGGGGTGGCGCGGACCGGAACAGGCGCTCGTCGGTCACCACGAGGTCGAGGAGGTCGCCGAACTGGAACGACCGGTAGAGCCCCAGAGAATCCACCACGTCGGCGTCCGGGTCGTATCGAACCCGTGCGGGCGTGTACTCCCACCAGGCCCTGATGCCGGCTGCGAACAGCGACCGCATGAACGCGTCGTCGTCGTTTCGTGGGTGTGCGTCGTCGCCGGCGTACGGCCGGCCGTCCCGGTAGCTGTAGAACCGGTCGTTGACGATCTCGTGGTCGTCCCACGTGGTGATGGCGGTGTGCGCGGCGAGTGCGGCCTGGAGCGCGCGGTCTGTGCGGTACGTGCGGTGGAGGTGGCGGAAGTCCGAGAGCCCGCTCGCGACCGCGTTCCCGCTCGGCAGGTTGATGTCGCGGCCGGCGTACTCCGAGGGCCCACCGTGCTCGTAGACGAAGTCGCCGAGGTGGAGGAGGAAGTCCACGTCGTCGTCGGCGACGTGGCGGTACGCGCCGTAGTAGCCGTTGCGGTAGTCCTGGCACGTGCAGAGCGCGAAGGAGACGCTGTCCGGCGACGAGCCCGGTTCCGGCAGTGTCCGCAGGCGGCCGGCCGGCGAGACGCGGCCGTCGTGCTCGAACCGGTACCAGTACGTCCGGTTCGCGTCCAGTCGGCCGTCGAGGTCGGCTTTCACGGTGTAGTCGCGGTCCGCGCCCGTAGTGCCGGCGTCGTAGAAGCCGATGGGGAACTGGAAATCCTCGTCCCGGGCGACCGTCAGCGACACCGAATCGCCGTCGCTGTGAGCGGACGGGCTGAGACGCGTCCAGACGACGGCGCCGGAGGGCGTCGGGTCGCCGCTCGCGACGCCCTGCGGGAACGCCTCGCGGTCGGGTGCGCCCCTGGCAGTGCTCCGGTCGGTCGGCGCAGCCTCGACGGTCGGCGGGACGAGCGCGCCACCGGCGGCGAGACCCAGCGATTCGAGGAGTCGGCGGCGGTGGAGGCTGGGCATGCGAGAGCGATGCCAAGCGCCGACATTTGTAATGAGGGTTGTACGAACTGTACGGCTTTCTTACCTGTGGTTAGGATGACCGTTCGGGTCAGTCCGCGTCGCCGCGCGCCCGCTCGAACGTTGCGATGGCTTCCTCGCGGCGCTCCGCGTGGTCGACGATGGGGGCCGGGTAGTCCGGGGCGAGTTCGTCGCGCTCCTCGGGCGAGAGGTCAGGCCACGCGTGGATTTTCGCGGGCGGAACGTCACGCAACTCGGGGACGTACCGCTTGACGAACTCCGCGTCCGGGTCGTAGCGCTCGCCCTGCGTCGTCGGGTTGAACACCCGGAAGTACGGCTGGGCGTCGGTGCCTGTCGAGGCGGCCCACTGCCAGCCGCCGGTGTCGTTGGCCGTGTCGTGGTCGACGAGGTGCTCGCGGAAATGGGCGTACCCCTCGCGCCAGTCCACCAGCAGGTCTTTCGTGAGGAACGCGGCGACGAGCATCCGGACGCGGTTGTGCACGTACGCCTCGTCTCTGAGCTGTCGCATCCCGGCGTCCACGATGGGGTAGCCCGTCTCGCCGTCCTTCCACGCGCGGAGTTCCGTGGGGTCGTCCCGCCACTCGATGGGCTGGGCGTACTCCTTGAAGTTCTCCGTGACTACCTCCGGGTTGAAGTACAGCACCTGCGCGTAGAACTCCCGCCAGGCGAGTTGCCCCTGGAACTCTTCGACGCTCGCGCGTTCGTCATCGTCGTCGGCGTCGGTCATCGCCTGCTCGGTCCGTTCGTACAGTTCCCGGACGCCGAGCGTGCCGAACTTGAGGTCCGCCGAGAGCCGGGACGTCGCGCGCTCGGCGGGGTAGTCTCGCGCGTCCTCGTAGCGAAAGACGTCCCGCTCGCAGAACGCTTCGAGTCGCTCCCGGGCCGCATCGGTCCCGGCAGCCGGAATCTCGGCGTCCGGTTCCTCGAAGCCGAGGGTCGCCGCGTCCGGTAGTTCGTCGCCCGTCACGTCGGCGACGGCGTCGGGTTCTGGCTCCGGCGCCGGGTCGGCCTTCTCCCGGTCGCGCCACTTCTTCCAGAAGTACGTGTACACGGAGTACGGGTCGCCAGCGTTCGTCCGGATCGCGCCCGGTTCGTGGAGGACGGCGTCGTGGACCTGCTCGTGGGCGGTGCCCTGGTCGTCGAGGGCCGCGCGCACCGCCTCGTCGCGCTCGCGGGCCAGCCCCGAGTAGTCGTGGTTCCAGACGACGCGGTCGGCGCCGAACTCGCGAGCGAGGTCTGGGAGGACGGCGGAGGGGTCGCCGTGGCGCACGAGCAGGTCGCCGCCGAGTTCCCGGTAGCGCTCGCGGAGCGCGGCGAGGGCGTCCAGCATGAACGCCATCCTGGACGGTGCGGCGTGGTCGAGGACAGCGTCGTCGAAGCAGAAGACCGGGACCACGTCGCCCGCATCCGCGGCCGCGGCGAGCCCCAGGTTGTCCGCGGTGCGGAGGTCCCGGCGGTGCCAGAACAGTTCCATGTCCGTGGGTGGGGTTGCCACCGCCGTATAACCCCGGTCAGTCCGACTGGAAGACGCGGAACGACCCGCGGCCGACCGCGACCTCCTTCTCGTCGCCGTCGTCGTCCTCGGCGGTGACCTCGACCTCGGCGACGCCGACCGTCGAGCCGACGCGCACCACCTCGGCTTCCGCGACGAGGTCGCCGCGAGCGGGGCGGAGGTAGGAGACGTTCAGGTCGATGGTCGCGACGCCCGCCTCGACTGGGTTGTCGAGTGACGTGCGGACGGCGAGGCCACCCGCGGTGTCGATGATGGTCGCGGCGATGCCGCCGTGGACGTTGCCGCGACCGGCGCCGTGGTTCGCGAGTTTCTCGTGGTAGGGGATGCGCAGCGTCATCTCGCCCGACTCGACGTCCTCCACCTGGAGGTCGAGGAAGGAAAGGAAGCCGTGGTCGTCAACGTAGGACTGGATGAACGCTTGCGCGTCGTCCGCGTCGAACGCCGTCATGTATCGGCGTGCGGTGTCTGCCCGCTTAAGCCCACCGAGGCCACCACGACGCAAAGTTTCTTGCCCGAGGGCACCGTGATATCGGTTGACACATGACGAACCTCGTCACGAACGTCGAGTCAGTCGTCGCGGACCACCCCGAGGAGCCGGCGCTGGTCTTCCGGGACCAGACGGTCTCCTACCGGGAGTTCTGGGCCCAGACCGGCCAGTTCGCCGCCGCCCTGCGCGAGCACGGCGCCGAACCCGGGGACAGGGTCGCCATCTACCTGCCGAATCTACCGCAGTTCGTCGTGGCGTTCCACGGGGCGCTCCGGGCCGGCTGCGTGGTCGTCCCGATGAACCCCCAGTACAAGAGCCGCGAAATCAGTCACCTGCTCGAGGACTCCGGGGCGACCACCGTTGTCGCGCTCGCGGACCTCGTGCCGTTCGTCCAGCAGGTACGCGACGACACCGGGGTCGAGCAGGTCGTCACGGTCGGCGGCGAGGCCGACGCGGGGACGCCGTTCCGAGAATTCCTCACCGACGGCGACGACAGCGTCGCCGAGCGCGCAGACGACGACGTGGCGGTCCAGCCCTACACCTCCGGGACCACGGGGCAACCGAAGGGCGTCGAACTCACCCACCACAACCTCGCGTCGAACGCCCAGCAGTCCGTCGACATCATCCCGGACGGCATCACCCCGGGCGACCGGCAGCTCGGCGTGCTGCCGCTGTTCCACATCTACGGGATGACAGTGGTGATGAACGCGACGCTGTTCGGCGGCGGAGCGTACTACCCGCTGCCCCAGTGGGACGTTCAGGAGGCGATGACGCTCGTCGAGGAGGCGGAGCTCACGCTGATGCACGGTGTCCCCGCGATGTACAACGACGTCATCAACCAGCCGAACGCCGAGGAGTTCGACCTCTCGTCGCTCCGGCTCTGTGGCGTCGGCGGCTCCGGCATCCCCGTCGAGGTGCTCCGGAAGTTCGAGGAGCTCTACCCGGTGAAGCTCTACGAGGGGTACGGGCTCACGGAGACCAGCCCGGTCACCCACTTCAACAGCCCGAAGTGGGGGCGCCGCGTCGGCTCCATCGGCAAACCGCTGGACGGCGTCCACGCCAAGATCGTCACCGGCGACTTCGAGGAGGTCGAGGCGATACCGGAAGGACCCGTCGACGAGGACGAGGTGGACATCGACGAGATAACCGGCGAACTCGTCGTCTCCGGGCCGAACGTGATGCAGGGCTACTCCGGACTCCCGGAGGCCAACCGCGAGGCGTTCTCCGAGCACGAGGGGCGGCGCTGGTTCCACACGGGCGACCTGGGCTACCACGACGAGGACGGCTACTTCTACGTCGTCGACCGGAAGAAGCACATGATCAACACCGCGGGCTACAACGTCTACCCGCGCGAAGTGGAGGAACTACTGTTCGAGCATGAGGCGGTCGCCGACGTCGCCGTGGTCGGCATCCCGGACGACCGGCGCGGCGAGACGGTGAAGGCGTTCGTCGTGAAGACGCCCGACGCCGACGTCACCGAGGACGAACTCAAGCAGTTCTGCCTAGAGCGACTCGCGGAGTACAAACACCCACGCGAGGTGGAGTTCGTCGAGGAACTGCCGCGCACGACCACCGGGAAGGTCAAGAAGTTCGAACTCACCGACGCGGAGTGACCGGCTGACGGGCGACGGCCGCTGGCTGCAGCGGTCGAAACCCGGCGCACGTTGTCAGTCGTTGACACAGTTTTATGCGGAGCGGTGGCGAAGTTCGCCCCATGACAGACCGATTCTCCGTGTCCGGCACGGCAATCGTCACGGGCGCGTCGAGTGGCATCGGGCGGTCCATCGCCGAGCAGTTCGCCGCGGACGGCGCGAACGTCGTCGTCTGCTCGCGCGAGCAGGAGAACGTCGACCCCGTCGCGGAGGGCATCCGCGACGACGGCGGGGCCGCGCTCGCCGTGGAGTGCGACGTCACCGACCGCGACGCCGTGGACGCGCTGGTGGACGCGACGGTCGGGGAGTTCGGTGGCCTCGACGTCCTCGTGAACAACGCGGGCGCGAGTTTCGTCGCCGGCTTCGACGACATCTCACCGAACGGCTGGAAGACCATCGTGGAGATCAACCTCACCGGCACCTACCACTGCACGCAGGCCGCCGCGGAGCACCTGCAGGACGGCGGCGGGAGTGTCGTCAACCTCGCGAGTGTCGCGGGCCAGAGCGGCGCGCCGTACATGAGCCACTACTCCGCCGCGAAGGCCGGCGTCATCAACCTCACGAAGACGCTGGCGATGGAGTGGGCAGGGAAAGGGGTGCGCGTGAACTGCATCGCACCCGGGTTCGTCGCGACGCCCGGCCTGGCGTCCCAGATGGGCGTCTCCGCCGACGACATCGACCGCGAGGAGGTCGACCGACGCATCGGCGTCAGCGAGGAGATATCGGACGTGGCGCGGTTCCTCGCGAGTCCGGCAGCCTCCTTCGTCGTGGGCGAGACGGTGACTGCTGGTGGCGTCCCGCAGGGCGAGGAGGTGCCGTCGCAGTGACCGACCGCACGGTCCACCTCCCGGTCGCCGCCCAGGAATCCCTCGACGACGTACTCGACATCGGCGTCCGCGCGGAAGAACTCGGCTACGACCGGGCGTGGTTCCCAGAGACGTGGGGCCGGGACGCGGCCACGACGCTGGCCGCGCTCGCCGACCGCACCGAGGATATCGGCATCGGGACGAGCATCGTGAACACGTACTCTCGCAGTCCCGCGCTCGTGGGCCAGACGGCCGCGACGCTCGACGAACACTCCGACGGTCGGTTCCGCCTCGGCCTCGGGCCGAGCGGGCCCGCGGTCATCGAGGGGTGGCACGGCGAATCCTTCGAGCGACCGCTCCGGCGTACACGCGAGTACGTCGAGGTCGTCCGGCAGGTGCTCTCGGGCGAGCAGGTCGACTACGACGGCGACCTGGTCCAGACCCGGGGGTTCCGACTCCGCCAGGACGCCCCGGAGCCGGCGCCCGAGATAGACGTCACCGGGATGGGACCGAAGGCCGTGGAACTCGCGGGCCGGTTCGCGGACGGCTGGCACGCGCTGATGTTCACCCGCGAGGGGTTCGCCGAGCGTCTCGGCGACCTGCGGACGGGCGCCGAACTCGGCGACCGCGACCCTGAGGACGTGCGGACGACGTTCGTGCTGCCGTGCTGTGCGCTTCCGGACGCGGACGCCGCGCGCAACCTCGCGCGCCAGCACCTCGCGTTCTACGTCGGCGGGATGGGGGACTTCTACCGGAACGCGCTCGCCCGACAGGGGTACGAGAAGCAGGCCCACGCCATCCACGACGCGTGGCAAGAGGGCGAACACAAGCGCGCGGTGGGCACCGTGAGCGACGACCTGCTCGACGCGCTGGCCGCCGTGGGGACGCCCGAGGAGGTCAAAGAGCGCTATGACGAGTTCGCGGACATCGACGGTCTCGACGCCGTCGCCGTCTCCTTCCCGCGAGCGGCCGACCGCGAGGTCATCGACGCGACGATGCAGGCGCTCGCCCCGGAACGCTGAGGGAACCCGAGTCCCGTTTCCCGGGGTTTGACCCGCCTTTTTGCGAGTGGCCCGCCTACGACAAGCCATGCAAGCAATCGAGGTCACCGAGTTCGGCGACGACGAGGTGCTGACGCGCGTCGAGCACGAGCGACCCGAACCCGGCCCAGGCGAGGTACTGATCGACGTCGAGGCGGCGGGCGTGAACTTCGCGGACGTGATGCAGCGCCGCGGCCACTACCACGGCGGCCCCCAGCCCTCGTACGTTCCGGGGATGGAGGCCGCGGGAACCATCGCCGCCGTCGGCGACGGCGCGGAACGTGAGGTCGGCGAGCGCGTCGTCGCGATGGTCGGCCGTGGCGCCTACGCGGAGTACGTCACGGCACCCGCGCTCGCGCTGTTCGACGTCCCTGAGTCGATGTCGTTCGCGGAGGCTGCGGGCTTCCCAGTCCAGTTCCTCACCGCCCACCACTGCCTCCACGACTGGGGCGAACTCGACGCCGACGAATCCGTCCTCGTCCACGCCGCCGCGGGCGGGGTCGGCACCGCGGCTGTCCAGCTAGCCGACCACCACGGCGCGGAGGTGTTCGGCACGGCGAGCACCGAGGAGAAACTAGCGCTCGCCGAGCGACTCGGCTGCGACCACCCCATCAACTACACGGAGGTCGACTTCGCCGACGTCACCGACGACCTGACCGACGGCGCAGGCATCGACCTCGTCCTCGACGGCGTGGGCGGCGAGACGTTCCGGGAGAGCGTCGACGCGCTCTCGCACTTCGGCCGCGTCGTCGCCTACGGTGCAGCCTCGGGAGAGCCCGGCACCGTCGACACGGCGACGCTGCTGTTCGGCAACAAGTCCGTCGAAGGGTTCCACCTCGGCCAGGCGATGGAGCGCGACCCCGAGCGAATCTACGAGGCCGTTCCCGAACTCTCCGCGCTGCTCCGCGACGACGTCCTCGAAGTCGTGGTCGGCCAGACGTTCGACCTCGCGGACGCCGCCGACGCCCACCGGGCACTGGAGAACCGCGAGACCACCGGGAAGGTCGTTCTCGAACCCTGACAGGGAAACCCAACTGACTGGAGCCGGGAGTACTGCGAGTCTTTGAGTTATCCGGACACTTTTCACCCTAGTAGACGACAGGTGTGTGTGAACAGACGATTCCGGCAAGTCGCCCTCGCTGCCCTCCTCGCAGTCCTCGTCGCGTCGGCGGGGTGCAGCGCGTTCGGCGGCGGCGCCACGACGAACCTCCTCCTGGTGAACAACGACGAGACCCAGCACGACGTCACCGTCGAAATCGTGCAGGACGGCGAAGCGCAGTACACCTCTGAGAAGACGCTGCCGGCGGAGGCCCAGGCAGACCTCCTGACGTTCGAGGGGTCGGGCGAGTACACGGTGGCCGTCACCGTCGACGGGACGACCACCGAACAGACTCACGAGTTCAGTAGCGACGACGACACGCTCTCCATCGGCGTCCAGAACGACGGTTCGGTCATCGTCGGCGGGTAGCTACACGCCGACCGACTCGATGTCGCCGCGCCGCCCGTCGAGGACGGCGAATCGCTCCCCGCGTCGCGTCTCCAGCCAGGAGAGCATGCGCTCGGCCCACGCCAGTTTCTTCGCCTTCTCCGCGTCCACGCTCTGGTCGTCGAAGTCCCACCCGGGGAAGACGAGTTCCGCTGCGCCGCAGTGGTCGGCGAGGAACGCCGCCCGGTCGCCGTCGGTGAATCCGCCGAAGTTCCGCACCGGGCCCGCGGGTTCGGCCTGCGTCGTGCCGAGGACGTGGGCGGCGTCGAACGTCGGAACGTGCTCGCGGACGGCGGGGACGTTGTCGCCGTGGGCGTGCGCGGCGACTGGGACGCCAGTTTCGGTGAGTCGGCGCGCTGTGTCGGGGTTCTTGTCGAGGTCGGTCACCATCAGGTCGACGTCCACTCGCGCCTCCACGAGGACGTCGACGGCCGTCGAGGCAGCGAACACGCGGTCTGCATCGGCCGCGGCGTCCGTCTCGTCGGCGAGCGACGGCGCGCCACCGGTGATTGCGACCGTCGCTCCCGAACAGTCCAGTCGCGAGCTGTCGAACGGTTCGACGTACTCGGCGAGCACGTCGCGGGCGCGCTCGTCGGCGCTCCGCGGGTACCCGAAGTCGGCGAGTATCGTCTCGTACACCGGCTCCCAGTCGTCGAACTCCATGGTAGTCACTACTCGGTGGAATAAATGAAAGATTCCGTGGTCCGAGCCGAGACGCCCCGCAAAGTACCCCTACCCGGCGGGAGTCCGGCTTCCAGTCCCGGCTTCTTGCCCCTCGGGTATAAGCTTTCCCGTTAGTTGCCAACTGTCTCCCAGGTGGCACCTAGCTCACCCAGGGCTCCGTCACGGCCTGCCAGCGCCGACGACGCGTCCCGCAGTCTATCGACAGTTCCCGCGACGAACGCGGGGTCCTCGCCCGTGACGGCGACGCCGAACTCGGCGAGTTCCGCCCGCTCCGCCGGTCCGAGACCTCGAACTTCGTACGCCCGGGCCGTGGCGTCCGTCGCCGCGTCCGCGTCGCCGCCGAGTCGGTCGACGTGCCGCTCGGCCTCCCGCACGGTGGTCGCGTCCAGTTCCTCGACGTCGGCGGTGCGAGTCCGGTCGCGGGCGAACGCCTGCCCGACGAACGCGGCGTCCCGCGTCTCCGCCACGTCGTGGGTGCGGACAACGTGGGCGCCGCGCTCGACAGCCATCGACGTCGCCGCCAGCGAGACCGGGAGCGCGTCCTCCGTCGAGCGGTCGGCGAGTTCGCGGAGGAAGTTCTTCCGGTTGATGGAGACCAGGATGGGGTAGCCGTGGCCGCGGAACTCCCGCAGTCGCTCGAAGGTCTCCCGGTCGTCTGCGGTGGTCTTGGCCTCCGACCAGCCGCCGAACGCGGGGTCGACGATGGTCTTGTCCGTGAAGCCGTTGAGCGCGAGCGCGTCGTAGATGTCGTCGACCGACTCGACCGCGCCCGGTCGTTCGAGGTCCGGCGGGCTCGCCATCTTCGCGACGGCGACGTCGTGGGCCTCGCAGACCGCGGGCATCTCCGGGTCGGCGAAGCCGCAGATGTCGTTGACCATGTCGAAGCCCCGCGAGAGCGCCTCGTCGGCGACCTCGCTGTAGCGCGTCTCGATGGAGAAGACGGCGTCGCCCTCCACGCTGTCGATGGTCTCGACGGCCGTCTCGAGGCGGTCGAGTTCCTGCTCGGCGGAGAGCACCTCGAATCGCTTGTTCGCCGACTCCAGGCCGACGTCGACGATGTCCGCGCCCTCGCCGATCAGTTCCTCGTCGACGTACGCGGCGGCGTCCGCCGGGTCGTCGAAGACGCTCGGGTCGTACGGCGATTCCTTCGAGACGTTCAGCACGCCCATCACGCGGGGCGGGTGGTCGTCCCCGATGGGGAGGCCGGCGGCGTCGACCGTTCGCATACACCCACCGCGGGCCCGTGCGTGCATAGGCGATGCGGTTCCGGCGGCGCCGGCTTCAGGCGACTTATGTGGCGGCGCTGCCAACACCCGGCAATGACGAAGGTGAGCATCGGCTTCCGTGGGTGGCGCTTCGACGAGGACGAGGTGTTCGACGAGAGCGGCGACTACCGGCCGCTCGAGGAGATGAGCGAGGACACCCGCGAGCGCCTCGGCCGCCTCCCGGTGCTGGCCGACCAGCCCTGCGACGCCTGCTACCTGAGCGACGGCGACGACAACTCGCCGACGGCGGTGTACGGCGAACCCAACGCGGAGGTGCTGGTCTGCGACGACCACGAGGCGGAGTTCTACTACTGGTTCCTCGAGGACGGCGGCGACGAGCACCGCGGCACCGACGCCCTGCAGGACGCCTTCCACGAGTGGTTCGCAGCGGGCAACCGCGCCCCCGAGTGGTACGACGGTCCCGACCACGTGGAGACCGAACCCGAGAGCCTGCCCGAACCCGACCTCGACAACGTCGAGGCGGTGAACGTCGACCTGCCCGAGGACGAGCAGGCGAGCGTCGACCTGCGCGAGGTCGAGGAGAGCATCCGGGACGCGGACATCGAGATGGACTACCCGACCGCAGATGAGTGAGGGCGGCGGGAAGCGGAGCAAGCCGGCGGTCGCTGTGGTCGACGCCAAGACCGCCGGGAACGTGGGCACCATCGCGCGGGCGATGAAGAACTTCGGGTTCGAGGACCTCCTCCTCGTGGACCCGCCGTACCTCGGCCGGGACTCCGAGGCGTACGGCTTCGCCGGCCAGGCCCGCGAGGACGTGCTGCCGAACGCCACGGAACTCTCCTTCGACGAACTCGCCGAGACCTACCACACCGTCGGCTTCACGGCGGTGACGAACCAGGACGCGACGAAGCACGCCCGCTTCCCGTTCCGGACGCCCGCGGAACTCGGCGCGAGTCTCGCGGACGTCGAGTCGAAGACGGCGCTCGTATTCGGCCGCGAGCGCGTCGGCCTCACGAACGAGGAACTCGAACGCATCGACGAGGTGTGTGCGATACCCGCGAGCGAGGAGTACCCCGTCCTGAATCTGGGGCAGGCCGCAACCATCGCGCTGTACGAACTCCGGGACCTGGCGATGGGCCGCGACCAGTTGCCGGACGTCGAACGCCACCGCGCGACGGAGGAGGAGATAGAGGCGTTCTACGAGCACGCCGCCGAGTTCCTCGACGCCGTCGACTACCCCGCGGAGAAGCGCGAGAAGACGCTGCGGATGCTCCGCCGGATGCTCGGCCGCACGCACCCGACCGGCCGGGAGATCAACACGGTCCACGGACTGCTGCGCCGCGCCGAGAACCGGATGGACTGAGAGGCCGGACCTCGCCGCGTCACTCCCTGGGGCGCCGCTCGTACATGCTGATGGGCTTCATCGACGCCTTCACATCGCCGTCCTGGTTCGTCGTCGTGAGTTTCGTCCGGACGATGCCGCGGCTCGGGTCACTCTCCATCGGGCGCTTGGATAGCACTTCGATGGTGACGGACAGCGACTCGCCGGGGAACGTGGGGTTCGGCCAGCGCAGTTCGTCCACGCCGATGGCGCCGAGACTCCCCGCTTCCGAGAGGTGTTCGTCGACGAGCAAACGCATCGACATCGCCGCCGTGTGCCAGCCGGAGGCCGCGAGGTCACCGAAGTGTGATTCCTCACGAGCACGCTCGGCGTCGACGTGGAACCACTGCGGGTCGTACTGCTCGGCGAAGGCGACGATCTCCTCCGCGGTCACCTCGTATGTGCCGAACTGCATCGTGTCGCCGACCGAGAGGTCCTCGTAGTAGACGGTCATGGCGTGGGCTTCGACGGTCGGGATGGTAGCTGTTGGGTTCGCGGCGGGTCAGTACGAGGGTACTGTATTCACAGTATCGCGGTGACGAATCGTAGCACGTAGGTGGAAGTTTCAGATGTATTTCACTCGAATCATCAACACAGGTAATTCCGGGGGAAGAGGGACGACCAGTCAGTAACTCCGTCGTATTCGGCGGTGAAATTGCCCAATTGCGGAGCTGGCGAACGACTCGGAGGTTGCTGACGACATATCGAACGTACGACAGTACTACGGCATTCTGGGGGAACAATAACAATACATATCATACTCCTTATATCGATTCGTCGGACCTGACAGTCCGGCTGAACTAATGACGGACTCAAACGAGACACCTGACGACGTCGCGAGGCGCATCGCTACCGCAGTACGTGACCAACTGAACGAAGCCGACCCGTCCCGGCGGGGGTTCCTCGGCAAGACAGCTATCGCCGGCGGTAGCCTCCTCGCACTCGGAACTGGCGTCGGCGCCGCGAGTTCTGACCACGGGGACGAGGGGGACGGTGGGTCGTCGGCAGCGTTCGACGACACCGAAGGCACCGACCTCGACGTCCTGAACTACGCGCTCACGCTCGAACACCTCGAGGACGCACTCTACCAGCAGGGCATCGAGATGTTCGACGAGGGGGACTTCGCCGACTCCAGTACACTCGAAGACGCCCCCGAGGGGCAGGTCGCCGAGGTCTACGAGTACGTCCAGACCGCCGGCGAACAGGAGTCCATCCACGTCGAGACACTCTCGAAAGCCGTCTCGTTCCTCGGTGGCGAGCCTGTCGAACCCGCAGAGTACTCCTTCGGCGTCGACTCGGTAGACACCTTCCTGGCGACCGCCGCTGCGATAGAGAACGTGGGGGTGTCTGCGTACGCGGGTGCTGCCCCATTCGTGGAGAGCCCCGACCTGCTGGGCGTCGCGCTCGCGATCCACAGCGTCGAGGCGCGCCACGCCGCCGTCCTCAACAACGTCGTCGGCGAGCCGCCGTTCCCGAACGCCTTCGACCCGGCACGTTCCCAGGAGGAGGTTCTCGAGGCTGCGGGCCCGTTCTTCGCGAGTAGCGCGGAGGAAAGCGACGACGGTGACGGCGGCGATGGAGACAACAGCTCGGCCCAGTCTCTCATCTAAACCGTCGACAGTCCGCAGCGGCGTCCCTCCCCGTCCGGACGCAGGCACGCCGTCCGACCTGGCCCCGCAGATTCCTGTTCGTCTGGCGAATCGAGGGGCACAGCAGACCCGGTTCGTGGTTCGACGGTCAGTGGTGTGACCTGACGGCGTCGGCGGTGTCGAGGGCCACAGACGACAGCGCGTCGCGCTTCAGGAGGGCGAACCCGAGGAAGATTGCCGCGAAGCCGACCAGCGCCTGCGCGTCGACGACCTGTCCGAGGAGCACCCAGGCCGCGAACGCGGCGACGACGGGTTCGAGGTAGCCGACGAGGTTGAGTTCGGTGGCGCCGATGCGGTCGAGCAGTTCGAAGTACATGAGGAAGCCGACACAGCCCGAAATCAGCGTGAGGTAGACCAGACTCGCCACGGCGGGCGCGGTCCACTCGACGCCCGACAGGGACTCCCCGCGGGCGCCGGCCCCGACCCACAGCACAGCCGACCCGAGCAGCATCGCCCATGCCTCGAGCGTCTCGATGGGGAGGCCGGTCGAGAGCGGGCGCGCGAGCACGGCGCCGAGGGCGAACGCCACGGCACCCGCAAAGACGAGCACGACGCCGAGCAGGTCCGTGCCGCCACCGCCCGGCGCGGCGACGGCCGCGACGCCCGCGAAGCCGAGCAGGAGACCCGTGCCCTCCACGCGGTCCACGCCAGCGTCGTCGAGGAGGCTGCTGGCGAACGCGACGGTGAGAATGGGGGAGAGGCTAACGACGATGGCCGCCACGGCGCCCGACACCCGGAGTTCACCGAGGTAGAGGGCGCCGTGGTAGACGGCGATGACGAACACGCCGGCGACGGTGGCGGCGAACCACTCGCGCCTGCCGCGTGGCCGCCAGCGGTCGGTGGCGACCGCGGCGTACGCGAGGATGATCGCCCCCGCGACGGTGTACCGGAGCGCTGCGAACGACAGCGCGGGGACGGCGTGTAGTCCGATTTCGATGGCGACGAACGAGGTGCCCCAGACCGCGGCGAGCAGCAGGAACATCGCGGTCGTGGGAGACGGAGCGAACGAGGGGCGACGGTAGCTCATATCCACCCAACTATTCGAGAGTATATTAGAGTTATCTTCAAGAGATGCCACAAGAGTGGAAATGTCCGCAATCACTGCCGCTTTCGTAGACGATGCGACCGACTCCCACAGGCTTTTGCCGGCGGTCGCCGATTCGGCGAACGATGGACGAACGCGACGTGCGCCTGCTGAAAGCGATCTCGGACCTCGGCACTGGCAGCCCAGAGCGGCTCCACGAGGAGACCGACATCCCCGTGTCGACCATCCACTACCGGCTGAACAACCTCCGCGAGGAGGGCGTCGTCGAGAACGACCTCTACGACCTGGACCTCGACGAACTCGGCCTCGGCGTCACCGTCGTCCTCGAGGTGCTCACCAGCTACGAGGGGAGCTACGAGGACGTCGGGGAGAAGATCAGCGCCATCGAGGGCGTCACACAGACGTTCTTCACGATGGGCGAGACGGACTTCATGGTGGTCGCCCGCCTCCCCGACTCCGAGGACGTCGAGCGACTCATCTCCGACTTCGAGACCATCCCGGAGGTCGACCGCACGAACTCCACGTTCGTCGTCGAAGAACAGAAGGACCTGACGCGACCGCTGCAGAGCTACGACCTGGAGACGCTGCTGTCCGAACTGGCCGGCGACTAGCTACGCGCCTGTATCTCCTCGCGCAGCACCTCACTGACCAGGTCGCCGTCCGCCTTCCCGCGGAGCGCGCCCATGCACTCGCCCATCAGCGCGGAGAACGCCCCCATCCCCTCCGCTTCGACCTGCTCGCTGTTCTGCTCGACGACCTCCGAGACCGCATCCCGGACCTCGTCCTCGCCAGCGGAGCCCAGACCGAGTTCCTCGGCGAGTTCTGCGGGTTCCCGGTCAGGGTTCTCCGCGAGGCCGGTCAACAGGTCCGGCACGCCCTCCTGTGCGAGGTCGCCCGAAGCGACGAGGTCGAGGACGCCCCGGAAGTGGTCGTCGGTGAGGTTCTCGACCGGCACGTCGTCGCGCCGGAGCTCCGTCACCGTCGATTCGAGAGTCTGGGCGGCGAGCGTGGCGTCGACGCCCGACTCGACGCGCTCCTCGAACAGCGGCCAGCGGCGCCCGAACGCTACCTGTTCGGCCAGTCCCTCACCGAGACCGAACTCGGACTGGTAGCGCTCGACCTTCGCCGTCAGCAGTTCGGGGACCGTCACGTCCGCGAGGTCGGGGTCGACGGGCGGCACGTCCGTCTCGGGGTACATCCGCGCCGCGCCCGGGAGCGGACGCAGGTAGCGACTCGTGCCGTCGTCGTTCGCGCCCCGCGTCTCCTCGGGGACGCCCTCGATGGCCGTCCGCGCGCGCTCGGCAACCGCACCGATTGCGCTCTCCGCGATTTCTTGGGCGTCCGCGACGATTGCGACCGCGTCTTCCTCGTCCGCGTCTACCGCTTCGCGGAGCGCGGCGACTTCATCGCCGGTGACGCCGTAGGCTGGGAGTTCGTCCGTGTGGAAGATGCCACCCGCGCCGTGGCGCTTCGCGTGGTCCGAGAACTCCGTGCCGACGCGGCGGTCGTCCTGCAGTTCGCGGCCGACGAAGCCATCGAAACCGTACAGTGGCACGGCGTGGACCTGCCCGCCGGCTCGCGGCTCGTCGCCGCTCGCGTTTTCCGCGGAGCGTGGCTCCGCGCCGTCGTCCAGTGCACCGCGGATGACACCCGACTCCGTCTCCGCAAACACGTCGGTGACGTCCTGCGTGTCGCCGACGCTCGCGTCGCGGTCCTGGAGTTCCTCGCTGACGTCGACGAGTTCGACCTGCCGGCGGACCTCCTCGCGCACCAGGTCGTCGATGTCGTCGAGACTCTGGACGCCTTTCATCTCGACGCGCGCGCCCTCGGCGATGGAAACGTTGACGTCTTGGCGGATGGTGCCCAGGCCGCGCTTGACCTGCCCCGTCGAGCGGAGCAGCATCCCGATGGTCTCGGCGGCCTCGCGGGCCTGCTCGGGCGAGGCGATGTCGGGTTTCGTGCCGATCTCGACCAGCGGGATGCCGAGGCGGTCCAGGGAGAACAGCACGCCGTCCTCGCGCTCCTCGACGCGCTGGGCGGACTCCTCCTCGAGCATCACGTCCTCGACGCCGACCGGCCCTTCACTCGTCTCGATCTCGCCGTCCTGGGCGACAAGCGTCGAGCGCTGGAACCCCGAGGTGTTCGACCCGTCGATGACGACCTTCCGCATCACGTGGGCGCGGTCGACGGGGTCCATGTCTAGCAGTTCGGCGATTTCCAGGGTCGTCGCCAGCGCCTCCTCGTCCAGACGGTGGGGCGGCTCGTCGTCCTCTTCGACGAGGCAGGTCGAGTCGTAGGCGAGATACTCGAACTCGCGTTCGACCTTGCTCTCCTCGAGAGCCGCCTCGTCGATCTCGCCAAGCTCCGAGCGCGTCGGGTGGAGGTAGCGCGTGAACGTCCGCTCGGACGCCTCGGGCTCCCGGAGCTCGGTCGGGCACTCGCAGAACAGCTTCGTCGCCGTGTCGAGTTGCTGGTGGATCTCCAGCCCGGCGACGAGGCCCAGTTCGTCGTAGTCGAACTCGGTCATTACGTGGAGGTGTGCGTCCGAGCGGTAAAAAACCGTTCAGTCGCTCCCGAGCGCGTCGAGGAGGCGGGTCTCCACGTTGTCGGAGATGTCGTCGGCCTCCTCGTCGTCGCGGTCCAGCGCAGCGGCGTCGCTCCCCGCGATGGAGCGCGACCCGGCGGTGTCGACGACGACAGAGGTGAGCGACCAGCGCCGCTGGAACACCGTCTGTCGCCGGATGACCGTCTGCACGCGGTCGTAGGGGACGATGCGGGTCTGGCGCCGCCAGAACCCGGCCTGCGTGACGACGTGGTCAGGCCCCAGGTCGTAGCCGCGGTTCCGGTGGGCGCGGTCCGCGGCCGGAACAGCGAGCACGAGCAGCGGGACGAGCGCCTGCCACGGGAACGAGACGAGGAACCGACTAATGGCGTAGCCGACGACGAGCAGGCCGACGCCCACGAACAGGTAGCGTCGGATGTAGCGCTTCCGGGCGCGCTCGGGCGGCCGGGAGAGGCGGATGTCGTGGAACGGCTCTAGCGTGTCCGCCATCTCGAATACCGCCGCGCGGGAGGCGATGGGGATGGCGGCCTCGGAGCCGCCGCTCGGGGAGCTACCGGGAGCGTAGCCAGCCGTCTCGACGGCCAGCGACGCGAAGCCGTAGCGCCGCATCAGGGGGTTGTCCTCGACGGAGACGGTCTGGAGCTTCGACAGCGGGATGGTGCCGTCTTTGACCTCGAAGAGGCCACGCTCGTAGCGGAGGTCGTCGCCGACGCGGCGGAGTTCGAAGCCGTAGAACCGCACCATCCGCGCGACGGCCGACACGACCCACAGCGCGACCATGGCAACGACGGCGATAGCGACGAGCAGGACAACGCCGAATCTGGTTATCTCCACCCTGTCGCTGACGAACGGCACGAGGAACGGCGCGAACGCCAGCACACTCGAGAACAGCCGCGGGTCGAAGGATAGCGCGCCGTACAGCGCCAGGTCGCGGTTCGACAGTTCGAACAGCGTCTCGCCGCGCCGCGTCGACTCGGTGCTCTCCGCCTCGGCCAGGTCCCCGGGCGCTCGTTCGTCGGCACCCTCCGCTTCGGCGCTCGGCGTGCCCGTTTTGCCCTGTGCGGCCGCGCGGCGCTCCCGGACCTCCTCCTGGAGTCGCTGGGCCTCCTCGCGGGAGACGTACCGGAGGCTGGCCTCGGTGCCCCCGCCGCCCGCCGTCTCCACGTCCACCTTGGCGAGGCCGAGCAAGCGGGCGACGAACGACCGCGTGACGTCGACGTTCTGGACGCGGCGGAGCGGAATCTCGCGCTCCCGCCGGGAGAACACTCCCGAGTAGATGTCGAGGCTGTCGGGCGTGAGTTCGTAGTGGAAGCGGCGGTAGTACGCCACCTCGTAGGTGAACACGGCGGCGATGGCGAGCACCGCGAGCACGACGGCGCCGCTCGTCAACAGCGGGTCGCCCTGGGCGAGTGCCACGCCGCCGACGAGGAACGCCCAGGCCATGCCGACGCCGCGGGAGACGACGCGGTACGGAATCGACAGCGGGTGGAGTTTCATACGGCGTCCCCGGCGTCGCCCTCGGTCGGTTCGCTCTCGATGGCGAGGCGGCGAAGCGTCTCCTGGGCTTCGTCGGCGCGTGCGGCCGTCAGCCCGGGTATCGAGACGTCCGCACCCCGGGAGCCCGCGGTGTAGACGACGACGCTCCCCAGGCCGAGCAGGCGCTGGAGCGGGCCGCGGCGGGCGTCGACGTGCTGGACCCGAACGTACGGGACGACCGTTCGCACGCTCACGAGGACGCCGCGCTCGATGTACAGCGTGTCCTCGCGCACGTCGAAGCGCCACGCACGGTAGCGCAGGAGGAGGTGGATAGTGCCCAGCACGCCGATGGTGCCGAACACGGCGGCGACGGCGACGACGGGAGCGACGACCCCGAGGAAGTCGACGTTGGCGACCGCGACGCCCGCGAGGACGGCCGCGACGGTGGCGAAGACGAGGACGCGGACGAACCAGACGAGCCGAACCCGGGAGTCGAGTCGTTCCATGCGTTCGCGTTGTGGAGGACGGTTAAGAAAGTAGGCGGAGCTTACCTGCCGTCGCGAGCGCTCTTCAGTCCTGACCGGGGATGCCGCGGTGGGTCATCTTCTCCGGGTCGAGGGCGTCTTCGGCCTCCTCCTCGCTGAGGTAGCCCTTCTCGACGACGACCTCCTTCACCGTCTTCCCCTCCTTGAGTGCGGTCTTCGCGACCTCGCTGGCCTTGTCGTAGCCGATGGCGGGGTTGAGCGCGGTCGCCAGCGCCATCGAGCGGTCGACCTGGCGCTCGCAGTGTTCCTCGTTGGCCTCGAGTTTCGCGACGAAGCGCTCAGCGAACACCTCGCTGGCGTTCGCGAGCATGTTCGCCGACTCAAGGAAGTTGTGCGCGAGCACGGGTTTGTAGAGGTTGAGGTCGAGTTGCCCCTCCGCGGCGCCCGCGCTCACGGCGGCGTCGTTGCCCACGACCTGCTTGTGGACCTGGTTGACGGCCTCCGCAACGACGGGGTTGATCTTCCCAGGCATGATTGAGGAGCCGGGTTGGTTCTCGGGCTGTTCTATCTCGCCGAGGCCGTTGCGCGGCCCGGAGGCGAGCAGGCGGAGGTCGTTGGCGATCTTGTTGAGGCTTCCTGCCACCGTGCGGAGTGCGCCGTGGGCCTCGGACATCGCGTCGTGGGCGGCCTGGGCCTCAAAGTGGTTGTCGGCCTCGCGGAAATCGATGCCAGTCTCCTTGCTGATGTACTCGGCCGCCTTCTCCGGGAAGTCGGGGTGCGTGTTGAGTCCCGTCCCGACGGCGGTGCCGCCGAGCGCGAGTTCCGCCAAACGCGGCTTCACGTCCTCGACGCGGCGCCGTCCCTTCTCGACCTGCGTCCGGTAGCCCCCGAACTCCTGGCCGAGTCGGACGGGCGTGGCGTCCTGCAGGTGGGTGCGCCCCGTCTTCACCACGTCGTCGAACTCCTCGGCCTTCTCGTCGAGGGCGTCCCGGAGCGTCTCCAGGGCCGGTTCGACGTCCTTCTCGACGGCCTCCAGCGCCGCGACGTGCATCGCGGTCGGGATGACGTCGTTGCTCGACTGCCCGTAGTTCACGTCGTCGTTCGGGTGAACGGCGCGGTCGCCGACCTCCTTGCCGAGAATCTCGGCGGCGCGGTTCGCCACGACCTCGTTGACGTTCATGTTCGAGGACGTGCCGCTGCCCGTCTGGAAGACGTCGACGGGGAACTGGTCGTCGTGCTCGCCCGCGATGACCTCGTCGGCGGCGTCGGCGATGGCGTCGGCCGTCTCCTCGTCGAGGAGGCCGAGGTCGTAGTTCGCCTGCGCGGCGGCCTTCTTCACGACGCCGAGCGCTCGCACGAACCGCCGCCCGAAGGTGATGCCCGAGATGGGGAAGTTCTCGACGGCGCGCTGGGTCTGGGCGCCCCAGTAGGCGTCCGCCGGCACCTGCATCTCCCCTAAACTGTCCCGCTCCGTCCGGTAGTCCTCGCTCATGTGCAGAACGTGGGGAGGTGGCTGCGTAAAACCCACCGAATCGGGTCGGCGTTGTCGCGAGCGCTCAGTCCCGCTGAGCCTCGTACTCCTCGGGGGTGTACGTCGACAGTTCGAGCGCGTGGACGTCTGTCGTCATGACGCCGTCGAGGGCGTCGTAGACGTGCTGGTGCTGCTGAACGAGGCGCTCGCCCTCGAAGGCGGGGGAGACGACCGTGGCGCGGAGGTGGTCCTCGTCGTGGTCACCGCGCATCTTCGTCACCGTCGCCTCGCTGTCCGGAATCGCGTCCTCGATGAGCGCTTCGACGTCGGAGAGGTCCATACGCCACCTGGGTGGGCCGGCGAGAAAAGCGCGTGGGTCGACCCTGCTATCCCCCGCTTGTGTCTGGAAGGTCGGCTCGTACCACGTCTAGCGGTGGTCTCGGACACCACCGAGCGCCAGTCGCCCGGCTACAACCCGCAACTCAGGTCCACTGGTCGAGACCGGTCTGCGTGACCGCCTCCTCGATGCGGGAGAACCCCCGTTCGACCTCGTCGGCGTCGACCTCCCACTGCTCAGTGACGAACTCGCGGGCTGCCGCCACGTCCGGCGAGAGGGCGGTCTCGATGTCGTAGTCGTCGGTGACGTCCGGGTTCAGGAACAGTTCGCGGATGCGGTCGCCGTACTCGACGTACTCGTCCTCGGCGTCGAGGACGGCCCAGAGGTCGCCGTGTTCGTGGATTGCTTTCAGCGCCGTCTTCGGCCCGAAACCGTCGATTCCGGGGTTGAAGTCCGTCCCGCAGAGGATGCCGACGTCGACGAGCTGTTCCCACGTCAGGTCGTGACGGTCGAGCGTCGCCTGGAAGTCCATGCGCTCGGGGTCGCCCTTGCTCGTCAACTGGCGGAGCGTCAGCGGCGACCCGAGCAGGAGGCAGTCGTAGTCGTCGCTGCCGGCGTAGTCGACAGCGTCGTCGACGCGCGCCATGTAGGAGGCCTGCGCCTCGCCCTCCGCGGGCGCCTCGACCTGCGGGACGTCGAGCAGGTCGAACAGCTCCCGCGTGGTTTCGTGGATGGTCTCGGTGAGCCGCTGGGTGCGGGCGTCGAGGCGTGCGGCCTCGAGGTGGTCGCCCGCCTCGCGGGCGTCCGCGAGTTGCTCCTCGTACTCCTCGCGCTGGTCGCGGCGCTCTTCGATCTCCTCGTCCTTGAGTTCGGTGACCCCGCCGTCCCAGACGAAGACGGGCGTCAGGTCGTGCTCGAAGAACTTCGGGAGGCCCTGCACGACGCCGACGAGATTCGCCACTTCGGTGCCAGCGGCGGTCGTGTAGACATCGTCGCTGGTCCACTGCACCGTCGTCGTGAGGTACTTGTACAGCCAGTTGTGCACGTCGACGGCCACCACGCTCCCCTCCACGTCCGCGAAGGGAACCTCCTCGATGGCCGCGAGCTGACGGAGGTCGGCGTTACCCATTACGCGTGCTTGGTTCCCCCCGTGCTTGAAGCTTCAGTCACGACCCGAGCGCGCCCGCGATCAAGAGCAGGGAGATGCCAACCGAGGTGACTCCCATGCCGAACCCGCGCCACTGACGGCGCTCGCCGACTGCCTCGGCGTACCGCGGCGGCAGACGCGTTCGGACGAACCCGGGCGCGAGCATCGCTGGGGCGCCGATGAGGAGGTGGAGCGCGGCGAGCACGTACAGGAGGAGTGAGAGTGTGGACACGGGTGAGTCAGACGCTGGTGATCAACAGCAGGCCGATGCCGGCGGAGACGAGGCCCGCGGCGCGCCACTGCTGGTCGTTGCCGCCGATACCCGGGAACACCCTCCGGAGGGCGGCTTCGACTCTGGTCGGTACGAACACGGTGGCCGCGCCGACGACAACGCAGAGCGACCCGACAGCCAGCGCGACGAGCGAAACGGGAGACACGCGGAGGAGTTGGCTGGCCACCGTGAAAAGTCACCCGTCGACTCTCGCGGGCGGCGACGCGCCGCGCTTCCGGTCGAGGAACGCGACTTCCGCGTCAGAGAGGTCCCGCTCGCGGTAGCGGTCGAGGCCCGACTGGTAGGTCGCCCCGCGGTCCGCGCAGGGGCGTTCGAGGACGAGTTCCGCGATGCCCGTCTCCTCGCTGGTGAACCCGAACCCGGCCCTGTACAGCGCCTCGTATGCGAACGGGTTGTTCACGGCGATTCGCACGCGGTCGTACTCGTCGCGGAGGTGGTCGGTCGCGAACGCGCAGAGCCGGGGGCCGACACCGTCACCACGTCTGTCCTCGTGGACAGTGACGTACCGGAGCCACGCCGTTCCGGAGTCGGTGCGGTCCTCGTTGAACGAGACGGCCGCCACGACGTCCTCCAGTGGGTCGTCCATCTCCCGGGCGGCAGGTGGCCAGCTCTCCCTGTCCGCGAGCGGGACACCCTGGTAGGCGATCGCCTTCCCCGTGTTCGACATGACGAACTTGCCGGCGTAGCTGAACGCCCGCCAGTCGAGGCGGAGCGTCGGGCCGTCTTCGGGGCCGCCGAGCACCGCGTATCGCACGACCGGCAGTTGGCAACCGAGCGCAAAGAGTTGCGTGGGTGGCAGCCGTTCTCTCTCGCTTGCCGACCTACCGCACTTCGACCAGTCCGCGGGCGTCTACGACCTCGCGATGCTGGCTGCTCACAGGGAGTACCTGGAGGGAGGGGCGCAGGGACGGGACCCGCTGAGTCCGCTCTCGACGGCGGGTTCAGGGCGACGACCGTCGGCGCGAAATCGGGAGACGGATAATCCCCCGCCGAGAAGCGCGCTCCATGAATCTCGTCGACGTCGACGCGCGGGCGTTCGTGCGGTTCCTCCCAGGGGACCTGCTGGCAGTCCTCACGATGGTGTTGCTCGGCACGATGCGTCACGGCTCGCTGACAGCCGAGCGGTACGCCGGCGTCCTCGTTCCGTTCCTCGTGGGCTGGCTCCTCGTCGCGCCGCTGGCCGGCGGCTACGACTCGCAGGTTCTTTCGTCCACCCGCAGCGCGCTCGTGCTCGGTGTCGCGTCGTGGCTGGGCGCCGACTTCGTCGGCCAGGTGCTTCGTGGCACCGACTACTTCCCGGGGGAGGCCGACCCCGTGTTCTTCCTCGTCGCGCTGCTGTTCGGCGGCCTGCTGATCGCGGTCATGCGGTTCGCGACGCTCGTCGTCGTGGACCTCACCGGAAACTGAGCCAGACGGCGACCCCCGAGGCGAGCGCGGCGAACACCGCGAGCACCGCGAACAGCGTTGGCGGGCCGGCGTACTGGAGGACGCCCCCGGCGATAGCCGCGCCGAGCGCGCCGACGCCGAACACGCCGAGGTAGGTGTAGCCGTAGGAGAGCCCCCGGGTGCCGGCGGGCGTGTAGAGGGCGACCGTCGCCTGGTAGAGCGGTTGGATGACGAACAGCGTGAACCCGAGGAGCGCGCCGACCACGAGCAGCGGGACGAGACCCGCCTCCGCCGCTGGCAGGAACGCGAGTGCGAGGACGACGAGCGCGCCGAACCCGACCGCGATGGCGCGCTCCGTCGACACGCGGTCCGTGAGTTTCCCGCCGACGTACTGCCCGAGGACCCCCACCATCAGCAGTCCCGCGTAGGCGTACCGGTAGGGCTCTATCTCGCGGCCGGCAAACTCGACGGGCGCGAACGCGGGGAACTCCGAGAGCACGTTCGGCAGGAAGGTCAGCACGCCGCGGTAGTAGAGACCGTCGAGCATCACGACCAGCAGGATGGCGGCGAAGGGACCGACGAGCAACAGTTTCGACTCGGCGAGGAACTCCGAGAGGGAGCCGACGCCCACGCTCGCCTTCGAGTCGCCGCCGTCGGCTTCCGCCCCGGCGACTGCCGCGCGCTCGTCGAAACGCACGCGGAGTGCGACGAGCCCGGCGACCACGGCGGGGGCGGCGAGTACGATGGCGACCGTCCGCCAGTCGGCGACGAGCAACAGCAGCGTGACCGCCAGGGGGCCGAGGGCGATGCCGACGTTGCCCGCGATGCCGTGGTAGGCGAAGGCGTTCCCGCGGGCCTCGACGCCAGTGCTGATGAGCGAGAGGCCGGAGGGGTGGTAGACGCTCGCGGCGACCCCCCAGCAGACGAGCGCGAATCCGACGGCGAGAATCGAGGGCGCCAGCGAGAGCACGACGAACGAGGCGGCCATCCCGAACAGACAGCCAGCGATGAGTCGCCGGGAACCGAACCGGTCCGAGAGCACGCCACCCGGGAGTGCGCCGAGGCCGAACAGCCCGTAGCCGATGGCGACGACGACGCCGATGGTCGCCCGGTCGACCTGGAACGCCTCCAGCCACAGCGGGATGAGGATGGGGATGGAGAGTTCGTAGGTGTGGACCATCGCGTGCGCGAGGGAGACGAGGCCGACGATGGCGCGGTCGTTCCGGTTCACTGCAATCGTCCCTACCATCCACGCGGGGCGTTATAGACGTGTCCACATCGGAAACAGTCCCTCGTTACACACCGCGAAAGAAGCCGCACTCTCTGCACCATCCGCCTGTTAGCTACTGTCAACCCGGCTCAACGCCGCGTTGTCCCCCGGGTACCGCCCGCCACTGCATAACTTACGCAGCACATTTGCCAATAGTCCAAGAACCCTTTTATTGTGGTTCGGTCACAGCGAAAAGACAACCATGACCGGCTACTACGACGCACTCCTCGTTCTCATTCCGGTCGCGCTCGTCGGCGTCAGCGCCGTCCTCGCGGCCATCGGCGCGGCGAACACGACGGCCGTCACCCTCGGCGGCGTCGTCGCGGCAGGACTGGTTGCACACGGCCTCTTCGTCAACGAACCCAGCGACACCGGGACTCACTCGTCGTCATCGTCCTACGAACCCGCTGACTGAAACGACCGCGGTAGCACCGACTCGGCGAGCGGCCTCAATTCTTAACCCGTTGACGCGCGAATCGGCGCATATGACCGAGACGCTGTTCCTCGCCGACGAGGACGTCGCCGACCTCGCCGACCCCGCCGACTACGTCGACGCCGTCAGAGATGGGTACCGGCAGCGCGGCGAGGGCGCGCCGGCGAAACCCCGGACGAAGCTCCTCAACGAGTCTCCACCGGGCATGTTCACGGCGTACGCCGCAATCCTCCCGGAGACCGGCGCGATGGGGGGCTACATGTACAGCGCCGGCTTCGGGGAGCGGGACGCGTGGTTCGTCACGCCGCTGTTCGACGCCGAGTCGGGCGAACCGCGCGCGATAGTCGACGGGGCGCGGATGAACCCGTTCAAGACTGGTGCCGCGGGCGCCGTCGGTGTGGACGCGCTCGCCCGGGAGGACGCCAGCACGCTCGCCGTCATCGGGAGCGGCGCACAGGCGCGCGGACAGGTCCGGGCGACCGCTACCGTCCGCGACCTCGACACCGTCTGGGTGTACTCCCCGACGAAGGAGCACCGCGAGTCGTTCGCCGCGGAGATGAACGAGCGACTGGACGCGTCGGTCGCTGCCGTCGCGTCCAGCGCCGCGGCGGTCGAGGAGGCCGACGTCGTCGTCACCGCGACAAACGCGAGCGAACCCGTCTTCGACGGCGCGAACCTGGCGGACGGCACCCACGTCACCGCGATGGGGCAGTACGACCCGGAGAAGCGGGAACTCGACGCGACCACCATCGAGCGCGCAGTCTACGTGCCTGACCTCCGGGAACGCGCGACGCAGGACGCCGGCTCGTTCATCCAGGCTGTCGAGGAGGGCGTCGTCACGGCGGACCACGTCCACGCGGAACTCGGGGAGGTCGTGGCCGGAAGCGCGCCCGGCCGGGAGTCCCCCGAGGACGTCACGGTCTTCGACAGCGGCGGGACGGGCATCGAGACGGCGGCCGCCGCTCACATGCTGTACGAGCGCGCGGTCGAGCGGAATCGCGGGAAAGAGATCGAGTTCGCGCCCGCGAGCGAGGCGCTCACCGGCGAGTAGTCCGAGGGTTTACGTACCAGAGCGGGGCCATCCCCGGCCGTGACCTGAAAGCCAGCGTGGAGCGACGAGTGGGATCGCGGCGGCCCCCTCCACGATACCCGAACGTGAGCCTCCGGTGGAAGCTTCCCGGAGCGCTCACCTGCCGCCGCCTGTTCGCCCTACACCCACTGCGTCAGGCCCAGCGCCTCCACGAGCGGGATTCCCGCCGCGAGCGCGCCGACCAGATAACCGAGGATGGCGCCCCCGTTCAGCAGCGGTAGCCCCGCGTGCGCCCGTCCCTTGAACACCATTCGCATCAGGACGAGGAGGCCCACTATCGTCCCGACGATGGCCGTCAGCGCGGCGAGTTCGACGCCGAACACCCTCGGCGTGTCGAGAAAGAACGCCGCGCTCGCCACGAGTATCGTCGGCATCACGGCGTCCCCGAGTCCGATGAAGTACGCGCTACGGTCCGCCCCCGACTCGTCGCGTTCACTCTCCTCGGCACTCTCTGCCACCTCCTCGGCGTCCTCGCGGAAAGAGTACGCCAGCGTCGTCGGCACGACCAGCACCACGGGGAGCCGTAGCTCCATGACGCCCGAGGCGAGCGTCAGCATGTGTTCGGTGCCGTAGACGCTGATGGCGTCGTAGACGGCCAGCGCCGTCAGCAGCACGATAGCGGGGAGGATGCCGAAGCTGATGCCGAACAGCGCCGCGGCCCCCATCCCCATGATTGCGCCGGCGCTGTCGATGACCCACCACTCGGGGTAAGCGTACAGCGCGACCACCAGAACGGCCGCGGGGAGGTACGCCGCGAGGTTCACGCCCTCGACGATGACGGCCGGGAACGCCACGCCGAAGACGTAGGAGGCGATGAAGCCGCTCGTCAGCAGGACGAATCCGCGGAGAATCCACTGCACGTCGTACTTGATGACGAGCAGGATGGCGCCCGTGACGACCAGCAAGAAGCCGACGTAGAAGACGCTGTTGAGCGGGTTCTGGGGGTCCTCCGTCGACTGCAGGCCAGCTGACTCGAACGGTTCGAGGAGTGCGAGCGCGCCGAACTGGACGACGAGAAAGAGCGCGACGACGGCGCCGAGCACGGTGGCGACGCGGGTCGAGTCGTTCATACCCAGGTTCTCTCACCCGCCCCGCTTTGGTGTTGCGACTCGACTGAGTCGGTCACCGGACGTAGAGGGTCTGTCCGACGAGCGCCGGCAGGTGGACGCCGCGGTCGGGCGTGACCGAGAGGTACGGCCGTTCGACCGGGCCGAACACGTCCACGACGCGCCCGACAGAGTCCAGGTTCTGGTCGACGACGCTGTCCCCGATGTCGGGGTGGTCCTCGCCGTCGCAGCGCACCACCGCGACGTTCTGTGCGGTCCGCACCACGTCGCCGGCGCGCCGCATCAGTCACGGAGCGCCGTCACGTACGCGGCGACGGCCTGCAGGAGGTCAGACTTCCCGGCGTCGTCGGCGTCCTTCACGAGGACGCGACCCGACTGCTCCCAGTGTCGCCGGGGGTAGGATACGTCACGCTCGACGACGGCGTCGTAGCCGACCTGCTGGACGGCGGTCGCGATCTCGTCGACGGTCGGCTCCTCGACCGCGAGTGATCGAGGGATGCGACGTCCATCGCGGCGGGAGAGCGTCGCGTCGAAGTAGGCTGGCCAGATGACGTTCTCGACCATGGCGGAGCGTACCGGTTCACGCGGTTAAATGGTATCGGAGCGGACCGAGAGAATGGGCTGCGTTATCGGCGTGCGAGCAGCGCGGCGCCGAGCACGGCGACGATTGCAGCGGGAACACCGAACCCGGGGACACCGCCGCCGGACTCGCCGTCAGTGGTGGTTGTCGTGGCCGGCGCGTCGGCCGTCGTGGTCGTCGGCGCTGCCGTGGTGGTCGTCGTGGTCGTGGTGTTGGCGTCGGCGTACACCTCGGGGTGGAACGCCTGGGCCATCTGCGTCATCGGTTCGACGATGCGCGGCGCGGGCTGACTCAGGTGGTTGGTGTCCACGACGACGATGTTGCCTTCCTCCCAGGCGGTCGTGTTCCGGATGACCGAGTCCTGGGGGATGTACGAGCGGGACTCGTTGCCCAGCTGTTCCGGGTAGACGCTGACGACGACGAACTCGGGGTCCTGGTCGGCGATGAACTCCTCGGAGAGCTGCGGGTACGGCGCGCTAGAGTTCGCCTCGGCGGCGATGTTCTGCCCGCCCGCCCGCTCGATTATCTGACCGACGAAGGTGTTGGGGCCAGCGGTGAAGCCGGCTTCGGTGCCCCAGTAGACGCTGGGCTTCTGCTCGCCGGCGACGGCTTCCTCGACGGTCTGGACGCGGTCGCGCATCTGGGTGACGGTCTCCTCGGCGCCAGCGCACTCGCCGGTCAGCCGACCGATGAGCTGGGTCTTGTTGTAGATGCTGTCGATGGAGTCGGCCAGTTCGAAGCGGTAGACGGCGATGCCGGCACCCCGTATCTGCTGGACCGTGTCGTTGTTGATGGTGTTGGGCGCGAGCACAAGGTCGGGTTCGAGGCTGATGACCTGCTCGACGTTCACGGTCGACGGGAAGCCGGAGGTCACGACCTCACGGGAGTCGGCTCCCTCGAGGTAGCCCCCGAACTGCGAGATGCCGACGACCTTCTCGCGGCCGCCGATCTCCCACATCGTCTGTGCGGCGCTCGGGTTCAGTGTGACGACGCGTTCCGGTTCCGCGTCGACGGTGACCTCGTGGCCGCTGGCGTCGCTCTCGGTCAGCGGGAACTCGCACTCGAGCGTTCCGCCGTCCTGTGCACCGACGGCGCTGGCGGCACCGGCGGCCGGGGCCACCGCACTAAGAACGAGTAGGACTACACCAACTACGGTTGCAGTTCTGCGCATACCTCATCGAGGCAGCTAACGCAATAAATATTTGTCTAAAGCAAATACGGTTGTAGTAATGCGCGTTCGAACCCGAGCGAGCCTCTGGAGTGCCGTCGCGTTCGCCGTCCTCGTGGCGGTCATGCTCGTCAGCGCCACCATCGGCCACGTCTCCATCCCCATCGAGCAGGTGGCCCTCGCAGCCCTGGAGACGGTCGCCGTCCCCACGGCCGTCTCCCCGTTCGTCGATTCGGCGACGATTCCGTTCGTCGGGTCGCTGCCTTGGCCCGCCATCGACGTCGGCTACAGTTCGCCGCTCCAGTTCGACGTACCCGGCGAGGCGCAGTACATCGTCGGCCAGCTCAGGATGCCCCGCATCGTGCTCGGGGCCACCGTCGGCGCCGCGCTCGCCGTCGCGGGCACGGTCATGCAGGGGTTCTTCCGGAACCCGATGGCCGACCCCTCCATCATCGGCGTCTCCTCGGGCGCCGCGGTGGCCGCAGTCACCGTCATCGCGTTCCCGGCCTTCCTCCCGTTCGGCGTCCAGGTCGCCGCGTTCGTCGGCGCGCTCGTCGCTGCGTTCGCCGTCTACCTCCTCGCCACGCAGGACGGCCGCACGCCGGTCGCGACGCTCCTGCTCGCGGGCATCGCCGTCCAGACGCTGCTCGGCGCCGTCACGTCGTTCGTCATCGTGAAATCCGGGCGGAGCATCCGCGAGGCGATGTACTGGCTGATGGGACACCTCAACGGGACGCGCTGGCACGAGGTCGAACTCGCGCTTCCAACGGTCGTTCTCGGAACCCTCGTCCTCCTCGCGTACGCGCGGGACATGAACGTCCTGCTCGCCGGGGAGGAGGACGCACACACCCTCGGTGTCGACGTCGAGCGGACGAAGCGGCTCCTGCTCGCGGTGTCGAGCGTCGTCACCGCTGCCGCCGTCGCCGTCGCTGGCGTCATCGGCTTCGTCGGCCTCGTCGTGCCCCACGCGATGCGCCTGCTCGTTGGCCCCGACCACCGCGTGCTCCTCCCGACGTCGGCGTTCGCGGGCGGCGCGTTCCTCGTCCTCGCCGACACCGTCGCCCGGACCGGGGCGGCCGAACTTCCGGTCGGCATCGTCACCGCGTTCGTCGGCGCGCCGTTCTTCCTCTACCTGCTCCGCGACAGGGAGGTGCGTGCGCTGTGACCCTCGACGTCCGTGACGTCGACGTGGAACTCGGCGGCGAACAGATCCTCGACGCCGTCAGCGCGACAGTGGCCGACGGACGACTCGTGGGCGTCGTCGGTCCGAACGGCGCCGGGAAGTCGACGCTGCTGCGCGCGATGAACGGCGTCATCGACCCGGAAAACGGGACCGTCCTCGTCGACGACCAGGCGGTCGAAGAGCTCTCCTCGAAGGCCGCCAGCCGGCGCATCGCCAGCGTCCCACAGGACACCCACGTCGCCTTCGAGTTCACCGTGCGCCAGACCGTCGAGATGGGGCGCCACCCCCACATCCCGCGGTTCGGTGCTGACGACGACCCGGACGCCGTCGACCGCGCGATGGAGCGCGCGGAGGTCGCGCAGTTCGCAGACCGCGACGTCACCTCGCTGTCCGGCGGCGAGACCCAGCGCGTGCTGCTGGCGCGCGCGCTCGCCCAGGAGGCGCCCGTCCTCCTGCTCGACGAACCGACCGCGAGCCTCGACGTGAACCACCAGATCCGCACGCTCGAACTCGTCCGCGGCCTCGCCGACGACGCCGACCGCGCGGTCGTCGCAGCCATCCACGACCTCGACCTGGCCGCGCGCTACTGCGACGAACTCGTCCTCGTCGCGGACGGCCGCGTCGTCGACTCCGGGCGCCCGGCGGACGTGCTCACGCCAGCCGCTGTCAGGGACGCCTTCGACGCGCGGGTCGCGGTCGGCACGGACCCCGCGACGGGGGCGCCGACAGTCACGCCCCTCCCCGACGTAGAGGACGGCCTCGACCGCCGGGTGCACGTGCTCGGCGGCGGAGCCACCGGGGCGCCGCTGATTCGACGTCTCGCGGACGCCGGGGCCGAGGTGACGGTCGGCCCGGTCGTCGACGGCGACGTCGACCACGAGACGGCCCGCCGGTTCGGCGCGCAGGTGGTCACCGTTCCGCCGTTCGCCCCACCCGCGGAAGCAGTCGATCGCGCTCAGGAACTCGTCAAAGCGGCCGACGCAGTCGTCATTGCGAGCGAGGCCGCCGAACTCGGGGCGAACCCCGAACTCCAGCGGGCTGCGACGAACGTCCTGGTCGTCGGCGACCAGGGGTCGGGGACGCGAGTCGCTCCCGACGGGCTGGTTCCCGCGGTCGCGGCGCTCGACGACGTTGGCGACCAGTTCGCGGTGGCAGACGGCGGCAACGACGAGGGGTGACGCGGCCACGTCGCCTATGAGTGTCGGGCTCAGAGGTGGGGGCATGATACGTGCGGTGGCGCTGTCGGTGCTGGTCTTCGCGTCGCTGGTCGCAGGTCCCGCCGCCGCTGCGGTGCCGGCCGCTGGTGACTCTCTCGACGCGCCAGCCGTCGAACAGTTCCGAACGGCGGACACGCAGTCGGCCGACGCCCGGTCGGCGACCACCCGGACCATCGAGAAGTCGATACGACTCCACCGGACACCGGACGAACCCGGTGAGATAGACGTCAGCGCGACGTACGACGTCCCCGACGAACTCACGTCGATGAAGGTGCGGCTCCCCGCCGAGGCCCACGACGTCAGGAGCGACTCGTTCTCGCAGGACGGCGACCGCTACGCCTGGGACGGGAGCACCGACCCCGCGACGCTGCGGTTCTCGATACCGGCGAACCAGTCGGCCAGCGGCCCGCGGGCACCCGCGGGGTCCGCGGACCAGCAGTACTCCTTCACCGACACGGGCGAGTGGGCGCTCGTCACGGTGCCGGGACTCCAGACGGGGTGGGGCTGGCGAGGCCCCGACTCCCTCACTGTCACGATAGACGAGGACGTGGCCGTCGACGGCCCGGGCTCGACGGGCGGCGAGATAGCGTACATGGGGGACGTCGAGGAGTACACCCGCACGGCGAACGGCCAGACGTTCACGCTGGTCGTCCCGGAGCGCGCCTCGATGGCCGAGTCGCCGGGGGACGTCCTCGAGGCCCTCGGGGCCGCCTCGAGTCGGCTCCGAGTCGGTTCGAAGGACGAGAACGTCTGGTTCGTCGCCGCGCCGGCGAACGCGAATTGGGGCGTCAGGGGCGTCGAGTACGGCGGTAACGACGCGTGGGTCGTCGCGGACTCCCGGCTCTCGGACCCGGGGAACGTCTGGCTCCACGAGTACGTGCACACGCGCCAGGACTACACCACGGCGACCAGCGGCCGCTGGACGATGGAGGCGGCAGCAGAGTACTACGCGGGGTCGCTCTCCCTGCGCGCCGGCTACGTCGACTTCCAGTCGTTCCAGCGGTACCTCGGCTACGGCGAGCGCGACCCGTGGCGCGACGCGATTCTCGCCCAGCCGACCACGTGGGCCTCCGGCGCGAACTACCTCAAAGGGAGCCTGGTGTGGGGGAGCGTGGACCGGCAGATTCGACTCGACACGAACAGCGCTGCCACCACTGACGACGTGCTGTGGCGGCTGAACCAGCACGACGGTCCGGTGTCGAACGAGGACGTGTTGGACGTCGTCGCTGCGGTGTCCTCGTCGTCGGCCCGCGAGTACGCCCAGCGCTACACGGAGACCAGCGACACGCCCGAGATGTGGTCCGAGGCCGAACACGGCGAGGCGTTCGACACCCAGCCGGCCCGCATGCGCTACGACGTCGAGTCCTACCAGGTCACGGGCCCGTTCCGCGACGAGACGTTCACCTCGCAGCCGACCCTCTACGTCGGCGAGACGCTCGCGGTCAGCGCGAAGGTGACCAACGACGGCGGTAGCCAGGGGTCGTACGTCGTGAAACTCGGCTTCGATGACTCCACGCTGGCGGCGGTGCGCGGCGAGCTCGACCCCACGCGGAGCGACGACGTCGCCCTCCAGCACCAGTTCACCGAAGCCGGGACGTACAACCTCACGGTCGGAAGGAACACGGTTCCGGTCACTGTCCGAGAACCCGCCGACCCCGTCGTCGATAACCTCTCCGTCTCCCCGGGGAGTGTCGCACCGGGCGAGGACGTCACCGTCACCGCCACGTTCGCGAGTCCGACCGCCCACCCCGCGACGGGGACCCTCCCGCTCACTGTGGACGGCCAGCAGGTCGGGAGCTTCGACGTCACCCTCGACGCGGGCGAGTCGGTCACGCGCTCCCGGACCGTCACCCTCGACGAAGTGGGGGAGCGCGAACTCGCGGTCGGCGACCTGAGCGTGACCGTCGACGTCAGTGAGTCGGACGCCACGGTTCCCGGATTCGGTGTCGGTGTCGCGCTGGTCGCGCTCGCGCTGACGGTTGGCGCGCTGGTCGCGCGGCGCGAACGTTAACAAGTCCGAGCGCCCAACCCCGCCCCGTGAACCGACGCGCGCTCGCCGTCGTCGTCCTCGTCGCGCTCGCCGGCTGTTCCGGGTCGCTGCTCGGTCCCGAGACCACGCCGGACGAACGCACCGCGACCGTCGTCCACGTCGTCGACGGCGACACCCTCGACGTGCGCTTCGCGGACGGCAGCGAGGACCGGGTCCGCCTGCTCGGCGTCGACACCCCGGAGGTCCACGAGGGCGTGAGCCCGGACGAGTTCGAGGGCGTCCCCGACACCGAGGCCGGACGCGCCTGCCTCCGGTCGTGGGGCGAGCGCGCCAGCGAGTTCGCCACCGAGCGCCTCGCGGGCGCCAGCGTCACCGTCACAACCGACAGCGAGGCCGACCGCCGCGGCGGCTACGACCGCCTGCTCGCGTACGTCACCGTCGAGGGTGAGTCGTTCAACCGCGCGCTCCTCGAGGACGGCTACGCGCGACTCTACGACACCCAGTTCTCGAAGCGCGACGCGTTCGCCGCCGCCGAACAGCGCGCCCGCGAGAACGGGACCGGCCTCTGGTCGTGCGCCAGTTGACCCAGGGAGTGCCGGACGGAGCCCCCGCGGCGAGAAACTATTTCACCGGCTCCGTCGTACGACGTTCGCATGGCCGGGCACACCGGGGACATCGACGCACTGCTGGACGACATGCACGAGCGGGCTGCGGCGATGGAGGGGCAGGCCGACCTCCCGCTCGCGGAGATGTTCCCGCCGGCGTTCATGCGGAGACACACTCACGAGGACTCCATCGACTCGTTCCTCGACGCCTGCCGGTGGGACGTCGACTCCCGAGAGGCGTTCGCTGACGTCTCACAGGACGAGTTCGACGACTACGTCGCCGAGCGGACGCGCTTCGATGACTGGGACGCGATGGTCGGCCGCGCCGGCGAGGAGTGGATGGCGCGACAGATGGGGATGGAGCTCTGAATCGGGGCGACGACAGAGAAGTCGGGCTGGTTCTCAGAACGGGTTCTTGTTCGAGGGGCGCCACTTCGACGCGGCGTACGTGCTCAGCGCCCCGAACAGCACCATCGGGATGCCGACGATTGCGCCGACGACCGTGAGCGTCAGCAGCGCGCCGAACAGGACGAACAGCAGGCGCCCGGTCGCGTGGCGGTTCTTCGGTTCGTAGCCACACTGGGGGCAGCGGACGACCACCGTGGAGATGTTCGTCCCGCAGGCGCGACACGGTGCGGTGTCCGCGTCCCCGGTCGGCGCCTCCTCGGTGGCCGTCGCCGCCACGTCTAACTTGTCGGTCGGTGCCGCTCCACGGACGATTGGGCGGTTGCCGCCGCGGGTGACTCGCCCGTAAACCCGGTAGAGGGCCGTGGCGCCGAAGACCCACGTGAAGGCAACCAGTGCGCCGACGACTAATCCGGAGGCGAGTTCGACGAAGGTCGCGTCCGCCGACATGCCGGTCACGACCAGCAGGACCGCGATTCCGACGACGACGCCCCACTTCCACCGCGGCATCCAGTCGCGGAGCACCGCCCGCATCCGTCTCCACCTCGACCGGCCGTCCGTCACTGCCGGTTCGTTCTCCGACTCGGGTGCGCTAGCCATACCCCACGCTATCAGTCCCCGTAGAAAGCAGTTGGGTATGTTCACACTCGGCAGGGACGCTCCCGCTCGTCGACGCGAGCCGCTTCGTGGAGTCGTACCGGGAGACACATCCCCGACGACACGGAGACACTGGACAGAGTCGACCTGCTGGATGGTCCGCTTGACGACCAGAACTGCAAACGGCCCCGCTCAATCGAACAGGGGACGACTCAAAGCACGCGGCGCGTCGAGTGGCGTCCAGCCCCATTGAACCACTGCACACTCCATACGGATACTGCCAAAAGTCGTCTGGTGAATCCAGGGAGCGGTTACAGGAAGTCGATGATTCGAATGGAAGACGCCCTCACAGGCTGTCGTCCTCGTCGTCGGGATCGGCGTCTTCCGGACTGACCTCCTCGAGTGCCGCTTCGAAGTGCGCCTGGGTTAGCACGATATCCTCGACGGCCGTCGCCGAACCCTCCGTCTGGGACCGGACGTGCTCCCGAACGGCTACCGTCGCCGCCTCCCGACACAGCGCGGCCAGATCCGCACCCACGAAGCTGTCCGTCTCGGCCGCCAGACGGTCGAGATCGACGTCGTCCGCCAGTGGCCGGTCCCGGGTATGGATCGCCAGGATTTCGCGCCGAGTCTCCTCGTCCGGCTCTCCCACTTCTATTTTGCGCTCGATTCGACCCGCACGCGTGAGGGCGTCGTCGATGAGGTCTGGCCGGTTCGTGGCCGCGATCACGACCACGTCCTCCAGTTCTTCGAGCCCGTCGAGTTCGGTTAACAGCTGTGAGACGACGCGTTCACCGACGTTCGAATCGCTGCCGCCGCTCCCGCGTTTCGTCGCGATGGAGTCGATCTCGTCGAAGAAGATGACGGTCGGAGCGTTCGACCGCGCCTTCTCGAAGATCTCCCGGACGCCCTTCTCGGACTCCCCGACGTACTTGTCGAACAGTTCGGGTCCTTTGACGGAGATGAAGTTGGACTGGGCTTCGTTCGCGACGGCCTTCGCGAGCAGCGTCTTCCCGGTTCCGGGCGGCCCGTGGAGCAGTATCCCCTTCGGCGACTGGAGGTCGACCTGTCTGTACGCCTCGGGATACTCCAGTGGCCACTGGATGGCCTCCTGGAGTCGGGCTTTGGTCTCCTCGAGACCGCCGACGTCCTCCCAGGTGACGTCGGGCGTCTCGACGAATACCTCTCGGAGCGCGCTGGGGTCGATCTCCCGGAGTGCCGCTCGAAAGTCCGGCTCGGTCACGTCGAGCGTTTCGAGCGTCTCGGCGTCGATCTCGTCGCCTTCGAGGTCGAGGTCGGGGCGGACACGTCGGAGCGCGTTCATCGCCGCCTCGCGGACGAGACTCTCGAGGTCGGCGCCGACGAACCCGTGGGTGTTCTCGGCGTACTGTTCGAGATCCACGGACTCGGCGATGGGCATCTCCCGGGTGTGGACCTGGAGGATCTCCTTGCGGCCCCTGGTGTCCGGCGCGCCGATCTCGATCTCGCGGTCGAAGCGGCCGCCGCGGCGCAGCGCGGGGTCGATGGCGTCGACGCGGTTGGTTGTTCCGATGACCGTCACCTGCCCACGGTCCTCGAGGCCGTCCATCAGCGAGAGCAACTGCGCCACGACGCGGCGCTCGACGTCGCCTTGCGTGTCGTCCCGGTTCGGGGCGATGGAGTCGATCTCGTCGATGAAGACGATCGCGGGTTCGTTCTCCTCGGCCTCGTCGAAGACCTCGCGCAACCGCTCCTCGCTCTCGCCGTGGTACTTCGACATGATCTCGGGGCCGGAGATGGTCTGGAAGTTGGCGTCGATCTCGTTGGCGACCGCCTTCGCGATGAGCGTCTTGCCAGTTCCGGGCGGGCCGTGGAGCAAGACGCCCTGCGGTGGCTCGATGCCGAGTGCCTGGAAGAGCTCGGGATGCGACATCGGCAGTTCGATCATCTCCCGAACCTGGTCCAGTTCCTCGTCGAGCCCGCCGACGTCCTCGTAGGTGATTCCCGGGGCCTCGGAGCTCCCGGTCGCGTCGTCCGGGTGTCCGGCGTCGACCTCCTCCGCAGACTGTTCGACTACGTTGATGCTCGTCGACTGCGTGACGATCACGGTCCCGTCGGGATCACTGTCGACGATGCGGACCGGAATCCGGCGGTTGGATCGCCCCGGCATGGAGCCGAACCCGATCGCTAGTGGCACGGTCTGACCCGTCTGGACCGCGCGGTTGACCAACTTCTCGCGCAGATACGGTGTGAGATCGCCGCGGATCTGCAGGGCGGGCGGGAGCGCGATCGACAGCTCCTCTGCCGTCGCCACGTCGGCCGGTTCCACCCGGGCAAGTTGGTCGATTCGTACCCCAGTGGTCTGGCGCGTCTGGCCGTCGATGCCGACGACGCCGCGCTGTCGTTCGCCCGCCCGTCCCGGTCGGACACGGGCAACCACGGTCCCTTCCTCGCCCTCGATCGTGACGAAGTCACCGCTACTGAGGTTGAGTTCCGCCATCGCCTCGCGGTCGATCGCCGCGATACCTTTTCCTGCACTCTGCCGGTCGAGTGGTTTGACAACGAGTTTCATGAGTGGTAGTCTCACCAGGCATCATTCGAACGGGAACACCCCTCACCGCGGGTGGTCGAGAGAAGTATAGCGCTGGGTTAGGTGTACGAGTGTCCGGAGAACTGAAATAAGTACGTGCCTCGAACCCCATAGATACCAACAGGTGACTTCCCCAATAGTTCACTGCCTCACAGGCGCGCCGTAATCACCACCTTCTATCCAGGGCCAGCCGACAGTGATTGAGTCCAGCCGAAGTCCGCCGGTAGTGGTGGTTGCCCCCGACGCTGCGGGCCTACCCCGGGGTCGACTCACGGCACCTGCCGCCTATCCGACACCGGCGTGCCTCGATCCGTTCGGGACAGATACGGAAAGCCGAGTGACCGCTATTGACCAGTTCGGCCGAATTGCGAGAATACGAGGGTTACGAACCCGTTTCCCTGAAGCCGGTAAAGGGATTTGAACCCTTGGCCTATTCCTTACGAAGGAATCGCTCTACCAGTCTGAGCTATACCGGCACGGCTCGGACACGCTCGCTGCACTCTACCGTAGCCGCATACGAGAAATAAGGCTTGCGAATCAGCGGCGGACGAGGCGAGCGTCCACGACGACGTTGAGTTCGTGGGGCGCGTACGACCGGACCGACCGGCGGTTCTCGACGGTCACGTCGTACGCCGGTTCGGCGGCCTCGCGGATGGCGTCCTCTGCGGGGCCGTACGGGTCGTCCTCGTGCTGGATGTCGTAGAGGTGGAGCACGCAGTCGTCGCCCGCGAGCGCGACGGCGGTGTCGAGGAACTCGTCGGCCGTGTGGGGGAGGTTCATCACGACGCGGTCGGCCCAGTTCTCGTAGTCTCCGGCGACGACTCGGACGTCTCCCGCGATGGCGGTGACGCGGTCGGCGACGCCGTTTCGCTCGGCGTTCCGCCGGAGGTAGTGGATGGCGCGTTCGTTGATGTCGGTGGCGACGATCTCGGCGCCCGCGGCGGCTATCGGCACCGCGTAGGGGCCGACGCCAGCGAACATGTCGAAGGCGTGTTCGCCGGGCGTAACCTGCTCGACGACGCGGTGGCGCTCGGTGGCGAGGCGCGGCGAGAAGTACACCTCGGCGATGTCGAGTTCGAACTCGTAGCCGTACTCCCGGTGGACTGTCTCCGTGCTCTCCCCGGCGAGGACGTCCCAGTCGCGGACACGCTCGGTGCCCTTGATCTTCGACGCCCGGTTGACCACCGTCCGCGCGCGCACGTCCGACTCGACGATTGCGTCGGCGATGCGCTGGGCGCGCTCGGGGTCGTCCTCGTCGACGATGACGACGTCGCCGAGGCGCTCGTAGGACGGTTCGAAGCCGAGGATATCTGCAGGGTTCGTCTGCGTGCGGCGCTCGGGCGCGTCGAACTCGACGACCGCGAGGTCCTCTGGGACAGCCTCTGGTTCTGTGACCGGGATGTAGAGCGACCCGTCCTCGCCGGTGATGGTGTACTCGGCGTCGACGAGGTCGGCGTCCGCGAGGCGGCGTCGGGTGGTTTCGCCGTCCTCGGTGGGGACGCGCACGCACGGGACTGGCATCGTCGGAGTTCGGCGCGGCGCGGCCTTACCGGTGTCGCTTCCGCGACGACTAGCGGCCTCGGGCGCTCAGTCGTCGGTGTCGCCCGCTCCGGTGCGGGCGTCGTCGATGCGCGCTCGCTGGTCCTCCGAAAGTGAGAACTCGGTGGCGCCGACGTTCTCGTCCAGCTGGTCGGTGGTTCGCGCGCCGATAATGGGCGTGCAGGTGAACGCCTCGCGCTCGACGAGCCAGCGGAGCGCGACCTGCGCGGGCGTCCGGTCCAGTTCGTCGGCGACGGCGCGCAGTTCGTCGAGGACCTGCCAGCCGCGCTCGCTCACGTAGTACTCCGCGAACCGGTCGTCGAGGTCCGCCCGGGCGCCCTCGGGTCCAGTGACGCCCCCGTCCTCGGTGCGCTCGTACTTACCGGTAAGGAAGCCACCGGCGAGCGGCGAGTAGGGACAGACCGCGAGGTCCTGGTCGGCGCAGACCTCGAGGTAGTCGGCGACGTCGTCGCCGGCCGCGGCGTGGAACATCGGCTGGGTGACGTCGAAGCGCGCGTGGTCCTCCACGTCGGCCGTCCAGAGCGCCTTCGTCAGCTTCCAGGCCGCCATCGTGGAGGCGCCGAGGTGGTTGACTTTCCCCGCCTCGACCAGGTCCGTGAGTGCGTCCAGCGTCTCCGCGATGGGCGTCTCGTCGTCCCAGCGGTGGATGTAGTAGACGTCGAGGTAGTCCGTGCCGAGTCGCTCGAGAGTGTCGTCGATCTGGCTCCGGATGTGCTTCCGGGAGAGGCCGCTGTCGTTCGGGCCGTCGCCCATCTCCCCGTACACCTTCGACGCGAGCACGAACTCCTCGCGGTCGTGGTCCGCGAGCCAGTCGCCGATCCACTCCTCGCTGGTGCCCGACGGCGTGCCGTAGACGTTCGCGGTGTCGAGGAAGTTGACGCCGTGGTCCCACGCCCGGTCGAGCAGGCGGTGGGCCTCCCGCTTCGTGGTCTCGGTCTCACCGCTGGCCGCCTCGCGCCCGAATCGCCAGGTGCCCAGACAGAGCTGTGAGACCTTCGTTCCCGTGTTGCCGAGGGTGACGTACTCCATGTGTCTGCAATGGTCGGCCACGCGCAAAGTCGTTAGTCCCGCAGCGGTCTCGAAACCCATAGGGTCGCTCGCGCACAACCCCGCCCATGCTCACGTTCGTCGGCCTCGGACTCTACGACGAGCGCTCGGTCACTGTCGAGGGCCGCGAGGCCATCGCCGACGCAGACCGCGCGTTCGCGGAGTTCTACACCAGCAGACTCGTCGGCGCGGACGTCGCCGACCTCGAAGCCTACCACGACACCGACATCGAGGTCCGGGACCGCGCGGGCGTCGAACAGGACCCGGAGCCGATTCTCGACGCCGCAGAGGCGGGGGACACCGTCTTCCTCACCGCTGGCGACACGATGATCTCTACGACCCACGTCGACCTCCGCCTGCGCGCCGAGGACCGCGACATCGACACCCGCGTCGTCCACGCGCCGACCGCCGAATCCGCGGCGTCGAGTCTGACGGGGCTCCAGAACTACCGCTTCGGGAAGGCGACGACGCTCCCGTTCGAGTGGGCCCACGGCGCCGACGGCGTCCCGGGTTCGGTCGTCGACACCATCGAGGCCAATCTGGAGCGGGGGATCCACACGCTCTGCTACCTGGACATCAAGGTCGACCACCCGCGAATCGAGGGCGACGAGTACATGACCGCGAGCCACGCCGCCGCACTCCTCGCGAAGCACTGGGACCCGGACGCGCTCGGCGTCGTCGTCGCACGTGCGGGTGCGCCCGACGCGAGAGTCAGGGCGGACACGCTCGCTGCGCTCGCAGAACTCGACTTCGGCGACCCGCTCCACCTGCTCGTGCTCCCGGGCGACCTCCACCACGTCGAACGGGACGCGCTGGTCGGACTGGCCGACGCGCCCGAGGACCGTCTGGACTGATTCGCCGAGCGTTCCCGACTACCGCAGCTTATCGAACACCGTGCTGTCGCAGTTCGAGCAGCTGCGCCGGTTGCGCCGGTAGCTCTTCCCGCAGTTCTGGCACTCCCACTTCGGCTTCAGCGACTCCGGCTTCAGCGACTGGAGCAGTCCCATGCGCTGGGTAGGTCGCCCGCGCAGAAAAACTGCCCGAAGACGGGGAGGTCGTCGGTCAGACCGAGCGGTCCATCGGCGACTCGTCGGGGTTCAGCACCTCTATCTCGTGGCCGTCGGGGGTCTTCGTGAACGCGTAGTTCATGTCGCAGGACTCGGGGTCGCGGTAGTCCGCGGCCTCCCGGACGAGGAGGTCCTCCCAGTCGCCGACAAGGTCGTCGGTGCGCACCGCGAGGTGGCCCCAGCCGTCGCCGAGCGTGTACGAGCGACCGTCGTAGTTGTAGGTGAGTTCGACGGCCATCGCCTCGTCGCTCGCCCCCTCGGGCTTCATGAAGTAGTTCGCGAACGTGTCTGACTCCCAGCGGCCGGTGTGCTCGTAGCCGAACTTCCGCGTCCAGAAGCCGAGGTGCTGGTCGGCGTCCTCGACTCGAACCATCGTGTGGTCGATGCTCCACTGCTGGCCGTAGTCGCGCTCGACGAGTTCGACCTCGTGGCCGTCCGGGTCCTTGACGAACGCGTACGAACCGCCACAGGAGTCGGGGTCGCGGTAGTCCTGGGCGCCTCCGTCCATCAGTTGCTCGTAGGCGTCGTAGACGTCCTCCGTGCGCACGGCGATGTGGCCGAACGCGTCGCCCATATCGTACTCGTTGGTGTCGTGGTTGTGCGTGAGTTCGAGGAGCGCGCCCTCCTCGTGGGGGTCCGCCGGACCGAGGTAGACGTTCGTGAACGTCTCGCCCTCCCAGCGCGCGTGCTCGACGTAGTCGAGGTGGGTCTCGTACCAGGCCAGAGACGCCTCGAGGTCGCCGACGCGCAGCATCGCGTGGTCGAGTACGAAGTCGCTCATGTTCTCACGGTGTACTGCGTGGTCGAAAAGCGTACCGGAGGCGGAACAGCGGGTCGTCAGTCAGCGAACTGGTCGGTGTAGCAGACGGCGGCGGCCGCCCAGAGCCACAGCGTTCCGAGCGGAACCGCGGTGATGCCGCGCTGGCCGGACAGCGAGAGGGAGAGCGAGAGCACGCTGGCCCCCGCGAGCGCGAGTAGGCCCACGGTCACAGCCGAGTCGACCCGGTCGACGGCTGCGGTGACGACGGCGCCAGCCCACAGCAGGACTGCTATCGGCCACGCCTGCAGGTGGCTCGGGAAGGCACCCACGCGGGCGACGTACGTCGGGAGCGACGTGAACGCGAGCGTCTCGACGCGGAGGAAGCCGGCGGAGAAGATTGGGTACCAGCCCCCGGGCCAGGCGACGACGACCCACGGCAGCAGGCCGGCGAGGACGACGACGCCGACGCGGCGACGGTTCATCTACCGCCGCGCGACGACACGCAGAATGTCCTCGTCCGCCAGTTCGTGGTCGCGGCCGACCTGCTGTTCGTCGTGCTGGCCGGAGGGACCGGTCACGCGAGCGAAGCGGAAGCGCTCGTCGAGCGTGCCGCCGAGTTTCCGCAGCGCGTCGTCGACTGTGTCGCCCTCGCGGACGATGAGCGGTTCCTCGTAGTCGACGCCACGTCCGGGCTTGTCCATGTAGATGCGGATGAGACCGAGTTCCTCCCAGATGCGTTCTTTGAGCGTGTCGAGGCCCTTCTCCTCCGCCGCGGAGATGAAGATGGCGTCCTCGGGGTCGATGCCCTGCTCGCGGAGGTTCTCCTTCATCGTCTCCGCGTACGACGGGTCGATGAGGTCGACCTTGTTCACCGCGACGAGCGACGGCATGTAGACGCGGTTGTCCATCACGCCGTCGACGAGGCGGTCGACGGAGGGGTTGCCGCGGATGGTCACGTTCGCGTTGACGAACCCGCGTTCGCGGAGGATGCCCTTCACCGTCCCCTCGTCGAGGTCCATCTCGCCCGAGGAGTTCACGTCGATGCCGTCCTTACCCTTCGGGCGGACGTTCACCGTCGGGGGCTCCTCGTCGACGCGGATGTTGACGTTGTACAGTTCGTCCGCGAGGCGCTGGTAGCGGTCGATCTCGAACGCCGACAGCATGTAGATGACGAGGTCGGCGGCGCGGATGACCGAGAGGATCTCCTTGCCACCACCGCGGCCGCCGGCGGCGCCTTCGATGAGCCCCGGCACGTCGAGCAGCTGGATGTTCGCGCCGCGGTAGTCGAGCATCCCGGGGTTCACGTCGAGGGTCGTGAACTCGTAGGAGCCGACCTCGCTGTCTGCGTTCGTCATCGAGTTGATGAGCGAGGATTTCCCGACCGATGGGAAGCCGACGAGCGCCACCGTCGCGTCGCCGTGCTGCTCAACGGCGTAGCCGCCACCGCCGCCGCTGCCCGCCTCTTGCTTCTCGAGTTTCTCCTTCTTCTCCGCGAGCTTCGCCTTCAGGCGCCCGACGTGGGCCTCCGTCGACTTGTTGTACGGCGTGTTGGAGATTTCTTCTTCGAGCGATTCGATCTCCTCCTCGATACCCATTGACCGAGGCTATGCTGCTGGTGCCGAAAAGCGCTTTCCTCCGCGCCCGCCGGCGTTGCTTTCGACACGTTAATAGTTCGTCTCAAAGCAAGGGAGACGTAATGGGCGACCCCTCCACGTTCCGCGACAGCACCCAGATAGTGCTGCCATCGTCCACGCTGGCGGAGTTCCGCGAGGACCTGGAGGCGGAGTTCGTCGTCACCGTCTTCGAGCCCGAGGACAGCGACCTCGTCCGCATCATCGGAAGCCCGGTCGTCATCAAGGAGGTCAGCGACTACCTCGCGCGGCAGGGCGTCAGTCTCCCTTGAAAAGAAAGGGTTAAAACCGCGGCGGCGGTTCTTCTGGGTATGGCTGAGACGATAGAAGTGCTCGTACCCGGCGGTCAGGCCGATCCCGGCCCACCGCTCGGTCCCGAGCTCGGACCTACTCCCGTGGACGTGCAGGGCGTCGTTGCAGAGATCAACGACCAGACCGAAGCGTTCGACGGCACCGAGGTACCGGTCACCGTCGAGTACGAGGAGGACGGCTCCTTCAGCATCGAAGTCGGCGTTCCGCCGACGGCGGCGCTCATCAAGGACGAGGCTGGCTTCGAGACCGGCTCCGGCGAACCCCAGGAGACCTTCGTCGCGGACCTCTCCATCGAGCAGCTGAAGAAGATCGCCGAGCAGAAGAAGCCGGACCTGCTCTCCTACGACACCCGCAACGCGGCAAAGGAGGTCGCGGGCACCTGCGCCTCCCTCGGCGTCACCATCGAGGGCGAGGACGCGCGGACGTTCAAGCAGCGCGTCGAGAACGGCGACTACGACGACGTGCTTGGCGCGGAAGAAGCCGCAGCGTAAGTCTGGTAACCAATCGCAGTTCGCTGTTCTCCGATTCTCCGCCGCCGACCAGTCAGACTGCTGTCTTCACGGCGACGAAGCGAAGCCGTCGGTAGTCCGCGGTCCAGACGCCGCCTTCGAAGTGGTCGGCCCGGAGTTCGTCCTCGACGGCGGCGACGACGTCGTCCAGTTCCGACGCCGGCACTGGGGAGAGCAGGCTGTCGCCGAACATCTCCAGCCACGAGGCGAGGCCGTCCTCTCCGTCGTCGAGTTCGGTGGGTCGGTCGAACAGCGTCGCGTACTGCACCTCGAAGCCGTGCGCTTCGAGGCGCGGAGCGTACTCGCCGATACTCGGGAAGTACCACGGGTCAGATTGCTCGTAGCCCCGGCGCTCCAGTTCGGTGAACACCGCGTCGACGATGGCGCTGACGTTGCCGGTTCCGCCGAGTTCCGCGACGAACCGACCGCCGGGCTCGAGCACCGAGGCGACCGACTCCAGGACGCTGTCCTGGTCGGCAATCCAGTGGAGGGCGGCGTTCGAGAACACCGCGTCGAAGGATTCCTCGAACGCCAGGTCGCGGGCGTCTCCGTGCACGAACTCGTGGTCGGGGTAGTCCGAGCGCGCTTCCGCGAGCATCGACTCGGCGCTGTCGACACCGACGACCTCTGCCCCCGAGTCGGCGATCGCGTCTGTCAGGTGACCGGTCCCGCAGCCGAGGTCGAGGACGCGTTCGCCGGCCTGCGGGTCGAGTAGCGAGACGACGTCCTCGCCGTACTCGAAGACGAAGGAGTGGCTCCCGTCGTACGTCTCGGTGTTCCAGTGGTTGGGACTGTCGTCGGGCGAACGGGTCATCTCTACCCGGGACCCTCGCGGTCGGGCCGGATTACTCCACCGCTCGGCCGCATGTTTGCCGGTCGAGCCACGCAAATCGGTACCCTGAACTGACTGGGCTGGAGCCGCTGTATCAGGAGCTCTCAGGCCGTGGGAACGTCGCACGCGGGCGGGACTGGTTCGACGGTTTTAAGGCCGGCATCCCCCTCTGTCGAAGCGAGACAGGCGTAGCCTGTTTCACTGACCCGTAGGAGATCTGGCCTTCACAGGGTCGACGCACTACGGAGGTGAAAGATGGCAGACAACGATATCCAAGAGGCGGTAGCTCGCGCACTCGACGAGGCCCCAGAGCGGAACTTCCGTGAGACGGTGGACCTCGCGATCAACCTGCGCGACCTCGACCTCAACGACCCGTCGAATCGAGTCGACGAGGGCGTCGTACTGCCGTCGGGCACCGGACAGGAGACGAAGATCGTGGTCTTCGCAGATGGCGAGACCGCGGTTCGAGCCGAGGAGGTCGCCGACGAGGTTCTCGACGCAGACGACCTCGCAGACCTCGCAGACGACACCGACGCCGCGAAGGACCTCGCTGACGATACGGACTTCTTCGTGGCGCAGGCATCCCTGATGCAGGACATCGCGGGTGCACTCGGTCAAGTTCTCGGCCCGCGCGGCAAGATGCCGACGCCGCTCCAGCCCGACGACGACGTCGTCGAGACAGTAAACCGAATGAAAAACACCGTGCAGCTTCGCAGCCGCGACCGGCGCACGTTCCACACGCGCGTCGGCGCGGAGGACATGTCCGCCGAGGACATCGCCAGCAACATCGACGTTATCCTGCGTCGCCTGCACGCGGACCTCGAGAAGGGCCCACTCAACATCGACGGCGTCTACGTCAAGACGACGATGGGGCCCGCCGTGGAGGTGGCCTGATATGTCCGCAGAAGAGCGCACGACGGACCACGTCCCCGAGTGGAAACAGCAGGAGGTCGACGAACTGGTCGACCTCCTCGAACAGTACGACAGCGTGGGTGTCGTGAGCGTCACGGGCATCCCGAGCAAGCAGCTCCAGGACATGCGCCGCGGCCTCCACGGTTCGGCGGCCCTGCGCATGAGCCGCAACACGCTGCTCGTTCGCGCGCTCGAGGAGGTCGACGACGGCCTCGAGGAGCTCACCCAGTACATCTCGGGTGAGGTCGGACTGGTCGCCACGAACGACAACCCGTTCGGGCTGTTCAAGCAGCTCGAGGCGTCGAAGACGCCGGCACCGATCAACGCCGGCGAGGTCGCCCCGAACGACATCGTCATCCCCGAGGGTGACACCGGCATCGACCCCGGTCCGTTCGTCGGCGAACTCCAGACCATCGGCGCCAACGCGCGCATCCAGGAGGGCTCCATCCAGGTGCTCGAGGACTCCGTCGTCACCGAGGAAGGTGAGACGGTGTCCAACGACGTGGCCAACGTCCTCGCGGAACTCGGCATCGAGCCGAAGGAGGTCGGCCTCGACCTGCGCGGCGTCTTCTCCGAAGGCGTCCTGTTCACGCCGGACGAACTGGAGATCGACGTCGAGGAGTACCGCGCGGACATCCAGTCCGCGGTGGCCTCGGCCCGGAATCTCTCGATCAACGCGGAGTACCCGACGGCGCAGACCGTCGGCGCGCTGGTCGCGAAGGCCAGCGGCGAGGCGAAGAGCCTCGGCCTCCAGGCGGCCATCGAGAGCCCGGATCTCGCCGACGACCTCGTCAGCAAGGCGGACGCGCAGGTTCGCGCGCTCGCCGCGCAGATCGACGACGAGGAGGCGCTCCCCGAGGAGCTCCAGGACGTCGAAGCGCCCGCTGCGCCCGCCGAGGGCGACAGCGAGGAGGAGGAGGAAGCACAGAGCGACGACCAAGATACTGAATCCGAGGCAGACGCCGACGACTCCGACGATGACGACGACGGAGACGACGGCGCCGAAGGCCTCGGGGAGATGTTCGGATAACAATGGAGTACGTTTACGCAGCACTCATCCTGAACGAGACTGGTGAAGAGCTCAACGAAGAAAACATCACTGGCGTCCTCGAGGCCGCCGGTGTCGATGTCGAGGAGTCCCGAGTGAAGGCGCTCGTCGCCGCGCTCGAGGACGTCGACATCGAGGAGGCCGTCGAACAGGCCGCCGCCGCACCCGCCGCGGGCGCCGCGCCCGCCGGTGGTGCCGCGGAGGCCGACGAGGCCGAAGCCGAGGAAGCGGACGAAGAGGAGCCCGAAGCGGAAGCGGAAGACGAGGGCGACGACGACGACGAGGAAGAGGAGGCCAGCGGCGAAGGTCTCGGCGACCTCTTCGGCTAATCCGGTTCCACAGCGACCCACATTCTTTCGCGCGCCACGCCACGTAGCGACGCGTACGTTCGTCCGTCCGGCATCGACAACGGGAGCGACGCGTAGGTTGAAATGCGAGTACGGGACCAACTCGACTCGATGGACGTCGTGGGGGTGCGCGTGTTCGTCGGGCCGGGTGCGACAGCGGTCGCGCTGGCAGCCGTCTCGACCGGCATCCTGCTCGGAACCTGCTCCGGCCTCGTCCCCGGGTTGCACGTCAACACGCTGGCGCTCCTGCTCGCCGCCGCCGCGCCGGCCGTTCCGGGACCGCCCCACCTCGTCGGCGCGGCGCTGCTCGCCGCGGGCGTGACCCACTCGTTCCTGGACGTCGTGCCGACGCTCGCGCTCGGGGTCCCGGACCCGGCGATGGCGGTCAGCGCGCTCCCCGGCCACCGACTCGTGATGGGAGGGCGTGGGCGAGAGGCGCTGCGCATCTCTGCGCTCGGTAGCGGCGTCGCTGTGGGGGTGGCCTTCGTCCTCGGGATTCCGGTGACCTGGGTCGCCAACCGCGTCGCGCCGCTCGTCTACGCCCACCTGACCGTGGTGGTCGCGGCGCTGCTGGTGTTTCTGCTCGCCCGCGAGACGTCGTGGCGGGCGCGCGCCGGCGGACTACTATCCGTCGTCGCGAGTGGCGCGCTCGGCGTCGTCGCACTCCCGATGGACCCGACCGGCGTGGTCCCGACGGGGGACGTGCTGGCGCCGCTGTTCGCGGGCCTGTTCGGTGCACCGGTGTTGCTCGCGGCCTACCGCGGGGCCGGCGTCCCCGAACAGGGCGACCCGGTTGTCGCCGACCGCCCGCGCGACGTGGTCGAACCCGGCGTGGCAGGGAGTCTGGCCGGCGCCGCAGTTGCGTACGTGCCCGGCGTCTCGGGCGCCATCGCGGCCATCTTCGCGCTCGAGGCCACCCGCACGGAGGGTGACCGGGCGTTCGTCGCGGCGCTCTCCGGAGTGAACACGGCCAACACGGTCTTCGCGCTGTACGCACTGTTCGCCCTGGGTGATCCGCACACGGGCGTCCTGGTGGCGTTCGAGCGGGCGAAACTCCCCCGGACGCTCCCCCTGCTGCTCGCGAGCGTCGCGCTGGCTGCCGTCGTCGCGGCCGTCCTTGTCCCGGTGCTCGGTGACCGGTACTTCCGGCTCGTCCGTGCCGTCAACCATCGGCGACTCACGGTCGCGGTCTGCGTCCTCCTGGTAGTCCTGTCGTGGCTATTCGCGGGGGTGGTTGGCGTCGCGTTACTCGTCGTCGCGACGCTGGTCGGGACGATTCCGCCATGGTTCGGCGCCCGTCGCGTCCACCTGATGGCAGTGTTGCTCGTCCCCATCGCGCTCTGACCGCGGCCGGGCGCCGACCGACCCGACGCCTGTGGAGTCTCTCGAAAGCCGGCGTTTCGCGGTGTACGGCGTTCATACCAATGGTGGCCGGCCTGCTACTGTGGGTCGGCATGACTGCTGTCAAAATCATCAAAGTGCTGGGCACTTCAGAGGAGTCCTGGGAACACGCCGCCGAGAACGCGGTCGAACAGGCGAGCAACACCGTCGAGAACATCAGCGGGGTGGAGGTAGAGGACTGGACTGCGGACGTGGAGGGAGGAACCGTCACCAACTACAAGGCGACCGTGGAGATCGCGTTCCCCGTAAAGGGGTCCCAGGAATGAGGGCTTCGGACGTCAGCGGGTGAGCGGCCGGGTCAGACCATCGTCTCGAGGTCGCAGATGGCCGATTCCTCGACGACCATGAACGCGTCCTCACGAAGCATGTCCTCGTCCTCGGGCAGGACGAGCACCTGCGGCCGGCCGCCGGCGGTGGTCTGGATGACGTCGAGTTCGATGAGTTCGTACTCGAGGTCGTTCGACGGGTCGGGGTCAGGGGAGACTTCCTTCCAGTCGGTGGCAGGGAGAGACGCCATCGTTAGACGTCCCGGTAAATGGCGATCTCGGCGTCGCCGCTGACCGTCACGTTCTCGACACTCCCGCTGAACCGGTAGGAGTCGACGCCGCTGCCGACGATGCCGACGACCTGTCCGTCGCTGGCGATGTCCTCCAGTTCGTCCCACTCGTTGCCGTCGCTGGTGACGACGCTCGCCGCGGCGTCCCGGGTGACTTCCTCTGTCACCGTGAACGTGTACGTCGACGCGGCTTCCTTGTCCCGCGCGAACACGGAGACGCGGTGCGGGAGAGGGTCGTCTGTGCTGCCGTCGGACGTGCTGCCATCAGACGTGGTGTCGTCGCTCGTGCTGTCGTCCGTCGTCTTCCCGGTCGACTCGTCGTAGATGGTGGCGCCGTCGGCGACGAGTTCCTCGAACGTCGTCGTGACGCCGTTGAGCGCCAGCGTGTAGTCGTAACCGTCGTCGAGCGCGTAGTCGACGACTGTGCCGGTGAACCGGAAGGAGTCCAGTTCGTCGGGCCCGAGGTTGTTGATCTCGACCTGCGTGTTCCCGTCCGAGAGCGTCGTGATGGAGTCGCTGCCGGACTCGGCGTGCTCGCCGAGCGTCGCGTCGCCGCTCACGACCACGTCGAGGTCGAAGTCGCCAGCGACTGCGTCGCTGGACGTGGGGTTATCGGGGTCGCCGTGGAGAACGAGCGTGTGCTCGTACTCCGTCGTCGTGGTCTCCTCCTCGGTCGGCTCCTGGGTGGTCGTGCCGCTACCGCTCCCAAAAGGGCCGACGTCGGAGCCAACACCCTCGATTTCGTCGGCGACGGCGTAGCCAGTGATCTCCGAGGGGAGGGGCACCGTGACCTCCTGGTCCGTGAGTCCGTTCCCGGAGTAGTCCGGCTGGATGCCGCGGTTGCCCGAGCCGGAGAACGTGCAGTCCTCGATGGTGACGGTGCAGTCACCGCCGGTCTTGTCGCGGACGACCCAGCCGTCGGTGTCGTTGTGGAAGTGGCAGTTCCGGATCTCGACGTTGGCGCCCGGCGCTTCGTCGTGGATCTCGACCAGGTCGGCCGTGCCGGTGACGTCGAGGTAGACGACGTAGCAGTTCTCGATGACGAAGTTGCCCGGGTAGCGCATCCGGATGCCGCGGGCGTACGAACCGGCCTCGTAGTCGCTTCGTGTCTGCTGGGTCACGGCGACCAGGCAGTTCCGGATGTACGTCGTGTGGTCCATCGGGTTCGACGTCCCGGCGCTCTCTCGGTGACCGACACGGATGTTGGCGATGTTGTTGTTGACCGCTGCGACGTTCTCGTACGTCGCCGGTGCTTTGTCGGTGTACGCGCCGTTGTTCGCCATCCACGCGATCGCGGAGTTCCGGACGGTCGTCCGCTCACTGCCACCGTCGGGGTGGTAGAACGCGCGGTCCTCGCCCTGGCCGCCGCCCTCCGGCCAGATGAAGCCGTCGACGACGCTGCCCGGGTGGAGGTCGAGACCGGACTTCGACTGTGGGTTGTCGCCGCGGACCACGACGTTCTCGAGTGTCCCCTCGACGGAGCCGGACATCGTGCCGGACTCGAGATTCCAGACGACGTCGCCAGGGTTCCCCTCGCCGACGAGCGAGTCGCCGGACGCGATGTCCACGCCCGAGCCGCTCCACGAGTACTCGCCAGCGGGGATGGTGACGTCGCCACTCGCGTCGAGGAACTCTTCGACACTGCCCTGAGCCCGCGCATTGCCGAGTAGGGTCGTGCTACCGCCGATTGCGGCGGCCGCACCGACTGTCTTGATGAACGTCCGCCGGCTGGTAGACGGAGCTTTCTCGTCGCTCGCGTCGGTAGGAGTCTCTTTCTGCGTTTCGTCGTCGTTGTGGCGTTTCGCCATGGACCGGTAGATTGGGGTTACCTAAAAAGGGATTCTGACGGGGTAGCCGTCCGACGGTAGTAGGATGCTCCTTCTTGCGGACAGATGGATGCAAGATAGGGACGAGTTAGATACCAGATAAAGGTGAACGACGGTAGATACCCCTTACCCATCTATAGAAGCGGCTTTCGAGGCGGAAGGTGTTGGCTACTGTGACTGTCGAGGCGGTACGAGCGGCGTACTTGGGGAAGCAGCAGCCTATTCCGCGGGTAAGAGGCTCTTACCAGGCGTCGAGGCGGCGATTTAGGCGTATTCTGCCTCGCACCCGACGTCGAGTACTCTGCGGGGGGAAGCGGTAGGGAGGACAGTACGCGCGTCGCGAAGGACGCGTGACCTACGACCGCAGGACACTGCGCTCCAGGCGCATCGTGGTCCGCGTGAGCGTTCACAGGACGCTGCTCGCACTGCTAGACGTAGGTACCAAGAGAAGGCATCGGGCAGACTGTACAGCAAGCTACTGTGACCGCTCTCGGTCACCGAGCGTGTGCTCGGCCCTACGTCCAGATCTCGATGACGCCCGCGCCGGTGATGCGGACGTCGACACCGTCGTGCGTGAACGAGAGTTCGAGGCGCGGCGAGTCCGAGTTGGTTAGGAGTGCGTCGAGTGCGTCTGCGTCGACGCTGTGCTGTAGTGGGTCGAGCTCCGTCTGCTCTTTCCCCGTCGCTTCCGCGACTGCCTCCGCGACAGCGGTGCTCGGGTTCCCGTAGGAGGTCCAGTCCGACCGGAAGATGCCCGTGTCAGAATCTGAACGCGTCGAATTCCGGGAAAGGTTCTTATCAGATGGCATGGAGTTCGTTTGTCGCTGCCGTTGCTTACCGTTCGGGGGTTAAATAATCGGTGGATTCGGGCAGAAGCTTCGCTTTGCCGGGTTCTATCGCACCGGGCCCCCGGGACGCGTGCCGACTGAACCCGATAACTACCAGGTAGGAGTCACGTTCGAGGACCGCTACTGCGTGGATTCCCACGCGGGTCGGCTGGGCGGACCGTCCGCGACGGGGAGGCCGACAATTCCGGGGCGGTACCCGGCCCGCGCGGAACAGTGACAGGCCGGTGTCAGCGAGACTCGCCGGTACAATCGGCGGACCAGACCGTCGAATCCCGTCTAAACGTCAGTCATCGCACGTTCTCACGCACCCGCTGGGCGGTCCTCTCGGCATCCCCCAGGTAGCCGCCCCATCTACCGCGACTCGGGGCCTCCTGGTCGGGAAAGAACGCAGGCGAGAAGAGAACGAACAGCCGCTGTCGACGAACGCGTGCGGGCACTGCCCCACTACCCCCGTTCGTAGCCGCCCGATCAGACACCGGGCCGGGAGCCAGCGGCGACTCTCGTCACTCGCTCCACGCGAGCGGCGACTCAGACCGACTCTGTGAGTTCGACGCGGCACCGTCGTCGAGCTCAGCGTTCGGCACACAGTCCATACAGTTGTGGACCGAGTCCTGGTTGTCACCGAACACTCGTGCGAACTGGACTGTCACGTGACTCCCGCAGTTTCTACACTGTGGCATCGTTGATGTACGCACAGGCCACGGATTTGGTTATACACCTCCTTCACCCGGGGCCCACTTCGTCCGGTTACCCGGGAAGCCCGCCCCGTCCCCGCAGCGGCGCTGTGCGTGCCTCTCGGCCGCCGAGTGGTCCCGTTACCAGCCAGATAACTGAGCGCTGAGGCTATCGACTGTAACCGCGGCTTACCATCTGTGGTCCGCCGAGAGCGCCTCGCCCCGTTCGAACCCGTCGCAGTCTGTCGGTTCTTTCGAATCAGTCGTGGCCATCGTCCGCGTAGCTGCAGTATTACAATGCGCTCGTCAGGCGTGAGCGTGACCGGTGACGACGCCGGACAGCGGCGCCCCGTCACCTGATTGACTATGGTACGCGCGTTCAACGCCGACGACAAGGGGAAGAAAGTGATGACGAACGACGGCGACAGCGTCGGAACCGTCCAGGAGGTCGAGGAGGACACCGCGCACGTCCAGCCGGACAGCGACCTGTCGACGAGCATCCGCCAGCGCCTGGGGTGGGCGAAGGACGACAAGGAGATGTTCGCGCTCGACAACTCCCACGTGCGCTCGTTCACCGACGACGAGGTGTATCTGAAGGACTGAGTCCGCCTCAGGCGCTCCCGGCGCCGCGAACCGCAGCCTCGATGCCGTCGAGGTGGCCGTAGCCGACGACGGCGACGACCGACGACTCTTTTCGCATCGCGGCGAGCCGACGCCCCATGAACCGTTCCCGGGTCGCGTCGAGAATGCGGGTCGCTTTCGGCGGGTCGAACGCGCGCAGCAGCGTGCTGCTGCGCTGGAGGTGCGATCGCTCGTGCGCGGCCTGCTCTGTGGGCGACGCTTCGGGGGTGCAGTCGTACGTGCGCGTCCGCTCGAACCCGCTGCCGAGCCACCGGTCCGAAACTCCCGCATGGCGGAGACAGCCGAGCGCGGTGTGGGTGACGAACCGCCCGAAACCGTACACCGCGCGGGCGGCCGTCTCGAGGTTCGGGTCGGCCGCCCGCAGCTCCGAGAAGAGGGCGCCGACCGAGTGCCGACCGGGGACGTCGATGCCCGCGACCTCGTCGGCCGTCGTCGCGGCGATAGCGCCGGCCATCTCGCCGCCTTCTTCGCCGCCCGCGGCGGCGTACTCCTCGAACATCCCCACCAGAACGTCCGGCAGTTCGAGCGCGAGCGTGTCGGGGTCGAGTTCGGCTGCGACGGTTCGCGCGCGATAGACACTGGAGGGGTGGTCGTGTGCGACGCCGACGACGACCACAGGTTCGTCGCCGCCCTCGCCGGGGATAACCCGGACGTACTCCTGTTCTAGCCGGGGGTCGTTTTCGAAGACTTCCCGGAGCCGTCTGTGGGTTTCGGACTGTTCGCCCGTCACTGTCGTTCGACCGTCGTAGGGACCATCTTACCGTTGGTACAGGCCGAGTCTACTTACGTTGTGCGCGTCCTAACAGCGTCCTAACAAAGCTCGCTGGCCCCGAATCGACGACGATGTCCAGAAACAGCCCGTTCGGCGACTTCGAGCGCATCGTCGACGAGATGCAGAAGCGACTCGACGACTCCGGCGGCGGTGGCCAGCGAGGAACCCAGCCCAGCCTCGACGTGGTGGAGTACGACGAGGAGTTCGTCGTCAGTGTCGACCTCCCCGGCCACGAGACCGACGACGTGGAGGTCAAGCTCGTCGGACGAACGCTCACCGTGGAGACCGAGCGGTCACGCGAGGAGAGAGTCGAGGAGGACGACGGCCAGTTCATCCGCCAGGAGCGCTCCCGGAGCACCTCGAGCCAGCAGGTGGAGTTCCCGGCGAGCGTGCGGGGTAGCGACGCCGCCGCGACGATGCAGAACGGCGTGCTCACCGTTACGGTGCCGAAGACAGACACCGAACAGGACAGCACCAGGGTCGACATCGAGTGAGACCGGAGAGAGCCACCGAGCGCTTCTACCGGCAGAAATCGAGGGTTCAGGCCGGGCTTACTCGACGGAATCGCTCCATAACAAACCCGCTTGGCTAGCATCGTTCTACCATCACTATGAACCGCCGGACGGTCCTCTCCAGCATCGGCACCGCCGCACTCGTCGCCGTCGCCGGTTGTGGCGGTTCTCAGGACCAGCAGTCGACGACGGGGGACGGACAGCCCGACTCGGACGGGTCGGGCGGTCCACCGTCGCAACCACCGGGGAACGAACAGTACCCGCGGTCGCTCGCCGAGGAGTTCGGCTTCGACGAGGTCGTGAACTTCGGCGAGATGGGCGCCGACCAGACGGGGAACCGACCCGCGGACGACCTGTTCAAGGAGCATCTGGTGGACAACCGACTGCTCTACCTGCCGCCCGGCCGCTACCGCGTCACCGACACGCTGATGTTCGGCGGCGGTGGCAGCGACCGCCTCGGCATTGTGGGTGAGAACGCGACCATCGTCCCACCGGACGGGTTCCAGGGCGTCATGTTCGGCTTCGGCTACCCGTCGACGCTCTCGGAGTTGCTGGTGGAAGGACTCACGTTCGACTGCACCGCGAAGAACACGGGTGTCCGCCCCTTCTTCGTGAGCGCCGACGACCAGATCGTCGCGAAGAACCTCACGGTCCGCGGGGAGATCGACGTCAGACAGGACGTCCTCCGGTTCGACGTGACGAGCAAGTCGGGCCAGGCGCTCGTCAGGGACGTCAACCTGCCCGACGGCGGCGTCCCGGGGATGGGTGTCACCGGCATGGAGGTCGGCGACAAGAACCACGGCGACATCAGGTTCGTGGACTGCCACGTCGCCGGCTTCCCGGACAACGGCCTCTACGCGGACCCGCCGGAAGGGCGAGTAGAGGTGCTCGGCGGAACGTTCCTCAACAACGGCATCGCGGGCGTGCGCATCGAGACAGCGAACGAGAGCGTCGTCCGCGGCGTGCACGTCCGCTGCGACGACGCCTCGGGCGCCGGCGAGAACATGCGGGGCATCCGTCTCCGGAGCGGCAAGTCGTTGCTCGTCGAGGACTGCCTGGTGGAGATGCTCGACGTCACGACGAGCGACGGCGCGGTGACGTTCTCCTCGGAGCTCGGCTCCGCGACGGTCCGCAACTGCCAGATCAAGGTCGACGCCGACAAGGTCAACGCCGTCCGCATCAAGGAGCCGATGGGGGAGGGCGCCGAACGGGGGCCGTTCCGCTGTGAGAACGTGGTCATCACCGGGTCGGCTGCCGGCGGCGAGGCCATCCAGGCGGCGAACCGCAACGGCTGCAAGTTCGACAGCGTCTGCGTCCACCAGACTGGCGAGAACCGGGACGGTTTGGTCGCGGACAACGTCGTCGGGGAACTCCAGAACGCGTACATCTCCGTCACGGGCGACCCGATCTCCGCGAAGGACTCCGTCATCACCCGGACGAACGTCAACATGAACTCGCGGCCGGGGAAGACCAGCGCGGACATCGACCGCTACTGCAACGCCGCCGAGACCACCGGGGACCCCCACCCGAACGAGGAGTAACCCACTCCGTACTCGGGCTGTGGACGAAACCCTGTAATCGCCATCAGGCGAGGTCTAACGCCTCGCAAGCGCGTCTATAACAATGAGACGTTCGCGGGATAAACCGACAACCGCCACCGGCGGTGTCGACAATGTCTCCACGAACCAAACCTATCCGAACCGCCCGGCCGAACCGACCCGAGAGCCGCGCATCGAGCGCTGAACGTCGCCACGTGGGAGGAGGGGAACGATGACTGACGCCGCATTCGGTCCCGAAGCCGACGTCCACCCAGACGCGACGCTCGGCGAACGAACGGACGACGAGCCGACCATCGGTGCGGAGCCGACCATCCGCAGGGGAACCGTCGTCTACGCCGACGTAGAAATCGGCGACCGGTTCACCACCGGTCACGACGCCCTGGTCCGCGAGGACACCACCATCGGCGACGACGTGCTCGTCGGTACGCAGGCAGTCATCGACGGCGCCTGCACCATCGGCGACGGGACGCGCCTCCAGACGGGCGTCTACCTCCCCGCGAACACGACTGTCGGCGACCGCGTGTTCTTCGGACCGCACGCCGTGCTCACGAACGACCCGTACCCGCTCCGCACGGCGACAGAGCTCGTGGGTCCGACCATCGAGGACGACGCTTCCATCGGCGCGAACGCGACGATCCTCCCAGGCGTCACTGTCGGCGAGGGCGCGTTCGTGGCCGCGAACGCCGTCGTCACCGAGGACGTCCCACCGGAGACGCTGGCGGTCGGCTCGCCGGCCGTCCACGAACCGCTGCCGGAGGAGCTCGAAGGGGGGAACGCGAGCCGATGATTCCGATAGCCGCCCCCGACGTCGGTGCCGCCGAGCGCGAGCGCGTCCTCGAAGTGCTCGAGGACGGCCAGCTCGCCGACGGCCCCGTCGTGCGCGAGTTCGAGGACGAGTTCGCCGACTTCTGCGGCGCCGAGGAGGCCGTCGCGACGACGAACGGCACCACTGCCCTCCACGCGACCCTGGAGGCACTCGGCGTCGGCCCCGGCGACACCGTGGTGACGACGCCGTTCTCGTTCATTGCGAGCGCGAACGCCATCCGTCTCGCGGGCGCCGAACCTGTGTTCGCTGACGTCGAACCGGAGACGCTGACGCTCGACCCCGAGACCGTCAAGGACGTCGTCTGTCGCCGCGACGACGTCGCCGCGATTCTCGCGGTCCACCTCTACGGGATGCCCGCCGAGATGCGACAACTCAGGGACATCGCCGACGACCACGGCCTCGCGCTCGTCGAGGACGCCGCGCAGGCCCACGGCGCCGAGTACCGCGGGGAACCCGTCGGCACGCTCGGCGACGCGGCGTGTTTCTCCTTCTACCCGACGAAGAACATGACCTCGGGCGAAGGCGGGATGGTGACGACGGACCACTCGGCGCTCGCCGACCGCGTCCGACGGTTCTGTGACCACGGCCGCACGTCGGGGTACGACCACGCCGACGTCGGCCACAACTTCCGCATGACGAGCCTCTGTGGCGCCATCGGGCGCGCACAGCTCCGGAAGCTCGCGGAGTACAACGTCGCCCGGCGCGGCAACGCCGCCTACCTCAGCGACCGCCTCGAGGACGCCAGCGTGGAGACGCCGGCCGAACCACGGAACCGGCGCTCGGTCTACCACCAGTACACCGTGCGCTCGGACGACCGCGAGGGGCTGAAGGCCCACCTCGCCGACGCCGGCGTCCAGACCGGCGTCTACTACCCGACACCGATCCACCAGCAGGGGGCGTACGCAGACGTTCGCGCGGATATGCCGGTCGCAGAGCGAGCAGCCGACCGCGTACTCTCCTTGCCAGTCCACCCCGCGCTCTCCGTCCAGGACCTCGACGACATCGCCGACGCCGTTGAATCGTTCGACGCCCAACCGACTGGCGCCAACGTCGCCGAAACAGGTGTGATGGACTCGTGAGCGGCACGCAACTCCGCGCTGGCGTCATCGGCGTCGGGAGTATGGGCCGCAACCACGCGCGGGTCTACCAGGAGCTCTCGGACACCAAGCTCGTCGGCGTCGCCGACGCCGACCGCGCGGCCGCAATCAGGGTCGCGACGGAGTACGGGACGTCCGCGCTGGACACCGACGTGCTCCTCGACCGCGTGGACGTCGTCTCCATCGCGGTGCCGACACCGGTGCACGCGACGCTCGTCGAGGACTGCATCGACGCCGGCGTCCACGCGCTCGTCGAGAAGCCGTTCGTCGACGACCCGGCACGCGGCCGGGAACTCGCGGCGGCCGCGCGGGCCGCCGGGGTCACCCTCCAGGTCGGCCACATCGAGCGGTTCAACCCGGCGGTGCGCACGCTCGCGGACATCGTCCCAAACCTCGACGTGATGGCGGTGACGGCCGAGCGACTCGGCCCGCCGCTCGACCGCGAGATGGAGTCGAACGTCGTCTTCGACCTGATGATCCACGACATCGACATCGTCCGGTCGATGCTCGGCGACGACCCGGTGTCCGTCACCGCCTCGGGAACCGCCGAGGGCGACTACGCCACGGCGTGCTGCTCGTTCGACGACGGCGCGGTGGCGTCGCTGACCGCTAGCCGCGTCACCCAGCAGAAGGTCCGTCGACTGGCGGTGACGGCCCGGGAGTGCCGGGTCACCGTCGACTACACCGACCAGTCAGTCGAGATCCACCGGAGTTCGACGCCGGAGTACGTCGCCTCCGACGGCGACATCCGCCACCGCACGGAGAGCGTCGTCGAGCGCCCGCTGGTCGAGAACGGAGAACCCCTGAAACACGAACTGTCGGCGTTCGCCGAGGCCGTCAGGGAGGGGACCGAGCCGGTCGTGACCGCCGAGGACGGCGTTCGTGCGGTCGAACTGGCCCAGCGAATCAACGAACTCATCGTCACCCGCAGCGCCACGGAGGTGCCGCAGTGAGCCGCTCGCTGTACGGGTCGGCGGCGGCGCCGTCCACGCAGCGTGAGTGGTTCCGCACCGGCGAGGTGCCGGTGGCCGTCTACGGCCTCGGCAAGATGGGGCTGCCGCTGGCGGCCGTCTACGCGGAGACGTCCGGCAACGTGACCGGCGTCGACATCGACGAGTCGGTCGTCGAGGCGGTCAACGCCGGGCGGTCCCACGTGGAGCGCGAACCGGGGCTGCAGGACCTCGTCGCGGACCTCACGAGCCGGGGCGCGCTCTCCGCCACGACGGACGGCGTCGAGGCGGCACGCGACGCGTCCATCCACGTCGTCATCGTGCCGACGCTCGTCGACGACAACAACGAACCCGACCTCTCGGCGGTCACCTCGGTCGTCTCGGACGTGGCCAGCGGGCTCTCGCCGGGCGACCTGGTCGTCGTCGAATCGACGCTCCCGCCGCGAACGAGCAGGGACGTCCTGCGGCCGCTGCTCGAGGACCGCAGCACCGTGGCGAGCGAAGAGTTCGGCCTCGCGTTCTGCCCGGAGCGGACGGCCAGCGGCCGCGCGCTCGGGGACATCCGCGGCGCCCACCCGAAGGTCGTCGGCGGTGACGACGACGAGAGCACGCGGGTCGCGGAACTCGTCTACAACGAGATCGTCGACAACGACGTGATTCCGGTGTCGGACACCACCACCGCGGAGGCCGTGAAGGTGTTCGAGGGGCTCTACCGGGACGCCAACATCGCGCTCGCCAACGAACTCGCGAAGTTCACCGACGAACTCGACATCGACGTGCGTGAGGCCATCGACGCGGCGAACACGCAGCCGTTCTGTGACCTCCACACGCCCGGCCCCGGCGTCGGCGGCCACTGCATCCCCTACTACCCGTACTTCGTGTTGAACTGGCTGCACGGCGACGCGCCGCTCGTTGCGACGGCGCGCCGCGTGAACGACGGGATGCCCGGGTTCGTTGTAGACACCGTCTCGGAGGGGCTGGCCGCCGCCCACGAGGCCGAGGAGCAGAACGACGTCTACGCGGCGGACGGGGGCGCCGTCGAGGACGCGACGGTGGCCGTTCTCGGACTGACCTACCGGGCGGGCGTCCAGGAGACCCGCGCGAGTCCGGGCGTCGACATCTGCGAAGACCTCGACAATCGCGGCGCCGAGGTCCTCGCCGCGGACCCGCTCGTCGACGCCGAAGGGGTGCCCGCAGAGCACGTCGAACTCGACGAACTCGCGGACCGCGACCTCGACGCCGCCGTGCTCGCCACCGCCCACGCGGAGTTCGACACCGTCGACTGGACGACGTTCGACCCGATGGTCGTGGTGGACGGGCACGACGCGCTCCACCTCTCCGGCACGGACCACCGGGTGTACACAGTCGGGAGGGGGTGGCAGTGAACGACGGGTTCACGATGGCCGGCTACGCCGACCTCCTCGACGCCATCGCGGAAGCCGGCTACGACACCCTCACCGTCCGAGAGTACCTCACGGCGGGGCGACTCCCGGAACGGTTCGTCGTGCTCCGCCACGACGTCGACCGGAAGCCCGACAACGCCGAGCGCATGGCGGAACTGGAGGCCGAGTACGGCGTCCGGGCGACCTACTACTACCGGGCGAGGACGTTCTCCCCGGAGCGCGTGCAGCGCGTCGAGGCGCTCGGCCACGAGGTGGGCTACCAGTACGAGGACTACGCCGACGCGGGCGGCGACACCGAACTCGCCCACGCGCTGTTCCGGAACAATCTCCGCGTGTTCCGCCGCGCCTGCGACGTCGACACCGTCTGTATGCACGACACGCCGCTGTCGCCCCACGACAACCAGGAACTGTGGGCGGGCGCGGAGGCGCCCGGCTTCGCGGACTACGACCTCGTGGGGGACGCCTACCTCTCGGTGGACTTCGTCGACGTCCCGTACTTCTCGGACGTCGGACGCACCTGGACGGACGTCCCCACTGGCGTCGAGCGGCGCGCGGTCGGCTGCCACGACAAACCGGTCTCCGCTGACACCACGTCGGCCCTCACTCGGCTCCTCCACGACCGCGAACTGGACCGGGCGTGCCTGCTCGTCCACCCCAACCGGTGGGTGGACTCACTGCCCGAACTGGTCGTCGAACGCTCGAAGGAACGCGCCGCGAACCTCGTGAAACGCGGCGTCGGACTGTTCGAGGACGACACAGCAACATCATGACCACGAACGCCTACGCACTGGACGAACGAACGGACGCATCGGGGGAAACGAACGGGGGGTCGCCGGGGGGCTGGCCCGACGGCAGCGCGCCGGGCTCGCGGCGCCGGGCAGACGACGGGATGGTCGACTGATGCACGCGCTCGTCGACGTCACCCACCCGGCGCACGTCCACCTCTTCCGGAACGCCATCACGGCCCTCGAGGAGCGCGGCCACGAGGTCAGCGTCGCGTCCCGGGAGAAGGACGTGACGACGGAACTGCTCGACGCCTACGGCATCGAGCACACGCCGCTCACGGGCAAGCAGACAGGGCGCTTCGCGCTCCCCCGGGAGTGGGTGAGCCGCGAACTGCGGCTGTTCCGCTTCATGCGAGCCACCTCGCCGGACGTCGTGCTCAGTCACCTCAATCCGGCCGCCGCACACGTCTCGCGCGCGCTGGGCGTCCCGAACGTCGTCTTCCACGACACGGAGGTCGCGGGCCTCGTCGAGCGGTTCACGGCGCCGTTCGCGGAAGTCGTCTGCACTCCCGCAGAGTTCGACCGCGAGGTGCCCGGCCGGCAGTTGCGCTACGAGGGGTTCCACGAACTCGCCTACCTCCACCCCGCGCGCTTCGAAGCCGACCCCCAACCGCTGTACGAGGCCGGTATCGACCCCTACGAGCCGTTCTCGGTCGTCCGCCTCGTCGCCATGGACGCCCACCACGACCACGGCTCTGGAGGCTTCTCGCGAGAGCAGGTCGCGGACCTCGTGGAGGGCCTCTCCGAGCACGGCGACGTCTACGTCACGGGCGAGAACGACCTCCCCGACGAACTGGGCGCCTACGAAGCGCCGACGCCGCCGGAGGCGATGCTCGACCTGCTCGCGTTCGCGGACCTCTACGTGGGCGACTCCGGAACAATGGCGACGGAGGCCGGGCTACTCGCCACGCCCGCGGTGCGCTACAACCCGCTGGACAGCGAGATGAGCGTCTTCGAGGAACTCGCTGAGTACGGCCTCGTCACCTCCACGATGGACGCCGACGAGGCCGTCGAGCGGGCCCTGACGCTGGCCGCGGACCCGGACGCGGGCGCCCGGTGGCGCCGCCGCCGGCGCGAGTTGCTCGCGGAGAAGGTCGACGTCACCGCGCTCGCCGTCGAACTCGCAGAGGAGGTCGGCGGACCGTGATTGGGAACCGCGAGAACTACGCGGAAGCTCCCGAGCAGGTGGGCCTCGACGGCGAGGGCGAGCGCCCGATTCCAGACGGCCACGAGTTCGCGCTCCTGCTCACCCACGACGTCGACCGGCCGTACAAGACCTACCAGTACCTCTACTACGCGCTCACCGACCCGGAGAACCGCTGGAACCACCTCTCGGGGCTGCTCTCGGCGGAGAACCCGTACTGGCAGTTCGACCGCGTGACGTCCATCGAGGACGACCTCGGCGTGCGGTCGGCGTTCTACCTGCTCGACGAGCAGCGCCTCCGGGACCGGTCCGTCCGCGAGTGGGTCTCGAAGACCGGCTGGCAGCTGTTCGGCGGCCGGTACTCGCTGGACGACCCCGCCATTCGGGAACTGGTCCAGACCCTCGACGACGGCGGCTGGGAGGTCGGACTCCACGGCTCCTTCGAGTCCTTCGACGACCCCGACCGCCTGGCCGCCGAGAAGGGCGCCGTCGAAGCGGTGCTCGGAGACAGCGTGGTCGGCGGCCGACAGCACTACCTCAACCTGGACGCGCCCGTGACCTGGCGCATCCAGCGCGACCTCGGCCTCCGCTACGACGCCAGCCTCGGCTCCAGCGACGACTACGGCTTCCAGCACGGCTACGGCCTCCAGCGACCCTTCGACGACGAGTTCGTGGTGTTCCCGCTGACGATCATGGAGCAGGCTATCCCCGACCCCGGCGACTCCTTCGACGCCGCGTGGACGGCCTGCGAGGAGACCCTCCAGGAGGCACGCGAGAACGACGCCGTGATGACGATTCTCTGGCACCCGCGGCACTTCAGCGAGCGGGACTTCCCGGGCTACGGACGACTCTACCGCCGCCTCGTCGAGCGCGCGCTCGACCTCGGCGCGTGGGTCGGGTCGCCGGGCGAGTTCTACGAGCGAGCGGCCCTCGACGAGCGGCCGGTCGGGACCGGCGCCGACTGACCCACCGGGGGGTCGGTAGCCGCTCTATAACAAACGGTTCGCGGCCGCCCCTCACCAGTACATGGAGATCGAGCAGCTCTCACGCGAGGAGTGGGGAGAGGCGCTTCCGTCGTCCGGATTCGAGGTGTTCCACACGCCCGCGGCGCTCGGCGTTCTCGAGGAGCACACAGCCGGCGAACTCAAACTGTACGGCGGATTCAAGGGCGACCAGCCTGTCGGGCTGTTTCCCGTCGTCGTGCAGGACCGCGCGGTCGGACGGGCCATCCTCTCGCCGCCGCCCGGGTTCGCCATCCCGCGACTCGGCCCCATCGTGATGCCGACCAGTCCGAAGCGCCGCAAGCAAGAGCAGGTCAACGGCCGGTTCGCCGAGCAGGTGCTCGAGGAACTCGACGTCGACGCCTCGATGACGCTGTTCCGGACCGTCTGCCCGACCGCCTACCCCGACCCGCGCCCGTACGTCTGGTCGAACCTCTCGCTGGACACCTCCTTCACCTACCACCTCGACGTCGAGGAGGACACCGACGAGATGCTGAAGTCGTTCAGCAAGAGCCTGCGCCGGGAGGTCCGGGACGGGAAGGACCTCGACGTCGAGGTCGACGTCGCCGGCGAGGACGGCGTCCGTACGGTCTTCGAACGGACCCGGGACCGCTACCAGGAGCAGGACCGGACGTTCGCCCTCGACTGGCCGTACGTCTCCGACCTCACCCGGAAACTCGCCGAGGAGGACCGCTGCCGGACCTACGTCGTCCGCACGCCCAGCGGGCGGTTCCTCTCGGGCATCGTCGTCCTCTACAGCAACGACTCGGCGTACTACTGGCTCGGGGGCGCGAGGACGGACTACGAGGGGACCAGCGTCAACAGCCTCCTGCACTGGCGGATCATCCAGGATATCGCGGACGGCGAACCCAGGGAGTCGGTCTCAACGTACGACCTGATGGGCGCGAACACCGAACGGCTCTGCCGGTACAAGAGCAAGTTCGGCGCGTCGCTGGCGCCGTACTATACGCTCGAGTCCGGCGGCGCGGGAATGACCGCCGCGAAGACGGCGTACAGACTGGTGAGTCGGTAGCCGCCGATGCGCGTCCTCAACCTCGTCACCAACGACCAGGCGCGGTTCTTCCGACAGCAGGTGTCGGTCCTCGACAGCCACGGCATCGACAACGAGATTCTGACTGTGCCGGGGAAGCGCCGCTACGACAACGGCAACACGTCGAGTCGTCCGGCGTCTGCGTACGTGCGCTTCATGCCGACCGTGCTCCGCCACTCCTTCGGTGACTTCGACCTCATCCACGCGAACTACGGGTTGACCGCCCCGCACGCGGTGCTCCAGCCCAACCTGCCGGTCGTCATCTCGCTGTGGGGGTCGGACCTGATGGGGGAGTACGGCTGGCTGAGCAAGCTCTGCGGGCAGTACGCCGACGCCGTCGTCGTGATGTCCGAGGCGATGGCCGAGGAGCTCGACCGAGACTGCTGGGTCATCCCGCACGGCGTCGACCTCGACCGGTTCCAGCCCCAGCCGTCGGCGGCGGCCCGCGAGGAGGTCGGGTGGCGCGATGACGCCGCCCACGTGCTGTTCCCCTACTACACCGAGCGGGGGGTGAAGAACTTCCCACGGGCCGAACGCGTCGTCGAAGCGGCCCGCGAACGCATCGACGGG
>Ga0075105_1000036_pt1 | contig 96915 bp, 94 predicted proteins | sample AntDeeMetag02WF5_FD_69800 | JGI IMG/M metagenome (GOLD analysis project Ga0075105, IMG submission 69800) | Saline lake microbial communities from Deep Lake, Antarctica - Antarctic Deep Lake Metagenome 02WF5 | ecosystem: Environmental > Aquatic > Non-marine Saline and Alkaline > Saline | place... | reverse complement strand
GAAGGTGACCACCATCTACGAGGGGACCACCCAGATCCAGCAGAACGTGATCGCTCGGGAGCTACTGGACGGCTGACCGGTCGCCGCGTTGGGGCGAACCCGCCTGGTAACCGACGCTCATTTGACAGCCCGCCGTCTATCTACGGGCGTGACAGCAGCCGACTACGACGCTATCGTCTACGACCTGGACGGGACGCTCGTCCGCCTCGACGTCGACTGGGACGCGGTCGCCCGGGACGTCGACGCGGCGCTGGCCGACCATGATATCGACACCGACGGCCACGACCTGTGGGACGTGCTCGAACGCTCAGTCGAGACCGGCCACCGCGAAATTGTCGAGGAGGCCATCGCCGCCCACGAGCGCGACGGTGCCGAGACGGCCTCGGTGCTCGCCCTCGCCGAGGACCTGCCCCACGACGTGCCCGTGGGCGTCGTCTCACTCAACTGCGAGGACGCCTGCCGGCGCGCGCTCGACGTCCACGACCTGGCCGACCACGTCGACGTGGTGATCGGTCGCGACAGCGTTGGGACGTTCAAACCAGACCCGGAACCGCTCCTCGCCGCGGTCGAGGAGCTCGGCAGCGAGCCGTCGCGGGCGCTGTTCGTCGGCGACTCGGCGAGCGACAGAACGACCGCGGAACGGGCCGGGACGGACTTCCAGTGGGTCCGGGACCGGGTGTAGATTTTCGAAACCGGTGCCGACCGGTCAGTCCTGATACTTCCTGGCGTAGCCGTAGGCACTGACCGCGGTGAGGAACCAGACGACGGCGCCCACGCGGATGGCGAACTCCGCGCGCGCGGCCCAGTTCGGCAACTCGGTTCCGAGCGAGAGCACGGCGACCAGCGGGGCACCGACCAGTATCGTCACCACGAACGTGACCTGCATCACCCACCCGAAGTCGACGCCCTCGGGGTCGGTCCGCTCTACCTGCTCGGGCATACGGCCACCCTCGCCGTTCGCGCGGTAATCAGTTACGGATGCCGGCGGAGCGCCCCGTTCGCCACGCTTCCATGACAGTGTTTAACCACCAGCCCCGTGTCTCGGGGGGTATGCGGGCCACAGACATCCGGGCAAAGGCCGGCGAGGAGCCGGTGACGATGCTCACAGCCTACGACGCGCCCACCGCGAGAATCGTCGACGAGGCGGGGACGGACATGGTCCTCGTCGGCGACTCGATGGGGAACCTCCGCCTCGGTCACAACTCGACGCTCCCGGTCACCGTCGACGAGATGGCGAGCGCGACCGCTGCGGTCGCCCGAGTCGTGGAGGACGCCTTCGTCCTGGCGGACATGCCCTTCCTCTCGTTCGGCGCGGACGAGGCCGTGGCCATCGAGAACTGCGGTCGGATGGTCAAGGAGGCCGGCGCTGACGGCGTGAAACTGGAGTGTGGCCCTCACACGGTCGACCTGACGCGGCGGCTGACACAGCTCGGCATCCCCGTCCAGGCCCACCTCGGACTGACCCCCCAGCACGAGAACGAGACCGGCCTCTTCCGGCAAGGGACGGACGAGGAGACCGCGAAGGAGATACTGGATCTGGCGCGCAAGCACGAGGACGCGGGCGCGTTCTCGCTCGTCCTCGAACACGTCCCGGCTAACCTCGGCGCCGCGGTGACCGAAGCAATCGACATCCCGACCATCGGCATCGGCGCGGGACCGGACTGCGACGGGCAGGTGCTGACCGTCGACGAAGTTATCGGACTCACGGAGGGTGCCGCGCCGTTCTCGAAGCGCTTCGGCGACGTCCGCGGCGAGATGGAACGGGCCGTCGGCGACTACCTCGACGCCGTCGAGCGCGGGGAGTTTCCCGCCGACGAACACAGCCAAGTCGAGGACGGACTAGACGACATCTATTGATTCGAGGAATTGTCCGACCCGCTCGTTGAACTCGTCCGGTCGCTCGACCATCGCCAGGTGGGCCGCGTCCGGGATTGTCTCGTATCGTCCGTTCCACACGTTTTCGGCCAGGTATTCGTGGTACTCCGGCGGGGTTAGCTGGTCGTACTCGCCGGTGATGGCGAGCGTTGGGACGCCGATCTCGTCCAGCCTGTCAGTGACGTCGAACGCGTGGCACGTCAGGAAGTCGTGCTCAGTCACGCGCTGGCCGACGTCGCGCATCTCTCCCTTCGAGCGCTCGACCCTCTCAGCTTCCGCGTCGTGGAACAGCCGGTCGTCCCCGTGGAGGAAGTCGACCGCCCCCTCGAAGTTCTCGGCGAGCAACTCGCGGAGGTGCTCGTGGACGGTGAGCCTCGCACCGGTTCCGGCGAGAACGAGGGCCGACGGTGAGACCGCCCTGTTTAGGATGGCCTGCAGGACCACGGCACCGCCGAGCGAGTTCCCGACGAGGACGTCGGCGTCCGTTTCCGTGGCAACCGCCCTGACGTCCTCGACGTACGCTGTGAGCGTCTCCGGTCCGGGGTCTGTATCGACGTCCGTGCTCGCGTCGTGTCCGCTGAGGTCGACTGCAGCGGCCGGGTGGCGCGGTCCACCGGGGCCGTATTGGTGCGCCCACGCGCGATGCGTCGCCCCGCTCCCGTGGACGTAGAGTGTGGCGGCGCCAGCGGCCGATCCGGCGCCGCTCGCCCGGCGAAATGCCGTGGTCCGGCCGTCGTGGGCGACCGTCTTCATACCTGTCGTTCGAAAGCAGTACAGATAAGCGACGGGCGACCCAAGAGCTCGGTGTGAACCGCTTTCAGTCACAATCTGTGTGAACTCCCCGACGGGGGGTCCATATCTGCGAAAGGTTTATATATTTTCGACGTTTACTATTGGTTAGTATGAATGGAAACCAGCAGCTCGACGACGACGCGCCGGTGCGCCGATTCGAGTACGATGACGGCACGAGAGTCCTCGCGGCAGACCTGGGCGTCGCCGGCGACGCGTCAGTCGACGTCGTCGACGAGACAGCGATCGTCGTCTCCGGATCCGAGCAGTACGACCTGGCGGTCCCTGCAGGCGACGCGCAAGCGTTTATCAAAAACGGGGTCCTTACTGTCGAAGTGACGAGCGACTCCGAGGAGGCCCACGAATGAAACTCACTGTCAAACCACTCAAGCAGAAGGACGCCGGTCGCGGGCTCGCAGCCATCGACCGGAGCGCGATGACCGAGATGGATCTCGAGAACGGTGACTACATCGTCATCGAGGGCGGCGAGAACCGCGTCGTCGCACGCGTCTGGCCCGGCTACCCCGAGGACGAGGGCCGGGGAATCGTCCGTATCGACGGCCAGCTTCGCCAGGAAGCCAACGTCGGCATCGACGACCGCGTAAACGTCGAGAAGGCGGACGTCCAGGTCGCGAAGGCCGTGACGGTCGCCCTGCCCCAGAACCTCCGCGTCCGGGGCAACGTCGGCCCGATGATCCGAAACAACCTCAGCGGCCAGGCCGTCACGCAGGGCCAGACTGTCCCCGTGAGCTTCGGCCTCGGCCCGCTGTCGAGTATGAGCGGCCAGAAGATTCCCCTCAAGATCGCCGAGACCGAACCCGAGGGAACGGTCATCGTGACGGACCAGACCGACATCGAGGTGTCCGAACAGCCCGCCGAGCAGGTCAGCGGCGGCCACGGTCGCAGCGGTGAGGGCGAGCGCGAGACGCCCGACGTCGCCTACGAGGACATCGGTGGCCTCGACGACGAGCTCGAACAGGTCCGCGAGATGATCGAGTTGCCGATGCGCCACCCCGAACTGTTCCAGCAGCTCGGCATCGAGCCGCCGAAGGGCGTGCTCCTCCACGGCCCGCCGGGGACCGGGAAGACGCTGATGGCCAAGGCCGTCGCTAACGAAATCGACGCGTACTTCACGACCATCAGTGGCCCGGAGATCATGTCGAAGTACTACGGGGAGTCCGAGGAACAGCTCCGCGAGATCTTCGAGGAGGCCGAGGAGAACGCCCCCGCCATCGTCTTCATCGACGAAATCGACTCTATCGCACCCAAGCGCGGTGAGACCCAGGGTGACGTCGAACGGCGCGTCGTCGCCCAGCTCCTGTCGCTGATGGACGGCCTCGAAGAGCGCGGCCAGGTCATCGTCATCGGCGCGACCAACCGCGTCGACGCCATCGACCCGGCGCTGCGCCGCGGCGGTCGCTTCGACCGCGAGATCGAGATCGGCGTCCCCGACAAGGGGGGTCGCAAGGAAGTCCTGCAGGTCCACACCCGCGGGATGCCCCTGGCCGAGGGGATCGACCTCGACGAGTACGCCGAGAGCACCCACGGCTTCGTCGGCGCCGACCTCGAACAGCTGACCAAGGAGAGTGCGATGAACGCACTCCGCCGGATCAGGCCCGAACTCGACCTCGAATCCGACGAGATCGACGCCGAGGTCCTGGAACGGCTGGAGGTCAGCGAGGACGACTTCAAGGACGCGATGAAGGGCATCTCGCCCTCGGCGCTCCGCGAAGTGTTCGTCGAGGTCCCGGACGTCTCCTGGGAGGACGTCGGTGGCCTGGAGGACACCAAGGAACGGCTCCGCGAGACCATCCAGTGGCCCCTCGAGTACCCAGACGTGTTCGAGGCGATGGACCTCAACGCCGCCAAGGGCGTCCTGCTGTACGGCCCGCCGGGGACCGGGAAGACGCTCTTGGCCAAGGCCGTCGCCAACGAGGCCCAGTCGAACTTCATCTCCGTGAAGGGGCCCGAACTGCTGAACAAGTTCGTCGGCGAGTCCGAGAAGGGCGTCCGCGAGGTCTTCGAGAAGGCCCGCGAGAACGCCCCGACCGTGATCTTCTTCGACGAGATCGACTCCATCGCCGCCGAACGTGGCTCCGGTGGCGGCGACTCTCAGGTCGGCGAACGCGTCGTCTCCCAGCTCCTGACGGAGCTCGACGGGCTCGAAGAGATGCAGGACGTCGTCGTGGTCGCCACGACCAACCGACCCGACCTCATCGACTCGGCGCTCATCCGCCCCGGCCGCCTGGACCGGCACGTCCACGTGCCGGTGCCTGACGAGGAAGCCCGCAGGGCCATCTTCCAGGTCCACACCCGGAACAAGCCCCTGGCCGACGGCGTCGACCTTGACCAGCTGTCCCGCCGCACTGAAGGCTACGTCGGCGCGGACATCGAGGCCGTGACCCGCGAGGCCTCTATGGCCGCGACCCGGGAGTTCGTCAACAGCGTCGACCCCGAGGAGATCGGTGACTCGGTCAGCAACGTCCGCATCACCATGGACCACTTCGAGCACGCTATGCAGGAAGTCGGCCCCAGCGTCGACGAAGAAGTCCGCGAGCGCTACGAGGAGATCGAGGAGCGCTTCGACCACAACGAAGCTGGCGTCGGCGACGAGGAAGCGGTCGGCCGGACGTTCCAGTAGTCCCTTTTTCCGATTCGGGTGCGCTAACGCGCACCACTCGTCGCAAAAACGTCCTCAGAAATCGCAGATTTCTGATGGGCTGCACGAGTGCTCGCTCTCGTGAACGTTCGCGAAAAAGGCCGGAACCGCGCGCCGCGCGATTCCGGTGTCGTACGAAAGGCGCTCTGCGCCTTTCGTGATGACGAGAGAGCTTCGCTCTCTCGAACCAAAACGGCTCGCTTCGCTCGCCGTATGCTTGTTCTCCCGCGACTGCTCCGACCCTACCGCTTTTCCAGCACCGCCCGGTAACTGACCGGATCGAACGGCCGTCGTACCTCACGAACGTCCCAGCCCGTCGCGTCGGCGGTTTCGCGCAATTTGTCCGGACTGAACAGGCGGAAGTACAGCGCTTCGTCCGCGTCACCCTCGTACTCGAACCACGTGACGCGGTGGGCCAGTCCCGGCGTCGGATCGTCCCTGAATCCCAGCAAATCTTCGATGCCGTCGGCATCCGGGTCGTAGCTGTGCAGGACAGCGGTGGCGTCGGGCGTCGTCACGTGGGCCAGGTCGGCGAGGAACGTTCGCAGCCCCTGCATGGAACCCGCGAGACACATTTGAGTTCCGATGGCCAGCGCGGACTGGAATCGGTCCGGCGCGAACTGTTCGCGGAGTTCGAACATGCTCCCGCGCCGGGCGTCCTCGACGCCCCGGGATGCCATCGTCTCGACGAGGTGGTCGCTGACCTCGATGGCGACCGTCTCGAAGCGGTCCTGGAAGTGGAGGGCGTCCCGGCCGGCACCGGCGCCCAGGTCCAACAGCGGCCCGTCCAACCACGATGCGAGCCAGGTGCCGTAATCGCTTCCCGCATCGAACTTACGGAAGTAGAACGCCTCTATCGGGTGTTCGCGGACTTCCTCGCCGTCACGCTGTAACAGTGGCTCGTCCTGCTCGTCCCGGTGCCAGTCTCTTATCGCACGGCCGAAGGCGTCCGGCATGTGTCGAACGTCGGGACGGTAATTTGTGTGACTTATTGTGACGAGGTATCGATGCACGCACCACTCGGTACGACCTTCAATTGTACTAGGGATATTCAGCCGTTCCCCATCGGCTTATCCCCGTTTAGGGAAGAACGTATATACTACCGGTTCGTGCTAACAAGTAACATGCCAGAATGCGACGATTGCGGCGCGAGCGTACGGGAAGTATGGCGCCACAGCGAGCGATCCGAATCGATGACGCACCGGACGATTAGCTGGACCTGTCGCGAGTGTAACCCCGACATCGATAGACCGATAGCACCGCTCACCGGCGCCACTGGTGGTTCCAGCCGGAGTGACAGTCGCCAGCCATCGGACTGACCGCGTCGACGAGCCGTGCGATAGCTCCCATCCCGCCCATCGGTTTTCGTGCACCGATGCGTACAGATCAAGGACTTAGCGATCCGTGGGTTCCGGGATTGTCGCTCTTCGCACGAATTCAAACACCTCGAAAGCCCTCGGCACGCTCGCGCGCCCTGAGCGAGATATCCTCGCTCCTCCGTCGCTCGGATAGCGCCCGCTCAGGCCACGCGACCGCGCCTCGCCCTTTCAGTCCTCCAGGAGACCCCGTCGCTCGCGAGATGAAACGCGCTCACGATTCGTCCACCATTCCTCCCCGGTCGCTTGCCGTCCGGCGAGCGATACGCTTCCTCAGCGCACAGCACGGCCGGGAGCGCGTTTCATCGCGCGATCCACCGAAAGACTCGGCACGCCTCGTCTTTCGAGCCCACACTCGCTCCGCTCGCGTGGATGGGGAAGGGCAGGGCTGCAGTGCCTGGTGGACTGAAAGGGCGAGGGCCGGTTCGGGAACCCCGGACCCGCAAGCACCCACGGAGCGCAGCGGGTCCGCGGGACCGAAGCGGTCCGAGGGCTTTCTGGGTGTTGCTGTCCCTCTTACTTCCACCAACTAATCCACAGAATCACCCGTTCACTACACACACATACCAAACGGTCAGTCCAGGTCGTCGAGTAGTTCCTCGGCGTGGCCCTCCGGGTCGACGTCCTCGTAGACGTGCGTAATCGTCCCGTCGGTGCCGACGACGTACGTGTTCCGGAAGACGCCGTCGAAGGTGTCGCCGAACATGTTCTTCTTGCCGTAGCTTTCGTAGGCGCTGGCGACTGCGCCGTCCTCGTCGGAGAGCAGCGGGAAGGGCAGGTCGTACTCCTCGGCGAAGGCTGCCAGATCGGAGACTGGGTCGTCGCTGATGCCCAGGACCGCGACGTCTCGCGCCCGGAACTCCTCCAGGGTGTCGCGGAAGCCGGCGGCTTCGGTCGTACAGCCGGGCGTGTCCGCACGCGGGTAAAAGTAGAGGACGACGCGCTGGTCGGCGTAGTCCGAGAGGGCGACGGACTCCCCCTCCTGGTCTGCCAGTTCGAACTCGGGAGCGTCTTCGCCGGTAGCGAGCATGGTGGCCGTCAGGACGCGCGGAACAAAACACTGGCCATCCCGAGAGGGAAACCGGCTTGTCTCCTGACGGCCACCACCCACTATGGAGATGCAGGTCCGCGACCGGATTCCGGCGCTGACGACGATTCTGACCCTCGTGTCCCTCGCCCTCGTCGTCGGTGCCGTCCGCGGCTACGTCCCGACGGCCGTCCTTCCTCGCGCGCCCGACGTCGTCCTCGACGCGATTCCGACGGTCAACGCCGCGATCAGCGCGCTCGCCATCGTCGTCATCCTGTCGGGACTTCGCGCGATCAAGCGGGGGAACGTCGACCGCCACCGGCGCCTGATGCTCACCGGATTCGGCCTCTTCCTGGCCTTCCTGGTGCTCTACCTCTATCGCGTCTCGCTGGTCGGCCCCACGCACTTCGCCGGGCCGGCGTGGGCCGAGAGGTACCTCTACCTCCCGATTCTCGTCGTCCATATGGGCCTCGCAATCGTCTGCCTGCCCCTGCTGTACTACGTTCTCCTGCTCGCCTACAGCCATCCCGTCGCCGAACTCCCCGCGACGAACCACCCCCGCGTCGGCCGCGTCGCGGCCGTCCTCTGGCTCGTCTCGTTCGCGCTGGGTATCGTCGTCTACCTGCTGCTGTACGTCGTGTACTGAGTCTCGTGCCCGCTATCGACGGGGCTAGACTCGGCTAACTCACACCAGGTCGTTCAGCATTCCCAGCAGGTCGACGCCCACGTCGGCCCACTCCACGACCTTGTAGCCCAGATAGATCCCGACGACGCCCAGTATTCCGGCGAGGTTCGGCGGCGCGGGGATCGGGATCTGGAGCGACCGGAACAGTGCGCCGGCGACGAGGCCGGTCAGTAACGCCAGCACGAGTTCGAGGTTCATGTGATCTGAAGAACGGAGACGGGCCACTCAAAATTTCGCACTTGACGGCGCGTCCCGCCGGTCGAACGTGTGCGTTCGGGACCGGCCTAGTCGTCGGCACTCACTTCACCGCCGCCGATGACCGGCCGCTGGACGTCTCGGTCGGTCGCCTCTCCCTCGATCTCGTAGGGATACTCGCCAGTGACGCAGCCGAGACAGAGGTCCGCCTCGCTCGTCTCCAGCGCACCGGCGACGGCGTCGATGGAGAGGTACGACAGCGAGTCGGCACCGATCTCCTCGCAGATCTCGTCGACGTCTTTCTCGGCGCCGATGAGTTCCTCGCGGGTCGCCATGTCGATGCCCATGTAGCAGGGCGCCAGGATCTTCGGCGCGCCGATGCGGACGTGGACGGCTTCGGCCCCGGCGTCCCTGAGCAGCTCGACGAGCTGGTTCGAGGTGGTGCCGCGGACGATGGAGTCGTCGATGATGGTGACGGTCCGGCCCTCGATGGTCGATTTGATCGGATTCAGCTTGAGGCGGACGGCGCGCTCGCGCTCGTCCTGGGTGGGCATGATGAACGTCCGGCCGACGTACCGGTTCTTCATCAGCCCCTCGGCGAACTCGATGTCCCTGCCGGCGTCCTGGGCCGCCTCGGCGTAGCCGGACGCGAACGCGCGCCCGGAGTCGGGCACGGGCAAGACGACGTCGGAATCGAGGCCCGACTCGTCCCACAGCGACCGGCCGAGCTGTCGGCGGACGTCGTAGACGAGCTTCTCGTCGATGGTGGAGTCCGGCCGCGCGAAGTAGACGTGTTCGAAGAAGCAGTGGGCCGTGTTCTCCTGCTCGATGAGCTGGTAGGTGTCGTAGCCCGAGCCGTCGTCGTGGAGGACGACGAGTTCACCGGGCTGGACGTCGCGGACGAGTTCGCCGTCGAGCGTGTCGATAGCGGCGGACTCGGAGGCGAGCACGTACCCGTCCTCCAGTTCGCCGATACAGAGCGGCCGGTTCCCCTCCGGGTCGCGCACGCCCATGACGGTATCGTCGTGCATGATGGTCAGCGAGTACGATCCGTGGATACGCGACATCGTCCGCTTGACCGCGCGGACGAGGTCGGCTTCGAGCAGATTGCGCGCCAGGTCGTGGGCGATGACCTCCGTGTCGCCGTCGCTCGTGAAGGCGTGGCCCAGACCGGCCAGTTCCTCGCGGATCTCGCCGGCGTTGACGAGGTTCCCGTTGTGCGAGAGCCCGAGCGACCCGGACTTGAACGAGACGGAGAATGGCTGGGCACACGAGGAGTCGACGCTCCCCGCGGTGGGGTAGCGGACGTGACCGATGCCGTTGGCACCGTTCAGCGACTCCAGATCGTCGGGGCCGAACGCGTCGCCGACGAGCCCCATCTCCACGTGGTCGTGTTGCTGGAACCCGTCGTGGGTGATGATGCCCGCCGACTCCTGGCCGCGGTGCTGGAGGGCGTACAGAGAGTAGTAGAGAGGTCGGGCGGCGTCTCGGTCGTCAAGTGCGATGCCGACGACGCCGCACTTTTCGTGCATAGTGTGGAGCTATTCGCCGGACTTGCTCTGCCAGGCGTAGTCTCGCCGCTTCGCGGATTTCCCGAAGCCGCAGGACGCGCAGACGCCCTTCTTCGAGTGGTAGGATTTCTCGCCACAGCGGCGACACTTGACGTGCGTGGTCGTGTTCTTCTTGCCCTGACTCGGAGTTCCTGCGCCAGTCATGTGTTGATGGAAACGACGTTGTCGCCGCGTATAATCGTTGTGTCTTCGCCCTCGATGACCAGGTTCATGTGCTGGTCGTACCCCGAGAGCTCGCCTTCGAATACCTCGCCGTCCTTGAGTCGCACTGTGACTGTCTCGTCCAGCGACGCCTCCAGCACGTCGAGCGGTCTTCCACTCATACCACTAACGGGCTGGCGACTCGTGCATAAACGTACCGCTTGCACTCCTATATCGAGACGGTGAACGGAGCGGTCTCCTCGGCTCGCGCCGCGAAGCCGGCAAGCAGATCCGCGACCGCGTCGAGATCGTCGGGATCGATCACTTCGACGGGGGTGTGCATGTACCGATTCGGCAGGCCGAGGTTGAGCGAGGGGATGCCGCCGCGGGAGGTGTAGAAGGCGTCCGCGTCGGTGCCGGTCCGGCTACCGGTCGCCTGCAACTGGACGTCGAGTTCGTCCTCGCCGGCCGCCTCGCGGAACGCGTCGACCAGGACCGGGTGGTTCGCGCTGCCGCGGGCGACGACGGGCCCGCCGCCGAGTTCGACGCCCGAGGAGTGCTTGCCGGGCGATTCGGGCGTGTCGGTGGCGTGGGTGACGTCGACGGCGACCGCGGCGTCGGGGTCGAGGTCGAATCCGACCATCTTGGCGCCCTGGACGCCGACCTCCTCCTGAACGGTCGAGACGGCGTACACCGTCGCGTCGGTCCCGCGCTCGCTCGCGCGGCGCAGCCCCTCCGCGGCGGCCCAGGTGCCGACCCGGTTGTCCATCCCGCGGGCCGCGAGGCGGCCGTTGGCGAGTTCGGTGACCGACTGGTCGAGGGTGATCGGGTCGCCGCGGTCGACGAGTTCCTCGACCTCGTCGCCGTCGGTCGCGCCGACGTCGACGTGCTGTTCGCTGATCTCCGGGACCGAGTCGTCCTCGGGGTCGCGGAGGTGGATCGCCGTCTGGCCGATGACTCCCGAGACGGGCCCGTCGTCCGTGTGGACGGTGACGTGCTGGCCGCGCGAGACGGTCTTGTCCGACCCGCCGATACGCGCGATGCGGACGAAGCCGTCGTCGGTGATATCGCGCACGATGAACCCGATTTCGTCGCCGTGGCCAGCGAAGGCAATTTCGCTGTCACCGTCGCCCGCCAGCACGGCCACGGCGTTGCCGTAGTCGTCCGTCCGGACCTCGTCGGCGTACTCGCTCACGTACTCTATCCAGACCCGCTGGCCGGCGGTCTCGTACCCCGAGGGGTTGGCCGTCGCCAGCAGGTCGTCCAGGAACTCGCGTCGTCGGTCGTCCATGGCCGGTCGTTATCGCACTCGACCAAGAAACCCCGCGCTTCCGGGCACAGCGCCGACGCGTGGGCCCGCGGCTACCAGGAGGTTATCTCCACGTCTTTGAGCGGCCGTTCGAGGGGGACGTCGACCTGGCCGCCGGTGTAGTGGGAGAGATAGAAGCCGACGATAATCTCCAGCGAGCGGGTGGCCTCCCGTCCCGTCGACCGATTCTCGGCCGTACCGTCGAGCAGTTCCTCGACGTGGCGGGCGGCGTTCGGGAATGCGCGTTCGTAGTCGTCCTCCCACGTCCAGGAGCCGTCGATTCCGGGGAGCGGTTCCTCGACGTGGTCACCGTCCTCCAGGCGCCAGTAGCGCCACTCGCCGTCGTCGTTGTTCACGTACAGTTTGCCCTCGCTGCCCACGAAGTTCAACAGCAAAGACGAGTCGGCCCGCGGGACGGTGCAGTCGACGGTGACGAAGGTTCCGTCGTCCATGACGACGAACCCGCCGCCGCCGGCGTCGTCGACGTCCTCGTCCGCACCGAGCGACTCGACGGCCTCGTTCTCCCCGTTGATGTACCCTGACACCTGGTCGGCGCGGGCGTCGAGCAGGTAGACGAGGGTATCGAGCAGATGCGTCGAGTTCCGGAGGAGTTCCATGCGGAACTGGGTGGTGACCGAGTGGACGTCGCCCAGAATCCCCTCCTCGCGGACGAGTTCGCGGAGTCGCCGGAGTTTCTCGGTGAACCGGAACGAGTGATTGACGAGCAGTTCTGTCCCCGTCTCCTCGCAGACGGCGACCATCTCCTCGGCGTCGGCCACCGAGGCGGCGACCGGTTTTTCACACCAGACGACGTCGGGGTCGGCGGCCGAGCGGGCTGCGTCGACGACGTGGTCGTGGTGGAGGAAGGAGGGGGTACAGACGGAGAGGACGTCCAGGTCCTCGGACGCGAGCATCGCCTCGTGGCCGACGTACTGGTTCGCTTCGGGAATCTCCCAGACGTCACCGAAGCGCCGCAGTTTCTCCTCGTCCACGTCCGCCACGGCGACCAGTTCTATCCCGTCGGCCGCGTCGTAGCCCCCCGCGTGGCTCGCCTCGACCTTCTTCCGACCGAGTTCGTCTTCCTCGTGCATCCCGAGGATACCCATCCCGGCGATGCCGCCAGTGCCGACGATGCCCGCGCGATACGATGCCATAGGGTTCGCTACGGAACACGCCCCCTTGGTAGTTCGTCTCCCGGGGTCACTCGTAGACGTGAACGCTACCCGTCGCGTTGTCCTCGATGAACTCCCAGTCGTACTCGACGCCGAGGCCGGGGCCCTCCGGCACGGGGACGGTGCCGTTCTCGTCGATGGTGTCGATCATGTCGGAGTAGTCGCCCTCGTAGACGGGCGGCTGAGTGTTGGGCGCCTCGGGGTGGACGAGCGCGAGTTCGTAGTAGTTGGCGTTGCGCGCCGCGGCGATGCAGTGGCGCTGTGCGGGACCGGGCGCGTGAAACTCCACGTCGATGCCGAACCCTTCGGCCACCTTCGCGCGCTTCATCGCGCCGGTGATGCCGCCGTCGTACTCGGGGTCCGCGCGCATGAAGTCCGTAGCCTCGTTGGCGATGAAGTCTGTGGCCGGTTCCAGTCCCCGGACGTGCTCGGTCTGGAGGATCGGCGTGTCGAGCTTCTGGCGAAGCTTGCGGTGGCCGTGCTGGGAGATACCGCCGTCGCGGTAAGGGTCCTCGTACCAGAAGAAGCCCTCCTCGTCGAGGGCGCGCCCGAGCTTCAGGGCGTCGGCGAACGTCTCCAGTTCGCAGGCCGGGTCGTGCATCAGGTCCATCTCGTCGCCGACGCGGTCGCCGACGGCGTGGACCGCCGCGATCTCCCGGTCGAGGTTCCGCAGTTCGTCGCCGCCGCCCCAGCCGTGGATCTTGAAACCGCCGTAGCCCATCTCCAGGCACTCCTCGGCGAAGTCGGCGAAGGCCGCGGGCGAGTCCAGGCCGCCGGCGTCGTCGCCGTGGTAGGTCGACGCGTAGGCGGGCAAGCGCTCCCGGTAGGTGCCCAGCGTCTCGTGGATCGGCGCGTCGTATCGCTTGCCGGCGTAGTCCCACAGGGCGATGTCGATGGGGCCGATCCCCATCCGGTCGTACTTGCGGAGCGCGCGCTTGATCTCCGACCAGTGTTTCTCCCGCTGGAGCGGGTCCTTGCCGACGAGGTAGTCCGCGAAGGTGTTGATCTGTGCGGCGCCGGGGGAGTTACCGCCGACGTACTCGCCGGTGATCCCCTCGTCGGTGTGGACCTTGATCCCGAACAGCTTCCGGTCCGTGACCGCGCCGGGTTCGTACACGAGGTTGAACCCGTACTCGTCGGTGCCCACGTCGGGAATCTCGTAGGCGAACTCGACGCTCTCTATCTTCGTGATTTCGGGCGACATACTACCCGAGACCGGCGGCGTGGTGATAAAAACAGGGGCGTCGGCCGTTCGGTCGCTCCGGACCGCCTGCGACCCGTGCACAGGTCGTCGCTCGGGTCAGTGGGCCGAATCGGTCACCTCGTGGCCCTTTCGGCGGCGGTCGAGCGCGTCCATCACGTAGTTCGCGCTGATGCCGTGGACGACGACGGAGACCAGGACGACGAATCCCAGGATCGCCCAGAGCTGGTCGGCGGCCAGCAGCAGTTCGATCTCCTGGAACGACGCCTCGTTGAGGGCGTAGGCGAGGTAGTAGAACGAGCCGATGCCGCGGATACCGAACGACGAGATGACGAGCCGTTCGGCCATCAAGACGGGGGTGCCGACGAGTGAGATCATCCCCGCGACGGGACGGACCACGAAGACGACAACGAGACCGACTAGCGCACCGGTCCAGGTCAACGGCGCCAGCAGGCCGCCGGCGATAGCGCCGCCGAACAGGACGAGCACGGCCGCCATTAGCAGGCGCTCGAACGTCACGGCGAAGTCGTGGAGGTCGAAGTAGTAATCGTGGTCCCACTCGTGGTTCCGGAGGACCAGCGCGGCGACGAACACCGCGATGAAGCCGTACCCTCCGATCAGTTCCGCCGCCGCGTACGAGATAAGCGTCGCGGCCAGCGCCTCCGCGCCCGCCATGACACGTGCGAGCTCGGTCGACGCCGGCGAGCCGAAGATGAACCAGGCGAAGACGCGACCGGAGACGTAGCCGATCACCGTTCCGGCGGCGATCTTGTAGAGCAGTTCGTACAGCGCCCAGTCCCCGAGCCAGAGGAGCGACGACGTCCCGCTGGCGGCTGCCGCCGCGATAGCGAGGTAGGTGAACGGGAACGCCAGTCCGTCGTTGAGACCCGCTTCCGAGGTCAGCGCGAACCGGATCGTCCCCTCCTGACTGGTGGCGTCGACGTCCTCGTCGACTTCCTCTGTCGGCGGCGTCGCCTGCACGTCGGAGGCGAGCACCGGGTCCGTCGGCGCGACGACTGCGCCGAGCAGTATCGCTGTCGCGGTCAGCGTTCCTAACACGGTCACGCCCAGCACCGCGGTGACGAAGATAGTGATCGGCATCGCGATCAGGAGCAACCGCCACGTCGTCGACCAGCCCCGCGGATCGAACGGGCGGTCGATCTTCAGTCCCGCCCCCATCAGCGCGATGATGACGACCAGTTCCGTGAGGTGTTCGGTGACGACGACCTGTTCGATCGGGTCCGGGGGTGTCGTCTCCAGGGGGAGGGCGAACAGGACGAAGCCAGCGATCACGTACACCAGCGGGAACGACATCGGTTTATCCGACAGGATGCGGGGCAGCGCGACGGCGCCCATTATCGCGAGACCGACGAAGAGGAGTGTCACCTCGTAGGAGGCCATTGACACGCTGTAGTAGTCAACCGATACGTAAATCTTCATTGACTTGTCAACCGGTGGAGGTGGCGCCCAGATCCGATAGGTGAGCGATGCGGGAGGAACCGCCGGCCAGTACCAAGGGATAAGTGACAGACGGCGCAAGGATACGTATGGTTCGATTCACCCTGTTCGAGGTCAACCTGGACGGTGCGGAGTTCAACGCCGCGGCCCCTTTCAGTGGGACCGACGCCGAGAGCGGCTCGGAACGCCTCGGTGACACGTTAGAGGAGCGACTTCAGGGAGACGCGGAGCCGTCGGGTGTCGGGACGTCACCCGCTGGGCTCTTTGCGGGCCTCGTCCTCGCGGCCGGCGCCATCGCGCTCGGGCGGAAACTGCTCTCCCGCAGTGAACCTGGCCGCTCGGACGCCGAGACGGCTGACCCGCTCGCGTCGCTCTAGGGAGAAGGCATATCCCGACTGACACCAAAACGGTGGTATGGGACTGTATCGGAGCGTTCAGGCCGTCGCGAGCGCGTCAGGCGACGGTCCTATCGACTGGAACGCCGTCGGCGAGGCGGCCAAGGGGTCGGTCGCTCCCGGCTCCGTCGACCTGTCCGAGGCACAGCGCGAGGGCTACGCGGGGGACGTCCGGGACGCCCGCGACCGGGTCAGCGACGTCGCCGCCGTGGAGTTCGACCTCCCCGGGACCGTCGAGGTTCAGGACCGCCACCACTGGATAGATGCCAACGTGACGACGTTCGAACGCCTCATGCGCCCGCTCGAACAGCAGGCGAAGTACACGCCCGGCCTCGCGCGCCTGGCCAACACCGGGTCGATGGCCTTCGCCCTCTCGTTTCTGGGTAACAACGTCCTCGGCCAGTACGACCCGCTCCTCCTCGCGGAGGCCGACGAACACGCGCTGTACTTCGTCCACCCGAACATCGAACGCGTCGCGAACGAACTCGACGTGGAACGGGACCGGTTCCGCCGGTGGATCGCCTTCCACGAGGTCGCCCACGCCGCCGAGTTCGGCACCGCACCGTGGCTCTCGACGCACCTCGAGGAGACGATGGAGCGGACCATCGGCGCGCTGACCGACGGCCGACTCGACCGCGACTCGCTGGGCGAACTCGACACCACGATGACTGCCGTCGAGGGGTACGCCGAACTCGTCATGGACCGGGCGTTCGACGACGAGTACGACGACCTCCGGGCGAAACTGGAGGCCCGCCGGAGCGGACGCGGACCCATAGCCATGCTGGTCCGCCGCCTGCTCGGCCTGGGCATGAAGCGCCGCCAGTACGAGCGGGGCAAGGCCTTCTTCGACGTCGTCGCGGACGAACGCGGCGTCGCGGGCGCCAGCAAGGTGTGGGAGGACCCCTCGCACCTGCCGACTGACGAGGAACTCGATCACCCCCGGCTCTGGCTCGGCCGCGTCGGCGAGTAACTGACTCGTCGCACCATCGGGTAACTGCGGGCGCCGCTCGGCCCGGACCGAGTGGCTGAGATGCGCTGACCTCCCGGCGATCAGGCAATGTTTTCAGGTCCTGCACACCGAGTGTTCAGGAGATGCGCTGGCGATACCAGGAGACCGTCCTGACGCTGTGTACGGTCGCGTTCTTCGTCACGATGGTCGGCCGGCTGGCGATCAGTCCGATCATCCCGGACATCTCCGCGGATCTGGACATCTCGAACGCCATGATCGGCGGCGCGCTGACAGCCATGTGGGTCGCCTACGCCCTCGTCCAGTTTCCCAGCGGTGTGCTCGCGGACCGGTTCGGTGAACGCGTCGTCATCCTGGCGTCGGTCGTTGGCACCGGACTCACCACGCTCCTGATCGGGGTCGCGCCGGTGTTCGGGCTCTTCGTCCTCGGGACGGTTCTCCTTGGCGTGGCCGCGGGACTCCACTACAGCGTCGCCACGGCGCTCATCACGCGCACGTACGACGACATCGGGACGGCGATCGGGCTCCACAACGCCGGCGGACCGGTCGCGGGCCTGGTGACGCCCATCGTCGTCGCCTGGGTCGCCGTGTCGTACGGCTGGCGGGTGGCCATCGGTCTCACCGCAGTCCTCGCAGTGGTCGTCGCCGTCCTCTTCTGGTGGGGGATCCGGCCGACTGCACCGAGACGGCCGGACCAGCCGATGGGCGAGCGGTTCGACCTCGGTCCGATGGTCTCCCTGCTCTCCCGGCCGACCATCGCCTTCACGAGCGTCGTCGCAGTCCTCTCAGATTTCACCTGGCAGGCGCTGGCGTCGTTCCTGCCGACTTTCTTCGTCCAGCACCACGATTACTCCCAGACGATGGCCGGAACGCTGTTCGGGGGGTACTTCGTCGCCCACGGGATACTACAGATCGGTGTCGGTGGCGTCGCCGACCGATTCGGCCGGGACCTCGCGACGGCGCTGTGCATGGTCAGTGGTATCGCCGGGCTCGTGGCCATCATCTTCGGGACCGGACTCCCCGCTATCGTCGCCGGTATCGCGCTGCTCGGGCTGGGGATGGGCTGGTCGGCGGCGGTGTTTCCGCGATTTCTGGACAACCTGTCCGCGGCCGAACAGAGCTCCGGATTCGGGCTGATCCGAACGGCCTACATGGTCGTCGCCGCGGCCGGGTCAGTCGTCGTGGGCGTGCTCGCCGACGCGTTCGGCTGGGGCGTCTCCTTCGGATTTCTCGCCGTCCTCCTCGCCGTCGCGCTCAGTCTTCTCGCAGCCAATCGGGCGTTCGCGCTCGGCTACTGACCTGCCTGAACTCCCCGATCGGCTATCTCCCTCGCGGTCCGGTACCCATGCTATCTGGGAACACCCACCACGCGAGCGCGGCCCCCACGACAGTGCCGGCCAGAAACGCCCCGCCCATCGTCGGCGGGTCACCGTCGCCGGCCAGCACGACCAGGGCCATCGACGCGCCGACGAACAGCGAGAACCCGACACGGAGGCGGAAGAGGAACTGCTCGCGCTCCTCGTCGGTGATGGACGGGCCGACCATCAGATATCGCCCGCCGTGGAAACGTGCATCCCGACGAAGCGCCACTCGCCGTCGTCGGCAGGGTTCCCGCCCTCGTCTCGTCGTTCGAGCGTCCCGCTCCAGCGCGTCTCGAACTCGTACCGGATCGGCGGGTCGGCGCCGGTCCAGCCCAGGACCACCTCGTCCGAGAACCAGGCGTGGTCGTCGCGTTCGGTGACGCGCAGCGCACGGCTGTCGACGGTCCACCCGCTCGTCGTCTCGGTCTGTTCGCGCAGTCCCGCCGCGATATCGTCGCCGCCGACGAGTCGCTCGGAGATGCCGAACTTGACGGCGTCCTCGTCGTCGGCGAAGAAGGGCTCCAGCGGGTCGCCCGACCGGAGCGCGTCGTAGTAGGCCCGGACCACTGCCCGCGCCTCCGCATCGGATCTCGTCTCGGCGTCGTCCTCACTCATGGGTGACCAGCGTAATTCGTCGGCATAAGTCAGTAGAATCCCCGGTCGACGTCTTCCTCGACGACGTCGTCGAACTCCGCTTCGAGCAGTTCCTCGGCCTCCTCGAAGGTGTCGGCCAGGTCGTCCATTCGCTCGGGCCGGTCGTACTGGTCGAATTCCATCGGGCCGTACGCGGGCGAGTTCATCGCGTCCATCACGTCCTCGAAGAGGGCGTCTGGCGTCGTCGGCGCGTCGGCGTGGGCACCCAGCACGCTCTCCAGTTTCCCGGCCACCGCCTCGGCTTCGTCCTTGCCTTCGACGGGTTGCTGGACGCCGAACCCGCCAGCGCCGCGTTCGGGGAACAGCGGCGCCAGTTCGTCGTCGATCTTCCGGGCGACCTGTGACCCGACGCCCTGGACCTCGAAGGGGTTCTTCGCGTACGTCTTCAACTGGAAGACGCCGGCAGAGGGGTGGCCCAGATAGAGGTCCTCGCCGATTCCGCTCGCGCGGTCTCCACCCACCGCGCGCCACTGCCCGGCGGCGGCGTTCGATTCGACCACGTCGTCGAGGATGTCCTGCCAGTCGCGAACGCGCATAGATATCGCAAGCGTCCCGGCAGAAAAGTACGTGTCGGTTCCCGGAACGACGGGCTCCGCACGGGGGCCGACCGGTACCGAGCGCTTCGAGACCCGTGGCTTCTTTACCACCGAAAGTGACAGTGGGACTAGTTCCAGCACGCCGCCACTCGGCCGGCCTCCCGTCGTGGGTGCGGGGGCCACTCGAACGAGTGTCGAACAGGCGGCGTGCAGACAACGCCAATGTCAGACAGCAACCCGGTGGGACCGCTCCCCAAGCAGGCGGGCGAGCCCCGACAGCTCCTCTTCCTCGCGCTGTGTAGCCTCGCCCTCGTCGTCGCTGCCTTCGCGGCTCCGCCCACCGCTCAGGGGGCGTCGTCGCCCGACCTCCCCCTCGGGGACCTGTTCGGCAACGAGTCCGAGCAGGCCGGCGAGTGCGTCGTCCTCCTCTCCGAGACCCCCGTCCCGGGACGCGACGTGACGGTCGCCGTCCGTCGCGGCGGCGAACCACTCCAGGACGTTCGCGTGTGGTTCGACGACCGGGCTATCGGTGTCACGAACCGGTCCGGCCAGGTCTCGGGTACGGTCCCCTACGTTCGGGAACTGACGGTGACTGTGGGTCTCCCCGGCGGCGGGTCCTGCGAGTTCGAAACGGTGACGGCCGGGAGCGCGATGCAGAGCACAATCGGCGCGCTCGCCGTCCCCGCCGACTCGTCTGATCTCGTCGGGAACGCCGCGCCAGAGGCGGGCCAGTCCACCGGGCAGGCCGCCGCGCCGGCGGCCGACAGTCCGCCCGCCACGCAATCGACAGAAACGGTCAACGTCTCGGATTCGTTCCGCTTCCTCGGCGCCATCGGCGTCGACGTCGTGGGGGAGCCCAATCCCGGCGAGACCGTGACGCTCGTCGCCACCATCCAGGGCGACCCGGTCCCCGCGGCGACGGTGTCCATCGACGGCGACCGTGTCGGACGGACCGACGAGAACGGCGAGTACGCGCTCGCCATCCCCGACGACGGGACCGAACGGCTCCGGGTGGACGTTCAGCGCGGGGAGATACAGGGCCGCACGTTCGTCGACGTCAGGTTGTTGCGCGTCGCCGTCCAGGGCGACCGGTTCCCCCTTCCAGGCCAGTCTGCGACGGTCCGGGCGGCCATCGGCACCGACGCGGCAGCGGACGCCGCGGTGACCCTCGACGGCGAGCGGGTCGCCACGACGAACGCGACGGGGCAGGCAGCGATCACGCTCCCCGGGGATCCGCTGGCGACGGTGACCGTGACCGCCGGCGACCGGACCGCGAGCAGGTCGATGCTGTCGGTGTTCGCCCCGACGATCGTCACTCCCGTCGCCGCCCTCCTCCTGCTCGTCGGGAGTCCGCTCGCCGTCTACTGGGCGGACGGCCGGCGCGGCCTCGCCGTGCTCGTCGGCCTCGCCGCGACCCTGGTCACGGGGACCGCCGGCTACATCGTGGCCGGCCGCGACGGTGCTCTCATCGCCGTCGGTTCGACGCTGTTACTCCTGGCGCTCGTCCTCGCCGTTCGCCGGCCCGACCTGCTCTCCGGAGCGGGCGACCGATTCACAGCGCTGGTGGTTCCCGGCGAATCGACGGGCGACGTCGCCCGTTCGTGGATCGACCGCGTGACCGAAGGCGTGCTCTGGGTCACGCGGCGCGTCGAGCGCTTCGTGGACCGGATCGAGCGGAGCCTCGGAGAGGTCATCCGACAACTCCACGACTTCGAACTCGCAGCGCTCGCCGTCGACGCCCGGGCGTGGGTCGGTGGACTCCCTCGACGGATCGTCGCGGGGGTCCGGTTCCTCGTCGGCCTTCCCCGACGCCTCCTCGGATCGATACTGCCCGGATCGACCGACGACGAGGCGGAATTGACCGATCCAGAGCGTCCACTCTCCTCCGAGCGCCGACCGCCGGGCCCGGCGATCCGCGCGCTCTGGCGGAATTTCGCCCGACGCGTCGTTCCGGATCGGTGGCCCCAGCGGACGCCGGGAGAGGTATCACGCCGGGCCATCGACGCGGGCTTCCCGAGAGAGTCCGTGGTCGAACTCACCTCGGTGTTCCGCGACGTCGAGTACGGCGGCGAGCCCCTCTCCGACGACCAGTACCGTCGGGCCCAGCGCGCCTCCGACGCCCTCGACGCCGGGGAGCCGGAGTCTGACGCGGCCGACGGCGACGGATCGACCGATGGCGACGGCTCGGCCGACGACACCGATGACGGAGAGGTGAGGGGGTCGTGAGAGCGGCCCTCGCTGCGGTCCTCGGGGTGGCGACCGTCGTCGGCGCGGTGGCCGCGCTCCTGGCGAGTTCCGGGACGGTCTCTGACAGCGCCCTGCTCCTCTCGATGGCTGTCCTCGTCGGCGTCGTCGGCGTCATCGGCGCGCTCGTGAAGCTCGCGGGCTCCGGACCCGGAGAGGGCGTGGCGTCCGCGCCCTGGGAGGAGGCCGGCGTCCTCGTCGAGCGCGCGCCCGAGCGCTCGCCGGCGGAGTACGACCTCTCGGGCGAACGACTCGCCGGCGTCGTCGCGGCGGCCGGCGAGGCAGCGCGCGAGGACGGCACGGTGGCCGCCGGCGTCGACGTGATTCGACCCCACCTTCGCGAGGCACTCATGGGCGTGTTCGTCCAGGGCGGCACCGACCGGGCCACAGCGGAGGCGACGCTCGCCGAGGGAACGTGGACGGACGACGCGACGGCGGCCGCCGTGCTCGACGACGCGGTCGACCACCCCGGCTGGAGCATGCTGCAACGGTTCGAGGCGTGGCTCTTCCCCGAACAGGTCCTCCGCGAGGAGGTCCGGCGGGCGATGCAGGCCATCGCAACGGTCGCGGACCGGGAACTCCCGACAGTTCCGGGCCAGCACGCTCCCCGGACCGTCCCGGTCCTCGCGCCGACGCTCGAAGACCTCCGTCGCGGCGCCGACGGCCACCTCCAGCGCGCCGTCGAACCGCTCGGAGGACGAACTCGCGCCGACGTCGACGACGGACAGGCGACCGGCCGATCTGGCGGGAGCGCCGGCGAGGAACCCGATGACGGAGCCAGTCGGTCACCGCAGGATGACCCAGGAACCGCGAATCCCCGTCGCGACTCGGCGACAGACTCGCTCGGCGATATTCGGATCGGCGCCCAGCGGGAAGATGGGGTGGCCGACGACACGGCGGACGATGAGGGTGAGGAGGTATCCCGTCGATGAGCGACCCGACGCTGCGCTGGCGCGGCGGCGTCGCGGCGACCATCGTGCTCGCCGTCGTTGGCCTCGCGACCAGCAACGGGCCGATACTCCTCGCCGCGGTGGTCCCGCTCGCCTACGTCGCCTACGGGTCGCTCGCGACCGCGGAGCTCCCGACGGCGCTGACGGCGAGCCGGACCGTCGAGCCGACGCCGGCGCCGCCCGGCCGACCGGTGGCCGTTACGCTGACCGTGACGAACGACTCCGACCGGACGCTCTCGGACGTCCGCGTCGTCGACGGCGTCCCCGGGGACCTGGCCGTGATGGACGGCTCCCCGCGCGTCGGGACGACGCTGGAACCCGGCGAGTCCGTGACGCTCGAGTACACGATGGTGGCCCGACGCGGGGACCACGACTTCGACCCGCCGCGGGTCCGCCTCCGGAGTCTCGGCGCCGGCGCGGCGGCGACGGCCGCCCTCCCGGTCGACGGCGACGTCGAACTGGTCTGCCGGCTCGACGCCGAGGCGCCACCGCTCGCCGACGATGCCAGCAATCACGTGGGTCAGATCACGACCGACAGCCCGGGCCGGGGCCTGGAGTTCCACTCGACGCGCGAGTACCGCCACGGCGACGACGCGAGCCGGATCGACTGGCGCCACTACGCCAAGCGCGGCACCCTCGCCACCGTCAACTACCGGGAGCCCCGGTCGGCCTCGATCGTCGCCGTCGTCGACGCCCGCGAGGTGTGTCGCGTCGTCCCCGGACCGGGCCGGCCGACCGCGGTCGAACTGGAAGCCTACGCCGCGACCCACGCCGTCGGCGAGTTCCTGCGCACCGGCCACGACGTCGCCGTCGCCGTCGTCGGCCTCGACGGACCGGGGCCCGCCGGGCTCCACTGGCTCCCGCCGGGCGGTGGCGACGGCCAGCGCTCGCGCGCACTCGAACGGTTCGAACTAGCGGCCGACGCGGAGACGACGGTGGCGGACCCAGAAGCGCAGTTCACGCAACTGCTCGGGCTCGCGCCCCCTGGCGCCCAGATCGCGCTGTTCTCGCCGCTGCTCGACGACGCGCCGGTCGACGCCGTCGAGGCGTGGCTCGCCCACGACCACTCGGTCGTCGTGCTCTCGCCGGACGTGATCACTGACAACACAGTCAGCGGCCAGTACGAACAGGTCCGCAGGGGAACCCGGCTGGCGCGCTGTCAGGCCGCTGGCGCTCGCGCGCTCGACTGGCGTCGCGGGACGCCGCTCCCGGTCGCCCTGGAGTACGCCTTCGCCGCCGACGCGGGCCACGCGGCGCGACGCCGCGCGGACGCCGACACCGGTGCGAGCACTGGAGGTGATGCCTGATGCCACTGTTCGGGCCGCGACTCGACAGGCCATCGGCCATCGGCGACGAGGGGCGACCGCGTGCAACCAGCCTCACCATCGCCTCTGTCGTCGTCTTCGCGGTCGTCGCCGTGACCGGCTTCCTCGGCGGGTTCCCGAGCCTGACGCTCGCCCTCGGGACGCTCGTCGGGCTCTTCACCGTCGGGCTGGCGCTGCTGAACCGCGAGCGGTTCCTCGCGCTGTTCCTCGGGCAGCTCTGTTACGTCCTCGGCGGGACGGGACTGGTCGGCTTCCTGGTGCTCGTGCTCTTCCTCGCGCCGGCGTACGGGCTCGTACTCACCGGTTTCGCGCTGGCACTGACCGGGCTGACGACGACCTGGGCCGACGTGGCCGATGCTGAGAGTACGAAGACAGCACTGTTCCAGGGCGGGGCCTCCTTCGTGTCGATGCTCGTCTGGTTTGTCTGCCTGATCGTGGTCGCCGGCACCCTTCTGGCCGTCTGGACGTTCCTCACCGGCCCAGCGGCGACCGTCTCGCCGACGCCGTCGCTGATCGTCTTCCTGTTCGCCCTTAGCGTCTCCGGCGTCCTGGTCTGGCTCGGAACGCGGTGGCTCCCGTTCCGGCAGCTCACGCCACGGGACCGGCGTCCGCGTCTGGAACGTACCCTCGGTCGGTTCCGCCTGGTGACCGCCGTCGTCGCGCTCCTCGCTTTCGCCGGCGTCGTCTTCGCACTGGTGGCCTGGCTCCTGGGCGGGTTCGACCGGCTGTACGCGACCCTTCCGCCGGCGTCGGCCGTGTTTGGCGGCCTCTCCTCGCCGTTCGTCCTCGGGCCGCTGTTACTCGTCGGCCTCGTCGTCCTCACCGCCGCCCTCGCCGCGCTCGTGCTCCGCCGGGTGACCCGGCCGACCGACAGGCGCGCCAACCAGTTGCTCGCCGCCGTCGTCGCCGGGTTCGCGTTCACCGTGCTCACGATCCCGTTCTACGTCTCAGTCGTCCCGGGGATGCCCCTGCTTCGCGTCCTGATGGCGATTCTCCTGGTGATCCTCGGGCCGCCAGCGCTGTTCGCCGCGGGACTCGCCTTCGTCGGCGGCGTGACCGTTGGCGTCCTCCCCGACCGCGCCGGCGGCCCGGCCGTGGCCGCGACGGGCATGGTCGTCGCGACCGTGGGCGCGGGCCTCGCCGGCGTCCCGTCGGTCGCCGTCTTCGCCTGCATCACCGCGGGGATGGTCGCCTGGGACGTCTCGGCGTTCGGCCTCGGCGTGACGGCCGACCTGGGCCACATTCCCGAGACGCGCCGCCTCGAACTGTTCCACGGCCTCCTCGGCGTCGGTATCGGTATCGTCGCCGTCGCCGTCCTCTCGGGGATCGACCTCCTGCGAACGACGGTTGCGGGCGGCCTCGTGGCGGGCCCGGCCATCCTGCTCGCCGTGGTGGCCGTCCTCCTGCTCCTGATCCCCGTTCGTGGGTGAGGTCCCGACGACACTTCTCGGCTCGCAGTTAGTCACGGGATTGATAGGGGTCGGCATAGAGTTCGTTCGTATGACAGACGAGCTGCGGGGTCGGACGGTCGAGGCCGCCGCCGACACCTGTCTCGACGTGGTCGAACGGGTGGAAGAAGCCGCGGTGGTCGAGCGGGGAGTCCTGCTGGCTATCCTGGCCGCCGTCGTTTCGAAGGGCCACGTCCTCCTCGAAGACGTTCCCGGGACGGGCAAGACCGTCACGGCGCGGGTGTTCGCCGAGGCGCTCGGCCTGGAGTTCCAGCGCATCCAGTTCACGCCGGACCTGTTGCCCAGCGACGTGACGGGGTCGAACGTCTACGACGAGCACACCAAGGAGTTCGAGTTCTCCAGGGGGCCGATATTCGCCAACGTCGTGCTGGCCGACGAGATAAACCGGGCGCCGCCCAAGACGCAGGCCGCCCTGCTCGAAGCGATGGAGGAGGGCCAGGTCAGCGTCGACGGCACGACCTACGACCTCCCGGAGCCCTTCGTCGTCATCGCGACGCAGAACCCCATCGAGCAGGAGGGGACCTTCCGCCTGCCGGAGGCCCAGCGCGACCGATTCAGCGTGAAGACGTCCTTCGGCTACCCCGACGTCGACGGCGAGATGGCCCTGCTCGACCGGCGTGCCAACCGCCGAACGCTCTCGCCCAGCGTCGAGCCGGTCGTCGACCGCGCGCGCGTCGTCGAGCTACAGGACCTGGCCGAAGACGTCCGGGTCGACGAGAAGGTCCGCCGGTACATCGTCGACGTCGCACGAGCGACGCGGGCGGACGACCGCGTCGACGTCGGCGTCTCGCCCCGCGGCGTCCAGCGCGTGTTCGAGGCCGCCCGCGCCGCGGCGCTCGTCGCCGGTCGGCGCTACGTTACGCCCGACGACGTCAAGCGCCTCGCCGAGACGACGATGGCCCACCGACTGGTCCTCACGACCCAAGCGACAGTCGAGGGGGTCCAGCCAGGCGACGTGATTCGGGACGCGCTGGATAGCCTCGACGTCCCCGCGGTGTCGCCGGACGCGAACGAATGCGCGGACGCGGACGACTCCGCAGGCGACGTCGACTCGACAGAACCGGTCCCGGAACGGCCTGACTCCGACGGACCGGCTGAGACGGACGGATCACCCCGGAGCGAGGAACCGTTCGCCGACGGTCGGTCCCAGGTCGACTGATGGTGCCGGTTGTAATTCTGTATCTGCGGTTCTCTGCCGATGGTTGGTTCAGCCCCCGTTTGTCCTCGATAACCGACACACGCCGAACGTAGTTGCAACCGGCACTATGACGTCGGGAGCGACGACCGACAGCGTTTTTCCGACCGCTCTCTTGCCTTCTCCCGTGCAATTACGCGGGGTCGTCGTGGACGTATCCGACGCCAAGACGGTAAACACCCAGTACGGCGAGAGCGACCTCTGCGAAGTGACCTTCAAGCCGGAGGGAGGCGTCGCCGAACCCGTCACGGCGACGCTGTGGGGCAAGTGGGCGGAGACGGCGGAGTACCTCGAACCGGGGATGGAGATAGCCGTCTACGACCCCGAGGAGCGCGAGTACCAGGGCGAGACGCAGTACTCCGTCGGCGGCGACGCCACGCTCGTCGTCGAACCGAACTTCCTCGTCGACGTGACCGACGTCCGCTCGTGGGTGCAGTGCCCGCGGATGTACTACCTCAACAAGATCGGTGGCACTGACCACGCCTACCCGGTCGTCAAGGGGACCATCGTCCACGAAGTGTTCGGCGACCTGCTCCGCGGGCGTGACCTCGACGACGCCATTGACGACCACGTCGACGACGCCGGACTGGATCTGGGCCTCCTGGGCCGCGACGCCGACGAGGTACGCGGGGAAGTGCGGGACCACGCCTCCGCCATCGAAGGGTGGCTCCAGCAGGGACTCCTCACCGAAGAGGACGAGTGGCGCTCCGAGATGACGCTCGTCTCCGAGCGCTTCGGCATGAAGGGGCGGGCCGACGCCGTCCGCCGCGGGATGCCGGTCGAACTCAAGACCGGGAAGAACACGAAACGGGACCCGCGCTTCCAGGACAAGATCCAGGCCGCCTGTTACGCGCTCATCCTCGAGGAGCGAAACGGGGAGGCGCCCGACACGGGCACGCTCCTCTACACCAAGAACGCCGCCGTCGAGCGGACCGAGGAGACCGGCGACCTCTCGCCGGCCAAGGAGTTCTCGATCAACGGCGGCCTGCTGAACTTCGTCGTCCGGACGCGCAACGAGATTGCGGCGATGGAGTACGACGCCAGCGTGCCGACCGGCTTCGAGGCCGACGCCAGGTGCGAGTACTGCTTCGAGCAGGACACCTGCATGGTGGTCTCGGGCCGCCTCGACCAGGAATCGAAGGCCGGGAAGATCGGTTCGGCCATCCCCGACGAGGAGCGCGAGTACTTCGATCGGTTCTACCAGGCCATCGAGCAGGAGCGACGGGCCGTCCACCGCGAGTACGCCAAGCTCTGGGACCAGACGCCCCAGGAGCGGGCCGACGACGACCGGGCGCTCGTGGACCTGGAACCCGCCGGGCAGACCCAGCTCGACGACGGCCAGTGGGAACTGCGGGCGAACGGGACGACCGCCGTCTCGAAGATCCGCGACGGTGACCTCGCGCTCGCGAGCGATGGAAATCCAATAACTGGTGCGGCTGAAATCTGCAGGATCGCACGACTCGACGAAGACCAGATCGTCGTCACCGCCGACGAACCGGTCGAACTCCGCCGCCTCGACGTCTACCCCTCCGAAATCGGCACCGACCGAATGCTCACGGCGCTCCACGACGCCGTCCTCACCCGGCCGCCAGAGCAGAAAGACGTCCTCTTCGGTCGCAGCGACCCCGTGTTCGAAGAGATATCCGAGACCTTCGTCGACAACAACGACGCCCAGAACGAGGCCGTCCAACTGGCCGTCGGCGCGGAGGACTTCGCACTCGTCCACGGTCCGCCGGGGACCGGCAAGACGTACACCCTCGCGCAAATCGTCCGTGCCTGTGTAGCGCGCGGGGATCAGGTCCTCCTCTCGGCCTTCACCAACCGCGCGGTCGACAACTGCCTCGAGGCCCTGGAAGACCAGGGGTTCACGGATATCGTCCGCGTGGGCACCGAGAGCGGCGTCCGCGACGACATGGAGCAGTACCGCCTCGACACCGCCGGCGACCCGGACGACTGTGCGAGCCAGCTCCAGGACGCCGCCGTCGTCGCGGCCACGACGGCTTCGTGCAGTTCCCGGATCATGCGGACTCAGGCCTTCGACACCGCCGTCGTCGACGAGGCCGGCCAGCTGACGGAACCGGGCACCCTCGCCGCGACGGCGCGGGCCGACCGCTTCGTCCTTGTTGGCGACCACCAGCAGTTGCCCCCGGTCGTCAGCTCCGAGAAGGCCAACGAGGTGCTCGGCCGGTCGCTGTTCGAGCGACTGATCGACGAGTATCCCGACGCCAGCGTCCTGCTCGACCGCCAGTACCGCATGGCCCAGCGCATCCAGGCGTTCTCTTCGCGGGAGTTCTACGACAACCAGTTGCGCCCCGCGACAGGAGAGGTCGCCGCCCAGCGAATCGGCGATTTGCTGGACGTCGACCCCGAGTCGCTCCCCGAGAATCTGCGGGACGGCGCGGCGTTCGTCGACCCCGACGGGAGCGCCGAGGGCAACACCAACCCGACGGAGGCCGCCGAAGTCGCCCGCGTCGTCTCGGCATACACTGACGCCAGTCTCGACCCGTCCGAAATCGGCGTCATCGCCCCGTACCGCGCCCAGGTCGCCGAGATCAGCAAGCACGTCCCGGAGTCCGTCGCGGTCGACACGGTCGACCGGTTCCAGGGATCCAGCAAGGAGGTCATCGTCGTCTCGTTCACGGCCACAGGATCGCTCGACGGGCCCATCTTCGAGGACTACCGCCGGATCAACGTCGCGCTGACCCGGGCAAAGAAGGCGCTCGTGCTGGTCGGCGACGCCGACGCGCTCGCGACTGACGAGGTGTACGGGCGCATGGTGGAGTGGGCGCGCTGAATCCCGTCTGTTTAAGCCCTTCCCATCGGACAGCCCGGCCATGTACCGGCTCGAAGAACTCTCGCGGCTGATCTGGGAGTCGGTCCCGGCGGGTGCGGCGGAGCCGTTCGGCGTGGTCACGGCGCTCGGGAGCGCGACGTTCCTGCTGTTCGCCTTGTCGCTACTGTACTGGCTGGACGAGCGGCGGTCGACGGCCGTCGTGGTCAGCTACGCCCTGGTCGCGATGGCCGTGGTCTTCGGACTCAAGGCCGCGCTCGCGCTCCCGCGGCCGCCGGAAGCCGTCCGACTGATCCCCCTCGAAGCGGACCCGTACGGATTTCCGAGCGGGCACGCCGTCGCTGCCGTCGTGGTCTACGGCGGACTCCTGACCGCTCGCGACCGCCTCGACGACCGACGGGCCGTCGTCGGCGTCGCCGTCCTCGTCGCGCTCATCGGTCTCTCCAGAGTCGTTCTCGGGATGCACTATCTGGGCGACGTGGTAGTCGGGGCCGCGCTGGGAGTGACGCTCCTGGCCGTCTGCACGCGCGTCGTCGGTGACGATCCGACTCGTGGGTTCGCACTCGCGGCGTTCGCTTCCGTCCCCGCGCTCGTCGTCAGTTCCCTGGGTGCCGAGGCGTTGCTCGCGTTCGGCGGGAGCCTGGGCGGCGCTCTCGGGAGTGTCCGACTCGACGGTCTGGGCGAACTCGGGTCGCGCTTCCACGGCGTCGTCCTGGCTGTGGTCGGCGTCCCGTTCGTCTTCCTGGCAGACGGACTCGCCGAGGCGGTCACGGAGCCACCACTCGTCGTCCTCGCGTACGCACTTCTCGTGGCGGGGATACTGCGCTTGCCCGCGCTTGTCCAGCGGCTTCCGCTGGAACCGGTGTGGCGAGCGGTGAGGACGTGATAGAACTGGAAGCGAGCTACCCGTCGTTCCCCTCGGCGCGTCGACGCTGTATATCCTCTCCGAGGCGGGTACGGAGGGCATCGTGTAGCGCACGCGCCGTCGCGTCGTCCACGTCGTGGGCAGTCGCGTCGCCGCCCATCAGGCTCGACGTGCTGGCGGTGTCGGCGGTGACGCTGGCCAGGTCACGATAGCGCTGGAACACGCTCCGGCTCCCGATGACCGTCTGGACGCGGTAGTAGGGGACCACCCGCGTCGTCCGGGTCCAGAACCCGCTGCGGGCGACGAAGACGTCGTCGGTCGTCGCGTGACCGCGGTGCTTCCACGTGAGGTGGCCGGCGACGGGTGCGAGAAGGAGGAGGCCCAGTGGCGCGTACCACCAGCCGACGCCGAGGAGGAACTGGTCGACGAGGAGGAGCGCGGCGGCGACAGCGAGCGGCAGGAGCGCGAACCTGACGGCGTACCGCCGGCGCGCGCGTCGCGGTGGTCGCTCGACCGCTGGTGTCTCGAACTCGCCGAGCGATTCGGCCAGCGCTGTGACGGTCGCTCGGTCGTCGATGGGGATGGCCGTGTTCGACGCCTGGCCGTCGTTCGCACCCGGACCGTAGCCCGCCGTCTCTACGGAGAGGCCGGCGTAGCCGAGCGCTCGCATCGGCGCCGTCTCCGTTATCGACACCGTCTGTATCTTCTCGACGGGGATCGAACCACTGTACCGGTTGAGGAAGCCCCGCTCGTAGCGCAGTTCGTCCCCGACGCGCCTGAGCCGGAAGTCGTAGAACTCGATCATCGTGAGGACGGCGCTCACCACCAGCGTGGCGAGGGCGAACTCGATCAGGGTCACTGCCACCACGATGGCGAGTTCGGTCGGCGAGTAGGTCGGCAGGAGTTCGAAGGCAACCGTCTCGGGACCGCCGAGGGCCGCGGTCGTCGCGGACAGGACGGCGAGGGCGAGGTCGCCGAAGATGGGCGTCCCGACGACGACGAGAATCGGCGCGCCCGGTTTCGCGGTCATCGCACCGAGGCGCAACAGGTCCGCGTGGTCGAGGCGATAGAGCGCTTCTTCCTCCGGCGAGCGTCGCTGGGTCGTCGCCGTGTCGGTGGCTGCGTCGCCGGCCACGCCATCGCCGGCCGCTCCGTCGCCACCTGCCTCGACAGCGCCCGATCGGCCGGGCCCGACCGCGTCCGCCGCCGGTGGCGATTCGCCGTTCTCGCTGGCGGTTTCGCCGCTATCGTCGACCGCTTCGCGACCGTGGGCTGCGACGAACTCCTGGAGGCGTCGGGCCTCCACCAGGTCGACGGCGTCGAGGACCGCCTCAGTCGATCCGCCGCCGGCAGTCTCGAAGTTGACGACGGCGAGGCCGAGCGCCCGCTGGAACACGCTCCGGCTGACGTCGACGTTCTGGATCCGGCCCAGGGGGATGGCCCGTTCCTGGCGGTTGAACACGCCCGACGAGACGGCGAGCGTGTCGCCAGCCGTCTCGTAGGTGAACCGCAGGTATCGGGCGACGCCGTAGACGGCGCCGCCGAGCGCGCCCGCGCCGCCGAGCGCGAACGTGACCCAGAAGGGAGCGAGTCCAAGCGGGCCGGACAGCAGTATTCCGAGGAAGAAGCCGGTGCTCCCGAACTGGAGGGCCGTGCCGATCACACGCTGGACGGCGCTGAGGGGGTGGAGCCGTCTCATACGGCGTCGGACCCCTCGCTCTCGATGGCGAGGTCACGCAGCCGTTCGCGTAGTCGATTCGCCCGCTCCGGCGTGAGGCCGGGGATGGAGATGTCCGCGCCGCGCGTGCCGGCGGTGTAGACGACCAGACTCGACAGACCGACGAGGCGTTCGACTGGCCCCCGCTGGGTGTCGACGTGCTGGACCCGGACGTAGGGGACGGCGGTTTCCACCTCGGTGACGACGCCTCTGACGAGGTACAGCGCGTCGTCCTGTATCTCGAACCGCCAGCTACGGTAGTACAGCAGCGCGTGGACCGAGCCGAGCAGGCCGACGACGAGCCATATCGCCGCGACGAGCGCGGTACTCACGGTGAAGAACCGGGCGGGGACCACCCGCCCGGCGACGAAGGCGAGCACGGCCAGCACGGTGGCGGTCAGGAGCGCGCGACCGATCCACAGCAGCCGGACCCGCGAGTGAGGGCGTTCCATGGGCCGAACGGCGCAGTGGAGGCCAAAAAGGATTGTCGTCGGTCGCGGCGAACCGGGGGGCAGCCGGGCAATCCGGCCAGCGACCGGTCGCTCGTCACTCGCTCTCGACGGGCGGGCTCTGTCCGCCGCTGCTGTCACCGTCTATTTCGTCGAGGACTCGACGGTGGAACTCCTGGAGGACGGCCGATTCGTCTTCCGCGAGGACGACGTCCGTCGCGGCCAGCGTTGCCAGGCCGAACGCGCGCGGCGACGGCGAGTCGACGCGGACCGTCTCGACCGACAGGTCGCCGTTCTGGACGGCGCCAGTGACCTCTTCCAGGCCGGTGACGTTGAGTTTATCCTCCAGAATCTCCCGGTAGGTCTCCTCGATGACGGCGAACTCCTCTAAGTCCTCCGCGAAGCTCAGCAGCATCTCGGAGCTGACCTGCTGCTCGGCGGCCGATTTCTCGTAGCCCTTGTATCGCTTGAGGATCATCAGCGACCGCGTCGCGTTGATGCGGAAGTACCGCTGGAGGAGGTCCGTCCCCTGGAGGGCCCGCCGGAGGTCGCCCCTGACCTCGTCCGGGTCGATGTCGGTGAGGAGACCCTCCACGTCGACCTTGCGGTTCAGCGGCATCGAGAGGGTAAAGCAGTTGTCGGCGACGGCGATCTTGACGTTGGCGCTGGTCGCTTGGGCGACGCGATAGGCGAGCAGGCGCGAGAAGCCGTCGTTGAACCGCCGGCCGTAGCCCGAGTGGACGTAGTAGTGCCGTTCGTACTCGTCGTGGTCCAGCGCCTCCTCGACGACGAGGCGCTCGTCGGTCGACAGCGAGTTTGACCCGGCGTAGGCGACCTGTTCGGAGAGCATCCGCGTGATGGCCCGGACGCTGTTCTCGTCCAGGGGGTACTCCCGGAGCCAGTGACGTATCGCCGGCGGGCCACCCTGGCCCAGTTTATCCAGGAACTCCCGCTGGAACTGGAGTATCTCCTGGCCGAGATCGTAGGAGAGCGGGAGACGCTCGGAGAACCACGACGGGACCGTGGGCCGGGCGCTCGTCCGGTCGACGTACACCTTCGACCCGCGGCGGTACTTGTACTCGAAGTGGTCGCCGCCGAGGACGAAGACGTCACCCTTCTCCAGCGTGTCGAGATAACCCTCGTCCAGCTGGCCGACCCACTCGTCGCCGGAACGGGTGGAGACGTCACAGGTGAACGAGTCCGGGATGGTGCCGATGTTGGTCATGTAGATGACCCGCGCGAGCCGGCCGCGCTTGCCGATGAGCGGCTCGCCGACGGGGAACTGGTCGTAGTAGTACTCGCCGTCGGGCGCGTCGTTGTCGTCGCGCCATATCTTGGCGTAGACGTTCTTGTCTTCCAATCCGGCGTAGTCCGCCGTGAGGTAGCGCATCAACTGTTCCCAGTCGTGCTCGTCGTAGTTCCGGTAGGGGTAGGCGCGCTGGAGGGTCGCCTTGATATCTTCCTCGCGGCGGACGTCGTTGATCGCCATCCCGTAGACGTGCTGGGCCGCGACGTCCTGGGCGTTCTCCGGGACGAACACTCTGTCCACGAACCCCTCGTGGGCCTTCTTCAGCATCACGGCGCATTCGATCAGTTCGTCGCGGTCCAGCGCGACGACCCTGCCAGTGACCGTCTGCCCGAGCTGGTGACCCGCCCGGCCGATGCGCTGGAGCAGGGACGCCACGGACTTTGGGGAGCCGACCTGCACCACCAGGTCGATGTGGGGCATGTCGATACCCAGTTCCAGACTCGTGGAGGTGGTCACCACGTCGAGGCTCCCCTCTTTCAGTTGTTCCTCTATCTCCTGGCGGCGGTCCTTCGAGAGGCTCCCGTGGTGACAGCCGGAGTTGTCCTCGTCGTAGGAATCGTAGTCCTCCCGGAGGTTGTGGAGGACCCGCTCGGCGCCCGAGCGCGTATTTGTAAAGACGAGCGTGTTGGTGTGGCGCTGGATCAGGTCGTGTAACTGACCGTAGAACCGCCCCTGGACGACGTCGCGGGGCGTGTTGATCAGGTCGTCCGTCGGGCAGGTCAGTTCCACGTCGAACTCGCGGGCGAAGCGGGCGTCGACGATTTCGTAGTCGCGTGGCTCACGTGTCGCTTCGCTCCCGTTCGCCCATCCGGCGGCGCTCTCCGTGGTCGCGCCGCCCACCTCGCGGTTCACTCCGTCCTCCGCTCGCTCGTTCGCAGACCCCTCGCCCCGCTCGGCGCCTGCCTGCTCGCGTGTCGCTTCGCTCCCGCTCGCACTTTCCGAGGTCTCCCTCTGGTCGACCTCGCACCCCACCAGATACTCCGCCATCGTCGACAGCGGCTCGACGGTCGCCGAACAGCCGATGCGCGTCGGCGAGACGTGGGCCATCGCTTCGAGGCGTTCCAGCGATACCGAGAGGTGAGTACCGCGCTTGTTCTCGGCGAGGCTGTGTATCTCGTCTACGACGACGTACTCGACCGTCCGAAGCTTCTCGCGGAACTTCGGGCTGTTGAGCAGGATGGCCAGCGTCTCCGGGGTCGTGTTGAGGATGTGGGGCGTCGTCTCCAGCATCTTGGACCGCTCGGAATCGCTGGTGTCGCCGTGACGGATGGCGTGGCGAATCTCGACGTCCTCGCCCCGGTCGTCTAACTTCTCGGTGATGCTGTCCAGGGGCACCTCCAGGTTCCGGTGGATGTCGTTGGCCAGGGACTTCAGCGGCGAGACGTAGAGGCAGTAGACGCTGTTTTCGAGGTCCTCCTCCCGGGCCTTGCAGAACAGCTCGTTGATGATGCCGGTAAAGCTGGCGAGCGTCTTGCCGGAGCCCGTCGGCGCGGCGATCAGCGCGTTCTCCCGCTCGTGGATGAGCGGAATGGCCTCCTTCTGTGGCGGCGTGAAGAAGCCGCCGTTGTCGGGGACGAACTCGCCGAATTGCTCGGTCCACCACTCCTGGACCACCGGCTCCAGCAGTTCGAGCACGTCTGCGTCGTCGATGGCGACGTCACTGGGATCGAACGGTGGTTCGATCGCTGCGAGTCGCTCTCGTCCTCCCATCTGCTACATCGAAGGGGCCGCGCAGTCAAGTGGGTTTGGTCCCCGGAGTGAAAGTGAAATCATATCCGGACAGCCCCGCAACCGCTTCCATGGTAGACTCCTTCGACCTCCGCTGTCCGGTCGTGACGCCGATGAGCGACGACGGCTCCATCGACCTCGACGGACTGGCGACGCTGGTCGACCACTTCGTGTCGTCGGGAATCGACGGGCTGGTCCCGTGCGGGACCACGGGCGAGTTCTCGGCACTCACCGACGAGGAACGCCGCGCCGTCCTCGAGACGACCGTCGACGCAGTGGACGGTCGGGTCCCGGTGATGGCCGGCGTGGGTGGGACCGCCGTCGGGGAAGTCCGCCGATACATCTCGGAGGCCGAGGCAGTCGGTGCGGACTCGGTGCTCGTCGTCCCCACCTATTTCGGCGGGCAGTCCTCGGCCGACGGGAACGAGGCGTTCTTCCGGGCCGTCCTCGACGACTCTCCGCTGCCGGCGTACCTCTACAACATCCCGCAGACCGTGGGACAACAGCTTCAGGTCGATGTCGTTGCCGAACTCGCCGAACACGACTCCGTGGTGGGGATCAAGGACTCCAGTGGTGATCTCACCTACTTCGGCGACCTCATCCGGCGGACCCCCCACGATTTCGAGGTCCACCAGGGCTGGGACGCCGCGTACCTGCCGTCGCTGGCGATGGGCGCCGACGGTGGGGTCAACGCGCTGTCACACGTTTACCCCGACGCGCTCCGCGAGGCGGCCGACGCCGTGGCCGAGGGGGACCTGGAACGCGCCCGGCGTCACCAGCGAGAGACCATCGACCCGGCTTTCGAGTTCTGCCGCGACCACGGGTTCGCGCCGTCTATGAAGGCGGCGCTGGCCCACCAAGGCCGCATCGACTCCAGGGCGGTCCGCCCGCCTCAGGACTCTCTGGACAGTCAAGCGCTCGACGAACTCGGGACCGTCCTCGACTGACCGGACCTGCCACCCGTGAAGGGTCAAATCCTGACTGAGCCTCCACGAGATACTTAACGGCGGACGTTCCTCTACTGCTGTATGTCGCTGCTGCCTTCGCGCGGTCCTGACGTCAGCACGGCCCAGGAGGGCGAGATGGAGGTGATCGGCGTGGACGAGGACGTCGACGGCGTGCTCGACGCCCTCTCCTCCGACACCGCCAGGGCCGTACTGAACGCGATCTACGACGACCCCGGGACCCCCTCCGAGATCGCCGACCGGCTCGACATGTCGATCCAGAAGGTCTCCTACCACCTCGAGAAACTGGAAGACGAGGAGCTCATCGCCGTCGCCGGCACCCGCTACTCCGAGAAGGGCCAGGAGATGAACGTGTACGAACCGCCGGAGGACCCGCTGGTGCTGTTCGTCGGGACCAGCGAACGAAAGGATTCGCTGAAGACCATGGTCAAGCGGTTGCTACCCACCATCGGCGTCCTCGCTCTGGCCAGCGTCGCCGTCCAGCGGTTCCTTGGCCGCGACGGCGGGTCCGGCATCGTCTCATTCGGTTCGTCGGGCGCAGGCGGCGCCGACTCCGGTGACGGTGGGGATCCCGACGTCGAATTCAGTGGCGCCGAGGACCAGGCAGCGAGCGCGTCCGAAGCGGCCACGTCGACACCGACGGAATCGGGGGCCGACGCCGGCGACGGCGGTGGGAACGTGTCGCTCGAGAGCGCCGAAGTGACGGAAACCGCGGCGGAGACTGCGACCGAGGCGCCGACACAGACGCCCACGAGTGGGCACGCCCTCGACACGACCGCACAGGCGACCGAAGCCGTCGCCGGGAGCACCGGTCTCTCTCCCGGCGTCGCCTTCTTCCTCGGGGGCCTGCTCGTCGTGGCACTGCTGGTCGGCTGGTGGGGCTACCGGACCTACGGCCGCTGAACCCCGTCAAACTGCGCTTCTGACGGCGTCTCTCTAACGAACCATCGCTCCACGTTCGTCGGCGTCGGACGCTAAAAACTCGTTTTGAGTCTTGCGCGCTCTTTTGATATCCCGTCGTGTACACTGAACTGCGCCACCGTGGACCACACGGCCGTCCCAGACTGCCCGCTGGGCCTGCCGGCCTCTGACACCACGGCCCACGGTCGGCCAACTGTCCGCGCTCGACGGCGCGGAACCCTGCATTCGGTTCCCGCTGACGCCAACTGCTTTGGCCCTCCCACGAGTCGGTCCCCGCATGCGCGTCACGTTTCTCGGCACTGGTTCCGCAATGCCAACTGGCCACCGCTTCCAGACGGGTCTCCTCGTCGAGTCCGGTGACCACAGCCTGCTCGTCGACTGCGGTAGCGGCGTCCTCCACGCGCTCGCACGGAGTGAGACGGGCTACGAGGGCGTCGACGCCGTCCTCCTGACCCACCACCACCTCGACCACGTCTCCGACCTCGACGTCCTGCTCAAGGCCCGCTGGCTAGCCGGGGCGACGGAACTGACCGTCGCCGGGCCGCCCGGCACCGAGGACTTCGTCGAGGGGTTGTTCGACCGCCACGAGTACATGCGGGACCGCCTCGACCTGACGGTCCGGGACGTCGAGGGATCGTTCGATATCGCGGGGTTCGAGGTGAACTCGATGGAAGTCCGCCATTCGATGCAGTGTTTCGCCTACCGGTTCGTCGGCGACGATGGCGGGCCGCCGTTCGTCTTCAGCGGCGACACGGAGGCGTTTCCCGAACTGGTCGAGTTCGCGGACGGAGCCGCGGCGCTCGCCCACGACTGCTCGTTCCCCGACGACGTCGACGTGTCCAACCACCCGACACCGTCGCAACTCGGGGCGGCGCTGGCCGAGGCGGACGCCGACCTTGGCCGGGTGTACCTGACCCACCTCTATCCCCACACCGAGGGGCGCCACGAGGAGATGCTCGACTCCATCGCGGAGCACTACGACGGCGACGTCCGCTTCGCCGAGGACGGGCTCACCGTCACGCTCGACGAGGCCGACGGCTCTCACTCCAGTTCGTAGGCCCTGACCGTCGAGAACGTCGCTTCGCACGGGTCGCCGGGGACTGCGCTGGAGACGGCGAGGCCGGGACGGACCGAGTCCGTAAGCGAGACGGTCCGCTGGTCGAGGGCCGCCGCGGCCGTGTCGAGGGCGGCCTCGTCACCGCCCTCTCTGGCCATCTTCAGGTGACCACTGGCGAGGTTGAGGGGGTTCTGCAGGTCGTGGCTGATGTAGCTCGCGAACTGTTCGAGGCGGTCGCGCAACTGCTCGGCCCGCCGCTCTTTCTCTTTGAGGTCCGTGACGTCCATCGCGATTCCGACCAGTCCCTTGTTCGAGCCGTCTTCGGCGGGCCAGGGCACTTTGCTCACGCGCGTCCAGTGTTTGTTCCCCGGCGGACCTGACGCCTCGTCCTGCTGGCGAATCGCGACGCCCTCCTCGACGACGCGCACGTCGTCGGCGTAGAACGCTTCGGCGGCATCGCGGTCGTAGCCGTACAGTTCGCGGTCGGTCTTGCCGACGACGGCGTCCTGGTCGACGCCGCCCGGCACGTCGGTTATTCGCAGGTGACGGCCCGCCTCGTCCTTGACGAAGAGAGGGACCTCCAGTTCAGACATGAACGCCCGGAGCATGTCGCTCTCCTCGGCGGTCACCCGCTCGCGATGGTACCGCTGCAGCGTCTCCTGGAGCACTTCACACAGCGTCTCACCGGCGACCGGACGCGGGAGGTACGTCGTGGATTGGAACCGCGTGAGCCGGCCGAGCATCTCCCGGTCGGCCTCCGCAGCGAGGTACACGACCGGGAGGTGGTCGTCCCGCTTCGAGAGCGCTTCCCGGAGAGAGAGAATGTCGGGCACGCTCTCGTCGAGGACGACGCAGCCGATGTCGTCAGAGTCGTCGAGTGCGGCGAGCGCGCCGTCGGTATCCGGTTCGTGCCGGACCGTGGTGTCGGACGCGCCGGCGAGCGCCGTCCGTACCTGTGGCCCCGTCTCTCCGGTCCGGCTGACGACGAGGACGGACGACGGTTGCTGAAGTATGACGGTCATCGGCACGCGGGTTCGCGGATGCTACTCACAACGGCGCGCCTCTCGATATCAACTCTTTTTACACGGAATTACTGGAGAGAATAACCCGTCGACCGCCTTCGAACCGCGTTCCCGGACGGACAGCGTTTCTGCGAGACGCGCTCACGCGCGCCGTAACCGGACGAGGAACGCCGCGCCGCCCAGGTCGCTGTCCCCGACGCTGACGCCCCCGTCGTAGGATTCGGTGAGCGCACGGACGAAGCCCAATCCGAATCCGGTCCCCGTGCTCTCGGCCCCCTTGACACCCATCTCGAAGACGTCGTCCCGGACGTCGGCGGGGATGCCGCTCCCGTCGTCCTCGACGTTCACGACCACGTCACTGGGCCCGGTTTCGTCGACGGACACTCGAACGGTCATCGGCCCGTCGTTGTGGACCGCCGCGTTCGAGAGGAGGTTACTGAACACTGATTCGAGCAGTTCGCCGCCGTAGGTCCGGTACTCACTCGATTCGGGGTCGAACTCGACGGAGAGGTCGTCGAACTGCGCCCGGTTGTCCTCCACGACCTTCGTGAGGAGCGGCCCGAGGTCCCGCGGTTCGGGTTCGTCCTGAGCTTCGAGTGTCGAGACGAGGTCGCCGACGCGGTCGATGAGGTCGGTCGAACGCTCCGCCGCGCGGTGGATGCGCTCGGCGTGCTCGCGAGCCTCGCCGTCGAGGTCCGAGACGAGCGCGTCCGAGAAGCCGGAGACGACCTGGAGGTCGTTGCCCAGGTCGTGGCGCAATAGCCGGTCGTACAGTTCGATCATCTCCTTGCGGTTCTCTAGATCCTGGTGGGCCCGCTGGAGGCGTTCCCGGGACCTGATGTTGCTGATCGCCGTGGCCGCGTGGGACGCGAGGATTCCCATCGGCCGAACGTGCGCGTCGCCGAACTCCTCGTGGGAGGTCGACCGCATCACGAGCACCGCAGTCACCTCGTCGACTATCTGGGCCGGGACTGCCATCGCCGCGGTCACGCCGGAGTCGGGGTCGACGCGCGCCGCTGCGCCCTCGCGGACGACGGTCTCGCGGGTCTCGAAGGCTTCGACGGCCATCTCACCGGGCTCGTCCCCGGGCGAGAGGCCGGGGTTCGTGCTGTGGCTCACGCTGAGAGAACCGTCACTGACCTCGACGAAGGTCGAGTGGGCGGTGCCGAACAGGAGTGACATCGCCTCCAGAGTGAGTGAGACGACCTCCTCGACGGTCTCACACCGGTTGAGTGCCTGTCCGTACTTGTTGAGGTCGGCTACCTGGCTCGCGAAGTCAGTCTGATCTTCGAATGTCATGTCGTGGCAGGTTGTGACCGATCGATCACCTGGAATTCAGCGTACCGGTAAAAAACGGTTTCGCCGCCGCTATCAGAAATTGAACTACTCGATGCGGTAGCGCAACAGCGCCGCGATGCCGCCGAGGTTGGCCAGTTGCTGTCCGGGGTCGAACTCACCGGAGAAGACGACGACCTCGCCGCCCTTCTGTTCGGTCGTCTCGATTATCTCGTCGACGTCGACGGACCACTCGGCCGCCGAGCGCTCGCGCCGGAGGTGCTCGTCGAGGACGAGTAATTCCTCCACGGCGCCGAAGTCGGCGGCCTCAGCGACCGAGTCGGGGCCGTAGGCCACTTTGGCCCCCTCTGCGATGCGCTTCGTCAGTTCGTCGATGCGGTCGGCCTCCTCCGCGATGCGAGTCTCGGCCTGGACCTCCTCGACGGCGCCGCGCTTGAGCACTTCGTGGACGCCGCGGTCGCCGACACCGCTCGTGTCGACGACGCTCATGTTTTCGGCGACTTCGGGTGCTTCGTCCTGGATGTAGTCGAGGGCGTCCTGCTTGGTGAACCCCGGCCCCGCGAGGATGTAGGCGTCGACGTCCTGCCGGCGGAGCACGTCGGTCAGTTCGGCAAACAGTTCGTCACGCGGGCGAGCGTAGTCGCCCTTCCCGGTGGTCGCCGTGATGGTCGCCCGTTCCTCAGTCCCGTACTGGGCGACGGTGTGGAGGTGCGCCTCGCCCTCCTCGACGGTGGCGATGGCGACGTCCGGGTTCTCCGTCGCCTCGACGGCGTCCTGCAGGCGTTCTTCCTGGTCGGGCTTCCACCACTTCTCGACCTCTATCTCGGTGTTGGGCTCGACGTTGAGCGTATGGTGAAAATCGAGCTGGTCCTCGCGCGAGCACCCGACGATCTCGCCGCTGACCCGCAGGCGGTTGGCGAACTTCGCGAACTCGACGTCCTCGACGCGGAGCGCGACCCACATAGGCTCGCGCTCACCGCCCGTGTCGCGCATCTGGTCGTCGTTGCGCTGGATGCGCCGCGTCGTATCGCCCGAGACGGTGTCGCCGGGTTCGAGCACGTAGGTGAGGTGCCACAGGTCGTCGAGCGTCTCCGGCACGAGTTCGACGCGCTCGCGACCCTGCTCCGTCTGCTCCCGGCTCTGGATCCGCATATGGTGTCACTTCCGCTTCGCAAAACAAGTGTGCTGTTATTCGGACCGCGTCCTCACGCGGCCGACTCGTCGATGGCGACCTCCTCGCGCTCCGCGACCACGGGGATCTCGCTGATTCCCTCGCCGATGGCGTAGGCGGCCGCGATGGTGCCGTAGTAGACGACGAAGGCGCCCAGGATGGCGCCGATGCCCGTCGCCGAGAGGGCGCCGCTGATTGCCGAGGCGACGAGAGTCACTGCGAAGGCGACGACCCAGGCGACAGCGAACCCGCGGTGGCCGCCGATGGACCGGAGCTGCGAGGGCGAGAACGCCGATCCGAGGCGGTCGGTTCGGGCAAATGCCGCGATGGCGGCGGGGACGACGTACGCGAACGCGAGCGCGACGACCATCGAGAGGAGGAAAACCAGCAGGCCAACCAGGAACCCGAGGGCCGCCAGGCCGCCGCTGGGTTCACTACCGTTCGAAACGACCACGGGGACGAACCAGCTGAACACCGCGAAGGCGAAGATGGCCGCCGGAATCAGCGAGTAGACGACCGTGATGACGAACACCTTCAGGCCGTCGACGAACAGCGTCCCCCAGTCTTCCCAGGCTGGTGGTTCCGCGACATCGCCGTCGCTCACGCGCCGGATGACTTCGAGGCCGTAGCCGAGCACGAAGAACATCGGCAGGAGGAACACGCCGAGGAGGGTGAGGACACCTCCGATCGCGACGTTCTTCAGGTTGTCTTCTCCCTTCCACGGATAGCGAATGGCTTCTTCGAACATTGTGTGTCTCCGTTAACTCCGGGAGGCCGTCACCGACTGTGGTGGCGCTGCTGCCGACCAGTAATTAACGTCTATTGATAGGACGGGAGAGGAGATAAAGCTAGCTGGTCGGTGGTAGCCGCGACTACGTCGCTGTCGCAGCCACTACCGGCTCACTCGACCGACCGACTGCCGCCCGGCGGTAGGAACTCCTGGATTCGGTCCGGACTGGCGACCTTTCGCACGAAGGAATCGTCGGCGAAGCGGGTCTTGAACTCGCGGTAGAGGCGCTTGCCGATGTCGTTCTGGGCGAACTGGCCGGGCTCGACGCGGATGCTCGTCTCTGCTTTCGGTTCGATGGCGGGCGTCGGTCCACCGATTACCTGCGTCTCGTCCTCGCAGGTGATGCCCACCGAGACGTCGGCCTCCTGGTCTCGGAAGTACGTCCGGTCGCCACGGACGGCGAAGCCGCCCTTCTCCAGGTACTCGCCGCTCTCGGGCGTTTTCGACACCTGGTCGGGATCGATCATGTACACGTCGCCGGCGTGCTTCCCGTCCTTCCAGACGGAGGAGTAGGAGACGGCGAACGTGGCCGCCTGGTCGAGGCTGGAGTCGGGGAGGTCGACGTCCTTCGCGGCCTCGCTCGGCCCGGTTGCCTTGAGCACCGTGATCGGTCCGCCGTGGGCCTGGGCGTGGAACACCTTGTCCCCGTTGTCGAGGTACTTCTTGACGAGTTCTTCGTTCTGGTCGGCGTTGCGCCCGCCGATAACGAGGAAGCCGTCGCTGGTGCGGAACCAGCGGAACCGCTCGTACCACTGCTCGGTCTGGCGAACCGGGATTGAGTTCATGCTGAGCCAGTCAACATCTTCGCCCTCCTCCGCTTCGCTGTCTCCTTCACCTGGCCCGTTCCCCTCCGCCTGATCCGCTGCTTCCCAGCGGTCGCGTCGCGCTTTGGCGTCCGCCAGGTCCTCGCGCGTGTCCTCGATGGCCGCCTGGGCGCCCTCCTTCTTCCCTTCGACCCGCTTTCCCTCCTGGTAGAGCAGGTCGGCGTTCTTCTCGACGCCCATCGAGGCGTCGACGGTGACGCGAGTGTCGTCGATTTCGAGCGTGACCGTCCCCTCGCTCCCGTCGAGGCCGACGACCGCCTCGGCTTCCGGGATGCCCTGTTCCTTCCCCGCCTCGAACTTCGCCTCGATGTCCTCCCACGGGACGTCCTCGTCGCGGGCGCTCTGGACGGTCGAGAGGATCTCGGCGACCAGGTCGTAGCGAGCGTACAGCAGTTCGGCCTTCTCGCGTTCTGCCTCGGCCTGGTCCTCGAAGTCGTCGATGGCCTCCTGCTGCTGACGGATGATGTGTTCGTACTTGTTGATCTCCGCTTCGAAGTCGGGCCGGTCGCGCCCGCCGCCCCCGCTCTCGGCCGCGTCGCTCTCGAAGTTGTAGAAGTAGTCGTCCAGCGCCGCGGTGAACGTCTCGAACGTCTCGCTCCGGAGGTGGGCGTACTCCTCCAGCGAGATGGGCGTCGCGTCGACGCGCCGGCCGGGGATGTCTTCCTCGGATTCTTCCCCCTCGCCGTCATCCTCGACGGCTTCCTCCCCGCCCTCACCGCCGTCACTTTCTCCGCCCTCGTCATCGTCGCTCTCGTAGTAGACGCGGGGGTCCAGATCTGACTCTCGCAACTGGGCCGCGAGTCCGTCGACGGCGTCGTACAGCGCCTCGAACTCCTCGTCGGTGGTGTCCTCGACGGCCTGGTTGTACTCGACGCCGGCCCGGCTACACAGCTCCTCGCCGTAGAGGCCGCCGAAGTTGAGTTGCGTCGCGAGCGTCCGGACGACGTCGGCGTCGGACTGGCGCAGGCGCGCCACGAACCCCTCGTAGTCCACCGTCAGGGGGTTGAACCGCGCCGACGGGAATTCGTAGGTGGCGCCCGGGGCGACGGTCCGGGATTTGAGCCGGATAGTTTCGAGACAGTCGACGACTTCGCCGTGTTCGTCCAGCACCGCGACGTTGCCGTCGCCGAACAGTTCGGCCACGATGGTGGTCGAGTTGTCCTCGCGCTCGAAGTGGAACTGGACGATCCGGTCGAACTCGAACTGCTCGACGCCGACCAGGTCCGCGCCCGAGAGCCGGTTCCGGAGCATCATCGCGAAGTTGGGCGGGCGCCCAGGCGCGTCGGGGACGTGCTCCTGTGCGACGACGTGGGCGCGTTTCGTCTCGCCGACCTCGATCAGTAGTTCGACCCGCCCCTCGTCGAAGTCCCGGAGCTTCAGGCGGAGGAGTTCGTCGTCCTCGTAGAGGTAGGCCTTGTCGAGTTTGGCCCCCTCGTACCGTCGCAACTCGCCGACCAGCGCCGCGAGGTCGACGCTCGTCAGCTCCCGCTTCTGGTCCATGGTAGTGGAGTGCGGTGCGCGACGCAAAACCGCTTCGAACCCGCCTCAGAACTGGTCCGCGACCGCGTCGCCCGTTTCGAGACCGCTCCGGACCGCCGCGTGGAGGCGCGCGTCGCCCGCGACCCAGTCGCCGGCGAAAAAGAGGTCGTGTTCGGTGGCGTCGTCGAGCGAGCCGACGGCGGGTCCGCCGTTGGGCAGCGCGTAGCGCCAGTGCTGGTGGTCGGTCCAGTCGGGGTTGCCGAGGCGTTCGTCGTCCAGCAGTGCCGCGGTCTTGTCGGCCGCGGCGTCGACGATAGACGGTGCCGGTTCGTGGTAGTACTCCGCCGACCAGTCGGGCGCCATCTGGACGAGCAAGAGGCTCTCGCCGTCGGGGACGTGGCCGGGCTTGCATTCTTCCCGGGCGATCCAGCCGACCTCGTGACCCTCGCCCTCGCCGTCGTTCACGAGCGCGTAGTACGGCACGTCGAGTTCGAAGGGGTAGTGGAGGACGACGGAGAGGATCGTCCGGAACGGGACCTGGGCGATGGACTTCCGGAGGTCGCGACAGTCGCCGTGCTCCCACGCCGCCTGCCCGAGCAGGTCCGCCGTCTGTGGTGCCGGCGGCGTCAGGACGAGCGCGTCGAACGTCCCGCGGTCGTCCCCCTCGTCGTCGACGACGCGCCACATCTCGTCGTCGCGTTCGAGCGTCTCGACCTGTGTGTGCTGATGGACGCTGGCGTCCGTCGCCGCGAACAGCCGCTTTGCGAGTTGCGTCAGCCCGGACTCGTATGTCCACATGTGGTCGTCCGTGTCGTCGCCCTCGCTGACCTCCCCGTCGTCGTCGAAGGTCCACACCGGCCCGGTCACGTCGACCAGCCCCTCGGTCGGTAGCTCCTCCGTGACGAGTTCGTTTACCCGCTCGTCGTCGCTTTTCAGGTAGTTCGCCCCGTACTCGTAGGTACAGTCGTTGGCTCGACGGGTAGCGGCCCGCCCGCAGACGCCGCCGCTCTTCTCGAACACCGTCACGTCCACCGGGGTATCGCGAAGCGCGTACGCCGCGGCGGCGCCCGCCGCTCCGGCGCCGACGACGGCCACCGTGGAACTCATGTCCCCGACGACGGCCGGGTCACACTAAAATACCCCTTCTATCCACAGCCGTCCGGCGGCCGTCACGCCACTCGCGCTGCTTTCGCTCAACTGCTCTGATCGGTCGCACGCGTGGGAAACCGGTGGTTCTCTGGAGATTCGGGTGTGCTAGGAAGATCCCCTCTGGTGGCTTGTCACGTCAGTTCCAGCGAACACGTCGGCACCCCCCGAGCGCGAGGTAACCATGGATTTGGCGGTCCGTGACTGCCGACGTACCCGTCGGCAGACGGTGCCGAAACCAGCTAGGAACGACCTGATGGCGCGGGAACGCCGAGAAAGTCGAACGGTTCCGTCTCGACGAGTTCGTCGGCGACGTCACCAGCGAAAACGTTCGCCTGATTCTCACCGAGCGGCAGCGATCGAACGCCGGAGTCGGCGGCGAAGTCGACCCCGTCGAGGTCCACCCAGAAGACGTTCGGTGAGAGCGCCGACTCGAAGTAGTAGCGTCGGTCCCGGTGGTCCGCGACCGTGCGCCAGCGCGTCGAGGAGATATTCGGTTCGTCTGGGGTACTGATGCCGTACGGGACGGAAACGTTGCGAATCACGCCAAAGACACTCGCCGTCGCGGTTCGACGGTCCAGCGTCTGCGGAATCGCGTCCACGTAGAAACTCGCGCGGGCGAACCGATCGGCCGCGCGATTCGTTCCCGGTAACATGACGGTGCCACCGATCTCCGACCAGTACTCGGCGAGTGCGAGCTGTTGGTCGAACACTGGAGAGTTCGTCATCACCTGATACTCCCGATCGTGATGGATCGTTACCTCTCCGTCTACGTACTCGATGACGGCGCTGTCACCCGTAGCGTCCGATATGGAGAGGTGCAGGGCGGCAAACCTGCCTTCGTCCGGGATTTCGTCGGAGACGACGACGAACTCCTCTTCGCGGTGGTTCTCGACCGCTTCGGCGACCGTCGCGAAGTTATCGAGGACGTACTGTGCCCATAGCGAGATGGACAGGCCGGGTTCGTCTCCGTCCCACTCGGGATAGTCGGATTCGGAGAGCCACAGGACGTTCGCGACGAGACCGGCCTCGTTCATACCGTCGGTCGTCGCGATGTCGTACGCGGAGGCGATGACACTCCCGTACGCACTGGTCCACTCCGTCGAGGCCGGACCGACGTTGCCCGTTCGCTCCATGCCGCGCGGAAATACCCAGAGGTTGGTTTCGATCTCGCTGTGCCAGTCCATCGACCGGGCGGTGAGTACGACGTCCTCTGGCCCGAGATACACCAGTCGGGTACACATCTACGGCACCCCTCCCGTCTCTCGGCTATCGTGTAGATACAACATGTCAATCGATACGACGACCGGGGAAATAAGAATAGTCTAGACTAAATTACATTTTTTGACGGTGCGCTGTCCACTGATACCCGGAATCGGTCCCTACACGAACACATCGAGCGGGCGACGGCTTCACTTGCCGGTGTCCGTCTCACAGCCGTTCGGCCAGCGCGAGCAGTGCGTCGTCGCCACCGGTCACAATCGGTTCGCCGTGGGCCATCGCGGCGATGTCGAAGGATCCCGACCGCTCGGCGAGGTCGCGAATGCTCTCCCGGAGTTCTCGCATGTCGTACGAATCGAGCCAGAACGGCGGGGTGAGGCCGTCTTCCTCCCCCCAGACCAGGTCGCCGAGCAGCGCGATGCCGCTGTCGTGGACGTAGACGGCATGGCCCGGGTTGTGGCCGGGCGTCAGGTAGGCCGTGAAGTTCCCGATGCGGTCGCCGTCGTCGACGGGACGGACGTCCATCTCCCGCGGGAGGGGAAAGATCCGCCGGGTCACGCGGTGGAACAGGCCCTTGTGATGGGCCCATTTGGGGTGTGCGTCGTACCGGAGGAAGTCGTAGTCCGGGCGGCCGAGGTAGACGGGGCCGTCGAACTCCGGCAGGAGGCGCTTCAGGCCGCCGACGTGGTCCAGGTCGTAGTGGGTGATCAGCACGCGGTCGAGGTCCGAAACGGCGTAGCCCGCGTCGGCGAGTTCGTCGCGCACGGAGGGTCGGTTCCACCAGAGGCCGACGTCGACCAGCGTCAGGTCGCCGTCGTCGACGAGAAAGGAGTTCGACGCGAACGGCGGTATCAGTCCCAGGTTCAGGTACCAGACGCCGTCCGCGAGCTTCCGGGCCATTACGGTCTGGCTAGCGCGTCCAGGGTGAAAACATCGGCGCGTCGACGTCGGTTCGCCGTTCGACGCTGTCTCAAAGCCGCTTGCTCACGTACGGCCCGTCCTGGCGATAATCTAGCTTGTTCCGGTAGTACTCGCGCACGCCGATACCCGAGATAACGGCGAGTTTGGAGTAGCCAGTGTCGGCAGCGAGTTCCTCGGCCTTGGCGAGCAGGCGGCGGCCGTAGCCCCGATGCTGGTGCTGGCCGACGGCGTCGTCGCTCGACTGGTCTGTTGCACTCTGTGCTGCGCTCCCGACGCCGACCTGACTTCCGTAGACGTGGAGTTCGCGGACGATGGCGGCGTCGTCGAGTTCCCGTCGGACCGGGTCGTTGGGGAACCGGAGCCGGCAGAAGCCCACCAGCAGATCCTTCTCGAAGTCCTCGAAGCTGATGAAGTGCTCCGTGCCGCCACCGGACTCGTAGGTCATGACATCCATCTCGACGGTCTCGGGGTCCTCGTCGTTCATCCCGACCTCACGACAGCGGACGCAGTCGCAGGTCCAGCCGTGTTCGTCCATGCGCTTGCGGGCGAGCTGGCGGAGGTTGGACTTCCAGACGCCGCCCTCGATGAAGTCCGCGGGGATGTCGCGCTGGACGCGCTGGAGGCGCGTGTACCGGGGGATCATGTCCTTAATCTCCGCGACGAGTTCGGCGGCCTCCTCGTTCTCCAGGGGCTGGAACTCGTCCTTGCGGTACCAGTCGTAGGTGACGGTGCCCTCGACGACGAGCGTCGGGTATATCTTGAGGTAGTCGGGCCGCCAGTCGGAGTTCTCGAAGATGCGCCGGAAATCCTCCAGGCACATCTCCTTGCTCATCCCGGGCTGGCCGGGCATCATGTGGAAGCCGACCTTGAACCCGGAGTCCCGCAGTCGGCGGTTGGCGTCGATGGAGGCCTGCGTGCCGTGGCCGCGGTGCATCTCCCGGTTGATCCGTTCGAACGTCGTCTGGACGCCGACCTCGACCTTCGTCCCGCCCAGGTCGAGCATCCGGTCGATCTGTTCGGGGTCGCACCAGTCGGGCTTGGTCTCGAACGTCGTCGCGACGTTGCGCACGTCGGCCGTCTCGTTCTCGGCGACGACGTCCTCGAGGTAGCGAAAGTCGTACTCGTCGGGGTCCTGGGCGAAGCTGACCTCCTCGGCTGGCTCGGGCGGCGCGTCGACGTCGAAGTCGTTCATCGCCTCCAGCGCGCGCCTGACGAACCACTCCTGGTAGTCGTGCGATCGGGCGGTCATCGTCCCGCCCATGAGGATCAACTCGGCCTTGTCGACGGGGTGACCGATCTGTCGTAACTGGTTGAGCCGCAGCGTCACCTGGCCGTAGGGGTCGTAGTCGTTCTGCTCCCCGCGTGCGGCCGCGGGCTCGTGGCCGGTGTAAGACTGGGACGACGAGAACTCCGAGTCCGGCCCGCCGGGACAGTAGAGGCACTTCCCGTGGGGACACCGCTTCGGCGAGGTCATGATGGCGATTGGCGAGACGCCCGATGCGGTCCGGACGGGCTTGCGCTGGAGCACCTCCTCCAGTTCCTCGCGCTGCTCGTTCGGGACGAAATCCATCAGCTCCGAGTTCTTCGGGACCTTTGGCGCGGAGTACTCCGAGCAGACCTCCATCTTCGCGCTCTCGACGTCGTCGCGTTCGAGGTCGCCCGCGAGAATTCGCGAGACCAACTCCTCGCAGACCTGCTCGAACGCCTCCGTCTCGGTCGGGTCCGTCGTCTCGGTGCTCATCGGTTCGGTTGCCTGGATGTGGTCGTTTCGCGCGAATAAGGGTATCGCTCGCTACTCGGCGCCGGTCGTGCACGGAGCACGCGAACGGCCGCGTCGTTGAAGTGAGTCGCACCCGATGATTCGTCCATGACCGACGACACGGAGGCTGACGACCTCACACGTCCGTCGTTCCGCGGGTGCGTCTTCTGCTACACTGCGGAGATGAGTGCCTACGGCCTCAGGAAAGGCGTCCGCCGCGTCACCGGCGACTGATCACTCCTCGTCCCAGTAGGGCACCTCGGCGTCGCGGTCGAGGTACGACGAGAGCGTTCGACTGTCTTTGTCGCCACCGGGTGGACTCCCGCCATACAACCCGACCTTGTCGTCGTCGGGATACACGGTGATGTCTGGCTCGGTCATCGTCGACACCATCAGGTAGCGCAGGCCGCCTTCGCCGCCGACGATTTCGTGGGCGCCCTCCTCACCACGCGGCAGCGCAACGTAGTCACCAGCCGAAAGCTCGTGCTCCTCAGCCTCGGGCCCCAGCGCGATGGTCCCTCGACCGTCGAGCACGAAAACCGCCTCCTCGTTGCCCTCGTGGTAGTGGCGGAGCCACGCCCGTTTCCCTTCTGGCACCTCGTAGAGGCTGCAGCCCAGTTCCTCGCTCCCTGCGGCGTCGCCGAGTTGCTTCCGTCTGAACACGTGGTCGCCGTGGTCGGTGTCGCTCCAGGAGCGGTCGGCCTCGTGTACGATGTGGTCACCTGACATGTTACGCCGGTACCGAGCACGGCCCCTTGAATCGTTCCCCGGGCCGTGAACCCCCCGAATGGCGTAACTGCGGGTGTCGCGACTGGCGGACGAGGAGAACCGGAAGAAGGCGGTCCGTTACTGGTTCGCGGCGACGACGTCGAGCGTCGCATCGAGGACGTCGGCGCGCTCGCCGGCGAGGAAACGGATGCTCTGTTCCCGTACGCTCCGGGCGCTCACACCACCCTCGGGAACGCGCTCGGCGACGTCCCAGGCGATCTGGTGGACGTCGACGTGGTCGTCGGTGCGGACGTACAGTGTGTCCTCGTCGACACCGACCAGGACGTCCACGTCCTCGTCCTGCTGGCGGTACAGTTCGTCGAGCAGGAGCGTCGACGGCGGGAAGTCGTAGCCGTGGGTGAACGCCGCCGTGTCGAGGATGGCGACGTTGGTGTCGCCGACGGTGTTGACGTCGAGGTTGGCGCTGGCCGTCTCGACTTCCGTGTCGAGTTTCGTCCGGAACTGCTCGGCGATGTTGGCGGCGAGGCCGCCGACGTCCGTCTCGTCGTCGCCGAACAGCAGGTCGATGACCAGTTCGCGCTTGTCCTCGTAGGACTGGTAGAACGCCTCCAGCGCGACGGCCTCGCGGAGCTGGCGGACCGCGTCCGCGTCGTAGCCCGCGTCGGTAGCGGCGTCGAGGTACGTCTGGGGCGTGTCGTCCCAGAAGCTCACCGCGGGGAGGTGCATCAGGTCAGACCGCACGTCCTCGTTGACGTGGGCGGCGACGTTGGCGGCCAGTGCCGTCGCGGTGGTCTCCGGCGCGTCCGAGAGCGCCGGGCTGAGGATGGTGTCGACCGATTCGACGACTTCGTCGTCGGCGTCGGCGTCGTCGAGAACGACCCGCGGCGCGCCGTAGACGTCCAGCAGTTCGAAGCCGTCGAGGCTCTCGCGCGTGCCGCCGGCGGCGACGAAGACGAACAGCGGTACCTTCTCGTCGTGGCGCTCGCGGTTCTCCAGCATCTGCGTGGCGTCCTTGGTGGCGTCGTCCATGTCGTAGACGCCGCCCTCCAGGGGCCGTCGGTCGAAGTAGTGGTACTCGGCGTCGGCGCGGCGGTGCTCCTCGCGGACGAGGGGCAGGGTCGCACGTTCGATGGCGACGCCGGCGACGTAGCCGTCGGCCGTCGCGGAGTGGCGGACGATGACCGGTCGGTCGGTGATGACGGCCTTGCGGATGGCCGTCGCGGCCTCGACGAGACTGTCGCTCAGTCCCTCGATGGCCGGGTCGTCGGCGAGCGGGTCGACGGCATCGGGCCGGGCCCGCGCGTCGAGTGCATCGGCCATCCGCTCCTCGACGTTCTCGCGCTCGTCGGCTTCGAGCGCCTCGAGCGATTCGGTCTCGACCTGCAGTTCGCCGCGGCGGTCGCGAACCTCGCCGTCGAGGCGGACGACGTCGTCCTCCTCGACTTCGGGGTAGGCGCGCACGCCGGCCTCGACGAAGGCGGCGCAGTCGACCGTCCCAGTCTCGTCGCGGACCTCGAACACCGTCGGGCCGCTCGTCTGGCGGACGTTGGTCACCTCGCCTTCGAGACGGACGTCGTCGCCGACGCGGTCCTCGAGGTCGCCGATCTGGACGCGTTCGAACTCGCGTTCCTGGACGACGGCACCGCCGGCCGTCGCGGACTCGCCGGCGTCGGCGTCGGCGTCGTCCACGTCGTCTGCCGAGCTGGCTTCCTCACTCGCGACGTCGTCGGTACTGCTCTCGACGACGGCGCTGGCGGCCTGCTCCACGCGCCCGTCGTCTGTACTTCCGACCTCGCCGTTCTCGACGTCGGCCGCGCCGGTCGAAGCGCTCTGATCGGATCCTTCCGCGTCAGTCGACCCCTGCCGGGAGACGTCACGCTCGGACTGCTCGGGGGGAGACGACTGGGTGACCGTTACCTGGCTGGTGTCGCCGTCCGACGCGTCCGTGCCAGCCGCCTCACTCCCGTTTCCCGCTCCGTCCACCTCGTCGGCGAGGCGGGCGTGGTCGAAGGATGGATCGTCGACGAGGACGCCGCGGAACTCGCGGTCCTCCTGTCGGATCGACCAGCCCAGGTCGATGTTGCCGTTGTCGCGGACGTTCTTGACCTTCACGAACACCTCGTCGCCCGGGTCCCAGTCGAGGGAGTCCAGACGCTGGTCCAGTTCGCTCCGGTGTAACAGGCCGGTGACGCTGTCACCGATGTCGACGAAGACGCCGAACTCGGCGAAGCCGTCCACGGAGCCGCGATAGTAGCGGTTGTTCGTCAGTTGATTCGGGTGCTCGCCGCGGAACTCGAACAGCACGTCTTCCTGGTGAAGGTCGCAAATGTGACCGTCGACAGACGTGCCGCAGATGATACACGAACCCATTGCACGGTGAAAGAATGCCGCCACTAAAACGGTTGTCGAATCTCCGCGAGGCCGGCGCGGGGGCGTTCGTCTCGAATTCGACGCCCGGATCCCCCTGCCGTCACTCGAAAACCGGGCTGTCCTCCTCCAGCATCTCCACGCCGCGGGCGATCTCCCGGGCCTGTTCGGGGAAGAGGGCCACCTCTATCTCCGAACCATCCTCGTCCGTGAAGCCGATCTTCACCCGCTTGTCGCCGTACTCGCGGACGTCGACGCCTTCGACGTCGTAGAGTTTCGCCGTCGCCGTGCGGTTCGAGGGGCCGACGTGCTTGATCGCGCCGTCCTTGAGTTCGAACATGAAGTCGTCGAGGTCGAGCGTGAGCATCGATGTCGATGGCGCGTGCCGCGACCGTAAAGCTGGTCGTCGGCCGTGAGCGGTCGCCGTCGCCGGAGCACCTCTCAGAGAAGCACCTGGACGGCGGCGGCGACGCCGCGGAACGCGTAGCCGAACACGAGCAGGGCGGGGACGGCCCCGAGGAGTGTGGCCTTCGGAAGGGAGAGGTCGTGGATCACGCTCGTCCCGACGACGTACAGCGCGCTGCCCCAGAGCGCACAGGCGACCCGCAGTTCCGGGAACGGGAGTCCCGCGAGCACGCACGGCGCGGTGGCGTACGCGATGACCTGGACCGTCTGGCTCACCCCGCCGCGGTCGGGCGCGAAGGGCGCGAGCAGCAGCGTCTGGAGGGCGGCCGTCAGGTGAAGCATCGCCGGCGCGACGAAGACGACGACGGCCAGCAGCGCGAGCAGCGACTCCAGCGGTCCCAGGTCGCCGATGAGCGGATACGGAAACGGACCCGTCGAGAGGACGCCCCGGGATGCCAGGTCGACGACGGCGAACCGGCTGGCCTCCTCGACGAGGACGACGACCGAGGCGAACACGAGGCCGGGCGCCTGGTCGCCGGGCGCGACGCCGCGCTCGAAGAAGCGTCGGGGGCGAGTGAGTACTTCGAACCACGCGCGCACGAGCGCAACGGGGCCGCGGTCGCGTCCGCCCGTCGAGTCCTCGATCCACTGTGTCATGTAAATTTCCCCGTCTCAGTCGTCGGCCCCGACGTTTTCCTCGCTCTCCAGACTCGCCGGGTCGGGCGTTATCCCGGCGTACTGGACAGCCTCCTTGCCGAGCGTGGTGACGCGCCGGCGGACCGAATCGTCCGTCAACTCGTCACCCCGGAACGCGCTGCTCGCGCGCGGAATGGCGGCCTGGTGGGGAACGACCCAGCAGTCCAGCGAGCGACACACCGATCGGAGGTGGTCGAGGGCGGTGATCGGGAAGCTCCCACCGGCCACGCACAGCAGGCCGACGGTCTTCTTCTCGAACTCGTCGAACCCGCAGTAGTCCAGCGCGTTCTTCAGCGGCGCCGAGTAGGAGCCGTGGTACACCGGCGTCCCCAGCAGGATGGAATCGGCCGCCTGCACCTCCCGGCGGAACGCCTCGCCGTCGCTGGCGTCCTCGTCGTCGGGGTCGAACACCGGCAGGTCCCACTCGCGCAGGTCCAGCAACTCGGTCGTCGCGCCGAGTTCCTCGGCCGCGTCGAGGGCGATGCGAAGTGCCTTTCGCGTGTGGCTGTCGTCGCGGAGGCTCCCGCAGAGAGCCACGACGTGCGTCTCGGTCATTACGTCGCCCGAGGGCGCGCCGGGATAAAAGCACGGCCACTTTGCGCCAACGACCTGCTCTGTCGCGTCGGTTACCGGGCCACACCGCCGATTGCAGCACTTATTCAACGCTGCAACTCTCAATTCACATACACTCAGCGTTCGCTCACGCCGGCGCTCGTCGCGAGCTACCCACGATGGCGGCCGGTGTGTGCGACTCTGCGATCGAAGCACCCTGCGACCGAACCGCCCTGCGGTAGTTCACTCAGATGAGTCCGGAACTGTCGGTTGTGACGACGGCGATCGCCCTTCCGTTCGTCGGCGCTGCAGCCACGCCGCTCGTCTACCGGTTGGTCGGCGAGCGAACGGGGTACGCCGCGGCCACGGTCGCGCTCGTCAGCTTCGGGCTATTGGCGACGCAGCTCGGGGAGTACGGCACGGTCGCCGCCCCGTGGATTCCCTCCCTCGGCGTCGCACTCCGGTTCACCGTCGACGGCTGGGCGCTCCTGTTCGCGCTCCTCGCAAGCGGTATCGGCGTACTCGTGTTCGCCTACTCCGCGGCGTACATGCACGGCGGGCATAACCTGACTCGGTACTACGCCGCCCTGCTCGCGTTCCTGGGCTCGATCCTCGGCGTCGCGCTGGCAGCGGACCTGGTCGTCGTCTTCCTCTTCTGGGAGCTAACGAGCCTCGCCTCGTTCGTCCTCATCGGCCACCACACGACCGACAGCGAGTCCCGGTACGCCGCCCGGATGGCGATGCTCGTCACCGTCGGCGGCGGGCTCTGCCTGCTCGCCGGACTGCTCGTGCTCTCCGTCGCCGCACGACAGGCCCTGGGCGCGCCCACCTTCGACCTGGCGACGATGCTCGCCAACGACGAGGCGATACGGGCGGCGCTGCGCGACCAGGGGCTGTTCGTCCCCGCGCTGGTCCTGATCGCTATCGCCGCCGCCGCCAAGTCCGCCCAGGTCCCGCTGCACTTCTGGCTCCCCAACGCGATGGTCGCACCGACGCCCGTCTCCGCCTTTCTCCACTCGGCGACGATGGTGAAGGTCGGCGTCTACTTCGTCGGCCGCCTCCGACCGCTCCTGAGCGGCCCGGAGTGGACGCTGCTGTTCGCGACGCTCGGGCTGGTGACGATGACCGTCGGTGCCCTGCTGGCCGTGGCCTCGACGGACACGAAGGAACTGCTCGCGTACTCGACGGCGAGCCACCTCGGGCTAATGGTCGCGGGCTTCGGGTTCGGATCCGCCGCTGGCGGCGAGGCCGGCGCCTTCCACCTGCTCAACCACGCGCTGTTCAAGGCGCCGCTGTTTCTCGTCGCCGGCATCCTCGCCCACGAGGCCGGTTCGCGCGCGCTCGACAATCTCGGTGGACTCTGGCGTGAACTCCCCCTCACTGCTACCATCGCCGTCCTCGCCGGCCTCAGCATGGCCGGGATCCCGCCGTTCAACGGCTTCTACTCCAAAGAACTCCTCTTCGAGGCGGCCTACGAGTTCGCTCACGAAGCCGGCGGACTGGCGTGGCTCTACCCGACCACGGCCACCGTCGCCAGTATCTTCACCGTGGTCTACTCGCTCAAGTTCCTCGCCGCCTTCTTCGGCGAGCGCCGCGCGCCCCAGAAGACCGTCCCGCGGCCGTCCCTCGCGCTCGTGGTCCCGCCCGCTGTCCTCGCGCTCGGCGTGGCGGTCGTCAGCGTCGACCCGCAGTTAGCCGTCGACCTGATCGTCCAGGGCGCCGTCGAGGCCACGGCTCGGGGAACGCCGGAGTTCAGCGTTCACCTCCCCGACCACGTCACGCCGCCGGTGATCATGTCTGCCGTGGCCATCGTCGGCGGCGTCGGCGCGTACTCGGTCACCGACCGCATCGCCTCTGCGATCGACGCGGTCCGTGGTTCGACGGTGCTGATCCGGCCGAGTGGCTGGTACGACCGGGCGCTCTCCGGAACCGAACGCGCTGGCGCGCGGGTCGGCCCGCTCGTCCACACCGGCGTGCTCAGGACGTACGTCGTCTGGGGACTCGCGACGGTGAGCGCACTCGTCCTCGCGGGCTACGTCGCGACCAGTGCCAGTGTCCCCGCCTTCGACGGCCTCGGCGTCCCACTGATCGTCGCGCTCGTCCTGTTGATCGCGCTGCTCGCCGGATTCGCCGTTCCCACGGCTCCCTCGCACGTCGCGGGCGTGCTCACCCTCTCCATCCTGGGGTTCATGCTGGCGATTTTCTTCATCGTCGCGAGCGCGCCCGACCTGGCGCTCACCCAGCTCGTCGTCGAGACACTCGTCCTGTTGATCTTCCTGCTCGTCCTCCAGCGGCTCCCGGAGTTCTATGCGGACCTCGACCGGTTCGTCGTCGGCCGCGACGTGGTGCTCTCGCTGGTCGTCGGTGTGATGGCCTTCGTCTCGACGCTGCTGGTCAGTCCAGACCCGGCGGCCGACCCGACGGAACTGGCGCAATACTACGTGACGGAAGCCGTCCCGGAGGGCGGCGGGACCAACGTCGTCAACGTCGTCCTCGTGGACTTCCGCGGGTTCGACACGATGGGGGAACTCGTCGTGGTCACCATCGCGGCCGTCTCGGTCCTGGTACTCGTGACGATGCGGACGCGGGGTGAGACGCAGTGACGACTACCATCATGAAGACGACGGCGCGGATCGCGGTCCCGATCATCCTGGTGCTGGCCGTCTCGCTGTTCTTCCAGGGCCACAACCTGCCCGGCGGCGGGTTCATCGGCGGCGTCCTCACGACGACGGCGTTCGTCCTCGTTTACGTCGCCTACGGACTGGACTACCTCGAGGCCGGCGTCCTCGACCGCGAGGTCGACCCTGGCACCGGTATCTTCGAACACCGGACCGTCACCGCCTACAGGCGGACGTTCGTGCTCGGGCTCGCTATCGTCCTCGGGAGCGGCCTCGCCGGACTGCTACTCGGTGGGTCGTTCCTGGCTCAGGACTACGTCATCGTCCACGACGTCCCCATCTACCACGAGGTCGAACTCGCGAGCGCGCTCGTCTTCGACCTGGGGGTCTACCTCGTCGTGGTCGGTGGCCTCCTCACGATACTCTCGGTGGTGGGTGCGGAATGAGCGTCGCGTTGGCCACCGTCGTCGGCGGGCTGTTCGCTGTCGGCACCTTCCTCCTGTTGCGCCGCAATCTGGTCCGGGTCGTCTGGGGCATCGCCGTCATCACCCAGGCGGCGAACGTCTACCTCATCGCGATGGGCGGGGTCCAGGCCGCGACTCACGACCTGGTCCCGGTCCTCGAGGGCCACGGGAGCGAGGTACCCCAGACGGCCGACCCGGTCGTCCAAGCGCTCGTGCTGACGGCCATCGTCATCAGCTTCGGGACCACGGCGCTGGCCCTCGCGCTGTCGTACCGCGCCTACGAGGAGAACGGGTCCATCGACGTCGCGGCGTGGGGTGAAGAGGGATGAGTTTCCTCGTGGTCGCGCCGATCGTGGTCGCCATCGTCGGCGTCGTCCTGTCGTTCCTGGTTTCCCGGTGGCCACGGGTCCAGCGCGCGACGAGCACCGCGACGGCCGCCGTCTACGCCGGGACCGTCGCGACTGCCGTGTGGCGGCTCGTGCTCGGACCGGACGCACCCGGTGGGGCGGCCTACCAGCTGGGCGGTCACCCGGCACCCTACGGGATCACCCTCGTCCTCGACGGGCTCTCGGCGTTCATGCTCGTCGTCGCCGCGGTCGTGGGTCTCGCGTCGATAACGTTCTCCGTCGTCTTCGTCGAGCGGGACAACCAGCGCGTGTACTACCACCCGCTCTTTCACTGCCTCCTCCTGGGCGTCACCGGCGCCTTCCTCACCGGCGACCTGTTCAACCTCTTCGTCTGGTTCGAGGTGATGCTGATGGCCAGCTACGTGTTCGTCGCCTTCTACGGCGGCGCCCGCCACACCGCGGCGGCGGTCCGGTACCTCGTCCTCAACGTCGTCGGCAGCGCGCTGATGTTGCTGGGAATCGGCGGTCTCTACGCGGTGACGGGGACGCTCAACATGGCCGACATGGCCCGCCGGCTCGGCGAGCCTGCGGCCTACGGCATCGACCCGGCGCCGGTCGTCGGGCTCTCGGCGCTCTTGCTGGTCGTTTTCGCGCTCAAGGCCGGCGTGGTCCCCTTCCAGTTCTGGGTCCCCGCCGCGTACACTACCGCGCCGTTGCCGGTGACGGCGATGCTCGCCGGCGTGACGAAGAAGGTGGGCGTCTACGCCATCGTCCGCCTCTACTTCACCGTGCTGGCGGGTGCGTCGATTCCGGTCGACGTCCTCGGCGTCACGGGCGACTCGCCGCTTTCGTTCCTGGCGCCGGCGCTCGCCGCGATGGGGGTCGCGAGCATCGTCGTCGGCGGCCTCGGCGCCGTCTCCAGGGACACCCTGGAAGGAACCTTCGCATACTCGAGCGTGGGGCAGGTAGGCTTCATCGTCGTCCCGGTCGCGATAGCCGCTGCCAGTACCGGCCAACTCCGCCAGATTGCCCTCGTCGCCGCGCTCGTCTACGCGCTTCACCACTCGCTGGCCAAGAGCCTGCTCTTCCTGTCGGCCGCGGCCGTCACCGACGCGACCGGGACGAACCGCGTGCGAGACGTCGGCGGACTCGCGGGACACTCGCCCGTGCTCGCCGGCGCGTTCTTCGTCGGGATCCTGTCGCTCGTGGGCCTCCCGCCGCTGGCGGGCTTCTTCGGGAAGTTCTTCGTTTTCGACGTCTCGATCCGGTGGTACGCGACGGCGGCGGGCTGGGCCCCCATCGTCGTCTTCCTCTCGCTCCTGGCGGGCGCCCTGCTCACCATCGTTTACACGACTCGGACCTGGACGGGCTGTTTCTGGGGCGCGGAGACGACGGCCGTCGAGGGGTCCGTCGTCGACGGGAGACAGCTGGCCGTCCTCGTCGCGCTCGCGGCAGTCGTCGTCGGCGTCGGCGTCGGCTTCGACCCGGTGTACCGCTTCGCCGAGTCGGCCGCCACGGCCGCGACGGAGCGGGGCGAGTACGTCGAGACCGTCTTCCCCGACGGAGGTGGAGCGGCGTGACGCGACGCTGGCCGGTCGCCGGCGTGCTGTTCGGCGTCCTCTGGGTGTTCGTCCGCGGCGTCCCCCTCTCGTCGGACCCGATGCTCGGGCAGTTCCTCTTCGGCCTCGTCGTCGGGATGCCCATCGCGTTCGTGTTCAGGCGCCTCTACGGGGAGGGAATCGACCTCCGGCGGACGCTCCGGTCGATTCCGTACGCGTTCCTGTACGTCGCCCTGTTCATCAGAGAGGTCGTCGTCGGTAACGTCGACGTTACGTACCGCGTCCTCGCGCCGTCCCAGCCCATCGAGCCGGAGGTCATCCTCATTCCGCTCCGCGTCCGGACGGACCTGGGCGTCACCACCATTGCCAACAGCATCACTATCACGCCCGGGACGATAACCCTGGACTACGACGAGGCGGAGAACGCGCTGTACGTCCACGTTATCGACGGCCGCGACCCCGAGGCGATCGTTCGTCCCATCCGGAACTGGGAGGACTACGCCCTCCGGATTTTCGACGAGGAACTGTCCCCGGGCGACCCCGCGCCGGACTTCGCCGTCTACCCGCCGGACCAGACCCACCCCGTCCTCGAACAGGCCGGGGGCGGGCCCGACGCCCCGCCGTCGGAAGCGAACGAATCCGGCGGTCCGTCGGAAGCGAACGAATCTGGAGGTCCGTCGGAAGCGAACGAATCTGGAGGTCCGTCGGAAGCGAACGAATCTGGAGGTCCGTCGGAAGCGAACGAATCCGGGGACCCGGTCGACGGCGAAGAGAGCCCGGAGTCCGGAGGTGAGACCGATGGTCGCTGAGAGCGGACTGGTGACGACCGCCGCCGACGTCGCCATCGTCCTCGTGACGCTCCTGAGCCTGCTCTGTGGCTACCGGGTCGTCCGCGGGCCGACGGTGCCCGACCGCGTCGTTGGTCTCGACGCCATCGCGACCAACGTCGTCGCGATCGCCGTCCTGTTCGCGCTCCGGACCGGCCGCGGGCTCTTCGTAACCGTGAGCCTCGTGCTCGCGGTCATCGGCTTCCTCTCGACGGTCGCCGTCGCGAAGTTCGTCACCGATGGCGACATCATCGTCCGCCAGGAGTAACCATGTACTGTCACACCACACTCGACGTCGGTTCGACGCGTTCGCGCAGTGAGCGAGCGGCAACCACCGGAAGCGTGCTGATCGGCGGTTCAAAAGCTGCGGAGGGGTGGATATGATGGTCGGTCAGATCGAATCGCTCCTCGTCGTCGGGCTCATCGCCGTCGGCTGTTTCTTCCTCACGGTCGGGACCATCGGCTTGCTCCGGTTGCCGAACGTCTACAACCGGATGCACGCGACGAGCAAACCCACGACGCTGGGGACCGTCTCTATCTTCCTCGCGGGGTTCGTCTACTTCGGCCCCGGCGGCGCCGGCCTGCCGTCGCTCGTCGGCATCGCCTTCCTCTTCCTGACGGTGCCGACCGGTGCGCACATGATCTCCCGGGCGGCGGAGCGGACGGGGGTCCCGTTCCTCGGGAGCGTCACCTGGCCAGGAAAATCGGACGATGAGTGACTGGTCTGGGGCCCCGACTCGTCCGGGTCAGGGCTCGGAGTTCGTGGACGCTACCTGTCCGACGCCGTCGGTCTGTACGGCGGCCGAAGAGGGACCGTCGACGAGGTCGACGTCGGAGAAGACGATGCGGGCACCCCCTTCGCGTCCGTCGGTCACGCGGACCGACCAGCCGTGAGCGCGGGCGATGGAGTCGACGATCGCGAGACCGAGGCCCGTTCCGTCGCTGTCGGTCGTGTACTCGTACTCGAACACTTTCTCTCGCTCGGCTGGAGGGATCCCCGGCCCGTCGTCCTCGACGTAGAATCCGTCGGCCTCGCGGCCCACGCGGATGGTGACACCGCCGTCTCCGAACGATAGGGCGTTCCTGAACAGGTTCTCGAAGACGTTCTGCAACCGCGTCTCGTCGGCGAATACGCCGGTGTCCGGGTTCAGGTCGACCTCGAGGGTCGCGTCCGCGGTCGCAGTGGTCTTCCACGCCGCCTCGGCGACGCCGGTCAGGTCGACGAACTGCCGGTCGTCTATCGTGCGTCCCTCGCGCGACAGCGTCAGCAGGTCGTCGATTATCTGCTCGATGCGCTCGACGGCGTCGTCGGCCCGTTCGAGCCGTTCGCTCGCGCCCTCCTCCATCGCCAGTTCGATGTTCCCCTGTGCGACGTTCAGCGGGTTCCGGAGGTCGTGCGACAGCGTGCTCGCGAACCGTTCGAGTTGCGTGGTCTGCTGTTCGAGGTCGCGGATCCGCCGTCGCCTGTCGGTGACGTCGTGGACGATGAGGCCGTAGCCGTGGCAGTTCTCCTCGCTGGGAAGTGAGGAGACCGTCACGTCGTAGACGCGGGGCTCGCCGTCACTGTAGGTCGTAAATGAGGACGGGAACGGCCCGTCGCTGTCGGAGTCCTCGTCGCCGGTCAGTGCTGGTAGGAGGTCCGTGACGTCCGAACCGATCTGTCCCTCCAGTCCGGGGAAGGTCTCGATGGCGACGTAGTTGTAGTCCAGTAATCGACGGTCCCGATCGACCACGATCACGGCGTCGTTCAGTTCGTCGAAGACCATCTCGCGCGCGAGCGGAACCAGGTCAAAGAGATTGTACCGGTACACCCCCAGCCCGATGAAGAGGCCCGACACCACCGCACCCATCACGAAGGCGCCATCGGCGGGAACCGGGAGTACCTGCCCCAGCCAGAGGAACATGACCAGAAACGGGACGGTGAACGCGGCGAACAGCGAGGCCGTCTGTGCGCGCGTGATCCCGGAATCCGCCATCGCTCTGGCACCCAGCAGCGCCGGCGGAGCCACCGTGAGCAGCCACAGCGGGAGCGAGACGACGCTGTAGAGGCCGGTCGGCATCCCATAGACGTACGTGATGGGTCCCGTCACGGCCACGTACTCGGTGTACGCCAGCCCGAACACGGGGTTGGTAATGGCCATCGTCGCGAGCAGCAGGTACCAGCCGGCGAAGATGCCGACGACGCGACGCGACAGCCAGCGCGTGCGACCCGTGTAGGCGAGCGTGAACAAAAAGACGAGGAGGGGAACGCCGGAACTGATGGAGACGCTCACGTTGTAGAGGTATCTGGCGTATTGCAGGTTCGGTGCCAGGGCGTGTGCGATGGCCAGGACTCCGAGAATGGGGTACGACGCCGCCCAGAAAACGATTAGTTTCGCGGCGAAGCTCTCGGCGTTCGACCGTATCCACGCCGCTAGTGACAGCATAAACGTGCTCGACAGGACCACGGCGGTGACGAACGTAATTTCGGCGACGGTCGTACTCACTGCTGATACCAATACTGGTCTTCGCATATGTCTCTTCGGGCCACGTCCATTCTGAGATAAATGAACGCTCAGCAGCCCGCTGGCGATTCATTCGGGTCGTTCGAGCCGCTCGAACGATCGTCCATCGGACGGTGGCCGCTCCGTTGCCGTCTCAGGCGCCGTCGACTGATATTCGCTCGGAGGCCTCCTCACCCACGCGTTCCGTGGCTTCGGCCTTCTCGACCACGACGTCTTCGAGCACGAGGACGTCGAGTCCCATTCCGAAGAAGTCCTTCAGCGCCTCGGTAGGGGTCGTGACGATCGGTTCGGCGTGGTCGTTGAACGACGTGTTCAGGAGGACCGGGACGCCCGTGATCGACTCAAACGCCGATATCAGTTCGTGATACCTGGGGTTCTGGCGCTCCGAGACCGTCTGGGGTCGCGTCGATCCGTCCGCCGGATGGAGGGCCGCGGGTATCTCCTCGCGCCTGGACGGCTCGACGTCGGCGGCGGTTATCATGAACGGTGCGGTCTCACCGTCGACGAGGTACTCGTCGGCCGCTTCCGCGAGTAGCGATGGGGAGAACGGTCGCCACTCTTCGCGGTGTTTGACGAACCGGTTCACCCGGTCACGGGACTCTACCGTCCGCGGATCCGCCAGAATGCTCCGGTTGCCGAGCGCCCGCGGGCCGAGTTCGAGACGGCCGGTGAACCAGCCGACCAGGGCGCCTTCTGCCAGCCGTTCGGCGACATACTCCGCGAGTTCGGCCGGCTCGCCGTAGGGGATCTTGTTCGTGGCGAGCAGCGACCGGATCTCACTGGCGTCGTACTCGGGGCCGTAGGACACCGTCTCCATCTCGGGCACGTCACTGGGCGGCCGTTCGAGCATCCCCGCGCCCAGGGCGAGGCCGGCGTCGTGAGCGACCGGCTGGACGAAGAAGTCGTCGACGGCGTCGGACTCGCGGAGCCGCTTGTTCAGCTTGCAGTTGAGGGCGACGCCGCCGGCGACGGCGAGGTTGCTCGTCTCCTCCATCCAGGTGTACGTCTCGGCGATGCGGAGGACCGTCTCTTCGAGGAGTTTCTGGGCCGTGTAGGCCAGGTCCTTCTCCCACTGCGTGAACTCTCCAGGCGTCGCCTTGCGCTCGCGGTCGAAGGCCTTTTCGAGCCGTTCCACGCCGTAGCCGGTCCCCCATCGCTGAGTGAGGCCGGTTACGTCGTAGTCGACCCCCGTGTCGACGAGGGATCTAAGCGTTCGCTCTATCTCTGGATTTTCGTTCCCGTAGGGCGCGAGCCCCATCACCTTCCCCTCGCCGTTGAACATCCGGTAGCCGAGGAACTCGGTGACGACGGCGAAGAAGAGCCCGAGGCTGTTGGGATGCTCGTAGGTGCGAACGCGTTCGAGGCCGTTCTGGTGGCCGCGCCAGACGACTGTCGCGTCGTACTCGCCCTTCGCGTCGACGGTGAGGACGACTGCGTCCTCGAATCCCGAAGGGTGGAACGCGCTCGCGGCGTGACACAGGTGGTGCGAGCGCGTCTCTATCGGCGGGACGGCATCACCTATCGCCGCGAGCCTGGATTCGACCTGGCGCGTCGGGAACAACTGGGCCTGAATCTGCGTCTTCACGGTGTTCTCGACCGCCGCGAGCTTGCGGACCGGGTCCGTCACCTTTAGCGCGTCCCGCAGGTAGTGAGAGAGCACCTTCGACCGCAGCCGCGGGTCGTAGGGCAGTATCACCTTCTCGACGTCAGAGAGCGCGAGGTCGCGGAAGTCCAGGCAGGCCTGGATGGCCTCCCGGGGAAACGTGTTCACGGCGTGTTTGTCGCGCGTGAGCCGTTCCTCCTCGACGCCGTAGACGAACTGGCCGTCCTCGAAGAGCGCGGCGCTGGGGTCGTGTTGCCCGTAGAGACCGATAGCAGGCTTGAACGTGAGCACGTACGTGGCCATCGGGATCAGTGGTTGTCGCCGGCGTCTTGCCGGGTGAGCGGTCGGATCGATCGATTCGAGTCACGAACGGCGTGGCGGGAGCGCTCTAGTGTCATCAGTGGAGCTATCTATTTCGGTACGACGGCGGTGTCCGGAATAAACGTTGTAGCGCGTTCGCAGCCGCTGCGAACGCGATGGAATCTACGAACAGCCACGGGATCCTATCTGACTATTACCCGCCTAAGTAATGCCACAGGGAGGTTCGATCCGTCACGACGTGGTGGAAACCGACCAGCGAAACGACCGGATACTCGAACTGCTAAGCGACGACGTTGTCAAGCGAATTCTCTCCGTGACGGACCAGCGAGCCACGTCGGCCCAGGGGCTCGACGACTACTGCGACGCGTCGCTCGCGACTATCTACCGCCGGATAGAGGACTTACTCGAACTGGGGCTACTCAGGGAACGGACGGAGTTCCAGGCTGACGGGAACCACTTCAAGAAGTTCGAGTCCAACCTGGAGTGTCTCGCCGTGAGCCTGGACGACGGAACGTTGCAGGTGGCCGTGGACAGGCGCGACGACGCGCCCGACCGATTGCGGACGATCTGGGACGCGATGCAACCGGGGTGGGAGTGAGTGTATCTCGGGCTGCTGGCGGTGAAAGCAGTCATCGTCCTCCTCGGACTGATCGTCGCGTTCCAGGGGTTTCGCGCGGCGCGGCGCGAACGGAGCCAGCGGATGTTACTCACTGCCGGCGGGTTCACCTTCCTCAGCGTCGGGTCCGTCCTCGGCGGCGTCTGCTACGACGCCTTTCAGCTGTCGCGCCCGCTCTCCGGGACGGTCCAGAGCGGCGTCGTTGGCGTCGGCATGGTCCTCATCTTCCTCTCGGTGTTCCTCCCCGGGTCGACGCCGCAGTGAACCCACTGCCGGCTTCTGTCCGGTTTTCGAGAGAAAGGCTCGTGACCGTCCCCACTAGATCCCCTGGACCGTCTCGATAAGGCCGAGTGACTCCAGCGTCATCCAGACGAGAAACAACACGTACAGCCCCAGAAAGCCGTAGGCCTCGAGGTTTGTGAGTTCCAGATCCGTCCGCGTGAAGACGATGAAGACGAGCGTCGCGAACGCGAGAAACCCCATCGTCGGGATGGCGGCGAGGAAGTTGATGGTCGCCGACCCGGCCAGGAGGACGCCGACGGGGATGGCGACCAGGAGGTTGAACGTGTTGCTCCCCAATACGTTCGTGATGCTGGTGACGTCCTCGTCGTTGCGCGCAGCACGGACACTGACGATGGCGTCCGGGAGGCTCGTCGCGGCGGCGATGACGGTCAGGCCCCACAGGAAGCTCGGCGTCCCGAAAATCTCGCCGAAGGAGAGCGCGGCGCGGACGATGCCCTCGACGCCGCCGGCGATGAGCACCAGGGCCACTACGAGTGTCGCCCACTGCCGGCCCGGTTGGACGTCGACGGACTCTTCGGCCACGTGCTCGCTTGCGTCCTGCTGGTGGAGGAAGACGTAGATGCCGTAGGTCGCCAGCGGCAGGACAGCGAGCGTCGGGGTCAGTATCGCCGCCTCGTTCGTCCCGCCGGGGACGTACGTCGCCCCGAGCGCGAAGACGATGAACAGGACGAGCACGCTGATGATGTAGAACTGGGCGTCCTTGTGGACGATGTCACGGGTCGCTCGCAGTCGGTCGCTAAAGAGCGCCGACAACGCCGGGATGACCAGCAGGTTGAAGATGGCGCTCCCGACGATGGCGCCGACGCCGAGCGAGAACTCGCCGTGGACCACCGTGCTAATGACGATGGAACTGAGTTCGGGGAAGCTCGACCCGACCGCGATGACGATGGCGCCGTGGACAGCGACCGGCAGCCCGTAGTGCTTGCTCAGCCGCTCTGCGGCGCCTTCGAGGAGCCCGCTCCCCTTCCAGATGACGGCGGTCGAGACGACCACCAGTGCCAGCGCGACGAGAAGACCGTTCACGGCTTCGTGTTGTCGGGACCAGTGAAAGGCGTGTTCCCTTTCGGCCCGGGCCGACCGTGGCGTCCGGTGACCGGCGAACGGACTACACGCGAGCCGCGGGCCGCAGTCAGCGCCGGAGGCGGGCGACGACGTCGCCCTCCCGCTCGTCGACGTCCACGAGGCCGTCGTCCGACAGATCGGCGAGCAGTCCACGAAGCCACTCGCGGCCGTACTCCCCGTCGGGTGCGTAATCGACGCGGATACGGGGTCCGAGTTCGTCGAGCGCCTGCTCGTCGTACTCCTTCAGCACCGAAACGACCTTGCCGCGCATCTGCCGGCGACTCCCCTCGAAACTCGGCTGCGTGGGCACGTCCGGTGCGGTGAAATCCCCCGTCTCGTAGGCGTGACACCACTCGCGCCAGGGACACTGCGCCTCGTCACACGCTGGGGTCTTCTCGCAGGCCACCCCGCCGAGTTCCATGACGGCGTTGTTCCACACCCGCGACTCGCCCTCGGGCATTAGCGCTCGGGCCACCTGCTCGAAGGCCGCGTCGTCGTCCGGCACGTCGAAGGCGCGGTAGAGGACCCGCTTGACGTTGGTGTCGACCACCGCGTCGCCGTTGTTGAACGCGAACGACGCGACGGCGTTGGCGGTGTAGGGCCCCACGCCCATCAGCTCCTGAAGTTCGTCGGGCGTCTCCGGAAACTGGCCGTCGTACTCCTCGGTTACCTGTCGAGCGGCCTCGTGGAGGTACTTCGCCCGATTGTTGTACCCCAGCGAGTGGCTCGTCCAGAAGCCGACGATGTCGGCCCGGTCGGACGCAGCCAGGTCGGCGGCTGTGGGCCACCGGTCCAGAAAGTCATTCCAGGCCTCGACCACGCGGCCGAGCTGTGTCTGCTGGCTCATCACCTCCGAGACCAGAATTTCGTAGGGGTCCTCGGTCACCCGCCACGGGAACTCCCGGTGGTCGTCCTCGTACCACTCTATCAGGGCGTTTCGGACCGCCTCGACGTCGTCGGGAACCTCTCCCGCCAGCTCGCTCATCGAACCTAGGGTATCTCTGGGCCGGTTTGGATGTAGCGATTCGGCTCCCACACTTCCCGATCTGAAAGGAAACTCTTGTACCTACCGTGCGAAGCCCGTCCAGGCAGGAGTGCCCGTACGTCGATGACAGCTCTCTAGGCATCCTGACATACAGACGCTCAATCCATATGACAATGAAATATTTGCGCCTGCGCCACGAACCGCGTTAACGATTACTGTGTGCAGTGTTCACTATACAAACGGCAAACGAATCGCGGAGAAGTGGAACGACGTTTTCAGAGCGCTCTCGTCGGAGCCCCGTCGTCAACTCATCGTCACTCTACTGGACGCTGGACCCGATCAATCAGTACCACTACCTGAGAGTGCGGCAATGCCAAACGTTCCACCCAATCCGGAGGAGCTTCTTCGGGGGTTACATCACGCGCACCTGCCGATGCTAGCCGAGATGGGATTCGTGACTTGGGAGACGGAACCATTGGTCGCCGCACGTGGTCCGAGGTTCGATGAGGTAGCGGCGGTTTTCGAAGCACTCCATGCGGATGCGGCTTGTATTCCCGACACGTTAGTCGTTGGCTGTCGACGGCTGGAGGAGGAGCGGCAGAATCGCATCGGTCCCTAGCAGTCCGTTTAACCCATCTCCTGTAAATTCACAACAGGACCGATCACTTGACACAACCTGGAGGGGGCTGTGGATTCGTCGTGCGACGACCTCCTCCACGATTCAAATTCCCAGTCGAAACTCGTTTCCGCGCTCTCGCAAATACCACGGGTATGACACTCGACGACCTCTCGGACGACGTCTCTGACCAGTACTCCGACCTCGGCGACGAACTCGCCGTCTCGCTGGACCGCGAGACGCGGAACGAACTGGCACTCCTGACGACGGCGCTGGAGCCCGAGAGCACGGACGAACTCGTCCGCCGGGCGGTCCACACACTGTTCCAGACGGCCGTCGAGACGGGCAACGTAGACTTCCATCTCCGGTCGGGCTACGACTGCACGTACGACGAGTACCTCTCGGGGATGACGTTCGACGAGATGACGGGGGCGAACCAGTTCCCGCAGGCTCAGGAGAAAGACGACCGCCGCTACCAGTTCTAGGTGCGGTCCCTCCGACAGCGTCGCCTCAGGACGCCGCGTCGATAGCGTCGAGCAACAGGTCCATCCCCAGGTCCATCTCGCGGGCCGTCGAGTCAAGCGGTGGGAGAACTCTGATGGTGTGGTGGCCACAGCCCAGCAGGAGCAGGCCGGACGCGAACGCCGCTTCCTGGACGGCGTCCCGGCGCTCCTTCGAGTCGAAGTCGACGGCGAGCATGAGTCCTTTGCCGCGCACGTCGGCGACGGCGTCCACGTCGGCGGTCTCGTCACGCATCCGTTCACAGAACTGGCGGCCGCGCTCGACGGCGACGTCCATCAGATCGTACTCCTGGATGGCGTCGATGGTGAGCGCGCCCTGCGCGGCGGCGAGAATGTCGCCCGCGCCCCAGGTCGAGGAGAGCCGGCCCTTCTCCTCGGGGAACACCTCCTCGCGGGAGATGGTCGCGCCGACGCGGAGCGCCTTCGCACTGGCGATGACGTCCGGTTCGATGGCGTAGTGGTCGGCGGCCCACATCTCGCCCGTGCGACCGAGGCCGGACTGGACCTCGTCGACGACGATGGGGACGTCGAGTTCGTTGCAGACGTCGGCAATTTCATCCATGAAGGCGTCGCTCGGGAAGCGATAGCCCCCCTCGCCCTGGATCGGTTCGAGGATGACGTAGGCCGCGTCGTCGGGGTCGATGGTGCCGCGCTCCGGGTCGAGCATCCGGCGGAGTGTCGAGGTGTCGTCGGCGAAGAAACCGCAGTCGCAGGTCGCGGCGGTACAGCCGCTGTCGGCGCAGAAGGGGGCGTCGTGAATCTTGGCGACTTCGGGGAAGCCGCGCCGGTACTTCGACTTCGAGCGGTTGACCGAGAGCGCGCCGAGCGTCCGGCCGTGGAAGCCGCCCTCGAAGGTGACGCCGTAGGAGCCGCCGGTGTAGTCGTAGCTGATCTTCATCGCGTTCTCGACGGCCTCCGCCCCGGTGTTCGAGAGGAAGACCGTGTCCATGTCGTAGTGGGAGGAGACGTCGGCGAGTCGCTCCATCAGGCCGGCGGGACCCGGGACGTCGGGGTCGGCGTCCGGCCCCTGCGTGACGTAGAAGTCCTGGCCGGCCATCTTCAGGGGGTCGACGAGGTCGAACTCTTCGAGGGGCTCCATGATCTTCGGGTTGTTGTATCCGAGCGGCATTGCCCCGACCTGGCCGGTCCAGTCCATGAGGACGTTGCCGTCGACGTCGGTGCAGAAGGGGCCGATGGCCGGGGCCTCGTGGTCCCAGACGAACTCGAAGACGTGCGTGCTCGGCGCCGCCGTCTCGTGGTGGTACTCGACCCACTCGCGGGCCCGCTCGCCCGGTAGCTCGTCGACCTGCGGTTCGACCCTGTCGCGGTCCATACCCACTCGTTTCCCACGGCGTCGCTTAAGCGATGCGACGCTCCGATGGACTGGACGGTCACCCCTTCACGCGGTGACGACGACGGTCACGGCCGTCGCGGCGCCCAGCAGTGCGAGGCTCCAGACGGCGACGCGGTAGGCGAATCCGCGGTTGGGGCTCGCCAGCGTCAGGCCGGCCTTGACGACGATGCTCGCGGCCGTGGCGAGGAGGACGGCGATGGTCGCCTCGTCGGCACCGATGGCGCCGCCGCGGTAGAGCACGACGGCGGTGGTGGTCGCGCCGGCGCTGGAGACCAGGCCCGACAGCGCCGACGTCACGTAGAGGCCGGCGGAGCCGAACTCGGCCCGTGCGACGGTGCCGGCGACGAGCACCACGAGGAAGATGGCTCCGAAGACGAGCGCGTTCCGGAGCGAGAACGGGCTGTCGAGGTCGATGTCGACCTCTTCGGACCAGTCCGCGGTATAGGCGGCGACGGCGAAACTGCCGACGATGACGGCGCCGAGCGGGACGACGGCCTCGAAGAGGATGCCACGCTGGACCGTGAACGCGATGGCGATAGCCAGGTTCCGGAGCGCCATCGCCGCGTCGGCCAGCAGGATGGCTGCGACGGCGTACGAGACGGCCTCCGGTCGCTGTTTGACCTGGTCCAGCATCGTCCCGACGACGGCCGTCGAGGACGCCAGCCCGCCGAAGAAACCCGTGACGGCGACGCCACGGCCGCCGTAGGACTGGACGACGGCGTAGTTGACGATGCCGATGCCCGCCACGGTGACGACCAGTAGCCAGACGATGCGGAGTTCGAGCGCGAGCGAGAGCGAGGCGACGGAGACGTCCAGGGGTTCCGCGGGCAACAGCGGGTAGACGACGAACGCGAGGATGGCGAACTCCGTTGCTGAGCGAAGTTCCTGGTGGGTGAGGTCGCCGGCGAACCCGTGGAGTTCGCGCTTGAGGACGAGCAACAGCGAGGAGAGCACCGCGACGGTGACGCCCTCGAGGACGTAGCCGTCGGCGACGAGCGCCCCGATGCCGTAGGCGACGAGCATCGAGACGGACGTCGTCAGCGAGAGCCCCTCCGCCTCGTCGATGAGGCCCTCGACGCCGAGGAAGACGCCGAGGACGACGACGAGTAACCCGCCGACGGCGAGCAACAGTTCGCTGCCGACGGTCGTGAAGACGGCCGCGAGGAGGCTGACCAGCGAGAAGGTCCTGATGCCGGCGGACTTCTGGGACCACTCGCGTTCGAGGCCGAGAAAGAGGCCGAGGGCACCGGCGAGAACGATGCGCTCGACGGCGGATTCGAGCGCCAGGGAGCCGAGCTGTCCGAGAACGGTCACTGGTGGACAGTAGGCGGCCGCGGCATAAATGATTCCGTCATTTCGTAGCGGGAACGTTTTTGTATCCCGCTGGACTGTTCGGGGTATGGTCCAGTTCGAACTGGATATCAACTGGCCACGAACGATCTGGATCGTCTTCGGGCTCGTGCTGGCCGGAGCGGTCGTCTTCGTCCTCCACTCGTTCGTCGGTACCTTCGTCTTCGGGATCTTCCTCTACTACGCGACCCGGCGGCTCCACCGCAGGGTTCGTCGTCGGATCCGCCCGCCGAGCCTGGCGGCCGGCGTCTCGCTCGCCCTGCTCGCGCTGCCGGCGCTCGTCCTGCTCTACTACACCGCGGCTATCGCCCTGGAGGAACTCGCCAGGGCCACGGCCCGGCTGAACGACGTGGAAACGCAGGCCCAGATCGATCCCTACCTCGACGTCGTGGGGCCGTACCTCGAACTCTCACAGGTCGTCCAGGACCCGATGGCGGTGCTGTCCAACGCTGGCGGTCTCGGAGCGCTCTCGGAGACGCTGACCGCCGCACTGGGCTACATCGGCATCGTCGGCACCGGGCTCCTCCACCTGTTCGTCATGTGCGCACTCGCGTTCTACTTGCTCCGGGACGGACCCAGGCTCGCGCGGTGGGGGACGACGTTCACCGACAGACGCGGCGTCCTCGACCACTACTTCCGCGAGGTCGACCGGAGCCTGGACAAGGTGTTCTACGGCAACATCCTCAACGCCGTCATCACCGGGACTGTCGGCGCCATCGCGTTCAGTCTGGTGAACCTCGCGCCGGCCCCGTTCGCCGTCCCCTATCCGGCGCTGACTGGACTCCTGGCCGGCGTCGCCAGCCTGATCCCCATCGTGGGGATGAAACTGGTCTACGTCCCGCTCGGAATCTACCTCGCCGCGCTCGCCGCAATGAACGGCGAGGGCTGGTGGTTCGTGGGCCTGTTCGTGACGGTCGCGTTCGTCGTCGTCGACACCATCCCCGACCTGGTCGTCCGTCCCTACGTCTCTGGGGGGAGCCTCCACGTCGGCGCGCTCATGTTCGCGTACATCCTCGGTCCGCTGCTGTTCGGTTGGTACGGCATCTTCCTCGGGCCGATGTTGCTCGTCCTGGTCGTCCACTTCGTCAGGATCGTCCTCCCGGAACTGCTGGCCGGGACGCCGATAGAACCGTACTCCGTCGACCCGACGCACGTCGTTGCCGACGGTCCCGACGACCCGGAACCGACCACGTCGGGGTCCGCCGACGTTACCTCGCCCGGGGCGGCGTCCGGTGACGGAATACCTACGGACGACGTCGGTCCGACGACTGATTAGCTGGCACAGAACCGCGCGGGTGGAAGGGTGACGCGGTCGAACGGCGACTACTCCTCTGTCTCGACGTACTGGTTCTCCCAGTCCCGGCGAGCCTCGATCTCTCGACTCCCCCGGCGGGTCATGCTGTAGAAGTTCGTCCGGCGGTCGCGCTGGCCCTTCTCCACGAGACCCTTGTCCACGAGCGTGTCGAGGTTGGGATACAGTCGGCCGTGGTGGATCTCCTTCTCGTAGTAGTCTTCGAGTTCTTCTTTGATAGCGAGCCCGTGGGGTTCTTCTTCCCCAGCGATGACGTACAGCAAGTCACGCTGGAAACCTGTCAAGTCGTACATCGGTAATGTCTACACGCCCGTTACTGTCGGAATTGCATAAGTATGTCGGATTGATCGGGAGATTCCAGCGGCTGAACCAGTACGTCCCGCAGAAACTGGTAGCGGGATAGATAACTATGCTGATGAGAGTCCACGTCCAATCACATCATCGAACAGTCATAACCGCTGCCGTGCACGACGAAAAACGTATCATCTCGCCGATCGAAGAGTGGGTATGCCCGAAGAAGTGCTCTTCGAGAGCGAACAGGACATGGACCGCGGCGAAGTGGCGTCGTACCTCCGGACGATCGCCGACCGGCTCGAGGACGGCGACCCGGTCTCGCTGGAGTCCGGCGGCGATTCCCTCTCCGTGACGGTTCCCCCGACCCCCGAGTTCGGCGTCAAGGTCGAACGCGAGGGGCCCGCCGACGGCCCGAAGGAGATCGGGTTCGAACTCGAGATGGAGTGGGACGAGAACGCCAGCGGGGAGGGCGACGAGCGTGGCGGCGGACTCAGTATAGAGTAGTCTCTACGCGCGAGCCGTTCCGATTCGCCATCCAGCGCGCTGCAAGCGATTCGACTCACCATCGATAGTTCCTCGAAAGTGGAAAGCGAGTCGCGTGGGGAAAAGCCCACGCGACCGCTTGCCGCCCTGAATTGGTCCCCGCTGACGCTTCGGCCCTCCAGACGAAGCGTCAGGTAAAGCGAGGTATGTGAATCACTTAAAAGTACCGGCAGCAGCCAGAAACGGTCGAACAGCTGAGTAGTACGTGGTACGCTCCTCAGATGTGCTCTTCCTCCAGGACCCATCCCAGGGCGCGCCGGTAGTGCGTGAACAGCATCCGGACGCGGTCGTGGCGCATCTCCTCGCTCTCCAGTTGCTCACAGACGAACTCGTACTGGTCGCGTATCTCGGCTTCCGTGCGCATGGGTCCCAGTACGACGCCGCGACAGAACTATCTTGAGGCGCTGGCTCACAGGTCCACGTATGAACGTCCGCGGCCGCCGGAAGTGCAAGGACTGCGAGACGCGGTGGTCCTACTACGAGACGGCGAGCGTCCACTGCCCGAACTGCGGGTCGATGAAGAGTGTCGGTGTGGACGACCGAAAGCGACACACCGACTCGCCGACCAGCTTCGACCTGACGCCGATCCGGAACCGGATCGACGAGGACCCATTGCGAGACGTCGCCGGCGCGGCGGTGGACCGGGCCAGGGAGTACGTCCGCGAACGCGGCTTCGTCGACGCGGGCGAATTGCTCCTCCTCGACGACACCTTCGTCGCGGCGACGGAACTCCGCCACGTCGGCGCGGAACTCTCCCGCGAACTGCGTCGGTCCGAGGCTGAGGAACTGTACTTCCTGGACCTGCTACGTGGCGCCGACGAAGGAGAGCGTCCGCCGGCCGAGGAGGTCCCCGACGCCTTCCGGAGCGCGTACGGTCTCGCCGTGGCCGACGCCGTCGGAGACTACCAGCGCGACCTGCGAACGTACCTGGACGACCATCCCCACCCCGAGGCTCGATCCGTCTCCGGGAGTGTTCGCGACCACCGGAAGCGAATCGAGGCGCTGGACGGCGACGTCGACCCGAAGGACGCCGAGCGCCTCCTGCACGCCGCGCGAGACGTCGGCAAGTACCTGCTCTCCGGTGAGGAGAGCGCGCTCGTCACGGCGGACAACTGGCTCCAGGGAATAGAATAGCCCGCGTGCGTCTCAGGGCAGTTCGACGTCGACGTCAGTCTGCAGGCTCGCGGCCTTGACCGTATTGTAGAGCAACATCGCGCGGGTCATCGGGCCGACGCCGCCGGGAACGGGCGTGATGGCGCCGGCCTTCTCCTTCGCGCTGTCGAAGTCGACGTCGCCGACCAGTTCGTACCCCTTCTCGTTGTCGGCGTCGACGCGGTTCACGCCGACGTCGACGACGGTGGCTCCTTCGCCGATCATGTCGCCGTCGATCAGTTCGGGGACGCCGGCCGCCGCGATCACGATGTCCGCGTTCCGCGTCTTCTCGGCCGTGTCCTCGGTGCGTGAGTGACAGACCGTCACCGTCGCGTTCCCGCCGTCTGCCTTCTGTAGCAGGAGGTTCGCCATCGGCTTGCCGACGATGTTCGACCGACCGACGACGACGGCGTCTTTCCCCTCGGTGTCGACGCCCGCCGAGTCGAGGAGCATCTGGATGCCGTGGGGCGTACAGGGTTTGTATCGCGCGTCGCCGGCGACGAGGCGGCCGACGTTCGTCGGGTGGAAGCCGTCGACGTCTTTCTGGGGGTCGATGCGTTCGAGGACGTCGCGGTCGTCGACGTGGTCCGGCACGGGCATCTGGACGAGGATGCCGTGGACGCTCTCGTCGGCGTTCAGGTCGTCGACGGTGTCGTACAGTTCCTCGGCGGGCGCCTCGGGGTCGATGTCGACGTCGATGGCGTCGATGCCGACTTCCTCGCAGTCGCGCTGTTTCATCGAGACGTACGTCTCGCTGGCGGGGTCGTCGCTCATCAGCACTGTCGCGAGGGAGGGCTGGACACCGGCGTCGCCGAGCGTCTCGATCGCGTCGCCGAGACCGTCGCGAATCTCCTGGGCCACTGCGTCACCGTCGATGATGTCGGTCATTACCGGAACAGGCGATTCGGTGACCCTTCAACGTCCCGGATCAGTGACCGATACTGTGGATCACTCGGGACAGTCCGTCTCGGAGAACGACCTGGGCTCGCTCCCCGGGTTCTCGACCGCGGTGGACCCCGAATCGACGTTCACGAGCATCGCCTGCCCGCCGTACTCGTGCGTCTGGTCGTGTCCGCGAACGACGACGCAGGCGTGTTCGCCGGGAACCTCAACGTCCGCCGACCGCGTGAACTCCTGGGTCCCGTGGGCGTGGGCGAGCTCGCGCCGCCCGAGTCGCGTCCCGTCGAGGGCCTCGACCTGCCACCAGTCCGCGTAGCCGTCCTCACCGTCGTCATCGTGGATCAGGGTTACGTCGAATTGGTAGCGAGCGTCGCCGGCCGCCTCGACGGATACCCCGACGACGTTGGCTTCCCTGAGGTCTAACTCAGTCGACGACGCCCCGGTCCCCATCTCCGTATCGGCCCCGGTGGGATCGGTGTCGTCACCGGTCTCGGTATCGCTCCCGGCGTCTGCGTCGGTACCGCCGCCAGATTCAGTCGCCGTCCCCCGACTCTCTGGTTGACCGCACCCGGCGAGGGACGCGGCAGTGGCGGCGGTTGCCGTCAGGAACGCCCGCCGTCCGTGCGTCGCTGTCATGGGCGTGCAAACGACCCGCCGGCGGAAAAACGTCGGCGTCCGCACCGGCGGACCCGTTCGGTGACCCACTGGTTCGCACGCGACCAACCAGTCAGTATTAAACCAGGCGTCGTCGACTGGGGACGAAGCCTGGCGTCGCTGACGAGCAAGGCAGTCCTACACCGATAGTGAGTGATGCGTACCGCGCAAATCGAGTATTTGGCCGTCGGGCTATTACCCGTCGCAAACCCCCCGGCTCTGCTGTGGACGCCGGACAGCTATCCATGTCTTCACCACTACTGCAGCCACTGACGGTCCTCCTCGTATCGCCTCACGGGCTGCTACCTGGAAGAGATCGGTCGCTGGACGACGCCGATCCGATGATCGACGCCGAACTCTCCGACTCGGTCGAGGGGGCAATCGAACGGATCGGAACGGACCAAGCCGACGCCGACCGGATCGACGCTGTCGTCTGCGGACACGACCCGCCGGCAGTCGACGCCATCGAGTTCGTCACGACCCTCCGGAAGCGCCACCCCGGGTTACCGGTGATCGTAATACCGGAAAGAGAGGCTCCGGACTGTGTCGAAGAGGCGCTGGCAGCAGGCGCGACCGACGTCGTCCAGGCGCCGCCGTCCTCCCTCTCACCGGCGGTGCTCGCCAATCGGATCCGACAGTTCGCCCGGGCTGCCGATACCGCTGACGAATCGCCGAACGGGGCGATGGCGGCCGAATCGCGCGACGAGACCGGAAGCGGGGGTGTTCCGACGACCGAAGAGCGCATTCCGGTACTCACCGCGGCGGTCCGAGAGATACGTCACGCCGAAGAGCGGGACGCGGTCGCGACGGTCGTCTCGGACGCAGTGGCCGAGGTCCTCGACGCGCCCGGCGTCGGCGTCTTCCTGTTCGACGACCGTGACAATCTGTTGCGCCCGGCGGCGATAACGGACGAGATGTGCGAGTACTACGGCGGCGAGACGGTCTTCGGCCCCGGCAAGCCCGACTCCATCACCTGGCAGGTGTTCGTCACCGGCGACTCGCTGCTGTTCGACGATCTCAGGGAATCGGACGCGCACGTCAACGCGGACACCGACGCCAGAAGCAGCGTCTTCGTCCCCTTCGGCGAACACGGCGTCGTGGTCGCGTCCACTGAGACCGTCGGAACGTTCACCGACCGCTCGCGCGAGGTGATAGAACTGCTCACGACGACCGCCGAGGCGACGCTCGATCGAGTCGAGAGCGCCGAGAACCTGCGACGACGCGACCGGCGTCTCCGGGAGCAGGAGACGCGACTGGGGCATCTCGAACGAACCATCGACCTGATCGAGTCCATCGACCGGGCGCTGGTCGACGCCGAGTCGCGCGAGGACGCCGAGGCGGCCGTGCTGGATTGTCTGGTCGAAGACGGCGAGTTCGATTTCGCGTGGATCGGCGGCGTCGACGCCGGCACCGGGGAACTCACGCCGCGGGAGTGGACCGACGGGGGCGGGCAGTACCTGGACGAGGTTTCGCTGGTCGTCGACGACTGCGACGAACCGTCGTGTCGGGTGGCCCGGCAGTGGCAACCCGCAGCCGAACGGAACGTCGCCGAGACCCTCGACGGTGACGGCTGGGAGCGGGACGCCCTCGCGTCCGATTTCCACTCGGTCGTGAGCGTTCCGCTGGTGTACGAGGGAGTCCTGTACGGCGTCCTCTCGGTCTACGCGAACCGACCTGGCTCGTTTCCCGATCCGCTCACGTCGGTCCTCGATGGCGTCGGGGAGACGACGGCATACGCGATCAACGCTACCGAACGACGCCGCTCGATGCTGTCGGCGGGCGTGACAGAACTCGAACTCCGTATCGACGGCGCCGACGACGTACTCACCGTCATCGCCGAGAGCGTCGGGACGACGGTCGAGTGCCTCGAACTGCGGCCGCGACCAGACGGCTCGACGGCACTGCGGTTCGCAGCCCCGGACGTCTCCGTCGAGTCGGTCCTGTCGGCGACGTCGGGTCTCGTCGCCGTCGACAACGTCACCCACGTCGGCGGGACCAACGCGCACCGCTTCGACGCCGTGGTCGGCGGCGAGATGGTCGGATCCGTCGTCGCCGCGTCGGGCGGCTTCACGCAGACGGTGACCGCCGACGGCCGTTCCCTCGTCGCGACCGTAACCGTGCCGGACAGCCTCGACGTCCGCACGTTCCTCGACCGACTGGAGCGGCGGTATCCGGACATCGAACTCCTCGCTCGACGTGAGCGCGAGAGCGCGTCGATGACTCGGGAGAGCTTTCTGCAGCGGCTCGAATCGTCGTTGACCGAGCGCCAGCTCGAGGTGCTCCGGACGGCCCACGACCAGGGGTTCTTCCGGTCCCCCCGCGACGCGACCGGACAGGACGTCGCCGACGCGCTCGGCGTCTCCCAGCCGACTATCAGTCACCACCTCCGCGCCGGACAGGGGACGCTGTTTTCGCTGCTGTTCGGCGAGGAGTGACTGTCCTCACTGGTGGGGCGAACAGGCAGCGTGGTGCGAAGCGGATACTCGTGTGCCGTGGAACCGTTTCACAGGGCTGTCTACTATAATAAGGGCGTACCGGCTGGCGATTACGTGTATCGAAGGTAACGCTATACTGGCGTGTCCGCAATAGAATAGTTGTCACGATGAGTTTCCCCGCAACACACGGATTCGTCCAGCAGCAACTTTCGAACCAGCCGAGTGAAGACGTCATCATGGCGGTCTCCAGGCTCTCCGACGTAGACCCGCTCGACTTCGAACAGTGCCTGCACGACGTCATCGACCCGGACGCGCTCGACAGTCTGACGGAGTGGGGCGACGACGCCGACGTGGGCGTCTCCTTCACGTTCGAATCCTACGCGGTCACCGTCGAGGGCGACCAGATCGTCGTCGAGGACCGACAGCCGACCGAGTGACGACTGTCCTTCGGGTCTGTTGTCGTCCATTTCACTGCGACCGGTCCTGACTGGCGAGAAAAACTGCCCCGTCGGTCGTCAGTCGTACAGCGGGTAGGTGTCGGTGAGTTCGTCGACGCGTTCGGCGACCTCGGCGAAGACGTCGTCGTCGTCCGGCGAGTCGACGACCTCGGCGATGAGATCCGCGACTTCGCGGCAGGCGTCCTCGTCGAAGCCTCGCGTCGTCAGGCCGGGCGTGCCGGCGCGGATGCCCGAGGGGTTGAACGCCGAGCGCGTCTCGCCGGGGACGGTGTTGGCGTTGAGGACGATGCCCGCGTCTTCGAGGGCCTCCTCGACCGCTTTGCCGGTCGTGTCCGGGTGGGAGGGGCGGAGGTCGACGAGCACGAGGTGGTTGTCGGTGCCGCCGGAGACGAGTTCGAGGCCGCGCTCCTGGAGCTGGTCGGCCAGCGCCTTCGCGTTGGCGACGGTCTGTTCGGCGTACGCTTCGAACTCGGGTTCGAGGGCTTCGCCGAAGCCGACGGCCTTGCCGGCGACGTTGTGCATGAGGGGCCCGCCCTGCATGCCCGGGAAGACGGCGGAGTCGATATCGTCCGCGTACGCCTCGTCGCACATGATGATGCCGCCGCGGCCGGCGCGGATGGTCTTGTGCGTCGAACCAGTGACGAAGTCGGCGACGCCGACGGGCGAGTCGTGGACGCCCGCGGCGACCAGGCCGGTGATGTGAGCGATGTCGGCCAGGTGGTAGGCGTCCACCGAATCGGCGGCATCCTGGATCGACTCCCACTCGACTTCGCGGGGGTACGCCGAGTAGCCCGAGACGATGATGTCGGGGTCGTACTCCTCGGCGTGCTCGCGGAGGTCGTCGTAGTCGATGTAGCCCGTCTCCGCATCGACTTCGTACTGCTCCACTTCGTACACCTGGCCGGCAAAGTTGGCCGGGTGGCCGTGCGAGAGGTGACCGCCGTGGGTCAGGTCCAGTGAGAGAATCTTGTCGCCGGGGTCGAGCACGGCGAGGTAGACGCCCATGTTTGCCTGCGAGCCCGAGTGGGGCTGGACGTTGACGTGGTCGGCGCCGTACAGTTCCTGCGCGCGGTCGATTGCCAGCTGTTCGACCTCGTCGGCGTACTCGCAGCCGCCGTAGTAGCGCTCGCCGGGGTAGCCCTCGGCGTACTTGTTCGTCAGCGTCGAGCCCTGGGCTTCGAGCACTGCTTCGCTGACGTGATTCTCGGAGGCGATCATCGCCAGTGTGTCGTTCTGGCGCTCGACCTCGCCGGTGAGCGCGTCCGCCACTGCCGGGTCCTGGTCCCGGACGTGGTCGTAGTTCATGTCTGCCAGTCGACGCCGGGTCGTCAATAAACTACCTTTCCGCGAAGCAGGGTGTCACGGCATCCCACACCGCTGCGGGCCGGTGAACGACCCCCGGCCCGTGGGATGTGGCAACAATCTGAGTAGCAATAGTTATGGTTCGGGAAAGTAACACGTACGCCTACATGTTCATCAGGGGTGGGCGGGATGCCAACGACTGGGGGGACGGCATCGACGGGCCCAGCGGTGTCGAGATAGACGGACGAGACATTCTCGTCACTATCCGGGACCAGCTGGGGCCGGCGAGCGAACCGGACTGGGACCTGGCGCCGTCCGTCGAACGGACGTGTTCCGGGACGGCGCGCAGGCTCGTGGTTCCGGGGCGGGACGTCACGGTCACCGACGTCGAACTGGGGACGCAGTACCCCATCAACTCGCCGACGGAACTCCCCACGGGCGAGTTCCGCCTCACGAGCCGGGGCTCCCGGGGTATCACCGAGCAGAACAGGCCCGCGACGGTCCACGTCCGGTTCGACGGTCCCGCGTCGGTCAAACCGAACAACGGCTCGGCCGTCCTCTCGTTCTGGGACCGCACGCAGGTCACGGTGGGCCACGAGACCAGCGGGTCGTCGTGTCCGGCGCAGATGACCGTCGAGCCCACGGTGCGCGGCGTCGCGAGCGCCGTCTCGCACCTCTCGGCGGCCCACCACACCACCGGGCCGGCCCGCTCGCATCCCGGATTCCGCGACCACCCGCCGCTGGTCCGTATCGGCGAGGAGACGGAGATCCCCTCGACCATTCGCGAGAACACGGCTGACGCGGGCCTCGCCGTCCACGTCCCGGAGTCGCTCGACGCCCTGTTCGTGGCCGCACCGCTGGCGTATTACCTCGGCGCGCACGTGTTCGTCGATGACGCCAGGGACGCCCCGCGCCTGACGTCGCCGGAGGCGGACGTCGACTACCAGTTCGACCCGCTCCCGGCGTTCCAGCACCAGTGTGCACAGCTGCTCAGACGAGTGTTCTTCCTCGACTGCCAGGTCCGCCGCGTCGCCTCGTGTCACGACCGGGCGCTGCGGCGTCTCCAGAGCCAGTTCGGGCTCGACCCGGCCGCCGTCCAGTCGGGTCGCCCTGCCGAACGGCTGGCCCACTACCTCGACGTCCCGCCCCGCGAACTGGACCCCGAGTTGCCCGAATGGCACCTGACGACGTACGTCTCCCCCGAGCCCCGCCACGCGCGCAGTCTCCCGTACTTGCTGGACCGACTCAGCCTCGTCTACCTCCCGCAGGCATCTACGCTCGAACGGAGCGACCTGCTCCAGAGCACGCTGAACGACGCCTATCCCGTCCGCGGCGTGGCGACCCCGCCCGACGTCGTCCAGCCGACGCTCCAGGCGGGTCACGTCCACGCCTGGCTCGCGTCGGGGACGCCCATCGACGCGTTCAAGACGTCGACGCGGGCCTTCGAGAATCAGTTCCAGTACCGGGACCGGACGAACGACCGCCTCCGGGTGTCCGTCGTGCTAAACGACGACGAGATGGCCGACGAGCACGGGACGGTTTCCGACATCTACCGGGACCGGTCGGCGAACCTCCCCATCGACGTGACGGTCCGCGAGCGCCTCCCGCGTGGCGAACTCGCGGACGTTTTCGAGTCGGCGAACGACTTCGTCCACTACATCGGTCACTGCGACGACGTCGGGCTCCGGTGTCCCGACGGGAACCTCGACGTCGCCGACCTGGACACCTCGCGGACGCAGATGTTCTTCCTCAACGCCTGTGGCTCCTACGAACAGGGGCTGGAACTCGTCGAGCAGGGGTCTGTCACCGGGGCAGTGACGTTCAGAACAGTTCTCGACAGCCAGGCGGCCCGGGTCGGGACGGCCTTCGCGCGCCTGCTCGTCCACGGTTTCAGCTTCGAGCGCGCGCTCTCGCTCGCCCGGCGTCGCATCCTCATGGGCAAGGACTACGCCGTCGTCGGCGATGGCACCTACGCCCTCCTTCCGAGCCCGAAACAGCCAGCCGTCGTGTGGATACGGCAGGCGTCCGACGACGAGTTCCTCGTCCGATGTGAGGTCGTCAACGCCCGGTCGAACGGCGCGCGCTACCGGCTGCCCTTCGGGGAGAAGACGGTGCTGAACGGGACGACGACGGAGTTCCGGCTCGGTCGGACGGAACTGTCGACTGCGCTCGCGGAGACGTCCGTCCCAGTCGTCTACGACGACGACGTCCACTGGTCTGACGACCTCGTCGACCGGCTCTGATCCTGCCGGACGTACGTCGTCATCGCATTTCGGGAGGACGCCCCCGCGAAACTATTTGAAACGAGTGCGTCCGTCAGTGTGAGTGTCGCCTCGCCGAAGATTTGTGGTTTAACCGCCCCTTCCCAATATTTAGTTACCCCCGTCAGTGACTCTTCTCTTTTCGTTGACGAATTCAACTCGAGATGGCCAGTAAAATTAAATATGATAATCCGTTACTAACTACTAGATGATTCGATCGAATTTGCTCGAAGACGACGTCGGTTCCGTATTGTCGACAGCACTGGCAGACCTCTCGGGAACGATTTACGTCGTCAATCCGTCTCGTGACTCCATCTCCGAACTCGTCACTGTCCTGACCGAAAGCGAGGACCCGCCGGAGGTACGCCTCCTCGCCGACGACGCGCTCCTCAAGGAGGTGATGGACGACTTCATCGTCGCGAGCAAGGCGGCAGATCTAGTCGACGCGGGCCACCTCGCGCTCGAAGTCCTCGACCACGCGCCCAACCACTCGCTGATCGCCACCGAGGACACGACCATCTCCATCGTCTCTGTCGGCAACAGCGTCGCCGGCCTCGCCACCGAAGAGGCTGAGTTCGTCGACGACGTCGCCGACTACTACGAGAGCGAGTGGGACCGGGCCGAACAGTATTCGCTCCGCACGCCACCGCTCGCCCGCGTCCGCGAGACCCTCGAATCCGACATCGGGCCCGAGGCCGCGGGGGACTTCGACGCCGTGCTCTCGTCGCTCCAGACCGCCCGCGGTGACGGCGAGGGGCTCGACGAAGTGACCATCAGCCTCCTCGTCGCCGCGCGCAACGGCGAGTTGCTGTACGACATCAGCAAGTGGGGCGAGGACATCGGCCTCGCTAGCAAGGCGACCTTCTCCCGGACGAAGACGACCCTCGAGGATATGGGGCTTATCGACACCGAGAAGGTCCCCATCGACGTCGGTCGCCCGCGCCTGCGCCTGATGCTCGGTGACGAGCGCCTCGAAGACGCCAGTACGGACGAACTCGCGAGCGTCGCCCAGAGCCTGCTCGCCTCCTAGGCCTTTTTCCCCCGCGTCGTCGTTGCTCACGGCATGTGCCCAGCCGTCGCTGTCGTGGGGAGCGGCCCCGCCGCCGACGCCGTCGTCGCCACGCTGAACCAGTACCTCGAGCGGATGCGCGAGGTCGACGGCTCGTCCATCTCTGTCACGCGCCCCGATGCGCCCGAATTCGACGACGTGGACCTCGGCGTCGTCGTCGACCGGGTCGGCGCGTCGGTGTTCGCCGACGCGAACCGGTCCGCCATCGAGTCCGGCACGCCCTGGCTCGCCGTCGAACTCGGCGGTATCGGCGGTGTTCCCGTGACGACCGCGGCCGTCACCGGCTTCGACCCCGATGGCGCCTGTTACGACTGCCTCGCAGATCGCGTCGCGGCCAACGTCGACGAGGACACCGACCCGGTCGGTGCGGTCGACGCGGAGAAACAGTACGTCGCGGGCGCCATCGCCGGCGAGGCAGCGGTCTCCATCGTCCGCGAGGATTCAGACGCGTCAGTGCTCGGTCGCGTCACCGAGATTCCCCACGCGAAACGGCGCCTCCTCCCGGTCCCGGGCTGTCACTGCGGCGGGGACCGCGACCTGACTCCCCGACGCGACGACGAGGACGTGCCCGTCGACGAGGCACTGGGTCGCGCGGAACGGGGACTCGACGACCGCGTTGGCATCACGACCCAGGTCGGCGAGGTGGAGTCGTACCCGGCGCCGTACTACCTGGCGAACCTCTCGGACACGTCGGGGTTCAGCGACGCCACCGCACCGCGCCAGGCCGCCGGCGTCGCGGTCGACTGGGACGCCGCCTTCATGAAGGCGCTCGGCGAATCCTACGAGCGCTACGCGGCGGGCATCTACCGGTCCGCCGACGCGCGGACGGCCCCGGCGACCGAACTCGACAGCTGTGTCCCGCCGTCGTCGTTCGTCACGCCCGAGGAGCCGTCCTGGGATCCAGGAACCGAGACGGAGTGGGTCCCCGCGACCAATCTGGCGACCGACGGGTCGACGCACGTCCCGGCTGACCTGGTCTTTCACCCGCCCCGGAACCGCGATATTCGGCCACCGCTGACGACTGGGCTCGGACTTGGCTCCTCGTCTGTCGGCGCGTTGCTGTCCGGGCTGTACGAGGTGGTCGAGCGCGACGCGTCGATGATCGCGTGGTACTCCACGTACGACCCGCTCGGACTGGCCGTGGAGGACGAGGGGTTTCAGACGCTCGCGGCGCGGGCGGGGGCCGAGGGACTGGACGTGACGACGCTGCTGCTCACCCAGGACGTCGACGTTCCCGTGGTCGCCGTGGCGGTCCACCGGGAGGCCGGTGGGCCGGGCAGCCCACCGGCTCACGGACGAACGGGGAGCGACGCGACCCGTGAGTCGTGGCCGAAGCTCGCGCTGGGCTCGTCGGCCCACCTCGACCCCGACGAAGCCGCCCGCGGCGCGCTGGAAGAGGCCGTCCAGAACTGGATGGAGCTCCGGCGGATGGGGCCCGAACGCGCGGCCGACGCGGGCGGGGCTATCGGCGAGTACGCCGACCTGCCCCAGGCGGGCCGGGAACTGATCGACGTCGACCAGGCCGTCCCCGCGGCATCGGTCGGACCGGCCGACGTTCCCGAGGGCGAGGCTCACCTCGACGCGCTCGTCGACCGTATTACGGACGCGGGCCTGGCGCCGTACGCGACGCGGACGACGACCCGGGACCTCGAGGCTATCGAGTTCGAAGCCGTGCGCGTCCTCGTCCCGGGAGCCCAGCCGCTCTTCCTCGGTGACCCGTTCTTCGGCGAGCGGGCGCGGGCCGTGCCCGCGGACCTCGGGTTCGAATTCACGCCCGACCGCCCTCACCACCCCTTCCCCTGACGCGCTCTCTCTCACCGACCCGCCCGCTTTCTCCGACCACCACCCTTCCCCATAATACGTAATTTTATGACACGACCGCGTGAAGATCCGTGTGGGTTGGTAGCGCGTGTGCGTTACCGTGAGCGACGTGATCGAAGAATTCGACCTCCCGTGTGCGGAATGCGGGCACGAACTCGTACGCACTATCGTCGACGACCTGGGAACCGACGCCGACACCGACGTCACCGTCGCCGACTGTCCGAACTGCGGCAGCCGGTACTATCCGCGAGGGGCGCTCGAACGTCTCTAGATGCCGAAGGTTACTCGCACCATGTCCCGGGTTCCCGGGCCGAGACCGACCGCGGTTACCGCGACGAGCAACAGCAGCGAGTAGCGCGGGCTCTCCTCCATGAACTCGTCGGTGAACAGCCACAGCACGAGCGAGGCGACGACCATCTTCACGACGAGGAACGGCCAGGAGGTGCCGAGAACGGCTGAGAGAGACGCTGGCTGGAGGGACTGGGTCACGTCGATGATGAACGCGTTCGCCGGGTGCTTCGGGTAGTAGTTGAAGTTCTCCGGGATGCCGATGTCGTGGATGAAGTCCGCCGAGATGACGTTCGCCACGCCGTCGATGGCGTGGCCCCAGAGGACGAAGAAGCCGACGGCGCCCGTCGCGCCGACGACCTCAGGCCACCGGCTCTCGATGCCACGCCAGACGCCGTAGGCGATGGCCGAAGCGAGGACGACGGTCACCGCGAGCATCTGCGGGAACAGGTAGACGTACTCCCTCGTTGCACCGAGGTAGGCGAGGTAGGCCATGTTGAGGCCGAGCAGCGCGACGCCGACGGTGCCGAGGGCCCGATAGCTGTCGTCGACGACGCCCCGTTCTTCGAGCACCATCGTCGCGAAGAGAACCGCCAGGGTGAACGCGAACATCACGAAGTAGATGACCGGACTCACGAGGAGCGAGTTCAACGGGTAGCTGATCAGCGGGTCTACGCCGCTGGCGACCGCCTTGTCAGTCGCGTCCTCGACGACCCGGAGCGTCCCGCCGAGCAGCATGAAGGGGACGAGTGGGTAGTAGAGGTCGACGTCTCGGACGAGGTCGTATCGTTCGAGGAAGAAGTACGCGCCGATCAGGAAGAACATCAGCGCGACAACGTAGCCCAGTTCGGAGACGAGCGTGTAGCCCGGCTGGGCGTAGACGGCGCCGCTCGCATCGGCGGCCGAACACGCGCCCGCGTCGTATAGTACGTCGACCGTGCCGCCCTCGTTGACTGCGCAGTTGGCGGCCTGCGCGTCGGCCGCGACGGGGCCCCAGAAGTACTGCCAGATGAACCTGTCCCAGACGAGTCGCGGGGCGGCCAGCACGCCGACGACGAACGCCCCGAGCAGGGCGACGAACGCCGCCAGCCATGCGCGCAGGGGGTCGACGCCGTCCAGTCGTGCTTCGAGCGTCTGCATGTCCGTGTTGGCATCACCCGCGACTTTCAGCCTTCCGGTCGTGTGCGGCGCGTGCGCCCGGCCGCGCCCCGGCGATTTCTCCCGGGGGCCGGGGTTATCCGTCGAGGGCCTGCCGCGCTGCTTCGAGGACGACGTCGTGGGCGTTGCCGTTCGAAGCGACGACGCTGTCGCTGTCGTGGCGCCACTCGTTCCCGTCGACGTCGGTCACGGTTCCGCCGGCTTCCCGGACCATGTGGACGCCGGCGACGGTGTCCCATGGGCGCATCGGCCGCGTGCAGATGGCGGCGTCCAGCCCACCGTCGGCGACGGAGGCGAGCGTCGTCTGGAACGACCCGACGCGACGTTCGTCGCCGAAGCGCTCGGCGACGGCCTCGAAGAGGTCGACGAACTCGTCGCGCTTCTCCGGGGGCCAGTAGCCGACCGGCGACGCGACGAAGGTCTCGGGGTCCTCGCGCTCGCTCACCGACATCGTCGTCCCCTCTCGCTCGGCGCTCTCCGGGCCCCCGGCGTAGAGGTCCCCCATCGCCGGCATGTACGTCGCGGACCCGACCGCCTCGCCGTCGACGACGGCCGCGACGCTCGTCGTCCACACGCGCATCTGGCGGACGAAGTTCGTCGTGCCGTCGATGGGGTCGACGACCCAGCAGGCGCCGCTGTCGGGGATCTCCTCGACCAGTCGCGCCTCGTCGGCGTCGGCCTCCGGGCCGCGCAGCACGCCGCTCTCCTCCTCGCAGACGAAGTCGTCGTCGGGGAACTCCTCCCGTATCGTCGCCAGCACCTGCTGCTGGGCGTCCCGGTCGGCCTCAGTGACGAGGTCGTTCTTGTCCCGCTTCGTCTCGACGCTGAGGTCCGTCCGGAAGTGCTCCCGGGCGACGGCGCCGCCCGCTCGCGCTGCTCGTTCGGCCATCGCGGCCCGGTGGTGAGCGTCAGCCATACGGCATCCTCGGCCTCGCCCCCTCAAATTCCCGTTGCTTCCGGATTCCGCGTCGCCGGGTTCCGCAGTCGGTTCGCGCGTCCCGGGTGTTGCACCGCCGTATCACGTCTCGCTCGCGTTCGCGTCGTCGACGGCCTCCAGGATGGACTCGGCGATGTCGCGGGCCTCCGACGGTGTGTACAGCGTCTGGTTGCCCACCGACTGCTCGATTCGGACGTACCCGTCGTCCGGTTCGATGGCGAAGTACGCGGTGTTCTCCAGCGGCGGCACCTCGGACCGCCGGTCGCCGCCCTGTTCGTTTCCCATGCGAATTGATACCACGCGAAGGCGCTTAAAGGTCGGTCCGGGGGATCCGCGAGCGCCGACAGTTCCGGTATCCGACAGATTAACCCGCCGCACCGACTGGTGTGACACATGCAACGAGTTCCGACGGTCGTCGCCATCTGCGGCAGCCTCGGTGACCCGAGTACGACTCAGGGAGCGCTCGGCCACGCCCTCGACGCGGCGGCGGACGCGGGCGCCGAGACCGAGTTGATCGACCTCCGCGAGTGGGACCTCCCGCTGTTCGACCCCGACCACCGGGACCGGGGCGACGCCGAGGCGCTCCGGCGCGTCGTGGGGGATGCCGACGCCGTCATCATGGGCACGCCAGTCTATCACGGCATGGTGTCCTCGGCGCTGAAGAACGCCTTCGACTACCTGGGCAAGGACGAGTTCGCGGGCAAGACCGTCGGCCTGCTGGCCACGGCCGGCGGCGGGTCGTACGCCCCGACGCTCGAACACCTGCGAACCGGCGTTCGGACGGTCCACGGTTGGACACTCCCCCACGAGGTCGGGATTCGCGGCGCCTCAAGCGCCTTCGACGCCGACGGCGAGTTCGTCGACCCCGACCTGGCGGCCCGCGTCGAGAAACTGGGCCGAATGGCGACGGAGTACGCGCTCATCGAACCGCAGCGGGTGTGAGAGGTCGTCTGCACAGCTTCCTGGTTACGCCGTCAGAAGGTTTGCGAGGAAAGAGCGCTCCGAGAGCGGTCTTCCGCATCACGGGGATGTGCCCCGACGATGCGAGGGATGCGATTTGAACGCATGGACCACTGGAAGACGCGATTTCACTCGCTTCGCTCGTTCTCTCGCGACTTCCAAGCTCTCGTTCACTCGCGGTGCTCGCTCACGAGAACTCTACAGGAGCGGATCACGAGTTCGCTGCCGTTTAGAGCAGTGGCTACCCGGTTTCTCCGTCAGAAGTTTTGCGAGGGAAGAGCGCTCCGAGAGCGGTCTTCCGCATCACGGGGGTGTGCCCCGACGATGCGAGGGATGCGATTTGAACGCATGGACCTCTACAGGAGCGGATCTTGAGTCCGCCGCCGTTTCCAGGCTTGGCTACCCTCGCACGCATAGGGGAGTCGCGGGCCGGATAGCTAAAGAATTCCGACTCGGACCGGGGCGGTCACTCGTTGCCGTCGTCTCTGAACTCCCGGGAACCCATCACCTGGGTGACGTGGGTGAGCGTGGCCAGGCCGAGTCCGCCTGCGAGATTACCGGCGGTGACGACGCCGACGGGGACGGCCAGGGAGACGAGTTCGAGCAGCGACTGGTCGAGGCGCCGTTCGCCTTCCTCGACCGCCCGCTCGAAGGTCTCGTCGGGCGACGGGACTCCGGACACGCGCTCCTCTCGGGGCAGTTCGCCAAAAAGCAGTAGTCGAATGACTGGTCCGCGGGCGCGAGCCCGACGGAGTTACACGCCTCCAGAGCCACGGTTCCACCATGGACGACCACACGCGCGACCCGTCGGTCGACGCGCCGGAGGGCGCCCCGACCGGGTGGCGCGAGGACGGGCGGTGGGAGCACGCGACGCTCCGCCGCGCCGTCGTCCACGGTGTCGCGCTGTACAACGACGGCGCGTACCACGAATCGCACGATTGCTTCGAAGACGAGTGGTACAACTACGGGCGCGGGTCCACGGAGAGCCAGTTCCTCCACGGGATGGTCCAGGTCGCGGCGGGGGCGTACAAGCACTACGACTTCGTGGACGACGATGGGATGCGCTCGCTGTTCCGGACGGCACTCCAGTACTTCCAGGGGGTGCCCAACGACTACTACGGCGTGGACCTGCTCGACGTCCGGACCACGCTGACGAACGCGCTGAACGACCCCGACGTCCTCGACGGCTGGCGTATCGCGGTCGACGGGGGGTACCCCGACGCCGACAGGGACGACTACCGGTACGCGGAAGCGCTCGACTGAGGACGGCGAGACAGAGTGTCCCGAGGTGCGGTGTCACCGGCTTTCCCGCGGCGCGTCGACCGACTGAACGCGAGCGCGGTCTGCCAACCCGGGTGGTCGTCGCCGGTCGCCGACGAGAGTTTTAACTGAGTCGACACGTTTTGATGAGACATGAGTTCAGGACCGGGGGCCGCCGACGCGGCGTTCTGGGGGGACGCCGACGACGGTGACGCCGACGTCGCGCTCGCGCGATACCGGACGCTCCTGGACACCATCGACGGAGGGGTCTATCAGCTCGACGCCGAGGGCCGCTTCGTCGCAGTCGACGACGCGGTCACCGAGACGACGGGGTATTCCCGCCAGGACTTGCTCGGCGAGCACGTCTCGGTCGTTCTCCTCGACGACGACGTCACGCGCATGCAGCGGGAGATCACGACCCGGCTGGCCTCCGACACTCGGGACGTCGCGTCGTTCGAAGTCACTGCCCGGACCGCCGACGGGGGAACGGTGCCGATCGAACTCCGGTTCAGCCTGGTGGTCGAAGACGGCGAGTTCCGCGGGACCATCGGCGTCGCTCGCGACGTGAGCGAAGGCGAACGCGGGCGGGAAGCCGAGCCCAAGGAGACCGCACGGACGGCCACCGGACCGATGGCGGCCGTCCTCGACGAGGCGAACATCGGCGTCTTCGTCCTCGACGAGAATTTTCGGGTGGCGTGGGCCGACGAGACGGTCGGGACGTACTTCGGGCTAGACGGGGACGACCTCGTCGGCAGGGACAAGCAGACAGTCGTGTCCGAGCAGGTGGCCGACCGGGTCGAGAATCCCGAGCGGTTCGCCGAGCGGGTGCTGGCGACGTACGACGACAACAGTTACGTCGAACAGTTCAGGTGCCATATCACGGCCGGTGACGACCGGCGGGAGCGGTGGCTCGAACACTACAGCAGGCCGATCGAGTCGGGGCAGTACGACGGTGGCCGGATCGAACTCTACTACGACGTCACGGAGCGAAAGCGGTCGGCAGACGAGCTACAGGAGACCGAGACCCGGTTCCAGTCGCTCGTCGACGCCGTCGAGGAGTACGCTCTCTTCCGCTTGGACCCGGACGGACGCGTCGTCAGTTGGAACGAGGGGGCGACGGCGATCAAGGGGTACGAGCCAGACGAAATCCTGGGCGAGCACTTCTCGACGTTCTACACCGAGGCCGACAGGGACGCCGGCGTTCCCGAGCGCAACCTCCGGCAGGCCACTGAATCAGGGTCCGTCGAGGACGAGGGATGGCGGGTGCGAAAGGACGGGAGCGAGTTCTGGGCGAACGTAACGATAACGGCCGTCTACGACGACGACGGAGCCCATCTGGGGTTCGTGAAAGTCACCCGCGACATGACCGACCGGCGCAGGCGCGAGCGCGAACTGGAGAGCGAGCTCCAGCAGGTGCTCGGCCGTATCTCGGACGCGTTCTACGCGGTCGACGAGGACCTGCGATTCACGCACGTGAACGAACAGGCCGAGGTACTCCTCCAGCAGTCCGAGGACGAACTGCTCGGGACGCACCTGTGGGACGTGTTCCCCTCGGCGGCGGACACGGACGCGGTTCGTGACGCCTTCCGGACGGCGATGGAGTCACAGGCGGCCACCAGTTACGAGACGTACGTCGAGGCGTTCGATTTCTGGGTCGAGGCGAACCTCTACCCCTCCGAGACCGGCATCTCCGTCTACTTTCGGGACGTCACCGAACGCAAGGAGCGCGAACACGAACTCGAACGTCGCGCTCGCCAGCAACACGTGATGGCGGACATCGGCCAGTTCGCGCTCGAAACCGACGACCTCGACGAGCTCATGGACGAGGCCGCGAAAGAGGTCGCCGCCGTCCTCGACAACGCGTACGCCACGGTGCTCGATCTGGACGCCGACCGGCGTGAGCTGCTGGTGCGCCAGGGCGTCGGCTGGGACGAGGGAATCGTCGGGACTGCCACTGTCGCCGCGGACGACGACTCACAGGCGGGATACACCCTCTTCTCGGACGAACCGGTAGTCGTCGACGACCTCCCCGCGGAGACGCGATTCAGCGGGCCCGACCTCCTCACCGGTCACGACGTCAGGAGCGGTATCAGCACGATCATCGGCTCCATCGACGAACCGTGGGGGATCCTCGGCACCCACGACACCAGACGCCGGCAGTTCTCTCGGGAAGACGTCGACTTCGTCCAGAGCGTCGCCAACGTCCTCGCCGAGGCTATCGAACGAAAGCGGTACCAGGGCGAACTCGAGGACCTGGTCGCCGACCTCCAGGAGTCCAACGAGCGGCTCGAACAGTTCGCCTACGCCGCCTCGCACGACCTCCAGGAGCCCCTGCGGATGGTCTCCAGCTACCTGCAGCTCATCGAGAAGCGGTACGCGGACGAACTCGACGCCGACGGCGAGGAGTTCCTCGAGTACGCGGTCGACGGCGCCGACCGGATGCGCGACATGATCGATGGACTGCTCCAGTACTCCCGGGTGGAGACCCAGGGTACCCCCCTCGAGCCGGTGGACCTGAACGAGGTTCTCGACGTCGTCTACGACGACCTGCAGGTGCGGATCGAGGAGAGCGACGCGGACGTCGAGACGGGGTCGCTTCCCCGGGTGATGGGCGACCCGAGCCAGTTACGCCAGGTGTTCCAGAACCTCCTGAGTAACGCGATCGAGTACAGCGGAGACGAACCGCCGCGCATCGACGTCTCGGCCGAACGTGACGGGGCGGACTGGGTCGTCTCCGTCCGGGACCAGGGCGTCGGTATCGACCCCGACGACGCGGACCGGATCTTCGAGGTGTTCCAGCGCCTGCACACCCACGACGAACATCCCGGGACCGGGATCGGACTCGCCCTCTGTCAGCGCATCGTCGAACGCCACGGCGGCGACATCTGGGTCGACGCCGAACCCGGTGAGGGGGCGACGTTCTCGTTCACGCTGCCGGCGACGGAGACCTGACGCGCCGGTCCGAAACCGGCGATTCCGGGGCCGACTCGAAGCGCACCACTCTAATGGATCGCGTCCGAGGCCACTCACGTGTACGTCGAGCAGCTCGGCACTGGCGACCCAGAGATAGCCGTCGTGGGCGGCATCCACGGCGACGAGCCCTGTGGCGAGCACGCGGTCAGGACGCTGCTGGACGAACGGCCGGCCGTGCAGCGACCGGTGAAGTTCGTCCTCGCCAACGAGCTGGCCCGCGACCGGAACGAGCGCTACGTGGAGGCCGACCTCAACCGCGCGTTTCCCGGCGACCCGGACGCGCCGACCCACGAGGGCCGTCTCGCGGCCGCTGTCGCCGAGGAACTCCGGGGCTGCACCGTGCTGGGACTGCACTCCACGCAGTCCTACGAGGGGATGTTCGCCCTCGTCGACGAGATCGGGCCGACGGCCCGGTCGGTCTGTCCGCACCTCTCCATCGACGCCGTCGTCGAGACGACCGGCGCGAACGAGGGCCGGATCTACTCGGTCATCCCCGAGGCCATCGAAGTGGAGTGTGGCTTCCAGGGGTCGGCCCAGGCCGCGGAGAACGCGGTCCAGGTGACGCGCGAGTTCCTGGCCGCCACCGGCGTGCTGCCGGAGGAGGGCGGCCCCAGACAGACCGACCTGCCCGTGTTCCGTCTCCGCGGTCCGATCCCGAAGCGCGCCGCCGACACGTACGACGTCTACGTCTCGAACTTCGAGGAGGTGACCGCCGGCGAGGTGTTCGCCGCCGTCGGCGAGGAGAACGTCGTCGCCGAGGAACCGTTCCACCCCGTCCTGCTCTCCTCGCACGGCTACGAGGACGTCTTCGGCTACCGGGCCGAGCGCGTGGGGACGCTCTCGGCCGAAGAGGGCTGATCCGGTCCTCGGGTCCAAAACCCCTGTCGTCGCTCACCCGTCTTCCGCCGGTGCGAACTCCACGAGCGTCAGGTCGCGGTCGAGCGCGCAGTAGTCGTGGGGCGGGTCACCGATCACTTCGTCGATGCGATGCTCTTCGTCGAAGTCGGCCCCCGCGGGTTCACAGTACTCGTGACTCGGACAGCCGGTGTACGGGCAGGGCCCCAGGAGCGTCGCCTTGCTGCCGGCGTAGGCGCCCTTCGCAGCCACGTTCGCCCTGACGCGCGCGGGCTCGACTTCGACGGCGTTGACGCCCGCGTCGTGGACGGCGCAGTCAAGCGTCTGTCCGTCCTCGCGCACGCCGGTGACGCGGTACCGGACGCCCTCCGTGAGATTCAGACACTGGGTCCGGTAGGGACACCCTTCGCACCCGCTGGCTTCTCCCCGGTAGACGAACTCCTGGTCCACTTCGGCGAGGCGGGACCCGACCAGCGTAACCGTGGTCATAGTGTCCGGTAGTGGGGCGACGAAAGTAAGCGTATGGCCTCGCGAGTGCGCCAGGAGCGTCAGGTCTGACGGCCGGTCAGTTCGTCGAGGCGGTCGAAGTAATCGGGGCGTGGGACCTGGTAGAGGTCGCGGTACTCCACCTCGCCCGCCGCGAACGCCTCGGCGAGGGCCACGGCGCCCGCCACGGCTCCCTCGCGGTCCTCGTACGCGTCTGCATCGCGGGTGACCTCCGGTTCGAGCGCGAGCGTGACGTACCAGTCGGCCCCGACGCGCCGACTGCCGGGTCGCCGGTCTCGCTGGCCGCGGGTGAGGTAGATCGTCGGGAGACAGGGTGCGGGGAACTCGTCGCCGTCGAAGACGTCCGGGCGGAAGGCGAGTACGGCCTTCTCGCCCTCGTCGCTCCAGACGACCCAGTCCTCGCCGAGCGAGTCGAAGCTCATGGGCGGCGCTTGGTCGGATGTGGGAAAGAGTCCACCGTTCCACCGGCGACGGAGCGTTCGGAACGTTTTAATACGAGATTATATTCTGTGTGAGTTATGCACACGGGGGCGCTTCGTCGTGCATTTTTCTCTCGTTCCGGACCGGAACGATGATCGTTATATACGCGAACTGGGGAAAGGGTTATACTGCAACAGACCTTCTACAATAAATAGTATCGGAAACAGTTCCGAACGGCGTACCGAACCTAATCCGGAGCATCGTCCCCGCGCTCTGGATTGGCAAGTGATAACATGGCACCTATCGAGCGCAGTCGGCCCGTGCGGTCGGGCCGCGAGGCGGTTGTCGGCACAGACGGACGGAGCGTTCGATGTTGGCCACCCCGTACTGTTCCCGAGACGCGCGGCAGCTGTTCCCCGTCGACCGCGTCTGGCAGGCGAGCCAGCTACCGACGCGAACTGTCCGTGATAGCATGACAGACACGAAAGAGACACTCGAAGAGCTGAGCCGAGAGTACCAGGACGCCATCCCGTCGGACCTGCGAGCCACCCATTCGTTCGACTGGTACCTCGACCAGCTGTACGAAGACCCGCGAATCGCCCGCAACGCCCACCAGCGCGTTGCCGACATGTTCGACTACTACGGCACCGAGTACGACGAGGACGCCGGCGTCGTCGAGTACAAGCTGGCCTCGGAGGACCCCCTGAACGACGGGGAGAACACCTTCTACGGGCCGGTCGTCCACGAGGCGATGCACGAGTTCGTCAACAAAGTGAAGTCCGGCGCTCGCGGCCTCGGACCCCAGAAGCGTATCAAGCTCCTGCTCGGGCCCGTCGGGTCGGGCAAGTCCGACTTCGACCGCCAGGTCCGGCGCTACTTCGAGGACTACACCACCCGCGACGAGGGGCGGATGTACACCTTCCGGTGGACGAACCTCTGTGACGTCATCGGCGACCAGGACCCGGCGGACGATGTCGTCCGGTCACCGATGAACCAGGATCCGATCGTCCTCCTGCCACAGGACCAGCGCGACCGGGTCATCGCGGACATCAACGAGGACCTCGATGCACCGTACACCATCCGCAACGAGCAGGCCCTGGACCCGGCCAGCGAGTTCTACATGGACCGCCTGCTTGCCTACTACGACGACGACCTCCAGCAGGTGCTGGACAACCACGTCGAGATCGTTCGGTTCATCGCCGACGAGAACCAGCGCCGCGGGATCGAGACCTTCGAACCCAAGGACAAGAAGAACCAGGACGAGACCGAGCTGACGGGCGACGTCAACTACTCGAAGATCGCCATCTACGGCGAGAGCGACCCGCGAGCCTTCGACTACTCGGGCGCGTTCTGTAACGCCAACCGCGGCATCTTCTCCGGCGAGGAACTGCTGAAACTCCAGCGGGAGTTCCTCTACGACTTCCTCCACGCCACCCAGGAGCAGACGATCAAGCCCAAGGCCAACCCCCGGATCGACATCGACCAGGTGATCGTCGGGCGGACGAACATGCCCGAGTACCGGGACAAGAAGGGCGACGAGAAGATGGAGGCGTTCAACGACCGGACCAAACG
>Ga0075105_1000035_pt1 | contig 96943 bp, 107 predicted proteins | sample AntDeeMetag02WF5_FD_69800 | JGI IMG/M metagenome (GOLD analysis project Ga0075105, IMG submission 69800) | Saline lake microbial communities from Deep Lake, Antarctica - Antarctic Deep Lake Metagenome 02WF5 | ecosystem: Environmental > Aquatic > Non-marine Saline and Alkaline > Saline | place... | reverse complement strand
GTGTGATACCTGTGGGTTCGCCAAGCGGTTGCCGGTCGAGATGTTCGCGACCGGTCTCGTCTTGGCGACCGAACTGACCAGCAATCCCGAGATGGACATCGATTCACCCGCGCTCGACGAGACCATCGAATTGCTTCAGAACAGCGTCGAGACAGCAGTCTCGACAGAGCCTCTCCGCGTATCGCTTGCTATCCAGGTCGAGACGATAGAATTCCACCTCACGCTGGACGACGAGATGAACATCGTCGAGTTCGATCGGAAGCCACGGACTGATACCGTCGTTTCGTAATCCGTATACGTCCAATTCTGTAAGAGAAATGTTCTTCTCCGAATACATAAGTCGGTTTCTGCGCTAGCACTAGCTGCTGGTATCAGAGCACAACCCGGCACCGTGCCGTCCGTTACGTGGAGGTGCCTCAAGCTGACACAGGCGGTGAAGCGGGCGGCACAAGAGGTGATAAATGACCATGACAAGCAAATCGAGGCCGAACAGCGAGGCTGCACTATGGGTGTAACTCCATGACGGCAGTAGATCACGGCAGACAGGATCGCGTCCTCGATTGGGGCGGCTTTCCTGGCCGTTGGGAGATTACGCGTTCGAGAGCGGATACGGACGGCGAATTGCTTGAAATGCGATTCGATATCGAAGACGTCCCCGAAGAAGGGCCGTTCGTCCACACCCATCCACACGCCGAGGAGCGCTACGAAGTGGTTTCAGGTGTGCTGGAAGTGTACGTAGATGGGGAATGGATAGCGGTAACGGCTGGTGAGGAACACACCGTCCCTCCAGGCACGCCCCATACGTTCAGGAACACGACCCCCGTCGAAATCATAAACGTCCACAAGCCCGCGCTACAGCACGAGGAGTTCTTCCGGCGCTTCCATCGGCTCGTCACGGAGCGAGGAGTCTCATTACCACCTGAGGGATTCAAAGACATCCTGCTGTTAGCGATGCTGACGACGGAACACGAGGAGGATATCTACGCGGTGAGCCCACCGCATTGGGCCTTCAAAGTTCTCGCTGTCCTCGGACGTGTGTTGGGGTACCGCCTACCTGACTACCCTGACGCCGTAGATGACGTCAGTGGGTTCCAGTGACACAATTCGAAATCGACAATGACACGCTCATCAGATCGTGGAATGAAGAAGCCAGACGCATCGGGCAGTCAACAGATCTGCCGACGCAGAAGCGTCCTCAGAGCAACCGGACTCGTCGCGGCGCTTCCGATACTCGGAGGGGGTGCTAGAGTAAGCGGGAGCCCCTCTGAACAACAAGATGAGCCCGACAATGCTAGCCCACCGATTATCCACCCCCACTTCGGCTATTCAGGAACGAGTGACGACGAGATTCCGAACCGGTTAGAGCCAGACGAGGCCGTCGAACTCCACGTCGAAGAGGACAAGATCGACGATACGAATCTTCCGGCCCTAACGGTCGAGTTCGGTGCGTTCCACTTCGCTCCGGTTGGCCTCCACGTGGATCCGGGGGCGATCGTCGAATTCGACTTCAATACGCCGGAACACACGGCGACGGCATACCACCCTGGCCAAGAGCGCCAGCAACGCGTCCCCGACGGCGTCCCGGCGTTCTCGTCGACGGTTAACGAGCACCACGGGTTCTGGCTCTATCGTTTCGAGGACGAAGGCGTCTATGACCTGTTCTGTGCCCCGCACGAATGGGGTGGGATGGGCATGCGCATTGTCGTCGGGGACGATCCCGGTAACGTCGTGCGGGCCCCTGGTCGTCCACCGCTTCCGATGACCGCTGCACTCCTCGGGACGGGACTAGACGGGGATATCAGCCATCCAGACATGGAACCGCAGAACATCATCGACAACGGGCCAATCTCTGGGCACGACCTGGGTATCGATATCGAAGTGACGATAACGGCTCCAAGTCCGACCTGATCTCTGGCCTATTTTGACTTCTGCTTTCTGTGAACGAGTTGGAATGAGTGACGGATGTGGTCTCAGTTTTCGATACACGACTCCTATCTGCTGAAAGATTCCTGTGGTATCGATCGTCGATAAACGAACGAAAAGGCAACTACCGGAAGAAAATTTGCAACCCGAACCGTAATAGAAGCCTTGAAACAGTTGAATTCATCTATCTGCTCTCTCTTTGTTCGACCCTGTTCAGGTAGCTAAAATACACCATGGTATCCTGGGGAAATATGAGTGTTATCGATTCAAGAGAGTCGATATTAGTCGTCACAACCCTCGAAACGCAATCGGGTATAAAGAAACGACGCTTGTGAATCTGAGGCCTTGTTGGAACCATCAATCGGTGATATGTTCAAGGGCCGTGCTGCATACAGGGTGCGTCTCTTACAAATCGAGTAGCAAAAATCCAGAGCGATTTGCACCCGTGTCGCTCTGCACCAGAAATCAAATCCACAATTCTCAATTCATGCTGTGAACGGGAGCTTAGGCAGTCTACAATATGAGAAGACGAGTCAATCCAGAACAAAGACTAGAGCTCCAAATCCAAGGGCGATGATTCCGGCAGAGAGGAGCAGGACTCGGTAATCGAACTGAAGGGAAAGGGTGGTGAACGCGATTGGCCCTCCGGCCCGCCCGATAGAGCTCGCACTCCCCCTGAGACTCAACGCCCCTGCACGGTATTGTGTCCGTACGAGGTCGCTCACCCCGGCATCAATCGATGGTAACGTCAATCCCCACCCGGCACCGAAACCAATCGTCGAAATCGCAATCAAGACTGGGGACGTGGCGAACCATACACCACCCAGTCCAAGAGCTGTAGTCATAAACCCAACTGCGATTATTTCGGGGTCTGTATAGTGCCGGGAGAGTCGGCCATTCTGGGTTGCAGCCACAATTGATGCCACCTCTCCGACTGTAAGTACGAGGCCAATGAAAATGGCTGAGAGGCCGAAATCTGCTTCCAATAGAAACGGGAGCGCGGTGAATACAGCGCCAAAGAGGAGGAGATCGATCAGCAACGCAGAGCCATAGAAAACGAGGGCCTCCCGAGCTGAGAGTGCCGAAATGACGCGACGGATATATGTCGAGCTCCCTGATTCTCGCTCACCTTCCGGTTCGTCGAGTACGATCAGTGCGAAGAGCGCCACCGGCAACCCCAGGAGAAACATCACGAAGGGAGCGTTCCACGAAACAGCGACGAGCGCGCCTCCGACGACCGGAAAGGCCGCTGCTCCCACCGACAGAACCGCCGTATTGACACCGAACACGGCGTTTCGCTGGACGCCCTCGAACACGTCGCTGATGAGCGTGATCGTAGTAATCCCGAGACCCGCCAACGCTATGCCTTGAACGACCCGGAGTACGAGAACGAGCCAAAATGGGGGAGCGAGGGCAATGCCACCTCCACCGAGGCTCCAAAGCACGAGACTCGATAGGAGGACGCGTCGTCGCCCCACTCGGTCTGTAAGCAAACCGACAAGTGGTGAGACGAAAATACCCGGGATTACTATCGCCGACAGGAGGAGGCTCGCTGTTGCATCTGTGAGGGAGAACGTATCCCGGAAAACAGGTAATCCCGGACTGATTAGTGCGATGCTGAACGGAGCGATAAACGTCGTCAGGAGGATTACCTGGACGGTTGACGACCGCCAGGGGATTGAGGTCGTCAGAGAGTCTTCTGTGGACAAGGATAGAACCCTTTGTCGTAGCTATTTTTCTACGTTCAGGATTCAGTTGGCGTTTCAAAAAGATTTCCGGTGAATTCCCGATAAACGTCTTCTCTGTATGCAGCACGGGACTCCTAACAACTGAAGGCTTCGAGGGCGCTGTTTCGCGTGACGTATCGACCCGGGTAGCGATTCTCACCGATAGACAGACTCATCGGCGTCTAACTGGGGTGAATTTGAGAGTGTCAGAAAGGTACCTCTTCGATTCACTGCCGGAGACGACTATAGAACTATGTGTTCGTTCGCCGACCGTGGAACGATAGAGCAACTCCCGGAAGAAGAATCAGCTGCCCGAACTATTATACAGGCCCTGAAACGCCCGAATACGGCTACCGACTCTCCCGCTGCTCCACCTTGTTCAACTCGATGAGCAACCGGAAGATGGCCTTCACGAGGTTGTCGTCAACGTCGAATCGCTGAGCGTTGTCGCCGGCCCGGTCCATGACGGCCTGTTCCTGCGCCTCGTCGGTCGTCGGAAGGTCCTGCTCCTCCTTGACCTGGGCGATGGTGTCGGCGACGTAGGTCCGCTGGGCGATGAGTTCGACGATTTCGCGGTCGATGTTCTGTATCTCCTCGCGCAGTTCGTCAAGGTCCATGTCGTCGGGATTGATGCTCATAGTGTCTGGGTTCCCTCCGTCTGCGTGGTCGTCAGCCAGGTCCGGCCGGGGCGCTCGCTCCAGTACTCACGGACCTGTTCGAGCGCGGGTCGTTCGCCGACGGCGGTGAACGATGGTCCGGTGCCCGACAGCGAGACGCCCTCGACCTGTCGAAGCCCCTCGACGAGGGGTTCGGGGTCGAAGCCGAGCGCCGCACAGAACGCGAAGCCGTTGACGGTCATCGCGCGCTGGTACTCGCTCGATAGCGCCAGGTCTTCGACGAGTCGGGCCATCGGCGCGATCTGCTGGCAGCGGCGGACGTCGGCGTCCGCGCTGAACGACTGCTCCGGGGGCGTCCACACCAGCACGTCCCAGTCGACCTCCTCGCGGGAGAGCAGCTCGTCGTCGTCGTTGTCGGTGATGGTGACGCCGCCGAGCATCGACGCCGACGCGTCGTCGAACGCGCCCGTGGCGGTGACGCCGACGTCGCGGGCGGCCATCACGCCGAGGCGAGCGACGTCCTCGCGGGCCATGCGGTCGGTCTTGCCCAGCGCGTCGAGCGTGGCGAGTACCGTCGCGTTCGCGGCCGCGCTAGAACTTTTCAGTCCGGAGGCCATCTGGACGTCGCTCTCGGTCCTGACCGTCCCGCCCACGTCGTCGGGCCCGTGCGCGTCGACGACGTACTCGACGCACGTCTCGATCAATCGCGTGTCCGCGTCCGGTTCGTCCTCGACGTCCCCTTCGAAGCCCTCGGTGTCCTCGGCGAGGTCGACCGTTGCCGTCGTGTACTCGTCGATGGCGAACGCCGACCCGACGCCGGTCGAGAGCGCGTTGAGGACCGTCCCGGCGGCCGGGGCCGTTGCCTTCCCCTGCATTGGGTGAGTGTCCCGCGCGCCGGTATTTACCTGTGGCGGTAGCACGGCGCGCGAGCGAAGCGAGGGGGCCGTGAATTAGCGAGCGGGGAACGAAGTGACCCGCGAGCAGCACGGCGCGCGAACGAACGTGAGCGGGCCGTGATCAAGCCCAGCGGGAGCGACCGGAGCGGGCGCGAAGCGTCCGCGGTAGCTCGAACGGGGAACGCAGTGACCCGTGAGAGCGGAGGGAGCGACACGCGAGCAGCACGGCGCGCGAGCGAAGCGAGGGGGCCGTGAATTAGCGAGCGGGGAACGAAGTGACCCGCGAGCAAGACAGCGCGCGCCGAGGCAGCCCTATCGTTGCGTTCGCAAGGGGGTGACTCAACCCCGAGCGGCCCCTCGTTCACGTGAATGCCGACTCTCTCCCTGGACGACGGAACGCTCTGGTACGAGGTGCGAGGAAGCGGGCCGCCGCTGATCTGTCTGCACGGTGGCTGGCAGGATTCGACATCGTGGCGGCCACAGATCGAGCGCTTCGCGGACGAGTACAGCGTGGTGACGTTCGACCTCCGCGGCCACGGCCGAACAGGGCCGACGGGCACCCGACGCTACTCGATCGACCTGTTCGCCGACGACCTGGAACGGCTACTGGGCCACCTCGGCATTGAGCGACCGACGCTGGCGGGCCTCTCCATCGGCGGGATGGTCGTCCAGGCGTATCTCGACAGACATCCGAACGGCGCGCGCGGCGCGGTGATCGGCGGACCGCTCCAGTCGATGCCCCCGGTGAAAGTCCCCCAGGCGATGAAGCCGTTCATGTCGCCGCTGCCGGCCATCGCGGGGATGGTCTCGACCGTCGGCCCGACTGGGACGTTCCAGTCGTTGCTCGCCTCTATCAGGGCGACGACCGGCGGTCGATGGCTGACCACCGATCCGGCGGTCCGGTCACAGGCGTTGGATTCCCTCGGAAACGTAACGGCCGACGAGTACCTGAAGATCTTCCGGGCGCTGTACGAGTTCGATCCGCCGGACCTCTCGCACGTCCAGACGCCGACCCTGGTACTGTACGGTGATCGGGAGGCACCACCGGTCAAGCGACAGGGAGAACGCCTCGCCGAGACCGTCGCCGCCGGCTCCTGGCAGGAGATTCCCGACGCCGGTCACCTGGTCAACCAGGACAATCCCCTGGCGTTCAACGCGGCCTGTGCGCAGTTCTTCGCCGGCCTGGAGCCGGCGACTGGGCGAATGGCCTCTGCCTGAGAGCGCGCTCGTCCTTGCGTTCCGAAGCGCACGTCGACGTTTCGACGAGTGGGTTCGGTGTGCCCGATACGCGGCGCTTTTGACGGTTCGCTCGCTACCGGTGACCATGAGCGCTCGCAACGACGTCGCCCCCGACACGCTCGGCGTCGAACTCACCGAGGATGGCATCGCCGTCGAGTACAACGACGGCCGGACCGTCTTCTACCACGGCGTGCCGAAGAAGGCAGACGGAAAGCTCCGGACGGCACCGGCCAAGGACGCCCACGTGCTCGTCACCGACGCCTCGGAGACCCAGGGAATCCTCGTCTACGTGAACGACCTGAACACGCACGACGATATCCTCGAAGACACCGGCGTCGGCCGGATCATGCTCGACGACGAGGCGGACGAACTGTTCCCCGGCGTCGTCGTGCGCGACCACCAGATGCGCGTCGAAGTCGAAGCGGACCTGGACCAGGTGGACGGGCGCGTCTTCGTCTTCGAAGAGGACGAGATGGGCGAACAGAGCTACGAGATCGTTTCTCCGGAGTCCTAATACGCGAACGAGCGCGAGCGAGTGAGCGGTGTTTTTTGGTCCAGATTCTTGCCCGAGCGGTCCGCGAGCGACGCGAGCGGACCCGAAGGGGAAAAAGGTGGTCGTGGGAGGACGAGATGAGCGAACAGAGCTACGAGATCGTCCCTTCTGAGTCGGAAGCCGAGGACGCGAACGAGCGAAGCGAGTGACGCGCGTCTACTGAATGTAGGACGGTTCCTCCGAATCGCAGTTCTCCTCGTGTTGTCGCGCGTCGCCCTGATCGTCGAACATCAGGCCGCAGTGCTCGCACTTGAACCACGTCATATCGTCCCGCTCCGTTTGGACGACCATGTGAACCTCATGGCTGGCCAACAGTATAGGTATTACTCCGATAGCGGCCCGGGGGCGGCGCAGCTCCGTCGCCACGGGGCCGCAGCCGGGTCAGGAAACCGGCAACGCGAACGCTCAAGGCGCTCGGATCCCAACGCGACGACATGAGCGGTCAGAACGCGGCCGGACTCGAACTCTCCGTCGAGGGGGCCAACAAGCGCGACGCCGGGCGGGGCATCGCGCGCCTCCCCGAATCCGCCCGGAGTAGACTCGGCGTCCTGAGCGGCGACCCCGTCATCGTCGAGGGCGACCGGCGGACAGTCGTCAAGGTGTGGCCCGCGGACGACGACGGCCAGTTCGTCCGCGTCGACGCGGACACACGGGCCAACGCCGGCGTCAACATCGGCGACGTCGTCACCGTCCACAACGCAACTGTCGACGACGCGACGAGCGTCACCGTCCAGCCGGCCCAGCCACTCCCCGGGAACGAGGCGTACGAACACACCGTGCGCGACAGGCTCGTCGACCGGATGGTCCAGGCCGACGAGCGGGTCCACGTCGAGGGCCTGGGCACCTTCCTCGTGCGAACGACGACGCCGGACGGCTCGGTCCGCGTTGCCGACGACACGCGACTCACTGTCCTGCCCTACGGCGGCGACGAGAGCGCGTCTCGCACAGCCGAACCGAACGAATCGAGCGGCGAGGGCCCCTCGCCCGAGGACGCCGACATCGACGTCTCCTACGAGGACATCGGCGGCCTCGACGAGGAACTGGACCTCATCCGGGAGATGATCGAGGTACCTCTCTCCGAACCCGAACGCTTCCGCCGGCTGGGCATCGACCCGCCCTCCGGCGTCCTGCTCCACGGCCCGCCGGGGACAGGCAAGACGCTCATCGCCCGCGCCGTCGCCAACGAAGTCGACGCCTACTTCGACACCATCTCGGGCCCCGAAATCGTCTCGAAGTACAAGGGCGAGTCCGAGGAGCGACTGCGCGAGGCCTTCGAGCAGGCCGAGGCCAACGCGCCGGCCATCCTCTTCATCGACGAGATAGACTCCATCGCGGGCGCACGCGACGAGGACGCCGACATGGAGAACCGCGTCGTCGCCCAGTTGTTGACCCTGATGGACGGACTCGAAGACAGGGGCCGCGTCGTCGTCATCGGCGCCACCAACCGCGTCGACACCATCGACGAGGCGCTCAGGCGCGGCGGGCGGTTCGACCGTGAGATCGAGATCGGCGTTCCGGACGAAGGAGGTCGGCGAGAGATTCTCGACGTCCACACGCGCGAGATGCCGATGACCGACGACGTCGACCTGGACCGCGTCGCCGGGCGGACCCACGGCTTCGTCGGGGCGGACCTCCAGTCACTGACGACGGAGGCGGCGATGAACGCGCTCCGTCGCGAGAAGGAGGACCCCGACGTCTCGCGCGAGGACTACGACGCCGCGCTGGCCGCGGTCGACCCATCCGCGATGCGCGAGTACGTCGCGGAGTCCCCCGCCGTCACCTTCGACGACGTCGGCGGGCTGGAGGGGGCCAAGGAAACCCTCACCGAGGCCGTCCAGTGGCCCCTCGTGTACGGGCCGCTGTTCGACGCCGCGAAAACGGATCCGCCCACGGGAGTTCTCCTGTACGGCCCGCCGGGCACCGGGAAGACGCTACTGGCCCGCGCCGTCGCCGGCGAGAGCGGCGTCAACTTCGTCCACGTCAACGGCCCCGAGCTGCTGGACCGCTACGTCGGCGAGTCCGAGAAGGCCGTCCGCGAGGTGTTCGACCGCGCCCGCCAGACCGCCCCGAGCATCGTCTTCCTCGACGAAATCGACGCCATCGCCGGCCAGCGCGGCGAAACTCACGAGGTGACCGAGCGCGTCGTCTCCCAGTTGCTGACGGAACTCGACGGCGTGACCGACAACCCGAACCTCGTCGTCCTCGCCGCGACGAACCGACGCGAAGGTCTCGACGACGCGCTCCTCCGGCCCGGCCGCCTCGAACAGCACGTCGAGGTGCCGAACCCGGACGAGGCGGCTCGCCGGAAGATTCTCGAGGTTCACACCGAAGGGAAGCCGCTGGGCGACGATGTGGACCTGGACCATCTCGCGCAGGCGGCCGAGGGGCGGTCCGGCGCGGACATCGAAGCACTGGTCCGCGCGGCGTCGATGCGCGCCATCCGCGACGTCGCCGACAGCGCCAGTCCCGAGGAGGCCAACGAGCGAGCAGAGGACGTCGTCGTCGGACGGAAGCACTTCGAGGACTCGGTCGAGGGCCTCGGCTGGGCCGAGTGACCGGGGTCTGATCCGTCGAACGGACCCCGTCTGTGAACTGTCGACCTACCTTTTTGTCCGTCCGCGACTAACTCCTGTGACATGACCGAACACGGAGACGGCCCCGCCAGGCACTACGTAAACGGCGAGTGGATCGACGGCGACGGCGACGAGACGTTCGAGAGCGTGAACCCCGCGACGGACGAGTCGCTGCAGACGTTCAGGCGCGGCACTGAGTCGGACGTCGAGCGAGCGGTCGACGCCGCGGCCGACGCGTTCGAAGAGTGGCGCGACCTTTCGTACATCGACCGCGCGGAGTACCTCTGGGACATCTACCACGAACTCCGGGACCGCCACCAGGAACTCGGCGAAATCGTCACGAAAGAGTGCGGCAAAGAGATAAGCGAGGGGAAAGCCGACGTCACCGAGGCCTGGCACATGGTGGAGTGGGCCGCCGGCAACGCCCGCCACCCCCACGGGGACGTCGTCCCCTCGGAGGTCGCCAGCAAGGACGCGTACATGCGGCGCAAGCCCCGCGGCGTCGTGGGCTGTATCACGCCGTGGAACTTCCCCGTCGCCATCCCGTTCTGGCACATGGCCGTCTCGCTGGTCGAGGGCAACACCGTCGTCTGGAAGCCCGCCGAACAGACGCCCTGGTGCGGCCAGGTCGTCGCGGAGATGTTCGAGGCTGCCGGGATTCCCGACGGCGTCTTCAACATGGTCCAGGGCTTCGGAGACGCCGGCAACGCCATCGTCGAGGCCGACGTGGATTCGGTGCTGTTCACCGGCTCCGCAGAGGTCGGCCAGCAGATAGCATCGAAGGTGGGCGGCGAACCCGGCAAACTGGCGGCCTGCGAGATGGGCGGGAAGAACGCCATCGTCGTCACCGACGAGGCCGACCTCGACGTCGCCGTCCACTCGGCGATACTGTCGAGTTTCAAGACGACGGGCCAGCGCTGCGTCTCCTCGGAGCGAGTGATCGTCCACGCGGACGTGTACGACGAGTTCAAAGAACGCTTCGTCAACGTCGCGCAGGACGTCGCCGTCGGCGACCCGCTCGACGAGGACACGTTCATGGGCCCGGTCATCGAGGAGAGCACGGTCGAGAAGTTCGCCAAGTACAACGACCTTGCCCAGACCGAGGGGGGAGAGGTGCTCGTGGACCGCGCTGATCTCGACCCTGAAGAGATCCCCGAGGGCCACGAGGACGGTCACTGGGTCGGCCCGTTCGTCTACGAGATCGAGTACGACACGGATCTCCGCTGTCTGCAAGAAGAGGTGTTCGGCCCCCACGTCGCGCTCGTCGAGTACGAGGGTGATATCGACCGAGCCATCGAAATCCAGAACGACACGCCCTACGGGCTCGCGGGCGCGATAATCTCCGAGGACTACCGCCAGATCAACCGGTATCGCGACCGCGCGGAACTCGGGCTCGCCTACGGGAACCTCCCGTGCATCGGCGCCGAGGTCCAGCTGCCCTTCGGCGGCGTCAAGAAGTCCGGCAACGGTTACCCCAGCGCGCGCGAGGTCATCGAGGCCGTCACCGAACGGACGGCGTGGACGCTCAACAACTCGACGGAGATACAGATGGCACAGGGCCTCTCAGCGGACATCAAGACCGAGTCGGAGTAGCGTAGCTACCAGAGGAGCGGTACGGGACGGTGCGACGTGAAGGCGATAGCGCGGAACTGGGTCCGGACGCCAGGGAGATCCACACTGCCCAGGTGCGGACCGATCCCGGAGCGTCCGACCCCAGCGAGTTGCGAGGGAGGCTGTCCGGACAGCCTTTCGGGCGCGCGTCGCCGTGGCCGAGCAGCGAGACGGGATTGCGCCGGCAGCAACGTGAAAAGCGCCGTGCCGGCATAGGAGTATGATACGTCTTCCGTTATAAAGCTCGGGGTTACCGTCTGTCGGCGAGCGCCGGGAACTCGCGCCGGACCTCGTCGACGCGGTCGGGGTCGACGTCTGCGACGACGAGCGCCTCCTCGTCGTTCACGCTCGCGAGCGTCGTCCCCCACGGGTCGTAGACGGCCGAACGACCGAGCAACGTCGCCTCGTCGAACTCCCCGATGCCATTGACAGCGCCGAGGTACAGCTGGTTCTCGACGGCGCGAGTCCGGGTGAACAGTTCCCAGTGTTCCACGCGCGGGTACGGCCACGCGCTCGGAACCAGGGCGAGCGTCGCCCCAGCATCGACCAGGTCCCGGTACAGTTCGGGAAATCTGAGGTCGTAACACGTCGTGACGCCGACAGTGAACCCAGCGATATCGGCGGTCGGGACCGACTCGCCCGGAACGAGCAGGTCCTGCTCGGCGGAACCGTAGCCGAACAGGTGGTGCTTGCGGTAGGTCACCTGACGCGTGCCGTCCGCGTCGAAGAGGACGGCTGTGTTCGCGTACCCCTCCTCGGCCGGCGTCTCGAACCCGGCGGCCGCGCTCGCGGCCAGGTCCTCGACGATGCTCCCCGCGAGTACGGCCACGTCGTGCTCTATGGCCGCTTCGCGGACCCGGGATAGCGTCTCGCCGTCGAGGGGCTCGGCATGGCGCGCGTACGCGTCGAAGGCGAAGTAGCCGACGTTGAATATTTCCGGGAGCGCGACCAGGTCCGCTCCCCGTTCGGCCGCGTCGGCGATGGCTGACAGCGCGCGCTCAGTGTTCGCCTCGACGGCGGCGCCCTCGACGTGGAACTGGGCGAGCGCGAGCCTCACGACCCGTCCTCCAGGGCGGCGCGGAGGGCGTCCTCGAGGTTGGACAGTTCCCTGTCGAGGTTCCGCTTGAAGAACCGCTCGACGCCCGGCAACCGGCCGTCGACGACGAACGTGTTCGTCAGTCGCGTCCCGCCGTCGACCGCTTCCAGACGGTGTTCGCCGCTGACGCGCATGACTTTCGACTTGCCGGTGAACTTCACGTACTCGTTCTGGCGACGCTCGACGTCTTTCGTCTCGACCGTGATGGTCCTGTTGACGACGGGAATCGGCAACGCGACCTGCCAGGTCGCCGATCCATCGTCGTGGACCGTCCAGTCCTCGATGACGCTGAGCGGCGCGGCGCGCCTGTCCGGATCCGCGATGAATTCCCACACTCGTTCCGGGGACGCCTCGACGAAGAGCTCGCGCTGGACCCGGATCGTCATACCTCAACGCTGGGGGCGCGCACCAAAAAAGGCGCCGGACTAACTGGGCGTGACGCGCCAGGTGGTCGAGCGCGCACGACCCCACTTCTCGATGTCGACCTCTTCGGCTTCCTCCGCGAGGCGGGGGAGGCGAGCGCCGACTTGCTTGGACGAGAGGCCGAGCTGCGCAGCGATGTTCTTCGCGCGGAAGTAACTCTCCCCACGCGCGACGCTATCCCGGAGGTAATCGAGAATGCGACGGTCTTCCTCGCTGAACTGGCCCATACTCGTCTAGAGGTGGTTGAGTCCCTTAACGGTTCCTTTCGTTCACGATAGAATATCAGTTATCGTAGACGTGTATGGCGGTTACGGCGAGGCCGGCGGCGACCAACGCGAGACCGAACGCGATGGCGGCGTTGATCTGGGTGGTTCCCGCCGCTTCGCCGGCGGCGTGGGCGATGGCGTAATTGTAGCCGAGTACGGTCGTCGCGATGGCCGCGCCGAGGGCGACCAGCGAGAAGAGGAGTCCGAGACCGACGCCGAAGTCGGACTGCGTCGTCGTAGCCATACCCGGTGATTCCCCGAGCGCCCACTTAGTTCATTCGTCAGCGGATGGCCGGCCCGGTCGCGAGCGGGTATGGAGATCGGACGGGCTGGCCACTCACTGGATAGTCGTGTGGTCGGACTGTTCGTTGAGCGCGAGGTTCGTCGCGATCTCGGCGTTCCGGACGGCGAATCCAGCGGTCTGCTGGAGACTGACGAGCACCTCGCGCACCTCGAGCAGGCTTTCGTTGGACATCTCCGGCAGGTCGTGCAGGATGTCGTGTTCCCGGTCGCCGATCTCCGCGTACAGCTCCTTCACCTCGATGGCCAGGTCGTAATCGCGTTCGACGGCGGCCGTGACCGCCAGTTCGGTGAGTTCGTCGACCTGGTCGGTGAACTCGCGGATACGCCGCATCGTCGAGGAGTCGACCGACAGGGAGTGGTCGTCGGCCTCCAGGGCGATCTCGGCGATGTCTTCGGCGTTGTCGGCGGTGAGTTCGAGGTTCTTGGCGATCGAGCGGTAGCCGATCAGGGGGAACCCGTCCTCCAGGCCGACGGCCCGCGCCAGGTTCGGGTTCTGGTAGGCGGTGAAGATGAGGCGCAAGAGGAGGACGAATATCTTGTTGGCCTGACGTTCTCGGTTGAGCGCGCGCTGGGCGAGGTCGGGGTTGCTGTTGGCCAGCGCCTTGATCGCCTCGTTCCGCATGGTGCTCCCGGTCGATTCGAGCCGTTCGAGGAGGTTGTCGAGGGTGAAGTCCTCGGGGTCGACGGAACACCGGATCGCGATCCGTTCGGGCGTCTCCTCGATGACGCCCAGCCCCATCAACTGCGTCTCCGCGTTGTAGACGGCGTTGATGTGGGCCGAATCGAGCGTCTCGCCCTCGGCGGCCTCGACGTGGATGATCCGCCGGCCGAGGACGTACTGGGCGACGATGGCCCGTTCGACGGAACTGGCGTCGAGATTCTCCGCGTAGATGATCGCCTCGGACTCCTCGGACTGGACGGACTCCGGCAGAACGGTCAACGTTCCTTTCCCACCCATTCTGAGCGAGACTTCGTCGCCCTTCTCGACGTTGTGCGCGCTCGCCCACTCCGCGGGGAGCGTCATGGCGAGGGTCGACGGCCCCAGGCGCTGGACTTTCCGCGTTTCCATATGTCCTTAATGGGGCGCTCGATACCTTAGTCTTATCTATACACCCATATATAGTACGGCAGGAATATAACTGAAAACAAGGGTCGCGGTCGACGGGCCCCGTTCGGTGCGAGCGCTCAGACGACTTCGACGAGTCGACGCTCGAACGAACCCACGCGGACACGGAGCCAGCCGCGCAGGTCGGCGTCGAGGTCGGCGTCGCCCGTGTCGACGCGAAGCGTACCGGTCGTGTCGAGTTTGCCGCGAGAAGCAACGACCTCGACGTCACACTGTCGGAGAACGGCCGGTGAGAGCTGCTGGTTCCCCCGGCCGAAGACGAACCCCTGGCCGCCGATAGGCGAGACGACGACGACGTTCTCCTCGCCGAGGGCGTCCAGAATCTCCCGCTCGCCGCCGTCGCGGACGAGCACCTCCCCGTCGCGCCAGACGTCCACGCCGAGCGGTGAGCCCTCGAACCCCAGCGCTTCCTTGATAGCGCCGACGGTGCTCCCCGGCCCTAGTACGTAGGTCACGCCCTCGCGGACGTCCTCGACGAACCCCGCTGCGAGCGTCTCGACGGTCCCGCCGCCGAGTTGCTTCGAGGACTGGCGCTGCTCGGCGACCGGGACAGTCGCGACCGCCCGGAGCTCCGTATGGACCTCGCCCTCGCGGTACTGGTCCTCGTCGACGTCGTTCACTTCCGCCCGTTCCGTTTCCAAGAACGTTGCGGCGACGTGACCCGCGGCGCGGGGGGAGACGGCGAACACGGAGGAGTAAATCTTCACGCCAGCGGGGACGCCGAACATCGGGACCTGACTGCCCTCGTCTTCGAGCGTCTCGGCCACGTCTGCCGCCGTTCCGTCACCCCCCACGAACAACACAAGGTCGACGTCGTTTGCGACGAACGCCCGCACAGCCGCTCTCGTGTCCGCTGCGGTCGTCTCGTCCGTCTCCTCGAAATTCTCCGGATTCCCGACGACGACCGGGTCAAAGTCCGCCTCGCGCGCGACGTCCTCGCCCATCGGTCCGCCGTAGGTGACCAGTTCCACGCTCTCGCCGCCGACGTACTCCCGGAGTGCGTCGAGCGCCTCGCGTGCTCGTCCGGGTGCGCGGGGCTCCGCACCTCGTTCTCGCGCCGCTGCTACCTTTCCATCGGTTCCCTTCAGGCCGACGCGGCCGCCCATCCCGGCGATGGGGTTGACCACGAGGCCGATACGTCGCATGGGAAATCGTTGGCGGGGCCCCGGCAAAAGCGACCCGGAGCCGATCGCCGAAATCGACGGTATGAAGCCACCGGGGGCGAAACCTCTGGCTATGTTCGTCCCACTTCAGGAGACCGTCAACGCGGGCCTCGTCAACGCTGCGGGCTGGGCCGTCGGCCTCGGTGGCATCGCCCTGACCGCGCTGTGGCTCCGCGACCTGTACAGCTAGTCCTCGGCGAGTTCCACTCGCTCGCGCATCCAGGCGGCGGCCTCGGCCACCAGGTCGGGGTCGGTGCCTGTGAACCGAATCCGGACGTTCTCTCCCGGATAGCTCCCCACTTTCACCGGGAACTCCTCCTGTACCGACGCGAGCCTGTCCAGCAACGCGCTCTCGGGTTCCGGCGTCTCCACGACTTCGACGTGGCGCGACCCGACGGCGAACTCGTCGGCGACCTCAGCGAACATCCGCTGCATCTCGTCGGGCACGCCAGGGAGCACGTAGCAGCTCATGACGACACAGCCGGGGGCGACGCCCTCGTGGTTCCCCAGGATCCGGGCGCCCTCCGGGACGTGACCCGTCCCCTCGGTCAGGTCCTCCCGCGAGTAGCCGCCGTGTTCCGCCAGCCAGTCGATAGCGTCCTGACTCTCGACGACGTCGCGGCCGAACGCCGCCGCCACACCCTCGATGGTGACGTCGTCGTGGGTCGGGCCGAGCCCGCCGGTCACGACGACGGCGTCGTACTCGGCGTGGTACTCGTTGACGACGCGGGCGATGTCGGCGGTCCGGTCGGGGACGACGGTCGTCCGCTCGACGGCGACGCCGCGGTCGCTGAGTTCCCGACCCAGCCAGGCGGCGTTCGTGTTGACCGTGTCCCCAGTGAGAAGTTCGTCACCGACAGAGACCAGCGCGACGCGCATACGAGCGATAGCGGGGCCGCAGGTAAAAGCCTCTAGCGCATCCCCGGCGGCGGCCCCCGGTCGCGCGGGTCGTCGTCCCCGTCGACGTCGATGGCCGACTCCTCCCGGCGGCGCTTCAGTTGCAGGATCTGTCGGTAGTAGTACAGCGCGCCGCCGCTCCCGACGACGATCGCCACGACGGCGACGCCGGTGAACAGCAGGAGGTCGCGCTGGAGGTACCACCGAACGCGGAGCGACTGGCTCGACACGTCGTCCCAGACGACGGTCATGTAGCCGTCCTCGTCGACGCTCGTCTCGTAATTCCCCGGGCTGACCTGGGAGAGCAGCGGCACGCCGACCCGGGCGTTCGCCGGAAGCCTGACGGCCGTCGATCCGTCCACGAACACGGGCGTCGTGAACTGCTTGCCGTGGCGCTCCGAGGTGAACGCAACCTGGCCGGAGCTGTCGTTCGGCAGCCCCAGTATCGTCCGTTCGCGTGTCTGTTCGACCGAGAGCGCGGAGCTGTTCGAATCGATTATCGTCCCGTTCTCGTAGCGGTACCGCAGGGCGGATATCTGGAGGTTGTTCTCGGTGCCGAGTTCGTCGCGTTCGTACAGTTCCAGCGTCGACGTGTTGGAAGCGTCGTAGACGCCCTTGTACGACGACCGGTTGATGACGATGGAGACGTTTCTATCGGTGTCCCACTCGTAGGTGGCGTTCTCGTTGAGCGCCGCCTGGTCGGGTTCCCCCGGGCCGAACACGCTCGAACAGCCGGCGAGCGCGACGAGCACGGCAAGTAGTCCGACCAGCGCCAGCCGTCGCCTCATGGAACGACGCAGAGCAGTTCGGCGGGGAGGTACTCCCCGATACTCGCCAGCAGTCCCGGCGGGTCGGTCCCCTCGCCGCAGACGATACTCTGTTCGAGCAGGCCGATGCGTTCGACCGTGACGATGTCCTGGGCGTGGCCCGCGCGGTTGACCGTCGCTCGAACCTCGGCCCGCGTCGCGCTGTTGACGTTGACCCGACCGTCGCCGCGGGTCCACTCGTAGAGGCGGTCGACCTCGTCGTCGGCGAGTCGGGCAGGGTCTTCGTTGACGAACCGTAGCGGCATGTGCTGGACCAGGCCGAATCGCTTGCGGACCTGTTCTGGACTCCCGCGGCCCAGTTCCAGGTTCTCGGCTGCAATCCTGACGGCGTTACCGAACCCGGCGTCGAGGACGAAGCCGTCGTCGTCCCAGCGCTGGAGCGTCCCGGTGTACGTCTCGCCCTCGGCCATGTCTGGGACGACTTCGCCGAACTCCTCGCGGAGGACGTTCCGGGCGACCGTCGCGTCGGGGCCGTCGATGGTCACCGACGGGAAGTCGTCGTCGCGGACGCCGACCTCGAAACTGACGTCGAGGTCGCCGATTTCGTTCGCGACGAGCGAGGTGAGCGAGTCTATCGCGCGCTCTCGCGCGTCGCCGCCGATGTACAGTTTAGTTGCGAGTACGACCATCAGGCCTCAGCTTCCGTTTCCGTTTCCGCGTCGACGTTGAGTTCGTCGCGCAGTCGGTCGATCCGACCGTCCATCGCGTCGACCAGTCTCGTGTTCTCCATCGTCTCGACCTGGTTGCCGCATTCGGGGCACTCGAAGCCGAACTCCATCGCCTCGGCGAACTCGAAGCGGATGCCACACGTCTCACACAGGTAGAACTCGTTGTCGCGCTCGTAGGCCCGGCGCTGTTCGAGTGCATCGAGGAGTCGGTACATCTCCGATTCGAGCGCCTCCGGGATGTTCTCGTAGTGGAACGTCCAGAGGTAGGTGAGCCACCCCGAGTCCTCGTCGCGCAGCCGTCGGTACGTCGCGAGGTCGTTCTCGTAGAGAATGAACAGTGCGCGACGGACGTCGTTGAGTTCGAGGCCCAGCTCCTCGGCAAGTTCCTCGTCGGTCACTTCGCCGTCCGGCGGCGCGGCGGCGACCGGCATCCCCTTCGGTCCGACCAGTTCGTGGAGGTATTTCTGTATGACGGGGTCCTCCAGAAGGTCCTCAAAAGCCATTAGTAACAATTGCGACCGTCGTGCGGTTAAGTTTTTAGCTTTGTCCGTCGAGCTTGTAAGGTGAGCGACCCGCCGTCTCGGCTCGGCGACTACCCTGAGCTTTACGGACGCGAGCGCCGGACTAGACGTATGGCATCAGTCACCGTCTGGAACGAGTTCGTCCACGAACGTGAAGACGACGCCGTCGAGGAGGTCTACCCCGACGGCATCCACGAAACCGTCGCGGGCGCCCTTGCGGACCACGGTCACGAGACGCGGACAGCCACCCTCCAGGAGGACCAGCACGGCCTCACGGACGACGTCCTCGACGAAACGGACGTCCTCTTCTGGTGGGGCCACACGGCCCACGAAGAGGTCGACGACGCGGTCGTCGAACGTGTCTGCGACCGCGTCCACGAAGGGATGGGCTTCGTCGCGCTCCACTCGGGCCACTTCTCGAAGCCGTTCAAGCGGCTCATGGGGACGCCGTGTTCGCTCACCTGGCGCGAGAACGAGGAGCGCGAGCGCCTGTGGGCCATCCACCCCGAGCATCCCATCGTCGAAGGAATCGACAGCCCCGTCGTCGTCCCCGAGGCAGAGACGTACGGCGAACCGTTCGCCGTCCCTGAGCCCGACGAACTCGTCTTCACCTCCTGGTTCGAGGGCGGCGAGGTTTTCCGGTCGGGCTGTTGCTATCGTCGTGGACTCGGTCGCGTCTTCTACTTCCGCCCGGGCCACGAGACGCACCCCATCTACCACGACGAGACGATCCAGCAGATACTCGCCAACGCAGCCGAGTGGGCGAGCGAGAACGCCGACACCACGGCGGACCTGGACACCGAGAACGTCGCCGAACCGCCCGAGGCGGCCTACCAGGACTGAAGAACTACTCCTCGACTGACTCGACCCGCTTGCCCGTCTCTTTCGGAACGACCACGCTGTCGGCGCCCTCCCACTCGCGGTCCAGTTCCCGACCCTCGAACAGTCGGTCGAGGAAGACGGCGAGGCCGGCGATTTCGGAGTGGGGCTGGTTCGTCACGCCGACGTTCCAGTCGGCGTGCTCGTACACCTCGAAGGGGACTTTCTCGGCACCGACGACGACGAGCAGGGGTTCCTCGCGGTGGGCCCCGCGGATCTCACCTTCGACGTCCTGCACCGGAAGTCCGTACATCGTGAGGTGCGCGACGTTTCCGTCCCAGCCGCGGATGACTTTCTTGGGAGAGTCCGTCGTCTCCACCTCGAAGGGGCCGCCGAACCTGTCCGTGATGTCCTCGATGGTGTCCTGCCGGCTGGCGCCCGGGCCGGCGAGGAAGAGGCGGTCGGCACCCAGCGCGCGGGCCGTCAGGCCGACGTGGGTCGTCGTCCGCTCGTCGCGTCCGGGTCGATGTCCCAGTCGGAGGACGGCGACCTCGGGTTCGTCTTGCATGGAACGACTCTCGGTGGGCATCGGTTAATCGCTGTTGAAACGCTCGCCCGAGCGATAACGAGTAGTGGCCCGAGACCGGACACCGGAAGGTCCATTTAGCCGTCCTGTGCACGACGTGACATGGAACTCTCCGAGAAGCGAATCCTCGTCACCGGCGGCGCGGGTTTCGTTGGCTCACACCTCGCAGAGCGACTCGTCGCGGACAACGACGTCGTCGTCGCCGACAACCTCACCAACGGTGACGCGTCGTGGGTCCCGGACGAGGCGACGCTCGTCGAGGGCGACCTCACCGACCCCGAGTTCGTCGCCGAAGCGATTACGGGCGACGTCGACGTCGTCTTCCACTTCGCGGCGGACAAGAACGCGGCGGCCGACGACGTCGAGCAGTACCGCACGAACAACCGGATGACCGAGAACGTCCTCGAACGGATGGACGAAGTCGGCGTCGAAAATTTCGCGTTTACGTCGTCTTCGACCGTATACGGCGAGGCGCCGCGGCCGACACCCGAGGACTACGCGCCGCTGGAACCGATCAGTATCTACGGCGCGAGTAAACTCGGCGAGGAGGGCCTCGCCTCCGTCTACGCCCACAGCCACGATATGACCGCTTGGGTGTTCCGCTTCGCCAACATCGTCGGCCCCCGGCTCCAGATCGGCGCCGTCATCCCCGATTTTATCCAGAAGCTGAAGGAGGACCCAGACTCGCTCACGATCCTCGGGGACGGCCGCCAGGAGAAGTCCTACATGCACATCGAGGAGTGCGTCGACGCGATGTGCCACGTCGTCGAGAACTCCGACCGGCCGTTCAACGTCTACAATCTCGGGACCAGGACCACGACGTCGGTGACGACCATCGCCGACATCCTCAGCGACGAGATGGGTCTCGACCCCGACTACGAATACACCGGCGGCGACCGCGGCTGGACCGGCGACGTCCCGCGGATGCGTCTCTCCATCGAGAAGCTCTCCGCACTCGGCTGGCGGCCCGAACTGTCCAGCGACGACGCTGTTCGGCGGGCGACCCGCGAGCTGCTGGCTGACTGGTAGACAGTTCGCTCCGTTCGCGCTGTCAGGGAGCGTACGTGCCGCTGATCCCGTCTTTCTCGACGACGTGCCCCTCGGCTGCCTTGAAGAAGTCGTCCTTGTCGGCACCCGTCTCCAGGTCCAGTTCCTCGTCGAGCGCATACAGCAGGAACCGATAGGTGTGCTCGCCGTCCGGCGGTTCCGGGCCACCCCACCCCGTCTCACCGAAGTCGTTCTGTCCCTCGACGGCGTTGGTCGGCAGCCAGCCCGCAGGAATCTCCGAGAGTTCCGTGTCGACGTTCCAGACGACCCAGTGATCCCATATCTTCCCGGCCGGTTCGCGTGCGTCCGGATCGTCGACGACCAGCGCGAGAGACTCGGCCCCGGTGGGGACGCCATCAATTTGTAGTGGAGGGTTCGTGTTCTCGGCGCTGTAACCGTGCTCCTCGGGAATCGAGTCGCCGTCATCGAACGCTGGACTCGTAAGCGTGAGATCTGCCATGACGTACCACGCCGATCCGAACGGCGCCACCAAAAATCCCGCCGTCACTGGGAACGAAGTGACTATACTCCGGCGTGTCCTACGCCGCGCCGTGCAAGTCGTCGGGTACCGTCCACGGACGAGCGAGTCGGCAGCCATCCGTATCGCCGACGAGGGAAACGTCCACGAGAAACGGCTGAAGCCCGGCGACCAACTCGCCTACTCGCTCGGCGAACGCCACTGTGCGGGAACCGTCGACGACAGCGAGGACGAGAGTGATGGCGATGGCGAGAACGACGGCGTCCACGTCCCCTGCGATGCCGAGAAAGCGCCGTACTGCGACGTCCACACCTCGCGCTGGCCCTGTGCGCGCTGTACCGGTAACTGCGACATGCCCATCGACAACTGCCACGAGGAACACGCCATCTACCTCGCCGCCTTCGCGCCCGACGTGTTCAAGGTGGGCGTCACGAAGCCCTGGCGCCTGGAACGGCGCCTCCGCGAACAGGGCGCTGACAAGGCCGCTCACCTCAGGACCGTCGCCAACGGCCGCGTCGCCCGTGAGATAGAGGCGGAGATCGCGACCGACATCGGCGACCGGGTCCGCGTCCCGACCAAGATGCGGGGATTCCACGAGACGGTGGACGACGACGCGTGGTCGGACGTGCTCGCCGCTTACGAGCACGAAGACACATTCGAGTTCGACTACGGACTGGGACTCACCGACCGGCCGATGCCCGAGACCGTCGCGACCGGAACGGTCGTCGGTGCGAAGGGTCGTGTCCTGGTCCTCGAAAACGGCGGGACGACGTACGCCGTCGACCTGCGGGATCTCGTCGGGTACGACATCGAAGACGAGGGGAGCGACAGGGAGTTACAGTCCAGCCTCGGCGCCTTCGGGTGAATTTGATTCACTCCGTTTTGACTATACACAAAACATTTAGTAGGGGAACGTGGCCTCAGCAGTGTGCAACGGGAAACCGCATTCGTGGGTGGCCTCGCCGTCGTCCTCCTGGCCATGCTCGTCGGGGCCGCTGTCGTCCCAGGCGTGGTGGCCGAACCGCGCGAGGACGTCCGTCCCAGTTACTTCGACATCCGCCAGGACGACGGATTCATCGACGCCACAGAGGTCTCCGGCAGCACCGTAACCCTCCAGATATCGACGCGTGTCCGCCATCGCGGCGGCGTGGGCGAGAACGCGACCGTCGACGTTCGCGCCATCGACTCCGAAACCGGACTGCTCGAGGACCGGCAAGCAACGGACCTCGGCACCGTGGAAGGCGAACGGGAGACGCCCGTCCTGACCAATCTCACGGTCGAGCGCCAGGGCGGGTATCGCATCGAGACGTTCGTCTACGAGAACAGCATCAACAAGGCCGAGGAACGCCGCACCGTTAGCGGCGTCGACTCGCTGAAGCCCGATTACGCGAGGTCTCCCCTCGAATTCCACGACTTCCGGGGTGGCAACGCCGAACGGCCGACGATCGATACCCGTATCGAGCGCGTCCGGGACGGCCGGGCGACGCTGAATCTCACCACGTACCTCACCAACCGGGGCGACCAGGCCGAAGGCGACGTGACGCTCGCCCTCAGCGCCCGGCAGGCCGAATCGAACGTCGTCGCCGACGACACGCGGGTCGAGGTGGGGTCGATACGCCCCGGTCGAACGGCCACGGCGGCGGTGACGGTGACCGTCCCGGAGGAGTACAACTACTGGCTCGACGCCACCCTGCTGAGGGACGGCGTCCTCGTCGACACGGTGAGCGAACCGGCCAATCTCGATCCGCAGCAGACGCTGGAGAAAGACGAGCGCCAGACAGACGTCGGCTTCCAGGCCGAGGAGTTCAGTGGCACCGAACGGGACCGTGACGACGACCAGTACACCGAGACGCCGACCGGTGGGAGCGGTCCCGGCTTCGGAGCAGCTCTCGCAGTGGTCGGGCTCGTCGGCGCGGCACTACTCGCGGCACGGAGGACCCAATGACCGAGAACATCGACGGCGACGTCTCGAACGACGCCACTGACCAAGAGGACAGTATGTACGACCAGCCACGAGGCCGCGACGACAAGACCATCGTCGACCACCTGCAGTGGGCGCTGTTCGTCATCCTGCTCCTGGTCGTGCTCGTGGCCACCTTCCGCTTCTACTTCGCCACGTCGTCGGCCATCGACCAGTTCGTGACCGGTCGGTACCGATCGATCTTCCAGGCGGGATTCAACCTCGCCATCCTGCTGGTCAGCGGCCTCGGTCTGTCGCTACTCGTCCGCAACATGCGGTAGACGACAATCCTTTTCCGCGGCCCGCGCAAATCCGGGCGTATGGCAGACGACGAACCTGCGGACGACGACGTCGAGGGCGAGGAGAGCCAGGACGACGACCAGAAGTCCTTCCGGGAGCGCGTCGAGGAGATCCGACAGGAACGCGCCGAGGAACGCGAGGAAGGCGAGGGAGACGGCGAGATGAGCCGCGAGGAGCGCATGGAAGAGATGATGGGTGGCGGCGGCCCCGGCGGCATGGGCGGCGGCGGCGGTGGCAACCCCTTCGCGCAGATGATGGGCGGCATGATGGGCGGCGGCGGCGGCGGTCCCGGCGGAATGGGTGGCGGCCCGGGCGGCATGGGCGGCGGCCCGCCGGGCGCCGGCCGACCAGAGGAGAGCGGTGGCGACGAGGAACTGACCCGCGAAGTCCGGAAACTCCGCGACGAGGTTCACGACGTCCGACGGACGCTCGACCGCATCGCCGACGCGCTGGAAGACTAGCGCCAGACTGCTGGTCTGAGCGCAGCGTTCGCTTCTGTTTCTGTTCGGTCGATCGCTTTTCGTTTCGGGTGTCGGGAAGCGCTTGCTGCGCAGTAGCGGTGTGAGCGTACCACTCGAGTACTCCCCGAAAATGAACAAGATAGCGGGGCTTCGCTGAATAGAAGACGCATAGTCACCGCAATCAGATTTCGAGACCGGAAATCTCGAACCGGGCCCCTCCCGTTTCGCTGTCGACCACGTCGATCGTCCAGTCGTACGCGTCAGCAATATCCTGCACGATGGCGAGTCCGAAGCCGGTCCCCTCCGCCGCTGTCGAATAGCCCGCTTCGAACACTGCCTCTCGCTCCCCGACGGGGATTCCTGGTCCGTCGTCGGCAACATAGAAACCGTTTGAGAGGTCACCTACCGTGACGGTAATACTCGCGCCACCGTGGTCGACCGCGTTCCGGATCAGGTTCTCCAGAAGCTGTTGTAATCGGCTTCGGTTGGCCCGAACTGTCCGCGTTGTTTCGTTGATGAGCGTAGCCGCCTCCGTCTCGACATTCTGCCAGCAGACGTCGACGACGTCCGCCAGGACGACTTCCTCGGTGCCCGTGGCACTTTCACCGCCCCTGGTGAGCCCCAACATGTCCCCAATCAACCGACTCATCCGCTGATGAGCGTCCCTTACAGCGTCGAGGTGGTCGCTCTCGCACTCGTCGCAGGCCAGTTCGAGTTGACCCTCCGCAACGTTCAGGGGATTCCGGAGATCGTGAGAGATGACCCCGGCGAACTCCTCCAGACGTTCGTTAGTCGATTCTAATTCTTGTTCGCGTCGATGGCGTTCAGTGACGTCTCTCGTGAACCCGATGACGCGGTCATCGCCCGCGTCGGTTCGGAGCGGCGTCAAGCGGAGGTCGAGGACCTCGATACCACGTGGTAGGTCGGGAGTCAACTCGATGGAGACTTGCTCCGTCTCACCGCGAGCGACAGCGTCGATTCCGTCCTCGACTGCAGCGACTTCGCGTTCTGTAAGTGTGCCGAGGTCAGCTAGAATCGAGACGGGTTCGTCGACCCAATCACGGTGTCGAATTCCAGAGACGTCCGTCACACGTTGATTCACGAACTTGAACCGACCCTGGTCGTCGAATACGTAGATGCCGTCTTCGGAATTCTCCACGATAGCCTCGTATCGTTCCAGTTCGCGATTCTGTTCCGTGGCTTCTGTGATATCACGGCCGGAGACGAGAAGCGAGACGATGTCGCCGTCGTCGTCCCTTACCGGTCGAATGACACCCTCGACCACGCAGGGTTCGCCGTCAGGCCGCACGAAGTCCAACTGAAACTCGGTGTATTCGCCGGCCGTGGCCTGGGTGATCCACTCTCTGACAGTGTCATGGGTGGCTTCCGAATCCTCGAACCACGCTGTCTCCCAGAGCGGTCTCCCTGTGACTTCCTCCAGGGTCGCGTCGACATATTCCAGCGCCGTCTGGTTGGTATCGAGAATCGTTCCATCAGTGTCGGTCAGTCCGACGAGAATATTCGGATCGTTGAAAATCGCCTGGTAGCGCCGTTCTTTCTGACGGAGTTCCTGTTCGTGTTGCTTTCGGTCTGTAATGTCCCAGGTGTATACGACGAGTCCGTCGATCGTAGAGTCATCGAGTAAGTTTCGCCCTCTCACTCCGAGCCAGATCCAGGTCCCGTCAGCGTGTTCGAATCGAAATTCGGTCGTGACACGTCGCTCGGGATTGGTGACCAGTGCAGAGAATACGTCCATCGCGGCCTTCTGGTCATCGGGGTGTACAAACTCGAACCCGTTTTCGCCCATCAACTCGTCGGAACGATAGCCGAGTAAGTGTTCTGCGGCGGGGCTCAGATACTGGAACGTCCCGTTCTCGTCGACAACAGAGATGAGATCCGTCGATTCTTCGATAAGCCGCTGGTATCGGCGCTCCGTTTCTTCGATTTCCCGTTCAGCACGATACTGGGTGACGGCATTCGCGATCCGGTTCGCAAGTACCGTGTACTGACTGGTTCCACGCTGCTTCTGGAGATAATCGCTGACGCCCGCGGAAATCGCCTCACTGGCGATCTCCTCGCTTCCTTTCCCCGTGTACAGGATAAATGGGAGGTCAGGGTGCTTCTCCCGAATATCTTCGAGAAACGCAATCCCGTTCCGGTCGGGCATGTCGTAATCGCTAACGATACAGTCGATATCGTGGCTGAAGCGCTCGGCTCCCTCGCTCGCGCTCGTAGCTGTTTCGACGGTGAACCGTTCGTCTTCAGCTTCGAGAAAGCTGGCAACGATATCGGCGAAGTCCGGTTCGTCGTCGACGTGGAGAATATGAATAGGGCTTCGACCGGGATCAATCATAAGTACACTCTCAACGCTGATCCAGAGTATAACGGTTTGGCCCTCAATATCTCGAATGAATATGAAATCGGCGTCCTGCCGACATGAGACCGGGGGTCGAACAATACGCTATTCAAACTGCTAGTTTTCGAGGGATCAAAACAACACCCCGCTCTCGTGGGTGATAGATCCGCAGTATTCAGCACGCGGTTCGTGACGGTCGCGGAACCCCGAAGTCCGGCCAAATAACGGGACAGGATTCGAAAACCAGCGTGACCACCCCCACCGAAAACCGATGAGACGCTACTCCTCGTACGCGAGGTTCATAACCCACTGGGAGAACGTGTCGCTGCTCGGGTCAATCTCTTCGTCGCCGACGAACGGTGATAGCTGGTCGCCGGCCATCAGTAGCGAGAACTCCAGGTCGCGGGGGGCCGGCGTCAGATAGTAGGTGTTGTGGCCCTCGTAGACAGTGTCCTCGCGCTGGATCATGTCCTTCTCGAACAGCGACTCGACGATGCGGCTCCCCTTGCGCGAGGAGACGTCGAGTTCCTTCCAGAAATCGCTCTGGTGGATGCCGCCGGATTCGCGGATGAGTTCGAGACCGGCACGCTCGTCGTCGGTGAGGTTCGCCTCGACGGCTGCCATGCTCATGTGAGTGTAATGGGACGGTGTGCGGCTTAAACCTGACTTTCGACCTGCCGGTACGCCGTCCGGCACGGCGGCCCATCGGCGAAGCGATAGATCCGCTCGTTCTCACCGAGCATCAGGAGCGAGGACGAGCGAGTTCCGAACCCGTCCCCATGAACGCAAACGCCGTACTCGAGGTCCGAGACGGCCGTCTGTGCGCGGTCGAGCCACGACGCGCCGTCCTCGCCGGGCTTCGGTTGCAGGTGGTCGCGCAGGCGGTCCGCGTTCGCCGCCTGGTCCTCGCCGGCCTCCTGGCGAATCTCGGGGATTCGGTACTGGCCGTCGGCGCCGACGTTGACGGCGACGTGGACGCCGGGCCGGAGGTTCGAGACGGCCAGTTGCCCGTCCCACTCGAAGTACAGTGCCGCGCTCTCGTCGGCGACGACGAGGTTGAATCCGTCGTACGCGTCCTCGCGGACCGCCCGTTCGACGTACCGTGCTGCGTCCTCGGCGGTCTCGCTCCGGAGCGCGTCGCGGACGAGCAGGCCCCTGGAGCGCTCGCCGCCAAACGACCCGTCGACCCAGCGGTTCGTGATGGCGACGAAGACACCGTGCTCGTTGTACCCGATCCACGTCCCGCCGGCCTCTTCGTCGACCGGCGCGACGACGTCGGGTTCCCAGTCGCGGACGGTCGGGGGTTCGGAGGGTCGCCCGATCTGTTCGTCACGATTCGCTGCGACGACGAGGTGGTCGTCGAACACCTGCCACGCGAAGACGAGCGTACACACGGGTCGCCCTACGCCGGCGGCAGAGATAAGCGCCCCGTCGACTCCGCACGCACCGGGCGGTCCGGGCGCTCACTCCTCGGCGAGCAGCGAACGGGCGCGCTCCCTGTCGACGGTCCCGGAGGCAGTCCGCGGGAGCGCCTCGACGAATCGGACGGCCTTGGGGACCTCGTAGTCGGCCAGTTCCCGGCGGCAGTGGTCGCGCAGTCCGGAGACGGAGAGTGAGGAATCGGCGCGCTCAACTAGCGCACCGACCCGTTCGCCCCACTCCTCGTCGGGAATGCCTACGACCGCGACGTCTTCGACGCCGGAGAGGCTACGAATCGTCGCCGCGACGGCGGCGGGCTGGACGTTCTCGCCACCGGTGACAATCTGGTCGTCGACGCGGCCGACGACCCAGAGGCGGCCGCCCTCGTCCCGATAGCCCAGGTCGCCGGTCTCGAAGCCGCCGGGACCGAACGCGGCTGCAGTGTGGGCCTCGTCGAGATACCCGGGCGTGACCGTCGGTCCGTCGACGACGATTTCGCCGACGTCCCCCGTCCCTCGAGGGTCTCCCGACTCGTCGACGATACTGACAGTGGTTCCCCGGAGCGACGTTCCAACGGTCCCGCGGTGTTCGAACGCCGTCTCGGGGAGCGCCGTCGCGACCTGCGAGGCCGTCTCCGTCGCGCCGTAGGTCGGGCAGACGGGAACACCACGCGACTCACTGCGATCGACCAGGGACTCCGGCGTCGGTCCGCCGCCGAGCAGGACGAACCGGAGGTGCTCGGGCGGCGTCCACCCGGCGTCGAGTAGTCGTTTGAGCATCGTCGGTACGAGCGAGACACAGGTGACGTCGTACTCCTCGATGACGCTCGCCGTCGCGTCCGGATCGAATTTCGACTGGAGGACCGTCGTCGTCCCGTAAAGCGTCGACCGAACGAGGGGAGCGAGCCCGCCCATGTGGTACATCGGGAGACAAACGAGCCAGCGGTCCTCCGGGGCGACGCCGAGCCGGTGGGCCGACCCGACGGCGCTGGAGACGAGATTGTCCAGCGTGAGCCGGACGCCCTTCGGCTCGCCAGTCGTCCCCGAAGTGAATATGAGCAACTGTTCCGCGTCCGCAGCCGATTCGACCGGCGTCACGACGTCTTCCGACCCGAGTTCGAGCGGTCGGACAGCCTGTGAGTTCGGTTCGTCGAGTGTGGCGACGGGAACGCCGTCGGGCGCGACGTCGACTGCGGTCGCCTCGGTCTCGTCGGTACAGACCAGTCCAGTCAGCCCGGCGCGCTCGGCCTGCGTCGCGAGGGTCTCGGCGTCGAGGCGAACGTTCAGTAGAACGGCAGTTGCCCCGGTGCGGGCCGTCGCGAAGTACAGTTCGGCGAAGGCGACGCCGGTGTCGAGCAGGAACCCGAACCGGTCGCCCGGGCCCAGGTCGAAGCTGGACTGGAGGGCAGCGAGACGGGCCGATACGCGTCGGTCGAATTCGTCGTAGCTCCACGTGTCGCCGGATTCCGCGTCGACGAGCGCCACGGCGTCCGGTGAGGATTCGGCCCGCACACCCAACAGATCCGGCATCGGGTAGGTGACAGGCTCGTCAACCGGCCACTCGGTCGGGTCTGGAAGCGTCACGGCCCGACCTCCGCCGGATCGATTCCGAGTCCCGGGGACTGCGGAACGGAAATACGGCCGTCGTCGACCGGCGCCGGGTCCGGACCGAGGTCCTCGGCCAGCAGTTCGGCCGTCGCCAGCCCGCAAGGGGCGACGTCCGGAATCGCCGCGGCGACGTGGACGGCCGCGGTCCGCGCGACGACGCCGTCGACTGTCGTCGTCACGACCGGGTCCACGCCCGCGTCGCGAGCGCGCGTCGCGATGGTGTGTGCGTCGCCCGGGCCGCCGAGGACCATCGGCTTGACGATCAGGACGTCCGCCGCGTCGCGTTCGAGAATCTCGGCGACGCGGCGCTCGACGAGCGTCTCGTCGACCGCGACGCCCACTGGTCCGCCAGCCAGATCGGCGAGTCCGTCGAGGTCGTCGGCCGCGAGCGGTTGCTCGACGTATGCGAGGTCGAGGGTTTCGAACTGTTCGAGGGCGGACTCGGCCTCCTCGCGTGACCAGGCCGCGTTCGCGTCGGCGCGGAGCGTCACGTCGTCGCCGACGGCTTCCCGGACGGCGCGGACGCGTTCGACGTCGTCGAGGACGGGCCGAGCTCCGACCTTCAGCTTCAGGCAGTCGAAGCCACGGTCGACGGATCTTTCGGCTCGCTCGACCGTCTCAGACGCATCGGCATCGCCGATTGTGGCGTTGACGGGGACCGACTCACAGTGGCGGTCCTCGTCGAGCCACCGGTAGAGCGGAACGTTCTCGGCGCGGGCGTCTGCGTCGAACAGCGCGGTCGTGAACCCGTGACGGGCTGCCGGCGCGTCGGCGACTTCCAGGTCCAGCAGCGCGGAGGCGTGTCCCTCCGAATCGGCGGTTTCGAGCGCCCGAGTCAGCGTCGACCGACAGGCCGACAGCGACTCGGTCCAGCCCGGGAGCGGCGTCGCCTCTCCCAGGCCAGTCTCGCCACGGTGGTCGTACCGTGCGAGCAAGCCCTGGCGCGTTTCGATGGCGCCACTGGCTGTCTCCAGGGGCGTCGACAGCGCGAGGGAGAACTCGTCGATACTCATAGGAGGGCTGGGGCGGCGAGGCCGGCGGCGAACAGGAGCGAATGGACGAACAGCGTCTGGCCGACTCGTTCGAGTGCCGGGTTCAGTGCGTCGCCGTCGGTCCGTCGCATCACAGTCCGTCCGACCGAGAGCGCGAGCGGGAGCGACAGCAGCGGTGCGATCGCCCAGAGCCCGAATCTATCGTCCAGAGCGAGGAGCACCGGGACGACGTAGGCCATTCCGACGAGGAGGGAAAACTCGACGCGGCTCAGTCGGTAGCCGAGCATCACGGCGAGTGTCCGCTTTCCGGCTTCGGCGTCCGTCTCCCGGTCGCGGACGTTATTCACGACCAGGATGGCCGTCGAGAGCCCCGCTGCGGGGAGGCTCGCGACCACGGCGGTGAGTGGCAGGGTGCCGGCGGGAAGCCCGAGCGGGAAGAGGCCAGCGTCGGCGAAGGTGACCGCCTGGACGTAGTAGGTGCCCGTCACTGCAACGAGGCCGAAGTAGACGAAGACGAACAGGTCGCCGAGCCCGCGGTAGCCATAGGGGTATGGACCGCCGGTGTAGAGGACGCCGGCCAGAATAGCGCTCAGTCCGATAACGAGGATGGGCACGCCGCCGATGGCGACGAGGTAGACGCCGACGACGACGGCGAGAGCGTACGTCGCGACCATCGCGAGTTTGACTCGTTCGGGTGAGATGAGGCCGCCCGCGGTGACCCTGGTGAACCCCTCGCGGTCCTCGGTGTCGGCGCCATTCACCGCGTCGTAGTAGTCGTTTGCGAAGTTCGTGCCGACCTGGATCAATAGCGCCCCGACGAGCGCGGCGACGGCGGGGAGCCAGGCGAACACCCCGTCGTGGACGGCCAGGCCCGCGCCGACGACGACTGGCGCGGAGCCGGCCGGGAGCGTCTGGGGCCTGGCCGCCATCAGCCAGGCCTTCGTCTTCGAGACGTCAGCGTCTGCGGTAGCCATTGGGGAAGTGTGGGGACTGGTGCACGTTCAAGATTGGCATCTCGTCGGCGGCCCCGACTGCGGTGTTCCGCGCCAGCGATCGATGGGACCATGGACAGTGACACGGGAGCGTCACGCCGCGCTAATTGCCAGGAACGAGCCAGATACATCAGCAAGCCGAGCGGTTACCCCGGACGAGTTCGTACCCGACGGACGCATGGTCGAGACGTACCACGTCGCCTTCGTCATCTTCGGCCTCGCCATCTTCGCCGCGGTGGTGTTACCACGCTTGCTCATGCACCGGCCGATGTCGCTCCCGATCATCTACGTCGGCGCCGGCTTTCTCATCTTCGCCATCCCACACGGCGTCGCCCCGCCGAACATGGTCGAGAACTCTGTCGTCGTCGAACACCTCACCGAACTGGTGGTCATCGTCGCGCTGATGGGTGCCGGCCTGAAGATAGACAGGCCGTTCTCCTGGCGCGGCTGGGGGACGGCGTGGCGACTCCTGGGAATCACGATGCCGCTCACCATCGGCGCCGCGGTGCTTCTCGGGTGGTGGGTCCTCGGACTCCACATCGCAACGGCGGTGCTCCTCGGTGCGATAATCGCGCCGACTGACCCCGTTCTGGCGTCGGACATCGAGGCCGGCCCGCCGCTCTCCGAGGTGGAGGAGGAACCGGACGTCCAGCAGGAACACTCCGTGCGGTTCGCCCTGACGTCGGAGGCGGGGCTCAACGACGGCCTCGCGTTCCCCTTCACGAACCTCGCCATCGCGCTCGCGGCGGCGTCCGCACCGGCAGCGCTGACCTGGGTCGGCGACTGGGTCCTCTTCGACGTGTTCTACAAGATCGTCGTCGGCGTGATAGCTGGCGTAGTGCTCGGCTACGCCGGCGGACTGGTCATCTTTCGACTGCCCGCCTCCTCGAAGGTCTCGGAGGCCCTCGCGGGCGCGGAGGCCCTCTCCGGGACGCTGTTCATCTACGGCGCGACGGAGATCGTCGGCGGCTACGGCTTCCTCGCCGTCTTCGTCGGCGCGCTCGTCGTCCGCAAGTTCGAGTGGGAGCACGACTACTACCGCACCCTCGACGAGTTCGCCGTCATGGTCGAGCGCCTGCTGATGGCGGTCGTGCTCGTGCTGTTCGGCGGTGCACTCGCCGGCGGGCTGCTGGCCCCGCTCACGCTGACTGAGGTGGGCATCGGCCTCGCCCTGCTGCTCGTCGTGCGGCCGCTGGCCGGGATGATCGGCCTGCTGGGTTCCGGGCTCTCCTGGCCATCGCGGGCCGTCGTCGCCTCGTTCGGCATTCGGGGAATCGGGTCGTTCTACTACCTCTCGCACGCGCTGAACGAGGCGTCGTTCGCGGAACTCGAGCTCGTCATCGCCGCCGAACGTCTGTGGGCGCTGCTGGGCTTCGTCGTCCTCGCGTCGGTCGTCCTCCACGGCATCACCGCCAGCCCGGTCATGGACGCGTTCGAACAGTGGGAAGAACGGACGAGACCCGTGCGGGAGGCGCGGGCCGATGGCGTCGGGGACGGCTCGGCTGACGGCGGAGGCGGGGACGACGGCTCTCAGTAGTGCCAGGGGACGTCGTCGAAGTCGGGGTCGCGCCCCTCGTTGAACGCGTCGCGGCCCTCCTTGGCCTCGTCGGTCATGTACGCCAGTCGGGTGGCCTCGCCGGCGAACACCTGCTGGCCGACCATCCCGTCCGAGTCGAGGTTGAATGCGTACTTGAGCATGCGAATCGCCGTCGGTGACTTCCGGTCGATCGCTTCGGCCCACTCCAGTGCCGTCTCCTCCAGTTCCTCGTGCGGGACCGCCTCGTTGACCATGCCCATGTCCGCGGCCTCCTGGGCGTCGTAGGTCTTCCCGAGGAAGAACACCTCACGGGCTTTCTTCTGGCCGATCTGGCGAGCGAGGTACGCCGACCCGAAGCCGCCGTCGAATGAGGCGACGTCGGGGTCCGTCTGGAGGAATTTCGCGTGCTCTGCGCTCGCGATAGTGAGGTCGCAGACGACGTGGAGGCTGTGGCCGCCGCCGACGGCCCAGCCCGGCACGACGGCGACGACGGGTTTGGGGAGGTGGCGGATCTGGCGCTGTACCTCGAGAATGTGGAGGCGGCCGACGTTCTCGGGTGCCTCTTCGTCCCCGATTTCTGCGTCGGAATCGTCTCGCGGTTCGCTTCCCTCACCGCTCGATCGTTCCGAGTCGCGGGGCGACTCGCCGTATTCGTACCCCGAATCGCCGCGCATCGACTGGTCGCCGCCGGAACAGAACGCCCAGCCGTCGTCCTTCGGCGACGGACCGTTCCCGGTCAGAAGCACGCAACCCACGTCGGTGAGCCGTTTGGCGTGATCCAGCGCCGTCGACAGTTCGTCGACCGTCTCCGGCCGGAAGGCGTTGCGAACCTCGGGCCGGTCGATCGCGATGCGGACGGCACCGACGTCGTCGGCCCGGTGGTAGGTGATGTCCGAGAAGTCGAACCGGTCGATCGGTTCCCAGCGCTCCGGGTCGAAGATGTCCGAAACCATGTCGGTGCTGGGTCGGGGCGGCCCAAATAGGTTCCCGTGGCTGTCGAAAACTACTTTTCGCGGTCGTGTCACCTCATCCACGTGCCGCCCCAGATAGACCACGAACGACTCCTCCTCACGCTCGCGATTCTGGCGGTCCTCGTCATGGCGTACAGCCTCGTCATCCTCCAGCAGATCCTCCTCGGATTCTTCGTCGTCCTGGCGCTAGGGATGGTGTACCTGTTTTTCGTGTTGCTCCAGCTTCTGGACCGCATCGCGACGGCTCTCGAAGCCATCGCCGACCAGCGCCGCGAGTGAGACGGGTGATAATCGGCGACGAGGGTTTATTAGCCAGTCGCGTGCAGTTCGGATCACCAGGCCCTCCATGACGCAGACGTTCTACGACGTGCTTGGCGTCCCGACCGACGCCTCGACGGACCGGATACGAGCCGCCTATCGCGAACGGCTGAAGGCGTCTCATCCAGACCTGAACGACGACGACGACGCGAACGAGGTCACCAGGCGGGTCATCCGCGCTCGGGACGTCCTCACCGACGAGGCCGAGCGCGAGCGCTACGACGAAGTGGGCCACGAAGAGTTCGTTGGCGACGACACCTCGCCCGTGAACGACGACGACGTCAGCGACGCGGCGGCCGCCGCCCGGCGCGCCGGCTGGGGAGACGGTACCGGAGACGAATCGTCCCGTTCCGAATCCGGCGGGCGCCGGGACCGGACGGCCCGCTCGGCCGCGGAGCAGAGACAAGGCGCGCGGGACAGACGCCGGCGTGAACGGGCCGCCAGGGAACGGGTCGACCGCGAGAGCCAGCGAACCGCCGGCGCGACGTCCCGGGACGCGGCGTCCGGGACCGCCGCGACGACGGATGGCGGATCGAGGGCTGCGAGCGGCGGGAGTCCCGGTGGCGTCGGGGAAACAGCGCGGTCCTGGAACGGGAGCGGCGGCTTCAGCGTCCGCCAGCGACACCAGACGAGCCAGCGACGGCGGCTGGTCCCCACGGGGAAGTCGCTCACCCTCCTGGCCGTCTCGATGGTCCTTTATCCGCTAATGCTCTTCAGCGCGCTGTTCCCGCCGTTCCCACTCCTCGTCAACGTCATCGTCGGCTGCTGTACCATCTTTCTGGTCGGCTACCTCCAGTCGCGACCCGGAGTCGGCGTGGCCGTTTTCGGCACCTGGAGCCTGCTGGTCCCCCTCGCTTTCGTCGCAGTCGGCCTCCCGCTGACCGGTCTCGTCGGCATCGCTGGCCTCACCGGGACGTGGCTGCCGCTCGGACTCTCCGTCGCGACGCTTGTGCTCGTTCGGCCCTGAGGACCGGACGTACCCCGGGGGCCGACCGGAGATCAGGACAGAATCAGATCAGTTCAGAGTTCTTCGCACACGCGCTCGTGCAACCGGTCGCGAGTCCGGTGGCTCTCTGCAGCGTCCGTGGTGACCTCGATTACCTGGGTTCCGTCCGAACCGACCGACGACGAGAGCGCGTCGACGAGGGCGTCGCCGTCCGCGACGCGCTCGAACGCCACGTCGTAGAGGTCCCCGGTCGGCTCGAAGTCGAGTCCGTGGGGCGTCTTGAACTGGTCGGTAAAGGGCGGGTCGAAGGACTCGATGGGGAGCTTGTGGAAGATGCCGCCACCGTCGTTGTTGACGAGGACGACAGTGGCGTCGACGTCACAGCGCGCGACGGCGAGCAGGCCGTTCATGTCGTGGTAGTACGCGAGGTCCCCCAGCAGCAGGACGAGCGGGTCCTCGGTTCCGCTGGCGGCACCGAGCGCGCTCGACGTGATGCCGTCGATACCGCTGGCGCCGCGGTTGCCCAGGACCGAGAGGTCCGCAGTCCGCGGTCGTCCGAACCGGTCCACGTCCCGGACGGGCATGCTGTTGGAGACGTAGAGCGTCGCCGGGTCAGGGAGCGAGGCGACGACGAGGCCGGCGACTGCTCCCTCGAACAGCGTCCCATCTCGTTCCGGTCCGACCAGGTCCCAGTAGGCCCGTTCGGCGCGGGCGAATCGTTCGGTCCAGTCCGTTTCGGTGGCGTCGGCAGCGGAGACGCGAGCGGCGAGTCCCTCGGCGAACCCGGTCGGGTCCGCGGTCACCAGATCCGTCGCCGTGAACTCGGCTTCGCGCCACGCGCCCGCCGGGTCGACGACGTACTGTCGGCAGTCGGCGTCACGCAGATAGCGCCGCAGGGCCTTCGACGTCGGTGATGCGCCGAACCGGAGGACGACGTCCGGGTCGGGCCAGTCGCCTGCGGCGTCGAGGTAGGAGTCGTAGCCGCCACAGACCGTGACGTCGCCGACGTGGCCCCCGAACCGAACGCCCGAGAGCGGGTCCGCGAGCACGGGAAAGCCAGTCGCCTCGGCGAGGGCGGTCAGGGCGCCCCGAGCCGGAGTCGGCCGATTCGTCGGCCCGGCGACGATGAAGCCGCGGTCGGCGTCGTCTACCGCGCTCGCGACGCGAGCTAGATCCGCGTCGCACAGGCGCGGTTCGCCCTGCGACGTGGTGACGAACGGACCATCGCGGCCGGTGACCCCCAGCGAGTCGGACGCTGCGAACGAATCGGGAATCGAACCGATCCCATCCGGAGTCGCCGTCGGTTCCAGCGGTTTGGCGACGGGGACGTTGAGGTGGACAGGCCCCGGCGGCGTCCCTGTCGACGTCGCGACCGCGCGGCAGACGGTGGTCCGCACGGAGCGAAGACGACGCTCCTCGGCAGCAGGCTCCGGCAGGGTTCGGTAGGACCTGACGGCGTCGCCGTAGAGCTTCGTCTGGTCGACGGTCTGGTTCGCCCCGCTGTCGCGCAGTTCGGCGGGCCGGTCGGCCGTCAACACGACCAGCGGGACTCGCGACAGGTCGGCCTCGATGATCGCGGGGTGGAAGTTCGCGGCCGCCGTCCCGGAGGTACAGACCAGCGCGGTGGGCTCTCCCGTCATTCGAGAGCGACCGAGCGCGAAGAAGGCCGCCGAGCGCTCGTCGAGGTGGGAGTAAACCTCGACGCCGGGGTGGTCGGCGAAGGCGACCGTCAGCGGCGTCGAACGGCTGCCGGGCGCGACGCAGACCGCGTCGAGGCCGCTCTCGGCCAGCTCGTCGACGATAGTCTCGCCCCACAGCGTCGCGAGATTGGGTGCAGTCATTCGAGTTCGTCCAGCATCGGCCGGTACTTGAGCTGTACCTCGTCCCACTCTCTGTCAGGGTCGCTGTCGGCGACGATACCCGCGCCGGCGAACACCGTCGCGGCGTCCCCGCGTGCGAGTGCGGAGCGGATGGCGACGGCGAAGGTTCCGTTGCCCGAGGCGTCGAACCAGCCGACTGGCGCGGCGTACCAGCCCCGGTCGAACGTCTCCGTCTCGCGGATGGTCTCCAGTGCGGCGTCCGGCGGCAGGCCGCCGACGGCCGGTGTCGGGTGGAGCGCCTCGACGAGCGAGAGGACGTGTTCGTCCCCGGCGAGTTCGGCCGATATCGGCGTCCGGAGGTGCTGGACCGTCGCCAGCCGACGGACGCTCCGGTCCCCGGTGCCGACCGAGGAGGCGAACGGTTCGAGTTGCTCGCGGATCGCGTCGGCGACGACTTCGTGTTCGTATCCGTCCTTCTCACTCTCGAGGAGTTCGGTCGCCAGCCACTCGTCCTCGGCCGGGGTGTCGCCACGGCCCGTCGACCCGGCGAGCGCTTCCGTGCTGACCGTCCGGCCAGTGAGCGAGACGAGCCGCTCCGGCGTCGCGCCGAAGAACGTGGCGTCCTCGGTGGGCGAGAAGGCAAAGCGGTAGCAGTCCGGATACGTCCGGCCGAGCCGTTCCAGCGCGTCCGGCACGGAGAGCCGGTTCGAGAGCGAGAGCGTCATCGCCTGGGCGAGGACGACCTTCTCCAGGGCGCCCTCGGAGACGCTCCGGAGCGCCGCCTCGACCTGTTCGCGCCACCCGCTCCGCGAGGGAGTGCGGGTCCGGTCGGCGACGCCGGGCGGACCGGCCGGTACCGGGTCGGTTTCGTCGGCGAGCCGGTCGCGCCAGACGTCGAGTTTCGAATCAGCCTCGCTGTCGGCGTCTGAGCCGGCGGCCGTCACCGTCAGCCACCAGTCGTCGCCGCTCCCGGTCAGCTGCACTTCGGGGAGCACGAACCGCGCGTCGCCGAAGCCGTCCCAGGGCCCGGCCTGTCCGTCGTCGTGGAAGGCGAAGCCGCCGAACAGCCGAGGCCGCGCGGCGGTCGGGACGCCGTCCGGGACAGCACACGATTCGAGGAGGCGCGCACCGTCGGCGCGCACGTCGGCGAAACGGTCCGACCCGTCACCGGTCACCGTCGCCGTCGCTCCCCTGACAGCCACGGACTCGGTCGGGGTCTGCCAGACGTACCGCGGGCGGTCGTTCGTCGCCAGAAAGGCCCTCGTCGGCGGTGTCGACACCGAACAGCCGCGCGTGACGACCGGCGCGTCGACTGTCCGAACCGTCGCCTCGTCACCGCGAGGTACATCCATCGCAGGCGAGTTAGGTCCGGGGGCCTTTGAGCCTAACTATACTGTTAGCCTCACGCGCCAAACACGTTTGCGTCGTGATGAGGTCCGTCGTTCGGGAGCGAACCGACCGCCGTCGGCCGAGGAGAAGTGCCGAACGGAGTGTTTTCCAGTTGTTTTTAATCGAGTTCGAATAAACTCTTGGAGTTTGGAAAGTAAAACGGGTGTATCAGTAGCTCTCTTTCGCACCAACCCCAACTTCCCCCGTCAGATTTAAATAAACCTCTGTCGAACCGACGTACAGTGCGATGCCCAAGGTAGAGATTACAATCCCGGAACACCTCGAGATGCAGATCGCCCAGCTCGTCGAAGAAGGCGAGTTCCTCAACCGCGAGGAAGCGATCGAAGACCTGCTCTCGACCGGGCTGAAGGCGTACAAGACCAGCGGGCCCATGGACGACGAGGAAGAACCGGGTCTCGAGGACGACGGCATGATGGGTCACGACGACGAATACGTGTTCTAGGCAGTCTCGGCCCGTCTGGCCGGTGGGACTCGCCTGTGACGCGTTATCAAGCAAATCTTATGCTGTTTGCGACGGCTAGTATTGTCAAATGCATAAAGACGAACTCCTCGAGCTACACGAGCAGATGGTGTACATCATGCGCTTCTTCCGCGACGAGATGGACAGCGTCGACCCGGGACTGTTCGACGCCTACCAGGAACTCGACGTCGAGCCCTCGGACGTCCACAAATCGAAGAGCGAACACAAACACGCCGTCTTCGTGCTCGGGAACTCGCTGGCGACGGCGATGAGCGAGGACGAGTTCTCCGACGCCGGCCGCGTCGGCAAGCGGATGAAGGAACTCGCCGAGGACGCCGAGAGCCGCATCTGAGTGACCGTTGCGTCGCGTTACTGTTCTAGCTCGGTGAACATCTCAGGGTCCGTCCGGAACTTGAGGACGTTGTGGACCACGGAGTTACGAACGTTGTCGATGACGTCGCCGTGGTCCTTGTAGAAGTCGTGTATCCAGCGCGATTCGGCCTTCCGGCTTGGGAACATCATCACAGACTTCCACTGGTACTCCCCGTCCGAGAGGAAGTACAGGAGCGTGTGGCGGTCGTGCCGGATGGCGGTCATCGCGTCGTGCCAGCCCTCGGCGAAGTGGGCCGGATTGAACTTGAACTCGAAGAGCGCGAAGTTGAAGTACGCCTCGTTGGGGACGATGGTCTCCCGAAAGACGCCCTCCTCGCGCATCTTTCGGATGGACTCGCTCACGGTGACGTGCGAGACGCAGATGTCGTGTTCCTCTTCGAGTATCGTCGCGAGTTCACGCGAGGACAGTTGCGGGTCGTCGGAGAGTTCGCGGAGAATGAGTACGTCGCGTTCCTTGAACTCCCAGTCGGGACAAGCGTCAGTTGACATGAATGTTACTCTGGGCTGAGTAACCCTCTTTCTTTCGCTCCTGTTTTGAATTGATACCGCTCCGAAGTGGCAAAACTTTTTCCGAACTCACCGGCCCTCGAAGTCGGGAGACCGCCCTTCGACGAACGCGGAGGCCCCCTCGTCGTGGTCGCGAGTACCGAACGCGACGCCCTGGGCCATCGCTTCCGAGCCCGAGGCGCTCTCGAAGGAGTCGGGACGCTGGTTCAGCAGTCGCTTCGACGCGGTGAGGGCCACGGTGGGCCCCGTCGCGATCGTCTCGACCAGATTCGCCACGCCCTCCTCGAAGGAGTGGGATTCGAAGACGCGCGTGAAGACGCCCAGTTCCCGGGCCCGGTCGGCCGACACGAGTTCACCGGTGAACACCAGCTCCTTGGCCGTGTTGAGGCCGACGAGGCGGGGGAGCAGGAAAGAGACGCCCGAGTCCAGCGCGAGCCCGACGCGGCGGAACCCGAAGCTGATCTTGGCTTCGGGGCTCGCTAACTGGATGTCGCAGGCGATAGCCAGCCCGGCGCCCGCGCCGAAGGCCGGTCCGTCTATCTTGGCGACCGTCGGCAGCGAACACTCGTAGACGCGACCGACAGCCCGGTTCACCGATCGAATGACCAGGTCGACTCGCTCGGCCGCCGGGACGTCGCCCTCGATGCCGTCCAACATAGCCTGGACGTCACCGCCCGCGCAGAACGAGGGGCCGGCCCCCTCCAGAACGACGCACCGGGCGTCGCTGTCTGCGATGGTATCGAACGCCGCGACGATCTCGTCGGCGAGCGCGGCGGAGATGGCGTTGCGAGCGTCCGGCCGGTTCAGCGTCACCCGCGCGACGCCGTCCGAGACGTCGAGCACCACGAGGTCTGAAGCCATAGCGGTCCCACGGCCGCGAGCGTCAAAGTCGTGTGGGCAGCGGCCTACCCGTCCGCGAAGGGATAGTTTGAGGGACGCCCCGACGGATCGTCCGGTGTGCAGATCCACTGGCACCGCCGCGACCTGCGTGCGGTCGACAACGCCGGCCTCTCCGCGGCGGCTGCCGCGACCCGCGACGGTGACGGCCCGGTCGTCCCGGTGTTCGTCTTCGACGAGGACGTCCTCACTCACGCCGCGCCCCCACGGGTCGAGTTCATGCTCGGCGCGCTGGCTTCGCTCCGCGCGTGGTATCGCGAGCGGGGGAGCGACGTGGTCGTCGCTCGCGGGGACCCGGCGGACGTCCTGCCCGACCTGGCCGGACGCTACGACGCGACGGCCGTCACCTGGGGTGAAGATTACTCCGGGCTGGCCAGGGAGCGCGACGCGCGCGTCCGGTTAGCGCTCGACGACGCGGACGTGGACCGACGCGTCGTCACCGACAGCGTCCTCCACGAGCCGGGGTCGATCACCACGAACGACGGCGATCCCTACTCGGTGTTTACCTACTACGGCAGGAAGTGGCAAGAGAGGCCGAAAGACGACCCATACGAGCCGCCCGAGGCGGCCAGCCTCGCCGACGTGAACGGGGACCCACTCCCCTCGCTGGCGGAACTGGGCTTCGACGAGCCGGTGGCCGACGTTCCAGCGGCGGAGCCGTCTGCCGCACGCGAGCGACTGGCGGCGTTCTGTGACGGACCGATCTACGAATACGAGGACCTGCGCGACGTCCCGGCGACGGCGAACACGTCCCGGCTCTCGCCCCACCTGAAGTTCGGCACGCTCGGGATTCGTGAGGTGTACGCGGCGACCGAGGCTGCGAAAGCGGCTGCGAAAGGGGGAGCGAACGAGGAACCGGCAGCGGAGCAGGTCGAATCGATCGAGACGTTCCAGTCCGAACTCGCCTGGCGGGAGTTCTACGTCCAGGTACTGGCGACGAACCCGGAGACGGTGACACGAAACTTCAAGGCGTACGAGGAACCGATCGCGTGGCGGAACGATCCCGACGAGTTCGAGGCCTGGAAAGCGGGCGAGACGGGCTACCCCTTCGTCGACGCCGGCATGCGACAGCTTCGCGAGGAGGCGTTCGTCCACAACCGTCTCCGGATGGTCGTCGCCTCGTTCCTGACGAAGGACCTGCTGATCGACTGGCGGTGGGGGTACGACTGGTTCCGCGAGCGCCTCGTCGACCACGACACCGCCAGCGACGTCGGCGGCTGGCAGTGGGCGGCCTCGACGGGCACCGACGCCCAGCCGTACTTCCGGGTGTTCAACCCGACGACCCAGGGCGAGCGATACGACCCGGACGCAGAGTACATCGGGAAGTACGTCCCCGAACTCCGGGGCGTCGAGCCCAGTCTGATCCACGAGTGGCCCGACCTGTCGGTCACCCAGCGACGGAACGTCGCACCGGAGTACCCCGATCCGATCGTCGACCACGGCGAGCGACGCGAGGAGGCTATCGCCGCGTTCGAGGCCGCTCGCGGTGACGCCTGACGTACGGACCGACTGGCCCGACAGTGTGGCTCGGTAGCGTCTGTCTCCTAAACGTTTAACAGGAGTGCGTCCGACGGTTAGAGTTGGAGGGTTTACATTATGCCAGAAGAATCCGAACCGGAGTTGCCACCGCTTCCGTACGACTACGACGCGCTCGAACCCCACATCTCGGAGCAGGTGCTGACCTGGCACCACGATACGCACCACCAGGGCTACGTCAACGGCCTGCAGGCCGCAGAAGAGACCCTGGCCGAGAACCGTTCGTCGGGCGACTTCGGCGGCTCCGCCGGCGCGCTCGGAAACGTCACCCACAACGGCTGTGGGCACTATCTCCACACGCTGTTCTGGGAGAACATGTCCCCCAACGGCGGCGGTGAGCCGTCCGGGGACCTCGCCGACCGTATCGCCGAGGACTTCGGCTCCTACGAGGGCTGGAAGGGCGAGTTCGAGGCCGCCGCCGGCGCCGCCGGTGGCTGGGCGCTGCTGGTCTACGACCCCGTCGCGAAACAGCTGCGCAACGTCGCGGTCGACAAGCACGACCAGGGCGCGCTCTGGGGCTCCCACCCCATCCTCGCGCTCGACGTCTGGGAGCACTCCTACTACTACGACTACGGTCCGGATCGGGGCAGCTTCATCGACGCCTTCTTCGACGTCGTCGACTGGGAGAAAGCCACCGAAGAGTACGAGAAGTGCCTCGGCCACTTCGAATAGAGCGGTAGAACGTCCGTTTTTCTTTCGGCACGCGTCTATCGGTCGAGCCGTCGCGCCGAACCGCCTCGCCGATTCGAGAGTTTTAGGCGTCGAGGGACGAACTGGTGGATATGCCAAAACCGAAGGCGGAGTTCGACGACCTGCGGAGCCTGGAATTCCGCGACCCCGACGAAGTGCTCGACGACGACGAGCTCTACACCATCTACGAGATCGGGCGACTCCTCCAGGGTCTCGACCCCGAAGCCGAACTCGACGTCGAGACGGAGAACGTGCTCATGGACTGGGCCATCCCGTGGATGCTGAACAACGCCGAGGCGTTCGTCTTCGCGGAACCGGACGCCGACGACGAACCGGGGTACTACGGGCTCGCGTAGATGACACTCCTCGTCGCCGGGTCCGAGCGCGTCGACGCCGGCAAGACGACGTTCTCCGTCGGCTTGCTCGAACGCATCGGTGCCGTCGGCTTCAAGCCCCGCGCCGGCAACGACTACTGGTACGACCACGACGACTGGGCGCGAGCCAGTGGTGGCGGCCGCCTCTACGGCAAGGACGCGAAGCGACTCGTCGGGGCGAGTCCGCTCGTTGCGGACCCAGAGGACGTCAACCCCATCCATCGACTGTGGCACCCGTCTCCAGGTGGCGGTTCCGGCATCCTCGGGAGCGAGGACAGGGAGTTCCTCGTCGACCGCGTCGGCGACCAGTTCGTCGTCAACGGAACGGTCTCGCTTCCAGATCAGGTCCGCGAGCGACTGCCACTGGCAGATGCACACACCGTCTCGTCACTCGATCAGTTCAACGAGGTCATGGCCCGACTGCACGTTCCGGCGCTCGAATCGCTGGCCGTCGAAATCGAGGACGCACAGCGCGCCGTCGTCGAATCGTACGGCGACGTCGCGCGGCCGCTCGCAGACCTCGCGGCCGACGCCGTCGCCGTCGTCGAACCGACGCGGGCGAAAATGTACGACGGCGACCGCTACGCGAAGGCCTGCGAAGTGGCGACGGGCGGCCCCGGAACCGGCCAGCTCGAAGAACGCGTCGGGTCGGTCGTCGACCTCGTCGAGTCTTCAGCGACGGTCCAGTTGCCGGCCCTCGGTGCCGACGACCGGCGGGACCCCGGAGCGGTCGCCGACGCCTACGAGCCGGCCTACGACGCGCTACTGGCGACTGCCTTCGACGGAGAATAGAGCGCTCGGGAGTCAGCGGCGCCGTTCTCAGGCGCCGAACTCTTCCTGGGTCACGCGCACGATCAGCGTGTCGTCCACGTCCCGCAGGTCGTACTCCGGGATGGTGTCGCCGGTCCGCGTGACGAGCATCGGTTCGACGAGCCGGGGCGGCGACTCGAACTCCTCGTCGCCCTCCTCGATACCATATATCTGGAGGAAACGGTCCGTTTCCTCCGGCTCTATCTCGTCGTCCCGGACAGCGGCGGCAAGGTCACGGGAGAGCCACTCCGTCTCGCTGACCGACGGTTCGAGGACGAACGCCGTCTCGGTGAATCGGACGAGATACCAGTTGAGGTCGTTCAGCAACGAGACGGCGGCGCCGAGGCTCACGGTCTCCAGTGTGAGCGTGTTCGCGAACGGTTCCCGGAGGTCGTAGGTCGCGAGCGCGTTTCGGGCCGTCTCGCGCGAGAGGAGTTCGTACCGGAGGTTCGCATCCTCCGTCCCGACGAGACAGACCCGGGTCATCGTCCGGGGAGAGTCCCGCGGGCGGGAAAGTGGTTTCGTTCCGCCCGGTCACTCCCCGTAGATGGAGACGATTTCCGCAGTCGCAGCAACCTCCCGCGCACGCGAGAAGAGGTCGTCCGGTTCGACGGCCCGGACCTCGTCGAGGTCGGCGTTCGTCTCGGGGAAGGAGGGAGCCACGCGGTTGCAACCCGCGTCGATGGTCGACTCCTCGTAGGTCCCGATGTCACGGGCGAGCGCGATGACGTCCGTCTTGTCCATCGTGAGACAGGGACGGTGAACCGGTAGCTCGACGGCCGCGTCGGTGACGGCGAGGTTCGCGCTCGTCTGGCTGGACTTCTGGCCGATGGCTTCGCCCGTGACCACCCCGACCGCACCGGTCTCGCGGGCGACGGCCTCGCCAACGGCGACCACGAACCGGCGGAGGTGGAGCATCCGAGTGTCGTCCGTTGTCTCGGCCAGTTCCGCGACGACGTCGCCGCCTGGAACGATCCGGAGGTCCAGGTCGTAGCTCGGTGCGTACCGGGCCAGGTCGGCGACGGTCGCGGCCGCGCGGGCCTGGTGATCCGGCCCGCCGTAATCGCCCAGGTCGACGTAGACCGGAACGATAGGACAGCCCCGGCGCATCACTTGCCAGGCGGCGACGGGCGAGTCGATGCCGCCGCTGATCATCGCGACGACTGGGCGCTGGGTCCCGAGCGGCATTCCGCCCGGCCCGTCGCGCTTCTCCAGGAAGACGTAGGCCTCGTCCTCACGGCACTCGACGAACAGTTCGAAGTCCGGGTCGTCGAGGTCGACTTCGGCTTCGCCGCCCATGGACTCGATGGTCTCCCAGACCACGCTCCCGCCCTCGGACTCGATGTCAGTGCTGGCGAAGGGGTGGGCGTCTTGCTCGCCCGCACGGCGAGCGCTTACGGCGAACGTTCCACCGTCGTAGTGTGCCTCAGTTGCGTCGCGGAGCGCGTCCGACATGGCTTCCAGCGCCGGTTCGACCGTCACCGCAGGGCTGGCCGAGACGACGCCGAAGGCGTCCGTCGCGGTCGCAGTCGCCGCTTCGGGCTCGTCGGTGTGAACGAATATCCGGTTGCGATGTCGGTCGACGTCGCCGTCGACGTCGCGGTCGGCGAGCAGCGAGTTGACGTTGCCCGCGAGCCGGGTCTCCATCTTGCGGCGGACCTGGTTGCTCTTGACGCCGATCTCGCCGTGGCGGACGAGGACGACGTCGGATCCCGGCGGATGCATACCCCGAATATCGGACGGGAGAATAAACGCGTGTCGTCTGAGTGGGCTCCGATGGCGAGACGGTCAGAACGTGGAGAGTTCGCCGTCGATGACCCGCTTCGTAATGGCCGTCACGTCGGCGAGTTCCTCGTCGATGGCGGCGCAGACCGCTTCCTCAATGTCCTCGACGGCGACGCCAGGTTCGGTGACGAGTTCCGCGTCGGCGACGTGGGGGTCGTCGATGGGCGAACCGATCTGGGAGAGGAGGCGGACCTGGAGCTGTTTGATGCCGTCGACCTCACTCACGACGGACTCGGCGATTTCCGTCGAGAGGAGGTTGTAGATCTTCCCGATGTGGTTGACGGGGTTCTTGCCCGAGGTCGCCTCCATGCTCATCGGCCGGTTCGGGGTGATGAGGCCGTTAGCTCGGTTCCCGCGCCCGACGGAGCCGTCGTCGCCCTGCTCGGCGGAGGTGCCGGTCGTCGTCAGGTAGATTGAGCCCTCGTCGTAGTCGTCGGCGGTGTTGACGTGGACGGTGACCTCGCGGTCGGTGAACTCCGTGGCCAGGTCGGCGACGTACTCCCGGACGCCCTCGACGGCGACCCGGTAGGCGTCCATGTCCGGGACGTGCCGGTCGACCATCGCGACGGCGACGGTGACGTCCACGTGGTCGCCCTCGCGCTTACCCATGACCTTGACATCCTGGCCGACGACGAGGTTGTCGGCGGCGTACTCCTGGTTCAGGCGGTGTTCGGTCTCCGCGACGATCTGTTCGGTCTCGGTGAGCGGCGCGTGGCCCACGCCGTAGCTCGTGTCGTTGGCCATCGGAACAGTCGCCTCCTCGCCGAAGACATCCTGGAGGTCGCCGCTACCCTCGCCGAGGCGGACGTCGACGATGACGTCCTTGCCGACGTCGAGGAAGGGGAACTGCTCGTCGAGGTACTCGCGCGCGGCCGCCAGTGCGATAGTCTCGGTCGGGATACGTTCGCCGTCGAACGTCTTGGTCGCGCGACCGACGATGAGGAGGTAGATGGGTTCGAGCACCTCACCGCCGCCAAACGCGGGCGCGGCCGTGCCGGCGACGAGCTGGGTCTCGTCGGTGTTGTAGTGCAGCACCTTGCCGAAGCGGTCGATGTACTCCTGTGCGAGCGCGCGAGAGACTGTTTCGGCGATGCCGTCGCAAATAGAGTCGGGGTGACCGATGCCTTTCCGCTCGACGATCTCCACCGACTGGTCCTCGACCGCGTGCCCGGTGGCGGGCTGAACGTGAATATTCCGGTCCGTCATTGGCCCGTAGTTGGAAGTCCCGGGTTCTATAACTTGCGGAAACCTTTTGAGCCGTTCTGATTACTCCTCTGCATCATGGAGGAGGAGACCGAGGTACGACGTCCGGATCTGTTCGTCGGGGTCGAGGCCGAGGTCGGTCAGTATCTTCTTCGCTCCCTCGCGCGCGTCCTCCACTTCCTCGGCCTCGATTTCGACCTCGACGAACTCGCCGAGGCCATCGACCGAGTCGAGCGTGATGGTGTATCCGTCCAGCCGGTAGCGGTCGCGCTCTTTCTCCACGTCGGCGGCGGCTTCGAAGCCCAGCGCACGGAATATCGCGTCCGCGTCCCCTCCGTTCTCGACGGCCGTTTCGATCTCTTCGCGCGCCTTGGACTGTGCGTCCACTTTCGGCCCCTTGTAGGTCAACTCCACGACTGTCTCGTCCCCGTGGGACTCCCGGCGGATGCGAAACGCCTCGTCGGTCTCCGCGAAGTCGCGGTGGGGCGCGTCGTAGTACGTATCCGTCTGGGTCACGGTACCCCGATATTCCGCCCCAAGCGTTTCGAGTCGCTCGCGAACGGCGTCGTGGGTCGCTGCGACCTTCAGTTCGACTTCGTACATGGACAAACCAACCGATTCGGACCGGAAAACGGTTGCAGATTCTGACAGGGTGGAAACGTTGTCCTTAAGAGCGAGACGACTGACGATTCGGGTATGAGCAACGACTCCGAGGCCGAGGAGGCCGACGTCGAAGAACAGGAAGTCGACGAGACCGAAGCACAGACCGCCGAGGCCGATGAGGAGACCGCCCAGGAAGAAGAGACCGAGGAAGAAACCCCCGAAGGAGGGCTTCAGGAAGGCGACTTCGTCGAACTGGACTACACCGCCCGAACCGTCGAGGGCGGCGATCTCGTCGACACGACCCACCCCGAAGTCGCCGAAGAGGAAGGCGTCGGCGAGGACCAGGAGTTCGACTCGCGCACCATCGTCCTGGGTCAGGGTCATCTCTTCGAGGCCGTCGAGTCTGACATCTACGGCAAAGACGCCGGCGACAGCGGCACTGTGAGCGTCTCCGCGGAGGAGGCCTTCGGCGAGTACGACGAGAGCGAAGTCCGCACCATCTCGAAGGACAAGATCCCCGAGGACGAACGCTACCCCGGTGCCCACGTCGACGTCGACGGCGAGCACGGTCACGTCGAGACCATCATCGGCGGCCGCGCGCGCGTCGACTTCAACCACCCGCTGGCCGGCGAGGCCATCGAGTACGAGTACGACATCCTCCGCGAGGTCGAGGACCGCGAGGAGCAGGCACAGGGCCTCATCAGCATGTTCCTCGACATGGAACTCGACGTCTGGTTCGAGACGAACACCGTCGAGGAAGAGCAGATGGTCGAACCGGACGAGGACGACGACGAGGACGCCGAGCCCGAGTTCGAGACCGTCGAGACCGAGAAGGACACGCTCTACATCGAGGCGACCCCGCAGCTCACGATGAACCAGCAGTGGATGATGGGCAAACAGCAGATCGCCCAGCAGCTCACCCAGATCCTCGACATCGACCGCATCATCGTCCAGGAGGAGATCGGCGGCGGTATGGGCGGCATGATGGGCGGCATGGGCGGCATGATGGGCGGCGGAGCAGGCGGCGAAGACATCGAGGCGGCCCTCGAAGACGCCGACGTTGACGCCGACGAGATCATGGAAGAGATCGAAGGCGCCGAGGAGTAAGCGAGCAACGTCGCCGGTCCGAACGGAGTGAGGACCGGTCTTTTTGGTCCAGATTTTTGCGCGAGCGGTGTGCGAGCGGCGCGGGCACACCCGAAGCGGAAAAAGGTGGTATCGGAAGCGATCGAAGGCGCCGAGGAGTAAGCGAGCGACGTCGCCGGTCCGAACGGAGTGAGGACCGGTGTTTTAGGACCAGATTTTTCGAGGAGTGGTTTGCGAGCGAGGCGAGCGGTCCGTCTATCCACGGAATCCTGTGGAGAAAGGGTGCTGTCGGGCCGCTCAGAGGAGAACTGCCTGAGCGAGTCCGAGGAAGACGAAGAAGCCCAGCACGTCAGTCGCGGTGGTGATGAAGATAGTTGCCGACGTAGCGGGGTCCTGCCCGAGGCGGTCCAGCACCAGTGGGATGAGCGCCCCGAAGAAGCCAGCGATGATGAGGTTCGCGACCATCGCGACGCCGATGACCAGGCCGAGCAACGCGCCGTATTCAGGGGCGAAGACGGTCGCGATCACCGCCACGAGAACGCCGGTGATCAGTCCATTGACGGCGCCGGCGATGATCTCGTTGAGGATGACACGAGACCCGGTCGACAGGGACACCTGGTCCAGCGAGATGCCCCGGACGGTGACGGCCATCGCCTGCGTGCCCGCGTTGCCACCCATTCCCGCCACGACCGGCATGTACGCCGCCAATACGGCGATCGCGGCGATGGTACTCTCGAAGAGGCCGACGACGGCCGCCGCCATGAACGCGGTCCCGAGGTTGATTATCAGCCACTTGTATCGACTGCGGATCTTGGCCACGGGCCCGTCGAGGGCGCTCTCCTCCTCGGCGACGCCGGTGAACTCGTACAGCGTCTCGCCGGCCTCCTCCTCGATGAGGTGGAGGATGTCGTCGGCGTAGATGACGCCGAGGATGGAGCCGTCGTCGTCGAGGACGGCCACCTCGCTTTCGGGGTTCGAGCGGAACACGTCGACGACTTCCGAGTCGGGCCTGTCGTAGCGGACGGTCGGTACCTCGATGACGTACTCGGTGAGCGAGGCAGACTCCGTTTCGGTCATCGCGAGGGTTCCGCCCGGAAGCTCTCCCAGGAGTTCGTCACCCTCGGTGACGAAGACCGTCGGGATCCGGTCGGTACGTTCCTCGTGGCGACGGACGCGCTGGGCAACCTCCTCGAAGGTCGCGGCCGCGTCCACGGTCACGTAGTCCAGGTCCATGACGCCCGCGGCGCTCTCCGGGCTGAACTCGAGGAGATACTCTATCTTCTCGCGCCGGGATTGGTCGAGACGCTCCAGAATCGCTTCCCTGGTCGACTCGTCGGCGAGGCCCAGCACGTCCGTCGCTTCGTCGGGGTCGAGCCGGCGGACGAACTGCCGGAGGTCCTCGCGGTCCATGTCGTCCACGACCGCCGTCTGGAGCGACTCCGGTAACTGGAAGAACACGGTCCGACGTCTGGATGTGGAAAGGTCCGAAAACGCGTCGGCGGGGGAGGCCGCGCTCGCAATCTCCTGTTGCTCGTCGGTCGACGCTGTTGCCATGGGGAGAATGCGAGGAGGTATCCACTAAAATCCCGGGTGACCGACGCTTTCAGGCGATGTCGCGGGAGGTGTCGATGCTGACCTGCTCGACCAGGTCGAGCTTGATGACGTCGTTGGGCGCGCGGCCGCCCCTGAACTTCGGGATGGCCAGGCGGTTCTCGATTTCGTCGCCAGTGACGCGCGTGTCGAGGTCGAAGACGACGTCGGCGAAGTGTTCGGTGGTGTCGCGGAGAGGCGGAACCTGGTTGCCGTCGAGGCTGTGGAGGATGGCGAGACTGCCCGTGTTGAAGATGTGGTTCTGGAGGTCGTTCATGAACGCGCGGTACCGGGAGTGGGGCTCCTGGGCTTCGAGGACGTCGACGGGGTCCAGGATGAGGTTCGAGGTTTCCGGGAGCGCGCTGACGAGCTTGCCGGCGTTGTCGAGCGGGGCCTCGCCGGAGATGTGGCGCACCGTCGGGTCGCCCGTGTTGGCAGGCGTGTTCTCGATGCTGTACTGGACCGCCTCGGCGGTGCGGTCCAGCGAGAGCCACAGGGTACCGCGCGTCGCGGTGAGTTCGTAGAGGAACAGTTCCGCCTGGCTAGCCGGCGACGCGGTGAGGGCGACGATGCTACCCGCCGGTATCCCACCGTCGAGTTTCCTGTCGAGGACGTCGATCCCGGTCCGCAGCCGATTAGCCATGCCGTGAGTTTTCACTATTCCGCAACTGATTAAATATTCCGCTTGGGTAGAGAGTGACATACGTCCGCGTACGCGGCCCGAACACGTTCGTCGACGAGGGGGGCAGAGACGGGGGGAACGTGGGCCAGGGTCGGACAGTCCAGGAGGCGACGAGGGTCGACGGACCCGTCGCTCCTCGTGATGACGCTACCCACGACCGGCGCGTCGAGCGTCCGGGCCATGGCCGCTGTCTTTGCGGCGTCTTCCAGACTCTGTTGTGTCGGCGTGGAGACGACGATGGTCGCGTCGGCAGCCCGCAGCGGGTCCGCGACGGCCGGCGACGCGCCAGCCGCGGTGTCGACGAGGACCGGATCAGCCAGCGTCCGCAAACGGTCGAGTGCTGCAGTCAGGTCGTCAGTTGGTTCGGGTCCGTTGGCGACGAGACGCACGCCCGGAAGTTCGAGCGTCGACTGGGTCGCCTCACTGACGGCGTCACCCCCAACGAGTGCAGCGAGTCCGGAGTCGAGACGGGCGCCGGCGACGACATGCAGGTCGGGCATGTCTACATCTGCGTCGACGACGACGGGATCCGAACCGGCGTCCGCGAGTGCGCGGGCGAGACACGCCGTCGTGGTGGTCTTGCCACAGCCACCCTTGCCACCGGCCACAGCGATCATGGACGTTCTGGCCCCGCCTTCCCTCTTGAAGGTTCGTGCCGTGTCGGGAGATTCAAGGCGTTCGGGGGCGGGATTCTACCCGATGCGCCAGGACCACATTATCAGCGCCAAACAGCTCTCCCGAGCGGACATCGAGGAGGTGCTGGACCGCGCTGCCGACATCGCCGCCGACCCGGGCGCGTTCGCGGACCGTCACGACGACGCCTTGCTGGGGCTGCTCTTTTTCGAACCGAGCACGCGGACGAAGATGAGTTTCACCGCCGCGATCAAGCGCCTCGGCGGCGACGTCGTGGACATGGGCACCGTCGAGTCCTCGTCGGTGAAGAAGGGCGAGTCCCTGGCCGACACCGTCCGCGTCGTCGAGGGGTACGCCGACGCGCTCGTGCTCCGGCACCCCAGCGAGGGGTCGGCGAAGATGGCCAGCGACTACGTCGACGTGCCGCTCATCAACGCCGGCGACGGCGCCGGCCAGCACCCGACCCAGACGCTGCTCGACCTGTATACGATCCGCGAGAACGCCGGCTTCGACGACCTGACGATCGGCATCATGGGCGACCTGAAGTACGGCCGAACCGTCCACTCTCTCGCCCACGCGCTGACGGAATTCGACGCGCGCCAGCACTTCGTCAGCCCCGAGAGCCTGCAACTCCCCCGGTCGGTCCGGTATGACCTCCACGAGGCCGGTGCCGACGTCAGGGAACACACCTCACTGGAACCGGTTCTCTCGGAACTCGACGTCCTCTACGTGACCCGCATCCAGGCCGAGCGTTTCCCTGACGAGAGCGAGTACCGGGAGGTGGCCGGCGAGTACCAGATAGACGCCGGGACGCTCGCGGACGCGAAGGACGACCTCACCGTGATGCACCCGCTGCCGCGCGTCGACGAAATCGACCACGAAATCGACGCCACCGAGCACGCCAGGTACTTCCAGCAGGCCCACAACGGCGTCCCGGTTCGCATGGCGATACTCGACATGGTTCTGGAGGGAGAGCGATGACAGACCGACAACTCCGCGTCAGCAAGATCGAGAACGGCACCGTCATCGACCACATCACCGGCGGCCAGGCGCTGAACGTCCTGGCCATCTTGGGCATCGACGGCACCGAAGGTGAACCCGTCTCCGTCGTCATGAACGTCCCTTCGGACCAGCTCGGCCACAAGGACATCGTGAAAGTCGAGGGCCGGGAGCTCTCCGAGGAGGAACTCGACGTCCTGTCACTCATCGCGCCGGCCGCATCCATCAACATCGTCCGCGACTTCGACGTCGTCGAGAAGAAGCACGTCAACCACCCCGACCGCGTCGTCGGCGTGCTACAGTGCCCCAACCACAACTGCATCACGACGGCTGACGAACCGGTCGAGTCCGCGTTCACCGTCCTCGACGACGGCGTTCGCTGCGAGTACTGCGACACCATCATCCGCGAGAACCTCCCGGCGCACATCCTGGCCAACTAGAAACTAAACTTTACTGTCGTTCGGAAATCGCTCCGCGATTTTCGTGATGACGTGCGAGCGTTAGTAGAAGTCGAAAGTATTGGACGGTTGTCTTATATCCGCCATTAGGAGGCCTGAAACGCGGATACAGAACCGTGGGTACGACTGCTGAGCCGTTTTTTAAGTCCTTTCGCGGCCCACGCCGCGGACGTCGCGAACGGCCGCGAGGGCGCACGGGACTGGGACGACGCGCTCTCGGAGGCCCGCTACGCCTTCGACTGGTCGGAGCAGTTCGACCTGGCGCTCGACCCGGAACGCGCCCGGTCATACCACGACCAGACGCTCCCGGGAGATAACTACAAAGAGGCCCGTTTCTGCTCGATGTGCGGCGTCGAGTTCTGCTCCATGCGAATCGACCAGGACGCACGCGACGCCGGCGAGATGGACGACATCGCCGACGAAACGAACCTGGCCGCCTCGGCGGCTGCAGAGATGAACCAGCCACCGACGGGAACCCACGACGGGGGGCGCGTCATCCGCGAGGCCATCGACTCCGAGTGGGAACCAGCGGAGCAGTTGGCGGACGACTGAGGATCGATCCGCGTACCGGATGGACGACGCAGTAGGCGCTCTATACGCCGTGGCGTGACCGAGTTATCCAACTGATAGTTCGTTCCCGGCCGAACGAAACACTGGCTCAGACCCACTGAAACGCCAGTCCACGGAGACCCCCCCTTGCTCCAGCGTTACTGAACGGTCGGTTCCTGCGTCGCGCTATGCCGTCGCCACGCGTCCCGAGACCGCTTCCGAATTCAGTCCAGTTCGTTCCGAACCGATCGCCGCATAGCCACCTGGTAAGGAGTGTTACAGACAGAAAAACTATACCCGAGAGTACCTTACCATTGAGTGATGTCTCGTAAGATTATCCTCGTCGCCTTCCTGGTGGCTGCGGCGGCCGCCTACAAGCTGACGCGGTAACAAGGGGTCTGACTGTATCGCCCTCCAACCACACTTTCTCCCGAACGACTTACCCCCGTGGAGCGGTACCTGCAGGTATGTACGGCGTCGTTACGCGAAACGAAGAGGAGCTTTCCTGGGAGGAGTTCGACCGCGGGTTCTACGAAGTGAAGGACGTGACCGGGCGCGCCGCGGAACCGGTCGCCGACGCCGTCAACATGATCTCCTGTTTCGGCGACAACGCCGCGGAGGACCAGGACGGACTCGTCCCCGTCGACGACGAGGGCAACAGGGCGACCCGTGAGCGATCCTACTTCGACTGGTCGTACGTCTGTCCCACGCACGACCGGTACCGGGAGGGACTACTGGGGATTATCGAGGATGCCGCCGCAGTGAACGAGGACGTTCGCCTCGACGACGTGGGATTCCCGCGGGAGGAGTACTGCCACTGCGAGCGCTGTGAGGAACGGTTCGCCGACAGTGAGTACGACGACTGGGCGACGTGGCGCGAGAGCGTCATCACCGAGTTCGTCGCGAAAGCCCGCGAGCGCATCCCCGGACGGCTCTTCCTCACGCTGTATCCGGACCCCTACCCCGGACACCTCTCGCGACGGTCAGGAATCGACGTCGACGCCCTCGAGGAACACGTCGACGAGTTCGTCGTCCCCATTTACGACATGGCCTACACCACGACCTACTGGCTCGAAATCCTCGCGAGCGGGTTCCGGGACCGCCTCTCGACGCCATTCAGCGTCGAACTGTACGCAGTCGACGTCGACGTGGACGACCTGATCCACGCGGCGGAGGTAGCCGAGGAGTACGGCGAGGACGTCTTCTTCGGCTACGACGCGAGTAACGCGCGGGCGACCGTTCGGCGGATGCAGGCCGACGCCCGACAGGGCGAGACGTTCACGCCCGAGTGAGAGACCACCGTCGTTTCACCGACGGGCAACGGAGTTATCCGCGGCCGCATGCTACCTGTTCGCATGGTACAGTGTCCTCGATGTGGCGACGTCGTCGAACAGCTTCATCCCCTGCCCGTCGAGTCGGTCCAGGCGAGCGGGCCGGGACAGCACCCAGAGAGTGACGTACCGGCGGGACGAGCGTGTTCCTGGTGTCGTCACGAACTACTGGAAGGCTAGGTACGACTCGCGGACCCGTCGTTCCGCCTTACGCGGCGTCGGAGAAGGACTACGTCTCCAGCGTCTCCGCGCGCCACCGACGGAGCTGGTCGCGGTCGCGTGCGTCCTCCGGTAGTTCGTCGAACCACCGGGCGTCGGTTATCTCTCCGTCGGGGTCGTCGACGGTCAGGTCCGTTGTCTCGGCGCGGGCCTGGTAGATAGGCAGAACGCCCCAGGTGTGGTGGTCCTCGCACCGGAACTCGACGCGGCCGAGCAGCGCTAGTCCCTCGAACGCCGCGTCGACGCCGGCTTCCTCCATCAGTTCGCGACGCGCGGCCGCCCGGAACGATTCGTCGCCGTCCACTTCCCCGCCGGGGAGGACCCACATGTCCACGTCGTCGTGGCGGACGAGCAAGAGTTCGCCCGATTCGCGGTACGTGATCGCGTGGGCCCCGTAGGGAAGGCCGTTGTCGCGGATACGGTCGGCCACAGTCCTGAATCGGGGCCGAGAGACACTGCGATGACGGGTACACTCGAGGAAGTCCTCGTGTCGGTCCGCGACGGAGTGATACGTCTGCTCTGCCGACTGGCGCGCGACGTCGCCGAGGTACCAGAGGTCGTCGACCGTCGTCATCGATGCCGTCTGGTAGTCGCACCGTGTATCGGTCTCGGAATCGACCCGTCCGGCAGCGAAGATGGTGACATGCCAGCGGGTTCGCGCGTCACTGGCATAAGTGTTCGACCCGGCCTCGTGCTCACCCCCGGCGAGTCAGATCAGACCCTTTTTGCCGTCCACCCCTGTACCGATCGATATGGCATTCGAAGAGGACGACGCTGTCATCTTGCACGACGAACACAGCGAGTACGATGGGGAGGAGGGGACGGTCACCCAGATCGTCGAGACGATGTTCGGGGACGCCAACTACACCGTCTCCTTCGAGGACGGCCAGGAGCAGGGCATCCCGGAGGACTCCCTCGAACCCGTCGACGAGGAGTAACTGCGATTTCGATGGCCTCGGTCCCGTTTCACTACGTCGAACTGCGCGCATTCTCCTACGCTACCGAGGACGAGAAGCGAGTCGAACAGGCGCTTCGGACGTTTCTCCCCGAGGACGTCGAACTCGAACGACACACCTCCGAGGGGCACTACGGCGACCGCATCGTCGTGCTCTCGGCGCGCGTCGAGCTGGCGGACGAGGTTCGCCACGTCCTCTCACAGGTCGCGACCCTCGAAGACATCAGCGACGTGGTCGCCGAACTCGACGACCGCGTGGACGACAACTGCTCGTTTTTCCTGACCTTCGACAAGCAGGCCGCCTTCGAGGGCGACGTCCGGCGCGGTGACGGCATCACGCTCCGGGCAAAGGTTGAGGCGTATCCGGCCAAGCGGGAGAAGGCCGTCACCAACGCACGTGACGTGCTGGAAGCCCTATGACGTACGAGGCTGTCCACGCACGACCGGACGGCGACAGCACCGTCGCTCGGCTGGCGATGACCGCGAGCGAGTACGGCTTCGACGGCCTCGTCGTCCGAAATCACGGTGACGCCCTCGCGAACGACGACCCGGAGGTGATCGGCGAAACGTACGACGTTGACGTCGTGCCGGCCGTGGAAGTCCGGGCCGACGATCCGTCGCAGGCCAGCGGCTACGTCGGAAACCACCGGCCCGACACCGTCGTCCTGGCAGTTCACGGCGGGACCGTCGCGATGAACCGGTTCGCCGTCGAGCAGGCCGCCGTCGACGTCCTGGCACATCCGATGCGTGGTGACGGCGATTTCAACCACGTCCTGGCGAAGGAAGCCGCCGCGAACGGCGTCCGCGTGGAGTTCTCGCTCCGCGACGTCCTCGATTTCACCGGTGGCCGGCGCGTCCGTCGCCTCCAGTCTCTCCGGAAGCTCCGGGAGCTTGTCGACTACTACGACGTCCCCTACGTGGTCAGCGCAGACCCGGGAAGTCACCTGCAACTCAGAGCGCCGCGCGAACTCGCCGCGGTCGGTGAGGCCATCGGCTTCACCGCTGAACAGATCGAAACCGGCCTCGCGGAGTGGGGTCGCATCGCTGCACGCAACCGGGAACGGCTCTCGGATACCTTCGTCGAACCCGGCGTCCACCGCGTCGACGAGTAGGATCCGTTCTCACCCGCAGACGCCCTCTAATGAACGTTACATACATCATTCCGCGTTGAACAACCAGTGATTTTATGATGTAGTTGGTACTCTAACAAGACATGGGGTCAGAGAACGTCCGTTTCGAAGCAGGGGTCATCGCCGCTATCGGGGGAGTACTCGGGGTCGCACACCTCCTCGGCGCGATGCTCGCATTGCTGTCACAGGGGGTGAGCAGCGGGTTACTACTTGCCGATTCGGTGGCGGTGACCACGACGACCGCCATCGCGTTGATGCTGGTCGCCGGGTTCCTGGGGACGGGGAGTCGGCAAGGCCGGTACGTGGGGGTACTGGCCTTCGGCGCGGTCGCGGTGTTCGGCCGCCCGTCGCTCGTGTCTCCGGAACCGTTCCCCGTCGCACACGCTGGGCTCGCCGTGCTCATCGTGCTATACCTGGCGCTGCGGAACCCGATATCCGAACCGGAACGGTCGAACGTGGACGAGTCGACCAGCGCATCGAAGCTCGGGTCGACGATCCGCTGAGAGCGGTCCGGTTCGGAGACCGGTGCCGGTCCCGCCATCGGCGAGCCGCATGCTTCATTGGCCTCGGCCGCGACGAGGGAGTCATGAAGAAGTCCCTCGACGAGCACGCCGACCGGTTCTCCGAACACGCCGCCGAGTACGACGAGGAGCAAGACTCCGCGGCCTACCGGGAGTGTGCCGACCTCGTCGTCGGCTACGCGAATCCGGGGCCGGACGACGTCGTCCTCGACCTGGGGACCGGGACTGGGGCCATCGCCCTGCCGCTCGCCGAACAGTCCGAGTTCGTGTTCGGCCGTGACATCAGCGAGGGGATGCTCTCCGAAGCACGGGCGAAGGCCGCCGACCGCGGCATCGAGAACGTCGAGTTCGCCGAAGGTCGCTTTCGCGAGCCGAAGGTCGACCGGGAGAGAGACGCCGACTCGGCGACGCCGACTCGAGCCCACCCTCCCGACGGTCGCATTGACGTCGTCACCTCGAACTTCGCGATGCACCATCTCAGCGACGAGGAGAAGGTCGAAGCGATCGACGTCATCGCTGCCCTCGAACCACGGCGATTCGTCCTCGGCGACGTGATGTTCTTCGGCGAACCGGACCCCGACGAGCCCTTCTACAGCCCTGAAGTCGACGATCCGGCGACGGTCGGGACGCTGGCGGACGCCTTCACGGAGGCGGGGTTCGCGCTCACGGCGGTCGAGAGCGTCCACGATCAGGTGGGCGTCCTGGTCGGGGAGCGGATCGCCGCCGGAGACGCCGGCGATGAGGCACCGCGGTGAAGCACCTCCCGAAACACCTCCGCCAGCGCTGGCGATACCTGGGGGTGGCCATCGAAACCTGGCCCGACGCCGCGTTCGGCCGGCGGGACTTCCAGCGGGAGCTGTGGTACGCCGCCCAGAACCTCTTCGGTGACGCCGGCAGCGCGGACCTCGACATGACGGTCCTCCGGTTCGACCTGACCGACGGAGAGGGCGCCGCAGTGGTCCGGACGCGGCGGGGCGAGGAGTCCCGGTCGAGAGCGGCACTGGCCTGCCTCACAGCGGTCGACGGAGACCCAGTGGGAATCCGCGTGAGGGGGGTAAGCGGCACCGTGCGAGCCTGTGAAGAAAACTATATACATCGCCGACGGGAACCACTGGACCAGAGAGACGTCGCGTTCGAGGACGCGGAGGAACCGGCCGTCGTCCGTGACGGGAAGGTCGACGTGCGAACCCCCAAGGACTACTCGGGCGCGACCACACTCGATTTAGAGTAACTATGCAGGGTCAAAACCAACAGCAGGCGTACGACCGCGGGATAACGATCTTCTCGCCGGACGGGCGTCTCTACCAGGTCGAGTACGCGCGCGAGGCCGTCAAGCGCGGCACCGCGAGCATCGGCATCCGGACCAGCGACGGCGTCGTCCTCGCGGTGGACAAACGCATCCGTTCACCGCTGATGGAGCGCTCGTCCGTCGAGAAGATACACAAGGCCGACGACCACATCGGCATCGCCAGCGCCGGCCACGTGGCCGACGCCCGTCAGCTCATCGACTTCGCTCGCCGGCAGGCGCAAGTCAACCAGCTCAGGTACGGCGAGCCCATCGGCATCGAGACGCTGACCAAAGAGGTCACCGACTACATCCAGCAGTACACACAGGTCGGCGGTGCCCGGCCGTTCGGCGTCGCGCTCATCATCGGGGGCATCGCCAACGGCAAACCCCGCCTGTACGAGACGGACCCATCGGGGACGCCCTACGAGTGGAAAGCCCTCGCGGTCGGCGCCGACCGCGGCGATATCCGGGAGTACCTCGAAGAGCACTATTCGGAGGAGATGGTCCTGGACGACGGGATCGACCTCGCGCTGGAAGCACTCGCGTCTGTCAACGACGGCGAACTCGCCCCCGAGGGAATCGGTATCGCCACCATCGACGTCGAAACCGAACGGTTCCGCGAACTCAGCGACGACGACAAGCGCAACCACCTGGACGCCCTCGGAATCGACGAACCCGGCGCGGACGGGGACGACGGTGAACCGGCGGCCGACGATGGCGCCGAAACCGACGACGAAGAGACCGAAGAGTAACGAGCACGCCCGTTTTCGACTGCGTTCGTTCGTGATGACGGGACGGGGAGCCCGTGCGGATCTCCTCGTGGAAACACCTTTTATGCGGGCACCAATACCGTACTGTATGATATCGCTCGACGAGGCGGTGGCGGCGAGGCTCGAATCGCACGGGCAGCGATTCGAGGTACTGGTCGACCCGGACGCTGCGCTGGCCATCAAGCGCGACGAGTTCGACGGCGAGCTGGAGGACGTCATCGCGGCGGAGGACGTCTTCGAGGACGCTTCCTCGGGCGACAGACCGCCCGAAGACTCCCTCGAGGAGGTCTTCGAGACGACCGACCCCCTCGAGATCATTCCCGAGGTGATCAAACGGGGCGAGATCCAGATAACGGCTGAACAGCGCCGCGAGATGCAAGAACAGAAACACAAACAGCTCGTCCAGACGATCACGCGCAACGCGGTCAACCCCCAGATGGACGACGCGCCCCATCCACCCGAGCGCATCGAGTCCGCGCTCGAAGAGACCGACTTCCGGATCGATCCGATGGAACCGGTCGAGAACCAGGTCGACGACGCCCTCGAGGCCCTCCGGCCGGTCATCCCCATCCGATTCGACGAGGTGACCGTCGCCGTGCAGGTTCCGTCCGACCACGCCGGCAGTGCGCAGTCACGCATCCGCCAGTTCGGCGATCTCGACAGCGAGGAGTGGCAAAACGACGGCTCGTGGATCGGTGTTCTGACGTTCCCTGCGGGGATGCAAAACGAGTTCTACGACCTGGTGAACGAGCACACGAGCGGCGAGGCCGAGACGCAAATCGTCAAGGACGAAGACGAACTACGGACGCGGTGAACGGGCAGTAGAAACGGCGGTGACAGGCAGTTATCCCTTCCGGAAGCCGAGCAGGAAACCGCCGGTGAATCCGGCGCTGACGGGCAGCGCGGAGATCAAACTCATCATCCAGGACGGGGGCTGGGAGCCGGCAGCAGTTCCGGCGGCCTCCGTCGCGTTCGATGCCGTTCCGCTTATCGCTCCCCAGTCGACGGAGAGGACACCGCGCGTTTCGAGGAACTTGAAGAGGGCGAGCTGGATACCGACGAGGACGGCGATTATCTTGGCCACCTTCTTGGCGGCGAAACCGATGACGCCGCCAATGACCGCGCCCCCGCCAAGTTCCAGACCGAGCTGTTGCGGGTTTAAGTCGACCATACCCGAGACGTTACGGTCGTGGCTTAAGTCTTTTGTGCCCTTTCGCGAGCGGCGAGCGGCCGGCCGGGGCCCCGGACTGGATTTAAATACGGTGGCAGCGTAATCAACGGTGAGTGACGCCAAGCCAGCCAACCGAACGAGCGGTCGTCGCAAAACGCGTCGACGCGGGAACGACTGACACCGAGGAGATTACGGACCTCGCGCGCGCTGCAGGGTACGACGTCGTCGGCGAACTGACCCAGACGCGGACCGAGGACCCCGCGTACCACCTCGGCGAGGGGAAGGTCGACCGCCTCGCGAACGTCGTCGCCCGCGAGCGAGCGACCGCGGTCATCTTCGACAACCAGCTTGGCCCCTACCAGACGTACAACATCGGCAACAAACTCCCCGACGGGACGAGCGTCATCGACCGGTTCCGACTCATCCTGGAGATATTCGGCCAGCGCGCCCAGACCCGGAAGGCCCAGCTACAGGTCGAACTCGCCGAACTGCGCTACGAGCTTCCGCGCGCGGAAGCCAAGGCCAGCCTGGCCAAACGCGACGAGCGTCCGGGGTTCATGGGGCTGGGCGAGTACGACGAGAGCCGCGAACAGGACATCAAGAACCGTATCTCCCGCATCCGCGACGAACTCGACTCCATCCAGAACACGGAGGAACACCGCCGCGAACAGCGCCGGGAGTCCGGGTTCGACCTGGTCGCCCTCGCCGGCTACACGAACGCCGGTAAGTCGACCTTACTCCGCCGACTCGCCGAGGACGTCGACGTCGATGCCAACGACGATCTCCACGCGGACCTGGACCCGACGGCCGAGAGCGAGGACCGCCTGTTCACGACGCTGGGAACCACGACCCGTCGGGCCGATATGGACCGCCGCGACGTCCTGGTGACGGACACCGTCGGGTTCATCTCCGACCTGCCCCACTGGCTCGTCGAGTCGTTCAAGTCGACGCTCGACGCCGTCTACAGGGCGGATCTCGTCCTCCTGGTCGTCGACGTCAGCGAACCCGTCGAGGAGATACGCGAGAAGCTGGTCACGAGCCACGACACCCTCTACGAACGCAACGAGGCGCCCATCGTTACGGTGCTGAACAAGACTGACCTCGTCGACGAGGAAGCGGTCCAGCGCAAGAAAGAAGCACTCTCCGCGCTCGCGCCGAACCCGGTCACCGTCAGCGCGAGAGAGGGGGAGAACGTCGAGGCGCTGTTGGCACGCATCGACCGGGACCTCCCCGACTACCAGCGCGAGCGCCTCGTTCTGCCGATGACCGACGAGACGATGAGCGTCGTCTCCTGGATACACGACCACGCCCGCGTCGACGACGTCGATTACGGCGACCAGGTCGTCATCGAGTTCGAGGCTCGCCCGTCCGTCATCGAGCGTTCGCGCGCGAAGGCCGGCGAGATAGCCGAAGCCTCGGCGTAGCAGCCCGTTTCTTCACTATCGGTCGGTCTGGTTGCCGAGCACCGTCGGAATCCGTTCGAGGACGTCCGAGGCGACGTAGCCCGTCCCGTTCGCGTCGTAGAGCGAATCGCCGGCCGTACCGGTCGTGAACGAAGCCATGCAGGCGGCGTCGAAGGGGTCCTGACTGTCGAGGTACGTCGCGACGACGCCCGAGAGCAGGTCGCCGGTGCCGCCGACGGCCATCCCCGGATTGCCAGCCCGGCACAGCCGAGTCCGGTCCCCGTCCGAGATCACGTCGACCGCTCCCTTCGCGAGCACGACGTGGCCGAGTTCGTCCGCGACGCGCTCGACCGCGTCGGCGTTCTCGGCGAGGTCGTCGACGTCCGGACCGCCCAGGGCCGCCAGTTCTCTGCTGTTGGGCGTACAGACCACCTCGGCGTCGGTGTCGACATCCGGGACGACCGAGAGCGCATCGGCGTCCGCGACCACCGGGCCCTCGAAGGATTCGAGGAGCTGGTGCGCTGCGTCAAGGGTCTCGTCTGCCGTACCGAGACCCGGACCCAGGACGACGACGTCGTCGTGTTTCGTGGCCGTCTCGACGAGGCCGCCCACCTGGTCGGGCGTGAGGCGCTCGCCGTCGTAAGGCTGGACGATGAGGTCGGGCTCGTACCCCTGGATCTCGCTGGCAACGGAGTCCGGCGCGGCGACGAAGGACAGCTCCGCGCCGGACCGAAGGGCGGACTGGGCGCTCAGCGCCGGCGCGCCGGTGTAGGGGCCACCACCGATGACGAACACCCGTGCGCTGCGGTCCCTGCCCTCCAGTCGCTGGAGATCGCCTGGACCAACGAAATTCTCGGCCGCCGGCGGGATGCCGATGTCCGCGACGGTCACCGTCGCGTCGAGGCTGTCGAGGCCGGGCTTCGAATCGTGGAAGGTGACCACGTGGTCGGCGTCGACGGCGCTGTCAGGGAGGGTACCGGTGTCGGCGTCGAATCCGGAGGGGACGTCGACCGAGACGACGGTCGCGTCGCTGTCGTTCATCGCCGCTGCGGCGGTCGCAGCGGGCTCCCTGAGATCGCCGGAGATGCCTGTCCCCAGTATCGCGTCGACCACCACGTCCGGGTCACCGAGTGAGAGGGAACGCGAATCGCGCACCTCGCGGGCATCGTACTCCGCCGCCTGGAGCGCCTCCCAGTTCTCCCGAGCGATGTCGGTCGTGATGGTCTCGGCGCGGCCGAGCAGAAGAATATCCAGGTTGTAGTCGTCGAGGAACCGCGCCGCAACGGACGCGTCGCCACCGTTGTTACCGCGGCCGGCGACGACAGTCACAGTCGCACCGGGGTCGGCCACTTCTCGGACAACGCGAGCGACGGCGTTGCCCGAGGACTCCATCAACTGCTTGCGCGGGACGCCCAGCGCCTCCGCGTTCTCGTCGACGACGGCCATCTGACTGCCCGTGATCATGGATCTGCGTTCGGTCGTCCGCGTAGTAACTGTGGTGGACCGAACGTCGGCGCGGTCGTCTCAGCGCCGGATCTCGAAAGAATCGAACCCTTCGGGCTCGTCGTAACTGACCTCCACGTGGTCGACGCGGGCTCGGTCGCTCCCCTCGTGGCACCACTCGACCATCTCCGCGACGGCGTCCTCGGGCCCCTCGAAGACGGCCTCGACGCGGCCGTCGGCCAGGTTCTTCACCCAGCCGTCGACGCCTCGCTTGCGGGCTTCTTCCCGGGTAGTCGCCCTGTAGAAGACGCCCTGAACCGTGCCGGAGACGAACACGTGTGCGCGAGTGTCGGTCATGGTTCGGCCTACACCAGAGACCGGCAAAAATCCCTAGCGACTGTCGCCGCCGCTCCGGAGGAAATGGAATATGTAGGTCTGGACGTAGCCGGCGTACTCACCCCCCAGTGACTCCCGGATGGCCCGCGACGTCTCGTCGTAGTTACCCCTGTCACAGTCGGGGTAGTAGTCGGCGATGGTCGTTCGAAGCCAGGTGTCGAGTGGGACCGCCTCCAGGAAGTCCAGCGAGAAGAGGAGGACGCAATCGGCCACCTTGTCTCCGACGCCGACGAAGCGGGTGAGGTACTCGCGGGCGTCCTCGTACGCCATGTCCCGGGCAGCCGCCGGGTCCGCCTCGCCACTGGCCACCATCTCCGCCGTCTGCTGGACGTAGGGTGCGCGATAGCCGAGGCCGAGATCGCGAAGTTCCGCTTCAGTCGCTTCTGCGAGGGCATCGGGCGTGGGGTACGCCCGGTAGGTCTCCCCGTCGAATTCGACTGGGTCACCGTACGCCTCGCGGAGCGCCGTCTGCATCGCGTGGATCCGTTCGACGCGCATCTGCGCCGAGCAGATGAACGAAATCAGGCAGCCAAAGGGCGGGTCGCGGACGAGTCGCAGTCCCCAGTAGGCGTCGTATGCGTCCTGGACGACGTCGTCGTCCGGCGAAGCGGCCCTGATCGAGTCCAGATCGTCGTCGAGCCGGAGCAACCGGCGGAGGTGCGGGTCCCCGTCGACGGTCGACTCCCACTCCAGGATTCCGTCTCGCTGGCGAGCGCGGACGAACTCCGGCGCCCCGTCGACGCGGACAGTCGTCCAGTACCAGGCGGCGCCGCCGTGGGCACCGGAGCCGTCGTACATGCGACCGTCCGCCCGGTCCCAGAGGTACGACTGGCCGCTCTCGACGGTCGATTGCAGGTCGAATCCACCCGGCAGCGAACTGACGTCGACGTGCCCGCGTTCCATCTACCGATTCCTGTCGGTCAGAGGGCTTTGGCCTTTCGAGTCAACCGGCCGAAGCTTCTTGGTAGTGGGTGTCGAACCGCTCACACATGGACTGCAGAGTCGTCGTCGAGGCGGCCGTCCCCGTGTACGACGTCGAAACGGCCGATGAAGCGGTCAGGATTGGCATCTCAAAGACGGGCGAGATGCTCAATCCCGACCTCAACTACGTCGAGATCAACATGGGCGAGCGGGCCTGCCCGCACTGCCACGAGGAACTGGAACCGGCGTTCGTCGCCGCCGACGAGAGTCTGGTCGCCCTCGAACTGGAGATGACCGTCTTCAACGTCGAACGCGACGAACACGCCGCACGGATCGCCCGCAAGGAGATCGGCCAGCGCCTCGAGAACATCCCGCTCGAAGTCCTCGAGATCGAGGAGATTCCGGATGAAGCGGACGACGAGACGGCGGAAACTGAGACTGACAGCGAGGCAGGAACGGACAGCGGGACAGGGACGGACAGCGAGACGTCGGAGTCGACCAGTGACGCCGACCAGGCTGTCGATGGAGACGAAGCGGCATCAGGGGACGACGAGGACGTGCTCCCGGAGTTCGAAGAACTGATCGACGAGTAACGCACGGAATCGCGATGGCTAGGTTGCCGAAGTCTGTTCGCGCGAGAGAGAACGACAAGCTGTGCGCTAGAGATGTAGGGAAACCGAAAGGAACGAAACCTCAGTCTGCTGCAGCGGAAACGGGTTCTTTCTCTTCGGCGAGCATCTCCGACGTGATGCCCTTCGCGAGCGCGAAGACGGCAGCCTTGTGGTCCGTCTTCGACTTGTGGATGGACGTGGGCTGGACGCCCAGTTCCGCGTACTCGTCGTGTTCGACATCGTCACCAGTCTCCTTCTCGTAGTGAGTCTGTACCTGTGCAAGCAGGCCGTGAAGATGGATGAGTTCCTGCTTTTTCATGTTCAACCGTTCCTAATAACTCGAGGGTTATAGTAGTACTCTGAGTGTAGTTAACACACTCCCTTCACTTGTGGTACGGACTGTCTACCGGTAGCGTCTCATGACCGTGAAACACTTTAGGAATCGGACAACCTACCGTTTCGTATGAACTACGACGACATGCTCGACCGGGCTGTCGACGAGACGCCCGACATCGAGGGGAGCGACGAGCGTTTCGATGTGCCGACACCGGAGATCCGGCAGGAGGGCAACGCGACCGTCTTCGAGAACTTCCAGTCGGTCTGTGGCACGCTGGGTCGCGAAGACGACCACGTTATGAAGTTCCTACAGAACGAACTCGGGACCAACGGCCACATCGACGAGAGCGGACGGGCGCGCCTCACCGGCGAATTCGGTCAGCGGCGCATCGAAGCGGCAATCGACGAGTACACCGAGACGTTCGTCACCTGCCCGGAGTGTGGCCTGCCGGACACGCGCCTCGAACAGGATCAGGGCGTTCCGTTGCTGCGATGTGAGGCCTGCGGCGCGCGCACGCCGACCGGGCACTGATCACTGGAGTCCTTTCAACGTCTGCAGGTCACGGTCAGTCCGCGCGAACTCGGCGAGCCGTCGGCTCGCGTGGCAGTTCGGACAGTGAAAGGTCCCGTCGTGGCGCGGGAGGTCGCTCGGCGTCGACTCCCAGTCCTTGGTACATTCCGGACACAGTAAACGGACGTATGCCTCGACCATGTGTGTAGTTGGCACGCAGCACGCCATCAAAAAGGTATCGTCACGGCGGTCGTGTCGTCCTGGCAGTCGAGTCGTCCCAGCGCTGTCGACGATCAGGCGGGCATCCCTTCTGCTTCGAGCAGCTCCTTGTACCGGTTCCGGATGGTGACCTCGGAGATGCTCGCGACTTCGCTCACCTGGCTCTGGGTGACCTTCTCGTTGCTCAGCAGCGAGCCGGCGTACACCGCAGCAGCGGCCAGTCCCACGGGGGACTTCCCGCTGAGGACGCCGTCCTCGCGGGCGGCCTCGATGAGCTCACGGGAGCGTCGCTCGGACTCGTCCGAGAGGTCCAGGTCGCTGATGAACCGCGGGACGTAGCTCTCGGGCTTCGCGGGGGCCACTTCCAGGCCCAGTTCGCGGACGATGTAGCGGTACGTCCGGGTCAGTTCCATCTTCTCGACGCGGGAGACTCGCGCGATCTCGTCGAGCGACCGGGGCGTCCCGGCCTGGCGCGCGGCGGCGTACACCGACGCCGTCGCGACGCCCTCGATGGACCTGCCTGGAAGCAGGTCCTCGCTCAGCGCGCGTCGGTAGATGACGGACGCCGTCTCGCGGACGTTCTGGGGGAGCCCCAGCGCGCTGGCCATGCGGTCTATCTCGCCGAGTGCCTGCTTGAGGTTGCGCTCTTTGGAGTCGCGGGTCCGGAACCGCTCGTTCCAGGTCCGGAGGCGCTTCATCTTCGAGCGCTGCTTGCTCGACAGGGAGTTGCCGTAGGCGTCCTTGTCCTGCCAGCCGATGTTGGTCGACAGGCCCTTGTCGTGCATCATGTTCGTCGTGGGCGCGCCGACACGGGACTTGTTGTCGCGTTCGCTGGAGTCGAAGGCGCGCCACTCGGGGCCGCGGTCGATTTCGTCTTCCTCGACGACGAGGCCGCAGTCCTCACACACGGTCTCGCCGTGTTCGGTGTCGGCCAAGACGTCGCCGCCGCACTCCGGACAGACCTCCTCGGACTCCTGCTCCTCCGTCTGCTCGCTCCTCACCGCCTGTTCGTCTACCTGTTCGCCTGCGTTGGTTCGGACTGGGGATTCACTCATGATGGGGGAACTCTCGTGACTGCCGCGGACGCAATCCTTAAGAAATCGGTGCGATCCGCCTAACTCTTAGTAAGTGCGAAACCCATATAAGTGTTTCGTTCGTTGTGGTAGCGAATCGCACGACGGAAAGGGGACGCTTCCGGATCGGTGGCGACTGGGAAATGCCGGCGAGGGGCCACGCGTTCCCCGGGGGCAGTGTCTCTTTCGAGCGAGCGAATGAGACCCGCACCGTACTATTCCCCTGGTCCCCAGGGAGCGTGACGGGTAGTAGCAGCCGCTTACTCGCTCGTAATGAACTGGCTAGCTATCTCGGTGACCTCGTCCATCGACTTCGCCCCGTCGAAGGCGTCGGGGAACGGACTCGCCGTGTTCAGGTGGTTCAGGAAGCTGGCGTGGCGGGCCTCGACGTCGTGGATAGCCGCCGCGGCTTCGAACACGCCGTCGTTCTCGACGGTCGGTGCCGCGCCCGCGTAGGCGGCGACGCCGGTATTTTCGAGGGCCTTGCCGACCGCCAGGAACTCGCTCGGGGTCTCGTACCCGAAGTCGTACTCGGCTTCGGCGACCGCGTTACCACCCAGCTGCTGGACGGTGTCGGTGAGAGCGTCGACGTGGGCCTTCTCGTGGTCCCGGATCACGGCGAGACGGTCGGGCACCGACGTCCGGAGGTCGTCGTCGAAATCGCCGAGGACGTCCGCGTTCGATAGCTCGTCGTCACTGTACATTTCGAGGGCATCCCGGTAGAACGCGTGTTCGAGGTGTTCGAGCGTCAGCGCGTAGTTCAGGACGTCGACGTCCGACGTGTCGTCCCCCATCTTCCGGTCCGCGGTCGCGTCGGCTCGCGGACGATCGTCACCGCCGGGCAGGTCTGCGGTGATGAACCCGCCGGCGATTTCGAGCACTTCGTCCACGGACTTGGCCTCGCCGACGGCGTTCGGGAATGGCGAGGAATCGTTGAGGAGGTCGAGGAAACTGGCGTGGCGGGCTTCGACGCTGTGGACCGCGAGCGCCGAGGGCAACACGTCGTTGCTCGTGACCGAGGGTGCTGCTCCCTTGTACGCGGCGACGCCGGTGTTCTCGAGGGCTTTCGCGACGGCGAGGAACTCGCTCGGGGTCTCGTAGCCGAAGTCGTACTCGGCTTCGGCGACCGCGTTACCACCGAGCGTTCCGACGACTTCCGCGATCGTGTCGACGTGTGCCTTCTCGTGGTCGCGGATGGTCGCCATGCGGTCCGGCACCTCCATGCGCACCGTCTCACTGAAGGGGGCGAGGACGTCGGCGTTCGTTATCTCGTCGTCCGCGAACGTCTCGAGGGCGTCGCGGTAGAACGCGTGTTCCAGGTGTTCGAGCGTCAGCGCGTAGTTCAGGACGTCGACGTCCGGATGAAGCGGCTCTTCCGTCGCCGTCTCCGTCTCGGTCGCCATCTCGGTCGGGGTGTCGGTGTCCATCGCCGTCGCGGTCTCCGTCGACGCCTCGCCGCTGTCGCTCCCCTGACAACCGGCGAGCATCGTAGCACCGATACCGGCCGTGCCTGCCAGCAGGCGTCGTCGGGTCGTCACGTAGTCGCGAATGGATTCTGCGTCGGTCTGTGCGCGCTTGTCGGCGTTCGACGGATCGTCTCTAACCATGCAGATGGACCAACCCGCATTACTTAAAAAGAGATTTTCCGAACTGCGGCCGAACTCTTACCCAATTTCGCCCGTAGTGTCGCCGGTATCTGGTGAGAGACACCCAGCATCTTCGGGTCCCTGGCGGGGATGGAGTCGACGGAGCGACGAATGAGTCGAGAACGAGGAGCGGGAGGTGCCCAGAGCGGGCCCGGGCGTCAGTCCCAGGTCACCCAGACCAGGAACGCCAGACCGAACGTCTCGAGGACGTGGAGCGCCATCATCGCCTGCCACGCGATGACCGGAACGGCGGTGCTGAACCACACCGACAGGTCCTGGTGGATGAGATAGAAGTACAGCGCGAGCGCATTCTCGGCGAGCAGAAACGCGGCGAACAGCAAGTTGCCCAGCGTGTGCTTGGATCTGATCTGGTAGTAGTTGCGGCCCCAGACGTATCCGAGGACGCAGAGCAACAGCACGTTCAGCCCCGCAGCGAGCCGTGCGAGGTCAATCCAGGCGACCATCGATACCTCCTTTCCCGAGAACACGAATATACTCTTTCCCAATTTGGACCATAGTTACTCTGCTGCCTCCATTATCTCCTCGACCGTCTCCCAGTGGTGGCGCGTCTGATCTGTCGGCAGGTACACCGCACCGTAGTCGTCACCGCTGTCTGTGACGATGTCGTTGTCTTCGAGGACGTCCAGGTGGTGCCGGATAGTCTTGTAATCGAGGTCGAGCGCGTCGGCGAGCTGGTTCGCGTTGCGCGGGCGCGAATCGAGCGCCCGCAGGAGACGGATGCGGTTCGTCCCGCCTCTCGTCCCGGTCAACACGTACCAGAGCACGGCCTCCATTGCTCAGGTGCTCTCGCTCGCCCCTTGTAAGCGCGTTGCATACAGCCTGAAGGCCGTCGAAGCGGTCAGACCGTGAACAGGTGTCCCTCACGCGGGACGTCGAAGAGACCGATTCGGGCGCCGGCGTCGAGCCACGCGTGGCCATAGGAGAACGAAGCCAGCGCGTTGACTGGGTCGTCGTCCTCCCGGAAGTGGCGACCGTCTTCGAGGTACGACTCGGCCATCTCGGCACACTCCAGGGCCGCGTCGTGCATCGGCGTCCCCTCCGGCGGCGCTACTTCGGCGGCGTCGACGGCCTCGGCGAGCAACCCCTCGTAGCGGTCGGTCTTCTCCTCCAGATCGGCAGGCATGGTCCCTCCTCGTTCGCCGAGGGACAAATCGCTTGGCTTGCAGTAGCGGTCTCGCGCCGACTCCGCGACAGCGCAACCTACAAAACCCGCTGTACAGTACATCACTTCATGACCGAGGACGTCGCGGAACACCGAGCGCTCATTATCGCTGGGACGGGCATCGCGGGGTTGACGGCCGCCATCTACGGGGGACGGGCAAACCTCGACCCGCTGGTACTCGAAGGGGACGAACCGGGCGGTCAGCTCACCCTCACGACCGACGTGGCGAACTACCCGGGGTTCCCAGAGGGAATCAGCGGTCCCGACCTGGTGAACAACATGAAAGAGCAGGCCAGCCAGTTCGGGGCCGACCTGGAGCACGGGATAGTGGTTGACGTAGATGACAGCGACCGTCCCTTCCGCGTCGAGGTGAACGACGGCACCGTCTACACCTGTGACGCCTTCCTCGCCGCTTCGGGCGCTAGCGCGCGGACGCTCGGCGTCCCCGGCGAGGACGATCTAATGGGCTACGGTATCTCGACGTGTGCGACCTGTGACGGCGCGTTCTTCCGCGACGAGGACATGCTCGTCGTCGGCGGCGGCGACGCCGCGATGGAGGAGGCCAGCTTTCTAACCAAGTTCGCCGACACCGTCTACGTCGTCCACCGGCGCGACGAGTTCAGGGCGGAGGATTACTGGGTCGAACGGGTCGATGAACACGTCGAAAACGACGACATCGAAGTGCTGCGCAACACCGAGCTACTGGAAGTCGAGGGCTCGGCCGAAGACGGCGTCGACCAGGTCGTCCTCGCGGAACACCCCGAGGGCCACCCGACCGACAAACTCGACCACGGCGAGACAGAGACCTTCGAGTTCGACGTCGGCGCCGTCTTCCTCGCCATCGGCCACACTCCGAACACCGACTACCTCGAGGGGACCGGCGTCGAACTCGACGACGAGGGCTACATCCGGACGACAGGCGGTGACGGCGGCGACCAGACCGCCACCGACGTCGAGGGAATCTTCGGCGCTGGCGACGTCGTCGACTTCCACTACCAGCAGGCCATCACCGCGGGCGGGATGGGCTGCAAGGCCGCCATCGATGCCGACCAGTACCTGGAGAGCCAAGACCAGACCGGGACGGCCGCTGCGGAGTCGGCGGCCGAGGCAGACGACTGATCGCTGCCCGGACGCCTCGGTGCGGCGTCGGTGCTCGCAATACCCACAGGCCCTTTTACCGGGAGCCCCGAATCGATAGCATGGCAACTGATACTGTCACGCTGACGGTCGAATCCGAGGAAGACACCGACGAACTGGAACTCCCGCGCGAACTGGTCGACATGCTCCGGGAGTCCGACGACGAGACGGCCCCCGAGGTCGTCGGCGACATCGCGATGATGGGCTTCGCCCAGCGTATCCACGGCGCGGCCCACCACGCCGAGGGCGAACCGGACCAGCAGATCGCCGACCTGAACGATCTCACGATGAACCTGTTCGAGGACCGCTTCGGCGCGACGTTCGGCGAACTGACCGGGCACGACCACTGAATTCGCGGTTTCCTTCTCCGCGGTATCGCGACGGATAGCGCCGTGTGTGGCGATCAGGCGACTGTCCAGCGGAGCAAGACGCCGTCCTCGAGCCGTTCGACGCCGGTGAGTTCCAGTTCCGGGAACGAGTCGACGAAGCCGTTGCCGTCGGCCAGCGTCGGCGCGTCACGGCCCCCGATGATCGACGATCCGACGTACACCGAGAGCTCGTCGACGAGGCCGGCCTCGAACAGCGAGAAGATGAGTTCGCCGCCGCCTTCGACCATCAGCTGGTCGACGCCGTCACCTTCGAGCTTGGCCAGCGCCGTCACGAGTTCGACCCTGTCCTCACCCGTCGCGATAACGGTGGCGCCCGCGTCCTCCATCTGTTCGACGAAGTCCGGCGGCGCGGCCTGGCTGACCAGCAGGTAGGTGTGCGCCCTGTCGTCGAGAACGGTCGCGTCTGGCGGCGTCCGGACGCGGGAGTCCGCGACGACGCGGGCGGGATTTGCGGGGGCGCCGCGTTCCTCGCGCGCGGCCCGCCGGTCCGGGTCGTCGACAGTCAACGATGGGTCGTCCGCGGTGACCGTCCCGACGCCGACCATGACGGCGTCGCTCTCGGCACGCAGTCTGTCGACGCGGTCGAAGTCCTCGGGCCCGGAGATGGCCACCTGCTCGCGCTCGCGCGTCGAGAGTTTCCCGTCCGCGCTCATCGCTGCGTTGACGACGACGTGCATGGCAGTCCGCACGGTACTGGCGTGAAAACCGCTTACGGTCCCGGCCGCCGCTGCGACACGCGTCGATGAGCGCGCCGAGGTTCGCGTCTCGGATCAGGCGTCAGAGGGCGCGTTCCCGGCTGCGTCCGTCGGCCGGTTCTTCGCGAGCAACTCGCGCGTGTCCAGGCGTTTCTTCCCGTGATCGGCCGTCCTGATCCGCAACACGGGCCCGTCTATCCACAGCTCGCGAACGTCGAAGACGACCTCGGATCGCCAGCTCCTCAGCCGGGCCGTCCCCGTCTCGTCCATCTCGACGAACGTCCGGGGCGTCTCCGTCCCGCCGAGCTCCCACGTGGTATCCCCCATCTCCACGGTCTCGCTCTCCGCGGTCGTCCACTCGAAGACCACGAGGTGTTGTTCGCGGGGTTCGTCACCCCGTTCGTGGTCGACCCTGGTCCGAGTCTCGTAATCGATACCGAAGTGGGCCGCCCAGAGCTCCAGGTATTCGAAGTCGAAGCGTTTCTTCCCCTCTCCCTCGCCGGCCCTGTTGGTCCAGACGACGTGCGAGTTCGTCGGCTTCTGGCCGAACGTTCCGACCACCGGTATCACCCCTCCTGGCCGCCTGTTCCGGGCGATCGACCGTAACCCGCGCCGCGGCGACCACACCGGCTGCCTCCGTCGTCTGTTCGTCCGCTCGGGCGTCCGTCCCCGGTGCCGGGCCGACGTACATTTACGATATGGGTAGTAGCGTGGTTATCACTAATAAAAATATACGCCGCGGATCGGCCGGTATTCTTATATCGACGGGGGAGACGACGGCGGTCGCAACCGCCACAGAACCCTTTTCAGCACCCACTCCGAACCCCCGGGTGATGACGCTCGAAGACCATGCCGAGGAGCTCGCCTCCGACCTCGGCGTTGACAAAGCGGAGGTCACACGCGACCTGGAGAACCTGGTGAATTACTCTGTGCCGATGGACGAAGCGAAACAGAGCCTCCGCCGCAAGTACGGCGACGGCGGCGGCGGTGGCGGCGGCGGCCCGACGAGCAAGGACATCGCCGACGTCTCGCCCGACGACGGCAACGTCACCGTCACGGCGAGGGTGCTCACCGTCGGCCAGCGCTCCATCCAGTACCAGGGCGACGAACACGTGATATTCGAGGGCGAACTCGCCGACGCATCAGGGAAGATATCCTACACCGCCTGGGAGGACTTCGGCCTCTCGCCGGGTGACACCATCGAGGCCGGCAACGCCGGCGTGCGGGAGTGGGACGGCCGCCCCGAACTCAACCTCGGCGAGTCGACGTCGCTGTCGATTCAGGACGAAGCACTCGACGTTCCCTACGAAATCGGCGGCGACAGCGAACTCACCGACCTCGTCCCCGGCGACCGCGGCATCAACGTCGAGGTCACCGTCCTCGAAGTGGAGGAGAAGACCATCGACGGTCGCAACGGCGAGACGGACATCCTCAGCGGCGTCTTCGGCGACGAGAGCGGCCGGCTCCCCTTCACCGACTGGGACCCACACCCCGAAATCGAGTCGGGTGCATCGATCCGCATCGAGGACGTCTTCGTCCGCGAGTTCCGCGGCGCGCCCTCGGTCAACGTCTCGGAGTTCTCGACCGTCCGGGTGCTCGACCGCACCGTCGAGGCCAGCGAGAGCGCCCAGTCGATGAGCGTCCGGGATGCGGTCGAGTCTGGCGGCCTCTTCGACGTCGAACTGACGGGCAACGTCATCGACGTCCGGGACGGCTCCGGACTCATCGAGCGCTGTCCCGACTGCGGCCGCGTCGTCCAGAACGGCCAGTGTCGCAGCCACGGCGCCGTCGACGGCGTCGACGACCTGCGGACCAAGGCCATCCTCGACGACGGCACCGGGACCGTCACCGTCGTCCTCGACGACGAACTGACGTCCGAGGTGTACGGCGGCGATCTCGAGGACGCGACCGAACACGCCCGCGACGCGATGAACAAGGAAGTCGTCGCCGAGCGTATCGCCGACCGCATCGTCGGCCTGGAGTACACGGTCAGGGGATCGCTGTCCGTCGACGACTACGGCGCCAACCTCGACGCGACGACGTTTGCCGTGACCGACGACGACCCGGCAGAACGTGCCCGAACCCTCCTCGCGGAGGTGACCCAATGAGCGAATCCCAGGGTGGCGCGGGCCGCCGCGAGGTCGCCTGGCGTCTGTTCGCGGCAGAGTTCGACGATTCGGACTTCTCGTACTCCCAGAGCGACGAGGAGCGTGCCCCCAACTACGTCGTGACGCCGACGGGCGCGCGTGTCAACCGACTCTTCGTCGTGGGCGTGCTCACCGAAATCGAGACCGTCAGCGAGGACTACCTGCGGGCCCGCGTCGTCGACCCGACCGGGCCGTTCGTGATCTACGCGGGCCAGTACCAGCCCGACGCGCTGGCGTTCCTCGAACGCGCCGAGCCCCCGACGTTCGTCGCCGTCACGGGCAAGGCCCGGACGTACCAGCCCGACGACTCCGACCAGGTGTTCACCTCCGTCCGGCCGGAGTCGATCAGCGAAGTCGAGAGCGAGACCCGCGACCGCTGGGTCGTCCAGACCGCCGAGCAGACGACGAACCGCGTCGCGCGGATGGCCGAGGCCAAACAGTCGGGCCTCGCTGGCGACGAACTCCAAAATGCCCTCGAAGCCCACGGCGTCGAAGAGGGGCTCGCAGCGGGCATCCCGCTCGCGCTCGACCACTACGGAACCACCGGCGACTACCTGGCCGCCGTCCGCCGGATGGCGCTGGACTCGGCCCGCGTCGTCGCCGACGAGATAGACGAGGCCGAATCGCTGGACGCGATGCCCGGCCAGGGGAGCGACGACGCCATCGCCGACCTCGTCGAACGGCCCATCGACGCCGACGCCCTGAACGACGGCGACGCGGGTGAGGAACCCGTCGACGCTGAAACGGCCCCCTCGGAATCCGAGGAGAACGCCGCCGAGGCCGGCGCCGGCAACGGGTCCGCCATCGGCACGGCGGAGTCCAGTAGCCAGGCCGACGCAGCGTCGGAGAGCGAGACGGTCGAGACGACGACTGGGGAATCGACCGACGAGGCAACGGACGCGTCGACCGCTGATTCAGCGGACGAGGCCGGTACCGAACCGGTAGACGAACCGGCGACGGAGTCCACGGACGTGGCCGCGTCGGAACCGGCCGACGAGCCGGCCGACACCACGCCCGAAGCCGGGGACACGTCGACGGGCGGAGACATGGTCACGAACGAACCCGCAGACGCGCCAGCCGGTGGGGACGAGTCGTCGGCTGAGGCGACCACGGAATCGCCCGACCCAACTGCTGATCCGGACACCGATGCCGCCGGTGACGACGACCTGGAAGACTTCGAACCCGAGTTCGACCTCGACGAGGACGAGCGCGAGGAGATAGAAGAGGAGTTCGGCACCGAATTCCAGAGCGGGGCCGAGGTCTCGGAGCCCGGTGAAGCCGGTATCGAGACGCCCGACCCAGACGAGGTCGAGAGTGAAGCAGCTGGGGCGGAAGACGCCGAAGCGCAGGCCGACGGGACGTCGGAGGCGACCGGGGCCGAGCCGACGACGGAGACCGACGACATCGACGAGACCGAACCCGCAGACGACGTCGCTATCGAAGACGACGACGCGACCGAATCGGAAGCCGCCGAGGACCACGAAGCTGATGAAGAGCCCCCGGCGTCGGAAACAGAGACAGAGCCCGCCGAGGACGTCGACCTCGACGAGGTCGACCTCGAAGACGCCGTCATGGACGCGATGAGCGACCTCGACGACGGCGACGGCGCCCAGCGCGACGACGTGCTCGCGGCGGTCGTCGACCGCACCGGCGCCGACCCCGGCGACGTCGAGGACGCCATCCAGGACGCGCTGATGGGCGGCCGGTGCTACGAGCCCGACGACGCGACCCTCAAGCCGATCTGATGGGCGTCGAACCCGTCCCCGACGTGCCCGCGGCGGTCGCCGACGGGGGCGGTGAGCGGCTTTTGCTGGTTGCGGATTTTCACGCCGGCATCGAGTGGGAGCTGCGGCGCGACGGCGTCGAACTGGCGAGTCAGGCTGAGAGCCGACGCGACCGACTGCTCGGCCTCGTGGCCGAGACGGACCCCGACCGACTCGTCGTCCTCGGAGACCTGAGTCACACCATCGGGCAGTCGAAGGGCGTCGAGCGCGAGGAGGTGACCGACCTCTTCGCCGCACTCGACGTCCCCGTCACCGTTGCGAAGGGGAACCACGACGGCGACGTGGAGGCACTCGTCCCCGAAGTCGACGCCGACGTGACTATCACGCCCACCGACGGGGCCCGGATCGGGAATATCGGCGTCGTCCACGGCCACACCTGGCCGAGCGATGACGTGCTCTCGGCCGACGTGGTCTGCGTCGGCCACGAGCACCCCGTCGTCCGCCTCGAAGACGAGGTCGGTGGCCGCCGCGTCGAGCGCGTCTGGCTCCGCGGCGAACTCGATCCCATAACCTTCGAGGCCCACTACGACTGGGACCTGGACGAGGCGCCCGCAATCGACGGTGACCTGGTCGTCTTCCCGGCGTTCAACGACCTGTCCAGCGGCACCTGGGTCAACGTCGAGGGACAGGACTTCCTCTCGCCGTTCCTGCCCGAGGGGCTGAGCGGCGGGGAAGCCTACATGCTCGACGGAACGCGACTCGGACCGTACGACCTGATTTGAAGGACGTAAAGCCAGGGAGCAGTTTACGTCAGCGTCACTGCGACACCAACCCCGAACAGCACCACGCCGATACCGAGCAGCACTATCTTCCACATCGCCGGTTCGTCGGTCGAGACGAGGTCAGGCCGGACCAGCGCTGCGGCGCTCGTGAGTACCATTCCGAGACCCGCGACGACGAACAGGCCGGCGGTCAGTGTGAGTGACGTGGAAAGCTCAACGGCGCCCCAGACGAGTGCGAGAGCGCCGAACGTCGCCGAGAGCGCGTGATAGAGCTGTGTCTTGTCCATGCGAATGGGTGATGGGATGCAGCTAAAAGACCTGTGGACGGTGGCTCTCAGTCGCGAGTTCCCGGGGGCGTCCACTTCCGGTCCGAGCGGTGTGTTTAACCGGCTGAATCGATTACCTGTCTCCGATGACTGACGGGGTGACGACGGGGGAGGCAGCGTTCACAGCCCTCGGCGACGACGTCCGGTCGGCGCTCTCGGAGCGGGGCTTCTCGACGCCCACGGAGCCACAGCGCCTGGCGATTCCGCCGCTCGCGGCGGGCAAGGACGGTCTCGTCATCGCCCCCACGGGGACCGGGAAGACGGAGACGGCGATGTTGCCGGTGTTCGACCAGCTCGCTCGGGAAGACCGGTTCGGCTTCGGCGCGCTGTACGTCACGCCGCTGCGGGCGCTCAACCGCGACATGCGCCAGCGGCTGGACTGGTGGGGCGACGCCCTCGACCTGCGCATCGACGTCCGCCACGGCGACACGACGGACTACCAGCGCCAGAAGCAGGCGAATAATCCGCCCGACGTACTGGTGACGACCCCCGAAACGATCCAGGCGATGCTGACCGGGTCGAAGCTCCGGGTGGCCCTGGAGGACGTCGAACACGTGATCATCGACGAGGTTCACGAACTGGCCGCCTCCAAGCGCGGGGCGCAGATGACCGTCGCGATGGAGCGGGTTCAGGAACTCAGCGGGCCGTTCCAGCGTATCGGGCTCTCGGCAACGGTCGGCGACCCCGAGGAGGTCGGCAAGTTCCTCACCGGCGGCGAGGCCTGCGAGATAATCGAGGTCGACGTGGGGAGCCGACTGAACGTCGACGTGGTCCAGCCCAGCGTCACCGAAGAAGACCAGCGACTGGCGAGCGAACTGGTGACCGACGCCGAAGTCGCGAGTCACGTCCGCTACATCGCGGACCTCATCGAGGCCAACGAGTCTGTGCTGCTGTTCGTCAACACGCGCCAGACCGCCGAAGCACTCGGTTCGCGGTTCAAGGAACTCGGGACGAACATCGGCGTCCACCACGGCTCCCTGTCGAAGGAAGCCCGAATCGACGTCGAGGACGCGTTCAAGGACGGCGAGCTGGACGGGCTGCTCTGTACCTCCTCGATGGAACTGGGCATCGACGTCGGGCACGTCGACCACGTGATCCAGTACGGCAGCCCCCGGCAGGTGTCGCGCCTGCTCCAGCGCGTCGGCCGCGCGGGGCACCGGCGCGACCTCGTCTCCTCTGGGACTGTCGTGACAACCCACGCCGACGACACGCTGGAGGGGCTGGCCATCACCCGGCAGGCGATGGACGGCGACGTCGAGCCCGCCGGCATCCACGACGGGAGCCTCGACACGGTCGCCAACCAGGTCGCGGGGCTGATCATGGACAACGGTGAGATTCCCGCGATGGAAGCCTACGAAATAATTACGCGGGCCTACCCCTTCCGGGACCTCTCTGTCGACCAGTTCGAGCAAGTGGTCCGCGAGATGGGATCGAACCGGGTGATCTGGATCGACGAGGAGAAGGATACCCTGGAGAAGCGCCAGGGCACCTGGCAGTACTTCTACCAGAACCTCTCGATGATCCCCGACGAGGCGACCTACGACGTCGAGGACGTGGCCTCGGGCAACCAGATCGGTACCCTCGACGAGAAGTTCGTCGTCAACTTCGCCACGCCGGGGGAGGTGTTCATCCAGCGCGGCGAGATGTGGCGCATCACGGAAATCGACGAAGAGGAGGAGACGGTGACGGTGTCGCCCATCGAGGACCCCGCCGGCGAGGTCCCCTCCTGGGTCGGCCAGGAGATTCCCGTCCCACCGGACGTGGCCCGTGAGGTCGGGGAGCTTCGTCGGGTGGCAGGGAGCCAGTTGCAGGGCGGCGCGTCGACGGAGCGCGTCGCGAAGGACCTGGAGAACCGCTACGACGCCGAGGCGCCGACGATCACCGCCGGGCTCGAACAACTCGAAAAGCACGAGGACGCCCTCCCCACGGACGAGGACGTCGTCGTCGAGATGCGCGGCCGCGAGGCCGTCGTCAACGCCTGTTTCGGCCACAAGATCAACGAGACCCTGGGTCGGACGCTGTCGGCCCTGCTGGGTCAGCGCGCCGGCTCGACCGTCGCGATGGAGGTCGACCCCTATCGCATCGAACTCGAACTTCCCAAGGGCCTCAGCGGCGCCGACGCCGTCGAGATTCTGGAGACCACCGACCCCGACCACGTCGAGGCGATCATCGAACTCAGCCTCAAGAACTCAGACGCGCTGAAGTTCAAGCTCGCGCAGGTCGCGGCCAAGTTCGGGACACTCAAGCGCTGGCGCGGCAAGGGCTCGACGAGTTTCGGCCGTAACAGGCTGGCGTCGGCGCTCGAAGACACCCCAATCTACGACGAGGCCGTCCGCGAAGTGTTCCACGAGGACCTGGCCGTCGAGGCGACGAAAGAAGTCCTGCGGGACATACAGGACGGCACCATCGGGCTGGAGACGGTCGGTGACCGAACGCCCATCGGCCTGGGCGGGAAGTCCTCTAGCCGGGAACTCCTCTCGCCCGAACACGCCGACGCCAGCGTCATCCAGACCGTCCGCGAGCGCATCCAGGACGACCGCGTCATCCTGTGCTGCCTCCACTGCCAGGACTGGCAGCGCACGACGACGGTCAGCAGGGTGCGCGACCAGCCGGATTGCCCCGACTGCGGGTCGACGCGCATCGCCGCGTTGAACCCCTGGGCCGACGAGGTCGTCTCGGCCGTCAAGTCGGGCGACAAGGACGACGAGCAGGAGAAGATGACCCAGCGGGCCTACCGCTCGGCCTCGCTGGTCCAGACCCACGGGAAGAAGGCCGTCATCGCGCTCGCGGCGAGGGGCGTCGGTCCACACAACGCCGCCCGAATCATCAACAAACTCCGCGAGGACGAGGACGAGTTCTACCGGGACATCCTCGCTCAGGAACGCGAGTACGCCCGAACCAAGTCGTTCTGGGGCTGACCGGCCGACCGTTCCGTCACTGATATCGACGGCTGATCCGGCCCGAGACGTTATTTCCGGCGCCGAGAGAGGAGCGGCCATGGACAGGGAGCGTCGACGGCTACTGGTGGGGACCGCCGGCGGACTGGCCGCGCTCGCGGGCTGTTCGTCGCCGTTCGAGTTCGGGTCGAGCGATACGGACGCGTCGGGAGGCAGCGATAGTCAGAACCTCGGTGACGGCTATCACGCACCGTCACTGGACGAGCGCCCGGATGGCTGGGAAGTCACTGACAACCGGCGCGCGACCTTCGAGCGCGAGAAGTTCGGCCTGGGCGTGACGGGGTACGCGTCGACGACGGTGTACGAGGAGACCGCGCTCCGCGACGCGGTTTCGAAGAAGACCCGGGGGCAGTTCGACGGGCGTCTGGCAACCTTCTTCGCGACGAAGATCAACCTGACCGGCGAGGCGACCGCCGCGGCCAACGTCGACCAGATTTCCGAGTTCGCGAAGGACCGGTTCGAAGGCGAACTCGACAACCAGAGCCTCCAGAACGTCAGGGAAGTCGAACCCAGCGGATCGACGCCCGACGTCGACGGCGAGGTGTACGAGTACCGCGGCGAGTACGAGACGCCGGAGATCAGTCGGACGGTCGACGTCCCCGACGTCGGAACGCGCGAACTCGTCATCCCGGCTGACACCCTCCCGGTGGCGGGCCTCGTCAGCGTCTGGAAGCCGAGCAACGGCGTCGCGTACGTCGGGGGCGGCGCCTTCCCGTCGGCGAACTACTCCCAGGAGGACACTATCTCGATCACCAGCGAGGCCGGCGACGGCATCGACCTGGTGGTCCGCGTCGACCTCGGCCTCGATCCGGGGGCGCTCCGCAGCGAAGTCGTCGAGATGACAGAGCAGGTGGAGTGACCCCAAGTCACCGTTTCTCGAAGCCGACTGATCACAAGACGGGAACCTGGTGACTAGCTGGATCAACCCCTCTAGTCAGGCATATTATATACCCCCACCCACGCCCATTTCTTTGACGGAGGCCCAAACGAATGAAATCCCCAGACAGACGCAGCGTGCTCAAAACCATCGGATCCGGCGCCGCGCTCTTCGCAGCGGGCGTCGGAACGAGCGCCGCCCACGACGACGACGAGGCGCGAATCCGCGTCGCACACGCCTCGCCCGACGCGCCCGCCGTCGACGTGTACGTCGATGCCGCGCCGGACGGAAACGAACCGGCGATCGCCGGTGCCGAGTTCACCGACGTCACCGACTACCTGGTGATTCCCGAGGGGGAACACGAGGTGACGATAACGGCCGCCGGATCCACCGAACCGGTCGCGCCGACGCCGTTGACCGTCGGGCTGAGCGATAACCCGTATACGTTCGCGGCAATAGGCGAACTCTCCCCGGAGAACGGAGAGTCCTGCTTCACCGTGGACGTGTACAAGGACGACCTCGACCCCCTCGACGACGACACGGGACGAGTGCGCGCGTACCACGCCGTGCCCGACGCGCCGGCCGTCGACGTGCGAGTCGAGGACGGCCCGACCCTGGCGAGCGACCTCGCGTTCGCCAAAGAGGGTCCGAACGCCGACGTCCCAGCCGGGACCTATCCGGTCTCGGTATACCCCGCCGGCGGCGACGAACCCGTCCTCGGGCCGGTCGACGTCGAGGTCCGTCCCGGTCAGCAGTTGACCGTCTTCGCGATGGGTAACCTCGACCCGGAAGACGACGAACCGGAGATACAGCCGGTCCCCGCGTACGCGGACGTCGCACCGTTCGGTAGTGGAATGGCCGAGACCGGCGGCGGTCGTGACGACGAGAGCGACGGCGACGCCAAGGTCCGCGTCGCACACGCGTCACCGGACGCGCCCGCAGTCGACGTCTACGTCGACGAATCCCCCGAAGACGCCGAGCCGACGGTCGCCGGCGTCGAATTCACTGACATCACTGGCTACCTCGAACTGCCAGCGGGCGAGTACGACGTCACTATCACGGCCGCCGATTCGGACGAGGCCGTCCCGCCGACGCCGGTGACGCTCGACCTCGGTGACGACGATTACACCGTCGCGGCGGTCGGTGAACTCTCGCCCGAGGGAGAGGAACCCGAATTCACCGTAGACGTGTTCACGGACCGACTCGGGCGTCTCGACGAGGACACCGGCCGCGTCCGCGCGTACCACGCCGTGCCCGACGCGCCGGCGGTCGACGTGCGAGTCGTCGACGGGACGACCCTGGCGAGCGACCTCGAGTTCGCGAACGAGGGCCCGAACGCCGACGTCCCCGCTGATACGTACCCCGTCGCGGTGTATCCCGCCGGTGCCGACGACCCCGTCTTCGGACCGGTCGACGTCGAGGTCCGCGCGGGCGAGGCGCTCACCGTCTTCGCGATGGGCAACCTCGACCCCGAAGACGACGAGCCGGCGTTCCAGCCCGTCCTGGCCTACGAGGACGCCGCCCCGTTCGGTCAGGGAATGGGTGCTAGCAACGGCGGCGACGGGAACGGAATGGGAGCTGACGGCGGACCGGCAGGTGGCCCGCCGACCGACGGCGACCACTGAGCCGCACACGCCCTCTCGTCACCCTTTTCCCGTTTCTGCACAGACGCGAACTGCCAGCTTCGCCCACAGGTCCCGGTCCGCTGGCGTACGTTCCGGAGAAGCGAGAGCTATCGGCCCGCGAGCGAGGCGGTGAGAAACGCCTAAACCGGGCGGCGGTCAGGGTGCGTACATGCGACTGGAGGAGTACTGGGGCATCGGACCGAAGACGTCTGATCTGCTCACCGAGGAGCTGGGGATAGAGCGGGCCGTCGACGCCATCGAGTCGACGGATACCCGTGCGCTGACCGAGGCCGGCCTCTCCCGCGGGCGGGCGACCAGGATCCTCCGGCGAGCGACGGGCAAGGAGGCGATGGATCTCCTGGCGACGCGGGACACCCGCGACGTGTACAAGGAGTTGCTCCAGATGGCCGAGGAGCACGCCGTCACCGACCGAGCGGCTGATAACATTCGCGTCCTCACGCCGTTGCCGACCCAGGAAGCGATGGAGGAACGCCTGGACGAGGTCGAGGCCGCCCGCGAGGCCTGGTCCGCGCTCGACGACGAGACCCAGAGGACCGTGCTGGCGGCGTTCACGAAGTACGACAGCGGCGGCGGCGAACTCGCTGCGGTCCGGACCGCCATCGCGCTGAAAGAGACGGGCGTCGAGTCCGGCGTGTTTGCGCCGCTCGCTGAACTCGAGGCCGACGCGCTGGAGGACGCCGCCCGCGCGCTCGCCGGCCTGCGTGGCGAGAGCGACCGGGTCGGCGAGGGCGCCGACGACGAACTCGACCGCCTCCGGACCCAGCTTGGCCGCGTCGAAGACCTGGCGGCGGACTCGATGAGCGTCGTCGAGGAACTCCAAGAGAGCGCCCGTCGCCCCGACGAGTTCCAGGACGCGTTCGTCCGCCACGTCACCTCGGAGAGCGAGGTCGACGTCGGTCGTGTCCGCGAAGCCACGCCGCGGGAGGCCACCGACGCCCGGGACTTCGTGGACGCCGCGCTCCGCTCGCTCGTCCAGAACCTCCGCTCGGCCGTCGAAGAACGGGAGGAGAGGGTCGCCGACACGCTAGAAGACGACCTGGCGGAGGCACGGAAAGAAGTCAACCAGGCCGTTTCGGCGGTCGACGACGTGGCGCTGTACGTCTCGCTGGCTCGCTTCGCCGTCGCCCTCGACCTCACGCGGCCGTCGTTCGTCGAGGACCGCCAGGTCGTCGCCATCCAGAACGCGCGGAACCTCTTCCTCGTCGACGGCGGCCTGTCCGTCCAGCCGATCAGCTACGCCGTCGGGGACCACCAACTCGACGCGGGCCGGGACCTGCCGACCGGCGACCGCGTCGCCGTCCTCACCGGGGCGAACTCCGGCGGGAAGACGACGCTGCTGGAGACGCTCTGCCAGGTCCAGTTGCTCGCCCAGATGGGATTACCGGTGCCCGCCGACCAGGCGGAAGTGAGCGTCGCCGACACTATCGTCTTCCACCGGCGCCACGCGAGTTTCAACGCGGGCGTCCTGGAGTCGACGCTCCGCTCGGTCGTCCCGCCGGTGACCAGCGGCGGACGGACGCTGATGCTCGTCGACGAGTTCGAGGCCATCACCGAACCGGGCAGCGCCGCGAACCTGCTTCACGGTCTCGTCACGCTCACGGTCGAGCGCGACGCGCTGGGCGTGTTCGTCACCCACCTCGCCGACGACCTGGAGCCCCTCCCCGAGTCGGCCCGTACTGACGGTATCTTCGCCGAGGGGCTGAGCCAGGACCTGGAACTGCAGGTCGACTACCAGCCGCGCTTCCGGACCGTCGGCAAGTCGACGCCGGAGTTCATCGTCTCCCGGCTGGTCGCCAACGCCGCGGACCCGACCGAGCGCTCCGGTTTCGAAACGCTGGCCCAGGCCGTCGGCGAGGAAGCCGTCCAGCGGACGCTCTCGGACGCGCGCTGGACCGGCGAGTGAGCGGCAGTCTGGTGGCGGCACCGCTCCGATACTGAGTGCTCGTTCGACCACCGAAAGGGGGTGTCGACACCGCGTGGGGCGCGGCGCCGAGAGAGGACAGACGGTTCGTCGCGTGGCAAGCGCGACGGTTCGCGGATACCACGACTGGATGACTGCGAGGGCGCGGGCGGCCTACGCCCGCAGGTTCGGTGTGAGTAGTATCCGCCGATACGGGTTGACTTGCTTGCTGAGCGGCCGGGGGGACCGGCCGCGGGAACGGGTGGGGTTCGGACACTCGGACCGGACGGCATCCGTCCCGCCCGTCGTCGGGATGCGTGGACAACGGACAGACTGGAGTGCATGCCGGATGCACGTCCGCTCCAGTTCACGAGAGGAGCGACGTGAGTATTGTTACTCCCTCGATACCGCCGCTGTCAGGGGTCGCTACTGTCGCCTCCGCAGGCCGAAGGCGGCGCCTGCAGGCCCTCATCGGCCAGAAGGCGGTCCCTGTTCCGAACGTGAACGCTCCACGCCGGGGATCGAACCCGGGAGACGGTGTTGGCCGTCGTCCGTCGGTGGACCGGTGGAGTCGATAACGGATGATGGGTAATTGTGAGCGATACGCCAGTCATTCGCCCCCGTCGACGACGAGGCCGTTCACGTCGGTGACGCCGAAGCCGTCTTCGAGGCAGGCTTCGACGACAGCCGGCCGGTCGTCCGCGTCGGCGGAGACCTCGGCGGTGAGTCGGGCGTCCGCGTCGACGCGGATGTCCGTCCACGTCGGTCGGACCGACGTTACGCGCTCGACGGTCGCCTCCGTGACGCCGTCGACGTTCGCGAGGACGTCGGCGACGCCCGATTCGAGGTTGCCGGCCTCGCCGCGCGGGACGCGCAGCGAGACGTCGACCGATGCGTCGATTTGGGTTGTCGCTTGGAGCGACATACGCTCCCGCCGCGATTCGAACGCGGGCGCGACCGTGAGGCCGCGTCGTGCCGGTTCACGCGAGAGTGTGTCGTCGCCGCGGGTTCCACGAGCGCCAGTGATGCCTCTGGCGAGCGGGAGACCCGCGGCTGTCAGCGCCGCGGTCCGGCCGGACCGCGGTGGATGCCCGACGGTCGGGCGCTGCCGACACCCGGGAGGGTGCCACCACGGCTCGGCACCGTGGATTCGACCGTCCCACCGGGAATCGAACCCGGGCCTCGGGGCGGACGCCCCGCGTGCTAGCCAGTTACACCATGGGACTGTTCGGGAGAACGGGCCTGGACCGGTCACGTCCCACATCCGGCGCGTCCAGGGGTGTGAGAACGTGAGCGACCCGGTGACCGATGGACCGCACCGTGGCCACCAGTGGGAGACGACGTGAGAAGTCGCCGGCGGCCCGCGTCCCGACGTCGGCTACGCGGCGAGGGACGCGAACCGGCGATAGCTGGTGTCCACCAGACCATTCCAGCCGTCACCGATAGCGCAGCCCGCCGGGGAATCCAGTTTCCCGGAGTGGGCTGCCGGCCCCGCGCCGAAACTACGGCGAGCGGCCGTCGGTGACGGAACTGTCATGATCATTTCGTGGAACACCTCGTTACAGGGTTCGACAGGTGGCAATATATTAAACCTTTTTCACGATTGTGAACGTATACCAAGCTTCGGGGCTTGGTCGGCCGCGGCAGAGATGACGCAGCCTTTTGGCGTTCGTCCACGCACGTGAGAACATGGATACACCGACAGGAATGGAGGGAGAGCGTGGGCTTCGAACTCCGTGACCACACCGCGGACGTCGCCGTCGCGGCGACGGGCGAGACGCTCGGCGACGTCTTCGCAGCGGTCGCCGACGGTCTGACGGCAGCGATGTGCGAGGACGTGCCCGACGGCGGCGAGCGATTCGACCTGACCGTCGAGGCGGAGAACCGCGAGGCACTTCTGTTCGACTTCCTCGACGAACTGATCTACGTCCGCGACGTCGAGAGCGTCCTCCCCACTGACCACGAGGCTACAGTGGAGCGTGAGGGCGACCGGTGGCGCGTTGACGCGAGCGCTCGCGGCGTTCCGCTCTCCACCGTCACGGCGCGCGAGGTGAAGGCTGTGACGTACTCCGAGATGGACCTCTCGGAGACGGCCGATGGCTGGCGAGCCTACGTCGTCTTCGACGTGTGAGGGCGCCGTTCGGCATCGGACCGATTGCGCCAAGCCAGCGCCGAGTTAATAATCCATCACAGCCAAAATGGCAATTTCTGTTGTTAGAGCTGCTTTCGCTAACAGCTTGATTAATAACCCGTGACGGCCTAGGCCCCGATAATGACAGATGCGAACAGCGACGGAACGGGTGACGTCGTCCCCCCAGGCAGCACCGGGGAAGCGGCCGAGTCGCCCGAGGAGGCGGTGCTCGACATGGACGTGCCCGACATGGACTGTGCGTCCTGTGCGGGCAAGGTGACGAGCGCGCTCGACGGGACCGAGGGCGTGACGAGCGTGGACGCCCGCCCGGCCACCGGTACCGTCAGCGTCGAGTACGACGACGGGCGGGCCGACGGTGACGACCTCACGCGGGCCGTCGAGTCCGCCGGCTACGAGGTGACCGGCACGAGCGGCGACGGGGCCGACGAGGACGCCAAGGACGGGGATGGAACCCGGAACGTCTGGACCAGTCCCCGGGCGATCAAGACCTGGGTCGGTGCGGTGTTGCTGGCTATCGGCGTCGTCGTCGAACCGGCGCTGCTCGGCCTCGTCGAAGACCCCGTCGTCGCGACGGTCCTCTCGACAGAGTTCTCACTCGCTGACGTGCTCTTCCTCGGCGCAGTCGCGACGGCTGGTCAGGAGATTCTGCGAGGGGGATACTACTCGGCCAAGAACGCCGCGCTCGATATCGACTTCCTGATGAGCGTCGCGATGGTGAGCGCCATCGCCGCGTCGGTCATCTCGCCCTCGGCCAACTTCTACTTCGAGGCGGCGACGCTCGCGGTGCTCTTCAGCGTCGCCGAACTGCTCGAACGCTACTCGATGGACCAGGCCAGGTCTTCCCTGCGGGAACTGATGGACCTCTCGCCCGACGAGGCCACCGTCAGGCGAGACGGGGAGGAGGTGACCGTGCCGGTGGAGGACGTCGCCGTCGGCGACCGGGTGCTCGTCCAGCCGGGCGAGAAGATTCCCCTCGACGGCGTCGTCCGCGAGGGAGAGAGCGCCGTCAACGAGGCGCCGATCACCGGCGAGAGCGTCCCCGTCGACAAGGAAATCGACGACGAGGTGTACGCGGGCACGATCAACCAGGCCGGCTTCCTGGAAGTCGAGGTCACCGCCGCGGCGGGCGAGGACACCCTCTCGCGCATCGTCAAGCTGGTCGAGGACGCACAGGCAAACAGGACCGAGCGCGAGCAGTTCGTCGACCGCTTCGCTGGCTACTACACGCCCGTGATGGTCGCGCTGGCCGTCCTCGTCGCAGTCGTGCCGCCGCTGGTCCTATCGGGGCCGGTGACCGCCGGCGTCGCCGGCTACGCGGTCACGTTCCCCGCCGGGTGGATGCCGTGGTTCGTCAACGGCATCACGCTACTCGTGCTCGCCTGTCCCTGCGCGTTCGTCATCTCGACCCCGGTGACTGTGGTTTCGGGCATCACCAGCGCGGCGAAGAACGGCGTCCTCATCAAGGGCGGCCGGTACCTCGAATTGATGGGTCAGGTCGACGCCGTCGCGATGGACAAGACCGGGACGCTCACGCGTGGCGAACTGACCGTCACCGACGTCATTCCCGTGGGCGAGCGCACGGAAGACGACGTCCTCGCGTGCGCACGCGGACTCGAACAGCGCTCCGAGCACCCCATCGGGGAGGCCATCGTCGCCCACGCGAGCGACGCGGGCGTCGCGACCACGGAGGTCAGCGAGTTCGAGAGCCTCACCGGCAAGGGCGTCCAGGCGACCCTCGCCGGGGAGGCTCACTACGCCGGGAAGCCCGGCCTCTTCGACTCGCTCGGGTTCGACCTCGAGCACGTTCACGTCGTCGAGAGCGACGACGGCGTCGCGGACGAGGTCCGGGACCTCTGTGACCGCCAGGGCTGTCTCAACCTCGCCGAGGACACCATCCCGCGCCTCCAGAGCGAGGGGAAGACGGTCGTTCTCGTGGGGACGGAAGACGAACTGGAGGGGGTCGTCGCCGTCGCCGACGACGTTCGGCCAGAGGCCGCATGGACCGTCGAGCGCCTTCAGGACCTGGGCGTCGAAGTGGTGATGCTCACCGGCGACAACGAGCGGACCGCCCGCGCCATCGGCGACCGCGTCGGCGTCGACGACGTCAGGGCGGCGCTGCTCCCCGAGGAGAAGGTCGCAGCCATCGAGGAACTCGACGCCGAGTACGAGGGCGGCGTCGCGATGGTGGGCGACGGCATCAACGACGCGCCCGCGCTCGCGACGGCGACAGTGGGCGTCGCGATGGGCGCCGCGGGGACCGACACGGCCATCGAGACGGCCGACGTCGCGCTGATGAGCGACGACCTCTCGAAGCTTCCGTACCTCTACGACGTGGCGCACCAGGCCAACGGCGTCATCCGGCAGAACATCTGGGCCAGCCTCGGCCTGAAGGCGATGCTGGCCGTCGGCGTCCCCCTCGGGGTGGTGAACCTGGCCATCGCGGTGTTGCTCGGCGACGCCGGGATGACGCTGGGCGTCACCGGGAACGCGATGCGACTCTCGCGGGTAACGCCGGAGACGCCCGAGACGGAGTCGACCGCGTCGTAGCGGTCGACGATGCGAACGACGGTTACATGTCCGCGTCTGACGCCTGCGGGTAGACCATCTGCTTGAGCCCCTCGCTCTCGCCCATCCTGTCGAACGCGTCGGTTATCCCATAGAGTCCACACTCGTGTGTGACGAGCGAGTCGACGTCGACGCGGCCGGTCTGCAGGAACCGGACGGCGCGCGCGAACGAGTCGGGCGTCAGCGAGTACGTCCCGAGCAGTTCGAGTTCGTCGTAAAAGATGTCGAACGGTGACACCTCCATAGTGGCGTCCTCCGGCGGGACGCCGAACACGAGCGTCCGGCCGCCCGGGACTGTCAGGGACTGGGCCTGCTGAATGGTCGCGGGGTTCCCGACAGCTTCGATGGCGACGTCGACGCCACCGACGATGTCGTCGACGACTTCTGCCGCGTCTTCCTCGATCGGATCGACCGCGTAGTCGGCCCCGACGTCGAGGGCGACCGCCCGGCGGGCGTCCTCGGGTTCGGAGACGATGATCGGACTCGCGCCTTCGAGGCGGAGTGCCTGGACGAGCAACAGACCGATCGGTCCCGCTCCGACGACGGCGGCCGACTCCCCGCTGGTGACGTCCAGGCGGTCGACCCCGTGGACGCAACAGCCGAGCGGTTCGGCGAAGGCCGCGTCCCGATAGGAGAGGTCACCGATCAGTTCGACGTTACCGGCCGGGACGGCGACGTACTCGGCGAACGAGCCGTCGACGACGTGCTCGGCTGCGCCACCGATCGACGTGAGTTCCACGCACCGGTTCTCGTTGCCCGCCTTGCACTGGCGACACGCGTTACACGGCACTGACGGGTTGATCGCGACGCGGTCGCCGACGTCGACGCGGCTTACGTCGTCACCGACCTCGACTACCTCCCCGGCGCTCTCGTGACCCGGAATCATCGGAAGGTCGACGGAGAGGCCGCCCTCGTACATGTGGTAGTCCGTCGTACAGACGCCACAAGCTTCGACGGCGACGAGGACGTGGTCGTCGGGCGGCTGAGGCCGGTCGCGGTCGTGCACGTCGAGCGAGCGTTCGTCACTGAGAACAGCGGCCTTCATGATACGCGAACTTCGATTCGGTGTCGAATAAGGCTTTACAGGGCTACGGGCCGATACCGCCGTCCTCGGACCCCATCGTTATCAGGGGCCGTCCCGTCGCCGGAGGTATGGAACGGTACGACCAGATCTATCGGCTCTACCGGGACTTCGACACGGAGACCCTGGAGGCCTACCAGGACTTCGTCGACCTGTTCCCGCCCGTCGATTCGCGCGTGGCGCTCGACCACTGGGAGGAGGCGACCGACGAACTCGAGCGGCGGAAGGCGGAGATCCGTGACGGGTTCGACGAGGAGGGAGGCGTGTACGCCGACCTCGCGGCCGCGCTGAGCCGCGACCAGGCGTTCACGGCCCTGGACCTCGCCACCGAGTACGAACGACCGATCAACGCCCTCGTCCTCGACGTCGACGAGACGCTGCGGACCGCTGGCCAGACGGACAACGAGATCCCCCGCGACGTCCTCCACCGGCTCCACCAGTTGTACGAGGACGGGCTGTCCATCGTCGTCTGTACCGGGCAGACCCTGGAGAACGTCAAGGGATTCCTCATCCAGGGGCTGGGGAACGAACTCGTCCACTCCGGCGACCTCAGTATCGTCTACGAGTCGGGCAACGGCGTGTTCACGCCCGGTCACGGCCCGGACACGAAGCGGCTCCTCTACGAGGACCTCGACGACGAGATAACGGACGTGTTCGCGGCCGTGCGCTCGCGCATCATCACCGAAGCCCCCGACGAGATCCGACGGGGCTGTCACCTCCAGGGCAACGAGTTCAACGTGACGCTGAAGCCGAACGCGGAGACCGGGACACCGGAGGCCAGAGAAGTGATCGATCGTGCGTTGGTGTACGTCGTCGACCTGCTGGCCGACGCCGTGGGAGAACAGGTCGGGGACGACGGCGGGTCGAGCGCGACGGAGGCCGACCCGGCGTCGTGGGCGAGGGCGCTCTACAGCCGAGATCCCGAGATTGCGCAAGTCCTGCGGTCGCGGGACGCGCTCCCCGACGTGGACGCCGACGACGCGCCCGAAGACCTCGCCGGGATCCTCGAACGGATCGACGTCGCGTACTACGAGGCCGACGCCGCCGAAATTGTCAGTCTCGAACTCGACAAGGCGGCGGGCGTCGAAGCCGCGTTCGACGTACTCGGCGTCGAGGACCCCTTCGCCCTGGTCATGGGCGACAGCAAGAGCGACCTGCGCGTGATGCAGTGGCTCGAAGAGCGGGACGCGGGACTCGCCGCCGCTCCCAAGCACTCCTCGCGCGACGTCCTGGACCACGTCATCCGGACGGACGAACTGCTGTTCGACGAGGGCGACGCCGCCTCCGTTCTCGAACTCGTCGCCGGAACGAACCTGTTCGCCGAACTCGACGGGTGATGGAAGGACCCGACGCCGTCCGTCCACGGGCGGATGGTCGGCGACTCGGTCGACGAATCGACCAACGAATCGATCGACGAATCGATCGACGAATCGGCCAGCGAATCGATCGACAGAATGGGTTCTCGATGCGCCCGGCTGGGGCAACGCGCCAGACGACCGCGTTCCGACGGTCTGACGGGTAGTCGACGCACAGTAGTGCCAGCGTGCCGGTCTATATCATGTTCTCCGCTTCGATCGTCTCCCAGACGGCCTCGCCGTGGTCTGTGATACCGTAGACGCGGCCCTTCTTCCGGTCCTCCGACACCAGCAGCTCCGTTAGTTCGTGGTCGCGGAGTTCCTGGAGCGCGCGCGAGACGTGGGCCACGCTCAGGTCCGTGTCTTCGGCGATCCGCGAGGGCGTGGCGGGGCTGTCACTGAGGCGTTTGAGCGTCGCGATCCTGTACCGTGAACTGATGACGTAGCTGACGTCGTCCCATTCTGATGCAACCATTGTTTTGATCTGGACGCGGTGGCGAGCCGATCGACCGTCCGATTACCGAACGGTCGAGACGGGCTCGGTCCCTGTCCCTGTCAACCGTTTGGGACGAACTCCGGATAACTATCACGTCAGTTCTAGAAGGGCAATCGCAAGTAAGAGTGGGTTTACTGGACTATAGATACGGTTTCTCGGAGTAACAACGGCCATACTCTCACGCCGACCCGCCCCCACGCAGAGACGGCCATCCGTTACTGGCGCACGCAAGCGGTAATCTGTGGGGGGTACTTCCCCGTCACGAGTGACCTACTGTCGCTGACTGCCTGAGATCAAGCCGGATTCATCGATAACGTCCACATAATTCGGGATTTATCGCACCCGGACCGGTTCAGACGCGTCACTGGCGAGTACCTGGCCAGATGCGCGTCGCGGCGATGCGAACGAGCGAACGCATTCACCGACGGAGTGACTCCCGCGCGCGCCAGCCAGACGTGGACGCCGGGAGTCCTACGCCGCCCGCTCGACGGCGGCGATGGCGCGGTCGACGTCCCCGTCGTCGACGTCCCAGTGCGTACAGAATCGCACGACGTGGTCGTCGAAGGGGACGCCGAGGAGCCCCTCGTCCTCGCAGTCGTCGAGGAACGCCGCGGCCGGTCGGCCCGTCTCGACGAGGACGATGTTCGTCTCTGGAGGGGTGACGGAGAGGCCGCCGACCCGGTCGATTCCGTCGGCGAGGCGCGCCGCGCGCCGATGGTCCTCGCCGAGTCGCTCCCGGTTCTCGAGCGCGCGCAGTCCCGGCGCGGCGATCATGCCGGCCTGGCGCATCCCGCCGCCCAGGAGTTTCCGGTTCCGTCGCGCCGCGTCGACGAACGACGACGGACCGGCGAGGACCGACCCGACGGGCGCGCCGAGGCCCTTCGAGAGACAGCACATCACCGAGTCGACGTGGTCGACGAAGGCAGCGGCGGGGACGCCGCGGGCCGCCGCCGCGTTGAACAGCCGCGCCCCGTCGAGGTGGACCGGTATCCCCAAGTCGTGGGCCGCCTCGGCTGCCGCGGCGACGTCGTCGGGGGAGTGGGCCGCCCCGCCCTTGCTGTTGTGGGTGTTTTCGAGCGAGAGGAGCCCCGTCCCAGGCCTGTGACCGTCGGCCTCGACGTTGCCCGCGTGTACCTGGGTCGGAGTTATCACGCCTCGCTCGCCGCCATCGAGGGTGCGTGGCTGGAGGGCAGCGTGCTGGGCCAGGCCGGCGAGTTCCCACTTGTAAATATGGCTCTCGCGCTCGCAGAGCAGTTCCTGGCCCCGTTCGGTGTGCGTGCGGGCGGCCACCTGGTTCCCCATCGTCCCCGACGGAACGAACAGTGCCGCCTCGGTGCCGAGTATCTCGGCGGCCCGTTGCTGTAGTTCGTTGACCGAGGGGTCTTCTCCGTAGACGTCGTCGCCCACGCTCGCGTCCCGGGCAGCGTCCCGCATCGCCTCGCTCGGCCGGGTGACTGTGTCACTCCGCAGGTCGATCATGTCCCCACCGTAGCGGTCGAACACGCAAAACTCCGCGGGTGAGTCCGTCGCCGCGCCTCCGCAATCGATCACTCCCCTGAAAATCCCAGCGCACACCTATCGGCCGGCTGTCTCGTTGGCGATCTGATAGTCGGTAGATTCATGGTACGGTTGCCCCGATTTTGTCGGGACTAGCGAAACCATGGAGATCTCAGACAATCTGGCCTGTCTCTACAGCGGGCAGGTCGAAGAGCGTGGCGGCAGGTACGTCATCGAAGTGCCTGAAACCGAGGTAACGGCCGGCGACGTCGCGCCAGGGGACGTGTATCGCATCGCGCTCCTCGCCACTGGCGAGGCGGAAGACGACGAGGGGGCGTCCGCACAGTCCCAGTCCCGCTCTGGGTCACAGGACCAGTCCACGTCCCGGAACGGGACGCGGGCCGACCAGGGACCGCCGGTCGACGAGGGCGAGCGACGCACCGTCGACATCGAGGACATCGGCGAGAAGGGCGACGGCATCGCCCGCGTCGAACGAGGGTACGTCGTCATCGTCCCCGACACGGAACAGGGCGAACGCGTCACCATCGAGATCACTGACGTGAAGGAGAACCTCGGGTTCGCGCAAGTCGTCGAACGCAAGGCGTACTACGAGTAGCGCCGGGCCGGAACATCGACGTTCCTGGATCGACCGCTACTCGTCTCGGAGAGCCTCGGCCACGGCGACGAGTTCAGCCTTTCGAAACGCGCTGGGAGTCCGTTCCGGATCGTCCTCGTCTAGCTCGCCTATCTTCCAGAGGATCCCCGCCCGCATCTGTGGCTTCGACGGGAGCCGGTTCGTATCGACGTCGTAGCCCACGGCCTCGCAGATGGCGGCCAGCGCCTCCTTCGTGAACGCCGTGGAATAGTCGCGCTCGTATCGTCCGACCGAGACGCGAATTTCGTTCCGGAGAGCGTCGACAGTTGGTGACATTGACAGCAGTGTGAACGGGGCGCGTTGTGTACGTTCCGGTCACTGGTCGAACCGGCGACCGGGCGAATGGCAGAGTCCGGAGAGATACAGCGACCGCGAGTGCCGAGCGAGCGCGATCAGTCGTCGCTCAGCACGCCCTCGGCGACCGCGACGTCGTCGACGCCGGGGTCCTCCTCGGACGACCGGAGGACGAACCGTTTCCTGACGAGGTCCGCGGCGTAGATCACTGTTCCCAGGATGATGAGCGTGTCACCCGGGAGTCGCGCCCAGAAGAGGTCCTGGACGATTGGCTGGTTGTAGAACGCCACGCTTCTGGCCGCGGCGTAGCTCTCGGTGACCACCGTCTCACCGTCGGGGCCGACCACCTGCTCTGGGATGGGCGGCGCTTCCTGGTAGGCGAACCACGCGCCCCACCCATGACGACGAGGTTGAAGACGAACGCTGCGGCGATCACCTTCGCGATGGTTTTGCGTCGTAGCTCCATCGCCCGTCCATTCGATACCCTGACAAAAGAGACGGCGACCCATTCTCGATCGCCGGCCCCGAGGCCGGAGGTGTTCGCCCACACGTTCAGTGCCCGCGTCGTTCCGACGCGATATCCTTCAGCCGCGCCCCAGACCGCCGTCGATGGACCGACCGCCTACTTTTATACGCGTTCTGTGCGTCGTACCACGCGTGAAATCACGAATCCTCTTCCTCGTCAACCGCGCGAAGTACGCAGCGATTGGTGCCGCCGTCGGCGCCGCCATCGGCGGCCTGTTCAGCCGAAACGCAGCGAGCACCGGCGGCGCCGTCGGTGGCCTGGCCGGCGCCGTCCTCGCCGAGACACGAGCCAGCGCCGGGAGTGCCATCTCGGACGTGAAAGAGCGCGTCCGGCAGGAGTAACAGGCCTTACCGACCGCCTGCGGCGCTCACTATTTTCGAACGACCAGAAATGCTTCGTCAGAGATTCGAACCCGATGCCAGACCTCACTGCGTTCGGTCTGCCGTGATTCGAATCCCTTCCGTGCGCGCTTCGCGTACTCGAACACCGCTCGCTGTCGCTCGCAGGTTCGAGTTGGAAGAAGTGCTCCGTCAGGGATTCGAACCCTGGTCCTTGCCGTGAGAGAGCACCACCTGCCTGAGCGGCAAGCATGTGCTTCCCGAGCACTTCGGTGCCTGAAACGCTGATTTTCGGCCGTGTAGGCCATTCTTTGGGCTGGAGACGTAAAAGGACCCCAGTTAATTGCCGTAGCAGAATATCTGACTCACCTAGGTCGATAATCACCCGGTATTGTCCCACCCACCTGATTGATCGCAGTAGCAATCGAAGGCAAGGAACCGGGTTCGCCGATTTCGCGATTCTTTAAGTCAATTAACGAAAGAGATGGGGTCAGGAACCATTCGAATATTGATTGCCTGATCCTCATTAAGTGGATTCGCGTTCCGAGTCTTACCGGGTCAAGAAAGAGAGAGT